>Ga0209536_100000018_pt1 | contig 251384 bp, 212 predicted proteins | sample DeeMarSeWOR28_12_FD_187461 | JGI IMG/M metagenome (GOLD analysis project Ga0209536, IMG submission 187461) | Marine sediment microbial communities from White Oak River estuary, North Carolina - WOR-2-8_12 (SPAdes) (version 2) | ecosystem: Environmental > Aquatic > Marine > Intertidal zone >... | reverse complement strand
GGCCAGACAATTGCTTTCAGGAATCCCAGTACGCCCATCCAGAATCCTGTGGCAGTGGAAATATAGTATACAGCGGCTCCGATAAAGCCCAATCCATATACCGCTCCTGATTGTGGATTTTTTTGAATGTCTTTTTTCATTTTTATTTTTTTAATGTTGTATTTAAAAAATTATAAATTAACTAATCATAGAATTCCCCTGCTATTTTTAAAAAGAGCAAATTCATGGCTGGATGTTATTTGAAAGTACTCAAATTAATTGAAATAAAGAATAAATGCAATTATTGCCAGGTTCATTGGTTCACTAGTTCATCAGTTCATAAGATCGAGCACGAGCATCACTACCGACTTAATCAAGGATTTATTCTTGAGTTATTTTTATATGTTTATTAAAGTTTACGAAGAATAAAACAGACCAACCATCGAAACGATAATCAAGTGATCCAGTGACCAAATGAACCAATCCCATCCAAGAAAAACATATCGGTAGAAAAGGGGTATTTTATTAAAAAATTTACTAATTTCAATTAAAATTAAACAGTTATGGCTCAACTACATATTGACAGGTTTTATCAAACAGACCCGGATCAGATCTGGCAATTATTAACAGATTTTGAAGCCAAAAAAAGCAAAAAAATCAATGTAAAAATCCTTGAGCCTGGTGATGCAAGTAAAAACCATGCTGGACTCATCCGGGAAATACAATTAAATGGTGCTAAATTTCGTGAGAAAATATTGACCGTCACACCTAAAGAATCCATCGAATACCAGCTTCTCTCAGGTGCACCAGTTCACGATTATTATGGAACTGTTTTTGTTTATCCGGAAAGGGAAGGAACCACTATCAGATGGGTTGTTACTTTTAAATCCAATTTCCCATGGCCTGAATGGTTGATTAAAAAAAGGGCAATCAAGGGTATCAACAGTATATTAGATGAAATTGGGCACTCAGTTAAATGAAGAAGAGATATTTTTTTTTAATTTTAGAAATTGCGAAGGAATATTTCCAATTATCTTTATTAAATAAAAAAAGGAAACCCTTCGATCCCCTCTTTTTATAAGTTCGTGTAATGCCTTAATATCTATGATTCAGTGTCTTCCTCCTCACCTTTCAGATATTTATCCAGGAATATCTTTATCTTTTCATATCCCTCGATTTCATTTTCTTTTTTCACAAATCCATGACCCTCATCATCGAAAAGCACATACTCAACAGGAACACCATTGGCTCTGACACCTTCAACAATTTCGTCTGATTCTACCTGCAATACCCGGGGATCATTGGCACCCTGTAGTACTATTAAGGGTTTGGTGACATTATTAGTGTGAAACAATGGTGAAATATTATATAACCTAACAGAGTCATCCGTCTCAGGATTCCCCATTTCTTCATATAAAGCATCCTTGAAGGATTCCCACCAGGGTGGTATTGATCGTAGCGTCCGGAGCCAATTGGTAACTCCGAAAATATTAACACCAACATTAAATGCTTCAGGTTCAAATGCCAAAGCAGCCATAACCATATAACCTCCATAAGATCCTCCTATGATTCCAACTTTATCCATATCAATTACATTGGTACTTTCCAGAAATTTTTTAGATTCCACACAATCCTTTAGGTCAACATCACCGTGCCGCTGATCATCCATTTTATAAAAGGATTTGCCATATCCGGAACTTCCTCTATTATTGACAGCAAGAATAGCATAGCCATGATTAACGAGGTATTGTATTAAGGCAAAATAAGATAACCTGGATTGACCACCAGGTCCACCATGGACCCAAACCAGAGCAGGCACTTTGTTATTTTCAGATGCCATATGAGGCTGATAATATACCGCCGGTATTTCAAGACCATCATAAGATGCGTACCTGATCACCTTTCCGGTTACAAGGTCTTCAGCATCAATTTCTGGATTTAAGGAGCTTGTCAGCTGTTTATATTCACCCGTATCAAAATCGTAAACATAAATATTGGATGGCATCTTAGAGCTGCTCAAAGTGAACCGCATCAAATTTTCACTCTTTGAAATACTTACAGAAGAAACACTGCCATCTTCAAATACCGGAAATTCAACCTCTGAACCATCTTCCATTTTGATAATTTTGATTTCAGTTTTAGCATCTGCATTAATTCCCATGATCCGGTACTTTGAATTCCAGGATTCATAAGCATACCACACATCCCAGGTCGTCTCATAAACTTTTTCCTTCTCACCAATCTCCATATTATAACGCATAAGATATTGAAACTCATTATCTTCATCCGTCATATAATATAGATAATCATTGGAACGGTCAAAAAATTGTGGACTGTAATTGGCGTCTCCTTCATGTTCGGAAATATGTTTCATTCCACCAGTCTCCCGGTCGTATAAATACATCTCCGAATTATTAGTAGTGATAGTTTTTAATAGGGCCAGGTACCGCTTATCATCTGAAATCTCACTGACATCCAATCCTTCTTTATTCTCATACAACATCTCCATTGAGAAATCCTGGATCTTCATTTCATACAAATCGAAAAATTTTGAATCTCTTTTATTCGAGATAAAATAAAAACTTTTCTCGTCACGGGACCAGCCTCCGAATTCAGACTTTACACCCGACCATGGTGTAAGGTCTTCAGTATTACCATCTTCATTTCTGACATAAATATGGTTTATCTCATTGCCTCCGCTATCACTGGAAAACAGGATCCTATCATCTTCTGGAAAATAGGAAATGGCAAATATGGATTCATCGGATGAATTGGTTAACTGAACCGGATCCCCACCATCTACCGGTAGCGCATAAGCGTTATAAATTCCACTTTTATTACTGGTCGCCAGAATAAAATTTTCATCGGGTGAAAATCCACCTGCAAATACATCTTCATTCTCATAAAATTGCTCAATAGTATATTCCTTGACTTCTCGAATAACCTGTTCGGAAGGCTGTTGCTGGCAGGTGATAAATATCACGATCAAAAAAGTAAAACATAATCCTCTCATAATTATTATTTGTTAAGGTTGAGTCTGCAAGTTACAAAGATTCAATATTCAAACGATTGATTTATTAAAACTATTCATACCTCAATGTGGTTGCCGGATTGATTCTGGCCGCTCTAATAGCCTGATAACTAACAGTTAACAATGCGATAAACAGTGCCGCTATACCACTGATAATAAACACCCAGAAATTGATATCGATACGATAAGCAAAATTCTCCAACCACCTGCTGATAAAGTAATAGGCTGGATAGATGGAAATAAGAAATGCGATCAGGATGTACTTTAAAAATTCAATAGACATCAATCGAGCAATGATGAATCCTGTTGCCCCCATTGCTTTACGTATCCCTATTTCCTTCGTTCGCTGTTCAGCCGTAAACGCAGCCAATCCAAACAATCCCAGACAGGCAATTAAAATAGCCAAAATAGTAAAAATACTGAACAATGAACCTAATCGTTGTTCTGACCTGTACAATTCATCAAAATTATCATCCAGGAAATTAAATTCAAAGGGCTCACTGGATGCAAATTCCTTCCATTTACTTTCGATGAGATTTATTGCATCTGTGGGATTATCCGATATATACCGGACGCTCATTACATTTCCAAAATTTCCTAGTCTGATCAATAATGGACGTACTTTATCCTTTAAAGATTCAAAATTAAAATCTTTAAGAACACCGATTACTTCCAATTCAAGTGGCTCAGGTTCATTAAAACTTATCAGTTTTTCTCCGATAGGTTCCTCCCAACCCATTTCATCTACTATGGATTGGTTGACCAGGATCGCCGTGGAATCAGAGGGAAAATCCCTTGAAAAACTTCTCCCTTCCACCAGATCAAATCCGAGGACCTCAAAATGTTCATGATCGGCAAAATAAACACCAATGATATGATCTTCTTCCAATCCGGGTTTCCTGAAAATGGTCGTATTATTTACTCCTGGGATCATACTATTACTATAACTGGCAGCCACAATACTACTTTCCTGCATCAATGCATCTTTAAAAGCCTTTCGATTGGAATCAAGTCTGTCAACATTCGATATTACAATAACTCTTTCCTTAGTGAAACCCAGATTTTTGTTTTGTGTATATTCCAGTTGGTTATAAACCAGAATTGTACTTATAATCAGTAAAATAGATATAGAAAATTGAAGAACGACCAATCCTCCCCGCACCTTCCCGCCACCTGTTCCCCTGGATACCTTGCCTTTCAGCACTTCGGTAATTCTAAAACTGGTTAGATAGAAAGCCGGATAACTTCCAGCCAGGAAACCGACAATGAGAATCAATAATACAGTGCCTCCAATCAATTCAGGTTGAATAAGTGATGAAAACGCAAGCGACTTCCCGGAAAGATCATTGAATTCTGGTAATAATATAACAACTAATAGGATTGCGAAAATAACGGCCATAAAACTATAAATAATTGATTCGACCAGAAATTGAAAAACCAGCTGTCTTTTTAAGGAACCGAATGTCTTTCGCATACCTACTTCTCTTGAACGGCCAGCCGATTTTGCAGTAGCAAGGTTCATAAAATTGATGGAAGCAATAATCAGGATAAATAAACCAATAGCTGCAAAAATATAAATATAAGCAATGTCGCCAGGCGTCCCAAGATCAAAATCTGCATTCGTATATAAATGTAAATCCTTGACAGGATCAACGAAATATCCATAAGCACCATCCTGTTCAAGAAACTGATCCAGAGAAATACCGAGAAATTGCTGTATCTGTGGCCCAACATATTTTGGGATAAGTTCCTCATTTAATTTTCTTTCGATTTCCTCAACATTGGAGTTTTCATTTACCAGAAAACAGGTATACAGGCTGTTACTGAGCCATTGATCGGATTTCCCGAAATCATTTGATGAAAATGAAACAAGGTAATTAAATGTAAAGTGTGTATTATGTGGGGGATTTTGTGCCACCCCGGTCACCTTCATGGCTTTATTATCATTGCTGAAGGTGAGGATCCTGCCCAGCTTTTCTCCTTCACCAAAAAATTTTTCAGCCATACTTTCCGTGAGCACGATGGAATTGGGTTCAGTTAATGCTGTTTTCGGATCACCTTCAATCAATTTAAAAGAAAAGAATTCAAAAAAATTGGAATCAGTGTGAAATATCAGATCTTCAGTATACACCTGATCTTCATAACGGATCACGACGTCTCCCCATTGCCACAATCTAATTGCACTTTCAACACCAGGCACCTCACTGACCATTCCCTGGGCTAATGGCGGTGGAGTGGCCGCAACATAGACTTCCTGACCGGCTAGTCTGCCATTCAAACCCACACGGTGCATCCGGTCGATGTTAGCATGAAAGCGGTCATAGCTTAATTCATCGAATATATATAAGATGATAAAAAGAGTGGCAGCCACACCAATGGTGAGCCCTAAAATATTAATAAAGGAATAAAATTTCTGCTTCCTTATGTTGCGTATGGCAACCAGAAAATAGTTACGTAACATGTGTTAATTATTTTGAGTTCTCTATTTATTGAGATGCAGAAAAATATCAAAGGTTACACCTGAAATCAAATTATTTTATGTAAATGGTTTTGTAGCTTGAATTACGGTAATTGATAATTGTTTATGTCATCATGCTTGCCTTTGGCATTGATCATTGAATATTATCAGGATTATCTCCTAATCGTTCCATCCTGAAACGTTCAATTTCTGAAGGAGTATGCTCAGTTTTCATGATCTCGCCAATCCGCATTACAATATCAGGATTTTCGTTAGAGACATCCTGAAGTTCCTGGATATCCATTTCCAGATTAAATAATTGTATATCCATATTCCCATCCAGAATATTTTCTCTCAATCCTTTCCATTTCCCTATCCGTACTGCTTGCTGACCCCCATATGCCGGAAATTCCCAATATAGAAACTCATGAACTTCAATTTGTTTATCCCCTAACAGTGTTGGTAAAAAGCTGATGCCATCGGAATTTTCAGGAATCGTTGACTCAGCTACGTCACAAAGTGTGGGTAATACATCGTAAAATACTCCCAGAAAATCTGAGTTCGTACCTGGATTAATGACACCAGGCCAGCTGGCAATCAACGGTACGCGGATACCCCCTTCATGCAGGGATGCTTTTCCCCATCCCCGTTCTGATTTAAACGGACCTGCACTATTAAAAAATGGAGAATCAGTACCTCCATTAAATGTCGGTCCATTATCACTGGTGAAGAAAATAATGGTATTTTTATCGATATTTAATTCCTTCAATTTCATGACTATCTTTCCTGCCTGCTGATCCAGATATTCGATCATTGCAGCATAGGTAGCATGGGGAGTCCGGTTTGGAAAATAACCTGCATCCCCTGTATAAGGCTCCTCATCTCCAAGTATTTGTTGATATTTAGCTACCAAATCCTCAGGTGCCTGAAGGGGTGCATGGGGTATAGGTGTGGCATAGTACAGAAAAAACGGCTGTTCTTTATTCTGTTCGATAAAATTCAAAGCTTCCTCCAACATCAGATCAGGGGCGTAATAGGTCTGTGTAAATTTTTTATAACTTTCAGAATCAAGTGTATCGGCGTCTTCATCTAGTTTTGTACCGGGGATTACCAGCTCATTCTCCAGCCAAACCTTTTCCTGATTTTTCCAGAGATGTAAGGGATAGTAGGTATGTGCCTGTCGCTGGCAGTTATACCCATAGAAAAAATCAAATCCTTGCAAATTGGGTATTCCTTTCGTCAACGGGCCTCCCAGCCCCCATTTTCCAATGCAGGCTGTCTGATAACCTTCCTCCTGTAAGATTTTTTCAATTGTTACCGTTCCGGCAGGTATCGGTCGCTGACCTTCCAGATTTGGATCCTCCACCGCTTTGGCATAATCCCAAACCTCACCTCTTTCACGCCATTCATCGTTTCCCCGAATGTAGGCGTGTCCTGTATGTTTACCGGTAAGTAAAACACAACGGGCAGGAGCACATACAGGAGAACCTGTATAAAATTGTGTAAATTTCATGCCTTCCTGTGAAAGCTTATCGATATTGGGCGTTTGAATGATTTGTTGCCCGTAACATCCCAGTTCTCCATATCCGAGGTCATCGGCAAGGATCAATATAATATTAGGTTTGGTTCGCTCTTCATTTAAAGATTTACAGGAAAAAAGTTGGAAAATCAACATCAATAAAATAGGAAACGTTTTATTTAATGTAGACATAGGAATTCAATTTACTTCCAACTCATCCTTGGAAGGTAATTCCGGAAATGCCTGATGGGGTTCTTCCTGATACCAGAAAGCAACGGATGCAATGTCATCTTTAAGTGGTAAATATCTCCCGCCACTACGCCAACCCAGTGCCTGGATAGTTACTTTAAGATCTTTTTCAAAACGAACAGGATCTGGAATATGCCAGCGATATAGCCCGAATCGCATCTGAGAACGGTAGGAACCATCCGGCCGGATGATCTGTGGGAGACCAGTATAAGCGGTGGAAAAAGCTTCATAGGTACCTCCAACGTCAAAATTATAGGATCCGCAGAAATAATCTTCTGTTCCTGTTCCACAAATTGTTGGGAATTCCCTATCCCCGTCCATATAAAACTTGATCTCCCCTTCTCCCCACCATCCTGTGTTATTGACACCCCAGCACATATAGGTGCCCACATAGTGCCCTTTCCCTTTGATGCCGTCAACGATGGTATAAACTTCCTTATAGGGCAGGGGATTGACACGCCGGAACTGGGCATGAAGATAGCCGGCATCTTCCGGGATATCTGTTAAGGTATAATCGATCTGGTAATATAAACGCATGGGTTCGGTATCGATGTTGGTCATTGTGATCCTGCATTTTTTCCTGAAAGGCATCACCCAGTAACAGTTGTATGCGCTCCCGGGATTCACGCATACTGCCAGAGAATTCACATGGGCATAACCTCCCCAGCCATTGGCAAAAAAGTCACCTACAGGAACTTCAACAGAGGGGTCTTTCTCATCATCCCAGAAAATACGGAAAATACTGAATCGCCGGTTCCCGGTAGGAGTCATCCAGATATGTTGAATGGCACCAGGTCCTTGTATTTCAGCCATGGTGAACGTTTTGCCTGGTTCGATAATTACATACGGATTTACCTTCCATCCCTGGCCCAAGTCGCGGGCAGCATGGGATGCAGAACCTTCATCAAGGGTTGCCATACCTCCTTTTCCTTTTTCACCCGTAAAATTTTCCGGACTGATGGAACGAGATTGTGCATTGGAGAGTAAAAACAGGTTATCCATGTTTACTCCTGCCCCATTAAAAGCAGATTGGCCACTGGTAAAATGCCAGAAAAATAGTAAACTGAAAAACAGGATTATCTTTTTCATAATGTTTGGTGGTTAAAATATTGATGCAAAAAGTCGATAACAATTTACGATTTTAGAGGGAGATACGGGAATTTAATTGATGTTATTTTGATCGTAATCAAGGCAATGTTCAAACGCCTTATAAACGCGCCCGAACGTGGAATGGTGCAGGCCTCACTGAGTGTCACACCCTAAGCGTGATGTATCGAAGTGTGGAGCTATCTTATTAATCGAGTCACCCGGGACTGTCTGCCGATAGGCACGCCCGCCTTAAGGCAGGATTTGTGGATTCTGCACATATGGGATTATGTAAACAACTCGAATATAGAAATAAAAAAAATCAGCGTCCCATTACTGATGACGCTGATGGAGGTTTGAAGTTGGGCAATCTATATCATCTGGTAAAGGTGACAATATAATCCCCTGTGTTCCATTTTTCAGGCAGGAAACTGAAACCCGGCTCTCCTTTCTGGATAATTACCATCATATAACTGGTTGGGCCAATATTCACACTTGAGATTACAAAAAACATGGTATTCCGATCTTGAATTTTCTCGAATATAGTACAGTTATTTTCCCATGCTATTACGGATCTCCAGGTTTCACAACCATTGATGCAACAAAGGGCCATTCCTTCGTCGATGGTCACTTGAAAATCCTTAAAATATTCCGTGAGATCCGTTCTGTCTGTATAATCTTTCCTTTCTGCATGAATGGCAGTCCAGTGACCTTTTTTAATATTAACTGGATCGATTGATGTTTCAAGGTCAAGTATTGAATCCTTCCTAAAAGGTTCCGGGTCCTCACAATTGAATAATAGCATACAAATAAATGCCATTATCCAGATTCCGGTACTTTTAATAATCTTTCTCATAGTGGTAGTAGTTGGTTTTAAAGAATTTTTATTTCATACATTTTAATGAATAAAACCATCAAGGGTCACCTTATCATGGATTGTATTATCGATCTTCTTTCCACTGCCCTCGATTGAATTCAAAAAGGATTGCCAATCTTATATTTATTCCAGACCTTGGATTTAATTAATTTTATAACCAAATAAAACATATGGAATTGACTACACCTTCAGATAAAACTTTTCAACTTCCCGTACCCAGCTTCGAAAGTAATGTTTCCGTCGAACAGGCATTGCTGAACCGGCGATCCAGAAGAGATTTTAAATCAGACCCGATTTCAATGAATGATGTATCCCAGATTTTATGGGCTGCATATGGAATTAATCAATCCAAGAAATTTTCTCTTTTTAGAAGTGGTAGGCGCCTGAAGACAGCTCCTTCAGCAGGGGCACGCTATCCTCTTGAACTCTATCTGGTAGCTGGTAAGGTTAATGATCTGCCACCAGGATTATTTAAATATCTACCTAGCGATCACTGCATTAGACAAATAAGTGATAAGGATTTGAGAGGTGAATTATATGCTGCTGCCAGGCATCAGGATATGATCCTCAAGGCACCCGCATCTCTGGTATACACTGCTATCTTCAAAAGGATGACCTCAAAATACGGTGAGCGAGGAAGAATCCGTTACGTTCCGATGGATGTGGGGCATTCAGCACAGAATGTTTATCTTCAGGTTACTGCCATGAATTTGGGTACTTGCGCTGTGGGAGCTTTCGATGATGAACAGGTTAGTATTGTACTGGACCTGCCACCGGAGGAAGAGCCACTTTATATTATACCAGTAGGATATTATTATGGATAAAAATAAATCTATAAATAAGAGGTCTTTAACAGGTACTTCTGATTGGTAGAAATACCCTCCCCGGATCTTCGATCTGCCGATTTCATATCAGTATACTCCCCACATTAGCCATATTGATCCAATAGCAGGAATTTATCCAAGATTTAAATTTAGAATCATTTACAGATCCCGGAATACTGAATTAATTTCAGCACGGGCAAGTCCGGGAAGGGAGTGATCTCCGAAGTGGTATCCTTCCAGTAGCATATCCGGGAAGATTCCATTTTTAATCCATCAACTGGCCACCGTTCACCTCGATGGTCTCTCCAAGAATATAACTGGCATAATCAGACGCCAGGAATAGTATCGGATAGGCACACTCTTCCGCAGTTCCGGCCCTTTTTAATACGACCTGTTCTTTAAACTTGTTAAATATCTCAGGCGTAGTAAATCGCTCATGGAACCGGGTTTCAATGATTCCCGGAGACAGTGCATTGACGTGAATGTTGTAGGGAGCCAGCTCTTTGGCCATATTTTTTGTCAGGGTGAGGATGGCTCCTTTAGCAGCTGAATAATGTCCGGCTCCTACCCCTCCACCCATACGCGCCGCAATAGAAGTGAGGTTTATTATTTTTCCATATTTTTTTCTTTTCATAATGGGAATAACGGCCTTTGTAACTAGATAAATACTTTTCAGGTTTACATTCATCACCTTGTCCCATAAATCCTCCTCCATTTCTTCCAGTTTTTTTCTTTCAACAAGTGATCCGGCGTTATTGATCAGTATATCAATTGTCTTGAAAGTATTCATTGTTTCATTCACTAATCTTTGCACATCCTCTTTTTGTGAAACATCTGCTTTTACAGCAATTGCTTCAGCTCCGAAAGATTTAATTTCCCGAACTACTGTCTCAGCTTCGTTCTTACTTTCATTATAATGCACCACAACCTTAGCTCCGGTTTTACCAAATTCGATGGCAGTAGCCTTCCCGATACCTGAACTGGCGCCGGTAACAAGCGCTACTTTGTCTTTAAATTGTATATTCATATTTTGTTATTTAAGATGTTTTTTATTTTAAAAAGTCTTCCCTGACTGGACTGAAGCCATCTATGATCTCCCCATCCTCCATCGCTGTTACACCGTGAATTACTTCAGGTGGCACATAAAAACCATCACCGGCAGATAATATGCTGATCTGATCTCCGATTTGTACTTTAAATTTACCCTTGGCAATGAATGAAACCTGGCTATGTGGATGTTGATGCGAAGGAGCCTCCGTTCCTTTGGTGAATTTTACTCTTACAAGCATGAGCCTGTCATCATATCCTAAAATCTTTCTCTGAATGCCTTCCCACATATGTTCCCAGGTGGAATGATCATTTATAAAAAATTGGTCGCTGTGATGTTCCATTAAACCTAAACATATTTTAATATCAAATATATTATTGCGCCTTTAAGATATCCTGAATATACAAATTTTTAAAAGTTTTTAATCTAATCATTGTTTGGAACTTTTTTATGAATCCAACATTAAAATCCAGAAAATATCAGACTTTATCCGTATATTAAAGATATAAGATGCTATAAGATGAAGGTTGAATTACTTATTTTTTTCTTTCTCACTTTAGCATATCAGCCTAATTATGCTCAAAATATCCGGTTTAGTGGTGATACAATAGAGGATGAATCAATCCAGGCTATTAAGGAAAAGATTGAAAAGAGTAATTTTAAAAACTACATTGAAAAGGTTTATCTTCATTTCGACAAATCTCAATATTTAACTGGAGAAACCATATGGATTAAAGGGTATTTATTAATTTTTAGTACACATCAATTATCCGGATTAAGTAAAGTATTATATGTAGAGCTTATTGATCCTGATGGCAATATTGTAATAACAAAACGATTTTCTGTTGAGGATGGGCTTTCCATAGGCCATATGGATATCCCAAATTATTTGAAATCAGGTATCTATGGGATCAGATCCTATACGAACGGTATGAAAAATTTTGGGGAGGCATATTTTTTCTATCAACCAGTGGAAATAATCAATTATAAAAATCCGGAGTACGCTAATAAAAGCCAACATTTATTAACTGATTTTGATGTTCAATTTTTCCCGGAAGGCGGAGATCTGATAAATGGAATATCTTCACGCATCGCCTTTAAAGCCATCGATAATACGGGAATGGGAATTATGCTTTCCGGTACAATAACGGATGAATCAGGGTATATTATTGCTCAAACAAATACCCGACATGATGGGATGGGAAGTTTTTTTATGATTCCCCGGATTGATAAATCATTCTATTTCGAAGCAGACTATCAGGGGTTGTTTAAGAAATTCAGATTACCTGAACCAAAATATGAAGGTTTTGTGATGAATATAAACAATCATAAAGATGATAATGTACAAATATTTATCAAATGTTCTGAATCCTTGATAGGTACCGATACATATGTTGTAGGGCTGTGTCGCGGAAACCTGGTCTTTCAAAAAAAGATCACAACTCAGACCGAAGGTATTTTTGTCGAAATACCCAGATATTCCCTTCCGAAGGGGATTATTCAATTTACCCTTTTCGATTCAGATTTAATTCCCAGGACGGAACGCCTCGTATTCATAAAAAATCCTTCCACACAAATTTTATTTGAACCCCAGGAGCTAGCATTAACCAAAAGATCGAAAGTTGATCTTCTTATCAAGGTGACAGACGCTTTGGATCTTCCGGTCAGATTTGCAAATTTATCTATAGCCGTCACGGATGCAGATCAAACTTATAAAAATAAAGAGCAAGAATCAATCTCAAGTTATTTATTACTCACATCTGATTTGAAAGGACCTGTATTTAATCCTGGCTATTATTTCAGCAAGAATTCGAGAGAGGTGAATATTGCTCTCGATCTTCTGATGATGACACAAGGATGGCGAAGATTTACCTGGAAGAATATATTTGAATTCAAACCTGTATCCTATAAATATGCTTTTGAAAAAGGATTTACCGTTTCAGGAACTGCATACCTGGAACAAAAAAACACATTATTAGAAAATGGTATTCTTCATATACTCTCCTTAAATGATCTGTACCCTGGATTCTGGACCAGTACTACCGATACACTGGGTCGCTTTGAAGTGAATGAATTATTATTTTCAGATTCACTCGAAGTTGTGGTAAAAGCAATAAATCAATCAGGGAAACTGATAAATATCGATCTCGAATTCGATAAACGAAAACAAAATAAAACAATAGATAAATATATTTACTTAGGACGCATATATCAAAATCATAATCGTTCAGAAAATATTCGCATTCCTGAATCCAGGATGGTGCAGGATTCATTACGTTTTAAAAAAAGTATTTTACTTAAAGAAATAGAAGTAAGAGGAGAACCCTATTACCAGGCCCGTTACGGAAAACCCGATGCATCCATAGTGGTAAATGAAAGAAATGAAAACTATACGGATATTTTTCAATTGATAAAAGGAAAAGTACCGGGAGTTCAGGTTTATGGGATGGGAATCAATACAAAGATCAGCATTCGTGGAGATACTTATCCGCTCATCATCCTCGATGGAGTTCCTTTAAATTCATCTCCTTCGGGATTATCCTTAGGTGTTTCAAGAGGAAGCAGTAATTCTTCAGGATCCGGTGGAAGTAATTCCTCCGGCTCATCCGGATCTTCCCAATCACGCTCCAATGAATCCTTTCTGGCACAGGCATCGCAATCTTCCAATGCATCTGTGAATGCAATCCTGCTCAGCATTCCTCCTTCAGATGTCGAAAGAATCGATGTATTAAAAACATATGCAGCTACTTCAACATACGGCATGACGGGAAGTAAAGGTGTAATAATCATTTACACCAAAAAAGGTATAAAGGAATTTCAGAGAGAAAGGTCAAAAGGATATGAAGGTTATTATTTACAGGGTTTTGACCTGGTTAGAGAGTTTTATTCCCCAAAATATGAAGATGATGATTTAATTAATGATGATGTTCCTGATCTCAGAAGTACGTTATACTGGGAACCTTTACTGACCACAGACAGGAATGGATTCACAGAAATTTCTTTTTATAATTCGGATGCGGCACACCTGCTACAGATAGATATTCAGGGGATTTCGGAGGATGGAAATCCCATCAACTTCCTTGGAATAATAGGTACGGAGAGTTCCCGGTAGGATTATGAAATCCCACTAGGAATAGTATCTCAATATAAACTGAAGTATCTTTACTGATATAAGGTCTTTTTTAAACTTCTATGAAAATTAAAATTTTTTTAACGGTAATCGGATTACTCCTATCTGTTGTTTTATTTTCCCAACAGATTGATATAAAAGGTAAAATCCTCGATGCCAGTACCGATCAGACTGTTCCATTCGCTAATATCGCCATTGCTGATATTTTTAAAGGAACCTCTTCCAATATGAATGGTGAATTTCTATTAAAACTGGACTCACTACCAGTTAAATTGATTATTTCTCATATCAGTTATGAGAAAAAAATCATCGATATCACAAGCTTTGACTATATCACTATTGAACTCACACCAGGGAAACTACTTCTGGAAGAAGTGGTCATCAAAGATAAAGAAAAAGGGGAATTTGCGTATGATTTACTCACCAGAGCCTTTACCCGTGCATTGAACAAATCCAGGGATTGGCAATATGGCCTTGCATTTTACCGGCAAACCTCAGAAAATGCGAATGATTATTCGGAATTATATGAAATTTTCTTTGATACGAGGTATACAAGCCAGGGTATTGTTGACTGGGCTATTCAGGAGGGAAGATATGCGATGAAGACAGACCAAATCGCTACGGATTTTGTGTTTAATAAAAATTTCACACTCCTCTCAAGGCTTGTGACTACTTTCCAGCCTGATGCTATTAACTTTCTGATGCCTGTAAATGTATATGTCAGGGATTTTTATGATGTGGATATTACCGAACTGCGTAATGTATCAGGCAGAAAAATTGCGATAGTATCCTGCACTTTAAAAAAGGATGTACATCAACCTGCACTTGAAGGTGTAGTATATATTGATATCGACCAGTACGATATCTTGAGAATTCATGGATTTATCAGAAATGACAAATTGGATATCATTAATCTGGTGAACCCAAAAGGGAGTTGGAAAAACTATGAGCTTGAAACTGATATTTCATTTAAAACGGAAAATGATCAACTCTACCTGGATTACATTACCCTGAACCAGACATTTGATTATTACATAAATGATCAGTATAGCCATCAGGTTAAAACCAATGCTTTTTTAACCTATTATGAATACTACCAGCCTGATAAATTTAAAAGACTTGGCGGAAGAATTATAAGGTATTCAAAAAGCGACCGGGAATTACTGGATAAGATTGGGTATAACCGGAGGTTCTGGGAAGAAAATCCTGTTGTTCTACGAACGCCCATTGAAGAAAATATAATTTCTTCCTTTGAAGCTAAGAATGCTTTTGGTACTATTTACCTGAATGATAGAGAGCAAATTCAACTGGAAAAGGATGATCTGTCCAGTGATCCCTTTATTCAGGAAATATTAATTGGATTAAAAAATTCAAAACTGGCTACCTCTGGTGAAAAGGTGTACATACATATGGATAAACCTTTTTACGCAGCTGGAGAAACGATCTGGTTCAATGCCAACATCGTTAACCTGGGTTCTCTCATACCTTCTGATGTCAGTGGTGTATTATATGTAGAACTAATATCACCTGAAGGAGAGGTGGCCCTTCATAAAAGACTTAGTGTAGTAAATTCCAGAGCAGAAGGCAGCATGGTTATACCGCGGGAATCAGGTACTGGTATTTATAGAATCAGGTCGTATACAGACTGGATGAAAAACTATGATCCGGCATTTTTCTTTGATCAGAAGCAGGAGATCTTTAATACATCTGAAATATTAAATGACAATTATCCTAAACCTGCGAAAAGTATAGATTTTGATATCAAATTCTTTCCCGAAGGTGGAAACCTCGTAACAGGAATACCGTCGCAGGTGGCATTCAAGGCTACCGATATCCAGGGTAAAGGCATTGAAGTAAAAGGTAAGATCATTGATGATCAAAATAATCAGGTCGCTGAAATTTTAACTCGTCATGATGGAATGGGAAGCTTTTTCTATCTGCCTCAACCCGGGAGAAAATGCAAAGCGATCGTATCCTATGAAAAAAATGAAAAAATTATAAATCTACCGGAACCTGTTCCTCAGGGTTATGTTTTGACGGTTAATAATTTAAAAGACAAAAACATCCAGATTATTATTAAAGCAACTCCTGAATATAATGATGCCATATTTTATCTCATTGGTCAGATGCGGGGAGTATTATATCATCGTGAAAAGGGAACTATTTCGAGGGGCAACGCTATTATTACCATCCCTAAAGCAAAACTTCCTGCTGGGGTATTCCATATCACCTTGTTCGATACCCGGATTTTACCTTTATGTGAGCGACTTGTATTTATAGATCCGGCACAGGAAATTTCGGTTTCAATAAAACCCGGAAATAGTCTACCTCTTTCAAGAGATCCGATCAGTATTAATATGGATGTGAAAGATGATTTCGGTAATCCGATACGAAATACTTCCTTTTCAATTGCTATTACTGATGCAAACCACATCAATAAAAAGTCAAGCCAGGAAAACATACTTACAAATCTTTTACTCACCTCGGATCTCAAAGGATATATTGAAGATCCTGGATATTATTTTCTAAATGATGACCGGGAGACCAAGATTGCTTTGGATCTTGTAATGCTTACACATGGTTGGCGAAGATTTACCTGGCATCAGATATTTGACGGATCGATATCTGAAATCCGATATGCCCATGAACCGGGAATCCATCTCTCCGGTTCAGCATTTCTGGCAGGCTCCAAAAAACCACTGGCTAATGGATTTCTAAACTTAATTTCATTAAATGAGGATCTTCCAGGTTACTGGCAAACTACCACTAATCCAAATGGGAAATTCGATTTGAGAGGAATGATTGTTCAGGATACGTTACGTGTAATGGTTAAATCCCTGAATAGCGACTGGGATATTGTAGATGCAGAATTACATTTTGACTCACTTACTCCATATCCCACCCAGCAGGAATTTTTTCAAAAATATCCTGCCATGATTGACAAAGAGATTATCAATTATCTGAATCATATTCAGGAACAGGAATTAATTGCAAGTTCATTTGACTTTGAAGATCGGGTATTGTTAAAGGAAATTGTGATTAAAGGTGATCGATATAATACGCTTTATGGAAAACCCGATTACCAAATAGAATTTAATGAAAAAAACAGGGTTGGAGTAACCGTACTGGATCTTATCAGGGGCCGGTTCCCTGGCGTCTATATTGCAGGCAATGATATCCAGGTCAGGGGCGTCGGATCTATAAATGCATCTACCGAGCCACTTTTTATAATCGATGGTATCCCAATCAGCGGGGTAAGAAGGTCGGTTACCACCAATGAGGAAGGTGAAACCATCATAGTTACAACGGGTCAAAGAGGTGTGGACATCATAAACACAATACCAGTTTCATCAGTAGAACGGATAGAATTTTCAATCAGGCCAACCAACACTTCCATATATGGTACCCGCGGTGCGAACGGAGTAATTGCCATTTTCACCAATTCAGGACTATCAAAAGATGATTTGGATCAATCTAATTACCCGATTTCATACACCCGGTTACAGGGATTTAGCGTTATAAAGGAATTTTACCATCCTGATTACAGTAAAACATCAGAAAGTCATGTGATCCCAGATAAAAGAACGACCCTTTATTGGAATCCCTCACTTAAAACCGATAACCTGGGTAAGTGTAACCTGATGTTCTATAATTCAGATAATGCCAAAAATCTACAGGTTGAGATCCAGGGTGTTACGGATTATGGTGAACCTTTTTATTTGCTCGATGCCCTTGGAAAGGAAATATCTCAATAGTTTCTTTCCAAGATTTTTAAAACTGTCCTATTGGCTTGTATGCCTGTTGATTTGTCGATAATTGGTTATATTTACCATATTGAAGATTTTTTAAACTAACATGATAAAACGATTTTTATATATTATTTTACTTATATTTTTTGCACTGTACTCAATGGGTCAGGAGGTATCGATCAGGGGAATAATTACAGATGCGACTTCAGGTGAACCTATCCCTTTCGTCAGTATAGCCATAGTCGAATTATATAAAGGAACATCCAGCAATATCAATGGTGAATTTCTGATCAAATTAGATTCACTCCCGGTAAGGCTGAAATTCTCACATATAAGTTATCACCAGCAGGAGATTTTAATAGAAAACGAAGAATATGTCAACATACAATTAACTCTGGGAGAAATAATTCTGGACGAACTCATTATTGAAGATGAAGAAAAAGGTGAATATGCCAATAATCTGTTACTAAGTGCCTTAAGAAAAGCAGTTCAGCATTCCAGAGACTGGAAATATGGATTGGCTTATTACCGTCAAACATCCCAGAATGGAGATGATTATTCTGAGTTATACGAGATTTTTTACGATACACGATACAGCAGTCAGGGAATAGTAGATTGGGCCATCCAGGAAGGCCGATATGCGATGGAAATAGGCCCAAATGTGCTTGTTTATGTCTATAATAAAAATTTTACATTGCTAACCCGGTTAACCTCGATGTATCAACCGGAAACAGATAAGTTTGTTATGCCTGTTAATGAAAATGTAAGAGAATTATATGATGTAAGTATCAAGGACCTGAAAAACATTCAAGGAAGAAAGGTTGCTACCGTTGCATTCATCCCCAAGGAAGAAATATATATACCGGCCATGGAAGGAGAAATTTTAATCGATATTGAATCCTATGAAATTTTGAAACTTCATGGATATATCAGAAATGATGAATTTGATTTGATCGCACTGAATAATCCAAAGGGAAGCTGGGAAAATTTTGAACTTGAAATTGAGGCAGCCTATAAATCCATGGATGAAGGATTGTTCCTTGATTATATAACCTTAACTCAAAACTTTGATTATTATCTGGAAGGTGAATATCGTCATCATGTAAAAACAAATTCCTTTCTGACATATTACGAATATTATCAACCTGATAAATTTAAACGTCTGGGTGGACGAATTCTAAGATACAATAAAAGTGACCGGGAATTGATTGATAAGGTAGGTTATAACAGAAGATTCTGGGAAGAAAATCCAATTGTATTAAGAACTCCAATCGAAGAGGAGATCATAGAATCTTTTGAAGTGAAAAATGCATTTGGAACCATCTATTTGAATGATCGTGATCAGGTTCAGCTTGAAAAAGACGATTTGGATATAGATCCTTTTATACAGCAAATAAATACTGATTTGAGAAGGTCTAAAATACCATCAAGTGGAGAAAAAATTTATCTGCATTTGGACAAACCATTTTATGCGAGTGGCGAAACGATATGGTTTAATGCCTATGAGGTCAATCTGGCTACACATATTCCTTCTGATGAAAGTGGTGTATTATATGTTGATCTTATTTCTCCCGGGGGTGAAATTTTAATGAACAAAAGACTGAATATCAATGATTCTTATGCCGACGGTAATCTGGAAATACCAGCAACGTATAATACAGGCACTTACAGAATACGTGCCTACACAAACTGGATGAAGAATTATGATCCGGATTATTTTTTTGATGAACCTCTTAATATCTATAATTCAAATGAAATTTTAAATTCCAAATTTTCTGCAAATGAACAGGCATTGGATTATAGTATCCGGTTTCTGCCTGAAGGTGGACATTTAATCAGTGGAATACCTGCGCAGGTCGCCTTCAAAGCCATTGATCAGCATGGAAAGGGTATCGATGTAAGCGGGAAAATAGTTGATGAACAAGGTGTAAAATTGGTAGAATTCGAGACACGTCATAGTGGGATGGGAAGTTTTTTCTTTGTGCCGCAAATTGATAAAAAATATAAAGCCATCGTTAACTATGAAGGTATGAAAAAAACTTTCGAACTCTCACAGGTAAAAGGTATTGGTTATTCACTAAACGTCAATAACCTGAGAGATAAAAATATTCAGATTATAGTAAAATCCTCCCCCGGTCTTAATGACTCAGAATTTTATATCATAGGACAAACCAGGGGAATTTTATATCACCGTGAAAAAAGCAAGATTAGCACAGGAAATGCTATCATAAATATTCCTAAATCTAAATTACCAGATGGAATTTTCCATATCACACTATTCGATAATCAACATATTCCACACTGTGAAAGGTTGGTATTTATTAATCATGACCAGGGAATAAATGTAAACCTGGAGACAGATAATGAAATAGTACGGGCGAGAGATAAAATTCATCTCACTTTCGAATTAACAGATCAGTTTGACCGGGCGATACGTAATACCTCTTTTTCAGTTGCCGTCACGGATGCCGGCCACCTGATCAAACAACAGGTTAGTGAAAATATTTTGACAAATCTTTTACTTAGTTCTGACCTGAAAGGTAACATTCAAGATCCTGGATATTATTTCCTCAGCGACGATCGAGAAACAAAAATTGTGCTTGATCTGGTTATGCTTACACATGGGTGGAGAAGATTCACCTGGAAGGAAATCTTCGAGGATTCTTTGTCAGATACACCTTACTCACATGAAAATGCTATCAATATATCAGGTTCAGTGAAAATGGGAAATACTAAAAATCCTTTGAAAAATGGTTATGTCAATTTCTTTTCCCTAAATGAAAATTTCCCTGGTTTCTGGTCGGCCTTTACAGATGTTGAAGGCAATTTTCAGCTTAAAAATCTTATTATCCCAGATACACTTCGGGTAATTGCAAAATCTTTAAATGACCGGGGTAAACCAGCCAACATTAACTTAAATATACAACCTATCATTCCTTTTGAAACAAATCAGAATGATTACCAGAAATACCCGCCAGTTATCGATGCGGATGTAATTCGATATCTTAACAGATTTGAAGAAAAAGAGGAAGTGGAAGCTTCCTTTGACTTCTCTGATCGAATTTTGCTCAAGGAAATAAAAATAACCGGTGACAGGTATAGAAGCAATATTTATGGCGAACCGGATAATGTGATCCAGGTTGATGATAATTTGCGTACCTATAGCGATATTTTTCAAATCATACAGGGAAGAGTCCCTGGAGTATCAGTAACTGGGCAGGGATTAAATACAAGCATTACTATTCGGGGTATCAGTACATTTTCCGGCAATAATCAACCATTGATTGTAGTGGATGGTATCCCTATCAGCAATATTGAATCTTTTGGATCCTCCCTTATTAGCGGTGATTCGGCATCAGCCGCTGGGGCGGCCGATATGATGGAGTCTGATATCTCCAATGTAAATTCACTACTTCTTTCCATCAGTCCGCATGAGGTGGACCGTATCGAGATATTAAAAAGTGGAGCATCTGCTGCAGCCTTTGGAATTCGTGGTGCAAATGGAGTCATATTAATTTATACACGCCGGGGTGGAGATGTCATAAATAATAGTCAAGTCCAGGGGTATACAGACCTGCGATTCCCAGGTTACAGTTTCGTAAGGGAATTTTATGCACCGGCTTATGATGTGCCGAAGGAAGAGCATATTATCCCGGACAAACGAACAACGATATACTGGAATCCTTCTGTAACAACCAATAACCTTGGGAAAGCAGAAATTGAATTCTTTAACTCGGACGACGCCCGGTCTTTACAGATTGATATCCAGGGTGTGACTGATTGGGGTGACATCATACAAATGACTCAAATCATTGGGGCAGATCTCGTGAAATAAAAAAAGCCGTTATCAAATAGCAGCCTTTTTTTGTTTTATTCTTTTTTAATACCAGAGGAATCCAAAATTAAATCCCAGATAGGAATAGGTAATGGAATCATTAGATGGAAAAGCAGTGTTATATCTCACTGTTACATAAAAATTTGATTGGAGATTCATCGGGAATAATATACCTACTTCCGGTGTTAATCCAAAATGCCAATTATCGTTGGTTGATGAAAACAGACCAGCAGTGGTCTTTCTTTCTATCCAATAAGTTCCGGCAGCAATTCCAAAAAATGGTTGGATCTCGCCATCTTCATTTAAGAAGAAATTGTAGGTCATCAAAATCGGAATAGTATTAATATATCTATATTGAGTTCCTGTGAGGGTCTGTGTTCCTTCTGTAAAAGTACCTGAAACCGGTTCGTAAAATGTATTCCATCCTGTTGTCCAGCCCAGGGTCATATTATCATTAATAAAATATTTACCGTCAATACCAAATCCCCTCCAGCTGAACCGGCTGATGTAATCGTTTGTTTCTCCAACAGTTAGTGAGGTATTATAGGAGATCCCATGCATGCTTTGACCTATTGCATTGATCGTAATAAATGTAAAAAGGACTATAAATAATCTTTTCATCTTTGCTTGTTTTAGTGGTTATTGATTAGATTGAAGGTAGGGTGATTGGGTAAAAGCCTGATCAATGCCACGTTTTACTGAAGTTTCGTTATTCTCCGTGACACTCGACAACAATCCATCGAGGCCTCCAAACCAGACAATTTTAACATCATCATCAATCGGAACATCTGTTGCATTCGGATCAGCCATATGGATCAGGACTGTACCTGTTTTATATGAATAACCAACCGGGTAATAGGGTGGATAGTACCAGCCTCCCCAGCCTCCCCAGCCCCAACCTGGTGGATAATAACCACCCCACCAGCCACCACCGGGTATCCATGCTACGCCTGTATTATCAATAGCAATCACTTGCACCCCAATAAATAAATCGGGTGCTTCTGCTGCCGAACTATCCTCACGCTGATAACCACGAGAAGACATATTTGATTCGATCTGGTCCAGTATTATCTTCTCAAAACCGCGAACAACCTCCTCATCGATATCTTGCTGATTGGTTGCAAAATTAATCGTATCGGGCATGAAATAAGTTTTCTTACTACTAAAATTAAAATCCTTATCATAATCCGTCAGCACAAGGTTGTAATCCGAAATAAATTCTGGTCCTCCTGGATAACATCCATATAACCAGGTTGCCAGGATAAGCAGCATAGGCGTAATTAAGTTTTTCATAAAATCTTTTGTGAACATAAATTCTAACTTTTAGCTTAAAATGAGAACAGCAAATATATACTTTTTGTTTAAATTCTGTATATTTTATTGATTTGATAAGTCATATTTTAAACACTCAAAATCTGATAAAGGTTGGATTCTTACTTTCGCATAATAAAAAAAGGGGATTCATTGCTGAATCCCCTTTTTTTAAGAATGTTTTATTTTATACCTTAGGGCCAGCACTCTTCACTTTATCTGACACTTTATCATCAAATTGTTTAAAATTATCAACAAACATTCGAGCCAGTTTATTGGCTTGTTTATCATATGCGTCCTTATCCTTCCAGGTATTTTTCGGTACTAAAACTTCCTCAGGTACATCTGGACAACTCAGTGGTATCTGGACACCAAATATAGGATCGCTCTGAAAATCTACTCGATCCAGAACGCCATTCAGGGATGCATTTACCATTGCACGGGTAAACTTTATCTTCATCCGACTTCCCTCACCATAAGCTCCGCCTGTCCATCCCGTATTTACCAGCCAGCAGTTTACCTGATGTTCTTCTATTTTCTTCCCAAGTAATTCTGCATATACATTTGGATGCTGGGCCATAAAAGGAGCTCCAAAACATGCACTGAAAGTTGCCTGTGGTTCAGTAACACCTCTTTCAGTGCCAGCGACCTTGGCAGTATAACCGGAAAGGAAGTGATACATGGCTTGTTCAGGAGTTAGTTTGGATATGGGAGGTAATACACCAAAGGCATCTGCAGTCAGGAAGATAATATTCTTCGGATGTCCCCCCTTACCATCTTTTGATGTGTTTGGAATATGTGAGATCGGATAGGCTGCCCGTGTGTTTTCTGTAAGTATGGCATCGTCCAGATCTAATCGACGTGTATCCGAATGGATACCAACATTTTCGAGGATCGTACCAAACCTTCTTGTTGTTTCATATATTTCGGGTTCTGCTTCCGGTGATAACCGGATTACCTTGGCATAACATCCTCCCTCAAAGTTAAAGACACCATTGTCACTCCATCCATGCTCATCATCTCCAATTAATGTTCTTGAAGAATCAGCAGACAATGTGGTTTTACCAGTTCCACTCAACCCAAAAAATACAGCGGTATTGCCATCAGATCCAATATTTGCCGAACAGTGCATAGGCATCACATTTTTTAATGGCAGGAAATAATTCATGGCTGTAAACACCGATTTTTTCATTTCTCCTGCATATTCTGTGCCTCCAATCAACACCTTCTTCTTGCCAAAATTAACCAAAATGAAAACATCCGAATTTGTATCGTCAACCTCAACATTTGCATGAAAACCAGGACAATCGATAACCACAAATTCAGGTTTAAAATCAGATAATTCATCTGATTTGGGTCGAATAAACATATTTCGTATAAAAAGACTGTGCCATGCATATTGTGTGATAATTCTTACTGGCATTCTGAATTCGGGATCTGCTCCACAATAACAATCCTGGACAAATATATCCTTTCCCTGAAGGTAAGATGCCATTCTTCTTTCAAGTTCATTAAATCGGTTTTCGTTGTATGGCCGGTTTACTTTACCCCACCATATCTTATCCTTGCTTGAAGGTTCTTCCACAACAAACTTATCGTTGGGAGACCTGCCGGTATATTGACCAGTCCTTACAACGAGTGGGCCAAGATGAGCAAGAATACCTTCGTCTCTCTTGAGTGCCTCCTCGTAAAGAGCAGGTGTCGGTAAATTCCAGTACACATTTTTCAAGTTATGAAGACCTAAAGTCTCTAAACCAATTTTACTGTGTGGTTGCGGGCTAAATTCTGACATAATATTTTGTTATATTGTTAAAATTAAGATAGAAGCAAAATTATATTCTGTAATTATAGATATTAAAGACAAAGTTCATGGATTCTTATTAAGAATTATGTTATGTTGTTGGGAAGAATCCGGATAGTAACGAATCAAATATTGTTTTTCGAATTAATAATTAAAACAGTAGAATTTTTTATTTGATTCTAATATTAGATTCGTTAAGCCCCTCAACCTTTACAGATTTCCAATATTTATAATCATTCTATATCTTTCGAAGTTACAAAATAATAAATATTTATAATATCATCTTTTTGTTAAATACGATTGTTAAAGGATCAATAAATTTTTGTTATGAAATGTTTTAAGATTCTGAAATACACAGCTGCCTGTTGGGCAGGTAATTAGAACGATTGTATATGACTTTTAAATAGTCCCTCGAATATATACGAATTTTATTAATACAAAAGACCAATTTTAATACCATGGAACTGAAAGTGTAAGATAAAATTACTAATTATTACTTATTGAATTTAAACCTTAAAGGCATTTCCTGTGTCTTACCATTAAATCAGAGAGATACCACCGTTATGAATGAACCTGAAATATCAAGTATATTTCATGAAACAGTATTGATGCTTGCCTATATAATCGGAATCTTTGTTGCCCTTTATATAAGCAGGAAAAATAAAATCCATCCATCACTTACATTTCTTCTGATTTTAATATGTACATCGTTTTATTTATTATTTTCTACATTATTCATAACATATTTTAATTCCTGGTATCAGGAACTGTATTCGAGTTTTCCGCATATTGATAAAAGTATAGGGATTATCGGAGTTGTTCTTGGATTGTATATATCCGGCATTCTGCTAAGCATACCCAAAAACATTTTATACAAATTTTCACTTTCATTTCTGGTCATGTATGGGATTTCAAATTTGGGTTGTATAGCTGGACATTATCCGGAAATATATAATATGATCACTCCTTGGCCAGCCGATCTGGAGTCTTATTCTGAACTATATTTTGGACAGTTATTCTATTACAATCTACTCGAAAGACAAATAGAACTATCAATACTGATCAGGATATTAGGAGGAATTTTAGCTATAGGATTTATCTATTATTATCATGATAAATTTAAAAATCCAAAAAATCTGTTTATGACTACTATTTTTTTGATCGTATTAATCAATTTTATCAGTCAATTTTTTATACATAGCGAACAAATATTACCTGTATTTGACAGATTATTGGGAATGACAATTTTCCAGTGGGGTTTTTTATTTGTTAATATCCTGATAATAATGACAGTGGTGGCTAATGAAACAGCAAATCATAAAAGAGGACCAAGGACAAAGATAAAATTACCGTCAGGCTTCGTGGTTTTTGTGGTTTATATAATAATATTTATTTTCGCAGTAAGTGATTATTCCTTCTTACCGAGATCAACACCGAATATATTTATCATAGGATTCATTCTAACAACCATTTTTCTAGTATATTATTTCTATCATAAATTACAGCAATCTATGCTTCGATATTCAACAGTTCTTATATTAATTCTTGTTGGTTCTCTTTTTCTTCAAGCACGCTTATTTGATCAAGAAAAGAAATATCCGGATTCTACTGTCATTCCGAAAGATCAATTAAAAAAAGATCAATCAAATTTTTCAGATGAATTGAAATCCACACAGATTTCAAATAAGGGAAATTTGCAATACATTGAATTTTATCACCTTGGTAGTGAATCCATTAAACTATCTCCGATCAGTTCATTTGCGGACAACAGTTTGCTGAAATATTCTGATATAGAGCAACAAGCCGTTTCTAAAAATTAATAAAAATAGGATAACAGATTAACTCACCAGTAAATAGTAATTAAGACGTCTGCTTTTTCCGACATCCAAACGTAAATCTATTAAACTAAATGAGATTATTTTTGTTTACTCATGTATTGAGGTTATGTAATTCAAAATATGAGAATTCTGATTAAAATGGCCATTACATTATTGACCATCATTGGACTATTTATTTTTTCAAGTATTTTGATAGGTTTTATGCTTTCAGCACCTTCCTATCAGGGTGAAAAAACTGATCATTTTAATGGCAAACGATTTGTAAATCCAAGTAATGCAATGGCTAAAGGTTTCAAAGACCTGATAAAATGGGCGATGAATCGGCAGCAGGGCCCCTGGGAGAAAATAGGTCAATCAAATGATAACACATTCATCTCTATGGATTCAGATTCAATGGCCAGGGTATATTTCGTAAATCACAGTACATTCCTGATTCAGCTAGGAAATCTTAATATTCTAACGGATCCGGTATGGAGTAACCGGGTCAGTCCATTTAAATGGTTAGGGCCACAAAGAATGCGTCCACCCGGTATAAAATTCGCAGAGCTTCCTGATATTCACCTGGTTTTAATCAGTCACAATCACTATGATCATTTGGATGTCTCCACACTCATAAAAATCCATAAAAAATTTAATCCTTTGATCATTACACCTTTGGGCGTTTCAAAATTACTTCTTCAAAAAGGCATAGATAATTGTATTGAAATGGATTGGTGGCAAAATCAGAAAATAAATGACCAATCAGAAATTGTTTGTGTTCCAGCATTGCACTTTTCAGGAAGAGGTACGTTTGACCGGGATAAAACTTTATGGGCCGGATTCATTATAAAATCCACCTTTGGAAATATATATTTTGCTGGAGATACCGGTTATGGAAATATTTTCAAACAGATCGGTAAAGAGTATGGCCCCATTAATCTAGCAATGTTACCAATCGGAGCCTACCTGCCCCAATGGTTCATGTCACCAATCCACACTTCACCTGATGAGGCTGTGAAAATACATCTGGATCTTCAAGCAGATAAAAGTGTAGCCATGCATTTCGGAACCTTTCCATTGGCCGATGATGGGATGTGGCAGCCCCAAGAAGACTTAAAAAAAGCAAAAGAAAAATATCAAGTGGAAAATTTTTATGTTTTAGAAGAAGGAGATAAGATACTTCTGGAAAAGTCTTATTGAAAAATGATTAATATTATGTTTAATTGAAATTAAGCAATCAAAAAGATTTTTACCATATAATTTATAGATGGAAATAGTATCAAGGGAAATATATTAAAATTTCATACTTATTCATATAAAGTAAAATACTATCTAATTGGGCAGAACAATTACATTTGCTTTTACAAATCCGTTATTGGAATTTTTCCCTCACGAAAATTAATTTTTTCATTCAATGAATTTGCCATTAGAATTTTCGTTTTTTTTTGCCTATTTTACATTAAACATTTATTTTTTGATCTATCATGAATAAAAGTACAAGAAGAAAGTTTTTAAAAATGGCTAGCATCACTATGCCAGCTGTATTATTAAATCCAAAAAGAATCGTAAATCATCCGAGCGAGGATTCTATTTTAAAACTTGGTATTGCTTCATATTCCTTCCGGAATTATAATCTGGATCAAACCATTCAAATGACTCAACGACTTGGAATTCAGAATTTAGCGCTGAAAAGTATGCATTTACCCCTCGATAAAGATGCTGATTTTATAAAGAGTGTAAAAAAGAAAATCAATGAAGCGGGAATTAAACTTTATGGCGCAGGTGTCATCTATATGAATAACGAAGCTGAGGTAGAAAATGCCTTCCGTTACGCCAAAGAAGCTGAAATGGAGGTAATTATTGGTGTTCCAAGACATGAACTTCTAGATCTGACAGAGAAAAAAATTATTGAGACCGGAATTAAAGTGGCCATCCATAATCATGGCCCTGGAGACGATTTATACCCTAGCCCTGAGAGTGTTTACGAAAAAGTTAAGAACCGGGATTCGCGTTTTGGCTTATGCATGGATGTTGGACATACGCAGAGAATCGGTCTGGATCCTGCCGGTGAAACTCAAAAATACTTTGACCGTCTTTTGGACATTCATTTGAAAGATGTGGATCAATCAAATGAGCAAGGTGATACTGTTGAAATTGGTCGTGGTGTGATAGATATTCCAGGTTTTATGAAAGTACTGATAGATAAGAATTATCAGGGAATCATAAGTTTCGAATATGAAAAAGATCCGGATGATATTTTACCGGGAATATCGGAGACGATAGGGTATAGCCGGGGTGTAATTGACACATTAAAAATAGTATAATCCGATAATTGGATCATATGAAAATCAATCTGAAATCCGGAATTTCGGGAGACATTAAATATAAGCATGGTAATTAGAATTCATTCAGGAAATTTTATTATAGCAGAAACTTAAATTATCTACCATATATTATGCATCATGAAAATCATTAGATATTTTTTATCGATCCCATTCATTATTACTGTTCATCTATCAATTGCACAACAGGAATCAATTTATGGCATATTTAACAGTCACAATGATATTGGTGATGTAAAAATTGATGGAACGGTTTCTTACATGCCAGAATCCGACGAATACATCCTGGGGGGATCGGGAGAAAACCTCTGGTTTAACAATGATGAATTTCATTTCTTATGGAAAACCATGGAGGGGGATTTTACAATTTATGCAAAACTGGCCATTATCGGAGACAACCCAGAACCTCATCGAAAGGCTGGTATTATGATCCGGCAAAGCCTGGAACCAAATTCTTCCTACGTTGATGCAGTGGTACATGGGGATGGACTCACCTCGTTGCAATACAGGGAAAAAATTAATGGAGAAACAGCTGAAATTCAAGCAGAAATTGATACCGCGGAAATTTTACAACTTGAAAGAAAGGGTGATCTTTTTATTATGAGCGCAGCCAAAGAAGGGTCTCCATTGCGGGAATTTGGCCGGCATGAACTTAAACTTGCGAATAGTGTCTACGTAGGGTTAATGGTCTGTGCCCATAATGAATATACATTTCAGCAGGCCAGGTTCAATAATGTTCGAATCTTCATTCCTGCTACACAAGCAAATGAAAATTCAAGAGAAGGCGTTATAAGCTTACTGGAAACAATTGATATCCAGACTTTTGATAGAACCTCAATCAGAAAATATGATGGTCTCATTGAGGCACCTAATTGGTCGGCCAAGGAACCAGCCCTGATCTATAATTCAAATGGAAAGCTTTACAAAATCGGCCTGATGGGCGAAGAACCAGAACTGATCAATACTGGTAATTTAAACCGGTTGAATAATGATCATGGAATTTCCCCTGATCAGAAATGGATCGCCATCAGTAATAATGACGAGAACCTTGGAAGCCGCGTGTTTGTTATACCCTATGAAGGGGGGGAGCCGAAATTAGTGACAGAGAATGCACCTTCCTATTGGCATGGTTGGTCGATAGACAGTAAATGGGTCGCCTATGTGGCAGACCGCGGGGGAAGTAGTTACAATATTTATATAAATAAAAGAACTGGGGGGAAAGAGAGAATGCTTACTGACTCAAATTGCCTGGATGATGGACCCGATTATTCACCTTCCGGGAAAAAGATCTATTTTAATTCATGCCGGAGCGGTACAATGCAGGTCTGGCAAATGAATACAGATGGATCCGAACAGGAACAGATCACCTTTGATGATTACCAGGATTGGTTTCCACATCCATCTCCTGATGGAAAATGGATTGTATTTATTTCCTACCAGAAGGAAGTCCCGGCCAGCAGTCATCCTCCTAATAAACATGTTATGTTAAGAATGATGCCTGTAGATGGCGGGGAAATACAAGTGATAGCACACCTTTATGGGGGCCAGGGAACCATTAATGTTCCTAGTTGGTCTCCTGACAGTAAAAAAATAGCCTTTGTAAGTTATACTTATTAAGAAAAGCCTATTTAACTAATCTGATATGATTTAACGTAAATCTCCAACTTTCAGGTTAAGATACAATCATTTTACACCAGTGCTGACATGATCATATTTCTGGTGTTTTCTATCAAATCGTTTATATTTTCCGGGCTGTATTCTTTAATATCCACTGGTGGATGAATAATTATTTCCGCCTGTCCCGGCCAGATATCAAATGTACCCGCGGGCATGATCTTTCTGGTGCCATTTATGGTGACAGGTAAAATAGGAAGATTTAAATCAAAGGCAAAACGGTAGGCACCTTTCTTAAATGGAAGCATCTGTTTCGTTCTACTTCTTGTTCCTTCAGGGAAAAATACAACTGATGTTCCTCCTTTGATTTTCCATTTAGCTTCTTGTATAGATTCAATAGCTGCTTTGGTGCTTGATCGGTCAATAAAAATATGCCCAACTGCTTCACTACCAAAACCAACACCTGGTATTTTTCGAACCTCTTTTTTCATTACCCATTTGAAATCGATCCCGAGCCATCCATATAAAACAAAAATATCATACGTGCTTTGGTGGTTAGCAATAATTACATAGCTTTTCCCTTTTTCGATATTTTCACGTCCTCTTACTTTAACAAAAATTGGGGTTAGAAAACTATTCAACCTTGCCCAGACAACTCCACCAATTGAACTTCCCAATCTTTGGCTGATAAATGATGTTATAACCGCCAGAATGCCAAAAAATACACTGTTGATGATAAAAAAAGGAGCAAAAAATAGCCATTTATAAGGTTGGTATAACCAATATAAAATCCTTTTCATGTGATTATGTTTCTATCAATCTTCAATGATATAAAGGATCAATTATATATTTAAAAATGACCTTCACTAACTGATCATTTGATTAAGATCTTTTCAACGATAGTCCCTTTCTTATTTGTGATTTTAATAATATACATCCCTGATTCTAAATTCCGTGTTGAAATATCAGCTCCAGGTTGGTAATTCTTACTGCCAAAGATTAGGTTACCATGTATATCAATAATCTCTATATCAGCAGGAATCCCTTGCTCCAATTTTACTTTTAGTAGCCCGGAACTTGGATTAGGATATACTTTGACCAACTTTTCCTTTTTTGTAATATCAGTAAGGGCAGTTACAGTTTCCAGATTTCTTAATGCCTCCATCTTATAATTACGGTCAGGTTTTCGGAGATCATCTGTTAATCCCCAACAACCGTATCGGCTGTATCTACTTACTAATGTGAAATACATGGCCAGTTCGCCACCAAGATCGAACCAGTTATTCACAATGTTATACCGTAAAAGTCTGATCATCCTTTGACTTCTATGCATATTTATCTGTGTTCCGATATTGTGTCTTGATCCTCCGGCAGGCGTATGGGGACCGCCTTCGTATGAATTTGCACCGCCGGGTAATTCCCATTCATTCGCCACCCTGATCCAATCTTCACGATTCGATTCATTTACCTGGTCTTCCCCGATTTGACTATCGATATTATCAAAACATTCGTTGATTATCTGATCAATTGAAAAATACTTTGACTCATCCGAAGCATTTTCCGAACTGAAATATGTTTGTCGCGAGATAGCATAAATATAATTTTTCGGAGGACCGTAAGTATTATTAATATAGTTAAGCATTGGTGTAACCCACCATTTTACCATTGGTGCATGACTTGCTAATACAACACGAATCCTGTTGTTAATTTCGTACTGCCCAAATACAGAAGCAAAAAGATTAGATAATTCAACAGCACGCCTTCCTATATTCTCCTGATCGGTAATGCCAAGATCAGCTGCTTCGGCGGCATTATAATTATAAGTTCCTACAAAAGCAGGAGCTGAATTCCATACTTCATTATCGTTTTCTACATAAATGTTAAGCCCGGGATCTAAACTGTCATATAATAACTGGGCCAATCCAGTTATATAATTATCTGATGCAGAAATAGGAACGTTGACCCAGATATCCATTTTTACCATATTGCATAAATCAATAAAATGCTCCCAGGCTGAACTCTCCCTTTTATTCAGATACCCATCAGATTGTACAGGATCGGTTGGCAATTTTCTCTGATCCCAGTCATACTCAACAGGATACACGATGTTCCAACTGGTTGTCCCTGAAAAATTCTGACTGCGTATGGTTGAAAAATTAACACTTGTTAATGTGCTAATAAAGTGATCCGTAAAGTATTGATCCTCTCTTTCCTCATATCCGGGTCGTATTATTTTCAGGTTAGATATACCCGAATTCACTGAACTTTCAGTAGTTCTTTTTGTATTCGCAAAATACATAATCACCAATCCATGATTCGCACCCACCGCTCCAATTACCAAATCGAATGTGGTCCTGTTCATTACGGAATCAAAAACATAGTTTTCAATACTCCAGGGTCCTCCTAAATTCGTGATTTCAGCCTGTCCTGAAAATGATACTTTATAGGTTCCACTGTAATCTACCCTGTAAACATCCGGATCATCTATTTCATCCGCCCATTCTGCCACAGGTCTGTTATCCATCAACAGTAAACGAAAATCTCTTAATGGCCATCCATTTTCATCCAATTCGTCAACTGATAAAGGGGAATCTGGTGAACCTTTATCAAACGGTAAGGCACCTTTTATCATATCCACATAGGCATCCGAATGAACACTACCTAAATTAATCCCTAGTTTTCCATCATATTGTGCTGCAGCTGTGTTAGGGAAAACAAAATAAATAGCTATTAAAATATTAATCAGCTTTTTCACCTTAAAAAATTTAATTTTTAATCAACGTCCCTTTGTAAATATATTAAATGTCGCAGGAAAGAAAAAATCAATACATTTCAGAGACCAATGGTATCAATTAAATGATTTTTTTGTTGAAGGATGAATTCCAGCTCCTGTATGCTGGATTCATTGGGATAATACTTTTTAAGTTCCTGAAGGAATTTGGAGGCATGATCATATTGTTGCTGCTGGATATAAAAAATGGTTAGGGCATATAATAATTCTCCGTTGGAAGAATCCATTTCCAATCCTTTTAAGAATGTATTTTCAGCCGCTTCAAATTGTTTAAGATTTTGAAATGCCAGGGCCAGATTATAATATATCCTGGTATTTACCGGATCAAGGTCTATGGCTTTTTCTAGATATTTTACAGCTTCATCCATACGATTATCCTCAGCATATAATAATCCAAGTGAATAAAATGCCGGACCATAATCCGGTTCGATTTTAGATACCATCGTAAATAAATCTATGGCATCCTGCAATTTACCTTGATTATGATATAAATGAGCCAGATTTACTCTTGCTACATTAAACAGTGAATCGAATGATATTGCCTTTTTTAATGCCTGTTCTGCACTATCCAATTGTCCCTGACGTTCAAGATACCTGGCCAATTGTAATTGGCCCCCTGGAAAATCAGACCGCATGTCCAACATGGATTTATATTCAGGCAATACATTCAGGTACTGCATTTTAAATTCCTTGCTGAACCTGGATAGGGGTATGTCAGTGAGGGCATCTAAGGCCATTACCCGTACGGATCTGATAGAATCTTTTAATAATGGAGCCAAATAGGCATAACGCTCTTCCTGAGGAAAAGACTGCATCACTTCAATAGCAATATACCTGACTGTGGGGTCAGGATCTGTAAGAGATCTTATAATGGCTGCATTGGATTGTTCATTATTAATAAATCCTAAATACCAGACCGCAGTTGCTCTGGCTATAGATGGTTGTGATTTGCTTCTTATCAAGGTATCCAGGAAGGAAACAGCCTCTTCAGTCCGTGTGCTTCCTATGCAAAGTACATCAGCATAATTTTTTATCCGGTCAGGTCCGTACCATTCTATAATCCAATCTGCTGACCATTCTGCTGTTTTATCTGTGTGACAACTATTACAGGCATTTGGTATATCATATTCAACCGATAGATCCGGGCGCGGTACTCTGAAACTGTGATCCCTGCGATAATCATTGACCATGTAATACCTGCCATCCATATGACAATTAATACAACTTTGCCCACCCTCTCCATCATCATGAAAATGATGTTCAAATACGTCATATTTTTGAGATTCATGACATTGCAGGCATAATTTGTTGCCTTCAAATTTTATTTTAGTTGTATGAGGATTATGGCAATTGGTACACCTTACATTATTGTAATACATTTTTGTTTGTACAAATGATGAATAAACATAGTCTTCATCCAAAATCTGACCATCAGGATAATAAAGATGATCTCTGAGTATTTCGGGCCCGTAATGATCCCTGAAGTCTCCCTCATGATTATACGCCTGGGTAAATTGAATCCGTCTTGAATGACACCTGGCACAATCATCTACCTGCTGATGCGAAGTACTTTTACGTAACATAAAAAGATGCTCCGAAGCATCATAAGTCTCTGTTGAATCAAAATCCTCTGAACTGACATAATCTATGTGCTCTCTAGAGGGTCCGTGGCAAGATTCACAACTCACATCAATGATGGTATATCTAGTATTAAAGGAATCCTGTTCGTTCATATAATTTTTCTGTAAATTGGTAGAATGACATTCTGCGCAAGTAGTATTCCATGTCATGCTGCCCTTGGTCCAGTGTAACCATTCCTGCAATGCTAACTTCATATCCGGATAAAGATCAAACCATTTATTCTTATCAGTATCCCAGGCTATTCGTAAACATTGGTATTTACCTCGCGGAAATTTAACAATATACTGCTGGAGAGGTTCGGTACCGAAAGTGTATAAGATTTCGTAATCGTAGTACTTTCCGTCAGGACCTTCCGTATTCACCATAAACTTTCCGTCTTTTTTAAAAAAACGGGTAGAAACACCCTGATTATAGAAAGTTACATCATTAAAATTTCCCTTTACCGTGGAATCGTTCGCGATCATCATCGCTTCATCATGATGTGAACCTGACCACTCTTGATATTCCTTCTCATGACATGGAATGCATGCCTCTGTCCCGGCATAAGCTTTGTCGGGTAATCCTTTCACTACCTTTGGATATTTTACATATTCTGGATGCTCATTTGTATTGGAAATTTTATCATTACAACGCTGGAAGATAAATATGACTTGAGTAATAAGTAGAATGGCAATGATAATGGAATAAACACGGGTTGCTAAAATTCTATTGAAATGCATAAAAAGTTAATCAATCTCATAATTGCATTCCCCCAATATACAATTATAGACCAAGTTAGCCAAGTCTTTCCGGATACTGACCTGCTTTGATATATTCATTGATCCCTTTTATGACAAGTGGTTTATCCTCCTTATAGGTAACGCCCAACCATGTTTCATCGGTGGGTAATACTTTTACCTTCGTTTTATTTTTTTTTATTAACATATCAACAAAAGTTGGAATGTAAAACTCAGCTCTAGGATTATTGTGGTTTTGATTAATAAAATTTTCAAATTCACGATCCAGCTCTTCAAAGATCCAGGGAAAAAAGCCCCAAAAGTTCATGGATACAAAATCATTTGGTTGTAATAGTTTGTATTCTCCCTCCTCCTCATAATATATTTCTCCATCCTTTTTACCAATCTTTGTAAGCTCCCTCACACCAATTAGAAAATTGTTTGAATCCGTCGTACATAATCCTCTAGATACGTTACCATAATCTGATAAGGTATTAATCAATTTATATCCCAAAAGAAATAAGGTATAGGGTTGCTTGTTAGACCTTAATGCTTCAGCCATGATACTGAAAGCCTGAGGTCCATAAAAATCATCTGCATTCAGAATGGCAAAACAAGAATCCACCTTCGGAGATGAACATAACATGGCATGAGCAGTGCCCCAGGGTTTTGATCTGTTAATCTGATACCTGTCTTCATATTTTTTAAATTCATCCTGGTATACGTATTCGATATCAATCTTCCCTTTAAAACGATGCTTATAGTGATTGTCAAATGCCTCCTCTAATTCCTTGCGAATGATAAAAATCACTTTTGTGTAACCATTTGAAATTGCATCATAAATAGAATAATCCATGATGGTCTCGCCAGAGGGTCCTACGCCTTCTAATTGTTTAACTCCACCATAGCGACTGCCAATACCGGCCGCCATAATTACCAAATTTATATCCATTATAACACTTCTTATTTGTTACAAGTTGCGAAAATAGGTATCTAGACAACAAATATGAAATTTTGAATAAATTATTTAATCTTCCTAAGAATACCAATCTAATTAGCACGTAATTTACTAAATGATTTAAACAAGAATAAAGTGCCTCCGCAGGCAACTATAAACATAACGGTGGCTGTTAGTGGATTACCATATAAAATATTCCCTATAGCAAAAAGGCTTGAATAAATGATTATACAGCCAATGAAAACCATTAGGATCTGTATTGGCATTTCCCATTTTTGATCTTTATAACGCTCATTGATGGAGAATCCTTGTGCTGTGGCTTCATCCACTACTTTTTTCCAACCAGGTCCACCCGGATGGGTCAATTGATAAAATTCCTGTAAAGTCTTTTTATCCTCAGGCCGGGTCAAATAAGTTGTTACAATCCAAGAAATGGTAGTGGCAATAATTGAAATAAATAATTTAATTGGAAAAACAGTACTGGAAAGTGCCTTGATACCGTATGTACTATAATCTGCAGGTAAAGGATAAATCCCTTTAAAAGTATCTGCCAGCCACATATCATCCACGAAAAACACAAGTAGGATAGCGGAGACTGTAGCCACAATCATGGCAACAATCTCTGTCCAGGCATTGATGCGCCACCAGAACCACCTGAGTAGATAAATCAAACCTGATCCGGCTCCCGAAAGAAGAAGAATATTAAATGCCTGGGTAGCATCTTCCAGGAAAAACAGGGATAGTAATCCGGCCAGTATCATTAAAAGTACCGTTGAGATCCTGCCAACTGCCACAAAGTTTTTTTCAGTCGCTTTCGGATTAATAAATCTTTTATAAAAATCATTCACCAGATAAGATGAGCCCCAGTTTAAATGGGTTCCAATGGTTGACATATATGCAGCAATGATCGACGCCACCACAAGACCAAGCCAACCTGGACTGAGTTTTGACAACATAACTGGATAAGCTACATCGTCTCTCAGATATTCCTGGGTAATGGCAGGAAATTCAGCTTTAATAGATTGCAAATCTGGGTAAATAACTATTGATGCCAAGGCAACTATAATCCAGGGCCATGGACGGAGTGCATAATGAGCAAAATTAAACAACAAGGTTGCACCAATCGCATTTTTTTCATTTTTAGCAGCCAGCATACGCTGGGCAATATACCCACCGCCACCTGGTTCGGCACCAGGATACCATACAGCCCACCACTGTACAGCTATTGGAATGATCAACAATGGAATATAAACAGATGGATCCGCAAAGTCAGGAACAAAGGATATTTTGTCCTGTAGTGTTGGATGCGATAATAAATTTTTTAAGCCGCCAACCTCAGGTTGTTTAACTGCCACAACAGCGGCCAGGACAGCACCAAACATAGCGATGCTGTATTGGAAAAAATCTGCCCAGATTACCCCTTTCAAACCTCCGAGAGAAGCATAAATAACCACGACAAGGGATGCCCCGACAACGGTCTGCCAGGGTTTAAGATCAAGCATAACTGCCCCGATTTTGATGGCTGCAAGAGTAACCGTACCCATGATCAATACATTAAAGAAAAGACCCAGGTAGACTGAACGGAATCCACGTAAAAAAGCTGCCGGCTTACCACTATATCGCCTTTCATAAAACTCCAGATCGGTCATCACATTAGAACGACGCCATAATTTGGCATATATAAAAACTGTAACCATCCCTGTAATCAGGAATGCCCACCAGGCCCAGTTTTTAGCTACTCCATTTTCACGTACCATACCGGTAACAAGGTTTGGTGTATCAGCTGAGAAGGTACAAGCTACCATGGAGATGCCTAACAACCACCAGGGCATACCCCTGCCTCCAAGGAAAAACTCAGAGGTATCTTTCCCTGCAGTCTTTGAGGCGATCCATCCGATGGATAGTACGATGACGAAAAATAATCCGACAATTGACCAGTCAAGTGAATTGAGTTCCATATGAAAATCGTATTAATTATAAAAATTCCGGGAATATAGTAAAAAAATTAATGCAACCTATACTATTGCCATTTCTTATTGAATAAATGATTTTTAAAATACCGGAAATATTGTATCCCTTAAAAAATTTCGATCTGCAATAAATATGGCCTTCCTTATCGGAAAGATTAAAAACATAATTTGTAGATTCATAAAATTTTCAAAAAAGCTTATGACCCCATGAAAACACGATCCTTTATATACCTTTTTCTGCTTAACCTATTTCTTATACACTGTCAATCAGCTGAAAGAAATCAAATTTCTGAAAAACCTAATTTTCTTTTTATAGCAGTCGATGACCTAAGACCAGAATTGAATTGTTATGGAGCTGAGTGGATCCATTCGCCGCATATTGACCGATTAGCCTCTACCGGAATCCGGTTTGATTTTGCGTATTGTCAAGTACCCGTATGTGGTGCATCCAGAGCCAGTCTGCTTACCGGACTCAGACCTTCCAGCACCCGATTTCTCACCTATGACACATGGGCTGAAAAAGATGCCCCGGGAATCACATCCCTGCCTAAATATTTGAAAGATCATGGATACACGACAATTTCCAATGGAAAGGTTTTTCATAATTTGAATGATTCAAAAATTAGCTGGTCAGAAAACCCCTGGCATCCTATTCAGGACCAGGGTGGAGATATAAACTGGCGGGACTACCAGACCTTGGAAAACAGGCAAATTGCAAAGGAACATGATGGATTGGGCCCTGCCTTCGAATTAATCGAAGGAGACGACTCCCTTTATTTTGATGGGAAAATTGCAAAAAAAAGCTTGTTTGATCTGGAAAGATTAAAAAAAGCCGGTCAACCATTTTTTCTTGCAGTAGGATTTTTAAAACCGCATCTACCATTTAACGCACCAGCAAAATACTGGGAAATTTACAATCCTGAAGAAATTAGGATGCCGGAAAATCCTGACCCTCCTGAGAAAGCACCGGATGCTTCATTACATAACTGGGGAGAACTCAGGCAATATTTTAACATACCAAAAGAAGGACCACTTCCCGATTCAGTGGCCAGAAAATTAATTCAGGGGTATTATGCCTGTGTCAGCTATACGGATGTCCAAATCGGAAAACTACTGAAAAAACTTGAAGAACTGAAACTGGATGAAAATACAGTAGTAGTTCTTTGGGGGGATCATGGATGGAATCTGGGTGAACATGGCCTTTGGTGTAAACATTGCAATTATGAAACATCACTTCGTGCACCACTGATCCTCAAAGTTCCATGGTTATATGGAAATATAAAATCAAAGGCGCTGGTTGAGTTCATCGATATATATCCAACACTCTGTAAACTGGCTAATTTAGACATCCCGGATCATGTGTTGGGAGAAAGTCTTTTACCTTATTTTGAAAATCCGTCTCACCCGGGCAAATCATTGGTATATAGCAGATTCCATCGAGGTGAATCAATAAAAAACCAAAAATACAGGTATACGGAATGGTTGGATGATTCTAAAAACAGGTATGCTGACATGCTATATGACCACGAAATAGATATCCAGGAAAATAAAAATATCGCAGATATTGCAGAACTTATACCCGTCATTGAAGGTTTCCGAAAATCAAACCGCGAGTTACGGGAAAAATTAATAGAATGATTGATTGAATTAGTCTACTTGAAAAACACTTCTTTGATTTCCGGATTGATGGCTTTGATCATGCGTTCCAGTTTATCTACTGGATAACTTGAATATTTATTGTATGTCTCATCAAAAACAATATCGGATTTAAACTCCTGTAAACAATATCGTTTACATCCTACAATTGTCTCACAAATATCCAGTATATCGTGGAATGAATGTTTTTCTTTAATCAACGTCGTCCGAATCTCATAATCGACTCCAGATTTCGATAGTATTCTGATCGACTGGTTGATCTTTCCTAATGTTGGAGTACTGATTGATACTCCTGTTATATCTTGGTATTTGTTTAACTGTAGAGGAGCCTTCACATCCAAAGCCACATAATCAACTAAACCTAGATTGATGATGTTAGATAACATTTTTGGATTTGTTCCATTAGTTTCCAGTCTGATAGCTAAGCCCAGTTTTTTTATCTTACTGAGCACTGCCGGAAGTTCCTTGTTAATTGTTGGCTCTCCACCAGAGATGACTACCGCATCATAGATATCTTTACTTTTTTTGAGTTTTTCCAGGATTTCATTGACTCTTTCATCAAAATTTTCATTTTCATCATAGAATCGGGCCATCTCAGGATTAAAACAATATGGACATCGAAAATTGCAACCCTGTGTAAAAATTACGAAAGCAATAGTACCTGGATAATGATCCAGACTTTTCTCAATGATTCCTGCTATTTTCATAAAATTCGCATAAAAATCCAAAGTGAATATACTACTTAAAATCAGGAAAACTAAGACAAAAAAATAAATAATCTTACTTAAATTAGGCTTGCCACCTAATTTAAACCAATTAATTATTTTATTTAGGAGGTTGATACGCCCATTTTATATAGATAGATCCCCATGTAAATCCTCCCCCAAATGCAGCCAGTATGATATTATCACCTTTATTAAATTTATCTTCCCACTCCCATAAACAAAGTGGGATTGTTGCTGCAGTGGTATTACCATATTTCTGAATATTAACGGTAACTTTTTCCATGCTCACTTCCATGCGATTGGCCGTTGCTTCAATTATACGCATGTTGGCTTGATGGGGGACAAGATAGGCCACATCATCTCCGTTAAGATTATTTCTCTCCATAATTTCAACTGCCACATCTGCCATGCTTTTGACAGCATACTTAAAAACAGATCTTCCATCCTGATAAAAATGATGATATCCCAGATCAACGGTTTCATGTGTAGGCGGATACGCTGATCCACCTCCTTTAATATAAATAAAATCTTTTCCTACTCCATCACTTCTAATAATGGTGTCTTTGATTATATTTTCATCCTCAGATGGCTCAAGCAGAACAGCACCAGCCCCATCACCAAAAAGTATACAGGTATTTCTATCGTTGTAATTTACAATTGAAGACATCTTATCCGCTCCCACGATGATTACTTTCTTCTGATTTCCTGTTCGAATAAAATTTGCTCCTGCCTCAAGGGCATATAAAAATCCGGTACAAGCCGCTGCAAGATCAAAACTGAACGCTCCTTTTATATCCAAATTATCACAAATCATATTAGCTGTGGAGGGGAAAAACATTTCCGGTGTAACAGTCGCACAAATTAATCCATCTACTTCCTCAGGCTTTGTATCAGTTTTTTCTAGTAACTCTTTAACAGCCTGGGTGCCCAAATAGGCGGTACCAAGGCCTTCACCTTTTAAAATCCTTCTTTCGCTAATTCCAGTTCTTGTCCTGATCCACTCATCACTCGTATCAACCATCTTTTCCAACTCTTTATTTGTCAAGACGTAATCTGGCACATAGCCTGTTACTCCAGTTATTGCAGCACCGATGTTTCCCATGATATATAATTATGAACTACGAAGAATTAGTTTTTAAAAATTTTGCACAAAAATAAATAAATATATCAAAAGCAACCTTTAAAATCTTCTGATTTTGAGACTATCAAATCCATGCTTTTATAATTTATTCCGAATAATTTATAAATTATTAGCCAGACTCGCCTAACCTACGGTAAAGGTTACTTGCACCAAAGCTTTCACCGGTGGCCGAAGCCTATGACGAAGGATTTAGCGACCGAGCACGGAGCAAGGAATGCAGCACCAATAACATATCTGATTGAATATCAATTATTTATAAAATATATTACGTTACATAAGTATGAAGTCTAGGAATAATTTAGGTTAAAAGGTTGCCAGAAAAACTGGTTTAATCCTTTATAATTATTTTTGAAGAGTTGATTGCATCATTGTGTACCAGTTTTATGATATATACACCTGGACGTAAATAAGAAAGATCATATTGATAATTACTTCCATGGTACTTTTCTGTCCATATTATTTTTCCAGTAAGATCAAATATCAAAAAATGATCAAATGCTGCATTAATACGAATAATTCCTTTGGATGGATTAGGATAAATATCGTAAGTTAATTGTTCTTTCGGAACATCCTGTAAACCTGTCGTAGGATCGGTTTGACCAAAGTATGGTCTTAACATTAGGCTGCCTTCAAATTCTGTATTCTGCACCCAAATTCCATTAACATTATAGTATATTTTATCTCCTGTATTGTGTTGTTTATCCAATCCCACTGTCATAAAATCTGTTGTATATTGTTCCCACCCTATATAAAACGTATCAATCACAGATATATCGGGTAATCTGATAGATTGGAATTGATTGAAATCACTTATTGGTTCAATAGCCAGATTTTCCCGCTCATAGATCACATCGAAAGGATTATTCGATAATTTATCCCAGATAAAAATACTGAATCCGGAACCAGCCTGATTTCGGGAGATATTAGGAAAGTGAATATCAACACGGTTTAAAACGTCAGGCTCTTCAACTACAAACATGTAGGCGACTTTCCCGCCTTTCTGTTCAAGTCCGGCACCAAATTCTGCCGTTCCGTCATCCCTGGCATAAAAATTATGAAGGATATAATCAGTAGAAATTGTATCATTAACCCTGTAATTAATACCATTTCCCAAAATTGAATCCCCTGAACTGATATGTACCTTTAGAGTTAAATAAATCGAATCCAGATCTTGATCAAAATTTGTATAATCTGGTATTTCTGTTAATAATTTCCTCCGTTCCTCTCCTTGTAAAATGGGATTTACCTCTGTATTAAAATTTAATTCATCAATTATCTGGGAGTTATCGAATGTATTAACAAGAACTGCTGTATATTCAATGGGTTGAAGAAAATTATCAAGATTATAGATATCAAAAGATGAACTTGTAATAAATTTTTGTGGATTAACAAAAAACTGGTTAATTGGAATAGCAGAATATTCTTTGAAAATATAATCGGGTACCGTAGCAATAGCTCTGTCAAAATAATTTCTATCCGTCAAACTCCTTCCTTTATCGAGATAGACATAGTCAATATGCCAGGTATCATAGGGTCCAGAAAGTCGGGCGAAGACTTCAAATTTGAACTGGAAAGCCCCATGAAGAAAACGGGGTTCCAATTTATAGATTACCTGAAGAAAAGAATCCGTGGCAACTACCCTGTTTTTAGTAAAAGTATCGATAACCTCCCATTCATTTTGCTGATTTTTAAATAATAAACGTAATGAATCCTCATCATCAGGAATCTCGGAGATTCCAAAATATTCCCAGAAAAAACTCAAATAAACTGAATTCAATTCTGATGAATTTAATGTGCCTAAATTAATTGATTTTGATACTAGAGAATCAGCAATACCTGTTACAAATGGATCCGGATCATAGATACCGGCATTGTCTGTAGCACCATCAAAGGTAGCCACACCAAGCGTGGGTGGGTTTATAGATAATGTTTTGTTGATATTGACATTCCCCCCGGCTAACCAAAGATCGGTATCAGGAGATCCTATGTCACCTGAAAAATCATCCCAGAAAGGTAATTCTAAGGTATCAGACTCAGCTTTTCGAATATTGCTGTAAGATTTATTTAAATAATTTAATTGGTTAGGAACAGGTGAAATTTTTAGTTGGGCAGATCCATCAATAAAATAAATTGTGAAAAATAAAATAATCAACAAAAATTTTCCCAGAATTTTCATGAATGGATATTAAATTAATTAATATTTTCAGATCGTGCTACCCAAAGATCTACACTTCTGCCGATTCTTACCATTATTTCTGCCTTGGGGCTTTGACTGATTACTGTACCAGGTGTTTCCTCATCAGATTCTACATAATAAATTTCACCTATACTCAAACTTGAACCCAGGATCAGAATCTTAGCTTCTTCTACATCAAGACCCACTGCATCAGGCATTTCAAATATTTGACGTCCAATTCCATCTCCTACAACTAGATCTATTCTAGATCCTTTTGGAATTTGAGTTCCTTCCTGGATTGTTTCACCTTCAAATAATTGATCTAAAACTGCATTTCTTGCTGGATCAGGCTCATATATAATTTCGCCACGAATCAATCCATAACCTTCAAGGATCATTTCTGCATTTTTTAAACTTCCATCCACTAAATTAGGCATTCTGACCTCTGGTGGATTATTGGCATTCAGAGTGATAAATATCTTCCTGTTTTCCTTGACTTTCTGTCCGGATTCCGGATATTGCTTTAAAACAGCTAATGCAGGGTATTCACTGGAGTAACCCGAATCCATATTGATCTCAAACTTCAGATTTCTGTCAGTTAAAAACTCTTCGAGATCTTCATACTCCAATCCAAGTATATCAGGTACGGTAATTGATTCACCATGATTGGTCACAAACGGTAAGTACAGGTAGAATATGACTAATACAACAAGAAATGCGGCTATTCCTATAAAAATAATATGTTTAATTATATGTTTTATACTATCTGATCTTATTATAAATCTAATTATCTTATTCATAACACCACGCTTTGGCTGATCATGCAAAAGTACAAAAACAAAACGATGCTGAAGCCATTTTAATTATGACAATATTCAATATTTTCGATTAAAAAATATTTATTTTATAAGGCTGAATCATACTCCCGCTTAATACGTATTGCCTGCTTGTGTCTTTCAATTGCAAATGATATCAATTGTGTAATCAATTGGGAATACGTCATGCCCGTTAATGTCCATAATTTAGGAAACATACTAATATGGGTAAAACCAGGAATTGTATTGACTTCATTGATTATAATTTCACCATTTCTCTTAAGAAACATATCCACACGGGAATAATCTTCACAATATAAGGCCTTATAAGCCCGGATAGCCAAATTTTGAACTTTTTGTTTGATATCTTCCGGAAGGTCTGCCGGCATATACAATTGTGCTCCGGTATCATCCACATATTTTGCATCAAAAGAATAAAAATCATGATTCCCAACAACTACTATTTCACCAGGAAGTGAGGCTTCAATCTGATTATTTCCTTTGACAGCACACTCAATTTCACGTCCTTCAATGAATTCTTCTATTAATAATATATTATCATATTGAAAAGCATCACTTACTGCAAAATCGAAAGATTGTCTATCCCTTACTTTAAATACACCAACAGATGATCCGGAGGCTACAGGTTTAATAAAAAATGGAAGTTCAAGTAGTTTTTTAATATCTTCGAAATTGATTTTTTCTTTCTCTTCTATTGAAATTGTAGTATATTTTGCAGTAGGAATGTTGGCTTCCTCCAGGAGTTTTTTGGAACATAGTTTATCAAATGCTACAGACGAGCCCAATACACCTGATCCTACAAAGGGAATATTTATGGTTCTTAACAATCCTTGTATACTTCCATCTTCACCATCATTCCCATGTAATATCGGGAATACGACGTCTATAGGACCAATCGAACGATTATCGGCTGTTACAAAAAAGGGATCTATTTTTTGAGATAAATACAATCCTAATGGTTTACCATCCGTAATTACTGTGGAATAATCTTCTAAAAAGTACCATGAACCCTGTTGATCAATTCCTATCAATACTAAATCAAACTTTTTACGATCAATATGATCAATGATATTCTTTGCTGATCTTAATGAAACTTTATGTTCTACTGACTTGCCACCGAATAAAACAGCTACCCTAATCTTTTGACTCATTGAAAACTAAATTAAATTATATTTAAATTTTATGATTTGGATGACAAAATAATCGAAAAGAATGCTTTAAATAAAATTACTACCCTTGTTTTTTTAATGTAAAAAGAGACGTTTTAAATGCTGCCACTTTTTTAAAGTAGTAATGATAGTACAATCAATAAATGAAATATACCTTATCTTATGATATCCTACTAAAATTATTTCAGATTAAAAAAAAAGACAATGTGAAAGTGCAACCATTATTTATGGAGTATTACTTTAGCACTTTTATTAAACGTTGGTCCTATCACTTTAATCAGGTAAATCCCATTTTTATAACCTATCAGGTCAAATTCAATGGTTTGATTCAAAGCTAACTCAATCCTTTTATCCATGATTCTTTTTCCCGCCGCATTAAATACAAAAAAATCAACCGGTTGACGGTTATCGGCATTCATTGTTACATAAAATGAACCATTTGTAGAGGGATTTGGATGAATCACCAGGGAATTTTTCTCCAAGAGAATACTTTCACTGAAACCAGTAACATGGAATTCAACATCATCAATGTAAAGATTATTCCCATTTCCATTAGTTGTTTTAAATGCTATCCTCACATTGTTCAATCCGGTAAAACTGGATAAATTTACATATTCCCTTCGCCAATCATATGAGACGAGTGGAACCCACGGATTAATAAAATCCCTTACCGCAAGTTGATTGCTATTTGCAGAATAAACAGTAAAGGGAAAGGATTCCCCACAATCGACGGATACCAAAATCTCTAATAAATCCTGGAATTGTGGATCCGATCTGGCATATGAATAAAAAAATGTAAGATTTGGATCTGGAGCATCTGAAAAATCGAGCACAGGTGATATTAACCAATCTTCCTGTTCATTATCCAAGTAATCAAACATTTTGATATACACGGCATTATTGATTTTATTATCAACTGGTACAGATCCAACTTCCCAGGTTTTACTGTTATCAGGATTATATACAACCCAGTCAGAATTTTCTATATCCATATCTGTAAATTCTTCCCGTAATGGCACGATATCTTCTGTTGCACTGCTAACAAAATAATTTGAAATTCTTTTTTTCGGATAATTTAATGTATCGATACCATTTGGATTCAAGATTAAAACATCCAATTCATATTGCTTTTTTTCAAGTTCTACCAGTCCTATTTCATCAGTAAGATTGATTATTTTACTTTCCCCTGTAGCTATGGAAACATCATATCTTATTATGGGGAAAACTTGATCATCTAGACTTAATTTTATTTCAAAATTGGTGATTTGATTACTGCCTATGTTTTGAACAACAACTTCCGGATTAAATATCTGTTCACACGATATGTTTTTTGGACTTAAAATTTCTCTAATAATCAATATATTGGGTATTGTATCAGGAGGTAAAAGACCGGGAGAGTTTAATAAGCTGGCTCTGCGTGGACTATTTTCAAGAATGATTCGCATTCTTTCCTTCTGATCACCTGTAAAAATATTCATACAGGCATCATAGGTATAATCCATATAATTCTGATACATATCATCACTATCACAGGAGAATCCCAGAATATTTGTACAAGAACTATAGGAAGTTTCCTGGTCAGGTGTATCATCACAGTAATCAGTTGCTCCACACTGGTCTGAATCACCCCAAATATGTCTTAGTCCAAGGAAATGCCCAACTTCATGGGTTGTTGTTCTTCCGCGGTCATAATTTAAACGTATATTTGGGAAGGGGCCTTTATCTACTGATCCAAATACTTCATAGTCGATAACAACACCATCCGTATCCCTGTTAAATGGAGGTAGCGACCCAGGTAAATCAGTTATGGGATACTGTGCATATCCTAGAAAATCCCCGGATAAATTAACAACCCAGATATTTAAATAATCTTCGGGAGGCCAGAATGATATGGATTTCAACAGGATATCATCTTGCGTACTGTTTGCATTCCATGATGATTGTGGCCCTTCTACTCTTACTATGCCGGTAGTGGGAGCACCATTAGGATCTCTTTGTGCCAGCCGGAATTCAATCCTGGCATCTGTCGCTACAGGTTTAAAAATCTCTGGTGTATATATGGTATCATAGTTCATCCTCCGATAATCCTCATTGAGAACATTGATTTGAGACAAAATCTGCTCCTCGGCAATATTACCTACTTCCTGGTCTTGTGAATCAGTATAATAGATCACATGTATCACAACCGGTATGATATATAACGGATCATCCTTTGTTGATAAGATCCTCGGGTTCAGCCTTCGTTCTATTTTTTTTTGCTCAATCCATTTTTCAAAGGATTTCTGATACTCCTGAATAGGAACTTTTTTTTCTATAAGCTGGTTATATTGTACAGTTGCACACTTTTCCTGAGCATACAATATGTTCCCGGAAATCCATAATAAACTTATAGCCAGCGTGCTTAAAAACTTCATATAACAAAGTGAAATCAAGTAAATTTACATCAGATCAACAAACTTACTTAAAAACTGAACGTTAAATGATGGTTTTTGTTTTCTGGTAAACAAATTTGTTGATTCCTGACAGTTATACATTTCTGTCATAAAAAATGAATATGTCCTTGGTAATTATTAAGGTGGTTTAAACTTAAAAAATAAAAATTATAAGTCTTCCTGTGTCGTGATATTTACTGCAATAACAGATTTCACTTCAGGTATTGCTCTTTTAATAGCTTCTTCTACACCAGCTTTCATGGTCATCGTAGACATTGGGCAAGTTCCACAAGCTCCCATGAGTTCAAGTTTAACTACATTATCATGACTGATCTCAATAATTCTTACATTTCCCCCGTCAGCTTCCAGATAGGGTCTGATACTATCCAGTGCCATCTCAACCTTTGAGGTTAAAACATGTTCTTCAGAAGTACTGGAACTCATTCTATGTATTTTTTATTTCAACTATTTTCGTTTTATCCATAGTAGCGTTTCGAATCGCAACCTGGCGGGCTAGTTCCTGAGCGAGATTGTGAAATGCTTTCCCACTCATATCATCCTTCATAACAGCCGGATAACCTTCATCACTACTTTCCCGAATACCCTCTACTAATGGTATTTGACCTAACAATGGAACCTTATACTGATCTGCCAACCGTTTGCCCCCATCTTTCCCAAAAATAAAATACTTGTTATCAGGTAATTCAAGGGGTGTAAAGTAGGCCATATTTTCAACAATTCCTAAAACAGGTACATTGATCTGGGGTTGTTTAAACATTTGAAATCCTTTGATTGCATCAGCAAGTGCTACTTTCTGGGGGGTTGTTACCAATACAGCCCCTGTAACTGGGATTGTCTGTACCAATGTTAAATGTATATCACTTGTTCCAGGCGGTAAATCGATAAGTAAATAATCTAATTCTCCCCAATCTGCCTCTGTAATAAATTGTTTTAGAGCGGAACTTGCCATGGGACCACGCCAGACAATAGCATTGTCGGCTGGGGAAAGAAAACCAATGGATATCAGCTTTACACCATACTGTTCAACTGGAACTATCATATTCCTGCCATTTTTCTCAACCACTGTAGGCTGTTCATTTTCACAGTTGAACATAGTAGGCATGGAAGGTCCAAATATATCAGCATCAATTAATCCTACTTTAGCTCCGGTTTTAGCAAGTGCAACTGCAAGATTAGCAGTAACTGTTGATTTTCCTACTCCCCCTTTACCGGAGGCAATGGCAATGATATTTTTTACTTCTGGCAAAGTAGGAGTATGATCCCTCGTTGTGGTTACGTTCGATGACATATGAATTTCCACTTCATATTCCTGACCAATTTCATTGTGGATTACCTGTTCACAATCTCTTCTAATGATTTCCTTTAGAGGGCATGCCGGGGTTGTCAATTCTACAGTAAAAGATATTTTTTGACCTGCAACATGAACATCTTTTATCATTCCCAGGGAAACCAGATCCTGTTTAAAATCCGGATCGATTACTTTACTTAATGCCTGTAATATCTGTTCTTTTGATACCACTCTTTAACTTTTTAATAAACGTGTAAAGTTAATTAAATTTAATCTAAATAATAATAATTCAAACTTATTAAGAAATATAGCTAGAATGTTTAAGGTGCTTTTCATTAATCCTGATTAATTTTAATTTTGTTTTGAATATTTTTCTTTTATGATACGGTTGTGAGAATTACAGATGAAACCATACATGAAATCAAATCACACGTTGATATTGTAGATGTTGTAAGTGATTTTGTTAATCTTAAGAAGACCGGAAGTAATTTCAAAGCGTTAAGTCCTTTTACAAATGAGAAAACACCCTCCTTCTTTGTATCACCCTCCAAAGAAATTTATAAATGTTTTAGTTCGGGAAAGGGAGGTGATGCCATTAATTTCATAATGGAGATTGAAGGTATCAACTACATCGAAGCATTAATATATTTAGCCAAGAAATACGGCATTGAAATTCGCGAAGTTGAAGAAACCGACGAAGAAATGTTGGTTCATAATGAACGTGAAAGTCTTTTCATCGTTTTGACCTATGCGAAAAATTTTTATATCAAAAATCTATGGGAACATCCAGAAGGTCAATCCATCGGATTAACCTATTTCAGGGAAAGGGGATTTAATGATAGTATTATAAAAAAATTTGAACTGGGGTACAGTCTTGAGACCTGGGACGCACTTTTAACAGATGCCACCGAGAATAACTACAAGGAAGAAATCCTGGAAAAAGCAGGATTAGTCATTAAAAAGGAGGAAAAGATTTATGATAGGTTTAGAGGTCGTGTGATTTTTCCGGTTCATAATCTGACTGGAAAACCTATCGCATTTGGTGCGCGAACTTTGACATCAGATAAAAATCAGCCCAAATATATTAATTCACCCGAAACACCGGTTTACCATAAGGGGCAGATTTTATATGGCATATTTCAGGCTAGACAATCAATCCGACAAAAAGACAATTGTTTTCTGGTTGAGGGCTATACGGATGTGTTATCCTTGCACATGGCAGGTGTTGAAAATGTGGTCGCATCTTCTGGCACATCACTTACCGATCTTCAGGTTAAAATCATCAAAAGATATACAAACAATGTGACCGTTCTTTTTGATGGGGATGAAGCCGGTATTAAGGCTTCCGTACGGGGTATTGATATGATCCTTCAATCAGGCCTGAATGTACGTGCTGTCATGTTCCCGGAAGGAGAAGACCCCGATAGTTATGCCAGGAAAATTGGGCCAATTGAGTTCAGAGAATATCTTACGGAAAACACCCGGGATTTCATTTCATTCAAAGCCAATTTATATGCTAGAGGAGTTCATCAGGATCCTATAACAAAAGCTGCCACAATCAAAGAAATAGTGGTTAGTATAGCCAAAATTCCGGATGGTCTTCAACGGGCAGTTTACATTAAGGAAACAAGTACACTCCTGTCAATTGATGAATCGGTTCTAATTTCAGAATTAAATAAAATTCTGATTTCAGAAAGAAACAAACGGAAAATTAATATAGAGGGACCAGACATTGCACTGATTGAAAAAACTACTGAAGGTGCTAAAGACCTCACCAAATTCACAGAAGAAAGTATTCGTCTTCAGGAAAAGGAAAGTATACGGTTACTTATCAACTATGGTTTGAATGAGATCGAAGAAGAAATACTATTATACGAATTTATCATATCGGAGCTAGAAGATGTAGAGTTCCAGACACCAGTATATAAAACGATTTTTGATACTTTTAAAGAAAGCCTGAAAAAAGGCCACGTTCTTGATGCCGATTACTTTTTAAAACATGGTGCCGATGATGTCAAAAAAGAAGTGGTTGATCTGGTTGCCAATCCATATGAGATCAGTGAAAACTGGTCCCATAAAAATATCTATGTGCCAAATGAAAAAGAGTTATTAAACAAGTCCGTTTTTGATAACATTATCCGTTTAAAATACCGAATCGTATCCCGGTTGATTGATGAAAATATTGCTGAAATTAAGGAAATAAAACAAACTGATGAAATTGATCGGCTACTAAAGATTAATATAGAACTTAAAAAAATCAAATCGGAGTTGGCTAAAAAACTTGGGATAATAGTCGCCTCCTGAACTATCTTTCCTTTTCTATTTTCATAGCTGCTTGGTCTTAATCAAACCTTAAATGCGTGTAAAATGTGCAGTAAAATGACGTAAAAACTCAGCCTCATAAGTGATCTTTAAGCCCCTGGATTGATCTTTAAATTGTTTCACAAATCCAAATGTTTCTATTACATAATCCATATGACTTTGCGTATATACCCTTCTAGGAACAGCTAATCTCACAAGTTCCATCGGAGCAGGAATGAATTTTCCATTTTCGTTATATTTACCAAACATAACAGAACCAATTTCAACACTTCTTATTCCCCCTGCTATATATAGATCACAAACCAACGCCTGTCCGGGATATTGATCAACCGGAATATGATCATAAAATGATTTCGCATCAATATAAACGGCATGACCTCCCACAGGTCGAACGATGGGAATACCCATGGCAACCAGTTTATCGCCAAGGTAGGTTGTGCTACGAATTCTGTAATGTAAATAATCTTTATCAAATACTTCATCGAGCCCCTGTGCAATTGCCTCCATATCCCTTCCGGATAGACCACCGTAAGTAGCGAATCCTTCCCGAATGATCAGCAGATTTGTACAGGCATCTGCGATCTTCTGATCTTTTAAAGCCATAAAACCACCCATATTGACCAAAGCATCCTTCTTTGCACTCATAATGGCTCCATCAGCAAGATTAAACATTTCCTGTGCGATCTCACGATAGTTTTTCTGTTCATATCCTGCTTCTCTTTTTGCTATAAAATAGGAGTTTTCGGCTATGCGGCAACAATCAAGTAGAAACATAATATGATATTTCTCACAAACCTTTTTTACAGCCATTGCATTTGCCATACTCACAGGCTGACCTCCACCAGAATTATTGGTTACGGTTAGTATCACAGCACTAATATTCTCGGGTTTAAATTTTTTGATCATCATTTCAAGCTGTTCAATATCCATATTCCCTTTGAAAGGATGAATAATTGATGGATCATTACCTTCTTCAATTAAACAATCAATCGCTCGAGCACCCGAATATTCGATATTTGCCCTCGTCGTATCAAAATGAGTATTGCTAATAAATATTTTATCTTTTCCTCCTAATAGTGAATACAATATGCTTTCTGCTGCTCGTCCCTGGTGTGTAGGTATAATGTATGGATATCCAGTTAAACTATGAACAGCTAATCGCATTTTCTCCCAACTTCTCGCGCCAGCATATGATTCGTCTCCTTTCATCATTGCCGACCATTGATCAGAACTCATGGCAGATGTGCCACTATCGGTAAGCAGATCGATGATCACCCTTTTGCTTTCCAGGAGAAAAGTATTATAATATGCATTATGCAGGTATTTTTCCCTTTCCTTCTCCGTAGTCATGGAAATGGGCTCTACCATTTTTATTCTGAAAGGTTCAATGATTGTTTTATGTTTCATGGGGATATAAAACTTTCTTTAAATATTTTTATCTCATCAAATATCGTATAGAATAGATGATATCACAATTTAGAAATTATTTGTAATCATCATGAATGGATATATCGTAATTTGCCTCATGTTGGTTAAGAATATAGCCGGATTTTGCACGGATAAAAAATAATGGGCAGGCCTTCATACAGGTTTTTAAATGGAATTGTAGCCTAATTAGATTGCCATGCGAAAATGTACTTCATTATGAAAGCCAGCATGTAAGAATATTTACTTTATAGAATAACCCTGTAAAGGCCTGCCCGATAATTTTAATGTTATCTTAACAGTTGATTTAATTCAAAGAACGATTTTTAAAGATCTGTACAAACGTTAAGGTAATTTTGGAGGGAATACCAACTGCACGGATTCATTTTTTATTTTGTAACTGATACCTTCGGTATTTACCAGTTGTTTTAACACATTATCAAGATACTCATTATTAAACTCCCCGGAGAATGTCCATTCTTCAGCAGGATCCTGACTCCAGGAAAAATTCACTCCATACCACCTTTCAAGTTTATTTATTACGGTTTCAAAATCATCATTGTGAAATGACAGAATCCCATTTTTCCAACACGTATAATTATAGGTATCTCGAATGGCTTCTATCTTAAATTCCGAATTTTTTAACGAATATATTGCTCTCTCCCCAGGATTCAATCTGGCTTTCAAAGGCATTCCCGGTATAAGTGATGAGAAGAGATTTTCAATTAATAAATCACCTTTATCCAAAACAACTTCCAATTCCTGGTTACCAAGATAAGTATTGACATTAAAGGAAGTACCATAAGCTATTATTGCTACATTACCAGATTTAACCTGGAAAGGTTTTTCCAAATCTGATTTTACATCAAAATAAGCTTCCCCAGTTAACCATACAGTGCGATATTTATTATTAAAATCTGAGCTATACTGAAGTTTACTATCCGCATTTAGCCAAACTGATGAACCATCTGGTAAAAAGATTTTAGTTTTTTGCCCTATTGGACTGATCCTTTCGATAATTATTGGTTGATCTTTACTTTGTGCTACCCTGTTGGTTAATATAATCTGCCTGTAACTGAACACACTCGCCAATATGAGCAGAAAACTTGCAGCAACAACAAAAGCTGCCTTTAGTATTCGATAACTAAATTGAGATTTTGATGTCTGTCTTTTTGAGATGCTCTTTTGCCAAACATGTTCAAAAGATTCATCTGTAATAAGTAGCTTAGCCTCATGCAAGCCATCTTTTGCAGATTGCTCCAGAATTTTGTATATAATATAATTTTCGTTTGATTCCAAAATCCAATCCTTCAGAATTTTTTCTTCCTTATCGGAGGCTATTCCTGATAAATTCTTGGAAATGATTTTGTCAATATTGTTATCAGAATAATTCATCAAACACGATGGCATTATAGCTTTATTATTAAGACTGTATTCTTAAGATATCCCCCTAATCAATTATCCATTATTTTTATAGAATGTATTAAGTTCTTTCAAAGTCATATCATTTGATTTTAGATATGTTAAAACCTCAATGCGAAGATCTTTGACAGCCAGGGCAAGATGATTCTCTATCGTTTTAACTGAAAGATCAAGTATTTCAGCTGCTTCTTTATATTTCAGCCCATCAATAATCACCATTTTATAAATCATTTTTCGTTTTGGAGGGAGATTATTGATTGCTTCTTCAATCTTTGATGATAACTCCTGATTAATCAATTGATTTTCAGGATTATGAGTTTCATAGTTGTAATTTGTATTATCCCAATCCAGGTCATCAAGTGAAAAATCATTTCGCTGTTTTTTGAGATATGTGAGGCATTGATTTTTCACAGCTTTATATAAATAAAATTGAAGATCCTGGATATCATGATTTTTTTTGATTCTTCGAAAAAATTTTATAAAAACCTCAGAAACAACATCATTGGCGTCATGAATCGAAGCGGTATAAAAAACAGCAAAACGTACAAGCTTTGGATGGAAAAGCGTGAACAAATCTCTGGCGGCTTTTTCATCATCCTTCACAGATATTCTATACAAAAGTTCATGTATATAAACCTTATCCATCACGTCTAAAATTTGATCCAGGTACCAGTTTTTTTTCAATAAATGGTTCTGATACCATCTGTTTATAGATTTTGACTTCCCTATTATAATTGGTCCATAATACAGAATTTGAATTTTACAATATTATGATTTTTGGGTATGATAGACCAATTTTTTAACACTTATATCCTGTGAAATAATTGTTATTAATTCTTTTAAGATTTTTTTCATTAAGCCTGGGCAATTCATAATATTTCATTTGAACAGGTTTTATTTTAAAAAATCTCAATTTCATCGAAACAAATGTTATTTTAATTTTCAATTTTAATTGAAACATAAAATTTGTAATTAATCTGACTAAAATAGTAATAAAAAAATGGCTGGTAAAAATGAACATCACGAATATCCTATGTGGCGTAAGACGCTATACAAGGTTATTTTTGGAACAGATACCTTTTGGGGAAAGACATTTGATATTTTACTTCTTTTTATAATCATATGCAGCATAATTGCAGTCATGTTGGAAAGTGTAAATTACATTTCCGTAAAATATGGAATGTTATTAAGAACCTTGGAATGGATTTTCACCATTCTCTTTGCACTGGAGTACACATTGAGAATCATTGCATCGAAAAACCCATATAGATATATCTTCAGTTTCCTTGGGATAATTGATTTTTTAGCTATCACACCTACCTTTCTGGGAATATTCTTTACAGGATCACAAACATTAGTTGTTCTGCGATCTATCCGCCTGATTCGCGTATTTAGAATTTTTAAATTAGCACGCTATCTCAGAGAAGCTTCAGTAATTTTAGAGGCTTTAAAATACAGTGCTCCTAAGATAATTGTCTTTCTTGTAGGCGTAGTAAGCTTGACCATCATCCTGGGCACATTCATGTATTTGTTTGAGGGAAGTCAGAAAGGTGGATTTACCAGTATTCCAAGAAGTGTTTACTGGGCCATTGTAACATTAACTACTGTTGGTTATGGTGATATCACACCTCAAACATTTTTTGGACAAGTGATTTCTTCATTAATTATGATCCTGGGTTATGGTATAATTGCTGTCCCAACAGGAATCGTTTCTGGTGGATTTATCCAAGTTTCCAGATCGGATAAAAAAATGCAGGAAATAATATGTCCGCATTGCATGAAAAAAGGTCATAGCCAGGATGCGAAATTTTGTAAATACTGTGGAGAATCTTTAAAAGAATAATATAAAAAAAGACTTGAGGAGATAGAAGGGGATTCTACCTGCACTCAAGTCCTTTGTTCAACCAGCTATGTATTACAAATGTAAGAATTTTTTTAAATTCCCAAAACTTACGGCTATTTTTTTTATTCCATATTCATTATATTTTTTATGTTTAGAACTTTCTTTTTGCTGATTTCTTAAGAAATCCGACTAAATAATGAATAATAATCACTTTATTAATTTATTTTTTAAAATATTTTTAATTTATTATGTGTTTTTTTATATTTGTCGAATCTAGTTATTGTAGGGTGATGAAATTGGCAGCCATGCCCTCCTGTCTCGGGGGTGGGGGATAAAGGAGAAATTCTGGTTTTTCACCGGAACTAACTGCTCCATGAAGGTTCGAATCCTTCCCCTACAGCTATCTTATATTGTTATGTGGTGACGTGGTGTCCCGAAATATGTAAATTATCTCATCAGGGGCAATATGGTGATTTTTGTCATTCCATTAGTATTACCCATAGGATAGTAGATTTTTGTGAAGAAGGCAGGGATTCTTTCATAAAATGAATATCTATTTCCTAATTTACAGGAATCTAGTTGAATGCTATTCTGTGATCACAATGCAATTTGTCTCAACCAGAATATACAAACTGATGGATATACAGAGGCCATACGTACCTGATAGCCAAATAATATTTAATTAAACCGTATATTTTATTTTTTAATAAATATCTAATCCTTATGATAGTGAAATTTTTTAGCATATATGATTTGATTATCTTATCCTATTCTATTCTTCACCCTCGGTAGTATCCTTTTTTGACCAATTTTGAGAAAGGATTTGTATGATAAACCAATCATCATCTATTTTAGAAATATGAAGGTAGTCAATTCCCCAATATGCAGTTACCTTCACTATGGCGATTTTTTCCTGAATGTCCAATATGGAAACATCTTTTGGTGCATCAGCTGGAAGCCAGTCACTTTTATTCCAGTCTTTGGTAATTTGAATCAACTGTGCTTTTGTAATCGATGTCATTTCACTGAATTGCTGATCCTTATTCTTCCAATAAAAGCCTTTTTTGACTATATCGGTATGTAGAATTTCTTCCATTCTTCCGGCATCTGCATTATACATAGCTTCAATATAATCCTGAGCAACATTTAAAACGGATCTTCGATTCGCATTCTGACCTGAGCTTTTTTCTTGAACAAAAAGAACTATTAACGTGAATATGGTAATGAAATAAATATATCTGTTTTTCATTTCGAATTAAAAAGGTTCGACAAATATACATAATCAACAGATTAGCTGAAAGGGGAGAAAAACTAACATCCAGTACCCTAGACTTTAATTTCAGTGAATCTGATTAAATAGAGAGAGAATCAGTTTATTACTAATAGATGGTTAATAAATCTACAATGCTTTACTTCTGGGATGATTATCTAAATCATACCGTTGATGAAATTCCAATATTTTATCTTCCAATTCTTTGAACCGCTCTTGCAATAATTCCTGGTGTTTTTCCAGCTGTTCATCCCATTTCAATTGGAATTCTTCATTAAAAATATTTTCAAATTTTTCTTGAATTTTTCCCATATGCTCTTCCTGAAAATTTTGGAATTTCCATTGGAAATCTTCAAAGAAATGATCGAAATTATTATCAAATAAGTCATAAAATCCATGTTCATGTAATGATGAATCATTAAAATGGAATGAAAAGTTTTCATCAATATTTTCAAAAAGGTTTCTAAATTGTTCCTGCACATCCCACGGAATATCTCCTTCTCCGGACCAGGACCAGGAATAAGTAGAATCTATTGTAGTGATATTCCCTTTTTCATCCATTTCTTTCTGAACCTTAATCTGAACAACAGGTTCGATATCTTTATTTTCATTAAGATCGATCTTTTGATCATTCGATTGTTGGGCAAATAAAACACCCCCAAAACCAATCCCTAAAAAAAATAAAGTTGTAGAAATTATCTCTTTCATGATATACTTTGATTTTAACCTTTCATATCAGTAAAAAACGAAAAAATCATTGAAAAGATAAAGTATTTAACATTAATTAACATCGACATTATTCAAAACTTTCTTATTTAAAATTATTGTTCAAAACCCCTAATGGATCTTCGTCTATTAACCAGATTTTAACTTGAATCGATCGGAATTATAAATGATATCCAGTCAATCATATCAACTGGCATCTTTTTTGTTTTTGATATCATATAATCAAAAATGAATTTATTGTGTATTCATCAGATACTCATCCTCGTTATTTCGATTTGAAAGTGTTAGCTATCATATTTATAATGTTATTAACCATTTTTTTTGCCACATCTGCACAAGCACAGGAAGAATCGAAAAAACATAAATACATATCGATTGGTATCAGTGGGTTAACCGGAACCTCTCTTGGTGATTTTTTTTATGAATCAAATCAGATTACTACCTGGGGTATCAATGGAACATTGTTATATCATCCCAAAAAACCGGATAAACTTTTGATAGGATTCGGAATTTCATATTTCAACTACGGCCTCGAAAAATACAGGCGGGAGATCCAGATCGAAGGTAATTATTATGAGGTTGAGACCCTTCGTAACTATAATATTTATTTTCCATATATCAATACACGATTAATGCCCTGGGATAATTTACGTTTTGTGCCTGTTTTTGATGCTTTTTTAGGCCCAAGAGCTTTCTCCACGGTTTCTACCTATAGCATTGATGAGGAAACGGGATTTTTAATACGATTATTTGGGAAAGGGTCGGACGGAGAAATAGTCAAACATACTGAGCACAAAGACTGGACATGGGGTTATGGTTTTTCAGTCGGTGTGAATTATTATGCAAGTAATTTTATCGAGTTCGAATTAACCTTAAGTTATACAGACGGAGGTGAAGTTCATTACCTCACCAAATCAGATATTATTAGGGATCCGGTTTCAGGATCATTTTCATATAAGACCAGGAAATCAGATACAGATATGCTTGTCCTGGGCATAGGAATGCGATTAAATCCCTTATAATCAATCAGACAGGTTTTTTTATTTGTACTTCCCACGCCAGGCCTGCTCCTATTTGAAAATAATCGCTGAAATCACCCTGATTTATAGAAAATCCTAATCGACCGGAGGAATCAATGTAGGTAAGTGCACTATAAATATTCACATCCCCGAATGTTTTCACCAAAGGAAGTTCGCCTTCAAGCCGTTTGGTTCCTGATTCTGAAATGACATAGTGGATGGAGTCGCCATAATTGAGACCAGAATTCGACAGCAAATTCATTGGAATATTAGTGCAGAGATTTCCAAAAGGTTTTTCAATTTTGACAATATTTCCAAAAATATTTCCTTCAATGAAAAAAGCTTGGCGCAGGGATAACTTTTCGATAGATTTTTCTGCAATATCACCCATTTTCTCGAAGGTGGTTTTCCTGGAAGCTAACCTGGCAGCATTATAAGCATAAATATCACGTCCATGGAAAGTATAAGAAGATTCTGATCCAGGAAGACGGTTCTTTTCTTCGGAAATTTCACGTATCTCTTCTAATCCAAATTTCTGCTCAACAAGTGTTATAAGTCCATTATCAGGACAAATTATATAATGTCCTGAACCTGATTTAACTACTATTGATCGACGATTTGTGCCCACCCCGGGATCAACCACGGTAACGAAAATAGTTCCTTTTGGCCAATATGGCAATGTATCAATCAGGGTATAGGCGGCTTCAAGAATATTCTGAGGTTGTATATGATGTGAAATATCATAAATCCTTATTTTTGGATCTACATTTAATATAACGCCTTTCATTGTCCCAACAAAATGGTCGCTCAGTCCAAAATCAGTTAATAGTGCAATGATCTTTTGCTTCATGAAGCCTGATTTTTTTGCAATTTATGGCATTCCGGGGATATTTTTAAAAAGTGATAAAAGATTTTATATAATACCTGACAGCCTGGAATAGAAATATTAGCTATAAATATGAAAAAATCGTTGTTTAATATAATATTGAAATAATTGCGTAATTTTTAGAATTATATTTTAAACAAGTAAAATCAAATATATATTGAAAAATCATATATTATCCCACTCTCTAAATATTATAAAAAAATGATAGCAAGAACAGTAGAATTCATTGTAAAAAAAAATAAACTGGGGAAAGTTAAAGATGCGATCGATCATTTTGTAAGAACCGTTCATGTGTCGGAACCCGGAACAAGAATTTATGTATCCTTACAGGAGAAAGAGAACATAAATAAATTCCTGCATGTAATGATATTTGAAAGCGATGGTGCCGCGCAAAAACATCAAGGTGCTGGATATACCCAAAAATTCATAGAGATCTTGTACCCCAATTGTCAAAGTGAGCCTGTATTCAGAGATTATAAATATTTAGGGGGATTATAATAAATGATCGATTTAATACTTGTTAGCTTAACTGCCTTCATTGCCTCTTTATTAACTTTTTTTTCAGGATTTGGACTTGGAACAATGCTGATGCCTGTCTTTGCTATTTTCTTTCCTGTTGAAATAGCCATTGCATTAACCGCTGTGGTACATTTTCTGAATAATATTTTTAAGTTTTTTTTAATAGGAGGGAAAACAAATGCTAAGGTTTTTCTTAATTTTGGCCTTGCTGCCATCCCAGCTGCTTTCGCAGGAGCTTTTCTTCTTGTGATCTTGTCAGGGTGGGATAAATCTTTGCAATTTAATTTACTAGGGTCAGATTTTTTAATTCAACCAGTAACAGCAGTTATAGGAATCGTTATGATCTTTTTTGCCCTGTTTGAAATTATCCCGCGATTTAAAAAAATCACTTTCGATAGTAGCAAACTCTGGCTGGGGGGATTAATCAGTGGTTTCTTTGGAGGATTATCAGGTCATCAGGGTGCTATGCGAAGTGCTTTTTTAATTAATGCCGGCATGTCGAAAGAAGGATTTATTGCTACAGGTATTACAATAGCACTTGTCGTAGATATTGTTAGAATGGGTATTTATGCCTCAAAATATATCTCCAAGGGGCTGATTGATCATTGGTTAATAATGCTAACTGCTGTTTGCGCTGCATTTATTGGTGCTATTTTAGGAAGGCTTCTATTAAAAAAAATAACCTATCAAGCAATCAGATATATTGTAGCAACTTTTCTTATTGTTATAGGCATGGGATTATGTATAGGAATTATCTGAAATTATATGTAATGAAGATTTCGAATATAATTTGATGAATTATTTTTTTTCCTATTTTTATTGCAGGATATAATTAGGAATTTCTCATTTTATTTTTGATACTCTTTTCGAATCAAAAGATGAATGTATTTTTTAATCCATATTAATATTTCCAATTTTCAAATGACTAATACTGAATAAATACATATAATACATAGCGGTGAATTTAATTGAGATCCAATTATAATTATTAACAATGACCCATTTAGCTTATTTTATTAAATCTTTATTCATTATTTTAATTTTTCTATTGCTGTCATGTCAGAGACAAACTGAATCATTTATGAACCATATCAATGTTATTCCATTACCTGTTTCATCAAATGAAGTAAATGATCATTTTAATTTAAATAACCGAACTCAAATTGTAATCAGCCCTTCAGAAACTAAGTATCTTGGCAATCTTACCAAATTCCTAAATGACTTGGTTGTCAATGCAATTGGTGCACGTTTAGAGGTATCTAGTGAAAAAAATCCTGATACCCAAATTATTCTAAGATTAAACAAGCAACTGGATTTGGGAGACGAGGGATATCATTTATTAATTACTAAGAAACATATAATTATTGAAAGTGAGGCCCCAAATGGTGTATTTTATGGAATCCAAACCTTTCGTCAATTACTTCCAGTTGAAAAATCACAATCCAATGTTCTGATCTCCGGTGTTGAGATTTACGATTACCCTCGATTTGTTTGGCGCGGCCTGCACCTCGATGTATCAAGACATTTTATGCCTCCGGAATTTATTAAAAAATACCTGGATTATATGGCCATGCATAAATTAAATACATTCCACTGGCATCTGACTGACGATCAAGGTTGGCGAATAGAAATAAAAAAATATCCAAAATTAACGGAAGTGGGAGCCTGGCGAGACAAAACACTTGTAGGACATTACCGGGACCAGCCTCATCAATTCGATGGAACTCGTCATGGGGGTTTTTATTCTCATGAAGAAATCAGGAAGATAGTGGATTATGCCGGGGAACGATTTATTACCATAGTTCCTGAAATTGAACTTCCAGGGCATGCACAGGCTGCCATTGCTGCTTTTCCTGAACTTGGAGTAACAGGCGGACCAATTAATGTACGACGAATCTGGGGGATATCGCCATATATTTTTAATGTCGAAGAAACAACATTTGATTTTTTAAAAAATGTTTTCCAAGAAGTAATATCCTTATTCCCTGGGGATTTTATACATATTGGTGGAGATGAAGCCATAAAAGAGCAATGGGAAACATCAGATAAGATCCAGAAAAAAATTGAAAAGCTGGGACTTAATGATGAACACGAATTACAAAGCTGGTTTATTCAACGAATCGATTCATTCCTTACTTCACATAATAAACGTCTGATCGGCTGGGATGAAATATTGGAAGGTGGTCTGGCACCCAACGCTACCGTTATGTCATGGAGAGGTGAGAAAGGAGGAATTGAGGCTGCTAAGTCAGGACATGATGTGGTGATGACGCCTACTGAATATTGCTATTTCGATTATTACCAGGCAAATCCTGCTGATGAGCCACTGGCAATAGGTGGATTTTTACCCTTAAAAAAAGTATATGAATATGATCCTATTCCCAAAATATTATCGGAAAGCGAAGCGGAACATATTCTTGGTGTACAGGCTAATGTTTGGACAGAATATTTGAATTCACCAAAAAAAGTAGAATATATGGTGTTCCCTCGGATAGCCGCAATTGCTGAGGTGGCCTGGACTGATCCAGGAAATAAAGATTGGGAGGATTTTAAAAAAAGAATCAAATTTATGACATCCTATTATTCGGAAATGGACATTAATTTTTCCAGGTCTGCTTTACTGGAATGATCGGCGTGTGTATCATTTTTTTAACTGCCAGTGAAATAAAATCCTGAATCGATATCCTGAATATATCCGAGATCATAAAAACTATACTTATCTTTAATGTTGAGCCAAGTTATAGGTATAAAAGCAAGAAGCTAAGTAATTATTATGGATGTTTTAATTATCATATTTGGTTTTATATTGATTATTGTCGGTCTGGCCGGATGTATTATTCCTGGATTACCGGGGCCTCCCCTCAGTTATCTGGGTGTTATCCTGCAGCAATTAAAGTCCGGTGATAATCCCTTTTCCACAAAATTTTTAATAATCTGGGCCGCCATTACTCTGGCTGTTAGTCTATTGGATTACCTGTTCCCTATTTATGGTACCAAAAAGTTTGGTGGAAGCCGTCAGGGTGTATATGGTAGTTTAGCCGGGGTGTTGATTGGACTTTTTTTCTTTCCTCCAGTTGGAATCATTATCGGGGCATTTGTAGGAGCATATCTTGGTGAATTATTAAGTGGAAAAGATGCAAGGGAAGCCTTGAGAGCGAGTTTCGGTTCGCTACTTGGGTTTTTAACGGGAACCGCGATTAAACTAGTAGTTTCTGGTATTTTAACATATCATTTTGTGAATTCAGTCTTCTAAATGTAAAAAACGGGTATGAAAAATATAATAGAAAATTTCAATAATATTAATATGGTATTTCTATGCAATTTGGATGAATTGGAATCGATCAATTAAAATATTGAGTGCATTATGATGACAGCCATATTTCACATTGGTATCGCACAAAGTCTATTTGCCGCCCTGATACTTTTCACCAAGAGAGCAAAATCACTGCCGGATCTAATATTGGGAGCCTGGATGCTCATGATAGCTGCTGAATTATTACATATGTTATTCGATATCCAGGGTAATCCATTGTTTTATTATACTTCCAACTTCAGCTTTATTTCGTTGACATTCGGACCATTCCTGTTTCTATATGCCTCTAAGTTACTTCAGGAAAATCCAATTTTCACCTGGAAAGATGCCGTACATTTTTATGCCTATATTATTCTTTCTCTAATACATCTAGTATTTTTTACTAATCAACCTATGAAATCTATAAATCCTGATCTGAACAGATCCTTTTTCCTGCTGTCATTTATCAGGGTTTTATTTTTATTATTCTCTCTGGTGATTTATAGCAGTGCAGTTACACTCATTATAATTAAACACCAGAAAAAGTTAAGGCATAGTTATTCATTTGAATCCTCTAGAATTACACTAGATTGGTTAAAGCACATAACACTGATCTTTGTACTCACTTATTTTATTCTTTCGGTTTTATTTATTTTCAATATGGTCAAAGGAAATATTATTGACACTTTACATTATATTCCGGCTATCGGTCTTACCATCATAAGCTTCAGTGTAAGCTATTTCGGATTTCATCAGCCATCTCTTTTCATGAGCGATAAAATCACGATTAATGATAATCTGTTTAGGGAAACCCATTGGGAAAATAAAGATTTACAATTGCTGAAAAACAAGATAAATACATACATGGAGGAAGAAAAACCATATCTAAATCCTGAACTGACTATTCAGCACCTTGCAGATTTATTAAAGATGCCACGTCAACAGGTATCCACTGTCATCAATCAGAATATGAATAAAAATTTTTTTACCTTTATCAATCAATTTCGAGTTGAAGAGGCCATGCGCAGACTTGGAGATCCAAATTACGAATCCATATCGGTATTATCAGTTGGTCACGATAGTGGTTTTAATTCCAAATCCTCCTTCAATGCACTATTCAAGCATCATACGGGCATGACTCCATCAGAATACAGACGGAAAAGAAGATATGTTTACGAATAAAATAATTAATCATCCCCATAATATTTTTTAAAGATTATTCAAGGCGAAATTTTCATTTCAATAATATTCATATCAAAATAATTATCCTCGGCAATACATTTTATATGTCATTATTAAATTTTTAAATATAATGGATTTAACTTGTTGCAAATGCTCCTTTTTAGATTACTTTTTACTAAATAATTAACTTTCATCTAAAATAATTATAAATTCATTAATTATTTATTTACTTTTGCACCCGTATATTTTTGTGCTGATAGATCCTGACTTAATTTCTCATCAGCCGTTTTGATCTTACTACTGTTGCTTGTGAATGTTACTATGATGTCTCTATAAAATAATTATTATTCATGAAATTGTTTATACCTCCAAATTACAAGAGTATTTTAGATCTTCACCGAACAGAACTTGCCATAAAATTGGTAAAAGACACCTTTCAGCGTTTTTTATCTTCCGAGCTCAAACTGCTTCGGATTACAGCACCTTTATTTGTCCTAAAAGGAACTGGCATCAATGATGATTTGAATGGAATTGAACGAAAAGTAACCTTCCCAGTCAAGGATATTGGAGACAGGGAAGTAGAGGTCGTAAACTCACTGGCCAAATGGAAACGGCTAGCCCTTGCAAATCTGAATATTAGTCATGGTTTTGGTATCTATACCGATATGAATGCCATCCGTCCCGATGAAGAAATGGATAACATTCACTCGCTCTACGTCGATCAATGGGATTGGGAAATGGTGATCCTTGAAAACCAGCGAAAACTTGACTTTCTGAAAAAAATAGTCAAAAAAATATATGAAGTGATCAAAAGAACAGAGTTTGTTGTATATGAGAACTACCCAAGTATCAAACCTATTCTACCAGATCATATCACATTCGTTCACAGCGAGGAATTACTGGAGAAATACCCTGATAAATCTTCCAGGGAAAGAGAAGCTATCTATGCGAAGGAGCATGGAGCTATTTTTGTGATTGGGATTGGTGGAATTCTAAAAAATGGAGAGAAACATGATGGCCGGGCGCCGGATTATGACGATTGGATCACATCCACATTAAATGGTTTCAGTGGATTAAATGGTGATATCATACTGTGGAATCCTGTGCTAAATACTGCCTTTGAAATTTCGTCTATGGGCATCCGTGTAAATAAAGAATCGTTACTCGAGCAACTCCGTTTAACAAATACTACTGATAGAATCGATCTTGAATTTCATAAAAAATTGATCAGTGGAGAATTACCTCAATCCATTGGTGGAGGAATAGGGCAATCAAGACTTGCCATGTTTTACCTTCGCAAAGCACATATTGGCGAAGTTCAGGCCAATGTCTGGCCTGAGGAAATGGTGAAAGCTTGTCAGGAGGCGAATATCCAGCTTTTTTAAAAACATCTATATTTCACGGATATATTTTGCCCTCAAATGGGAAAACTTTAAAAATAATTGATTGAATATCTCCTCAGCAGTCTGGTTGTTAGGTACTACCTTGAAGAAAAGAACGTAAAACTGGTGGATTTCATGGAAAAGGATATCCCGCGTGATGTGACTATAAAAAACTTGAATAATCTTACTTTCAAATAGTAAAAAAATTATTTCGATTGAATCTTGATAGTATGTGAAGAGGTCTTTTTTCGTTTGGATCAGAAGACTTTGTATCTTTGCTAATATGATTACCCAAATAACGTTTGGCATTTAAGTCATACACAACAAACCAACATCCAAATGAAGACTTTGAATAAAATCTGGATTTATCGATTTATATCGTTAGGTATACTATTTTTTCTGTTCAGTTGTGGAAACGATGAGGATACTTCACCGTCAGATGAAGCAATTGATGCGGATGGGAATAAATACGAAACAGTTACCATTGGAAATCAGGTATGGATGGCAGAAAACCTGAAGACAACCAAACTGAATGATGGCACTGAAATACCTAACGTTCCTGAAAATACACCCTGGTCCAGCCTGGAGACTCCAGGACTCTGCTGGTATAACAACAATGAAACCCAGAATAAAGATGTGTATGGGGCACTCTACAATTGGCATACCATAGCCAGCGGGAAACTCTGTCCAGCCGGCTGGCATGTGCCTTCCTCCGATGAATGGGAGGTCCTGTACGATTATCTTGGCGATTCTGCCGCTAGTAAATTGAAGGAAACAGGGAATACACACTGGTTAATAGAAAACAAGGATGCCACCAATGGTACCGGTTTTACTGCCAGACCAGGAGGTTACCGGGTTCCGAATACAGGATTCCAGCAAAAAGGGTATTATGGATACTGGTGGTCCAGCACATCCGATCCTAACAACATTGATCGTGTCTACGGCCGCGAAATGAATGCACAATCTAGGGATGGAAGTGAAGTGGTGTACAATCGAAATTATGGTATGAGTGTACGGTGCCTTAAAAATTAATCTCCACCCGGAAAATTTTTTATTACGTTTACTCCAATCAAAACATCAAACTGAAAGGGATGTTGTACATTAATATCCAGGATTTTCTCAAGATTCAATGATTATTCATTAAATGAATATCGAAGAGCTTTTAACCAACTCACAATGGAATTATTCATAGAAATGAATGTCATCTTTATAATATACTTTAAAATAATGTCGACAGAAAAGTATATGAAATAATCCTTGCAGTTAAGGAGTCAATATAAAGATAATTTAAGCTGTGGAGCTTTTTGGGCGTACTTCACACATTTTACCTGATGAGTCTGGCATGGCAATGGCTTGTGGCAAGACAAATCTTAGGATGAGATAACAAGTAATCCAATGAACCAATCGCATAAGGAATGCCTAATCGGCAGGATCCATTACCGGAAGGGAAGCCTTAAGGTGTGATCCATCCTATTTTCCATATTTCTCCCTCAAAATGATATCCGCTGCAATCCGGACCGCTCGTTGAACAACCAACCCACACTTTTCAGTAGCTCCGGCTTGTACATATTCGGCGTGATCTTCCGGATCCAGCAAATCATATTTTTCCCCGAATTCAGTCTCAATTATATCACAGCAATCCGTGCTACCCTGTTCTTCCTTAAATCTATCAATTAATTCCCCTGCGGGTTTTAATGAAGCCCGGTAAGTCTCCCAATCATCCAGGTTTTCCCGGCCAAATACAAGTCCCAGAGCCATCAGACTTCCGGTTATGGCACCGCAGGTCAATCCTTTTTCACCTAATCCAGGAAGGGGGGTTAACGCTTTCAGGATTTCCCCATCGTCCAAATTAAATTGTTCTTTAAGTACTAGAAATGCTGTTTGAGCACAATGATAAGAACTGGCCATAATCATTTTTACCTTTTCGTCTAACATTGCCATTATACTTTCACGGGTCATGGCTTCATTCAAATCTGTATCCTCAATTTTATTTACATCAGACTCATTTTTTGAATCATGGATATTTCGTTCAGATGCTTTATCCCCCTGGCATCCAAATAAAAGTGCGGATCCAGTTGTAATACCTGCTATTTGAATGATCTCTCTTCGACTATATTTCTTATTCTTCTTCATTTTAAAATGTTCTAAAAAATCCACATGTCAATAAACCGTAAGGTCACCAGGCTTTAATAAAGTTAGTCAGGAATTTGTTGAATGTAAAGCAGGCAGGAAAGGTTTAGATGTATAAATTAATTATAGTCATACATGAAAAAAGAAAAAAAGTAAAGTCCGATTTTTATATTTTAAAGTTTGGACGAATTTTTAAATATATTAAAGGATTTTCGCTAAAATTATTAGAAAATATAATAATCTACGATCATGAAGTTTTTGCGATTTTTACTCTATCTGATTCTAAGCGTTGTAGGTATTGTTGTTTTGCTATTCGTGGGATTTAATGTTTATTTCTGGATCCTTAATAGCAATGCAAAATCAAAGCTGGAAAATAAACCGGTTATAGTGGATAATGGCTTTGAGTACAGGGATCTGAATAATAATGGGAAGCTTGATATTTACGAAGATGACCGTCAGTCTGTGGAAGCACGTGTTAATGACCTTTTATCCCAGATGACTATTGAGGAAAAAGTAGGATTGATGTGGCATCCCCCAATTGGTGTAGGAGTAAAAGGTGAAGTATTGGGTAAACCAGCACCCATGAGATTCAGTTTTTATTCATCGTATGATCTTATCCTAAACAAAAAATTACGTGATTTCAATCTTTTTATGATACCAGACACAAGAAATTTGGCAAACTGGTATAACGAAATCCAGAAAATAGCAGAACAGGATCGACTGGGAATACCTGTAACCATTTCATCTGATCCAAGACATGGGATTAATAACTTTATACAGGGTGATCTTTTAGGCGGTGATTTTTCCGAATGGCCTGAACCTATAGGCCTGGCAGCTACCGATGATTCTCTTCTTGTGGTAGAATTTGGAAAAATTGCCGCAAGTGAATTACGTGCTCTTGGGATCCGTACAGCCCTGCACCCTATGGCTGACCTCGCTACTGAACCAAGATGGGCCAGGATTAATGGAACCTTTGGGGAAGATGCGAACTTGTCTAATAAAATGACTGCTGCCTATATATACGGCTTTCAGGGTGAAAAATTAGGGCCAAACAGTGTGGCCTGCATGACCAAACACTGGCCAGGTGGTGGACCACAGAAGGATGGTTGGGATGCTCATTTCAGGTATGGAAAAGATCAGTCATATCCAGGAGATAATTTTGATTATCACCTGATTCCATTTAAAGCTGCATTAGAGGCTGGAACAGCCATGATGATGCCCTATTATGGTATTGCTATTGATCAAACAAGTGAAAATGTAGGCATGAGTTATAACAAAGAGATCGTACAGGATCTTTTGCGTGATAAATATGGATTCGATGGTATAGTCTGTACAGATTGGGGAATCCTCGAAGGATTTGGCATGCTTGGATTTGAAATGTTTGAAGGTCCCGGCTGGGGTGTAGATGACCTATCCGTAAAAGAAAGAATAAAAAAAGCTATTGATGCTGGAGTTGATCAGTTTGGAGGCAATAATAATACCAGTGAATTATTGGAACTGATCAGGGAAGGTCAGATTACAGAAACGAGGATTGATGAATCCGTAAGAAGGTTACTAAGACCAAAATTTTTGATGGGATTATTTGACAATCCGTATGTTGACATCGAGAATGCTGTAAATACTGTTGGGAAAAAGGAGTTCATGGATAAAGGAAAAGAGGCCCAGCGCAAATCTATTGTTTTACTTAAAAATAAAATAAAAACTGATAGTAGCACAGTATTGCCCTTATCAAATGGCATTAAGATTTATATTGAAAATATTGATGTTGAGATAGCCAGTCAATATGCAACAGTCGTAGACAGTTTTGATGATGCTGATTATGCAATACTGAGGTTACAAACTCCCTGGGAGAATCGTGAGGGTAGTATTATTGAATCAATGTTTCATCAGGGTAATCTGGATTTCTCAGAACAAGAACTCAGCAGGATACTTGAAATTATGAATAAGAAACCTGCTATTATCTGTTTATATCTTGACAGGCCAGCCATAATACCGGAAATAACAAATGCAGCTGAAGGATTGCTGGCTGATTTTGGGGCTTATGACGATGCTGTACTGGATATAATATTCGGGAAATTCAATCCAACCGGAAAACTTCCTCTTGAATTGCCCTCTTCAATGGAAGCTGTAAGGAACCAGAAGGAGGATGTTCCATTTGACTCACAAAATCCATTGTTCCAGTTTGGTTATGGTTTAAGATATAATGAGTAAAATATTAATTTTATCCGCTTTACTACTTATCAGTTGTAAACAAAACGAGCCTTCAATTTATTATGTAAATGGTGTTTCTAATCCAGTTATTAATCTCAACGGAATCTGGAAAGTAAATATTAATCCTCCCGATAGATTTTGGGAACTTTCGGAGCTTAATGAAGAATGGAAAGAAATTCAGGTTCCGGGAGAATGTATGATGCAAGGATTTCCTATAAAACATGATAAGCCCTTTGTTTACAAGAAACTTATTAAAATACCTGCCGACTTTAATGGAAAAGAAATAAAGCTCCAGTTTGATGGTGTATATAGTTATGCGAAAATTTGGATAAATGGTAACTTCTTGCGAGATCATTCCGGAGGTTTTACAAGATGGGAAAGTAATATTACACCTTTTGTCAAGCCGGGGGAGACTGTTATGCTTACATTGGAAGTTACTGACAAAGCAAATGATATTTCGTATGGGAGTGGCTATGCTAAACATCAGATTGGAGGGATATTACGGGATGTTCACTTACTGGCAATGCCTGCAAATTATCCCAATAATTTACACATAGTTACCGATCTGGATGAGAGCTATCAAAATGCCAACTTGAAAATCACTGGTAAGCTTAATAACAAGGTGAGAAACGCAAAAATAAAACTCCGGCTAATTGATAAGGACAACAAAAGAATTCCACTTCAAAATCCGGTAATTGATTTAAACAATACAGACTCCTTCACCATCAATAACCTTGTGCAATCTCCCGATAAATGGGATGCAGAACATCCCAATTTGTACAATCTAATGGTATCATATTTTGAAAACGACCAATTACAGTTTCAAAAAATACATCAATTTGGCTTTAGGGAAATTGAAGTTTTCGGCAATAAATTATATGTCAATGGAATGGAAGTTAAGCTCAGAGGAGCTTGCCGGCATGATATCCACCCGTTACTCGGAAGAGTTTCAACACCGGAGTATGAACTTAAAGATGTAACATTGGCAAAGGAAGCCAACATTAATTTTATTCGAACATCACATTATCCACCCAGTGAGAATTTTTTACAACTTTGCGATAAATTCGGTCTTTATGTTGAGGATGAAACTGCGGTATGTTTTGTAGGATCTCATCGTACAGAAGTTTATTATCCCGGGGCTTCTGAAAATAACCCTAACTATACTGAAAGATATTTATCACAACTTGAAGAGATACTAGTAAATCATAGGAATCATCCATCGATTATAATGTGGTCCATTGGAAATGAAAACTCTTTCGGTACAAATTTCAAGAAGTCTTATGATTGGGTTAAAAAAAATGACAATACTCGCCCAGTTATTTTCAGTTATCCGGGTAATGTGCCGGATAGTGTGAAATCTTATGATATTTTAAGTATGCACTATCCCGATTTAACAGGTAATATGAATCAATACGGAAAAGTTACCGAAGCTTTTGGTTATAAACAAATGCCGGTTATTTTTGATGAATGGGCCCATGTGGCTTGTTATAATAATTTCACAGTACGTGAGGATCCAAACATCAGAAACTTTTGGGGACAAAGTCTGGATAGTATGTGGATAAAAGTGTTTGAGTCAGATGGAGGTCTTGGGGGAGCAATTTGGGGTATGATAGATGAAACCTTTATGCTACCGGATTCTTTGCCCGGATTTAATGAATGGTGGGGAAAAATTGATAAAAATGTAATCCCGGCTGAATACTCAGGCAATACTATTGGTTATGGTGAGTGGGGGATTATAGATACCTGGCGAAGAAAAAAGCCTGAATTCTGGAATACCAAAAAAGCATATTCTCCAGTTAAACTACTACAAACTACATTTGACAGTTACATATCTGGGACTGATTTACAAATTCCGGTATATAACCGCTATGATCATACGAATTTGAGTGAATTAACAATGAAGTATGTGTATAAGGGTCAGGAAAACATTTTGAGTTCAATAGATATTGAACCTCATTCAAAAGGAGTATTTACCATCCCTATGGATGAATGGAGTTTTGATAATCCTGTTTACCTTGAGATATTTGATGTTAAAAACAGACTTGTGGACAGCTATGTTCTGCAGCTCAAGACAGAAGATCAAATTAAGGAACCGAAAGAATCCTCTGAAAATATTCACTTTATTGATGAGGAAAATTATTTAACCATATTTTGTGAAAACAATACCAGAATAATTTTTGACAAAACTATTGGCCAGATAAATGAAATTCATATTCATTCTGACACACTTTCTTTTTCTGGCCCTCATCTTAATTTACGAACCAAAGGAAAATCATTAATATATTCGTATCATCAAATAAATGAATATGATTCGAATTGGAAATTGAATAATTTTTCATTCAAACAAAACAATAATAAAGTAACAGTTTCCATTAAAGGAAAATACCTGGATGTTTCATCCGTCGAATTTGAAATTTGTATTAGCCCAGATGGAACAGTTGTAACCAAATATAAAATCATGGGTATACCCGAAGAATATGTCCGTGAAATTGGGATAAAATTTGAATTAGATGATGTAATCGATTCGCTTTCTTGGAAAAGAGATGCTTATTGGAGCTATTATCCAGCAGGTCATTTATCAACAGTGGATGGAAAAGTATCTTTATATTCTGAGATTCAAAAAACTTATCGTCGTGCTCCTGACAAGGATTGGGTATTTGATACTAAGAGTTTCTATTATGACGGAACAGATAATGAATCAATCTGTGAACAACTCACAAATATTGCCAAAGCCACCAAGGAAAATATCAGAAATTATAATCTTCATAATAATGGGAGAGAAGTTTTGTCAGTTTTTGGCAATTCTGACATCAGTTGTAGAATTGCGAAAAAAGGGAATAGAATTATACTTTTTGTAAATAATGAAATGGATTACGTTGATTTAAGCTGGGGTAATTTTCAGCGAAATATAATGCTTAATAAAAATTATTCTGATGAGGTAGTAATTAAAATTAAATAGAACCATTCGCACATTTTTTTATCTTGAGAATTGAACTGACCGGCTGAATGAACGCAACGAATACCAGGAAGTATGCGAGGAGAACATAGACCGGGAAATAGCAGTCTCGCAATATTATCACGAAAGGTAATAGGAATTATTAACCAGGAAAATCTATGAATAATCGGGATTAATCTGTTTCCCATTCTGAAAATTGTGGATTTTTTAACAAGCATACGATTTAATTTTTAGATTTGCAATCCTGATTTAAAAAGACAAAACATGAGTAAAGTTCTGATCATCGGAGCAGGTGGCGTTGGCAATGTAGTTACTAAAAAGTGTGCACGAGAAAAAGATATATTCAGTGATATTCTACTTGCCAGCCGTACAAAATTAAAATGCGACAAGATAGCTGCTGAAATTGGCAATAACAGGGTAAAAACCGCCCACATAGACGCGGACATTGTCCCCGAACTTGTTACTTTGATAAAAGATTTCCAACCAGACCTGGTCATCAATGTCGCACTACCTTACCAGGATCTGTCAATTATGGATGCATGCCTGGAAACTGGAACACATTACCTCGATACTGCTAATTATGAACCCAGAGATGTAGCAAAATTTGAATATAAATGGCAATGGGCTTATAAAGAAAAATTTAAAAAAGCAGGGATCATGGCACTTCTGGGTTGTGGATTTGATCCAGGAGTTACCGGGATTTATACCGCCTATGCAAAAAAACACCATTTCGATACCATTGAATACCTTGATATTATCGATTGTAATGCAGGCGATCATGGTAAAGCGTTTGCAACAAATTTTAATCCTGAAATAAATATTCGGGAAATTACGCAAAAAGGTAAATACTGGGAGAACGGACAATGGAAAGAAATCGATCCCATGTCGGTTCATATGCCCATTAATTATCCAAATATCGGTCCCAGAGAATCCTACCTGTTGTATCATGAAGAACTTGAATCACTAGTTAAAAACATACCCTCCATTAAAAGAGCCAGGTTCTGGATGACATTTTCACCAAATTATATTAATCATTTAACTGTTCTCCAGAACATTGGTTTAACCAGCATAAAACCAGTAACATTTAAAGGGCTACAGATCGTACCGCTTGAATTTTTAAAAGTCTTGCTTCCCGAACCCTCTGAATTAGGTGAACATTACTCCGGTGAAACATCTATTGGATGCCAGATCAAAGGCAAAAAAGACGGCAAGGATCAGACATATTATATCTGGAACAATTGCAAACATCAGGATGCATGGAAAGATGTAAAAGGTCAAGGGGTCTCTTATACAACAGGAGTTCCGGCCATGCTGGGAGCAAAATTGATGGTGACAGGTAAATGGAAAAAACCAGGTGTATTTAATGTCGAAGAATTTGATCCGGATCCATTTATGGAGGAAATTGGTAAATGTGGCTTACCTTGGCAGGATAAACTCAACGTTCAATTAGCTTTTGATGATTATCATGACTGAGCAGAAACCATATGGAATTGACCCGGACAAAGTTCCATCTCCATGTTACGTACTGGATGAGAAGAAATTAAAGCAAAACCTGGTTTTGATTAAGGATATTAGAATCCTTACAGGTATAAATATACTGGTAGCATTAAAAGGATATGCCATGTGGAGTACATTTCCTTTATTAAAAAAATACCTTGACGGAGCTACTGCCAGTTCATTAAATGAAGCTAAACTTTGCCTTGAAGAATTCGGTAAAAAAGCACATTTGTGTGCCCCGGTTTATATCGATAGTGAAATAGAAGAAATTACAGATATTGGCAGTCATATCACATTTAATTCTTTACACCAATTTTATCGTTTTTGTGATTATGCTTTAAAAAAAGACCTTCAAATGGCTATCCGAATAAATCCTGAATACTCGGAAGTAGGGACGGCTATCTACAATCCATGTATTCCTGGCAGCAGGCTGGGAATGACTTCAATGGAATTGGGGGAAAATCTTCCACACGAAATTACAGGTCTACATTTTCACACTTTATGTGAACAGAATGCAGATGCCCTGGAAAATACAATAAAGTCAGTCGAGCAAAAGTTTGGACATCTTTTGCCTAAAGTTAAGTGGTTGAATATTGGAGGTGGACATCAATTCACACGAAAAGATTATGACATTGAAAGATTTATAAATATAATACACGCGCTTAAGGAAAAATATAATCTGGAGATTTTTGCTGAACCTGGTGAGGCAATCGGATGGCGAGTCGGGTGTCTTGTTTCAACGGTTCAGGATATTATCCATGCCAATGGATATAAAACAGCCATGCTTGATGTTTCATTTTCTGCCCATATGCCCGATTGCCTTGAAATGCCCTATAAACCAAAAATCTGGGGAGCGCTTGAACCCGATTACAGCCTGCCAACATACAGAATGGGTGGCAATACCTGTCTTGCAGGTGATTTTATCGGTGATTATTCATTCGAATCCGTTTTAAGTCCCGGTGATAAGATTTTTTTTGATGATATGATCCATTATACCATGGTAAAATCCACCACCTTCAATGGTGTTAATCTCCCTTCAATTGGCATATGGAAAGAAGATAATTCATTCCAGCTGATAAAATCCTTTGGATATGAAGATTATAAATCAAGACTAAGCTGATAAAATAATTAGATACCAATTAAAAGTTTTCAAATACCACTTTTAATTTATGTATTGGTAATATATTTAATCAGTGTGTTTTCTATAACCTTAGAGGGAGACAAATCCACTTTTAATTTCGGATCTGGAATAGGATGTAAGGCTGTTAATTTTAAAGGAATCACACCTGCCCAAATGTTTAATTCATAATCTGGCGGATCATCAATTGGAGGCCCTTTTCGAATTTTAGCCGAAGCTTCTTGAATGGGTATGGAAATAATACTGGTTGCGTTTAATTCCTTTTCATTTGGTTTTCTTACTTCATCCCACCGGCCGGGGTAAAGATGATCAGAAATAATTTTAAGTGATCTGAATTTATCTTTTTGATCTACCAATTTAGCTTTCCCAAATAATACTACAGACCGGTAGTTCATGGAATGATGAAATGCAGATCTAGCAAGCACCATTCCATCTACCAAAGTTACAGATAATGACATATTCACCCCGGATCCTAATGTTCTTAACATTCGACTTGTAGTTGCACCGTGAATATACAATCGATCCTCATAGCGGCCGTATAATGTGGGAATGATCACTGGATAATCTTCAAACAGGAAGGAAATATGACACAAAAAATGATTGTCAAGAATATCGTAAATCGTTTGTCTGTCATATTTTCCCCTTTCAGGAGCCCGTTTTACACGAATTTTGTCAGCAATTTTCATGAATTAAAATTTTCTGATTAAGATATATTAATTGATAAAAACATTTTCGTATTTATAAAAATAGAGATTAAATAAGATAAATGATGATATGAGAAAGACAATTGAAAGTAAGATCACGGGTGTATCGAAAAGAATAAGTATAATAAAAATCAAAAATCCGAAATAAAATCGCATAATGAATTTTTTCTGATCAAGTCTGGTCTTCAATAAATAAACAAAACAAAACATGAGGAATGATACTCCATTCAGGAGAAAAATTATCAACGAAAATACTGAAACATATTCGTTATAATTCCTAAAAATGTAGACAATTTCAGGCAAAACGAAAATGATGATTACCATCAGGATATTAAGCCAGATTTTCCAGATTGGTTGGGGCAAATTTCTTATAAATCCCATCTTGTAATTAATAAAATAATGGATCTCATAAGAAATAAAGACATTTGAAACCATTGTTATGAAAATGACTATCGCAAGAAATCGATGATAATAATCTATCGTAGAAATGATGATGGAGAATATTACAAGCAACAAAAATGATAGTGCCTTTGTAAGAAAAACTGAAAAAGTACGGCTTAAAAAAAGGTGCTTAAAAACAATATAAAACAATGTGTATTTAAGCAGGTTTGGGATATATACCAATTGCCTGTTTCCAAAGGTTTTTTCAGAAGGATGAATGATCTGATTATGATATTTTAGGGTAAAAAAAAAGATAAAAGAGACTGTTACAATAGTTACAGTCAGTCCATGAAAGATCATTCCTTCAAAAGTAGCGACAATGACTAAAAAAGTCGTGTAAAGTAATACCGGCAAGAAAAGAAGAATAAATGATGTCAATAACAGAAATAACCTTTTCGTATATGATAGCTGAATTAACTCTTTTATAAATGAATGTTTCTTATTTTTAAGAAATTTAACACTGAAAATTCCAGTTAAAAAACTATATAGAATTATAAGTATTATAAAATAAAACAAGTTCAAAAATTCTCCAACTAAAAATTGAGCGATGACCAGATGATCATCGCCACGGAACATCCCAAAAAAGATTAATAGTAAAACGAAAAATAATCCTGAATACGTTTGATAAAACGACCATACCCAGGTTTTGATGAGAATATTTCTCATTACATCTTCGAAATTGATTGATCTTTAATTAAATATTCTGCCTCTACCAACAATTTATCATATTTTACTTCATGATGCGATGTTAAAATAATCTGTGTTTTCAGGTTTCTCCTTTTATTGATCAGTGATAGTAGCAGATCTTCAGTATCCTGATCAATAAAGGCAAAAGGCTCATCAAGTAATATTAATCTGGGATTTCCCGAGAATGCCATGCAAAGTGATAGTTTTTTGAGCATACCAGCCGAATAACCACCACAGGGTTGGGAAATATAGCTTGTCATCCCCAGATAGTCAATTATTTTATTTGTTTCTTCCATTGAGTATTTTCTTGCTTTTGACACAAACCCGATCAATTCTTCTCCTGTCAGGTAGGTTGGGTATTCAGGCTCAGCTTCAGCAAAAGTGACGAGCCTCCGATAAGCTACTGGATCTTTTTTCAGGCTGATATCGTTAAGATGAATATCACCAGAAAAGGGAATTAACCCTGCGATTGATTTTAGTAAAGTGGTTTTACCAGTACCATTCATCCCCTTGATCCATGTTAAATGAAAGGGAATTCTGAAGTCAATAATATCAAGTATCCTTCTAGAACCGTAATTTTTTTTGAATTTAATAAAGGTCAACACGAAGTGATAAACGGTAAATTCAAATTGGTGGTTGATAAAATAATTTGAAATTGAGTGATTTTTGCAGATTATTGAAATTTATCTGTTTTGTGGAATTGTAAAAAATCCGAATTATCACTATTCATTCATAATAAAAGATCTCTCTCATAAGGCCTTCCTCCCAAAATTTAATGGATTCCAATCAAAAATTATCACGATATTTTATGATCACCTGTTAACTATATTAAAAAACATTAATAATTGGTTTTTATTCTTGTTGATTTTTTTCTGATTTCATTAGATCCAGCATCGGGCAGATGATGGCTAACATAATCGCAAATTGAAATGCTGTCCCCCAACTAATAACTCCCTGACCTTTCGTAATAAAATTCCATCCATATGAAACTAAGGAAGCAACCACAAAAGTGATCAAAAAAATAACTGTAAATTCAAGAAAAAATGCTTTCGTCTTCATGATCCAATTCGTTAAGGTTCCTTCTTTTATAACAATAAATTGGATAAAAAAAATTTCAAAAAATTATTCTTTTTACGGCATAATGTTACATATTTAATGGAAAAGGCCTTCGCCAATGTGGATTTTAATAAATTTAATATGATAGGCTTGATCTTTTCATTACATAGAATATATAACCAAAATAATCACCGTATTTCTTATATATATCAATTTCGAATTGAACATAATCAAGTAATTCCAGCAATTCATGATCGTTAGGGTGGTCTTTTCGTAGCTTGATAATACGGGATTCCAAGGGTTGATAATAATGATTCCACCAACCACTTTTTGGCAATTTAAAATCTCTGATTAGGTCAAATCCGGACCTCTTTATGACATTTTTATTCTCAAGATCTGTTTTCATATCCGGATACTCATTTTTAAAAAATTCAACAACTTCTAATGGTGAATTATCATTTACCCAGGTTAATTCAGTCACAACAATATATCCACCAGGTTTTAAATATTTTCGCCATTCGTTCAGTCCTTTTTCAAAACCAATGATATAAATACTCCCTTCAGACCAAATCAAATCAAACTCAGCTTCCGAAAATGGAAGACAGTGCATATCACCTTTAACAGTAGAAATTCTTTTATCCAGTTTTTCCTGTTTTGCTCGTTGAATGAGTTTGCGCAAAAATGGTTCATGATTGTCAAGTGCCAGGATCTGACAGTACGTGAGTCTGGCTAATTCCAATGTTTGATTACCGGTACCGCATCCTATATCAAGAATATGTGCATGATCAGGAAAAATCGGAAGACTATTAAAGGCTTTTCGAGTATAAGAATCATCACCCGGGCCAAGTCTGGGTAGTCCATCAAATACGAAATAAAATAATTCATCCATTTGTCCTTGTTGAATTCCTTTATAAATTAATAAAATTATGAAGGTATATATTGGATGTTCGGGATTTTATTATAAAGATTGGAAAGGTAAGTTCTATCCACCAGATATACCACTAAAAAACTGGCTGGAATATTACGCTGATCAATTTAAGAGTGTAGAAATAAACAGTAGTTTTTATAGAATACCTGCTAAAAAGGACCTTATATCCTGGGCAGATAGAACACCCGATCAATTTCGTTTTGTTTTTAAGGGATATCAATACATTACACATCGTAAAAAACTGAATGTTGATAGGGATCTGGTACAGTCATTACATGATTTTTATGAAGGTTTATTTCTGGTAAAGTATAAATTAGCTGGAATACTATGGCAGTTTCCATCCAATTTCCCTTTTGATCTTAAACGTATTGAAAAATTTGCCAGCCATTTAACGAAGGAAATCCCTCATTTTTTTGAATTCAGAAAACCAAATTTTTATTCGAAAGAAATGATTGATTTTTTAGAAAGCCTTGGATTGGGTTTTTGTTCGGTTTCTGCACCTGGGTTAGAATTTGATCATATATTTAAATCCAATAATTGGGTTTATTTACGACTACACGGCAAATTTAAATGGTATAATTATCTTTATGGATTGGAAGAATTAAAATCATATCAGGAACAAATTCAGAAGGCCAATCCCAATATCGCATTTGTTTTTTTTAATAATGATATTGGGGCAAATGCTCCTATAAATGCAAGACAAATGATAGAAACGTTTAATCCCAGAAAAATAATATGACGCTCTCATCAAATTACGTTTTTAGATTTACTTATTCCTGAAGCGAATTATATTTCCGGCCATTCCTTTAAAAATAAAAACATGAAAGGGAAACAGCACATACCAGTATAGCCTTCCCAGAATTCCATGAGGTCTGAATGTAGCAGTTTGACTTAAATAATCATTCCCATTCTTAGATTTAATTCTAAATTCCAGCCAGGCTTCACCAGGTAATTTCATTTCAGCGAAAAGTAACAACCTACCTCTTTTTTTGTCAGCCAGTATCACACGCCAGAAATCCAGGGAATCACCTGCCTTCAAATCAGTCGGGCTTCTCCTACCACGCCTTAATCCAACACCACCTACCATTTTATCCAACAATCCGCGGATTTCCCAGAGAAAGTTGCCATAATACCAGCCTCTTGATCCACCTATCGACCAAATATTTTCCTTCACTTTATCTACCTCTTTCTGAATCGGAATCACAGTTTTACCTATCAAACAACCATGTTCGGGGACATCGATGAAATTCATGAAGTTTGAATCGAGGGTTGGATTTGAGATCGCATCTTTCCAACTCGATATGATTGCATTCTGCTTGATACGACTGAATGCACGCTCCACGGATTCTTTGTAAGAGTATAATTCCAACGGTAAAATTTCACGTATCCTGTTTTCTCTGCAAATCACTTCATTTTTAATACTATCCACGAGATTCCGTGCCAGTGGATAGGAGGTAGAGGTCACAAAAAAGAGCCATAGAGAGGAGAGTCTGGGTGTAAGTACCGGAATAGTGAAAATCCAGCGTTTGAGATTACGTATCTCTGCGTACTGGAGTAGCATTTGACGATAGGTAAGAATATCCGGGCCTCCAATATCATAAGTTTGACCATACGTTATTTCATTCTCGATGATCCCCATCAGATACTTCAGCACATTCGCGATTGCGATCGGTTGACATCGGCTTTTCAACCATTTGGGTGTTACCATGACAGGCAATTTTTCAACCAGATCTCGTATAATTTCAAATGAAGCACTGCCCGATCCAATAATAATGGCAGCTCTTAATACCGTCAATGGAATGCCACTTCGCTCCAGGTTTATTTCAACCTGTTGCCTGGAGACCAGGTGTTTGCTCAATTGGTCATCATTAGCGATCCCTCCAAGATATATAATTTGCCTGGCTCCTGTAGTTTTTATGTATCGGCTAAAATTTTTTGAGGCTACCTTTTCCAATTCTTCAAAATCCCCCGATTTTGTTGTCATGGAATGAATCAGGTAAAAAGCTACATCCACATTATCAGGCAGGTTCTGAAGCGACGATTGTTTGGTAAAATCCGCCTCAACAACATGTATCTTTTTTATCAATTCTTCACTGAAATCTCCTAAATCCAGTCGGCGACTATCTCTGACTATACACGTTATTATATGCCCATTATTCAATAAAAGAGGAAGTAACCTTCTTCCAATATATCCTGTTGCACCGGTTAATAATATATGGGCCATTAAGAATTCCTAATAATTAATTTGTTTCAGCTATAACCAAATATTTTTGCAAGTGTTCGAATCAATCCATCTCAAACATTTTAATTAAAGATTATCCAAAGAATAAAAAACAGTAATTATTTGATAATTTCCAATGTTTAAAATGAATGGTTTAGATTATTCCCAAAACAAATCATTCACTTTGACCGGCTACTTTCAGGATTATCTTTTCTTTACCATGATATAATAAAAAATGGCTGTAATAATGCTAAAAAAAATGGCTAGTAAACTCCATACAATTTTTCCAGTATCTGTCAAAGTACGGTTGACTGCCCATACATCATATAATACCCAAATAGCACATACTATCGCGATAATTGAAATAAGTGTTCCCATAATATTATATAGTGATTTGGTGATATCGTGGTTTGGTGATCAAACGATTCAATTTCCTACGAGATAATATAATATCTCAATGGATGTATTTATGATTAATTAAAGGTTATAAAAACAAAGCCTTAATTTAAGTAATTATCTCACTTGTTAAAATGGGTTGATGAGCTTTTTATTGTTTGATGCTGAAATTTTTAATTGTCATTAAAAGGATAAATTCTCTCATTTAATTAAAAATTAATGCCAACGTAAGATTTATCGATGTTATGAATTTTTATTGTAAGACTTTGATTTTTACTTCGTTCTGAAAATTATACAATCTTTCATAAATAAAGTTCAATTTCAAAATACATTTTAAATCTTAATGTTAAAAGTCATGAAAAAAATTAGTGTTATTATTTTCCTTTTATTCCTTGTTGCACAATTACATGCACAAAAAATTGGGATAAAAGTGGGTGCAAATTTCGCTGATGCAAGAGTCGAGGAAGATGGAGTAACAATAGATACCAAATCGAAGATTGGTATTATATTAGGCATTGCTGCAGATTTTAAGATTGCCGGTGGCCTGGGCATAAATACGGGAGTTGACTTCGGTCAGAAAGGCACAAAATGGAGTGAAGATATCTTTGGAACGGAAATTGAAATTGCTACAACCCTCAATTATATCATTATACCGGCCCGGTTGGCTTATACTTTTGAAGCAGGGAGTTTGGGAATTTTTATCGAAGCCGGTCCTTACTTTGGGCTAGGATTGGGGGGAAAACACAAAGCAACTGTCAATGGACAATCTGAAGAGGAAGATGTTACTTTTGGAAGTGAAGAGGACGATTTTAAAAATCCTGATATTGGTATATCAGCAGGAGCAGGAGTTTATGTCGGTCCGATTCGGGCGGCTATAAATTATGACCCAGGATTGACGAATTTAAGTAATTTTGACAGTTCATCCATTAAAACCGGATCATTAATTATAAGTGTAGCCTTTTTATTTATAAAATAGACTATTTTCTTAATCAAGGCATATAACGCATAGAATTCCAGAAATATTATCGATCTCTATCACCACGGAATTCTATGCGTTTTTTTGACTCCAGTAATTATTTCTGGAAATTAATATTTATTGATTTTCCAAATATCTACGGTTAACTTCCTTCCAGTTGATGATATCAAAAAAGTTTGAAATATAATCAGATCTCCGATTCTGATATTTTAAATAGTAGGCATGCTCCCAGACATCAATTCCAAGGATGGGTATTCCATTTTTTTCCACCAGGTTGCGCATGATCGGGCTGTCCTGGTTGGGAGTGGAAGTGATGAAAAGCTCGTTCTCCTGACTTAAGCAAAGCCATGCCCATCCAGATCCGAATACAGAAGCAGCTACATTTGAAAATACTTCCCTGAATTCATCAAAGGAAACAAAAAACTTGTCTATGGCCTCGGCAATTTCTCCCTCAGGCAGGCCTCCTGTAGGACTCATAATCGTCCAGAACAGGGAATGATTAAAATGCCCCCCTCCATTGTTCCTTATAGCTGTATCATTTTCTCCTATTCCAGCAAGGATGTCCACCAATTGTTTACCTGAAAATGGTGACCCTTCTATTGCGACATTCAATTTTTGCACATACCCCGCATGATGTTTGGAATGATGAATTTCCATTGTACGGGCATCGATACTCGGTTCCAGGGCACTGTAATCATATGTAAGATCCGGAAGTGTGAATTCTGTTTCAGTAAGTTCATCTTCAGATCTCTCATCTTTTCTGGAAGTACACGATAATAATGGTGTCACCATCGATCCTGCAAAAGTAGCTCCGGCTATTTTTAAAAATCTTCTCTTTTTCATAATCCAAAAAAAATATATCTGTAATAAAGTAGTTAGTATATATCACTAACCAATTAACGATCATAAAAAATTCCCCAAATCATTAAAAATATAATTTCTTACTGCCATTTCAATGAATAAATCTATAACCATACATATTTTTCATGGTTTTATTTATGAGGCGACTTGCTGCTTTTCTGGATAAAAGACGTGTTATTAAAGCATAAGTAAGTCTATTACTGAATCCGGGTATATATAGACCTTTCTTACCCAAATTTTTCAGAGTAGATTCCGCAACAAAATGAGGACTTGTCACCGAGGGTTTGATAAAACCGTATTTTGGTTGTGTAGCACAAAAATTCGGTGTGTCTGTTGCTCCAGCACAACAGGCTAATATATCAATCCCTTTGGAATGAAACTCATGATATAAACCTTCGGCCAGATTATAATTAAAAGCTTTCGTAGCTCCATAGGGAGCGACTAGATTGGTCCCGAATAAACCCGCTAGTGAAGATAAAAGAATAACACCTGCTGATGTGGCTTCAGGCAGGTTTTGGATGAAATGAAATATAAGATGGATTGGCATTCGATTGTTAAGATCGATATAATAATCCAACTCCTCGGAAGAATTATTCAGAAATGGTTTTACCGGTCCATAAGCAGCATTATATACGATCAATCGACAATCAAGGTCTTGCATTGATTCAAATATTTTAGAAATATTCGAGACTACTGAAAGATCAAGTAAAAGTTTTTTTGTCTGTATCCCATATTGAATTTCGAGATGATTTGCAGTGGCATATAATTTATCCTCAATCTTGTCAATCAGAATTACGTGCATGCCACGTTTGGCTAGTGATTCACTGAACGCTTTTCCCAATCCCTCCGCTGCCCCTGCCACTAAACCCCATGTTCCATACTTTTCCTTCCAGGATATCATTCTTATGGTGTTGTTATTGGAGTTAAATTTACAATAATCAAGCAATATTAAGAGATCAATCTAATTTTTAAAGGTATTATCCTGAAATAAAAAAGGATGATTCTATATTTATACCTTTTATTATTGTTATCAAATCAATTAATTTTCAAGATATGCGGGGATTTCTATTTTTCATCTTCAAAATTTATTCAAGCATAAGATATGTCTGGTTAAACCTAAAGGGTATTAAAGAAGATGACATTCATGCCAGACGGATTGTTACCGGAAAAGCCTGGAGGGATTTTTGCGATCAACTGAAAACGGCTGGCGCTGCCCTTGTATATGCTGGTGCTCCCAGGGATGCCTTTCAGCAGGCTGAGGGGATCAGATATCTAAGCCGGCTTACCAGGGCAGCGCTGGAAGCTTATGTTGAATATGGCGATCCTGCATTCCCTGTTCTAAGAAGGATGGTCCATGAAACAGTGAAGCTGGGAGCTGATAACCCAGATAATTTTTATCTGAATGCACAGATCTCCGGAAATTACGAATACAAAATTACTGGGAAAAGGAATACAATCGACTATATCGGATTTTTTACCCAGAATGGAAATTATGGAACTACAGGTGGCTTGGCACCCTGTGGAGTGCTCGAAGGTAAAGATCTAAAAGTGAACAAGGATGGAACATTTGAAATTTTTCTCAGTTATGCCCTACGGGGACGAAACTGGCTAAAAATTGAGAAAGAAACTACTCTTCTGATGATCAGACAGACATATTATGACAGGAAAAATGAAATTCCAGCTATTATTGAAATTGAAAATCTTAATGGTCGATCTGCACCTGATCCAATCACTCCAACCCAGCTTGATGAAGGATTACAAACAGCCGCACTGTTTGTTGCAGGTGCGCCTATGCTTTTCTCCCGATGGGCTTTTGGATTCCAGAAACATACGAATCAGTTACCACAATTTGATCAAGCCACATCCATCGCAACAGGTGGGGATGAAAACATTATTTATCATCATAGTCATTGGAAACTGGCTGAAGATGAAGTGCTGGTCATAGAAGTAAAACCTCCAGCCTGTGATACCTGGAATTTTCAATTAAATAATTACTGGATGGAATCCCTTGATTACAGGTATTATAATATCTGTATTAATAAAAATTCAGCGTATTATGAAAAAGATAATTCCGTAAAAATTATCGTATCACATAAGGATCCTGGTCATCCCAACTGGATAAATACCTGTTTTCATCATGAAGGCACCATGTGTTTGCGGTGGTATCGATTGCAGGAAGGAGTCTATCCGGTTGAGCCAAGATGTAAAGTTATTAAGATGAATGACTTAAATTTTGATGTATAAAAAGTTCCAACCATTTGATTATAATAAAAAACCATACTGGTACCGGGCAGTAAATAAATCCTGGAAAGCCCTGTATGCATTAGGTGCAGAAGTAATCCTGTCTAAAGACAGATTAATCAGGGTTGCCAGAAAATCAACAGGGCTTAACGATCTTGGTAGTGATTTCTGGGATGAACCCCTTGATCGGATGGTTGATTCTATCAAGCAGGAAGCAAGGCTGAATCCCATTGGAAAATTTATTACAAAAAAAAGATTGGAAAACCTGTTAGCAATTCGTCTGCGCTCAGAATGGTGGTTTAAAAAATACCCGGAGATCCTCGAGCAACCCTTATATCCGATTTATTTAATTATCGGCTTACAAAGGACTGGTACTACTAAATTACATCGTCTTATGTCAAAAGATCCTGGAACAAGAAGCCTGAGAAGTTGGGAAGCTATCAATCCGGCGCCTTTGAGTGGTCGGTTAGATGAATCAGCGTTACGTATTCGACAGGCTAAAATCAGTGAAAAAGCGCTAAAAATACTCTCTCCCAGTTTTTTTCGTATTCATCCGGTAGAACACCTGGAACCAGAAGAGGATATTTTACTTCTTGATGTTTCTTTTTTGAGCACAACTACGGAAGCTACCATGCATGTACCTTCCTATGCTAGATGGCTTGAAAAAACTGATCAGTCTCCTGCTTATGAATATGCTGTAAAATTGTTAAAATTCCTCCAATTTCAGCGTCAAGCGAAAAGATGGGTGCTTAAATCACCCCATCACCTTGAATTCCTGAATTTAACGGAAAAATACTTTGGAGAGGTCCACTATGTATGGACACATCGAAATGTTTATGAATGTTTGCCTTCTTTTATTAGTATGATGGCACATAGCAGATCCATCTTTACAGATATCGTTAATCCTGAGGAAGTAAGAAATCACTGGTTAAAAAAAAATGGATATATGTTAACAAAAGCCTTACAATTTAGAAAATCAATCGCTGTTGATACGCAATTCACTGATATTTTCTATGAGGACTTTATAAATAAACCCTTAGAGACACTCCAAAAAATATACCGTTCAATCGGTACAATAGATTCACAATTAGAATTCAGGTTTGAAGAACTTAATAAAGTTGATCAAAGAGAAAAATACGGCCAACATATATATACTATGGAAGAATTTGGATTAACTAGAGAAATGATCGACGAACATACAGGTCCTTATCAGGAATTTGTCAAACAATTATTAGATCCTTAAAAATGAATAATTATTTATGACTGAACAAAAGCAGGGAAAATTCAGTAGCCCGGCCATTGCCATCATCACAGGTATCAAAGATCTTTTCAAGGAAAATGTAAAAGTCGGAGAGATCAGGGATGATGACAGGCTTAACAACAAAAATGTACTCATTACCGGTGCCAGTTCAGGACTTGGTTATGCTGTAGCCCAAAATCTGGCTGAAAGAGGGGCAAATCTTTATATGGCATGCCGAAGTGGCATTCCGGAAATGGGGGATAAAATCAAAAAAATTACAGGCTCCAAAACTGTGTGGATGTTTTCAGTAGATCTATCCGATTTATATTCAATACAAGCAATGGTGAATCAGATTATTAAAAAACGTATTAAGTTTGACATAATTATCTGTAATGCAGCCATTGTACCTAAATCAAGCCGAAAAACCAAACAAGGTCTTGAGGAGATGTTCGTAGTTAATTACCTGGCCAAATATGTTTTGATAAGATTACTCCTGACTCATGAATGCATTCATTTAACCCGCACAGCAAAACCGAGATTTATTTTTGTATCCTCTGAAAGTCACCGAGATCCAAAAGGATTTGACTGGGCTGGCTTAGGACAATATCAAAATTATGGCATGGGGAAGACTGTTGAACTTTATGGATATTATAAACTTCTTTTAACTTCATTTGCTCACGAATTATCCCGGCGACTGAATTCAAATAATTCACCAAATGTTTCTGTATTTACCCTTTGCCCTGGACCTGTGAATACAAGAATTGCAAGGGAAGCACCTTATTTATTAAAACCACTTTTAAAATTGATTTTTATGATTTTTTTCAGATCTCCTCGAAAGGCAGCAGAACCTGTTATTTATTTTGCGACCTCCCATGATGTTGATAATAAATCTTTTGATTATCTGCATATTATGACAAGAAAGGAGATAGATCCGAAAGCGTCGAATCACGAAAATGGAAGAAGATTATGGGATAATACGGAATTATTACTTCGTGACCTTCAAATCAATATATAATCCAGCTAAAGATCAGAAATTTTTTGAATAAGCCGAACTGACTCCTCCTTCCCAATAGATTTTAATGTTTCTAATGACCATTTGTATGTGTCTGGAACAGGGTCGAAAAGGAAAATCCGCGTTGGATAAACCAGAGCTGGTAGTTGGTTGATATCCGTTATTCTTAAACAATTCAGCATTTCAATTGCTTCTCCACGACCATCTTGTTGACTTCCTTTATCCTGGGTATCTGGTGGATCTTTTATAACCAGTACCTGACATGACCCATCCATCAAGGCTGAATAAGAAGCTACAACTGCCATCTCGCCCTGGGCTGCAATCCCGATACTATCCGGATTTACGCCATCAAGCGTTCTTACAAATTCAAGACATCTAATTACATCATAAACCCTCATCGATGCAATAGTGCGACCCGTCCAGGCAGAAGCTCTTCGTACATGCCACTGTAATTCCGGTGCCCAACCTGTTTCGCCTGTTCCTCTGGTTTCTAAATAAGCAATGTTCCACTTTTCATTCAATCCGGAGATAAAGGCTTCAGAATCCCACCGGTTTTCATCAGGGTTCCTAAGAACAATCATGAGTGGACGGTTTTCAACTTGTGGATTTCGCCACCGAATATCTATTGTCAACCGCCAATCTTCCTCCGGGACAAAACTGTAGACATAATTCCCGTAAGTTGCTCCATCATCCGTGCGGAAAACTAATCTGGGATTTAACGGAATTTTTTGACCAGGAAATCCACTAAATGTCTCATTTTTCAAAAAGTTTATCACTTTAGACTTATACACTTTAAGTTCTGCTGAAGTGGATATTTCAGGAGGTGCTTGAATTTTTACAAATGAGTCCTGAATAGATCGAGTGATGTCATTTTCAGGAGGTTTGTTTTCATACACTTTCAGTGTTTCAGCATCCAGCTGGGCTGCTTCACTTTCATCAATATCACCAATTTTATCTGGATCGATTTTTTTATCCATCAGATGTTCGATAAAAAATGAAAATATCCCTTTTCTTGAAGATTCATGATATGAATGTCCTCCAGGGGTTTCGATAAAATTTATATTTTTTTCAGCATCTAAAAGTCGATAAAAATCTTTCAGAGAAAAATAAACATCTCGGGAAGATTCAATTGAATTGAGACCATCACGATCAGCTTGTGCTATGTAAAGTGGTCGTGGGGCAATCAAGGCTCCAATGTCATGAAAATCTTTCAAATATGTATTGATCATCATCATGCAATCACAATGCCCATCGATTGTCCTGGTTGCAATATGGGATTTAACCGTGCTGTTGCCACAGACTGGTGCAACCGCTTTTATTCTTGGATCTATTGCTGCGATGAACCAGCTCTGGGCACCACCACCTGAAATTCCTGTAACTCCCAGTTTCTCTGCATTTACCTCAGGCCTTTCTGCAAGCAAATCAAGGCCCCGGATGCCATTCCATACCTCTACCCCTGCCGGAGTATAACCTCTGCTATACCAGTGAAACCATCCATTTGCATAACATCCCCAATGCTCGCCATACACTTCTCCCCATTGAATTGTTTCTACGATCAGGCAAACGAATCCAAGTTCCGCGAATCGCCGGGCATGTGCCTGATAATGAACCTTCTGGGTTCGGGCATGGCCGCACTCATATAAAATGGCAGGTACTGGTTTTTCGATATTATCAGGTACATATAAATTCGCTGGAACAAACAATCCGGGTAAAGATTCATAATATAATTTTTCAATCCTGTACCCCTTCTGATGTAAAATCCCCGTTATCGTGACATTTAAATCTGGTCTTTTGCCCGTTAAAGGCATATCGGACAGACTGAGCATATTAATAAGTTCCTTATACCGGTCTGGTCTTATTTTTCCCCATGATTCCTCGCTGTTTGTATCGGTTAAAGACTTACTGGTTATTTTGCTGGCCACCCGAACCAGGTACTGCCGTATATTGTTCGACTGGTCAAAATCAGGATAAAGTTGAAACGGAATTGACTGACCATTTGTAATTGAAGTAATTAATTGAGAAATAAGTAACAGTAATAAAAATCGGATCATTGGATTATCGTTTGGTTAATATTTGCATTCTATTTCGTTAGTCGGCCTTATCTCGTCTGACCGGAAACATTGGTCAGATGAGGTGACATGGTCAGACGAGGTAAGACCTAATTGACATTAATCAGATCTAGCATGCCGCTTACCTGCTGACTGATTTGTGGATTCCCTTTGTAACGGATGGTAGCAGCCCCACTCACTATAATATTAAGTAGTTGTTGCGCATATATTTCAATGTCACCACTTCCCGATACAATAATCTCCACTTCATCCGAAACAAAACCGAAATTATCGACGTTGACAACCCCGGATACATCAATCGATTGGAGATCTACCTGACCAGTGATATTAATTTTTGATTCTCCCGAAATAATAATACTCAGTTCATCCAATACAAGATCATCAATAGAAACTATTTCACTTCTACCAGATATAACAATTTCATTAATATCGGGAACTTCTATATTTACCCAGATACCATGAGCAGTTTGGATGCAATTCACTTTTTTTTCATATCCCACTTCAAAAGTTGTTCCCTTCACTCCATATTCTAGAATGGCAAAAATCTCAGGTTCAGTGGCAATGGTCACTTTTTGATCTGGTCCTTGTTTAATTTGCAGATTGATATCACCGGAAAGTGCCACCTTATCAAATTGAGTGACCTCAATGGGGTAATTTGTTAAATTTCCGGAACCTCTGATACATTCGTAATTATTATCACAAGCATAAAACAGAATTACTATATTATAACAAAAAATAAGAAGGAGACACTTTAATATTCGCATTTAGTATTATCTGATTTTACATAATATGACTTATAATTTTTTGCCTTTTGATCAGTGCATCCAACGAGGTTTAATATTTCTACTTTTCTGAATTCCACAGGGTGACTTTCGCTTTGCAAAGAAATTGAGCCGCCGTCCAATAATGTGCCGTCCATTTTTGCCCATTCATTATAGTCATTCACTGTTCCACCACCAATCTGAGGTTGATGATATTCAAGAACTTTTTCTCCTTCCACATAATGCTGGATCAGAGAATCACCATAAACTACAACCTCCACTTCCACCCATTGGTCACCATGATAGGTTTTTGAACTCGAATTGATACAATGTTGTTCAATTAGTTTACCATCCATTACCACATGGGTACCCGGAGTACATAGATTAGCAGTTGTTCGTTCACTATTACCGTCTCCTCCCAACAGTTGCACCTCTATGGAAATGGGGAAGTCCTGATCTACTGCCATACTTTCAGCGGATTGCCCATGTATCATGATCCCACTGTTTCTGTAGGCCCATCCAGGGCCATTTGATACCTGATCCCCAGTAAATCTATATTCGACAAGTAATTTATAATAAGAGAAAGGTTGGTCATAAAATATGTGCCCAAATCTGTTTTCAAATTCAGTATAGGCATCATAAGATACTTTTAACACACCATCTTCCACCCGAAAGGTGTTACCAAAATTATCCCCGGTTTCATATCCCCTGATCTTTGGAATCCAGTGATCAAGATCTTTTCCATTAAATAGTGATATCCATACCTCTTCACTTGCTGTTGAAAGAGTCTGAGATTTTAAAATCCCAGCCAGTAAAAAGAATAACAGGAAAAAATAAAATGATGGTCTCATTGTTTTCTTTAAAATTTGATCAATTATTTACTGAAAATAAGAAAAAAATTTCAAATCTCAGGATTTTTAATCTTTATCTGTTTATTGATTTTATAAATCAGTATGTTATGAATCTCCGTAGACTTTTAAGATGGGATTTCTTAAAATTGACCCTTCCTCGGAAGCCAGGAAATGAATATTCCTTGCGATCAGTTCAGGTTTGACCCAGGAATCAAAATTCGCTTCCGGCATGGCTTTCCTGTTAGCCGGTGTATCAATAATACTTGGGACAATGACAGCAGCATCAATTCCAATTGATTTGCCTGAAGCATTGATTATATCCGCAAGCCCAAAAACAAGTGATTTGGATAAACCATAACCTACCATCTCTTTTGACTGATTTAAGGAAAGTCCTGGCCTGGCGCCGATAAAAACCATTCTACCTTTGATTTTTTCATTTTGATAATGTTCAAATAAAACTCTGGCAGAGGTATAAGCTGTCTCAAAGTTAAGTTTTATCATATCCCTGATATCATGCAGACTATTAGCCGGAAATTCCCCCATACTGAATCCGCCCACTGTAAAAACTGCAACAGAAACAGGACCATTTTCGGAAATAGCTTTTTGTAAGTATAATGCAGCATCCGATTCATTAAGCAGGTCAATCGCATAGGTGCTCAATTGATCTTCTTTCATGAAATGTATATCATCCTGCGGAGCGACTATGGCTGTAACCCTAAATCCCTGCCGTAGAAATTCTTCAGTGATTGCACGTCCCAGATTTCCTGCCGCTCCCGTTATTAAAACTGATTTTTCCATCCTATTGATTAAGTTTGTTTTTAAAAGTTAGTTTAGTCATCATCCTTCCCATAAAATACGGAAATACTTTCATCATTTGAATTCCCGCATTACTTTTCCAATCCGCTGTTATTACCTTTCTCTTAGATCCTATTTTTTTAGCTAATAATCTGCCCACTTTTTCTGCATCCTCAAGCATACCAGAAGGTAATCCGATAGGTTTTGCCGATGGTGTATTTGTAAGAGGTGGATGAATAAGGTTAAAAATGACGTTTGTATGACTGTATTCAAGAGCTAGGCATTTAGTTAAAGTTTCAACTGCCCCTTTACTAGAGGCATACCCTAATAAATTTTTAAAACCTGTTATCCCTACTCCTGAACTTATATTATGAATAATCCCTTCATTTCTTCTAAGCATATGAGGTAATACTGCATGAGTCACATTTAATGTACCAAAGACATTCACATCAAATATTTGTCTGATCTCTTCCTCTGTTATTTCTTCAAATGATCCAAATAAGACTTTGCAAGCATTATTTACCACGATATCTAGTTTAGGCCATAATTTATATATGCTTGATATGCTTTCCTGAACTGCAGCTCTATCTGTAATATCACATTCATAATTTAATACTCTGTCCCGATATTCAAATTTCAGCTTTTGCAAGGCGTCAATTCTCAGGTCAAGCATCGCGACATAGTGTCCCTTTTTAAGAAGAGAGCTGGACATAAAATAACCAATTCCACTATTTGCTCCAGTGATTAAAATATACTTTGTCATAAAAAATCAGGTCAATAAATTCATTACTTTCTCATAAACTCCCGCCGCTCGCGCATGAACTCCAGTTGTTAGTAAAGATTTTGTATCTACCATCTGTCCATAAAAAAATGCTTTTGCCTTTGAATCAGCTCCATAATCAAGTAAAACTTCGGTGATTTACGGAAGATTGTCTGGTACGAGTTGCCGTCTTATTTCTACACCATTGGAAGATATATAATGTAACAATGTGCCTTTATGAAAATATGCAGATCTCTGAATGATTAAGTGAGGCTTCTTATTTAATAATGTTGTTAATTTTTTCAAATTCCCTAAAATGATTGCATCAACTGTGCTTTCAAAATCTGATTGCAATGTGACCTTGCCTCCATATTTAACTTCTTGCCAATCTCTGAATCCATGTTGCCTGGCAATGATTTCTCTGGCCATGTTCAAGTCTATATTTGGTCTCTCACCAGAATTAGTTAGTTCATCGATCTTTAGAAAGTTTTTTATTTCGACATACGTCCGTTCATCTGCGGATTGATTGGCATGGTAAAGATTATCTGCAAATTGATCTAACAGATCAAATATGCTGTTTGAGTGATCAAATCCATCAAGAATGTGATGGTGGAGTGATCGCACTTTAGCCACATCCGGATGCATATATATATGATGACTAAGATTTGGCAATATTACATGATTAATAAAATTTCCTGATATTCAATTGATCCACATATTGGGAATTTAATATCCTCTTCGATTTCAGATAACGATTGTAATTAAATTCATCGTATTCTGGTTGATCCGGGTCCATGCTGCTTAAATGAACATCGCCAGATGCATGAATATATTTCATGTCACCTACCCACATACCAACATGGACTATCTTTTCCTGAGTCGAATCCGTAGCAGTTGATCCAAAAAATAAGAGGTCGCCGGGTAAGAGCCTTGAAAAATGCCGCTGATCGTCAACAAACATACCAATTTTTTCTTGCTGAGAAGCATCTCTCGGCAGATTCATCCCATTCATAAAAAAAATGGTTTTGGTAAATCCACTGCAGTCAACCCCTTTAACTGAAGTTCCTCCCCATAAATAAGGAACACCCATCAAACCTTCAGCCCACTCAACAAGATCTTCGCCAAAGGGATTATTATCTTCAATCCATTGGATGAATGGTCGAACTTTAGATTTCTCAACGTAGGCAATACGATCATCCGGATATTCTACTTTATAAAAATTACCAACTTCTTCCACATATCGAACAATATTGCCTGCCACCAGATCACTAACCGGTTTTGCATAAATACTGGGTTCTCTGTAGGAATTACCCCATATTTCAACAAAGATCAGTTTTTCTTCATGCTGATAATTAGCAAAATTCACCTCATCCATTATTACCAGTGCACTCTCATTAATCCAGCCAATATATAAATCTGGCGATTGTATCAGATACCATCCATTTTCTTTCTTTAGGACATCAACAGGTGTACCAAGAATAATTTGTGTAACCAGCTCAGCCGGGTGTCTGGGCTGAGCTCGAATATTGCCTACTGATAAATTTATTAATCCATAAATTTGGCCACTCAGGTTTTTTTCAGGAAGGATTCGTACTTCTTCTTTAAATTTAATCATTCTTTGCTCAAGCGAATCCAACAGGTTATCTAATACTTCAGGGTGATTAGTTTCCCCTTCAATAATCCAGTAATTAACATCCCAGGAAATATTGATATCAAAAATACCGGTACTAGGATCAGGTACAAATTGATTTCTGACACGTTCGACTAACATTTTAATTTCATGCTCCTGATTTGATCGTTTATCCATACAGGAATAGATGCACACTGTTATAATTAAAAATAAAATGAAGCGAATTTCTAAAATGACAGCTCCTTTAATCATAGTTTCTATTTATCGTAACTTATATTAAATCTGGAAAGGTCCGGAACATATTGCCTCGATCTTTCTTTTTCAAACTGATATATCATCCTTCCTAGATTCCCCATAAAAGGGAATCCAATGGAGTCATATTCATATAATCCATCATTATATATCCTATTTTCATTAACATGGATCACTGCTGATAAAAAAAATTCTAGTTGTGCAACGAAATCGACGATATATGCAGATTCAACTAAAAATCCATACGCCAATCCAATTTTATTAAATATCCTTAGATTTTCAGGAATCCGTCCATTCCGATCGCCAAACATTAGAAATTTACAATAATTATCTTCATATTGATCTCCATAATACGGATCATTCGATTCCCTGGGATGCATACTCATATAGGTGTAGAGAAATTTGTAATCTTCTGATGTCAGGAAAAACCGATTTGTTTCGGTTATACTTTCTGGGAAAATCAAGGATATTAGCATCTGATGAAGTTCATCCAACGGTATATAATTTTTAGTGGAAAAATCCATTGGTCCTCGGATCAATGAATCAGCTAAAATATGCCCATCCCCTAAAAGTATCTGATCCTTTGAGAAAAAATTTTCCGTAGTATAAACTAGATCCTGTTGATAGATTAATTGATTTTCATTATCGTAGAATCTGACCGGATTTGTATACTGGTTCTCTTCCAATGATAAAGGAATAGATAACCTATGCGTTATCCGTGAATCATCATACCCTTTGCTTACTAAGGATTTATTAATATATGAAAGGCCTAAGAACTCATATAATCGATTAAAAGCATCGTTATCACTGATCAAAAAAATTTTTTTAATATAATGTGCAACTGATGGCAAATTATTTTCAGCAGATGAATCAATATTTATCTTTGTTTGTCCGGAATAGGCGCTATCAGTCAACATAATTGAATATTTCGTCAGATCTTTAATGGCCAACTGATTGATTTTTTGTAATGCAAGCACGGCTACAGGTAATTTAACAGTACTTGCAGGATAAAAATATATATCATTATTTACATGATATTTAAAAGTTACAAATTCCGGCTGATTGTTATGATCTCGATTAATTTGCGTATATAAAATCTGAACCTTAAACGCTTCCGGGTTTTTCATTATTTCTTCAAATTTTTCCAGATTATTCTGTAGCAGTTCTTCCAGTATATTTTTTTGATTTCTCCGTTTACAATGAAAAACAGATATAATTATAATTACTAGGATGAAAAATGTTACTAGTCTCATTGATTAATCATATCAACCTTAAATTTTTCATATTTAAAATCAAATCCCAATCCATACCGATTTTTTAATTTAAGATGTCCGTTCTTGTATTTTACACCTGTGGCCACATCTTCTTTTAACAACAATGGGCCATCCAGATCAGCATAATCAACCAGCGGTAATAATTGAGCGGCTGCCGTAATACCTACAGTTGATTCCGTCATACATCCTATCATAACTTTCATCCCTGATCTCCTGGCTTTTTCTATCATACGCAGGGCGGGTGTTAATCCACCACACTTGGCAAGTTTTACATTCACGCCATCAAAATAGCCAAAACATTTATCCACATCTTCTTCCCTGGCACAACTTTCATCGGCTATCATAGGAATCTGCGAATTCTTACGTAATATTTTCATCTCTTCCCATAAATCAGTTTTTAAAGGTTGTTCAATAAATTCTACATCCAGTTTCTGCATTTTTTCAACCTTTTCAATAGCCTCATTTAATGACCAGGCACAATTTGCGTCTACTCGTATGATTGCATTTGTAAATGTTCTCACATGCTTTATGATATCAATGTCATTTTTTGAACCTAGTTTGACTTTATAGATTGGCCATGATAATTCCTTCAACTTTTTTTTAATTTCATTCAAGGTACTGATTCCCAAAGTATAACTGGTAAAAGGATATTTCGAATAATTAATTCCATATTGATAGCTGAAAGATTGACCGCGAAGTTTGCCATATAAATCATGAGCTGCACAATCTATAGCTGATAATGCGAAGTAATTATTATCCAGATGTGGACTTACATATTCCCATAGTTGTTCAGGGGTCTTAAATGGATAAGTTTCCAGCAATTCTCTTATATCGGAAAATGCATCTAGCAGATTATCAGTAGTTACCTGATAATATGGATTCGTAGTAGCTTCACCAAAGCCAGATATATTTTCATATATTAATTCAATGATAAAGGATTGAATGGAATCATAGGTATGCCTGGAAATGGTAAACGGATATCTCAAGGCAAGATCAAATTGATACACCTGTAATTCCATCCAATTTATAATTATGATTTTATTTCATAGTAAAAAACATTTCTAAGCATTTCGAGGCTTTCAGGTATGGCTTTCAGGGGATCTTCATTTCCCTCGAATTCCAGTGAGATATAGCCTTTATAATTTGCCTGTCTCATGATCTTACCTATACGTTCGTAATCAAGATCAAGAGTATACCATTTGCCTCCACCATAATAGGTTTTTGCCTGCATCAAGATGGTCTCTCCAGCCAACATTTCAAGTTGATCATAAGGATCTTCGAGAAAATTACCCGTATCAAGCGTTACCATCAACCAGGGCGAATCTATCTCTTTCACTATTCGTTGAACTCCCTCGGCCGTCCTTCCCAGACCCCAGTGGTTTTCCAGGCCCAGAACAACGCCGCATTCCTCAGCTTTATATAAACATTTTTCAATTGCATCAATCACCCAATTAAAGCCATCATCTTCTGTATATCCCTCAAGCACCGGTTCGATACCCCGGTTGGCCATCAATTCATCGAAGGAACCACTGGTACCCCATCTTCCAGTATTCAATCGCATAGTTGGAATTCCTAACTCATATGCCAATTCTATCTGGTGAATTGTTTTTCTTATTTCTGAATCACGTTTTTCTTTGTCCGGATAAACATATCCCTGGTGTGTTGAAAATCCCATCAGGTCAAGGCCGCTGTGGAAGGCTAACTTCTTAAGTTTGTTCAAATATGTTTTATCTTCAGAAGTCATTTGAACCAGCAATAATTCGATTCCATCAAATCCCATTCGGGCTGCCTGTTCAATACAATATTCAATGGGAGTTTCTTCTTTTGGTCCATTAAACTGCCAGAAAGAATAGGTTGAAACACCTATTGGATTATGTTTTACTTTGCCTTGTGTCTGCTTTGCATGTGCCCTGGTTACTATTGAACTCATACTTACCATTCCAGCAGATGCTACAATTGAATTTTTAATAAAGGACCTTCTTGATTTTGTCATGATTCATTCCAAATTTTGATTATTGATGTAATTCCATCGGTCAGTAAATTTTTTTTTAAAAATATCCAGAAAAATTCCTGCCGGCATGCAATTTACAACAAGTTAAAAAAATGGCTGAACTATTAAAAAATATTTTCTTCACTAAGGAAACAATAGAGCATTTATCAAAAGTCCTTAAGCGTGAATACCCTAAATTTAATGAAAGAGAATTTTCGAAACATATTTTTGATGATCGATGGAAAAGTTTGGAATTAAAGGAAAAAATGAGACACGTTAGTGCTTGTATGCAAAAAGTCCTTCCACCAGATTTTATAAAATCTGTTGAAATTCTTGAAAAAATTGCTCCGGATATTCAAGGATTTGAAGCCATGACTTTACCGGATTATGTGGAACACTATGGCATGGAATATTTTGATCGATCATTAAAAGCCCTCACTTTATTTACTAAATATTCATCTTCAGAATTTGCTATCAGGCCATTTATAGCAAAAGATCCAAAAAAGGTAATGGCGTTGATGCTTAAACTTGCCAATGATGAAGATGAACGGGTTCGACGATTTTCCAGCGAAGGTTGCAGACCCAGATTGCCTTGGGCCATGGCATTACCTGAACTTCAGAAGGATCCATCCACCATCCTTCCAATCCTGGAAAAACTTAAAAATGATCCTTCAGAATTTGTACGAAGAAGCGTGGCCAATAACCTCAATGATATTTCAAAGGACAATCCAAATACTGCTATCGAATTGAGCCGACGCTGGATCGGGAAATCTACGGAAATTGATAAGATCGTTAAACATGGACTGAGAACACTATTGAAGGACGGAAATACAGATGCACTTCGACTATTCGGTTATGGAGATCCGGAACATATTGAACTTCTTGATTTGAATATCGGAAAAAATAAAATTAGAATAGGTGAAAATACACAATTAACTGCATCGTTTAAAAATCATGATCCTGGCTTGGTAAAATTACGACTGGAATACGCGATTTACTACCGTAAATCAAGTGGTGGTTTATCGAAAAAAGTGTTCCAGGTATCGGAAAAAAAATACCATCCAGGTACTCATAAAATACAACGAAAACTTACCTTCCAGGATATGACAACAAGGAAACATTACCCGGGAGAACATCAACTATCATTTATTGTAAATGGTAAAGAATTAGGGAAAATTATCTTTCTACTTCGTAAGTGATGACCTCCAATAAAATAATAAATAAAACATGATCAATAAACAGATAATCAATCCGGAAAATTCCCTGACAAGTTCAATAAAAGGTGATTCAGCCTTCATCTGACCTGTAATAGAAGGTGTTCCTGCATTTATCCATGAAATAAAATCCGGAAAAAGGATTAGGATGCCTATTGTGTAACCGATAATCCCAGATATAATAAACCATTTGAGGGCTACTTTAGTAAAAGTTAATCCACTAACAATCGCAACGTATCCATATATAAAAATCCAAAGTAATCCATCGGGATCATTCCATTGTACAATGGCAAATAAAAACATTAGAAAGACAAGTATGACATTAATTATTTTCATTTGTTCGTTTTTCCTGTCACTCTTTACTCATCATCCTGCTAGAATCACGTTTAATTTGTTTAATATACTTGGCTTTTCGAAATCGCAAGGCTGACCAGTCATCATCAATTGCAATTTGCCTTACACCTTCATAACCTGCATCACCCAGGGGCTGCCATCCCTGATCCCGGTTAATGTCCGATTTGTACTGCTTTGAAGACTTTTTGGGATAGGCGAACCACACAATACAGTCCTCTATCAACTGATCTTTGATAAGATCTAAATTCCTCTGTATATCATCCTGTTTTTGGACAAATACAAGCACGAATGAAGCGGGACTATTTTTATATTTTTCTACGACTTCAGTATAATTTTTAAAATCCTGTATTATAGGTTGAAGCGTGCCAGGAGTATTGAGAATCATAATTTCCCGCTGTTTTTTAAAATTAAGTTTTTTTAATAGAGTATTCACTTACGATGAAGGATTAATCGATATCAAAATGCACCCGAAATATTCAGAGTATTAATTCACTTTTTCAATTTTATTGATCCACTCCTCCGCAGTTCTCTCAATAACGGAAATATCTTTTTGCATACCCATAACAAAACTGTTTTTTTCGAAGCTGCCTCTTACATGTTCAAAATCTTGCTTAATTTCATCTTCCAGACCATCATGCCCAAAACTAATTTGGCTGTTTGTATCAAATTCTTTTTTTGCATCTGAGAGGATCATATTATTTAATCGAATGTAATTCGTCTTCCATTGATCAATCATATTAATGACATCTACCTTCGAGAGATGAGATGTTTCCAAATTAAATTTATTTTTCAGAATAAACTGTGCCCACGCCCAAGCATATTGATCATATGTTTCATATATTTCCTGGATCGATGTACAAATATCATCAAGGGTGAGATCTGAATTTTCTTCGATTTTGATTAATAGTTTATCAACAATTTCCACAGGAGCAATAAGACCTGCCATGTCTACCCACCGCTCATCGGTGATTGCCCGGTCTGAGATCAGGGATTGTCTTATATCTTTAAGATTTTGTAAAACGGATCCACTTTCTAATCTTTTTAATAACCTTTCCCCAAGGAAAATATTCCAGGCCATTTCATAATATTTTCGACATGATTTCAGCATTAACCTCTTAATCCTTACCCCTTTATAAGTTACAAATTCCTGTTCTTTAGGTGTTTTTTCATAAAGATGATTTAAAATGTCAATACCATTCAAAACTTTACCGATCACATATGGATTGAAAAGTTCAAAATGAATCATGTCCAATTTTTCAGATCCTTTCCTTCTGTCTCGTTTTGGCCATTTTTCAGTATCGCGTTTTGTGCCAACTGTCAATAAATTCATGGCTGGGGTAAGCATTGTCTTCCCATTTTCTATGGTTATATAAGAAAAAGGAAGGTCAGAAGCATCGAAATTAGATCCGTGTTTATCCATCACCACACTGAAAGGCCCTACCTTCGATGGCCAAAGCAGATATGAAAAAGATCCGGTTTTTGAACCCCGTTCAACAATTCCCTGATGTATAGGGCCTAGTTTATACATATGATTGCTCTGATTTGTCCCACTACCGGCATTATAAAAGGAAAATAATCCCGCTATCAACAAAGTAGATTTATGATGAGTGACCGTGTATGGTCCGGCAAACAGACTTACAGCCTCTCCGTGAAAACCCTCACAATTTGCAAAAAAGGCTGAATTTTCTGCAGAAAACTGTTTCCCGATTCTTACACCCTGTCCAATGAAACAATGATCTATTAACGCAGATGATTTAATAGAAGAACCGGATAGCATAATAAAATAACTGGCGATAACGCCATTTCCGATGGAAGTTGATTCATCGGGATCTCCATGGATGGTGCCTTCTTTCAATAAATTGGTACCTTGAATTACAACATTCTGGCCAATATTTACATTATTAATTGTATTACAATTGAGAATCCTTGATCCCCTCCCGATCAATCCAATTTTTCCAGTTTTTGTCTTACAATATTGAAAAATGATTTTTTTCAGCGATGATACCAGTAAGGGCCTGTGTCTGTAAACCACGATAATATAAGCAATCTGAGCATTGAGCTTATCAAATATGATCAATTCACGGCCTCCTCCTTCATTTAATACTTCTATTTCTGTGCCATTACCAAATGAAGTTTCTCCTGAAACAACTAGCTCATTAACATTTTGGAGCAATGCCTCATCTTCTATTGTATAATTAGAAACTATGCCCACATTCGAAATAAGCACATCATTACCGATGTTAACTTCATGTAAAGAAGTATAATAAAGTCCACAAGGTCTTACTACACCATTATGATCCCGGATCTCTCCACTTAATTTCCCGATTTTAATAGATCCGGAAAAATTTACATAATGTATTCTTTTTACATCGAAATCTTTATCGACAAGTATCCCGGACCAGTTTTTAGAGTCACATGATTGTTCCTTTAATTGGAGGATTTCTTCCTGGGTAAGTTGTCGATATACCATACTATAAACACTTTAAATATTAAAACATTATTTTAGCGTCTGCTATTACTGCTCCTTTTCCTACTTCCCTGACAATTAACGGATTGATATCCAATTCCAAAATCTCGGGATGATCTAGGGCCAGTTGGGCAACCCTGAATAAACAATCTTTTATTTTCTTAATATCCTTTTTCTTTTTTCCCCTGGCTCCATCCAATATGGGATATCCTTTAATTTTTTTAATCATATGATCAGCATCCCTGTCAGTGAGCGGGGCTACTTTAAAGCTCACATCCTTAAATATTTCAACGAATACTCCTCCAAGCCCAAACATGATTACTGGTCCGAAGGAGGGATCCCTTTTGATACCCAAAATAATCTCCTCACCATATTCCCTGATCATTTCAGTAATCCATATTCCTTGTATATTCGCATCCGGTACATTTTCCGCGATCTCATCCAGCATACCTTGGTAAGTTATTTTAACTTCACGTTCGGATCCAATATTAAGCACTACTCCTCCTATATCTGTCTTATGGATTATATCATCTGACACCACTTTCATGACTACCGGAAAACCAATCTTTTTAGCAATATCCACAGCCTGGTCGGATGAGGTCGCCAATTCCCCAGGTAAAATAGGAAGTCCATATGCTTTTAAAATGTCTGTAGCCTTATTTTCACCCAAATACTTTTTATTTTCTTTTTTGTATTTGTTAATTAATTCATGGACTTCCTCCTTGGAAACGTCTTCAACAAGGACAGGTTCTGAATTGAGATTTTTAAACTCATGGTTAAACTGGTACACCCCGGCAAATGATTTACACATTGATTCCGGCAAGATATAATGTGGTATTTTGTTCCTTAAAAGTATATCTACTCCTCCAGCCACATCTGCTTCCCCCATAAAAGAAGTATAGATGGGTTTATCTGTTTCTTTGGCAACCTTGACTACTTCATTCGCAATTTCTTCAATGTTAGTCATGGATTGGGGGGTAAGTATTACAAATATTCCTGCAACTGATGGATCATTGATAGCACCTTTTAAAGCCGCATCATATCTATCCGCTCTCGCATCTCCAATCACATCAACCGGATTGTTGATATTAGCCGTAGAAGGCAAATAACGTTTAAAATTCTTAATGGTCTCTTCTGAAAATTTGGCTAATTTCAAACCTTCCCTTATTGCTGAGTCGGTGGTCAATACACCCGGCCCACCTGCATTTGTAATGATAGCCACTTCATTTGATGCTGGAGCTGGCTGATATGTGAAGGCAATTGCCTTATTAAACATTTCCTCAATATGATCACACCTTATAATCCCTACCTGCTCAAATGCTGCATCACAGATTTCATCACTTCCAGCTAAAGAACCTGTATGTGAAGCTGCTGCAGAAGCCCCCTCCTGGGTACGACCTGATTTTAAAATGAGAACTGGTTTTCCACTTTTTATGATAACGTCCCTGGCCGCTTTCATCAAAGCCCTGCCATCAGAAACCTCTTCGAGGTACAACAAAATCACTTTTGTTTTCTCATCGTTCATCAAGTAATACATCAGATCGACCTCGCTTATATCCGCCTTATTACCAAAACTGATAAATTTTGAAAAGCCAATATGTTTTGCCCTGGCATAATCAAGAACAGCAGTGCATAGCGCTCCAGACTGGGATAAAAAACCAATATTGCCTTCTTCTGGCATCTTTCTGGCAAAAGAGGCATTCAAATTAACTGCTGGGTCTGTATTAATTATGCCCAGGCAATTAGGTCCAATAAATGACATATCATATTTCCCTGCAATTTCTTTGATCTGCTCTTCTCTTTCTCTTCCTTTTTCTCCTACCTCTTTAAATCCAGCAGAAATTATGATGACCGATTTTATCCCCTTCTGCCCACACTGTTCTAGTGCCATATGTGCTACAGCGCTGGGGAATACAATGATAGCCAGGTCTACCGGATCTGTAATATCAATCACATATTTATAAGCTTTCACACCAGCAATATGTTGTTCCCTTGGACTAACAGGATATACTGCCGCATTGATATCCGCTTTCAATATATTTTCCAAAATATCATATGGAACGGTTCCTTTGGTTTTTGTAGCGCCAACAATCGCCACTGAAGAAGGATAAAAGATTTTATGCAGATTTTCCTGATGTAATTGTGACCGATCAGACATAAGCATCCAGAGTATAAGTTACGAAAATATATGGAGATTGAGTTTAATTCAGGTATTGATCGATGAAATTGATTGCCCCATCGATTGTTTGGATTTCCAAAGCTTTATCCTGGTCTAATTCAATATCAAATTCTTCTTCGAAACCAGCTACCAGTTCAAGGCTTTGCATTGAATCAGCTCCTAAGTCAAAAATAAAATTGGCATCATCATTTATCTCTGATTCATCCATCTTTAATACTTGGGCCACCACCCTTTTAACACGAGATTGTACTTCTTGTTTTTCCATTAAAAATTATTTTATGTTATATGCAGACAAAAAAAATTGAAGGCCTAAATTTCGATTTTATTGTTAAAAAAACAAATCCAACAGCAAGATTTAATAAATTAAATAAGGATTGTTTCTTTGAAAAAGAGGATCCACTTTCATTTAAATATGTAGTGTTTCCTATTCTTCCCGCAATGATTTGGCAGGATTGGCATGAGCAGCTCGAAACGTATGGTAACTGATGGTTAAGATGGTAAAGATCAATGCCAGACCCGCTGCCGATAAGAAAGTAAACCATTTTAAGTTTGTCTGATAGGCGAAATTTTGCAACCATTTATTCATGAAATAATAAGCCAGCGGAAAGGCTAAAAGAATAGCAATAAAAATCAGTACTAAAAAATCTCTCGATATCATTAACACAATATTACCAACACCTGCTCCAACCACCTTCCTAATACTGATCTCCTTTGTGCGTTGTTCGGTTGTATATGCAGCAAGACCTAATAATCCAAGCGAAGCGATAACGATAGTTAATATTGAGAAAATTGAGAATATTTTTCCACGACGTTGATCATTTTCATATTGTTGATCAAATTCCTGGTCAAGGAAATTAAATTCAAAAGGTCGATTGGGGAATACTTCTTCCCAGGCCCCTTCAATCTCCTTAATACTTTCTGATATATCATGACCACTTACTTTTACATGTACAATCCTGTTATTTTCGCTCAGATAAAATAAAATGGGTTCAATTTGATCATATAATGACCTGTGATGATAATCTTTTACAACACCAATTACCTCAACAATGGGATCTTCATCCTGGACTCCAAACTGAAACTTTTTGCCAATAGTTTGATCCCAATTCATTCTTTTTGCCATCGATTCTGTCACCAATACAGCATTTGATGTATCAGAGGGGAAATCTCTCGAGAAATTCCGACCGTCTATAATTTCAAATCCAAGCGTTGTAATATAATCGTAATCAATACCATACAAATCGATCCCTCGTTCTACCATGGCTCCTTCATCATTTTCAACATTAATAAGGTTTTTCCCAATCCCATATCCAGGAGAAGTATTCGCAGTGCCTACTTGTACCACTGAAGGTAATTTTCGTAGTTCATCTTTTAAAACAGGAACTTTAGATCGCATTTCCTGATTGAACATCGAGATCCTTACAATCCGGTCCTTGTCAAATCCAAGATCTTTCTTACGCAAAAATAACAACTGGTCATAAACTACCCATGTGCTGATGATCATGGTTACTGAAATCCCAAATTGAAGAATGACAAGTATCTTTCTAAGAAATGGATTTTTAGTTCGGCTACTATCATTACTCTTCAATACAACAACAGGCTTAAACGAAGAAAGGAAAAATGCAGGATAACTACCGCTAACGAATCCAACGAATACTACAATGCCAATAAGTGATAGTAAAATTTCCTTTTTCATTAAAAACGATTCCGAGATTCCTTTTTCCAGTAAGTCATTAAATAAGGGCAAAAGAGCTAATACAATGATTATACTTATGACCAGCGCAAAAAACGCAAACAATAATGATTCAGTAAGAAACTGGATAATGATTTGGCTTTTCAGGGATCCAACTACTTTTCGAATGCCTACTTCTCTCGCACGTCGTATAGATCTGGCAGTCGCAAGATTCATGTAGTTAATACTTGCAATCAGTAGTAAAAAAAAGGCTACGGCTGAAAAGATATAGACATATGCGATGTCTCCATTAATTCCCGCTTCGCCTGCAGTATTTGAGTATAGATGAATATCCTGAATATTCTGTAATTCGTATTTAAAGGTTACCCCAAATTCTTTAAAAATTTCAGCACAATAATGATCATAAACTTGCTGTAGTTTTACTTCGAACTCTCCGGGATCCTGCAGTCCGGGTGTGTAGATATAGGTAAAAACACCAAAATTGCCCCAATTACCTTCCCTTTGAAATCCTTCAATCGAATTATATGATATGAAACCAGCAATTTCACTTATATGTGTGTTCTTAGGAAGGTTATCAATAACTCCCGTAATTTTAAATGATTTATCTTCACCAATAAGAACTTCATCTACGACATCAGTTCTACCAAAATATTTAACAGCCAGGTCCTTCGTTATTACAATTACATTAGGTTCATATAATGCCGTAACCGGATCTCCCTGAAGGAATTGAAATGTCAGAAGCTCAAATGTTGAAGAATCAGCATAGACCAGATCCTCTTCGTATAAATGATCTGTACCCTTTTTAAACATCATTCTGCCTGCTCCTGCCAATCGCGTATAGGCTGTGACTTCAGGATAGTTCGCCTTTACAGTTGGAGCAAATGGAACCTGAGCCACTGCCCATGTAAACTGATTGTCAGTTTCAGTGATATTTGTTACAACCCGGTAAACATCTTCTTTTTTTTCATGAAACTGATCATAACTTAATTCGTCCATCACAAAAAATACCAGGAAAAGACTGCATGTAATTCCCAAGGTAAGCCCTATTAAATTAATTGCACTGTATACTTTATCCTTGAGAATGTTTCGGAATGAGATTTTCAGTAAATTTTTAAGCATGATTTGTTGCCATTATACAATAGCGATACATGTAAAATTTATTACACCGTAAATATTGGATGCAGGATTCCTGAAAAAAGTTTTAAAATAATGAAGAATTATTCTTTACGATCGATGAAAAGATGTTTGAACGCAAGAATAAATGGCAATGTAGCAAATCTTACCGCTGACATATCGTTTTCCTGTAATTTTTTCTCATTCTTGACAATTTGAGGTGTTTCTGCAACTTTTTGTGATTGACGTTGGTTATGAATCAAAATAGATACACATAACATCACAACTGATAATGAAAACAAAAATATCTTACTGGCTCGAGATATAATATATCTTATTCCAGATATGTTGGATTCGATTGAATTTTTCATAAAAATTATTCTCCTGTCCACTTTTTTTGTGCAATTTAAATACCAAAAAAACAATCCCTTGAAAATCAGGTAAATATAACAATGTACTTAAACCTTAGTGTCCTATATCGAACACATTTGTCCACTCTAGTACACTTTTGGAAGGTTAGCTGAGTACAGGAAAAATTTTATTTTTATTACTTTGTAAATATCTATTTTAAAGATTACGGAATTCATTTTATAAATTTTTATGGAATATCTTTATCAATAATTTTTGATATTAAACATCAGATATGAAGAATGAATTTAGTTTCTTCGGAACACCAGCCTATTCAAATAAACAAATTTCAATTCTGGTTATATTGCGAGTAGTGATTGGGTGGCATATTTTCTATGAGGGATTTGCCAAGCTGATTAATCCAAATTGGTCTTCAGCAGGTTATTTACTTGATTCCAAAGGAGTTTTTGCTCTTTTTTTTCAAGAAATCGCTTCAAATCCAACCCTACTAAATATCGCAGATACGGTCAATATATGGGGATTGTTGATCATCGGATTTTGTTTGATGGTTGGATTATTCGAAAAATGGGTCAGTATTGGGGGTATCATTTTAATCGGCCTGTATTATCTTTCACATCCACCACTTATCGGATTTAAATTTGATGCACCCGGAGAAGGTAGTTATCTATTGGTAAATAAAAACCTAATAGAAATTTTAGCAATTTCTGTAAATCTGGTTTTCCCTAACAGTAGATTGGTTGGTATTGACCGCTTAATTTATCAATCAAGAATAAGTAAATAGGAGAATATATCATGGACGATAGAGAAAATAAAAACAAGAATGAGGACAATTCATCCGGGATATCGAGACGGGATGTAATCAAAGGCCTGGCTACTATACCCGCAGTTGGAGGAGTATTATACAGTGCCTATCAAAGGAGAAAATATGAACGTATTTTAAAATCAGGTATCTTCTCTGAAATTGGAATCGGATCAGAAAATAATCCTGGTCAACAGTCAAATCAAATCAACAGGGATCAACAGATTCGGCTTGGCATTATCGGATTTGGCATAAGGGGTGAACAACTGGTGAGGGCGGCCGGATTTGCATCCGAAAGCTGGATGAGAACACAGCAGGAACGGGCACAAGCATCAGGTAATAACATAGCTCTAAATACTTTTCTTGACCAGGAGAACCTGAATATTGTTTTCAATGGAGTATGTGATATTTTTGAGATTGAAGCAGAGAGGGCTCGAAAAACTGTTTCCCTAAATGGACATCAAGCCAAAAAGTATAGTCATTGGAAAGATCTTGTACATGCTGATGATATTGATGCCGTAATCATTGCCACACCGGATCACTGGCATGCTCCCATGGCGATCGAAGCTGCCAAGTCTGGCAAACATGTATATCTTGAGAAGCCAATGACCCATAAAATGCAGGAGACTTATGATCTTTATGATATAGTTAAAAAAACTGGTATCGTACTACAATTAGGGCATCAGTTTCGGCAAACGGAAAGTTATGGTAAAGCCAAGGATTTGATTAAGAAGGATGTCTTAGGAAAAATAACCATGGTTCAATCCAATACTAATAGAAATTCACCAAATGGAGCATGGCAATATCCTTTCCATCCTGAAGCGAATCAACAAAACATTGATTGGCAGCAATTTTTAGGTAATGCACCTGATATTCCTTTTAATAAGGATCACTTCTTCAGGTGGAGAAAATACTGGGCGTATGGTACAGGTCTGAGTGGTGATTTGCTTACTCATGATTATGATGCAATTAATCAAATACTGGATCTAGGTATTCCCAGATATGTTACTGCCTCAGGTGGAATTTACTTCTTTAAGGATGGAAGGGAAGTCCCTGATGTTTTCAATGCATTATTTGAATACCCTGATAAAGATCTCACCTATCAATATAGTGCCACATTAGCTAATGAATATAACAGACCAAATATCATCATGGGGCATGACGCTAGCATGGAAGTGGGTAATACCCTGATGGTTTATCCTGACCGGCGATCAACCCGTTATGAGAATATGATTAATGAAGGCAGGATTGATCTTGAGCTGCCATTATTTTCATATACATCTGGATCGGAAGGACTGGATGCCATTACATCAGCCACTGAACGTTATTTTGCCAGCAAGGGATTACTGTATACAATTAAAAATGGAAAGCGCGTAGATGTTACCCATCTACATATTGCCGACTGGCTTGATAGCATTCGCACCGATAAACTACCTGCTTGTCACATTGATTATGGATTTGAAGAAGCGGTAGCTGCACATATGGGTACATTATCCCTGAAGCTGGGAAGAAAAATTGAGTGGGATCAAACAAATAATTTCTTTGCCAATGTGAGTTGGGAGGAGGTTATTGAAGTATTAAAAGGATAAAAATAATAGATCAGATTTGATAAATTATTCCTGAAGTAATTTATCTATCGAATGATTAAATTCATCTATAAATTTTTCATAAAGATCTCCCGTTCCCGGACCATTGAATCCGGTATGAATATTTCTTACATTGCCTTTCCTGTCAATAAAAATGGTGGTAGGAAAAGACACAATTCTATTTAACATTGGTAGTACTCGAGCTGCTTCTTCCTTATCTGCCTTACCTGCAAATAGAAAGTCGTAATCAATGTCATATTTCTCTTTCATCCGGGTAATTCTTTCTCTTGCATAGTTTAGATCGGCTTTACGTTCGAATGCAAGCGCTACAATTTCTATTTCCCGATGCCGGTTTTTTCGATACCAGTCTGCTAAAAAACGGGTTTCATCCAGACAATTAGGGCACCATGTCCCAAAGATTTGTACAATTACAACCTTCTCCCTGTATTTTGAATCATCCAGGGAGATCATTGTTCCATCGAGGTCTGGCAATTGAAAATAAACACGATCATAACCTTGCTTTAAATATGTCAGGCTACTGAGGTCCGGTAATGATGCTTCCTCATTACGGATTGCATACCAAGGTTGCTTCCATGATTTTCCAGACCAGAAAGTCCCATATATTGAATTATCATCCGTTATTTTTGCTTTGAATAAATAGGCATGCTCTCCATCGAATGTACTTAATTTGAGACTATCCCCATCAACTTCCCCAGCCAGAAATCGATAATCTCCAGTTGATTTTAAGAATGTCCCATCCAGATAATTTCCTTGCTGGTTAAATACTCCTACTGCTCTGGAAGAATCCGCCTCGGTTAGAAAATAAACTTCCCAACGGCCTGAAATATTACGGTATGGTGATTCTGGTTCTTTTGAAAACCTGTAAACTAAATTGTGTTCACCTGTAAATGGTAATATATAATTCTCAATATAGTTTTTTTGCCAGTACCCTTTTAACCTGGTTTTTGAATATCTGCTAACGATCCTTGTATCAAAAATGTGCATCGGTATATATATCGAATCATTTTTCATTGATATTTCATCGATACTAATTCTTTCATCCCCGTTTATGAGTATTATTTCTTTTAAAGAATCTCTTTCGTGGATTTGAAAATTGAAAGGTAATTCTTCTCCCTGCAAATGAATAACTCCTCTCCATACTCCATCAGCTGGTTTGTTTTGAGTGCCCTTTTCTTTTTGTTCACAAGAAATCATTAACATGAACATTGTGAAACATAAAAAAATAAAAACATGTTTCATCATATGGCCGCCAGTAAAAATCATCGGATATATTTTCCCACTTTCTCCCACCAAACTTTACAACACAATCCTACATAATTAGTCATTGAAATTGTACTATTTATGTATTGGCTTTCATTTTTTTTTCATAATTAAATTATTTTAATCTAATTATTTATAAAAATAGTTATAAAAAACATTTTTTGTGAAAGAAATTTTTCTCCAATTATAGTATTCAATTTCATTTTTTTATATATTTTGCAAAAAAGTGGGACAAAGTGGCATAAAGTGGTTGACTATGCCATTTGTTTTTCTATATTTGTATTCGAACAGGTGTAAATAATATATAGATGGCATTCTTCACAAGTGAATATGACTGTAAACTAGATGCCAAAGGACGACTTGTATTACCTGCAAGAATCAAAGCCAGTTTACCTGAAAGTTCCGGTAATGAATTAGTAATCGGGCTTGGATTTGAAAAATGTCTGGTAGTATATCCTCTGCTTGAATTTAAAAAAATATATTCCAAAGTAGCGGGTTTAAGCGAGTTTAATCCGGACTACAGGAAATTACAACGAAATTTCTTCAGGGGAAATTCTGTAGTTGAATTGGACAACTCCGGTAGGTTCTTAATTCCTAAGGCAATGTTAAATTATGCTCAACTGGAAAAAAATGTAATTGTTGTCGGTATGGGCAATAAAGTAGAACTCTGGAATCCAGAACTCTATCAGGAGCAATTGTATCGTGACCAGACTGAGTTTTCTGAAAATGTACAAAAATACCTCGATATCTGATGCTAATGGATTATCATATTCCTGTTTTATTAGAAGATAGTCTTAGCGGACTTAAAATTGATCCCAACGGAATATATGTGGATGCGACATTTGGCGGTGGAGGTCATTCATGGGAAATACTTCAAAAATTGGATAAAGGACAATTGTATAGTCTGGATATGGATAGTGACGCCGAATTAAACAAGTATAATATAGATGATAATAGATTTACTTTTATTTCTGGAAATTTCAGACATTTAAGAAGGTATCTCAAATCATATGGCATATACAATATCGATGGTCTAATTGCAGACCTTGGCATATCCTCTCATCAAATCGATCAGCCTGAAAGAGGATTTTCAACTCGTTTTAATGGAGTACTGGATATGCGCATGGATAGGAGTAGTGATTTGACTGCGGAAAAAATAATAAATACATATACCGCCCAAAATCTCCAAAGAATTTTCTCAGAATACGGGGAAGTGAAAAATGCTCGAACCCTCGCGCTAACCATTGCAAGAGAAAGGATAAATCAATCCATCATATCTACCCGAAATTTGATTCAAATAATTGAAAAGATCGTTCCCGACCATAAGCGCTTCAAGTATTTTGCTCAGGTATTCCAGGCTTTGCGTATAGAAGTTAATGATGAGATCAATGCCTTGAAAGAATTATTAATACAGAGTGCTGATTTAATAAAACCAGGTGGAAGAATAGTCATACTTTCCTATCATTCCCTTGAAGATAGACTGGTTAAAAATTTCATTAATAAAGGAAATTTCGAAGGTCTTGAAGAAAAAGACATATATGGTCATGTGCAGAAGCCATTCAGGGCAGTGAACCGAAAGCCTTTTATTGCCTCTGTTGATGAATTGATAAAGAATCCAAGGTCAAAGAGTGTTAAGTTACGCATAGGGGAAAAAATATAAATATGGCGTATAATACTTATAAAGTAAAGAGTAATGTATCATCTAACCGGGGAAGCCTGTTTTCATGGATACAGAATGCCATTAACTTAGACGACCTTCTAATGGAAGGCATTCCGTTGAAATACATCCCCCAAATATTGTTTATAACCTTTATTACTATTTTTTATATCGGGAACAATCACTATGCTGAAAGAACTACACGAAAGATTGAACAGCTTGAATCTGAGGTAGAAGAATTACGAGCAGATTATACTTCATTAAAAGCTGCATATATGTTTTCAAGTAAACAATCCGAGGTAGCAAAAAAAGTACATGAATTAGGTCTTGAGGTAAATGATACACCACCTGTGAAAATAATAATCAAAGAGGATGAATATTAGAAAATCCATATTGCTCAGAGTCAGGGTGGCATTTCTTGCCTTCTTAATATTCGGATTGGCAATCGTTTATCGGATTACCCATTTACAATTCGTTGAAGGTGACAAATGGGAAAATTTAGCAGATGAAATTGGACTTCAATACAGGAAAATTGAAGCAACCCGTGGAAACATATATTCCGACAATGGGAGCCTGTTATTGACATCCCTCCCCTTTTATAAACTGGCATTTGATCCAACTGTCGCATCGGAAGAGATTTTTAAAAATGAAATTGATTCTCTTGCAATCCTCTTAAGTGATTTTTTTAAAGACAAAAAACCATCGGATTATAAACGAATGATGGAAAGTGCAAGGTTAAGAAGCCGTGAATACATCATATTAAATCGTAAAGAAGTCACGTACCAGAATAAAAAGGATATGTCCAAATGGCCTGTTTTTAGGTATGGGCGAATGAAAGGCGGAATAATATTTGAAAAAATTGATAAACGATTTTATCCTTTTTCCTATTTAGGTTATAGGACCATTGGATATATCAATCAAAATAATGAAGGAGCTGGGCTCGAATATAGTTTCAGCAGGTACCTTGGTGGGAAGGATGGCGAAGCATTGTACAGGAAAGTTGCCGGAGGAAGATGGCGACAGGTATATGACGGCTCAGAAATTAGGCCCGAAGATGGTTTGGATATTCAAACCACAATCGATGTGAATCTACAGGATGTTGCGCAAAGTGCATTATTGCGAGCCCTTGAAGAACATGAAGCGGATAATGGCTGTGTAGTCGTAATGGAAGTTAAATCAGGAGAGATTAAAGCCATGGCTAACCTCAGCAGGACAAGTTCAGGAAGGTATGCTGAACGATATAATTATGCAGTTGGTAGTCAGGGACTTACTGAGCCCGGCTCTACTTTTAAACTGGCTTCAATGATCGCACTTCTTGAGGAAACCGACATTTCCCTTGAAGATAGCATTGAAACCGGAAATGGAGAATACAGGTATTATGACAGGATTATGCCAGACCACAAACCAGGGGGATTTGGCAAGATTACCATTAAAGACGCCTTTGCGAAATCAAGTAACATTGGCATATCAAAATTGGTACATGCTCACTTTGGCAATAATCCACAACGTTTTATTGATCATCTTAAAAGTATGGGCTTAGGAAAGCCCCTTGGCTTTCAAATGGTCGGAGAAGGTCATCCATATTTAAAGGATACGACGGATAAAACATGGAGTGGTGTCAGTTTACCCTGGATATCAATAGGTCATGAACTGACCATGACTCCTCTACAAACACTTGCATTCTATAATGCCATAGCCAATGACGGTGTGATGATTCAACCACTCATTGTAAAGGCAACCATGAAAGCAGGCGAAAAAAAACAAATATTCAAACCCGCTGTGCTTAATAAAAAAATATGTACAATTAATACGCTTGAAAAAGTCAAACTACTATTAAGGGCAGTTGTTGAAGAAGGAACTGCTACTAATATTAAGCACAGTTTTTATCCCATTGCGGGTAAAACAGGAACTTCTCAAAAATTGATCAATAGAAGATATTCAAGAAAATACTATACCTCATTTGTCGGTTATTTCCCTGCTGATAATCCAAAATATTCCTGTATTGCAGTAATAGACAATCCAAAAGGTTACCGACAGTTTGGAAGTGACGTAGCTGCTCCTGTCTTTAAGGAAATTGCCGATAATATTTACGCTCGAGACCTGGAGCTTCATAATCCGTTGCCTGGTGATTTTTATGTAGACAATAGCATATTCCCGGTAATCAGGGGAGGCAAGCTCATCGAACTACAAATGATTTGCAATTATCTCGGAGTATCCAACCATGTTCAAGAAGAATCAGAATGGGTAAGAACAAAAACTTCTCTTAATGCAGTGCATTGGCTTTCTAATAATTACATACAAAACAGGGTGCCGAGTGTTATTGGCATGACACTCCGTGATGCGGTTTATTTGCTTGAAAATGAAGGATTAAAAGTATATTATACAGGTAGAGGCCGGGTTAAAACGCAATCTCAAAATGCAGGAATAAAGGCATTAAAGGGAAGTAGTATAAAACTTGAATTGAGTTTATGACAGCTTTGAAAGATATATTATATAAAGTATCGCTTATTTCCACAAAAGGGGATATGAATAAAGCTGTTAAAGGAATTCATTTTGACTCACGCAGCGTACATGCAGGATATATCTTCGTTGCCATAAAAGGCACACAGACTGATGGACATCAATATATTAAAAACGCAATAGATAAGGGTGCAGTAGCTATAGTTTGTGAGAATTTACCAGATCTTTTGATGGAAAATATCACTTATGTACAGGTAAAGAATAGTGCTGAGGCTCTTGGATTCATGGCCTCGAATTACTATGGGAATCCATCTCAGAAATTAAACCTTGTCGCAGTTACCGGAACAAATGGAAAAACAACTACCGTTACACTCTTACATCAAACTTTTCAAAAATTAGGATACCGGGCAGGATTATTATCAACGATTCATAATAAGATTAATGAAGATATTATACCGGCGACCCATACTACCCCTGATGCTTTACAGCTAAACCGATTATTATCCGAAATGGTAAAAAGAGGCTGTACGCATTGTTTTATGGAAGCCAGCTCTCATGCTATTGATCAAAACCGAATTGCAGGGCTGTACGTGAAGATTTCGGTTTTTACAAATATAACACATGATCATCTTGACTACCATAAGACATTTGATGCCTATATCAATTCCAAGAAACTGCTTTTTGATAAAATGCCAGGAAATGGTACAGCTCTAATCAATATTGATGATAAAAGAGGCAAGGTTATGGTACAAAACACAAAGGCGGCAATCAAATCATATGGTATTATGAATCCTGCTGATTATAAGGCTAAAATCCTGTCTAATACTATGGAAGGGCTCGAATTGGAATTAGACGGTATAAATGCCTGGTTTCCCATGGTGGGTATCTTTAATGCATACAATATATTAGCAGCATATGGTACCGGGAAAGTACTTGATGAAGATACTATAGATCTTTTAACAGCATTATCATCAATTGATAAAGTACAAGGGAGGTTTGAACTTGTAAAACCGGAAACAGGAATTTTTGCTATTGTGGACTATGCCCATACACCTAATGCGCTGGATAATGTACTTTCCACTATCAATGAATTGAGAACAGGGAATGAAAAAGTTATTACTGTGGTTGGGTGTGGTGGAAATCGGGATAAAGATAAGAGACCACTGATGGCAGACATTGCCTGCAGATACAGTAATCATGTGATTTTCACATCGGATAATCCCAGGAATGAGAATCCGGAAAGTATCATTGAGGAAATGAAAATGGGTGTAAAACCCCAGGATCATAAAAAAACCATAGCTATCGTAAATCGAAGAGAAGCTATTAAGGCTGCTTGCAATATGGCAGTAAAGAATGACATCATCCTTGTGGCTGGAAAAGGACATGAAACTTATCAGGAAATTAATGGCATAAAACACGACTTTGATGATCGTGAAGTATTAAGAGAGATGTTGGATTTAATGTTGAATTGATCATGTTATATTATTTATTTGATTATCTCGACAAAGAATTTGACCTGATCGGAGCAGGGGTATTTGAATATATTACCTTCCGTGCCAGTATGGCTACTGTTCTTTCATTACTGATCACCATAATTTTTGGCAAAAACATTATCAATTTGCTGCGTAAAAAACAAGTTAGCGAAAAAATTCGGGATCTGGGTCTAGATGGACAAGCTGATAAAAAGGGAACACCTACAATGGGAGGCATAATGATTGTCTTGGCGATTGTCCTGCCCACTCTCCTTTTTGCCAAAATTGACAATATATATATTATCCTTTTACTTATTTCGACAGTCTGGTTAAGTGTTATTGGATTCCTTGATGATTATATCAAAGTATTTAGGGGAAATAAATCAGGACTTCGCGGCAAATTTAAGATAATTGGCCAGGTTGGATTGGGATTAATCGTTGGTTTCACATTATATTTTCACGATGAAGTGGTAGTCCGTGAATTTAACGAAGATAACCGGATTCAAAACAGAATTGAAGCTAACATAACCGATTATCAGGATATTAAATCAACAAGTACAACCATCCCTTTCGTCAAAAACAATGAGTTTGATTACAATCTGCCCTTTATCCCGGATAAGCTTACCTGGATATTCTATGTAGGTGTTGTGATTCTTGTGGTCACAGCCGTTTCTAATGGTGCAAATATAACTGATGGTATTGATGGACTTGCTGCCGGAAGCTCTGGTATTATTGCTATGACTTTGGCGATTCTCGCTTACATATCCGGTAATATTATCATCTCCGATTATTTAAATATTATGTATATACCTAACTCTGGCGAATTAGTGATTTTCTGCACGGCATTGGTCGGAGCATGTATCGGATTTTTATGGTATAATGCTTATCCGGCACAGGTTTTTATGGGAGATACTGGTAGTTTATCTCTTGGAGGAGTCATTGCGGTTTTGGCCTTGACAATCAGAAAAGAATTACTTATTCCGTTGCTTTGTGGCGTCTTTTTAATTGAAAGTCTTTCGGTTATCATCCAGGTTTCCTATTTCAAATATACCAGGAAAAAATATGGAGAAGGCAGACGGATTTTTCGAATGTCACCCTTGCATCACCACTATCAGAAAAAACCATTGCACGAGTCAAAAATAGTCACTAGATTCTGGATTGCAGGAATATTACTAGCCATTTTAACATTGGCTACACTTAAACTGAGATAAATGGAAGACAAAAAAAGAATTGTTATTCTTGGTGCCGGCGAAACCGGAGTTGGTGCAGCGCTTCTTGCGAAAGCAAAAGGATTTGTACCCTTTGTTTCCGACGCAGGAAAGATTATACCAAGATATAAAAAAATTCTTTTTGAAAATTCCATATCACTTGAAGAGGGTCAACATAATGAAGAATTTCTCTTAACGGCAGATGAAGTGATCAAAAGTCCCGGAATACCTGATCGAGTAGACATCCTGCAAAAATTAAGGGAGAAAAATATTCCAATTCTATCTGATATTGAATTTGCCTGTCGATTTACAAATGCAAAAATTATAGCCATTACAGGTACTAATGGAAAAACAACAACAGCTTTACTCACTTATTATATTATCAAACGATCGGGTTTAAACGTATGTCTTGCAGGAAATATCGGAATCAGTTTTGCTGAAAAAGTGATTGATAATGAATACGATTATTACGTACTTGAAGTGAGCAGCTTTCAACTTGATTATATACAGAAATTCAAACCCGACATCGCTGTTTTACTTAACATCACCCCTGACCATCTTGACAGATATGATTATAATTTTCAGAAGTATGTTGAGTCAAAATTCAGGATTACCAAAAATATGACCGAAGATGATGTGTTGATTTATTTTGAGGGCGACGAAGTGATAAAAAGATATCTTGACCAACATAGTATCAAACCACATAAAATGGGCATAGCCCTCAACAGGTTACCCGAGGTTAATGCATTTATGAATGGGAGATATCTGAAGTTTCATCTACCGCCAAAACGATCCAGGGAAATAAAAATCAGTCTGAATCACATTTCGCTAAAGGGACCCCATAATATGGTCAATGTTATGGCAGCAATTATGACAGCCAAAATATTAAAAATATCTGATATAAAGCTTAAAGAGGCCTTAAAATCATTTGAAAATGTCCCTCATCGGCTGGAGAAAATTGGCGAGATCAATAATATAGCTTTTATTAATGATTCCAAAGCAACCAATCTTGATGCGGCAGTAAAGGCCCTTTCCAGTTTTGATCAACCAATAATTTGGATCGTCGGAGGTGTGGATAAAGGCAATAATTACGAGCAATTTATTGATCTGGTCAATAATAAAGTTAAAGATATAATTTGTTTGGGCAAAGATAACTCAAGAATCATCAATGCCTTTAAGGGCCTAGGTAAAAAAATCATTGAAACAACTCATATGAAAAAGGCAGTTAAACATGCCTTTAAACTAGCTATCCCGGGAGACATAGTATTATTATCTCCAGCCTGTGCAAGTTTCGACCTTTTTAAAAATTATGCTGACCGTGGCGATAAGTTTAAAAATATTGTAGAAAAGTTAAATGTTCACGAGGAGAAAAAAATAAACAAGAATAATGATGCATAAAACCTGGGTAGAAAAATATTTAAAAGGGGATCCGATTATCTGGTTTATCGTCATATTATTATCTGTACTCTCAATTTTTGTAGTTTATAGTGCTACAGGAACATTAGCTTACAGACGAATGGAAGGTAATACTGAATATTACCTGTTAAAACATTCCCTGCTAGTCATATTAAGCTTTTTGGCGATGTGGATAGCACATAAAATTGATTATCGTTATTATTCAAGACTCTCCAGGTTATTTTTATGGTTATCAGTACCCTTATTATTATTCACCTGGAAATTTGGGACAACCATCAATGAGGCTTCCCGATGGCTTACCATTCCAATCATCAACCAGGTTTTTCAACCATCTGACCTGGCTAAACTTGCATTGATTACAAACCTGGCAGCTATGTTATCGAGAAGGCAGCAAAATATAAGTGACCTAAAGGACGCTTTGATTCCGATGTTAATGTGGAGTGGATTGATATGCGGCTTGATAGCTCTTACCGATTTTTCTTCAGCTATTTTATTATTAGTCACTTGTCTTCTTATTTTATTTATCGGACGGGTACCTGTAAAATACCTGGCATTATTAGTCCTTGTTGGTATTATGGCTGGAGCACTTGCTTTCAATTTCGGTCAAAGAGGAGAAACTGTTATATCGAGATGGCGGGAATTCTTAGATCCCACCGAAGTTCCTTTTCAGGCTAAACAATCATATATAGCAATTGCTACAGGTGGAATTACCGGAAAAGGACCAGGAAATAGTGATCAGCGAAATTTTCTTCCTCATCCTTATTCAGATTTTATTTATGCCATCATTATTGAAGAATATGGCCTTTCTGGTGGGATTGTGGTTGTGCTACTTTATCTCGGATTATTGTGGCGGGGAATTATTACGGCATCCAAAAGCGATCGAGCATTTGGAGGATTATTATCTGCTGGTCTAAGTTTCGCGTTGGTAATGCAGGCCATGATCAATATGGGAGTTGCTGTGGGATTGGGTCCGATAACCGGACTCCCGTTACCTCTTGTAAGTATGGGGGGTACTTCGTTGCTATTTACCGGCCTTTCATTGGGAATCATTCTAAGTGTAAGCCGTGGCGAAACTGATGAATTTGAAAGTAGACAAAACGAATTAAAAAATATACAAAAAGCTGCTTAAGTCGAATTTTGATAAATATAAATAAAACATATCGAATCATCATTAGTGGCGGAGGAACCGGTGGTCATATATATCCGGCCTTAGCTATTGCCAACAGTTTAAATGAATATTATGAAAATATAAGACTATTATTTGTAGGTGCTTACGGCAAAATGGAAATGCAAAAAGTTCCTGAAGCCGGATACCCTATTAAAGGAATTTGGATAAGCGGGATTCACCGCAAATTGTCATGGAAAAATATCGTTTTCCCCTTAAAACTAATCTTCAGCTTAATTCAGGCAAATCGGATTTTAAGTCAATACAAACCTGATTTAGCTATTGGGGTAGGCGGATTTGCCTCCGGTCCTTTGTTATGGATGGCCAGCAAAAAACGAATCCCAACGCTTATCCAAGAGCAGAATTCTTATGCCGGTATCACCAATAAAATACTAGCCAGAAACGCAGACTGTATATGCGTTGCCTACGAAGGTATGGAAAACTATTTTCCGAAACATAAAATAGTGATCACAGGAAATCCGGTCAGAAAGGATATACAGTATATCTCAGAATCGATCCAGAAAGGATATGATTTCTTCAATTTCAGCAACAAGAAAAAAACCATATTAATTATGGGCGGCAGTCTAGGGGCCAGAACGATTAATCAGAGTGTACTTCATAATATTCATAAAGTGATTGATAATGATCTCCAACTTATCTGGCCAATTGGTAAGATTTACTATGATGATTATCAACAGAAAATTAAGGATATTAATTATAAAAACTTAAGGACATTCGAATTTTTAAAAGAAATCGACCTGGCTTATGCAATTGCTGATGTCGTAATCTCAAGGGCAGGTGCTTTATCTATATCTGAACTTAGTGTGGCGGGAAAAGCAGTTGTATTCGTACCTTCTCCCAATGTGGCAGAAGACCATCAAACAAAAAATGCACAAGCTCTTGTAAATAAAAATGCTGCATTGATGGTAAAAGACAGTGAAGCCAAAGATAAGATGATGGATATAGCACTAGATCTATTGGACAATCCAGATCAGCTTAAAAATTTAGAAAAAAATATTCAAAAATTAGCGATACCTGATGCAACGGACCGAATAGTTAAACAAATAGAATCATTACTGAATTGAATTTTGAAAAGATACATAGGATCTATTTTATTGGAATCGGAGGAATCGGTATGAGTGCCCTCGCTCGGTGGTTTCAACGGAAAGGAAAAATGATTGCCGGATATGATCGTACGAGAACAAAATTGTGTGAAGAACTCGAAAATGAAGGAATAATAATTTCCTATGAAGATAATGTAAATGCTATCCCTTTAGAATTCAAAACCAATATTACTTCAAATCTGATAATTTATACCCCGGCCATTCCCGCGGATCAAAAGATAATATCCTATTTCCGTATGCACAGATTTATGGTCAAAAAGCGAGCTGAAGTACTTGGTGAAATTACTAAAGATCACTTCACAATTGCAGTTGCTGGTACACACGGAAAAACAACTACAAGTTCACTAATCGCTCATATTTTGAATGATGCGGATACGAATATGGTGGCCTTTCTGGGAGGAATAGCTACGAATTACCAATCCAATCTGATCATAAACGATAATAAGGATGGCGATCCATTAAGAGTAATAGTAGAAGCTGATGAATATGACCGGTCATTTTTAACCTTAAAACCAGATATCGCTGTCATAACTGCACTTGATCCCGATCATCTTGATATTTACGGCAATGAGGCTGAAATGAAAACCAGTTACTCAAAATTTGTAAATAATATTAAGCCTGAAGGTTTTTTGATCATTAAGAAAAAGCTCTCCAATGATATTGATTTCGAGAGTGGCAAAAATTTAAAGATTAAGGAATACAGTTTATACAACAATCCGGTGAGGGCTGAGGGTATTCGTCTTGAGAAGGAAGAAATGCGATTTAATTATGTAAGCCCGAATTTAATCATTGAAAATATTCCTTTTGCTTTTCCAGGATACCACAACATTGAAAATGCTATTGCAGCAATAACAGTTGGATTAATTCTTGGAATCAATTCTGATATTATAAAATTGGCATTATCCACATTCAGAGGAATCAAGAGACGCTTTGAATATATTTTATATGCTGACCAAGTTATTTATATTGACGATTATGCTCATCATCCTGAAGAAATTAAAGCATTTCTTCATTCGGTACGAAGTATTTTCCCTGATCATAGGATTACGGCTGTTTTCCAACCACATCTTTTCACCAGAACACGTGATTTTTCTAAAGATTTTGCCGAAAGTCTGGAATTGGCTGATGAAATCATCCTGCTGGATATATATCCTGCCAGGGAAAATCCCATTCCCGGTGTAACTTCTGAATTAATTTTCAAAGAGTTAAATACACCATATAAACAGATGTTGACTATGGAAAATTTAATCGATCATTTAAAGGATAAAAATATTGATGTTATCGTGACTATTGGAGCAGGAGATATTGATAAAATGGTGATACCCATAAAAAAATTATTAGTAGATAAATATGAAATTTCTGCATAACATAAAAAAGGATATAAAACTGGCTACCATGGTTATTTTGGCATTCAGTGCCCTGGCATTTGTAGAAAAAAGATATGGAGATAAAGTGTGTCAGGAAATATCCATATTGGTATACGACAATGGTACTAACTATTTCCTTGAAAAAGAAGATGTATATCAATTGATTTCAGCTGATAAAAATGAGTTCCTGATAGGTTCGTCTTACCAGACTATAAATTTAAAGACTATCGAGAACAGGATCCGCAGTAATAAATATGTGGCTGACGCTGAAGCATATACAAATTTGAGAGGTCAGGTAATTGTCGATGTTATCTTAAATATTCCAATAGCACGAATATTATTAGATGGATCGAAGGATTTTTATATATGTCAATCTGGTGAAATAATGCCAACTTCGGATAAATATACATCAAGGGTTTTATTAATAAGTGGTGAATATTTTAAAAATATTCCACTAGATAACATGCAGAATGATTCTGTCTATCAGAAATTATTCAACCTGGTCAGATATGTATACCATGATGAATTCTGGAAAGCGCAGATAGCCCAAATTGATATTGACAGATCAGGCTACGTTACACTCTATCCACAGGTCACCAAACAGTATATAGAATTTGGTGAACCTGTTTCAATCGATCAAAAATTCTTAAAACTTAAAGCTTATTATAAAAAAATATTGCCCTACAAAGGGTGGAATCATTATACCAAGGTAAATGTAGAATATAAAGATCAAATTGTCTGTGAATAAAATATAATGCAATGGAAAAAGATAAAATCATCGTCGGTCTCGATATTGGCACAACAAAAATATGCGCTATTGTCGGAAGGAAAAATGAATATGGAAAACTCGAAGTACTTGGCATGGGCAAGGCAGTTTCTGACGGTGTGGTCAGGGGTATCGTTACCAATATTGACAAAACTGTATATGGTATCGAATCTGCCATAAGGGAAGCCGAAGAACAGTCAGGTATCAACATCCGGATTGTAAATGTTGGTATTGCGGGCCAGCATATTAAAAGTAATATTCATCATGGAGGTATAACAAGGAATTCTTCGGATGATGAAATTACAATTGAGGATATAAATCGCTTAACCAACGACATGTATCGTACCGTTACACCTCCAGGCAGTGAAATCATACATGTAATGCCACAGGATTATTACGTGGATTTTGAAGATGGTATTAAAGATCCTGTGGGCATGTCAGGAGTACGGCTGGAGGCAGACTTCCATGTAATAACAGCACAGACGAATGCTATAAATAATGTTAATAAATGTATTAAACGGGCAAGCCTGGAAATTGAGAATCTAATTCTGGAGCCTCTTGCATCCTCCTTATCAGTTTTAAGTGAGGAAGAAAAAGAAGCTGGTGTTTGCCTTGTGGATATTGGAGGTGGGACAACCGATATAGCCATATTCCATGAAAATATTATCCGCCACACGGCTGTGATTCCATTTGGAGGCAATATACTCACAACGGATATTAAACAGGGTTGTATGGTGATGCAACACCAGGCGGAATTACTTAAAACTAAATTCGGTAAAGCCATTGCAGAAGAAGCGAATCCAAATGAGATCGTATCAATTCCAGGATTAAAAAACAGGCCACCGAAGGAGATATCCATAAAAAATCTGGCTCATATTATAGAAGCCAGAATGCAGGAAATCATCGAGTTGATTCATGCTGAAATTATTACATCAGGCTTTGAAGATAAACTTGCGGGTGGAATCATAATGACCGGAGGTGGTGCCCAGCTATCCTGCCTCAAACAACTTGTAGAGTATATGACGGGGATTGATGCAAGAATTGGGTATCCGAATGAACATCTGGGTAAAAGTAAGGTAGACGCAGTTAAAAGCCCAATGTATGCAACTACGGTTGGTTTAGTTCTGTCTGGATTTAAGGCATTGGATGAAAGGGATAACAGGTATTTACAGGCACATGGTGTACTTGAATTGAATAACAATAAATTCAGAAAAGATAAGCGACAACCTGGAGGAGACTTCTTTAAGAAAATAATTGAAAAAACAAAAGGCCTTTTAATCGACGATGTTGACGACAGGCAGGATTATTAAAAAATTTGAAACAAATCAGGAGGACATAATTATGAGTACTTATCAATTTGACATTCCAGCACACCACAAGTCAATTATCAAGGTGATTGGTATTGGAGGTGGAGGCAGCAATGCTGTCAATCATATGTTTAATCAAGGCATAAAAGGAGTCGAATTCATTGTCTGCAATACCGATTTGCAGGCATTGCAAAGCAGTCCTGTTCCAAGTAAACTTCAGATAGGCACACATCTAACCGAAGGATTAGGTGCCGGTGCAAATCCGGAAGTTGGCAAAAATGCTGCAATTGAAAGTAAAGAGGAAATCCGCGATATACTCAGTGAAAATACCAAAATGGTATTTATAACAGCAGGTATGGGTGGCGGAACTGGTACTGGAGCGGCACCGGTAATTGCCCGTGTTGCAAAAGACCTTGATATTCTTACTGTAGGTATTGTAACGCATCCATTTAAATTCGAAGGAATTAAAAAAGGGATGATTGCACTTGAAGGTATCAATGAACTGAAAGATAATTGTGATACCGTTCTTGTTATATTAAATGATAAGTTAAGAGAGATATATGGTAATTTGCCTGTAACAAAAGCATTTGCAGAGGCTGATAATATATTAACAACTGCAGCAAAAGGTATAGCTGAAATTATCACAGTATCCGGTTATGTAAATGTCGATTTTGAAGATGTAAAAACAGTAATGAAGGATTCAGGAGCCGCCGTAATGGGATCCTCAACTATCTCAGGTGATGAAAGAGCCCTTAAAGCTGCTCAGCAGGCAATTGCATCTCCATTACTTAATAATACGGATATTCATGGCGCCAAAAAGATACTGCTATCTATTACATCAGGAGATATGGCAGAGCTTCAGATGGATGAATTATCGGATATTACTGATTTTATTCAGCAGGAAGCCGGTGATGAGGCAGAAGTGATATTTGGTCACGGAGTCGATCCTGATCTGGAAGAATCCATCAATGTAACAGTTATTGCCACAGGTTTTCAAAATAATAATTCTGAAATAAAATTCAGGGATAAGAAAAGGATTATTGATCTTGAATCTAGCAAACAAATTAAATTGTTTGATGAGAAACTAATGGGCGAAGGGAAAGACGAAGTATCCACTTCTGAAACAGAACAGAAACAGGAAAAGGAACATTCGTCGTATCATTTTGAAAAACCTGAAAAAGAACCTGCTCATGAAGATGAAAAACCTGAAGAAATTGTTCTACGGCTTGATGATAATGAAAATATACAAAAAAAAGCGGAAAAACATGTTTCAGAACAGGCAGATGAAGAATCATCGCTTGATGAAAAACGAAAAATACTGCTAAAACAGGCAAAGGAAAGATCTGAAAAATTATCAAAGGTAAAAAACTATGCCATCGGTGAAGAAGAAATTAAAGAAAGATGGGAGGTGCCAGCTTACCTTAGGAAGAAGGTAAAACTGGAAGATGTCCCTCATTCTTCAGATCATGAAATTTCAAGATACAATCTGAATGATGATAACCAGATTCTTGGAAATAATAAATTCCTGCATGATAATGTTGATTGATCTTAAGATACCTCATAGGGTAGGCTAGGTTAATTTGATTAAGGGGCAGTTAGGTCCTCCTGCTGCCCCTTCCCTTTTATTCCAAAACTCTCTTCATTTAAAAATAAAAGATATTATCGTTTATCCCCCCTGCAGGCTCTGTTTATTTTCATTTTTTATAAATTCTTGCTTTTAACCCCGATTATTCATGCATTATCAAAAGACTGGAAATCTAGTAGTATATAACTCATTTATATTCAATTAGATATATAAGGGGTTAACCCTCATACCGATATAAGTTTTCAAAAAATTGAAAACTTTTTGATCGGGACGGACTTTAAGGGCGCCTGCCTGCCCCACGCAGGCCTTTTTTGGCAGGCAGGAAAAATTTATGAATTTTTCGGGTTAAATTTTTATGACAAAAATCATTTTATGTGTATTTTATTTTTTTGTTATTTGTAATTAGTCTAAATAAATGCAAATTTGTCCTTTTTTTAAGATTGAACATTGGAAATTATGAAAGTATTTGCGCGTTTTTATATTTTTTTTCTTTTTTCAATTCCTTCCGTTTTTGCCGATTCTGGTAAATTAACTGGAAAAATCATTGATAATTCAAAAAAAACAGGGATACCTGGTGTAAATGTTTACCTGGAAGGCACAAAATATGGGAATTTTTCAGACGGTAACGGAGTATTTACCATAGATCAAATCGAAGCAGGTATATATAAGTTAAAAATTTCTGCAATCGGTTATATACCAATTGAAGAAGAAATTGAGATCCTGCCAGATAATACCCGGGAGTTAAGCTTTGAAATGGCCGAATCAACTGAAGTACTGGAAGGGGTGATTGTAAGCAGGGTATCCCTTTTTGGAGGTTCTTCCCGGATCGATGATATTCCGGGATCTGCGCATTTTATATCCCAGAAAGAGCTGAATAAATTCAATAACAGTGATGTAAACCGGGTATTGCGCAATATTCCGGGAATTATCATCCAGGAGGAAGACGGTTTCGGTCTCCGGCCCAATATCGGAATGAGGGGAACCGGCGTGGAAAGAAGTTCAAAGGTTTCCATTATGGAAGACGGCATCCTCATGGCTCCTGCACCTTATGCAGCGCCGGCAGCTTATTATTTCCCTTCTGTCGGACGTATGTCAGGCATTGAAGTAAGGAAAGGTTCTTCTCAGATAAAATATGGTCCTAATACAACCGGAGGTGCGATCAACTTTTTCTCAACCTATATGCCATCAGATTTTATCGTAAGGGCCAATCTTGTGGCAGGTAATTATGGGTATCATAATATGCATGCCTATGCAGGAAAATCTTTTAAAAATGGAGCAATTCTGGCGGAATCGTTTCTGTTGAACAGTGACGGTTTCAAGGAACTCGACAATGATGGCAATACAGGATTTTCCAAGGAGGATTATATGGCAAAGGGTAGAATCAACACTAATCCGGGTGTAAAAGTATATCAGGCTTTGAATTTTAAGATAGGGAAAACACTTGAAAACTCTAACGAAACCTATCTTGGTCTCACAAATGAAGATTTCAAGCATACACCTTACCGAAGATATGCGGGATCCCAGGTTGACAACATGGACAGCGAACATATCCAATGGCATTTCCGGCATTTAATTCAACCGTTTGAATTTATGGATATTACTACCACTGTCTATAGAAACGATTTCTCAAGAAACTGGTATAAGCTCGATAAAGTAAAGGGATCCGCAGATGGTTCCTTTGTTGGAATTTCGGATATTCTTGAAGATCCTGAATCATATGATGCAGAATTAAACATTATTAAAGGGAACACCATTGATTATGAGGATGCACTCGCTGTAAAAGCCAATAACCGCAGTTATTATTCTCAGGGGATCGAATCCATCATTGGACTTATTTTCAATTCATCGTTGGTGGAACATGAGATTGAACTGGGCTTCCGGTACCACCAGGATCAGATGGACCGGTTTCAATGGGTGGATACATACCGGATGCGGGAGGGTATAATGCAGATGACAGAAAAAGGCATCCCTGGAACCGACAGCAATTACCTGCTGGAAGCAAAGGCTTTTTCCTCCTTTACCCAGTATAAACTCACGGTTAGCCGCTGGATGATCACCGCAGGATTGAGATATGAGAATATCGATTTTCTGAAGTCGGATTATGGGAAAAATGATCCGGACAGGATGGGAGCGGACCTCTCTTTTTCCGGAAATAAGGTGGATGTATGGATACCGGGTATCGGGATAGACTATCAGTTCAGTTCGAACCTGTCGGGATTTTTTGGCGTTCATAAAGGTTTTACTCCTCCCGGTGCCACTGAAGGCACCTTACCGGAAACGAGTATCAATTATGAAGCAGGGATCAGGTACGGTAGTCCCCTGTGGAATATCAACACTACCCTTTATTATAATGATTATGAAAACCTCCTGGGAGCCGACCTTGCCGCCGCGGGTGGCGCCGGAACAGTCGCTCAGTTCAACGGTGGCCAGTCGTTAATTTACGGGCTGGAGCACGAGATGACGTATGAACTCGCCGGTTTAATTCATTCCAGTGTCAGCCTTCCCCTGACCTTTCAATACACCTTTACGCATGCTACTTTCGAAAATGATTTTGAGAGTGAATACGAGCCATGGGGTAACGTCGCTAAAGGTGATGAATTGCCTTACATTCCCGAACATCAGTTTGCCGTTAATGTTGGGATGTATTATAAACGAATAGCAGTCGATTTCAGTTCGAAATATGTTGGAAGGATGCGAACCCGGGCCGGTCAGGGGGAGATACCTCCTAATGAATTGATCCGGCAACATTTTATCTGTGATTTTTCAGCCAATTACAAGGTTGCCAATTTTCTTGAATTGTATGGAGGTGTATTTAATCTGTTTAATCAGGTTTACGAAGTATCAAGAAGGCCGGCAGGACTTCGCCCAGGCATGCCACAACATTTCCGGTTTGGATTGAAAGCTTATTTTGAATAATCAGAAATAATCAATATTAATAATTTAATTGATAATTTTTGCTACCACATTTATAAAAGGCCATATTATATAAACCATTAAAATTGGCTTGACGCAATATATTGATTAATTTGAACCCGGCAAAAAACAATTTTTCTTCATCATGAAAAAAACAGATTTTTCTATGTTTATGATGCATTCCCTTGTTCTTTTCTCTCTGATACTTTTTTTTACTCAATGTGCAAAAAAAACGTCTGATGAAACGGATATACCTCCCCCCAATATCCTGTGGATTGTGACCGAAGATATCAGTCCAGCATTAGGTTGTTATGGAGACGAATATGCCAGAACACCCAATTTAGATCACTTATCAACAAGAGGGATACGGTTTACGAATGCCTATGCCACAGCACCAATCTGCGCTCCGGCCAGATCCTGCCTGATTACAGGATTGTACGCCACCTCCCTGGGCACTCAACATTTACGGACTGAAGTAAAAAAACCGGAAAATATCAGGACCTTCCCGGAATATCTGAAAGAAGCCGGATATTTCGTGACAAATTATGGTAAAACCGATTATAATTTTGATCCCTCAGGAATCTGGGATTATTGGGAGCAGGATATTACTCCCTGGCGTCAACGAAGGCTTAACCAGCCTTTCTTTTCCTTTCTGAATATCGGAAGTACGCATGAAGGTCCTGGAAACATTAAAGAAGCATACGTAATTGCCGTGGATGATCTTCCGGACAGCCTTTTTCATGATCCGGAACAAGCCGATCTGCCCCCCTATTTCCCGAACACACCAGAAATGCGTAAAATATGGGCACATTATTATGATCTTGTATCCGATATGGATGCTCAGGTAGGTCAGGTATTAACCAATCTGGAAGAGGACGAATTAATGGATAATACCATTATATTCTTTTTCTCCGATCATGGATTCGGACTTCCCAGATATAAAAGATGGCTGTATAAAACAGGTTTACATGTGCCTTTGATTGTTTATTTGCCTCCCAAATACCAACACTATGCACATCTGGAAGATGAATCCGTTTCTGAGGATCTGGTAAGTTTTGTGGATTTTGCTCCCACAATTTTAAATATTGCTGGAATCAAGATTCCCGATTTCATGCAGGGTAAAAAATTCCTGGGCGATACAATCGATCAACCCAGAAAATATGTGTATGGTGCCAGAAGCCGTGCCGATGATATGTATGAGGTATCTCGGGCTATCTTAACCAAAGACTATATTTATATTCGAAATTATTTACCCTATCTCCCCTATATCCAGCCCGGGTATATTTTTTCGGATAGAAAATCAAGTTTCAGGGAATTGAGAAAACGTTACCTGGCAGGAGAATTGAATGTTGAAGGCTTAAAATTATGGCGGCAAAAACCGGTCGAAGAATTATACGATTTAATTAATGATCCATTTGAGCTAAAGAACCTGGCTGAAGATACAAATTATGATGAAATTAAAAATTTTCTGCACAATCAACTTAAAGCCTGGATTTTAGATACTCGTGATATCGGATTTTTATTTGAACCGGAATACCGGATCCGATCAAAGGATATATCACCCTATGAAATGGCGAAGGACCCCGGATCATTCGATATTGAGAAAATACTGGCGGCAGCCGAACTGGTTGGGAAAGGTACGATGAGTGAAATCACGGAAGCCATCAACAGTAATGACAGCGGGGTGCGGTTCTGGGGAGTGACCGCACTGAGAAATGACGTAATCATGGCAGAAAAATTTGTGCGCACGCTTGAAGATTTATTGAATGATCCTTCTCCGGTAGTGCAGATAGCCGCGGCGGAAACCCTTTGTCATATAAATCATTGCAATAATGCATTACAAATTCTGGATAAGTGGGTACAGGATGACCGACCCTGGCTTGCATTGTACGCCGCCCGATCTTTGCAGCTAATTGGTGATAAGGCCTGTCCTTTAATACAGACAATGTATCAGGTATTGAATAAAAATACAAAAGATCCAGATGCTACAAGAGCATCGGACCGGTATCTTGATTTTAATTTTTCGGCATTCACCAGCTGGGCTCTTGAGGTTGCATTGGCAAACTGTGGTGAAGATATCCTGGTGAATGGAGGGAATTAATCAAGTTTGGCCTTAACTGAATTAATACAATGAACCATTTATAATTAATATTTGAATAATTGATAATCAGAAATATTTAATTGTTGTTTCCGTATAATTTAATTAGTGATTTCTTCGTGTCTTGGTGCCCTGGTGGCATTCTTACTATTTTTTTAATAGCCACGAAGACACCAGGACACCAAGAAAACACCAAAAAATGATTAGATTATTCACATAACAGGTTAACTTATAATAATTTATAAGAACTTAAATTTTTAACAAATGAACATAGCTCTTACCGGTAAAAATGCATTGGTATGTGGCAGTTCCCAGGGAATGGGTAAAGCCATCGCCCTGGAATTAGCTGTGCTGGGTGCCAATGTGACATTATTTGCACGGAATAAATCCAGATTGACCGCTGTTTTACATGAATTAGATACCTCTCAATCTCAGAAACATGAAATATTGGTCGCTGATTTTTTTATGCCGGATGAAGTGAAATCGGCAGTTGAAAATAAAATAAATGAAGGGAAAATCTATCACATCCTGGTAAACAATACCGGCGGCCCCCCACCGGGGCTGATTATCGATGCGGAAGCCAGTGAATTTATCAGGGGCTTCACGGCCCACCTGATCAATAACCAGCAACTTGCCCAACTGCTGGTCCCTGGTATGAAAAAAGAGAAATATGGTAGAATCATCAATGTGATTTCCACCTCTGTTAAGGTACCCATTCCCGGACTGGGTGTCTCAAATACCATACGCGGAGCAGTGGCCAGCTGGGCAAAAACCTTATCGAATGAATTAGCTCCATTGGGAATCACGGTGAATAATATATTACCAGGATTTACCGATACGGCTCGCCTTGATGCCTTATTTGAACGAAAAGCCTCGGAATCAGGTATGAGCAAAGCTGAGTATGCAGAAATGGCTAAAAAAGAAATTCCAGCCAGAAGACTTGCAGATCCTGCGGAGACCGCTTACGCGGCTGCATTCCTTGCATCTCCTTCTGCCGGATATATTACCGGGATAAGCCTTCCTGTAGATGGAGGGAAAATACCAAGCCTCTAGACACCATAATAATTTTGATATACAGGTAATTTCCATTATTAAATAAATATTCTGTTTGAATGATTACCATTTTTTCATTAAATCCCGATTGCGCGGTGGTAGGAAGAAACGGCGGTGAGGGTTTAGAAGGCTGTATCAAAAGTCGGTTTTGTCATCCTGAACTTGTTTCAGGATCTTTAATTCTTTGATAATAAACATAATTAGATTCTGAAATAAATTCAGAATGACGTATTAGAGGACTTTTGATACAGCCTCTAGCAAGGGGCTAGCTTGTAGTGCTGGTTGTTTAAAAAGGATAAAAATAGGAGAAATGTTTAACCGGACAGCAGTGTATAAAAACTAAGCGTATACTAATAATATCCCCTGTATCTGTTATCCCCTTTTTTGTGCATTGTCCTTTTCAGCGGAATTTGCATCCCCCCTGTCTCTTCCAGCCAGGTCCACATATCATCAAGCATACTGTGGATCATTTCCTGGTGCTCCTCACTCTGGATCAGGTTATTCATTTCCCATGGATCATTTTCCAGGTCATATAATTCATTGGTGTCCCAGATACCTTGATATCTGATAAACTTGTATCGATCGGTTCTCACCGCGTGGACGGTTGGAGTCTGGGGAAATGCATACTCCCAATAATATTCATAAAATATTTTATCACGCCAATTATCTGCAGATTCACCTTTCAACAGGGGAAGGAATGACATACCATCCATGTATTCAGGCTTGCCAAATCCTGCTAATTCAAATACAGTTGGGGCTATATCAATATTCTGGACCAGATGTGTGATTTTTGATCCCGGGGTAATCATACCGGGAGCCCAGGCCAGCATAGGCACCCTCCAAGATTCTTCGTATGCGTGCCGCTTATCAATGAGTCCATGTTCCCCAAATGAAAATCCGTTATCTCCCATGTATATTACAACTGTATTATTCATTAGATCAGAATTTTCTACATAATCTATCACTGATCCCACACTTTCATCCAAAGCAGCGAGAGATTCGCAATAAGCCTTGAAAAATGAGTCAAAATTCAGTGCTCCATGATACATATCATCTACACCGTGCCAACTGTTCCTTTGTTGTTTCACCCATTCAGGTATTTTGTGCTTTTTATATTCATCAGCAGCTGTTAGATAATAGGAAGGCGGATAGATTATGGATTCATCAGCGTACATCCCTAAATGTCTTTTCGCTGGTCTAAAAAGAGCATGCACTGCTTTATGTGAAAGATACATAAAAAATGGTTTACTGGCATCCCTGGATTTTAACCAGTCAATCGCATGCTCGGTAAGAAGATCGGTTATATAGGTAGTTGAATCATATTCTATTCTTTCCCCATTTATATTCAGAGTGGGTTGATAATAATTACCTTGTCCCCTGAAACTCTCCCAGTGGTCGAATCCCGGGCGCGGATCATCATTGGCATGGCCCATATGCCATTTACCAAAAAATGCGGTTTCATAACCTTCTGCCTGTAAATACTGTGGAAAAAATATTAAATTTTCCGGTACAGGAGCCTGGTTATCGACTACAGTATGCTTATGAGAATATAATCCGGTTAAAATGGACGCTCGACTGGGAGAACAGAGTGAGGTAGTAACAAATGCATTTTGTATATGAGCACCTTCATTGGCCATTTTATCCATCGCAGGCGTCTTTAACCAGGGAACTTTACCAGTAAAACCCATGAAGTCGTACCGATGGTCATCACTTAATATAAAGATTACATTCATGGATTGACCGGCACCAGATAATCTGGTAAGTCTCAATGGAGTCTTCTCAGTGACTGGCCCCCGTTCTTTTACAGAAGTGTCACAAGCGTTTAAGGCGATGATGGTTAAAAATAAAATTAAAAAAGGTGTTCTGACTGGATATTCCATAGTGATTATAATTTGTATGAATTATTTCAAATATAATTAAAAATCATTTACACTAGATATTTTGGCTCTTTCACTATCTTTCCAAACTTCCTGCTATTTTTTTAAACTTGATAAACTGTCCCAATCTACAACTCCAATCCTGGACGCCCAGCTATTGTATTTCTGAATCATATTAATAACTTTTTCCGGATATACCTTTGCGAGATCATTCAATTCTGATCGGTCAAGTTGAATATTGTATAACTCCCATTGATTTTCCGGATATTTTGAAACTAGTTTCCATTTACCGGATCGTACCGCCCTGTTTCCTTCATGTTCCCAGAATAGATCAGGGTAATTTTCGCGTAGCTTTCCCGAAAAAACAGGGAGGAGGCTTTGACCTTCCATGGGTAAAATTTTGTTCCCAGAATATTGATTAGGATAAGTAGTCTGAGCTAATTCCAGGCAGGTTGGCATCAGGTCCATGATATGACCGATCTGATTATCAATCATCCCAGGTTGAATTATATTAGGGAAATGGGCGATTAATGGGGTTGCTATTCCCCCTTCATGCACCCAGTGTTTATACATCCGAAAAGGTGTATTGCTTACATTGGCCCAAGAAGGAGAGTAAGCCTGCTGGCATCCAGCCCCTCCAAGTGGCCCGGTATCATTCAGCCAGCGACTGGGATCCTCATGACATCCACCATTATCAGAAAGAAAAATTATCAGCGTATTGTCCCATTGATTCATCTCCTTTATGAGATCAAAAATACGTATTAATCCCTGATCCATCCGATCGATTTGAGCTGCGTAAATTGCCATTTTCAGATCGAAGGTATCCTTCTGAGCATCAGATAGCTTATCCCAGTTTAGAGCACGATAATCCGGTACAGATAGACCTACCTGTTCAGTGATTAATCCATAATCCAGCATATAACGGTATCTTTTTTCCCGATGTATCTCAAATCCTTGCAAAAAACGCCCCCTGTACTTTGCAATATCTTCAGGCCAGGCCTGTAATGGAAAATGCGGTGCAATATGAGCGATATAAAGGAAGAAGGGTTTCTTCGAATCCTTTATTTCATCAAGAAATCTGAAAGCAAAATTGTTGATCGCATCTGTAGAGTAGAAGTTTTTCTCATCTACAGTAAATTGGGTGCTATCTAATACAGCCTCACGTCCTGATCTGAATGGATAAAAATAAATGCCACCACCACGTGGAAAACCAAAAAATCTTTCAAATCCTTTGTGTAAGGGCCACTTATCCTTTTGTTCTCCCACATGCCATTTGCCGGACATCAAGGTATGATAACCTGCATTTTTTAGCACTTCAGCAATCGTAACCACCTGATCATTTAGAAAACCTTGATAGGATAGTACACCTTTATTCGCTGTCATATCTCCGATACCAGCTTGATGCTGATAAACACCCGTAAGCAATGCGGCCCTGGAAGGACAACATCGGCCAGTATTATAAAACTGTGTCATGATCAACCCTTCCCTCGCCAACTGGTCCAGATTCGGCGTCTCTATCCCTGATCCAAAACAACCCAGGTCGGAATATCCCATATCATCGGCCATAATCAGAACAATATTGGGCTTTTCGTTATTCTGCATCAGACTATCACAACCAAGAAATGACATCAACAATGTGATTATCATTAATATGTGTTTTGATTTATCTCCCATATCCAATAAGATCAGTGGCTTCCAGTTATGGAAAAAAAGTTGAAATCTCCGTTAATACAATAATTTTAAGAAAAGGTCCTGTTTTCATCACAGTTTATTATTTTTAGCTATCTCTATATAAATTGGGGCATATAATTCGCTATTGTATTGATACCATCCTTCCAGCATATAGTCTCCTTTCAATAAATTAATGTTATGTAATGAGACCATATCAGTTGAGTCACTTAAATTCCGGACGGTCCTTTGTACTGTTCCAACCCTGAAAGTAGCCATCCCGGGCCCAAGCCTTCTAAAAAATCGCATACTGACATCATAGAATCCATCTGAGGCTATGGAAACATCCCAATATCCTATAGCTGTAGGACTCATCCAGTTTTTAACCATTGGTCCTTTGGTATCATTGCGATTCAGGATCACAGGATTCTCATATTCAGAACCAATGATGATTCGCTGTGGCTTCAAATGCTCGTTATTGATGGCATCATGGTACCAGTCATCAAACTTACCTTTCAAAGCATTTATCATATCTGGGGATTCGCCACTGATATCGTTAAGTTCGTATGGATCACTCTTTATATCAAACAGCTCAAAAGTATTGTCTGGGACAAGGTAACTCCCATTACCAACCAGTTTATAATTACCTGATCGGACAGCGATATTATGATATGGTTCGGGGAATCCTCGTATCCAGTGGAAAATAAGATCTCTATCGGGGAAATCCTCATCTTCTCCATTTAAGAGTGGCCACAAACTCCTTCCGTCCAGTGGATTCTGTGATGATGGCTTGATATCACATATTTCAAGAATAGTAGGTAATATATCAATATGAGCTGTTACTACATTTATATCAAAATCTTGATTTATTTGCCCAGGCCAACTCCAGAATGAAGGTACCCGAATTCCTCCTTCATAAACTGAACCTTTTCTTGATCTCAATCCTGCATTATAGCGATTTCCCTGTGGTCCATTATCTGTAATAAATATAACCAATGTTTTATTTTCGATTTTTAGAGAATGAAGAATATTGAACAATCGGCTCAAATTATCATCAATATTCGAAACCATCCCGTAAACCCTTTTTGCTTCTTCAATCCAATAATCCTGAAGCATATTCCTGCCGTCCAGTGTGTCAGTAAGAAAGAGCTCCTTGGGAACATTTTTATACCTTTCATAATACTCCTCAGGAAGCTGTAAGGGCGTATGGGGCGCATTATAGGAAAGATATAGAAAGAAGGAATTGTCAACATTTTCCTCAATAAATCGAATGGCATGATCTGTATAAACATCAGAGCAATATCCTCTTGTTTGTATTTTAATCCCATTCAGACGCAATGTGGGGTTAAAATAACTTGAATCGCCTTTGATATAATTTTCATAAAAATCCCCAGGTTGCCCGATGCCTCCACCGCCATGTACCAAGGAAACATCAAAGCCCTGGTCCATAGGACGAAATGGATAGGTATCGCCGAGATGCCACTTGCCAAATATTCCTGTGATATAACCACTCTCCCCTAAATACTCGGCGATAGTTTTTTCATCTGTGGACATGATAGCCCCTCCATTATATGTATCATATACACCGGTTCGTATTGAATACCTTCCTGTCATTAAACTCGATCTTGTGGGAGCACAAACAGGTGATACGTAAAATTGTGATAATCTGGTACTGTTCCGTGCAAGTGAGTCAAGGGTTGGTGTTTTTATTACAGGATTACCAAAAAATCCCAAATCTCCATACCCTTGGTCATCTGTGATGATCAGGATGATATTGGGATTCATAATTTCTTTTGGAACTTCCTTTTCGGAAGTACATGCTGTAAATAGAATGGATACATTAAAAAAAACCATGAATGGAGCAATCAGATTTATTTTAATTTTAGGATGATTGGTAAACATATCTGAAATTTTCAATGATGGATTAAAAAATTCAACCTCTAAAAAATTGAAACATTTAATTTAAAGGTATTTTTCGTATATATAAACTACTATTTTCCCATCAGCTCTGGATAAACCTTTACAAGCTTTTTATGGAATTGAATATCGAATCGCGCCAGATAAAGGGTTTTTACATTCCTGAATTGTTCGATAGTCAAACCAAAAGCGCCCCTGAAATCAGCTTTGTATAAATTTGCCAGATCAAAATTTGCGCCTGTTAAATTTGATCCGCGAAGATCCGATTCCATCAGGAAAGCATTATTAAAATCTGTTTTAATCAGGTATGCCTTGAAAAGATTAGATTTAATCAGATAGGCATCCCTGAAATTAGCCCCACTCGCGTAGGCACCTTTTAAATTCACCTGATTTAAATTGGAATTTTCAAAATTCGTTCGATTCAGTCGTGCTTCTTCCAGATTGGTCTGAATTAGAAATGAATTTGAAACATTTGCGTTATTCAGGTTAGCCCCTTTTAAAATCACATAGTTCAAATTCGTTCTAACGAGGTAACAATTCACCAGATCAAGGCCATATATTTTATGCCGATTAAGTCTTTTAATATTACCAACCGTTCTAAATGCAGCTTCTTCTGATTCCCATAATCTGAAATCTTCAATTTCATCACGGTAGGCCCTGATTCTTTGTTTTTTTTGTCCAACCTGATTTAACCAGAAAATCAAAATACCAATCACTGCGATATCAAATATCATCCCATGCGCCTCTGCCAATACATTCACCAGAAAATCATGCGTTTCGGAAAAGTAAAGCGGAATACTTATGCCTATGACAACCATCGACAATGTGATGAGTACCAGAAAAGATATCATCACTGGTTCTTCCAGAATATGCTCTAAAAATCTCTTAACTTTATTAAAAAAATTAGTTTTTATCTGCATACATTCAACTTAATGCAATAATGCCTTTATTTTTTCAATCAACACATCATTTATCTTTTTATAGGATTCCTTACTCCACCCGCCTACATGAGGTGTCAAAATCACATTATCCCTCGAAATGAGGTTATTAAAATCACGTTTTTCCTGTTCCGTGAATGTATCCAATTTTTCATTCTCCAGGACATCCAATGCAGCTCCAAGAATAATACCCTCATCCATTGTTTTCAATAAATCCTTCAGTGGTAAAATCGGTCCTCTTGCTGTATTAATTACAAATAACTTTTTCTTAAATTTTTTAAAAAATAATTCGTCATAAAAGCCCAGAGTTTCATCAGTGAGCGGAACATGAAAACTTAATATATCCACCTCCAAAAAAATTTCATCGAGATTGCTTTCTTTTACCATAGCATCACTAAAACCATGTTTATATTTATCATACGCCAGAATAGCACAGTCAAAAGAAGATAATCTTTTAGCAAAAGCTGATCCCATATTTCCATATCCTATGATTCCAATTGTCTTCCCTTTGATTTCTATTCCCCGGTTGCCTTCTCTATCCCATGTCCCTGCACGGATCTCGCGGTCAGATGTATGTATTTTGTTTAATAATGCCAGCAGCATTCCCATGGCATGTTCTCCCAAAGCATCCCGATTTCCTTCAGGTGCATTAATTATCCGGATACCACGCAAACGGCATAATACTTCATCGATATTTTCAATACCCGCTCCCGCTCTGGCGATAAACTTAAGATTTATGGCTTTGTCAAGAATTTCCTTGTCAATTGTGGTTTTAGATCTGATAATAATTCCAGAATAATTACCGATTTTCTTAAGAATTTCTTCCCGCTTAATATCTGGTTGATAATCAACACTAATGCCATTAGCTTTTAAATCAGGAATAATGCTTGGATGCATCTCATCAACAATAAATATACGAACAGCCATATTTTAATTCCCTATAATTGATATAAAAAATGTGCTATTGCAAAATATACGCCTAAGCCCAAAAGATCATTAGCAGTAGTTATAAATGGTCCAGAAGCTAACGCAGGATTTATTCCTAATTTGTCTAAAAGTAAGGGAGTGAGGGTCCCCATTATTGAGGCCAGCATAACTACACAAAACAGAGCAAACGCAACCACTACACCTAATCGGAAAGGTTGGTTTAATAAAAGATTAAAAGCAACAACAATTAATGCTAGTACAAGGCCATTAATAAATGATACAAAAAATCCTTTCATCAATCGTTGAATATTTCCATGTTCGATCCCTGATTTATCCGCAAGACTCTGAACGACGATGGCAGAGGATTGAATTCCAACATTCCCTCCAGTTGCCGTAATTAAAGGTATAAAAAAGGCCATTGCCGGAATCAGAACAATATCTTTTTCAAATAATCCGATAAACCAGGCTCCTAAAAGTCCACCAGCCAATCCGATGATTAACCAGGGTAAACGCGCCCGGGTGATCATCCATACGCTATCATCTTCTTCGATATCTTCTGAAATACCCGACATCAATTGTCGTTCTTCCTCAGCCATTTCAGCCATCACATCCACTACATCGTCAATGGTGATTCTTCCAACTAATTTACCCACACCGTTTACTACTGGAACGACATCCAGATCATATTTTCTCATAATGGACACGACTTCCTCCTGATCTTTGTAAGTTTCGACCGAGATAATATCTGATTCATAAATATCTTTTACCAGCGTTTTATCATCAGAAATGATGATTTTTTTAAGGCTTACCCATCCTAATAACTTGTCTTTTCCATCAACCACATAAACTGAATATATCTTTTCCACATTTTCAGCCTGACTCCTTATTTCTTCAATACATTGTACAACATTCCAATTCAGGTTCGCTTTGATCAATTCCTTAGCCATCAATCCACCGGCACAATCCTCCTCATATCGCATCAGGTCAATAATATATTGGGCTCTTTCTTCTTTTTCAATACCTGCCAGTATCTCCTCCCTTAATTTAACAGGCAGTTCATTGATGATATCTACAACATCATCCGTTTCAAGGTAATTCAGGAAGGCATTTATTTTTCCCACATCAAAACTCGCTAGAAATTTTGGGCGAATATCCGGATCCAGATTTTTAATCACATCTGCCGCTGGTTCATCATCCAGCAGGTCAATAATATATTTGGGCTCCTCCTTTTCCAGTTCATCCAAAACAGATGAAATATCACTTGGATTGACTCCTTCAAGCGATTTCAGGATAAAAGAATCATCATTATTGACAATTGCTTCATGGAGCTTTTCAATGTATTCCCTGGTTAATTCAAATGTGGTTATCTCTTCCAATGTGATTCTATTTTCAATGATAAACTTATAAAATCTTCAACTGATAATTGCTCCGCCCGTAGATCCAGCATTTTCAACATTACAATCTGCTCAGGCAAATTTAGAATTTTTAAAGCGTTACGCAACGTCTTACGGCGGTTTTGAAACCCTTGTTTTACAATTTTACGAAATATTATCTCGTCGCAAGGCAAATGTTGTCTTTCATTTCGTTTTAACCTCAAGACTGCAGATTTTACTTTTGGTATTGGATGAAATACATCAGGATTTACGGTAAATAAATATTCTATATCATAAAAAGCCCCTAGTAACACTGATAAAATACCATATGTTTTATTCCCGGGGCCGGCAGCGATTCTTAATGCAACCTCTTTTTGTACCATCCCTACCACTTCATGAATTATATTCCGGCAATCCAATATTTTAAAAAGGATTTGTGAGGAAATGTTATAAGGAAAGTTTCCAATGATCCCTATCCCTTTACTGCTGAAATTTCCCAGATCGAATCTGAGAAAATCACCTGCTATTATCTGATGCCGCCGGTTTGGATATCTTTTTTTAAGATAGGCAATGGATTCATTATCGATATCAATTAAATATGTTTTTTCAGGGTATTTTTCAAAAAGGATATTAGTGAGTATACCTGTGCCAGGGCCGACCTCTACAATCATATCATAATTCGAATGAAAAGTAAGTGAATCCACAATTTTAATGGCAATACCTTGGTCTTTCAGAAAATGCTGGCCAAGATATTTTTTCGGTCTAATTACCATTAAATTGCTGAATTAATGAGTTCATTAACATATAAAATGTTAAAGGAATAAGGTAATTTATTTTTTTGGTAAAGGTAGAAAACCTCAGTAGTTTTGGTACCAGGTCATCGATATTTTTTATTGAATTTATATCATGGAAAAAAAGAATATCAAAAAGAAAATGCAAAATCCGGTAATAGGGATCACATTAGGAGATATTAATGGAGTCGGCCCTGAAGTAATTATCAAATCACTTTCTGATAGTCGGATCATGAAATATCTAACACCTGTTATTTATGGTTCCACCAAAGTTCTGTCCTATTATAGAAAGAGCCTGGAAATAGAAGATTTTAATTATTCACAGGTGAAGGATGATTATATTAATTTCAAAAAAGTAAATGTTGTTAATTGCTGGAATGAAGTTATCGAAATAAAAACGGGTACTGTTGATCCTGAAGTCGGAACATATGCATTTAAAGCTCTTGAAAAAGCCACTGAAGATCTCTTAAATGAAAAAATTGATGCGTTGGTCACAGGTCCGGTAAATAAAAAGCTCCTTCAAAGTGAAAAATTTAGTTTTCCTGGCCAGACGGAATATATAACAAGCAAATGCGGACAAAAAGATAGTTTAATGATGATGGCAGGAGACGTACTTAAAGTTGGTTTGGTAACAACCCATGTCTCAATCAAAGACGTAGCAAAACACATAACAAAAGAAAATATCAGTTCAAAGATTAAGATATTTATGCAATCACTGAAATATGATTTTGGGATTAATAAGCCCAGGATTGCTGTATTGGGATTAAATCCTCATGCAGGTGATGACGGATTACTTGGAAATGAAGAAAAGGAAATCATTATGCCCATCGTTGAAGATTTCAAAAATAAGGGATACCTGGTTCATGGCCCCTACCCTTCAGATGGTTTTTTTGGTGTAGCACAATTCCGTAATTATGATGGAGTATTGGCAATGTATCATGATCAAGGGCTTATTCCATTTAAAACATTATCATTTGAAGCTGGTGTAAACTTTACATCTGGATTATCTGTTATCAGAACATCTCCCGATCATGGAACGGCCTATAATCTTGCCGGTAAAAATTTAGCGAGCGAAATTCCTATGAGATCCGCAATATTTCTCGCGAAAGAGATTTATTATCATAGAAATCCTATAATGGTTGATGAATAGGGTTTTTCTATAAAATTCCAATTGAAATTTTCGAGTTTAAATGATAATGTGTTTATCTTTGCAAGCCAAATTATGTATAAGGCAGTGAAAGATCTTTTGAAATACTGGATTGAATTTATTGGTCTCGAAAATCGTGTACATGATTTTCAATACATAATCGATGATCGATTTTTCAAAAATTTCGATGGGAGTGAGATAAAAAAAGGTTCTTTGTCATGTTTACTTCATCTGAACAAAACAGATAATTTTATTGATCTGGATTTCAATATAACTGGATCTGTTGAGCTAATTTGTGACAGATCTCTTGATGTATTCGAGCATGTATTAGATATAAAAAAACACATGTTATTAAAATATGGTGAAGAGAATAAAGAAATTGATGATGAAATAGAAATAATCAGTAGAAATAGGCAGGGTATTAATATAGCTCAATACATATATGAATTCATCGCTATTTCAATACCTATGAAGAAACTTCATCCAAGATATTCAGAAGTGGAAAACATGCCTCAGGAAAACGAGTTGTTATATTCATCTTCTCCTGATGATATAAAAGATTCACAGGAAAATGAAGAGAATATTATTGATCCCAGATGGGAAGCATTGAGAAAATTAAAAAATAAATTTAACTGAATAAGCAATGGCACATCCGAAACGTAAAATTTCAAGAACGAGGAGGGATAAGCGTAGAACACATAAAAAATTGCATGAAAAAACAATTGCAATTTGTCCAACTACTGATGAGCCACATCTTTATCATAGAGCACATTGGTCTGAGGGGAAATTATATTATAAAGGGAGGGTTGTGTTTGAAAAGGAGGAAGAGTAGAACGTTGAAAGTTAAGAATGCTAACTAATAGATAGTTAGCTTTTTTTTTGATCTATTTTAATTGTATTTTTCAATTTACTGATACAACAGGCATTTGTATATAAATTTGTTTAAAGATCAAATGTACTGCACCAATATATTTTAATGATAGCAATAGTTCTCCTATGTCTATTATTAGTTATTTTATAATTAGTCTTATATTTGACAAGCGAACCTATTAATTAAATAGTATGGCCACGACTGCAGATTTCAGGAATGGTTTATGTTTGGAATTCAATAATGACTTATATACCATCGTTGAATTTCAGCATGTTAAACCCGGGAAAGGAGCAGCATTTGTAAGAACCAAACTAAAAAGTCTTACAACTGGTAAAGTAATTGAGAACACATTTAATTCCGGTGTAAAAGTGACTACAGCCAGAGTTGAAAGGCGACCTCATCAATATCTGTTTAAAGATGACACAGGATTTCATTTTATGGATTTAAAATCTTTTGAACAAATAAATCTTCCTGAAGACATGATTGATAATGCTGATCTTATAAAGGATGGCCAGGAAGTAGAAATTCTTTTTCATGCTGAAACTGAAACCCCGCTTAATTGTGATCTGCCTCCTTTTGTAGATCTGGTTGTTACTTATACGGAGCCAGGTGTAAGAGGTGACACAGCTACAAATGCTACTAAACCAGCCACACTTGAAACGGGAGCTCAGATACAAGTCCCTTTATTTATCAACCAGGATGAATTAATAAAAGTTGATACCAGAACAAGATCATATTCTGAAAGAGTAAAATAAACATTATGAAAATCAAGGAAATCAGGGATCTTATTGATTTTATATCCCAATCAGAACTAAATGAAGTAAATATCGAGACCACTGATTTCAAAATATCAGTTAAAAAAAGTCCAGATATTCATGTCAGCAACAGTGAGATGGTAGTTCCTAAAGCCAATCCAAATATTGAAATGGATCAATCATCCGTTGTTGAAAAAACACAGGAATCGGAAATACCTACGTTAGAAGAAAAAAAAGAATCACAAAAAAATCTAAAAGAAATCAAATCGCCTATGATCGGTACTTTTTATCGCTCTCCAAATCCTGAGTCACCAGCATTTGTAGACGTTGGAGATAAAATAAAACCCGGTCAAACGGTATGTATTATTGAAGCTATGAAACTTTTTAATGAAATTGAAGCAGAAATCTCAGGAACTATAATTGAAATTCTTGTAGATAATGCTACGCCTGTTGAATTTGAACAAACTTTATTTCTTGTAGATCCATCCTGATAAGATCATTTTATTAAAATTTAGATAGTTGTGTTTAAAAAAATTCTGATTGCCAACAGAGGTGAAATTGCCCTTAGGATTATCCGTACCTGTCGTGAGATGGGGATAAAAACAGTCGCTGTTTATTCAACTGCCGATAGGGAAAGTTTACATTTACGATTTGCTGATGAAGCTGTCTGTATCGGACCACCCCCAAGTAATTTATCTTACCTGAACATTCCCAATATCATTGCTGCTGCTGAAATTACCAATGCTGATGCTATACATCCCGGTTATGGATTTATGGCAGAAAATGCTGAATTTTCGAGAATCTGTGACGAATACAAAATCAAGTTTATAGGAGCCTCTCCGGATATGATCAATCAAATGGGCGATAAATCAACTGCCAAGGAAACGATGAAAAAAGCAGGAGTCCCAACCATTCCAGGATCTGATGGATTGGTGAACGATATCGAAGAAGCAAAAGAAATTGCAGAAGGAATAGGTTATCCAGTCATGCTGAAAGCAACCGCCGGAGGTGGAGGTAAAGGTATGCGAATTGTTAACGCACCAGAAAATTTTGAAAAAGCATGGAATGGAGCCAAACTGGAATCAAAAAATGCATTTGGCAATGATGGCTTATATCTGGAAAAATTTGTAGAAGAACCCCGTCATATTGAGATCCAGATAATCGGAGATCGTCATGGCAATGTTTGTCATTTATCGGAACGAGATTGTTCCATACAGAGAAGGCACCAGAAACTGGTTGAGGAAACTCCATCGCCCTTCGTTGATGAAAAATTGAGAAAGAAAATGGGAGAATCTGCTGTAAAAGGTGCATCATTTATTGGTTATGAGGGTGCTGGAACTGTTGAATTTTTGGTTGACAAGCATAAGAATTATTATTTTATGGAGATGAATACAAGGATCCAGGTTGAGCATCCGATTACTGAACAGGTAACTGATACCGATCTTGTTGCTGAACAGATTCATATAGCCGCCGGACAGAAGATCAATAGTGAAAACCATTTCCCGAAAAGATTATCAATGGAATGCCGGATTAATGCTGAGGATCCAAGAAATGATTTCCGACCCAGCCCTGGTAAAATAATAACCTGTCATTTTCCAGGTGGCAGAGGTGTAAGGGTTGACAGTCATGTTTACACAGGTTATACAATCCCTCCCAACTATGATTCAATGATCGCAAAATTAATTGTAACGGCAACCTCTCGAGACAGGGTAATTATTCGAATGAAAAGAGCATTGGAAGAATTTGTTATTGAAGGGATAAAAACGACCATACCATTTCACCTGTTATTGATGGATAACGAAGAATTTAAATCAGGGAAATTCACCACTAAATTTCTCGAAGGATTTGATTTTTCGAGTCTTTGATTACGGGCTCACTGAATTACTCTGATTTTTTTCAAGATAAAAGGTTTGAGGTAACCTTGTTTGATGATTTAATGGTACACATATTATAGATAATCGGGATTAAGCTCGAAGTGTATGTTTCTTTGCCAGTTTCTCAAGTTGTTGATACCAATCTTCACCGAATCTTCTGACCAGTGCCTCTTTCAGGAATTGATATACCGGTACATGAAGTTCTTTCCCAAGCACACAGGCGGGATTACATATATGCCAGGAATCAATATTCACAATAATATTAGTTGAGTTCTTTTTGATACGTGCAGGATAAAGATGACACGAGATCGGTTTTTTAAAATCAGTTTTACCATCATCATGCGCCATTTCAATACCACATTTTATATTTCCTTTTTCATCATAAACTGCATAGGCACATTCCCTCCCATCGATAGTGGGAGTTGAAAAATCTCCTTCAAAATCCTTGATAAACAATCCTTGTTCTTCAATAGCACTTATACCCTTGTCACTGAGATAAGGCTTAACTACCTCAAAAATATCTTTTAGTATCCCTAATTCCAATTCTTCAAGTGGTGCTCCAAGATCTCCCTCCACACAACAAGCTCCTTTGCATTTTTCGATATGACAGACAAAAAATTTATCGAGAATATCATCTGAAATCACGGCGTTTCCTATAACAATCATAAAATCACTGGATCTTTCAATTGTAAAATAACTTAAAAAAAGTAAGAGTATGTTACCGGGCATAATTTTTTAGAAAAACCTCCGCCCATGACCTGGATTAAAGACTAAATATTTCATAACATTGCTACTTAAATATTCAGTTATGAAAAAGTACATTTGGATCATTTATCTTTTCATTTTTATCGCTTGTCAATCTGCTCAGTATCCAATTACCTCAGAAGAAACAAAACCTGACACACTAGAATCATTTGTAAGCGATTTTATAGAATATAAAGGTTTTTATGATTTATACTGGGATAATCATTCTGGTAAAATATTTATAAAGGTTAATAAACTGGATACCGAGTTTTTATACTTGAATTCACTTAAAACTGGTTTAGGTTCCAATGATATCGGCCTCGATCGCGGACTACTCGGTCGTGAGCATATTGTAAAGTTTATTAAAAATGGCCCAAAATTATTACTCCTTCAACCTAACTATGATTTCAGAGCTGAAAGCGATAATCCTTCGGAAATCAAAGCTGTCCAGGAAGCTTTTGCCACCTCAGTGCTATGGGGATTTAATATCCAGTATACTTCCCTGGATGGGTATTTAATCGATGCAACTGATTTTTTCCTTCAGGATATTAATAAAATAGCAGGAGCTATTGAAAGAACTAACCAAGGAAGGTATGCAGTTGATTTTCAAAAATCAGCAATTTTGTTTGATGGATTGAAAAACTTCCCGCTTAATACTGAAATTGAAGCACTACTCACTTTTACGGGTGATCCAAAGGGTAATTATATTCGACAAGTGACACCATCTCCGGAACAGGTTACAGTTATTCAAAGACATTCGTTTATTCAACTACCAGATGGAAGATATAATAAGCGAATTTTTGATCCTAGGGCAGGATATATTGGCATGTCATACTATGATTTCGCTATGCCGATAGACCAATCCATTATCAAGCGTTTTATCTGCCGGCATCGCTTAATTAAAAAAGATCCCTTATCGGAAAAGAGTGAACCCGAAGAACCCATTATATATTATCTTGATCCGGGTGTTCCAGAACCAGTACGTTCAGCCTTACTTGAGGGGGCCAGCTGGTGGAATGAAGCATTTGAGGCAGCAGGATACATCAATGCTTTCAAAGTGAAAATGTTACCCGAAGGGGCCGATCCATTAGATATAAGATATAATATGATTCAATGGGTTCATCGATCAAGTCGCGGCTGGTCCTATGGAAGGTCTGTGGTGGATCCACGCACAGGTGAAATAATAAAAGGACATGTATCTCTTGGTTCGTTACGGGTAAGACAGGATTTTCTTATTGCACAGGGACTTTTATCTCCTTTTAATGATACTAATTCAGATTTGCAGAGGGCACGTGATATGGCACTTGCCAGAATCCGCCAATTGTCTGCGCATGAGGTTGGACATACACTGGGATTGGTACATAATTATGCATCAAGTGTCAATGACAGGGCATCAGTAATGGACTATCCCCATCCACTCATTAATCTGAATGATAAAGGTGAAATTGATCTCTCCCAGGCATATGATGAAGGAATTGGTGAATGGGATAAAATAGCCATAACGTATGGTTATGCCGATTTCCCGGATCAAAAGGATGAAAAAGAAGAATTAAAAAAGATCATTCATGAAGCAATAAATAAGAATTTCTATTTTATATCAGACAGAGATGCAAGACCTTCGGGGAGTGCCCATCCTTATGCTCATTTATGGGACAATAAGTTAAATGCCGCCGATGAATTGAACAGGATAATTGAAATACGGAAATCAGCCATCGATAATTTTGGTGTATTCAGCATTCCGGAAGAGGAACCATATTCATCACTTGAAGATGTGTTTGTACCTGTCTACCTGATGCACCGTTACCAGCTGGAAGCAGCCAGTAAGATCCTTGGTGGGTTATATTACACGTATGCACTTCGAGGTGATGATCAGGTCATCACATCAATTATACCACCGGAAAATCAACGAATGGCGCTAAAGGCAATACTGAGGACCATTCATCCGGAATTCCTCATTATTCCGGAAAATATACTTGGGTTAATCCCCCCAAAAGCACCTGGTTATTATCATATTCGTGAAAATTTCAAAAAGAAAACCGGATTGACTTTTGATCCCCTCGCAGCGGCGGAAAGTTCGGCAGATTTAACTCTCAGCCTTTTACTTCATCCTGAACGGGCGTCAAGACTCGTGGAACATCATATCCGCGATAATAAACAACCATCATTCTCAGATGTAATCAATACCATCCTGGATTTTACATGGTATAAATCCTTTGAGGATCCATATGAAGCTGAGATAAACCGGTCAACCAGTAAGCTAGTTTTATCGCACATGATAACACTGGTTTCGAATCAGAATACTTCGAGTCAGGTCCGGGCAATTATGCTGTCTCATATTCTAAGCCTTGATCAATGGATATCAACACAAAAGAATACAATGGATAAGGACCAAAAGGCCCATTTTATATATTGTTCTGAGTTGATTAGACGGTTTAGAGATAATCCCAATCTTTTTAAACCATCTCAAGTAGAATCATTACCAATGGGCTCGCCAATAGGGATGGATCCAATTATCTGTGATTTTTAGATGATGAGGGTACTTTATTCATAAAAAAAATTGCTAAGGTAATGACTAGTAAATTTAACAAGCTCTAAAATTTTAATCAGAGAATTGAAATAAAAGTATGATATAAGTTTAGGAAGCAACCTTTCAAATTGATGTCTTTAGAATTAAATATAGAGAAAATCGGCAGTATTGCCAGACAAAAAGAAAAAGAGAATCTTAGATTTCGAAGTTTTTTAAAGGGACTTGATTCCGATAAGGTTGATATCATAGTGCACCGCCTTCATCAAGAGATTGTTGAACAAATCGATTGTACTGAATGTGGGAATTGTTGCAATAACCTTAAACCTTTAGTAAATGATAATGAGATTGAACGTTTATCGCAAATTGATAACTTGCCTGTTGAAGAATTTAAAATAAGATTTACGGAACTGGATGATATTGATGATGGCAGATACTTAAAAGATATACCATGTAAATATCTTATGAATAAAAAATGCATCATTTATTCATCAAGACCCAAGGATTGTAAATCATATCCTCACACACATAAGAAAAATTTCACATCAAGAACTTTAGGTATGATTTATAGTGTTGAAATTTGTCCAATAGTTTTCAATATTTTTGAAAGATTAAAATCTGAACTACGGTTTAGATAATTGATAAAATTTTGCTTGCATAATGAATGAATAATTATTTTGATGGTTATTTGGTAAATAACTGGTTTGAATTTTCAATATCCGAATGTCTCCGGATTCCCACTAAAATTTCCATCTTTGCCACAAAGAAATCCCTCCGGGACTGATGGTCTAATCTCCCATTACCCGTATTTAAATGTTTATTATACGACTATTTAAATTTGGGTTCATATTATTGAGAAAAAATAAGGATATGGATGAATACGAAGATAACAATAATGACAAAAGCAAACTCAGGTTTGAAAATGAGTTAAAAAAGATAAAACTTTCTCTGGAGCGTGATGCCAGTTTCTTTTCTCCGTTCGATGCTGAACCATCTTTGGAGCTTGAGAGCCTGTGGTTGGATCATATCCTGAAATTCGAAGAAGCATTTAATCATCGTAAGAGTATTGTACTTTATGAGAAAATAGGTCGGCCGGAATACAGGATTGTTGAGGATATACCGGACAATGAAATGAAAAATGAACTGGAACGGATTACGGAGATATTATTTCATCATAAAATCGTCGTGGATACTATCTATGAAGTAGATGATCGTGAAATATACCGGTTTATTACAGAAGATCTTTTTGCTGAGGAAGTAGAAGATATTCCGATTAAGGAAATGATTGGACATATTATTTATGAAGAATTTTATCCCAATCATGAATGTGATATTAGAAACTTATGTAAGGAATTTATTGTTGATGTCTTAAATAAACAATCCGAGCTTTATCCGGATTATATTTCAATAGCAAATAAGATGAAAATAGAGGGAGGGGATATTGATCCGCATGAATTAATTGAAAAAATTGAAGTATTCCGGCAAAGTTTCGATTCATTAAAACTGGATCAATTCAGAATTTTGTTTTTAAACATCACGGGTATAAAAGCTGAAGTTGATTTCTATATTCGATATTCCGTAATTTCAAAACAAAGTAAGGATAAAAAAATATATTCCGGAAAAGGGCGATTTGGTTTTATTTACAAGTATGATTTCTGGTTTTTATCTGAAATGATGATTCCAGGAATTATATAATATTAAGTGCGAATTTTTATCATCTAGAACTATTCATATCTTACCAGGACCTTTTTGATTTTTCCCAGTTTGAATTGTCTTTCTAATGAGTAAGTTTTATCATTTTTGTTTAAATGCTCATAAATTAAACCAGATAGCTGATAAAAATATTTTCTTTTTTCTCTATAAATATCCTTTTCATCACATGATTCTGCTAGCAGAAAAAAAATATCTGCAATTTTATCAAGATGATCAAAACTCAATTTCTTAGTTTCCTTCAATCTGTCAACCATTTTATCAGGCGGTATTACCATTAGCTTTTCAATATCCAAATTTAATTCCTTTTTGAATACGTGGTTTGTTCTGGCTATCCTTTCAGTTGTTTGTCCCTTTGGACCAAGCCCGATAAGATCCGCCAGTAATTTTCCAAGTACTTTTCCCAACTGGTCAATCTGTCTTTTAAGATAATCTTCCTGTCCCATACATCTATAAATTAGTATAAACTGTTTTGGGTATTTTAAGTAAAGTATGTTAATCCCCTAAATATTACTAGTATTATCTCCATGCTAATATACCGAACCTGGAGTCAGGAATTCGATTTTGGGATCAAATAGTAAAAACCTGGTCAGACCACACTTCCTGGTCAGACGAAGCCACCCCGTCAGACGAGATGATGTCGTCAGACCAGATGAAGTTTTCACTTGAAGAAAATCGGTTAAAAATCACTCATTATCATGGAGAATATCTTTATATCCTATTACTTTGTATGAATGAAAGAAGGGAAAGCCGCGATGTACCTCGAAGAACTCAATGAGCAACAGCGAAAGGCAGTTGAATATGTCAATGGACCATCGCTGATTATTGCAGGAGCCGGTTCGGGCAAGACACGGGTTCTTACCTATAAAACCGCCCACCTTATACGTACCCATAATGTTGATCCATTCAATATCCTGGCCCTTACTTTTACCAATAAAGCTTCAATTGAAATGCGCCAGCGGATAGAAAAAATCGTTGGAAATGAGGCCAGAAACATCTGGATGGGCACTTTTCATTCTGTTTTTGCAAAAATCCTGAGAATTGATGGAACCAGAATCGGTTATCCAGGCAATTTCACAATCTATGATACGGACGACTCCAAAGCACTCCTGAAATCTATCATCAAAGAAAAAAAACTGGATGACAAAGTCTATAAACCGAATGTCGTATATAACAGGATATCAGCGGCTAAAAACCGGCTGATCTCATGGAGAGAATATCAAAACAATCCAATATTTAAAGCTGACGATGAAGCGGCTATGAAACCCCAGTTAGGGAAAATTTTCCAGATTTATGTGGAACGTTGTTTAAAAGCCTCAGCCATGGACTTTGATGACTTGCTATATAATACATATGTACTCTTCAGGGATTATACCGATGTCCTAAATAAATATCAACATTTTTTTCAGTATGCACTGATTGACGAATTTCAGGATACAAATATTGCTCAATATGTTATCACGAAAAAATTGGCTGCAGTCCGGGAAAACCTGACTGTTGTGGGCGATGATGCACAAAGTATTTATGCTTTCAGAGGAGCTGAGATCTACAATATTTTAAACCTTGAAAAAGACTACCCCGAACTTAAGGTATTTAAGCTTGAACAAAACTATAGGTCAACACAAAATATTGTCAATGCTGCCAATACAGTTATTATTAAAAATAAAGCCCAGTTACCTAAAAAATTATGGACCAGTAATCCTGAGGGCGAATTAATAGAATTGATCAAGGCCAATTCTGATAATGAAGAAGGCAAACTAATCGCCAGTTCCATTTTTGAATCCAAGGTAAATAACATGATGCAAAACAGTGATTTTGCAGTTCTTTACAGGACAAACAGCCAATCGAGAGCCATTGAGGAAGCGCTTCGCAGGAATAACATCAAATACAAAATAATTGGTGGCTTATCTTTCTATCAGCGAAAGGAGATCAAGGATATTTTAGGATATCTTCGGTTCTCTATCAATCACAATGATGAACAAGCTTTGAAACGAATCATTAATCTTCCAAAGAGAGGCATTGGTCCGGGAACAATCAATAAAATCGTAGTGACTGCCTATGAAAAAAAGTTGAGCCTGTGGGAGGTAATGTTAAACGTAAGAACATTAGCCACTGGGCGTACAACACAAGGGATTGTTGATTTTGTAAATCTCATCAAACGATTTGAGATCGAGATCCAGAAGAAGGATGCATACGAGGCGGCCAATCTGATTTCAAAGGAATCCGGATTACTCAAGGAATTATATGATGATAAAACTATTGAAGGTCTCAACCGCTATGAAAACGTACAAGAGTTATTGAATGCAATCAAAGAATTTGTCGATAATGAAGAAAATGAAGATAAGAGTTTGGTTGCATTTCTACAGGAGGTAGCCCTGATCACAAGTATTGATGAAAATGATTCGGAAGATTTGGATAGAGTAACGCTTATGACAATTCATATGGCCAAAGGACTTGAGTTCAGGCAGGTATATATTGTTGGTATGGAGGAAGATCTATTCCCTTCCCAAATGATGTTGAGTAGCAGGGCTGATCTGGAGGAGGAAAGAAGGCTATTTTATGTTGCGTTGACACGGGCAATGGAAAAACTTACGCTGTCTTATGCTATAACTCGGTATCGATTTGGTCGTCTGAAAAGTTGTGAGCCCAGTAGGTTTTTAGAAGATATTGATCCGAGATACATCAGGGTAACCAAAAGCGCCTTCCCTAAAATTGAATCCAATATTAATCATACTTCATATACGGCATTTTCATCCGGTAATCTGACAAAAAATCTTCAGCAATCACCAGATAAACCCATGGTCAAACATAATCCATCACCGGATTTTAAACCAAGCGATACCTCCAATTTATCCACAGGTATGATGGTTGAACATCCTAAATTCGGATTTGGAGTTGTTATAGAAATGGATGAGGACGGTTCAAACCGGAAAGCAAAAGTTAAATTTGATAATTTTGGTGTAAAAACTTTATTGCTTACTTTTGCAAAGCTCAGAATATGTAATTGATACACTTTTAATAATAAAAAGCTCACCTTAAAATTTCAAGGAATGAATGACTATAATACCCAGAGGGAACGGTTGGTTTTAAAAGAATACGGCCGTAATGTTCAGATGCTTGTTAATTATTTATCAACCATCACCGATAAAGAAGAACGAAATCGATCAGCAAAAATCCTAGTCGATCTTATGAAACAGATTAATCCTTCCATAAAGGAAGGAAGTGAGGATTCCCAGAAATTATGGGATGATTTAATTATTATGTCTGACTTTAAAATTGATATAGACAGCCCTTATCCACAACCAAAAAAAGAATTACTTTATAAAAAACCAGACAGGCTCAGATATAAGAATCAAAAGATTATATATAAACACTATGGCTTAAATATTCAATTGTTGGTTGATAAGGCTATAGATATGGAAAATAAGGAAGAACAGGAGGCAGCCATTATTTACATTGGTAGATTAATGAAAAGTTTTTCAAGTTTATGGAATAAGGAAAATCTCGATGATGACACCATCATAAAAAACATAAAGGAGCTTTCCAGAGGATTATTAGATATAGACATCGAAAAAGTAAAGCAAAATAATTTGTTCGAATACCTGGTTAAAGATAAAGGACGAAAAAATAATAGTAGTACGCACAGAGGAAAAAGACTTAGAAGAAAAAGAAACTAATGCTTTCCTTTAAAATAGAGGGTGGTAGACGTCTTTCTGGTGAAATTTTTCCTCAAGGAGCAAAAAATGAGGCACTTCAGGTTATCTGTGCAACACTCCTTACATCAGATGCCATCACTATTCACAATATACCCGATATCAGGGATGTAAATGTATTAATAGACATCATTACAGATCTTGGAGTTAGGGTAAAAAAACTGCAAGAGGGAACTTTTCAATTTCAGGCAGAACGTCCAAACATTAGCTACCTTGAATCCCTTGTGTTCGAAGAAAAAGCCGCGAGTCTTCGTGGTTCAATCATGATCTTGGGACCTTTACTGGCACGATTTGGCAGTGCCAAAATTCCCAGACCAGGAGGAGATAAAATTGGGCGAAGACGTCTGGACACACACTTTTACGGATTTCAGAAACTTGGAGCTAAATTTGACTTTGACAGGAATGATAGATTTTTTACCATAGATGCATCACACTTAAGGGGCAATTACATGCTCCTTGATGAAGCATCTGTAACCGGAACGGCCAATATCATCATGGCTGCTGTTCTGGCTGAAGGAACTACTACTATATATCAGGCTGCGTGTGAACCCTATATCCAGCAACTATGTAAAATGTTAAATCAAATGGGTGCCAGTATTTCCGGTATCGGCAGTAATCTGTTAACCATAAAGGGTGTCAAAGAATTAAGAGGAACTGAACATACCCTATTGCCTGATATGATTGAGATAGGCAGTTTTATTGGATTAGCTGCCATGACCTATTCTTCAATTACCATTAAAAATACCGGTATAGAACACCTGGGGATTATACCAGAGGTATTCAAAAAGCTCGGGATTCATTTGGATTATCAACATGAAGATATTTTTGTGCCAGCCCAGAAACATTATGAAATTGAAACATTTATTGACGGATCCATCATGACTATTTCTGATGCTATATGGCCTGGTTTTTCTCCTGATCTGCTTAGTATTGCGCTCGTTGTTGCCACGCAAGCTAAAGGAACCGTTCTAATCCATCAGAAAATGTTTGAAAGCCGACTCTTTTTTGTGGATAAACTAATCGATATGGGAGCACAGATCATCCTTTGTGATCCGCATAGAGCAACTGTAATAGGACTTGACAGGAAATTTCCACTCAAAGGAATTAAAATGAGCTCGCCTGATATCAGAGCAGGAGTGGCACTATTGATTGCGGCATTATCAGCAGAAGGAATAAGTATCATATCCAATGTTGAACAGATCGATCGTGGATACCAGTTCATTGATAAACGGTTGAATGCCGTTGGGGCGAGAATCGAAAGGTTGGAAGAATAATCCGATATTTATTTATTGGAAATTGTTCCCATTAAGGATGTATCATGCTAAAACATATAAGAATACCGAAATCTGGATTATGAACGATGAAATTCTTATTCAAAAAAGATCAAGTATAATTATTCAGCATAACAGGCATTACCAGCATGAGAAGATCTTCATTATCCTCCATCTCTTTAGGTACCAGTAAACCCGCCCGATTAGGTTCGGATAATTTAATAATCACCTCTTTGTGATCAATATTTGATAGCATTTCAATCAGAAAACGGGCATTAAATCCTATGACAATATCCTCTCCATCATGTTCACAGCTCAATCGTTCGTCAGCTTCATTTGAAAAATCGAGATCTTCAGCAGATATATGTAGTTCACTGCCCGTAATTTTCAATTTTACTTGATTCGTCGTTTTATTGGCATAAATGGCAATCCTTTTTAGCGAACTCAACAACTCCATCCTGCCGATGGTCATAATATTTGCATTATCCTGCGGAATTACATTTTCATAATCCGGATACCTTTCATCAATAAGCCGGCAAATCATCCTCACATTGCCAAACCTGAAAAAAGCATTAGATAAATTATATTGAACAGAAACATTTTCCTTTTCACCAGGAAGTACATTCTTAAGAAGATTTAGAGCTTTTCGAGGAATGATAATTGCATTCTTCGTATCCGCCATTACATCATTCCGGGTATACCGTATGAGTCTATGTCCATCAGTAGCTACAAATATGGTATTGTTTTCGCTGATATTCATATAAACCCCGGTCATTGCAGGACGTAATTCATCATTACTCGTTGCAAAAATAGTATTTGAAATGGCACTGGTCAGTACCTCCGTAGACATGTCAACTGAAAATCCATCAGATACACTGGGAACCTTAGGAAAATCGGTAGCATTTTCACCCGATAATTTATAATGGCCATTATCGGAACTTATCTCAATGCTATAGGTTTCCTCATCAATTGAAAAGGTAACTGGCTGTTCGGGTAAATTTTTTAAAGTATCAAGTAAAATTCTAGCGGGGACTGCTATACTTCCAGACTCCTTTGCTTCGACCTCCATTTCAGTGATCATGGAAGTCTGTAAATCAGATGCTGTTATAGTTAATTTCCCACCTTCAATTTCAAATAAAAAGTTTTCGAGAATAGGAACAACTGGATTGGTGGTGATTACTCCATTTATATTTTGTAATTGCCTTAAAAGTGCCGAAGAAGTAACAATAAATTTCATGGGTCGTGATACGTTGTATTCTACTATATCGGGTAAATTTAAAAATAAAATCTCAATTTACTATCATATTCATATTCTCAAAATAATACAATGAATATAATTCTTCACTGATATTATAAAATGCCTGAAATTTATTTACTTTACGCGGCAATTAAACAAGAAAACCATGCTTGATCAAATTCGAGAAACCACTGATTATATTAAAAAACAATTTAGTAATACACCTCAAATTGGGATCATTCTAGGTACAGGGCTTGGAGCTCTGGTAAAAGAAATAAAAATTGAACATACTATTTCCTATCAGAATATTCCAAATTTCCCGGTTTCAACAGTGGAAAGCCACTCAGGTAAGTTAATATTTGGAGAGCTTGCTAACAAGACTGTGGTCTGTATGCAGGGTCGATTTCATTATTATGAAGGATACAATATGCAACAAATTACTTTTCCTGTCAGAGTAATGAAATATCTGGGAATTGAAAAATTATTCATTTCAAATGCTTCGGGTGGTTTGCGCGAAAATCAGAGAGTCAGCGATCTAATGATCCTGAATGACCACATCAATTTATTACCGGAAAATCCTCTCAGAGGTAAAAATCATGAGGAATTTGGTCCTCGTTTCCCTGATATGAGTGATGCCTACGACCAGGATTTGATAAGCAAAGCACTGGATATTGCTGCAAAAAATAATATAAAAGTACATACAGGAGTCTATGCAGCTGTACCTGGTCCCAATCTTGAGACACCTGCCGAATATAAATATTTAAGCATTATTGGAGCTGACGCGGTGGGTATGTCAACCATACCGGAAAATCTTGTGGCCAGACAAATGGGGATTCCTTGTTTTGCCATTTCCGTAATCACAGACCTGGGGATCGAGGGTAAAATTAAAAAAGTAACAATAGAAGAAGTTGTACAGGCTGCATCCATAGCGGAACCTAAGATGACGTTGATCATGAAAGAACTGATTGCCGGTATCTGAGTTAAGGATTTAATAATGCTTCAATCCTGTAATACATTGGCAATAAAGGTGGATTTTAAGGCCATCCAGACCAGAAATAATAGAATAGCCCAAATAAGATAAACCATATAATAATCCGTGGTATCCTTAAACCTGGTTTCCTTGATTTCAGCTTTTTCGTATTGATCGATTAATGCGAATACATTCTCAAGTGCCTGGTTATCTGAAACCCTGAAAAACTCTCCTTCACCGATATCAGCTATTTTCCGCAGGTTGGTCTCATCAAGCGTATTTTCCACATATCTTGTCCTGCCGAAGAAATCTTTCCCAAATGGAACCCTTCCTTCTTTTCCTATGGCAATCGTGTAAATTTTTATACCATATGCGTGTGCAAGTTCCGCAGCTGTAATGGGATCTATATTTCCAGCTGTATTATCCCCATCACTTAATAAAATTAATACCTTAGACTTAGATTCTGATTCACGCATCCTGTTTGTACCTACGGCAAGTGCGCTTCCTATTGCAGTCCCACGATTTTCAATCATTTCGAAATCGATGTCACGTATATAATTATTCAGAAGTTGGTAGTCAAGGGTCAATGGAGCAAGTGAATACGCATCTCCTGAGAAAATCACTATACCAATGCGATCCTGAAAACGTCCTTCAATGAAATTCAAAGCTGTTTCTTTTGCAGCCTCAAGACGATTTGGTCTGAAATCCTGAATCTGCATCGATTCTGAAATATCAATTACCAGCATAATATCAATACCCTCGGTCCATTGTTCAACCTTTTCATTGGTTTTTTGAGGGCGTGCCAGGCTGATAATGATTAAGCTCAGGATAAGTCCCAGGATAATATCGGGAATAAATCTAAATAGACTGACAGGACTCCATCTCAAGCTGCTTTTAGGGAGGGCTATCAGCAACTTCTGTTTGAACCGTGATTGAATCAGATACTTAATAAGGAAAGTTACTGGAATGATGATGATCAACCACAAGAGTTGTTGATATTGCCATTCATAATTTTGAAAAGTAATGGGTTGAAACCATTCCAGACTTAACCAATTTGATGTAGCTATAACCTGATTATCCATGACGTACCTCCTCTACTTTTACTTCGTATCGTTCTTTTGAATATTCAAGTAATTTTTCAAAATTATCACTCAAGGGCCTATCCTTTACATTTCCATAGATATATCTATCAATAGAACGCAAATTTTCCTTTAATCTTTGATCAGCGTGCAGGTGAATTAATTCCTTACTGGTCATTTTTGTGTAGGGTTCTTTTTCAAGCCTTTCCATGTATTTTTTCCAAAAAGAAAGTAATTCCTCAGGGAATATCCCCGCCTGGCCTCTACCTAGTTTCCCAATTTGAAAATAAAAACGTTCTACAAATTTTCTGTATTGTCTTCGCATTAAAAACAATTGTACTCTTTTTGAGATCCGTTTTCCAAAAAAAACTAATGAAAGCACGATAATAATGAGTATGATACCAATGGAAATTAAAAATACCGGATAATTGAACTGTCCGGGAACCATCAGAAATGCCGTATTCTCTTTTAATTTCACAGAGTCAGGAATTTGCTCTATTACATGGAAAAGTATTACCGAATCTTGATGTGTATAAATGGATGCACTGTCTTCTACTTGTTTTAAAAATACGGGGAGCTGTAAATATTGAATAGAATCAATCTCAAAAGTCATCAGGTAATAAACAACACTGTCAACACTGATTAAACTATCTGATACTGTCGGAAAATATTCCCTTGATTGATATTCAAAAGGTGAAAAATCAAATGTGGAATCAGGGAATATGATATCAAAACGTCGGGGATAGGCTACCCTCACACTGTACGGTAATTCTTCTCCTATCTTAATTGTATCCTTAAGAAAAGACCCATGAATATTTATGCGCTGTGCTTGCACAAATGAGGTTACGCTAAAAATAAAAATTATTATTAAGGCTAATTTTTTAAACACGCTTTCTGATATTTTTTCTCACCTTGAACAATTTGATAAGCTTGGGTACATAATCTTCATTGGTATTAATTTCCATGTAATTCGCATTCTGTTTTCTGCAAAGATTTTCCAGATCATTCTTTTTTACTGTAAATGTTTTGTCTAATCCGGTTCGGAATGCCCCGGATGAAGTATTCATCCAGAGGGTTTTTCCGCTTTCTTTATCAAACAAAGGTACAATGCCCAGCTTCGGCAGGTCCGTCTCCCTTTTGTCAGACACGTGTATTACCACCAAATCGTGTTTTCTTGCTAGGGCTTTTAGATTTTTCTCATAGTTTTCATCGATAAAATCTGAAATAAATATGACAATGCTCTTTCTTTTCAAAAGATTCAGCGTGAAAAGAATAGCTCTACTGATATCAGTTTTAATAGAATACGGGTCCAGGTTAAATATCTCTGAGATCAAATAATAGGCATGTTTCATGCCCTTATTTGGTTTTATGTATTTTTCTTTCTGATCCGAAAAACAGATCAATCCTGCCTCACTTCCTTCTTTGATTGCAGATAAAGCCAGAACCCCGCAAATTTCTTTAGCTATCTGGAGCTTTTCCTTACCCGGATTACCGATTTCCTGCGAAGCACTCACATCCAATACAAAAAAAACAGTCTGTTCTTTTTCTTCGCGGAACATTTTAACAAAAGTACCGTGGCCCTTTGCCGATACATGCCAGTCGATTGTCCGGACATCATCCCCGTATTGATAGGACCTTACATCATCGAACTCAAGTCCGGATCCCTTAAATACAGAGTGAAAATCACCCTGCATATGGTTAGTGATAAATTTCCGGATCTCAATCTCATACTTGCGAAGCTTTTTCAGGAGCTCCTTCATAAGCTTTTTTAGCTGTAAAATTATTCAAAATTCAGGAAAACAGTTCCGGATGAAGCTGAAATATAAAAAGTGTTCCATGCTGATTTATAATTGTCAAACACTTACATTGATTTATGTACAAAATTCTGACCTAACTCCTTGCAACAGGTGGTGTGCAGGTATTAAATCTGTATCACACAGGAAATATAATCTTCTAACAGGAGGATATGTAATAAATGATCCGTTTCAGGGAGTCTATCCTGTAATCAAGTCCTTTGATATTTTAAGTAGATTAGAATTACCTACCTCCAAAATAATGCACACAATAATATCCAGGTAATAACCTGAAAAATTATACCTGTAATCTTTTCCCTTAGTTTTATTGGATAAATTTTATCTATTAGAATAACTGCAATTATTGCTTCCCATACGAGTACAATTGTATGTAAAGGAATAATTATAAAACGAGACCATCCTAGGATGTTTATGGTTAATACATCTAATGGCTGAAGAATAACAAATGGAATAAAATATGCTACACCCAGTATATTCAATATTTTTAATAATTGAATTGAAATCCTTTCTCTCAATCTAAATATTAAAAATAAACCATATGAAATCATTGTCATTAAAAGAAAACCAAAAAAAATCGACAGACTTTTTTGCAAAGTAGCATATGTGTTAAGTGACAATCCGAATGGCGGTTTAAAAAATGGAGTCCAGGCATTCTGATAATCCCTGAAAAGAGTAAATACCATTGAATAATAGGCCCATCGAATTAAAATAAAAATCCAACCAGATCTGATAAGCTGTTTTTCTAATGTCTCTTTTGAAATTTTTCTTGGAGCGAAAACAGATAAAAATAAAACTCTAATTAAAGCCATTACTTCTTCAATTATTAGCTGCTTATTTTAAACCTATATATATAAATATACTTTGTTTTCGATGATCCCATAAATTGTTGGTTAATTAATCCGTTTGTATTATAAGTTAATTACTGGTATATAAATCATTTTCATTTTGAAAGTTTATATTGTATGCATATCGTTTCCCTGAGTTGAATAAATTGTATCGATCATCAATTCTGTTCCGGATTCATATCCAACATGAAAGAAATTTAATTTAATTGAGTAATTTTCAGGTATGAAAAAGTATTTCTTGGTATCTGTAATTTTAATCGGGCTCGGATGTGTTAGTAAAAATAAAGCTCCGGAAAATCTCATGACCAAACAGGAAATGATAAATTTTCTGATAGACCTGCATATAGTCGAGGCTAAAATTAGCTTATCAAGGATTCCGACTGATTCTGTTAAACTTTTTTTTCCTGAAATTGAGGATGAATTATATCAGAAACATCATATTAATGACTCAATATATAAAAAAAGCTATCAGTACTACCTGAACAATATCTCTCAAATGGAAGAAATCTATTCGGCTGTCGTTGACAGTTTGAGTTTAAGGGAAAGAATCATGAACAGACAATAATATGATATATGTTATACCCTTCCAATATTGAAGAAAAAATTGGTTTTAACAGGATAAAAGATTACTTAAAAGATTACTGCGATGGCGAATTAGGTTTATCTTTTGTTGATAAGATTCGGTTTACCAGTGATTTTGAAAAAATTGACGCACAAGTTAAACAAACTGATGAATTTGTTAAAATTTTAAGATCACGTGATTCTTTCCCGGGGGGAGAATATTTTAATCTACGTAAATATCTAATCAAAGCATCCAAAATTGATGCATATCTCCTTAATGAAGAATTTCATGAAGTAAAATTATCCCTTGTCAAAGTCGAACAGATTTTAAAATTTTTCAAAAAACGCTCTTCAGATTTTCCTCATCTATCTCTACTTACCATCGGGATTTACCTGAATCCTCAAATCACCCATGCTATCAACAAAGTGATTGATGAAAGAGGAAACATCAGGAATGCGGCCAGTGAAAATTTACAGGATATCAGAAATCAATTACAAAAACTCGAGTTTAAAGTCAGGAGTAAACTTGAAAATATTCTGAAAAAATATCTGGCTGACGGTTATTCAAATGAAGATGCCACCATCACTATTAGAAATGGGAGACTTGTTTTACCCGTCAGAGCTGAGTTTAAGCGTATAGTAGGAGGTTTCATTCACGATGAATCATCCACCGGACAGACAGCTTTTATTGAACCTTCCCAGGTAGTAGAAATCAACAATGATATCAGGGATTTAATACACCAGGAGAAAAGAGAGATCATCAGGATATTAATAACCCTTACCGATCTGATCAGACCTGAAATAGAAAATTTAGATAAATGCAATCATTTTTTAGGTCTTTTTGACTTCATTAAAGCTAAAGCAAGACTGGCCATCGAATTAAACGCCATTTTACCGGAATTATCACCAAAAACTATTATTGACTGGAAAGAGGCACGTCATCCGCTGTTGTATTTGACACATAAGAAAGCCGGGAAAGATATTGTCCCTTTAGATATTTCGCTTACCCAGGATATAAAAATCCTTGTTATATCTGGTCCTAATGCGGGTGGGAAATCGGTTTGCCTACAAACAGTTGGTTTATTACAATATATGATCCAATGTGGTTTATTAGTATCATTGGCTGAAGGATCTATTATGGGAATATATAAACAATTATTCATTGATATTGGTGATGAGCAGTCCCTCGAAAATGATCTGAGTACCTATAGCTCTCATCTGATCAACATGAAATTTTTCATGCAAAACACAACACCCAGGACGTTATTTTTAATTGATGAATTTGGAACTGGTACTGAACCACAGTTTGGTGGTGCTATTGCAGAAGCTATTCTTGAAAACATGAGGAAGCAAAAAGCATCTGGTATCATCACAACACATTACACCAACTTAAAAAAATATGCTGAAAACCACCAAGGTGTTATGAATGGAGCAATGCGGTTTGATATAAAAAAAATGGAGCCTTTATTCATTCTTGATATGGGTAAACCGGGTAGTTCATTTGCCCTCGAAATAGCTAAAAAGATTGGACTGACTGAACAAATCATTAATCAGGCAAAAAGAAATATTGGTGCAACACATGTAAAATTTGAAAGATTAATCGCGGAACTTGAAGAGGAAAAGCGTGAATTTGATAGGCAAAAACAGCATCTGATATCAAAAGAGGAAGAATTGAAAAACCTTGTAGAAGAATATGAATCCATAAAAAATTATATCAATTCAAAACGTGATGAACTTTTAAAGGAAGCAAGTAGAAAAGCAGATCATCTTATTACACAAGCCAATAAGGAGATTGAAAGAACAATCAGAATAATCAAGGAGGAAAAGGCTGAGAAAGAAATCACTAAAAAGGCTAGAAAATCCCTTCAAGAATTCCAGGAAAACGTTGTTACTGCTCAAAAAACTTTAGACAAGCAAAAAAAGGAACCATATTATATAACAGAATATAAATCAGGCCCTTTAAAAGTAAACGATCATGTCAAACTAAAAGATAGTAATACCTATGGTATAATTCTATCTATTAGAAGTAACAAAGTGCAATTGGCGATTGGAAATCTTAAATCCAATGTAGAATTATCAAGGTTGGTAAAGGTATCATCTACGGAATATAAAAAGGAGGCTGATATTCAGGAGAAGAATTCGATAAGACCTAAAGGACTGGATATCAATGAAAAACAGAAAAATTTCAGCTCCATCCTGGATTTACGCGGTAAAAGGGCTGAAGAGGCATTGAAGATTTTAAGTGGTTATCTTGATGATGCGATGCTTCTTGATGTGAAAGAACTTAAAATCTTACATGGAAAAGGCGATGGAATCCTGCGTGAGGTTATTCGGAATTTTTTAAAGCAATATGATTTTGTAGTATCAGTCAAGGATGAACATGTCGACAGAGGCGGAGCTGGAATTACTGTAATTAAGTTACAATAAAAAAGGCTGGACCTGCCGGCCTTTTTTACATGATATCATTTTTAAATTATTTACTCATTTCAACCGTATAATTACCATCTAATCCGGCAACTCTTAAACTACTGAAATTAAAAGTAAGTGTTAAACTCGATTGAGTTAAGGAATTAATTGTTAATTGATCTACGGGAGCAACATCTGTAAGTAAAATAGAGGTGGTCGATGATCCACTGAATGCCCATTTCGATGATCCTACGGTTACAAAGAAATCAGGTGCCCCGGTCGAATTGAATGATGTTGGATTAGAATTTGCATCAATATTAAAGGTTATTGATAACTGATCCAGAATGGTTGGATCAACACCCTGAGGAGATTGTGTAGTATTCTGATGCGACCATGTTCCATTGAGTAACTGGGCCTGTTCCTGTTGTGGTGTAAGCTGCCCGTCTCCATTATCTCCCCCACAACTGGCCATCACGATCATAGCTGTGATGATACCAAAGCTGATAATATAAAATATCTTTTTCATCTGTATAAAAATTGAAATTTCAGTTTAAATCTTGCTATAATTAATATAAAATCCAATCAAAAGGTAATCAAAATCAAACATGTGTATAATCTGATATGGATATAATATCTTTAACAAATGAATATTCTTCCGACTGATTAGATGCAATAATAATCAATTTTTCAGTCACTAATCTTGATATTTGATCTAAATACCAGGATTTCCCCGTGGAATCCAAATTTGTCATAGGTTCATCCAATAAAAGGATCGGAGATTGAGAAAAAAAACCTAACCCTAATTTTAATCTTTGTTTCATTCCAGAAGAAAAATTCCTGAGATATTTATGTTTGTTATTTTCGAGATATACACGTTCAAGAAAGGCATCAATATCCAGATCGTCAGAAATACGTTTGTGTGAAAAATGAAATTTGATAGATTCTGCCAGTGTTAATTCTTCGATCATTTCTACATAAGGAGCCACATAATCAATATATTTAAAAAAGTGATCATTAATTACTTTTTTTTCATCCACATAGTAGGATAAGACACCTTGTGAGGGCAACATCCAACCTGAAATGATTTTCAAGAGTGTTGATTTACCACTTCCATTAGGTCCTGTAATAGCCACAGGTCGTCCCACCTGAATGGTATAGTCAAGACCTTTAAAAATCCACTGATTTACAAATTTTTTCCCCAGATCTTCAAGGGATATGATCATATATTAAGCATTATCTACCCCTTTCATGATACCTCTATCTGACGTTCTGATGAAATTAATGATCTCATCTCTTTCTTTAGATGGAGGCATTTCCAATTCCACTACATCTATGGCCTTGGAGTTGTTAAGCCCCCTGAGATACACCTGACGGTAAATTTCCTGAATCTCGTTAATCTTGTCATTTGAATACCCTCTTCTGCGGAGTCCGATAGAGTTAATTCCGGAATAGCTCAGGGGTTCACGGGCAGCTTTAGTAAATGGGGGAACATCTTTTCTGACCAAAGATCCTCCGGCTACAAAAACATGACTACCAATCTTCACAAACTGATGAACGGATGATGAGCCTCCAATTATGGCCCAATCGTCGATTTTTACATGGCCTGCTACCTGTACTGCATTGACCAGGATACAATGATCCCCTAGTACACAATCGTGCGCGATATGAACATAAGCCATTAAGAGACAATTTTTACCAATCACAGTCCTGGAACGATCATTAGTCCCTCTACTGATGGTGACATATTCCCTGATGACAGTATTATCGCCTATTTCAACTGTTGTATTTTCTCCATCAAACTTCAGGTCTTGAGGAATACCAGATATCACAGAGCCCGGGAAAATCTTACAATTTTTCCCGATTCTGGCACCCTCCATAATGGTCACATGGGAACCTACCCAGGTACCTTCATCTATCACCACATTCTTATGAATACAGGCAAAAGGTTCAATCACAACATTATCAGCAATTTTTGCCTCAGGGTGTATATACGATAAAGGTTGATTCATTTGTTCTTCTTTACAATGCTAGCTGACATAATGGCTTCCGTGACAAGGGTATTCCCGACAAATGCAAGTGTTTTCATTCGAGCGATTCCTCTCTTGATGGGTTCTAATAATTCACATTTTAAGACTAATTGATCACCTGGTAGTACCATTTTACGAAACCGGCAGTCTTCAATTTTAATAAAATATGTCCAATAATCTTTCGGATCCCCTAGATTATTTAATGCCAGGATACCGCCAGTTTGTGCAAGGGCTTCCACAATCAAAACTCCAGGCATAACGGGATTACCTGGGAAATGACCCTGAAAGAAAGGTTCATTATAAGTTACATTTTTAATCCCTGCTACGGTAGTTTCATCCAGATGAAATATTTTATCAACTAATAGGAATGGTGCTCTATGGGGCAGGGTTTCGCGGATCATGTTAATATCCATTACAGGAGGAAGCTTGGGATTGTATGGAGGGATGTTGATCGATTTGGGATCATTCATCTCTTTTTTCAGCTTCTTGGCAAAGGCGACATTTGGAGCATGGCCAGGTCTGGCAGCTAAGATTTGAGCTTTTATTGGTCTGCCTGCCAGTGCCAGGTCACCCATTACATCAAGCAACTTATGTCTGGCTGGCTCATTTCTATATCTTAATTCTACATTATTAAGGATACCCTCCTCTTTAACTTCCACCTTTGGCTTATTGAATAATTCAGCGAGATAATCCAGTTCATTTTCTTCCACAACCCGATCAACAACCACAATAGCATTATTCAAATCCCCACCTTTAATTAGATTATTCTTATACAACATTTCCAATTCATGTAGGAAACAGAATGTTCGACATGAAGATATTTCCTTTGAGAATTGTTTGATATCTGTTATTGATGCATGCTGGCTTCCTAATACCGGGGAATTATAATCGATCATAACAGTAATTCTGTAATCATCAAGGGGCAGAGCGGCCATTTCAACATCCCTTGATGGATCACGGTAGAATATTGGTTCACGAACTTCAAAAAAGTTTCGAAGTGCATTTTGTTCTTCAAATCCGGCACTCAGCAAAGCTTCAACAAAAATTCTTGAACTACCATCCATAATCGGTATTTCAGGTCCATCGAGCTGAATAAGTACATTATCCACCTCCATTCCCACTAAAGCAGCCATGGTGTGTTCAACTGTAGCTACCCTCGCTCCATTTTTTTCTAAGGTGGTACCTCTGGAAAGATCAACGACATGATCAACGTCAGCTTCTATTATTGGTTTCCCATCAATATCAATACGCTGGAATTTAATACCATGGTTTGGCTTTGCCGGAAGAAATGTCATTTTAGCTTTAATTCCGGTGTGTAAACCCACTCCCTCAATAGTAATAGGTTTCTTAATCGTATGCTGCTTTGTTTTCATATATAGCTAATCTCCCTCGTAATTCATATACTTTTCTTCTAAAATCCTGATTCTTTCAAGAAGATCAGGAAGTCGTCTGAAGATTGCATATGACTTTCGACTTCCATTTATTTCGAATGCTGGAGTACCAAGAATTGTTTCACCCTCCTTTAAAAAAGATTTCGTAACTCCTGATTGTGCCCCAATTGTTACCTTGTCACCAATTTCTAAATGACCCACTATTCCAACCTGACCTGCAATAATACAATTTTTTCCAATTGTGGTCGAACCTGATATACCAGTTTGTGCTGCTGCTACCGTGTTCTCATCAATAATAACATTGTGAGCAACCTGTATAAGATTATCAAGTTTTACTCCCTTTTTTATGATTGTTGACTCTAAGGTGGCGCAATCGATAACTGTATTTGCACCAATATCAACATGATCCTGAATGATCACATTTCCCAGTTGCGGTATTTTTTTATATGATCCATCTTTTTGAGGCGCATAACCAAATCCATCACTTCCTATAATTGCCCCTGAATGTATTTGACAATAACTTCCAATGATCGTTTTACTGTAGACCTTCACACCGCTATGTAAAATGGTATTATCACCAATAGTTACTTCATCACCGATGTAGACGTGAGGATATAATTTTACATTTTTCCCAATAGTAACATTGTTTCCGATGTATGAAAATGCTCCTCTGTATACCTTTTCGCCACAAAGGCTGTTCTCCCCCAGAAATGAAGGCTCTTCAACACCTTCCTTTTCGTATGTAATGATTTTATTGTACTCATCCAATAATAAGGAAAAACTGGTATATGGATCATCAACTCTGATCAATGTTGTTTGTAACGGCTTAACAGGTTTAAAGTCCTTACTGACAATGATAACAGAAGCATTTGTTGAATAAACACTATTTTCATATTTAGGATTCGAAAGAAAGGAAATACTTCCCTCTTTTGCACCATCAATGGTACCAAGATTATTTATTATTAAATCGTCCCTTCCCTCAATCTCTCCGTTAAGTAGATGAGCTATGTCACGAATAGAAAACTGCATGATTATTCAAAAGATTCACAAAGATACACTTTTGGGCCAGCATAGATAGTATTTTTTAACAATTTTGCTCATCGCTTTGATATTGGGAAGATCCGAAGCAGCAGCAATATCTATGATACTTCCATCTTTCATCATCACATTGATTTCAGATTTATCCATTTCATAAGCAGCATTACTCATATGGCCATCTACAACCAGATAATTAGCTTCTTCAAATGACACGCTAAAATTTTCCGTAACTTTTTTCAACAAAAACTCCTTTAGTGTAGGATCAATGGGTTTATCTTTCATGATTATCCTGAATAAATCTCTTTCTATCAACATACGACTCAATTCGGAAAGTACTTTGTCATGATGATATTGCCAGATTTTTATACTACCCCAAATATCATGATCATCCAATGAAAGGTAAGCTTTTAATAAATCTTTGCTATCTTCAATATCACGGACAGAATAATCAAAATCTAAAAATACCCGGAGCGAATCATTTCGGGATTTCAGAAGTCCGGACTGGGCAAGGTATTTAGCTCTCTTAATCAATTGAATTAGCAATTTCTCAGTACCTACTGTAGTTTTATGTAGATAGACCTGCCAGTACATGAGTCTCCTGGAACTGAGAAAATTCTCAATACTGTAGATGGCCTTTTCTTCAATTACAATATTATCATCTGATACATTCAGCATTTTCAGGATTCGATCAAATCCAATTTTACCTTCACTCACACCTGTGAAAAAACTATCCCTGTTTAGATAGTCTAATCGATCTACATCCAGCTGACTTGCTACAAGTTGACTGAAAAATGGTCTATGATACTGGAGATTAAAAATTTTGAGAGCTAAGTCTAGTTGATTATCAAAAATAGTATTAAAATGCCGTATGATAATGGATGACATTTGCTCATGATTAATCCCATAAAGAAGACTTTCCTCAAGTGCATGTGAAAAGGGGCCGTGTCCAACATCATGTAATAGAATAGCAGCTAAAGAAGCTTCATACTCTTGCTCAGATATATTGATCCCCTTCGATATTAAGTTCATTAATGCCTGATCCATCAAATGCATTGCACCCAAAGCGTGATGAAAACGTGTGTGTATTGCTCCAGGGTAAACATAGTCAGTCAGACCTAACTGCTTTATCCTTCGTAAACGCTGAAAATAAGGATGTTCAATAATTTTGAAGATAAGACCATCAGGAATTTTAATAAATCCGTATATTGGATCATTGAGAATTTTTTTCTTATTCAACCTAACTTAATTTTATTATTGCGTTTATTATATAGAGGAATTATGATTTTTAACTGACATGCAAAGATATAATATTTTATGGGCTGATGATGAAATTGACCTTCTCAAACCACACATGATGTTTCTTGATAAGAAAGGTTATGATGTTATACCAGTCAATAGTGGCTCTGATGCTTTAGAAAAATGTTTGTCTGAAACTTTTGATATTGTATTTCTCGATGAAAATATGCCTGGAATGACCGGATTGGAAACGCTCACTAAAATCAAAACTATTCGACCTAACTTACCTGTTGTGATGATCACAAAGAGTGAGGAGGAGCATATTATGGAAGAAGCCATTGCATCAAAAATTGCTGATTATTTGATTAAACCTCTTAATCCAAACCAGATTTTGATGAGTGTAAAGAAGATCCTCGAGAACAAACGACTGGTGACCGAAAAAACCAATTTAAATTACCAACAGGAATTTCAGCAGATTAGCATGGCAGTTAATGATTACCTGAATTTTGAGGAATGGTCTGAAATTTATAAGAAACTAGTCTATTGGGAACTTGAATTCGAGGAGAACCAGAATCGTCAAATGAAGGAAATTCTCGACATGCAGAAGAATGAAGCCAATTTGAATTTTATGAAATATGTGAAAGAAAACTATGAGAATTGGCTTGAAGATAAAAATAATGATAATCCCATTTTATCAAACAATTTACTGAAAGAAAAAGTAATTCCGCGAATAGATGAAAATATTCCAACCTTCTTTATAATAATAGATAACTTGAGATTTGATCAATGGAAAGTAATAGAACCTTTCGTATTGGAATATTTCATATTGAATACAACTGATCTTTATTATTCGATTCTGCCTACAACCACAGCTTATGCCAGAAATTCAATTTTTTCAGGTCTTTTACCTTTAGAAATGTCGAAAAGATATCCCGATATCTGGCTAAATGAAGATCAGGAAGGAGGTAAAAATAATCATGAAGAAGATTTTCTCGGTCGTCATTTCAAAAGGTTGAAATTAGATATTCGAACTTCATACCAGAAAATTAAAAACCTGAACCAGGGACGAAATTTAGTAGATAACATCATTAACCTAATGCATAATGATCTTAATGTAATTGTTTACAATTTTGTAGACATGTTGTCACACGCACGAACTGAAATGGAGATTATCCGTGAACTGGCGCCTGATGAATCAGCTTACCGATCCCTAACAAGATCGTGGTTTCAACATTCTCCTTTACTGGAAATTATAAGAAGGATTTCTGAACATGAAGCCCAATTAATCATTACGACCGATCATGGGACTGTCAGGGTCAAAAAACCATTCAAGATTATTGGTGACAGGAACACAAATACCAACCTTCGATATAAAGTAGGAAAAAATCTGAATTTTGAGGAAGATAAGATCTATTTTACAAGAAATCCAGAACAAATATATTTACCCAAAGTGAACGTTTCTAGTACATATGTATTTGCAGTTGAAGATCTGTTTTTTGCCTACCCAAATAATTTTAATTATTATGTAAATTATTATAAGGACACCTTTCAGCATGGAGGATTATCAATGGAGGAGATGATAATTCCAATAATTTCCCTAAATTCGAAATAGTTTTTTATTCTTTTTGAATTGAAAATCATTTGTCATACAATTGAAGATTTACCGGAAATTACAAATCAGATTTATGATTATGGTAAAAAATTCTCCATCTGGTTATTAAAAGGAGAAATGGGAGCAGGTAAAACTACTTTTGTTCTGGCTTTAGCTGAAATAATTGGGATACACGATCACGTTAGTAGCCCGTCTTATTCCATCATTCATGAATACGAAAGTCTGACCGGAGAAAAGTTATATCACTTCGATTTTTTCAGAGTAAATAATGTTTCGGAAATTTTCGATATAGGATTTGACGAGTATATTGATTCTGGCAATTTATGTTTAATAGAATGGCCTGAATTGATAGAAAATTATCTGCCTGATAAGTACCTTATCATCAATATAGATAATCCCGATAAGGAAGAGAGAATTTTTAATGTTATAAAATATGAGTGAAAAACAACCAACCGGATTTGAAGAATTGGTAAAGGGTAGTAAGCTTTATCCACAAGAATCTCCGTTGGGTTTGAAAAAGAAGCGTATTCCCCTTTTTATTGGTATACCTAAGGAAATATCTTTCCAGGAGAATAGATTGGCAATTACACCTGAGGGGGTAAATCTACTGGTAAACAACGGCCATGAAATATGGTTAGAGACTGGCGCAGGAAAAGAATCAAAATTTTCTGATAAGGAGTTCAGTGATGCCGGAGCAAAAATTGTTTATTCAAATGAAGAAGTGTTTAAGGCTGATCTGGTTCTTAAAGTAGAACCTCCAACCCTAGAAGAAATAAATCTGATGAAGTACGGTAAAATACTGATATCTGCATTACAACTAGGGAATCAATCGCCCGCCTTTTTACAAGCAATTAATAATAAAAAGCTGACTGCACTGGCGTATGAGTTTATTGAAGATAAGGTTGGGGGTATGCCGGCTATTAGGGCGATGAGCGAAATCGCAGGTAGTACAGTCATGTTAATAGCTGCTGAATATCTAAGTAGTGTAAATAATGGTAAAGGCATAATAATGGGAGGAATTACTGGAGTTCCTCCTACCAAAGTAGTAATACTGGGTGCAGGTACTGTAGCAGAATATGCTGCCAGGACAGCCCTGGGTCTTGGGGTAGATATTCAAATTTTCGATAATCAAATTTATAAGTTGCGAAGATTAAAACACGCACTTGGTCAACAGGTTAATACTTCGACATTGAATAATATACTACTCCTGGAAGCCCTAAAACAAACTGATGTACTTTTAGGGGCAATTCGAACAGAAAAGGGACAAAACAGATGTGTTGTAACTGAGGAAATGGTATCACAAATGAAACCTGGATCAGTAATTATTGACGTTAGCATTGATCAGGGGGGATGTATCGAGACTTCAGAGCTTACTACGCACGATAATCCGGTTTTCACAAAATATGGTATCATTCATTATTGTGTTCCCAATATCGCATCCCGCGTTCCCAGAACAGCTACAACAGCATTTAGCAATATTTTCACACCAATATTGCTTCAGGCTGCCGATGAAGGCGGTGTTGATTCGATGATTTTTAATAATAAATGGTTTCTAAAAGGTGTTTATGCATATAATGGTCATCTGACCAATGAACACATTGCCAGGAAATTCAAAATGTCCAGTAAGGATTTGAATTTATTAATTACTCCGAGATATTAACCCGAAAAATTTATGAATAATCGGGATTAAACATTTACTTTTATCTCTGATTCTTTTTTGGTTAACTTTCTGATTTTAATGCCCATATAACCAAAAAACATGGTCATAAAAGGACTGATAATATTAAAAAAGCAATAAGGAAGGTATGTTAGAGTTGAAACTCCCAGGACCGATGATTGGTAGGCTCCGCAGGTATTCCATGGTACCAATACCGAAGTAACGGTTCCCGAATCTTCGAGAGTTCTACTTAAATTTTCCGGAGCTAGTCCTCTTTTTTCGTATGTATCAGCAAACATTCGACCAGGTACAACAATAGACAGATACTGATCGCTGGCCGTCATGTTGAAAAATACACATGTTCCGGCCGTAGAAGATATGAGCGATCCTGTGGAATGTGCATATTTGATAATCGATAAAGTAATCCTTTCGAGAAATCCTGCAGCGTCCATAATTCCGCCATAGATCATGGCACAAACAATCAGCCATATGGTGTTTAGCATACCACTCATACCACCAGTCGATAATAGCTCGTTTACTTTCACATTACTGGTTTCAACACTGATTTCCGTATACATAGCTTTCATAATCCCAACATAGGCTGCTTTTATAAAATCATTTGATATTCCCGAAACCTGCTGAACAACATCGGGCTGCAATATCAGGGCAAAAACAGCTCCTAATAAAGTGCCCGAAAGTAATGCCGGTAAAGGTGCCACTTTTTTGATGATCATAAATATAACTAGTGCAGGAACCAGGAAAAGAGCTAAGTTTATATTAAAACTATTATCTATAGCAACTAAAACGTTATGGAGATCAGTTTCAGAACTAGTTGTGGATGAAAAAAAACCAATAATTAAAAAGATAAGCAACGTTATGGAAATGGAAGGTACGGTGGTTAATGACATGTATCTTATATGTGTAAATAGATCAGTGCCAGCCATTGCAGGTGCCAGATTTGTAGTATCTGACAGCGGAGACATTTTGTCCCCAAAATAAGCACCTGAAATAATAGCTCCTCCTACAAGTCCTTCATGATAGCCGAGTGTTGTTCCTATTCCCAATAATGCAACCCCCAAGGTGGCAACAGTTGACCATGAACTTCCCGTAGCCAGTGATACAATGGAACTTACCGCACATGCAGTAAATAAAAAAATGGATGGGTGAATGATTTTTAAGCCATAATAAATCATTGCAGGGACAATTCCACTTACTAACCAGGTACCCGCTAGTGCTCCGATTAATAAAAGTATCAAAATAGAAGGCAAAGCAGAACTCAGTGTTTTAACGATCCCGTTTCTGAGTTTTTTCCAGTTTATCCCAGTTCTTGCAGCAATTAATGCTGCAACTGCACCTGATATAATTAAGACAATCTGGTTAGATCCTTCAAGAGATGCATCTTTGAAGACAGATACATTGATCGCTAAAAATATAATAAGAAAAACTACTGGAATGAAAGACTCAATTAGTGTGGGTTCTTTTTTTCTTGATGCTGACATCTATCCTGATCAATTCAAACAAGCTCCGAATATAAAAAAAAATAACCAGTGTGAAGCTTTTCGAAAGGTTTAATTCAGATTATTTAATCTGTACATGAGTTGATCAATTATCTTCCATATCACCTAATTGTATTTCAAGTGCCTTAATAGAAATCTGGATTTCAAAGACTGATACCGCCAGAGAAGCGATCAATAAGATCAAGCTGATTCCAAATGTAATTCGCCCCATCAAAACATTTTCTGCGAACAAGAGGAACATGCAAACAACACAAAGTAAAAGACTTAGAACACCCAATGCCTGCATATTACGAATTAATACAACCCTTAATCGCAGATTTTTAATCTGTCCAAGCAATGTTTTGTCCGGTTCTTTCTTATATTTTGAATGCAGGTTTCTGATGAGATTGGCCAAAGTTAGAAATCGATTTGTATAAGCCAGCAACAATAATGAAATGGCCGGGAACAACAATGCAGGCGTAGTCAGATTGAGCTCCATATATAAAGAGAAAAAAGTTTTGTGTTAAACAAAGCCCTGGTATCAGTTATATTTTTTTTATAATGAAATCCCCATAAAGGACATAAAAGCAATACCCATCAATCCAGTAAGCAACATGGTTATTCCTAAACCTTTTAAACCATCAGGCACATTGGAGTATTTCATTTTTTCTCTTATAGCAGCAATAGCAATAATGGCAAGAAACCATCCGATTCCAGAACCAAATCCAAAAACGGTGGCTTCAGCAAGTGTATAATCCCTTTGTGCCATAAAAAGAGAAGATCCCAAAATAGCGCAGTTTACGGCAATTAACGGTAGAAAAATTCCCAACGATCCATACAATGCCGGGGAGAATTTTTCGATAACCATTTCAACCAGTTGAACCATGGCTGCGATGGTAGCTATAAACATGATAAACTGTAAAAAAGAAAGATTAACTTCAGTAAAATCACCAACAGCAGCTGGCATCCACTTGGCAATTGCTCCTTCTTTCAAAACATATTCATCTAATAACCAGTTGACTGGTACTGTAATGATAAGCACAAAAATAACCGCCAGACCCAAACCAAATGCGGTAGAAACTTTTTTCGACACAGCCAAATAAGAACACATACCCAAAAAGTATGCAAAAACCATGTTTTCAATAAATATTGCTTTTACTCCAAGATTGATTAATTCCATGATCAAATGTTAATGTTGTTCAACATATCCTGTTTTTGCCCTTTGAACCCAGATTATAAGTCCTAAAATAATAAATGCGCCAACAGGTGATACCATTAAACCATTGGTAGGAAAAGTACTCCATCCAATTGATTCAAAAATGGCAAATCCAAATAATTTTCCTGACCCAAGTAATTCTCTAAAAAAAGCAACTGCAATGATAATCCATGAATACCCCATTGCACTACCAAATGCATCCAATATTGAATCATATGGTTTATTTCCCATGGCAAAAGCTTCTAAACGTCCCATCACGATACAATTTGTAATGATCAATCCAACAAATACCGATAGTTGTTTATAAACATCGAATGCGTATGCATGTAATACTTCATTTACAAGACTGACAAGCGAAGCAATTATCGCCAGCTGAACAATAATCCTTACCCTTGTTGGAATTAAATTCCTGAGAATTGAAGTGAACAAGCTTGAAAATATCATCACGAAGGTCACTGATAACGCCATGACCAGGGTTGGTTTTAGCTGAGTTGTAACAGCGAGTGCTGAACATATCCCCAAGACCTGAATAGTAATCGGATTATCATCATTTAACGGATCAACGACAAATTTTTTCCTTCTTTTTGATAATAAAGCTTCTGCCGGTTTTTTTATAACTTCCTTTTCGAGTGTTTCAGCCATATTCAATCAATTTTCTAATTCAACAAACGGGCAACTTTCCGATCTTCTTCTTTTATTTTATTTATAAAAGGCAAATAGTTTTCAAAATAATTTTTTAACATTCTGTTAACTCCCTTCGCTGTAATAGTTGCACCAGACATTCCATTAATATTGTGTTCATCTAAAACAGAGGGAGGATTATTTTCAGATTTCAGCATATTCACAGATTCTAATTCACCTTCTTCGTTAAATATCTTTTTACCTCTATATCTATTTTGTACCAATTTTTCAGTAATTCTGGCTCCCAGTCCAGGGGTTTCTGCCTTATGATCCAATACAGCTCCGGCAATTGTATTCATATCTGTTTCAAGTGCAATATATCCCCAGATATTATCCCACAGGCCATTCCCGTAAAAAGCAAAAATATAAGCAGAAATATTCTCAGGATCGCCTTTTTCATGAAATCTGAATACCGGATATAATCTTTCATCCGGGTTTCTCTTAAACTGTTTTTCAATATCAACCTTGGCTGCATCGATTGGTTTTCCATCCTCATCGGTTTCGACGAGTTCGGCAGTGGCATCTACTACAATAGAACTAATCCTGTCGTCAAAAATCTGAAGAATGTTCTCCTTGGGATCAACCTCCATTACTGCACTCAATATTTGCTTTTTGGTTGCAAATTCCTCAGCTCTCTTTTGAGCCGGCTTAAGTCCTTCAGAAGCCAGAGATAGTAATCCACCTAAAATAATGGTTAATATAAGAGAGAATATAATCACATATGTATTAGACCGTTGCACGTTGTAACCTCCTTTTCTTATTTGCTTTAACTATATAGAAATCAATAAGTGGCGCGAAAACATTCATTAATAAGATGGCTAACATGATACCTTCAGGATAAGCGGGATTAAATACCCTGATTAAAACCGTTAATATTCCTATGAGAAATCCGTATATCCACTTCCCCTTTTCAGTCTGAGTAGCTGTTACAGGATCCGTAGCCATGAATACTGCTCCAAAAGCCAATCCGCCCATCACGAGATGATAATGAGGTGGTAAAGCCATAAATGGAGTAGCACCTGCCAGATTGAATATCCATCCCATAACATAAGCCCCGGCAAAAACTGAAGTTATAATTTTCCAGCTACCTACACCTGTAATTATCAACAGAACTCCTCCAATCAAAGCCATTAAAGTAGAGGTTTCCCCAATAGATCCAGGGATGAATCCAAAAAACATACTTCCGAATGAATACATATCACCCTGCCAGGTATTGGCAAACGCAGTTATTACGTTATCTGCCCCTTCCGCTGCTGCTGCAATAGCTAAAGGGGTAGCACCTGAATATCCATCAACGGTTGTTTCACCCCCAAGATAGGTCCATACCTCACCGGAAATTTGCATTGGATAAGCAAAATATAGAAACGCTCTGGCTGTAAGTGCCACATTGAGAATATTCATACCAGTACCTCCAAAAACTTCTTTAGCTATGATCACAGCAAAAGCGGTAGCTAAGGCAACCTGCCATAAAGGAATCGTTGGTGGCACTACCAATGGGATTAAGATACCGGAAACCAGGAAACCTTCGTTGATTGGATGTTTTTTAATTGTGCAGAAAAAAAATTCAATCCCCAATCCGACAGCATATGTAACAATGATAAGTGGCAAGGTCACTTTTATTCCTATCCAGAATTTATACCAGAATCCTGCTTGTTCACCAACAGCTAAATAATATTGATGTCCTAAATTCCACATGCCAAACAAGAGTGCTGGAATCATTGCAACGACCACTGTCATCATCAACCTTTTAAGATCAATGGCATCGCGGACGTGTACTCCTTTTCCGGAGGTAGTATTTCCCAATTGAAAAAGGAAAGTCTCAAATCCTTCAAAAACATAATATAGTTTTTCGTATTTACCCCCCTTTTCAAATTGAGGTTTTATCTTATTAATGAGATCCTCAAGAAACTTCATTTATATAAATTTAACTTAACTGCTTAGTAATAAATCCAAACCATTTCTAATTATCTGTTGCAAATTATGTTTAGATACATCAACAAATTCACACAATGCTACATCCTCTTCTATAACTTCATAAATACCTAAGGCTTCCATTTCATCATAATCCTCGGCCATGATAGATTTGAATAAATAAGTCGGATAAATATCCATTGGCATCACTTTCTCAAACACTCCACTCTGTACAAAAGCACGTTCATCACCACGTGTATTCGTTGTGAGGTTGTACTCTTTATCCTTTGAATTTAGGAAGGAAAATAATCCTAAAGCCTTATGAAAGCTCAACCATTCAAAAGTAGGTTTAAACCACCCTAACAACTCATTCTGGTTTCCTTCAGGTATGACCGATATTAAATTGTCATAGTAACCAAGATAACCATCTTTTGAGATTTTTTCCCCGGTTAAAACGTTGCCGCTAATGATTCTTACATTCTCTGACTTTAGTTGTCCATTGAGCAATTTACTCACCTTTGTTCCGGATAATACCCTGTAATATTGTGGATTTTTTACTTCTGATCCAGCTAAAGCAATAAGTTTAGAAGCATCGTATTTACCTTCAAGGAAAAGTTTCCCTATTTGCGCAAGCCCAATAGGAGTGGTTGTCCATACAAGATCACCTTTACTAATAGGATTGATATGATGAATCTGGATTCCTACATTACCGGATGGATGTGGTCCAGATATCTTATGGATAGATACATCTGTTAAATGAGAAAAAATCTTTGATATCTCAGCATCAGCATTCAGAGTAATATGAATCTCACCAGCTGTGAATTTTTTTAATACGTTTATACCAGCTTGTATATAATTTTCCTGCCCCTGTAATATGTAATCAATATCTGGAGCTAATGGGTGTGTATCAAAAGCTGAAATGAAGATATCTCTAGGTTCATCGTCAGGATTTGCTACTATACCATACGGACGTTGAATAATATGTGGCCATACTCCTGATTCACACATCAATTTACTGGCTTCTTCACGACTTAAATTTGTGATATCTGAAATGGAAAATGAATTGAAAGATTCGTGTTCAATTTTTTTATCGGCCAGTATCTTTATTTCCAATAATTTTCTCTTATCACCTCGGACGATCTCAACAATTTCACCACTAACAGGAGCAGTATATTTAACTTTCTCCATCATTTTACAGAAAAGGATAGGGGTTCCGGCCTTCACATTATCTCCCTCCTGAACGATTACTTTTGGCCTTTTAATCCCTATAAAATCTGTTGGTTTTAGTGCATACGTTTCTGGTGGATCAATTTCTGAGATTTTCTTAACTGCCTTACCAGCAAGATTGATATTAAATCCTTTCTTGATTTTAATGGTTTCAGTCATTTTACGAACGTAGATTCATATTTATAAGTAGGCGTCGCAAAAATAACAATTTTTCAATCAAATAAAATTTACTTCCAAATTAAATTTATACTCATATAATTCCTGCAGATCATATCAATTCTTACCGATCGTATCGACGTGATCAGCGACTTTCTCCATGAGCCACATAGGTGTTGAGGTAGCCCCACAAATCCCTACTAAATCATTTTTATTAAACCACTGTGGATTTAATTCAGTTTCAGTCTCAACAAAATAACTGCGATTATTGTTTTCTTTACAAATATTAAATAAGGCCCTGCCATTTGAACTTTTCTTTCCGCTAACAAAAATGATTATATCATGAGCCTGCGAGAATTTTATCAACTGGGGTTCTCTGTTTGATACCTGACGACAAATACTGTCATGCGCTTTGAAATATGCCATGGTATTGTCTTTAATTATAGATTTCAGTTTTTCTTCAATCTTATTTTTAAGAATGTAAAATCCTTTGGTACTTTTCGTAGTCTGACTGAAAAGAATAATTGGTCTTGAAAAATCAATTTTTTCAAAATCTTTTTCTGATGATATAATGATTGCATTTGATTTAGTTTGTCCATTAAGACCAATGACCTCTGCATGCCCTTTTTTACCATAAATAACAATCTGACCATTGACTTTTTTCATTTCATCAAATGCACATTTTATTCTGTTCTGTAATTTTAAAACTACCGGACAAGAGGCATCGATTAGCTCAAGATTATTCATCAAAGCTATCTTGTATGTTTCTGGAGGCTCTCCATGTGCCCGGATAAGTACCTTGCAATTCCGTAAATTCATAAAGTCCTTTCGATCGATGATCTTAAGACCCTTTTCGTTCAATCTGGATACTTCTATATCATTATGAACAATGTCTCCTAAACAATAGAGAGTATCTCTATCTTCCATTTCATCTTCTGCGATCTGAATGGCAAATTCAACTCCAAAACAAAATCCAGAATTTTTATCTATTTCTATTTTCATCCAAATATTCTATTTAAATGCAGTATTAATGTCTAATTATATCTAACAATCTTTTACTGGACATGGTATTGGGCCTTTTTTCGGAAGACTCCTTTTTTGGGGTTTAGTTGATGAACAACTACACATCCCAATCGTTAGATATAATAAAATAAGCAATGGAATAATATATTTTCTTTTAAACACAGTTATTAATCGAAATTATAGTTTACAAATATAATCAATCTAAAAAGCAGAAAAATAAGATTCTATGACATTATGAAAAAAGAACAAAAAGGCTCAGTAGAGAAAGTCCTGCAGGAATTAGGTAAATCAATTGATGAATTGATTAATAAAACAAAAAATTCTCGTGGTGATTTAAAGAAGGAAATGAATGAACGTATTGCTGAATTAAAAAGAAACAAGGAAAAGCTTGAAAAGGATTTTAATCAGTTTAAGGAAGATCATGCTCAGGATTTTGACAAGTTCGAGAATTCAGTACAAAAAGCAGCTGATGAAGTAAAGCAAACATTTCAAAAATTTATGGATAAGATTAAAAAAGATAAAAAGTAAAAAAATATAGTAAAAAAGCTAAAAATGGTGTAATAGATATAATTACTAAAAAATAATTGAATCTTCTAGTAGTGATTGAGTTTCTTGATATTTTGATACTCAAAATCAAAATCAATCTCAAAGCAGTTGGGAAACTGTGATTTCATTGTTTGCTTTAGTTTTTCTATATTATTTGAATAAAAAATAAAAGCACCGCCACCTCCGGCTCCACAAATCTTACCCCCCATCGCCCCGTTTTCCAGGGCATAATCATACATTTTATCAAGTAATTCATTACTCGAGGAAGGTGCAAGCTGTTTTTGGGCTCTCCAATTACGGGATGATATTTCGGCGCAGGATTCAATATCTCCAGATTCTAAATTTTCAGCAAATTTTAAACCACAATAAGCCAGTTCTTTAATTGCCTGTTGACCTGAAAATGTATGGTAATTACGATAAACCTCTTCAACTGCAAGTTGTGCGTTTCGAGATTCACCGGTATGTATCAATATCAAATCGGATCTCAATTTTCGAAAGATTCCATCTTGAATATTAAAATTTAAAGGCTTTGCATAATCACATCCAAATTCAAAACAATTAAATCCGCCATAGACGATGGCATATTGATCCTGCCTGCCAATGAACCATTGTAGTTCTTTGTTTTCCAGGTTAAAGAGATCTTCACTTATTACTTCAAGACTTTTGGGTTCTGCATTATATGATTTGGAATTTAACATCTCCAATAATTTGGTAGCAGTCGATGTGCTGAGCCCACTTCCCCTGGGGTATCCGGAAAAGTTAAATTTTCCGCCTTTGTATTCAATTAATGGCCGAATCGCTATATTTGAAACATACCCTTTTTGTCCATTCATAATATAAGGAACATCCGTCCAACCACCAGCGAAATCAATTCTCAATGGTGCTTTTAAGGAAAAATTTATTTTGTGTATGATTTTACTGGTTGATGTGGGTATTAGCTCTGCCGGGACAAATCTTGGGATTAATTCAAATTTTATCCCGTAAACGTTACACAATGCTTTTTTATCTTCGATTGCATTGTCATCATCATTCAATACAAATACATCCGGTCGCAGTCGATCTATTTTATCATAAAAATCTATCTTTCCTTCACCAATTTTATCATCATTTAATACCACATAATCGACATCCTGCATTGCAGCTATTAAATACAGGCGGTTATTTTCTGGATTAACTGGTCTATCCGGGCCCTTAATTTTCTGTACAGTTATATCTCTTCCAATCCCAACAACAAGAATTTCGCCAAAAGTTTTACATTGATTTAAAAACACTGCATGCCCGGATTGTAAAATATCAAAACACCCTGAACAGAATACTATCTTTTTGTCAGGGAAAGAATCTCTGAGCTTTTTAAGATCTTTACTTTCAAGAACCTTAGCTTTTATCGATTCGAACATAAACGAACATTAAATCCTTTCCAATACAATTTCTATTAAGCTGTCAATTATTTTATTATAATCCTTTGAAAAAGTATTCTTTATTCTATTTGCTATTATGGCATTTAAACATAATACTTCATGTCCCATCATTCTACCAAATCCATAATAGGCCGAAGCTTCCATTTCAAAATTTGTTAGCCAGAAATCCCTGATATGAAAATAAATCAGATCATTTAATAAGTTTGGTACTTTAGAGTCTATTCTCACAATTCTACCTTGAGGAGCATAGAATCCTGGTGCTGATAATGTATTACCTCTCAAAAGATCAAAGGCTATTTTCTCTAACAATTTTTCGGAACATTGGGTACAATACGGTTCAAATGGAAGTTGAAGTGTCTTTTTTAATTCGTAGCTTATGTTCTTACCTTTTTCATCTTGGGGAAAATCATAATAGGTAAATAAATTGTCAAGACCGATAGCATATTCAGAAACCAGATGTGTACCTATTTTAATATCAGGTTGTATACTCCCGGAAGTGCCAATTTTTATGATGTTGAGCTTCTTTTTTCTTTTTTTTACTTCGCGAGTTTTAAAATCAATATTAACAAGGGCATCTAATTCTGTCATTAGAATTTCAATATTATCAGTACCCATGCCAGTACTTATAACAGTCAATCTTTTACCTTTGAATGTGCCAGTATGGGTAATAAACTCCCGTTTGTTCATTTCAAAATCGAGCGAATCAAAATATTTACTAACTCTGTATACCCTACCCGGATCTCCAACCGCTATGATATTATCTGAAATATCTTTGGGTTTCAGGTTAAGGTGATAAATAGTACCGTCGGTATTAATAATTAATTCAGATTCCAGTATTTTACTCATGTTCTATAAATTATTTTGCTGGTTGTTTTATTTACACATCAATAGGTTTTGCAGGATTTCCAAAAACAGTTGCTCCGTTTTTTATATCATTCACAACAACTGAGCCAGCACCAATTCGAGCACCTTCCCCAATTCTAAGACCTGCTATTATAACAACTCCGGAACCAATAAATACCTCATTTTCAACAGTTACATCTGATCCTATGATCGATCCTGCACCGATCTGTACAAAATCTCCAATTTTTGTATTGTATTCAATAATGACCCCGGAATGAATCAGATTGTGATTACCCAAAGCAACATCAGCCCCAAGAACAACGGAATCATTAATAAAATTACCATGGGATATGGATGAAGACTGGGCAAGATGTGCGTTTTTATGAATTGCGTTTACCGGCATAACTTTCCGCTTGTCAGTCAGCATGTTAACCTGTGATTTTCTTTCTTTATTATCATCACTTGCAACAAAAGCCTCACATTTTCTGCCAATGAGTTTTAAATAACCTTCATCATCTGTACGCCCCAGAATGGGAATTTGATTTATATCAGATCCATGTAACGCTTCATGATCATCCAAAAAACAATAGATCAAAATATGATGGCTTTGAAAAATTTCAAATGCTGCCTTACCTATCCCACTTGCGCCAAGTATGATTACAGGTTTTTCCATCTTCATAATCGGTTCAGACCAAATTTACATTAATTAAAATGTCTACCAAAATTAATTGCCAAAAAGACCGTCTAGGCGCTTTATAATAGACTTTTCGTAAAGTATCCAAAAAAGAAAAAATGGCATATAACTGATTTTATACCTTTCGAGAGTTCCAAAATTAGGTGTAGTATATGCCATCACTATAGCCAATATAAACACATATGTTACTGCCATCAACATCCAAATATTTATTCTGTTGGGTGTTATTTTTAGATGCACTAATTTATAGGTTGTTAATAACAGGATTATCAAATTAAAAATCCCTGATAATTTAGGTAAGATACTGTTACCCTGCCAGGGAAACGGCATAAAAAGGCCTCCGAAAAATGAAACAGGAATATTAATTAAAAAGTGATATATACCTGTTCCGAAAGGTAAAAACTTGATCAGATTCTTTTCTTTTGATATTTCAATTATCTTGATATGATTTGAATTGATTACATCCATTATGTTAGAGAAGTGAAAGTTTGGGTGTATGATGGAGGTAATTAGTGCCATCATAAAAAATATACCAAAAAAGATCAAGTATCTATTGGTAAAAACAAATTTATTATAGGTTGTGGCAAAAATAAATCCGGATGAGATTGACAGAAACATAATAGCAGCATAATGATATTTGATAGACCAGAGCATCCAGAATAAGAATATAATGTATATAAAATAGAGAAAACGGAATGAACGTCCATTATACCATTGAATAAATAGAGCTGCTATTAAAGAGATACACGCAAATGCAATGGATTCTTTTAATACCCCTGAACTCCAGAATACAATCGTTGGGAAATATAAAAAAGAGATAAGTCCAGCATACTTGCTATCAGGCCAGTATTTAACAACTGTCCCAACCAATATCCATGCTCCCCAAAAGCTGAAAAGTGACAGATATAATGATGAAATCCAATAGGATCGATCAGAAATCAAATACAATAAACTCAAAATTTTTACAAAAAATAATGACCTGGATTCTACTAATACATGGGGTAATGTTTCCTGAATAAAAGAGAGATCAGAATAGATCAAAAAAGAAACCCAGTTAAAAAAAGATGGTGATATATTATTTAGAACCAGATGAACTGCTTGATCATATTGAATTGTATCTCCCATTCTGTAATAAGAAAAGTATAAATAGCCAATTCCGGCCCCACATATTAATTTGAAAATAAGTGCTGTGAAAAAATGAATTTTTAGTTTATTGTTATCTGCTTTTAAGTATATGATCCCTACTAAAAGGATAAGACAAATAATACTGATGTATAACACTGGAGATCTATTTTGAATTTAGAAGTATTTCGGTCCCAATATTACAATTTAGGCATTGTTTTTTATAACAAAAATTATTGTAAAGTTCAATGAACCCCTGCGAGTCAGCGGCATTATACATAACTATTTCTAAATTTTTCCAATATCGGATAATCTTATTGTTTTCATAAGGAATAGACTCCAGTAAGGTAATACCCCTATCAATATACGATTCATTATCTGCAAATTTACCATAGGTATAAAGTATTGGCACAAAAGAATTGATAATGATATTATCGATACTAAATTTACCCAGACCCTTTAATGTTAATTTGGATTTTTCACCAAAATCATAATGTCTTTGCCAATATTCTGATTGAATCACACTTAAATCATTATATATCTGATGTACATCTGTAGTGTTAAGAATGTATGAAAAAGCATTTCTTACTTTGGATATAAATGTCGCTAATTGGGAAATTCTAATAGTAGGGAAATTTTGAGGGTGTAACCGTAAAAACTTCCATTGGTATCTTTTCAAAAATTCGAAGTCCAAATGATATTTATGTCTCAGATATGCGTATTCGTTCTTTAATTCCAATTGATAGTTGTCTTTCTTTTCATCTAAGAATCCCGCTATACCGAATAATAATGCTTCCAATCGAAATACATCATTGCTATGCCTCAAGATTATTTTTAACGGGAGAAATTTTGAAAGCAATAACATATTTTCCTGATTTATTTTAAATCCGAAGTTTTTAGCCAGGCAACGATACGTAATTTCATCCCAATCGTTATTGCATTCATTTAATAAATGGAAAATATCGGAAGCTTTTCGTTCTAACCTCATGATTAATGTTTTCTGGACCATATTCAGAATAGTGAATCTATTAACATTTTTAAGCTGTGAACCGCATGCAATTTTTCTCTCGGAATAGTAAATCAGCTTTCTAAAACGATCGATAAGGTCTCCTGATACTCTTCCTTTTAGCTCTAATGTCGGTATTTCAGATTGATCCTGTCGTAGAACAGGTTGATCATTTTCCCAGACAACATGCAATACAACCTTATTGTAATTGGCATTGAATTGATGATGATGGAATTGCCAGTGGGAAGATTTTACATGTATCTCTATTGCGCCAATCCAGGTAATCTTATCGATCTGGATTCTGGCCCCGGTAAAATCAGGGCCAGCATTTGTATTTAAATGCCCGGGAAATATAATTTCCAATGATTGGCCATCGGACACTACAAGATGTCTAACATTAAAGTATGTATATTGCCATACAAATGAAAGGAATGATTCATTAATGAACATAGCTGGAATAATTTGGTTAAGATGATTTGAATATAATAAATTTAGAGATATTTATCCATTAATTTTTTCATTTGATTACGAAGATCCATCGCATTTTTTCGGGCAGCTATTTCAAATCCTTTATCACGAGAGGCATAAATGATTTTGCGGGATGAATTAACAATAAGTCCAACTGCCTGATTTATTCCAAACTTGACAACTGATTCTATGTCTCCACCCTGAGCTCCAATTCCCGGGATTAATAAAAAATGCTCCGGTATAATTTCCCTTATTTCTTTGAGATATTCCGCTTTAGTTGCGCCAACTACATACATCAAACGATCATGCCCTGCCCAGGTTTTCGATTTTATTATTACCTGCTTGTATAATTCCAATTGTGGATTTTTCAAAAGTTGAAAATCAGCACCGCCAATATTTGAAGTTAAGGCAAGTAGAATCACCCACTTATTATCAAATTTCAAAAAAGGTATAACTGAATCATTACCCATATATGGATTGACCGTAAGTGCATCAAAAGAATAGTATTCAAAAAAGGTTTTGGCATATAATTGACTTGTATTTCCAATATCTCCTCTTTTCGCATCAGCAATAATAAATATGTCTTTGGGAATATAGTTTACAGTTTTTTGCAAGCTTATCAAGCCTTCTGGACCCAGGGCTTCATAAAAAGCTAAATTTGGTTTGTAGGCGATACAAATATCATGTGTAGCATCAATGATTCTTTTATTAAACTCAAATATTGGATCGTCTAATCTTTTTATATATTCAGGAATTTTGGTTATATCAGTATCAAGGCCTACACATAAAAAAGATTTCTTTTTCTTAATTTGATCGAATAAATCCTGATATGTCATTGAGGTTTGTGAATTTGTGCTAGCGTAAATCGATCTCCTCTACACCTGGAAATCTGTTAGAATCAAACAGAAATTCGTTATCCTCCGCATTATATGAACTATCGAATTTGACAATATCATATAAATATGTATTTCCTGATTTATCAAAAAGTTCCCACTGCTTCAGGGTATGATCATTCTTATTGATCCATAATTTTACTTTATAAAAAGGTTTATTAACATCATCAGGTACAAGATCGATGATTTGATATATATGGTTACCAATTTTCTCCTCCTCAAGCAACATATATTTATAACCTTCTCTGTATGCGGTAAAAATATTTGATGGTGTCATATCGCCATCCTCAGGAAGGTAATAATCAATATTCACCTCATTTACATCTTTAAGGTAGGTCCAAAGTGTTTCACCATCATTAAAAATCAGCTGATCCCCAAGATCTAATTTAAACTTATCTCCCTTGATAATTATATCACCTGCAAACTTTTCCTGAATATTTTCCATTTTATTCTCAAGCACATATGTAAATTCCGCCTTAAAAGAATTAAGGTCATTATAATTTGAACTCATTTGGTTCAAAATTTCAAGTGCCTGTGGATCATATTGCCCTTGTCCGTTTACATAACCTACAAAGCTTATTAGAAAAGCTAATAAAATAATTTTCTTTCTCAACATTTTATTGTTAATCATTAATTTCATCAATATCCCTCAATAACTGTTCCAAAGCATATTCATCTTTGACCAATACCTCTCTCGCTTTCGAGCCTTCAAATGGTCCAACTATCCCAGCGGCCTCGAGTTGATCAATTAATCGACCTGCCCTGTTATATCCTAGTTTTAATTTTCTTTGTATCAATGATGTACTTCCCTGCTGGTGAAGTACAATAAGCCTCGCAGCATCTTCAAACAAAGCATCTCTTTCAGCAAGATCTACTTCTCCAATTTCACCACCTTCGTCCCCCTCATATTCAGGCAATAGGTACGCTGAAGGATATCCTCGTTGCGAACCGACATAATCACAAATTCTTTCTGCTTCTTTGGTTTCGATATATGGACTTTGTAATCTGATGATATCAGAATGGAATGACATCAGCATATCTCCCATCCCAACTAACTGATCAGCCCCCCCGGTATCTAGAATAATTCTCGAATCCATTTTTGACACTACTTTATAAGAAATTCTTGCCGGGAAGTTTACTTTTATCGTTCCTGTGATAACCTTAACATCCGGCCGCTGTGTTGCTACAACAAGATGGATCCCAATAGCTCTAGCTAATTGAGCCAATCGTGCAATTGGAGTCTCAATTTCTTTCCCGGCTGTCATCATTAAATCTGCCAATTCATCAATTATAAGAACAATATATGGCATATAGCGATGTCCGTTATTTGGATTTAATCTGCGACTGATAAATTTATCATTATATTCCTTTAAATTCCTGCATTGGGCTTCCTTTAAAAGATTGTACCTGTTGTCCATCTCAATAGATAACGAATTCAGTGTATAAATTACCTTTTTCGTATCTGTAACAATAGGCTCATCGCTATCGGGTAGTTCAGCAAGAAAATGTCTTTCCAATTTGTTATATAAAGTCAATTCAACTTTTTTCGGATCTACTAACACAAATTTTAATTGAGAAGGATGTTTCTTGTAGATTAAGGAAGCGATGATCACATTAATACCAACAGATTTACCTTGACCAGTAGCCCCCGCAATTAATAAATGTGGCATTTTTGTAAGATCTGCAAGATATACTTCATTGGAAATCGTTCTTCCTAATATAATAGGGAGTTCATAATTCGTTTGCTGAAATTTTTCAGTAGCAAGTACAGATCTGATTGATACTAATGTTTTATTTTTATTGGGTACTTCGATGCCGATTGTACCCTTTCCAGGTATCGGAGCTATGATACGAATCCCTAGAGCCGAAAGACTTAACGCTATATCATCTTCCAGATTTTTGATTTTCGATATTTTCACTCCGGCATCTGGAACAATTTCATAAAGGGTAACAGTTGGTCCAATAGTAGCTTTTATACTTGATATACCAATTTTAAAATTGATGAGCGTTTCAATAATTTTATCCTTATTCTGTTCAAGCTCCTCCTTGGTTACTTGTCCTCCCCTTTGATCATAATCATTTAAAAGATCCAAGGTAGGATATTTATAGGTCCCTAGATCCAATGTTGGATCATAATTCTCCAGTTTATCAATAGCCTTTTCTCTATCTTCGGATTCTTCTACTATCAATTCCAATTCATCATCTCTTAAAATGGAAGATCGTTGGTTCGCAGAATCTCCATAGTCATCTTGGATAGATATTGCAGATTCATCCGGTTCACTTACCAAATCAGGATTACTATTTTTGGACTTGGCGTTATTCGAATGTTCATCCATTTGCAGCTCTAAAGATTCCTCACCCAAACTGTTTTCTTCCTTGTCAATTATGGATATACTGTCAAATTCTTTTAAATTCGATTCATTTAAAGCCCTTTTCCTCAATCCTATTATCTCAGTTATATTAAAAAAGTAAATAATGAATATAAGAAATGATAGTAGAAGTAAAAGATATGTTCCCCATCCTATGAGGGAATGAAATAAAAGAGCTAACTCATAACCCAGGCCTCCGCTTAAAAAATCGGCACCCTGATAGTTTTCCGTATTCAGTGTAGTATACCCGAAAAGTAGACACAACCAGAATGTAAAAAACAAAACAAATTTAAAGGATCTATATACTGGTATTATCTCTATTCTTGATACCAATTTAAATCCTACTATAAAAAGTAGTGGTGGAATAAAGAAAGCTGAAATGCCAAACCAGTGAAAAATAAAATAATGAGAAACAACAGCACCAATGATACCAAGCCAGTTTTCCGCATCTAAACCAGTTTGCTTAATTCCTGAGGCTTCAATAGATTCAACAACACTCTGATCAGCTTTTCCTGTAAAAATGTAAGAAATGAATGCAGTCAATAAAAACAACGACAATCCTAATAATATAAATCCTATTGAGAGATGAAAGCGCCGATCATTAAGGAATTTAAAACTAAAGTTTATTTTCCTTTTAGGCCTGCTCTTTCCCCTTGATGTGTTGGTTTTATAGGTGTTTCTTGCTGCCATCTATCTCACAAAGCTACAAATTTAATTGATGGTTGAAAGGTAAAAAAATATTAACAAAACAAATCATTATGTACACGATTTCAAACTGAGTCCCTATTTATCAGTGCCTTATTAATTCTTTTCACGATCCCGGGCCCTTCATAAATAAAACCGGTATATAATTGTACAAGACTAGCACCTGCTTCCATTTTTTTAAATACGTCCTCTTCAGTCATGATCCCTCCAACGCCAATAATTGGAATGCGATCCGATAAGTTTTTTTTTAAATATCGGATTACTTCATTCGATCTTTGCTCCAAAGGCTTACCGCTTAATCCTCCCTCTCCGATCGCAGCAATTCTATCCTCGGATACATTCAGATGATTTCTTCTAATGGTTGTATTAGTAGCTACAATTCCGTCCAGCTTTAATGAATTCAGTATCTCTACGATATCATCTAATTGATCATTTGAAAGATCCGGTGCTATTTTAAGTAACAATGGTTTTTTTTCAGGTCTTTTCCCAATTTCATGCTGGAGTGCTCTTAGTAATATTGTCAATGGTTCTTTTTCCTGCAGTTTTCTAAGATTTGGTGTATTGGGTGAACTTACATTAACCACAAAATAATCCACAAAATTGTATAATGCACTCAGACATTTCACATAATCATCAACGGCATTTTCATTAGAACTTGTTTTATTTTTTCCAATATTCCCACCAACAATCACTTTAGATTTCCGGTTCTTTAATCGTGTTACCATTTTATTAATGCCCTGATTATTGAAGCCCATTCGATTAATCAATGCCTTATTGACCGGAATTCGGAATAATCTTGGTTTAGGGTTACCATCCTGAGGTTCAGGTGTTACCGTGCCAACCTCAATAAAACCAAAACCAAAATTGGATAATCCATCCAACATGACAGCATCCTTATCAAACCCTGCCGCCAAGCCTACAGGATTATCAAATTTTAATCCAAACAGCTCTCGGGAAAGGTTTGGATGATCTACCCGATATACCTTTCTTATGAAATTATTTAATAAAGGAATTTTATTAAGTATCTGAATATACAAGGTGGCCAGATTATGAATCGTTTCGGGAGGAAATAGAAATAATATGGGTCTTAAAATGCTCTTGTACACAACCGCAAATCTCAAACATTTTTTTCAGTGTGCAAGTTAACAAGTACTTCTGACTATTTATCAACTTCTGGGATGAAATTCCTTAATGACCTGTTTTAGATAATCCCTGTCCAAATGTGTATAAATCTCAGTTGTGGTAATTGATTCATGGCCTAACATTTCCTGAACAGCCCTTAAATCTGCTCCCCCCTCAATGAGATGTGTGGCAAATGAATGTCGAAAGGTATGTGGACTTATTTTTTTACCAATACCTGATTTTTTCGATAAGTTTTTAATAATGGTAAAAATCATCACTCGTGTCAATTTAGCTCCTCGCCTATTCAGAAATACATAATTCTCAAATCCTGGTTTTATATGAATATGACACCTGATCTCATTAACATAAATCTTTATATATTTAAGCGCTGCCCGGCCGATCGGGACCAGTCTTTCTTTTCTACCCTTTCCAGTGATTCTAAGGAAACCGATATCAAAGTATACATGACTAATCCTTAATTCAACTAACTCTGATACTCTCAAGCCTGAACTATATAATGTTTCAATGATAGCACGGTTACGCATTCCTTCATCTGTGGACATATCAATCGTTGCTAATAATTTCTCAATTTCATGGTAATGCAAGGTATCTGGAAGTTTTCGACCCAGTTTTGGCCCTTCGATTAATTGTGTGGGATCCTTATCAATAATTTCTTCAAACAATAAATACTTATAGAAAGCTTTCACACCTGAAAGTATTCTAGCCTGTGAATGTGGTGTCAATCCAATTGTCTGATTTATGTATTCCAGGAATCCTTCTAATTGATCTGTGGTTATTGTTAAAGGAGAAGTTTTATTATTGGAGATTTCAATATACTGTTTTAGTTTTATAATATCATGAATGTAGGCTTCTATCGAATTTTTGGATAAAGATCGTTCAAGTTTCAAATAATTTTTAAATTGCCGGATATATAAGTCCCAACTCATCAATTTTTATAATTAAAACTTTATATGGATGAATATAATCATTATTAACGGGCCCAATCTTAATTTACTTGGAAAAAGAGAAAAAGATATTTATGGAAAGGAAAAATTTGAAACATTTTTTGATGGACTGCAAACGAAGTATAAATTAGTAAATCTATCCTATTTTCAATCAAACGAGGAGGGTGCAATTATTAATAAGATTCACGAAATTGGATTTTCCTTTAATGGATTGATCATCAATGCAGGTGCCTTTACACATACCTCCGTAGCTATTCGGGATGCCATTGCCAGTATTGAAACCCCTGTCATTGAGGTCCATATATCCAATATTTTCCAACGTGAATCATTCCGTCACCTAAGTTATATTGCACCAGTTTGTATAGGATCAATATCCGGATTTGGATTGGAAAGTTACAGGCTGGCTCTGGAGTACTTCATAAGTAAAAAATAATTTTTTTATCTCTTCCCCTTTAAGAGGCAATCATTAGATTTGCCAAAAATAATCATCATGCCGAATTTCAAGGAAATCGCATCCGTAACAATAATATTATTTTCAATTATTGACATAATTGGTTCCATTCCTGTCGTTATCGATTTAAAAAAAAAGTCAGGCAATATTGAATCGCTTAAAGCTACGATTGTTGCCGGAATTATTATGATTGTATTTTTATTCCTTGGCGAATCGATACTTAACCTTTTTGGGATTGATGTGTACTCATTTGCTATTGCTGGCGCTATCATCATTTTATTAATAGGATTTGAAATGATTCTTGGAATTACGCTTTTTAAACATGAATCTGCAGGATCAAATACAACCTCTATTGTCCCTTTGGCCTTTCCACTCATTGCGGGAGCTGGAACAATGACTACAATTATTTCTCTCAGAGCCGAATACCAGGAATTGAATATTTTTCTGGGCATTATCATAAACTTGATCCTGGTCTTTATCGTTTTGAAATCTTGTAACTGGCTGGAAAGAAAAATAGGTAATGGCGGATTTATCATTCTTAGAAAGGTGATGGGTATTATATTATTGGCCATTGCCATCAAATTGATTAAAAGCAACCTGATATTATCATGATTACAATCTACACTGATGGTGCAGCAAAAGGGAATCCAGGTCCGGGAGGATATGGAGTAATACTTAAATATAAAGATTTACGGAAAGAACTTTCGCAAGGGTATCGTTTGACAACCAATAACAGGATGGAACTAATGGCTGTTATTGTTGGACTTGAATCAATTAAGCAATCTGATTGGATTGTTACGATTTATTCCGATTCAAAATACGTTGTAGATGCAGTCGATAAGGGGTGGTTATGGAATTGGCAGAAAAAGGGATTTAAAAACAAAAAAAACATTGACCTCTGGCAACGGTTTATTCCACTTTATAAAAAACATAAGGTGAAATTTAAATGGGTCAGAGGTCATGCAGGACATCCTGAAAACGAAAAATGTGACCAATTGGCCGTTGCTGCTGCTGATAGTGATCATCTACTTGAAGATGATGGTTTCATTCATGAAGAAAATTAATCATGTCAAATCCTTTCTTCTCATTTAAACAATTTACTATATACCAGGAAAATGTAGCAATGAAGGTGACCACTGATGCCTGTATCCTTGGCGCATATGCACAATCCAAACAACCAAAAAAAATTCTGGACATTGGTTCGGGTACTGGTATACTATCAATTATGCTTGCTCAAAGATATAAGTCGGCTGAGGTTGATGGTATTGAATCAGATCTGCTATCTACGAATCAAGCAAAATCTAATGTCAATGCTTGTGCCTGGCATGATAGGATCAGGATACACCATAATCGAATACAGGATTATGTGAAACAAATAAACTATAAATATGATCTGATTATCTGTAATCCTCCTTATTATGAAAATCAGCTTAAATCGGTCTCTCAAAGAAAAAAACGTGCCCGACATGCAATAGATCTTCAATTTTCAGATTTGGCATATGCGATCAATAAGCTGATAAAGGAAAAAGGGAATTTTTATACCATTGTTCCATGTGAATCTTTCCAAAGACTGAAATATGAACTTTCTTTTTTTCGAGTAATGCAATTTGATTACCTGGAAATTTTTAGCATTCCCGGGAAACCAATGAATCGAATTATTGGTGGATTCAGCAAAACGCGGAGAAAAAAAATTGAAAAAAAACTTACGCTCATGAATGAGATGAAAGAATATTCGACATTTTTCAAACATTTACTTAGAGATTTTTACCTGGCATTTTAATAATCTTGGGAGTTTCTTCATTGATTTCAATACCATGAGCTATAAGCTCCTTTAAAATAGGATTATATATTTCCTTTCTTATAGGGATAAATATTCCTTTAAGATTTAACTTCCCGGTTAATATTAATTTTGCAGCAATTCCAACAGGTAAGCCTACCGTTTTTGCCATTCCGGTTCTTAGGTGATCCTCTCCTTTGCAAATAAGATAAGTATTGATCATTTTAAGTTTTTCTTCTTCAAAATACTCAAATTTATGCCACATGACTATCATATCACGATCATCTTCTTGAAGTGTCCATTTCTTCTTTAGAATATGTTCCAATATTTGTGCAGGAGTCCCTTTTTCCAGACCCACTAGTTCATCGCTAAACATTTCCAACCACTGAATTTTAAACATTTCCTGTGAATTAAATTCAAGGTTCAAATAATGCGCGAGTTTTAGTTCTACGGAATCATATGGATTATAAGATAAAAACGAGTTGATAAATTGCTTATGTGTCATTTTATCCACGTTATCCATCATATAAGAATCATCAGTAGCTCCAATCTGAACAAAAATATCCCATGCCCTGCAGAATCCAGGCCTGCGAAAGGTTCCCCTGTATAATGTCTTGATGTTTTCGAGATCATATAACTTCAGATACTTTAATGAATCCCTGTTAGCATAACCTTCAAAATATCCATGGCCAGGAATATGAACCATTTCTGTTCGACGAAATATTCTATGATAAGGAATATATTTATAAGTTCCTTCCTGAAGAAATTTAACACCTCCTTGTCCGGCAAGAATAACATTATTGGGATTCCAGGTAAACTTATATTGCCACGGATTCTCATCCGGTGTTGGGATAAGTAAGCCGCCAGTAAAGGTTTCGAAAGATCTTAAATTACCTCTAAGATCTTTGATTTTATCAATGACAGACATCGCTGACATGTGATCAATCCCCGGATCCAACCCGCATTCCATTAAAAAAATGACCCCCTTATCTGCAGCTTCCTGTTTTAATTTTGCTATTTCAGGTGATAGATAGGAGGCGGTGATCAGGTGTTTTTTATATTTCAAACACGAATGTGCTATACCCAGGTGATATTTTACAGGTAACATAGAGATAACCACATCAGCATTTTTTATCAAATTTTCTCTATGTTCAACATGGGTTACATCTAAAACTGTGACTTTACCATTTTGATGATTATTAATTCTTTGGAGGGCTAGATTTTCATCAATATCTGTTAGGACCACCTGATAATCATTTTGCTGGCTATATTTAAGTAAATAATCTATTAAAACCTGAGAAGATCTCCCAGCGCCAAAAACAAGTATTCTTTTCATATTTGTTCGTTATATCAACCAATTTATAGCATTTGTCTTGTTGAATCAAAATTTCTGTATAAATTAAATATCCGAAATAAAAATCAATGGATTCTGAAATTAGAGACATACATATTCAATATGAAATAATCAAGAACACTGAAGAAAAAACATCATCTGATGTACAGTTAATGAATAAAGCTCTTGCCGTAGCTGATCTTGCTTACGCACCATACTCATCTTTCAGAGTAGGTGCAGCTGTTTTACTGGAAGATGGAAATATAGTAACTGGTTCAAATCAGGAAAATGCAGCTTATTCATCAGGTTTGTGTGCCGAAAGGGTCGCGATGTTTGCGGCAGCCTCTCAAAATCCTGAAAAAAAAATTTTAAAAATTGCCGTTGCCGCTAAAAATAAAAATGGTAAAACTACACAAGTCACTCCTTGTGGAAGTTGCCGGCAGGTATTGTTGGAATATGAATATAAACAAAACCACCCTATCCAGATCTTATTGTTAGGTCCAAATAAATCGATGTTACTGTTCTATAAAGCCGATGCCTTACTTCCTCTTGGATTTAATAAATTTCAATTATCTTGACCAAAACATAGTCTTTATGTTCAATTTTTTAAATCTTATTATGCTATTACCTACTTATAAATAAGTATGCCGGAAACATTATGAATGAGGATACCCTAAAAGCACTTACTCAATTGTTAGCTTTGGTAACACTTCAGGACCATGTTGTTACCGAAACTGAACGCAATTATGTAATTAATTTATTTCGACAGGATTTAGATCCAGCTTCACTGAACCATTATATCAAACTATTTGATAAATTATCAGGCTACGAAAAGCAAACCGAAAAAATCCATGAAGCCAGGGATGATGTTCCGATATCAATGAAAGATACAGTTAGAACACTGGCTATATGCAATAAGATCAATAAGACGCTGGAGATTAGACAGAAACTTTTCCTTTTACTAAAAATTCTACAACTTATAGCGGTAGATGGTAATTTTTCAGTACACAAACAAAGAATAATTGAAACCATATCCGCTGTTTTTAATATAAAGTATAGGGAGCTAAAGATCATTGAAGATTTTGTTTTCTATCGGCCTGGAAATGAAATATCTTACCGGGAAATATTAATCGTAAACAATCAAGATTCTTTTCCAAAGGAGAAAATTCATAAACATATACAAGCCGATTTATCCGGTGAACTAATCTTTTTAAAATTACAGAGTATTGATATGTACTTTGTAAAATACTATGGAGATGAAGAGATCATTTTAAATGGTTTCATAATGGATCCGATACAGATCTATATGTTTACTAATGGAAGTTCTCTTAAAACACAACTTGGTAGAGCTATATATTATAGTGATTTAATAAAAAATTACCTTAAAGGATTTGATAACGCCAAGATTTCATTAAATGCCGAGAATGTTACTTTCAAATTTTTAACACATGAAACCGGTTTACAGAATATCATTATTTCAGAAGATGAAGCGAAATTGATAGGAATTTTAGGCGCAAGTGGTTCTGGCAAAACAACACTTCTCAATGTGCTGGCAGGTATATATAAACCATCAGATGGCACGGTTAAAGTCAATAATATTGATATTCATTCAACTGAACATAAAAGAAAATTGAAAGGAATGATTGGCTATATTGCCCAGGATGATATGTTAATTGAAGAATTAACTGTTTACCAAAACCTGTACTACAATGCCAAGCTATGTTTTGGTGACCTTTCCGATGATTTGGTTAGAAATAAAGTAAAGGATATCCTTACGAATCTTGGACTATGGGAGAGAAAAGATATGCGCGTCGGAAATATACCCAGTGAAAAAATTAGTGGTGGGCAAAGAAAACGCTTAAATATCGCTTTAGAATTAATCAGAGAGCCATATATATTATTTATCGATGAACCCACATCGGGTCTATCTTCCAGAGATTCTGAAAATGTGATGGATCTGCTTAAGGAATTGACCTATCGCGGTAAACTTGTATTTGTTGTTATTCATCAACCATCATCTGATATCTATAAATTATTTGATAAAATTATCATTTTAGATATTGGTGGCTATCCCATCTATTATGGTAATCCCATAGAGGCAATTACCCATTTTAAAAGGGCTACACGACAACTTGACAGTGAAAAAGGAATTTGTCCTGCCTGTGGTAATATAAATCCAGAATTAATTTTTAATATAGTAGAAGAAAAAGTAGTTGATGAATTTGGAAACTTTACTGATAAGAGGAAGGTAAAACCATCTCAGTGGACAGATTTATTCCAGAAATCGGAAAAAATAAAAAAGGTTAAAGACTGCGAATCTGTGCCTGATCAAAAACTTGTAATTCCCTCTAGATTTAGGCAGATTGGAATCTTTATTCAACGGGATCTACTATCAAAGTTATCAGATAGACAATATCTGATAATAAATCTGCTCGAAGCTCCTGTATTGGCTTTTATTCTTGCTGGAATTGTTCGTTATCAAAATGCATTTGGTAACACTGCCTATTTATTTCGTTTCAATGAGAACATCCCTGTGTATATTATGATGAGCATCATTGTTGCCATCTTTCTGGGATTAATGGTAAGTGCAGAGGAATTGATACGTGATCGTAAGATTTTACAAAGAGAAGCTTTTCTTAACCTTAGCCGAAATAGCTATTTATTATCAAAACTATCCATACTTTTCCTTATTTCGGCTATACAGACGTTTTCTTTTGTGATTGTCGGTAACCTGATCCTGGAAATAAAGGGGATGATATTGGCATACTGGCTCATTCTTTTTACAGTGTCATGTTTTGGGAACCTGCTTGGACTGAATATTTCAGATTCATTCAGGTCATCAGTTACTGTTTATATCCTGATCCCACTATTGATCATTCCACAGATGGTATTAAGTGGATTACTGGTGAGTTACGACAAAATTAATGAAATATTAGGGAATAAAGCCGAAGTTCCTTTGGTAGCTGATTTGATGACGAGTCGTTGGGCTTTTGAAGCAATGGCTGTATACCAATTCATTAATAACAGTTATGAAAAATCTTTTTATCAGATTGATCAAGAGATAGCACAGGCTGAATTTAAAAGTACTTTTTATGTAGAAAAACTGAAGGAATTGTTGGATGAGGTAGTATTTCTGAAAGATGACCAGAACAGACAAAATATAAGCCAGGATAATGCCAAACTGGTAAATCAGAAAAACGAGACAATTCAAAACAACCTTGGGATTTTAAAAAATGAATTGATGCAGGAATCTTTTTTGATTGATATACCAGAGATAAAAATGGATAATCTCTCACCAGATAAGTTTGAATTGTATATGGTAAATGAGTTTTATAACCATATTTTGATTATTAAAAGCATTTATAGAAAAAAAGCAAATAATGCCATTGAAAAAAAGGATAAATTGATATACCTTTTCGAGCATCATCCCGTTTACCAAAAACCTTTGGACCAATTAAAAAATGAACATTACAATGAAAGATTAGCTGACATGGTCAGAAATTATGGATCCAAAGAGAAGATAATTATTTATGGCAATAGATTAAAACAATTAGATGACCCTGTTTATCAATCGAATATAATTCCCGGATCTATATTCGATTACCGAACTTATTTTTTTGCTCCCCGTAAACAGTTGTTTGGTATTTATTTTAATACATTTACTTTTAATACCCTTGCTGTCTGGTTACTTACAACATTTTTATACATAACACTATATTTTCAAGTACTGAAAAAAATAATGTATGTTGTTAAATATAGAAGGTCTAAATATTTCTCATCATTTGGCATCTTTGTGTTTTAATATTGATTTTTTTAAAATTTCACACGGAGCTCGGTATTGGATATACTGATTTCTTAAAATCAATAAGTCATAGACAGGACATATTTGATAGCCATAGATTACATGCTTCCTATTAAAATGATCGGGATCCGGTATCCATTTTTTAGACTTTTGTTTGGAAATTAAATGAAATTACTCAAAATTAGGCAGGCTAACTGGTGAATAGTTGATAATACATTAAACCTCAAAAATGCAAAAATATTTTTACTTCATTTTATTATCGATCCTGGTAGCATGCCAATCTCCAAGAGAAAAGGGAGAATTAAGCTTACTTGACAGCCTGGAAAACATTGAAATTCCTCAGCCAAAAATTTCTGATGAACAGATTAACGAAATTATTAACCAGATCCCAGCCCCAATTGAATTATCTGCTATGATGAAAAAATCAGGTGCTGGATATAATAAGAATTATTTAAATAATCCTGAAAACTATTCTAAATATAATAGTAGCGTAGAACAGGCATTGAATCTGGGTATTTTTGGGGCTGACCTGGGGTATAGTAATCTTTATGAAGAAAACCAACAGTCGATTCTTTATGTTGGGGCTATCAAAGAAATGGTGGATGAACTAAGAATAAGTCAATTTTTTAACTTTGAAACAATTGAAAGACTGGCAGAAAAAAGAGATCTTGACTCACTCCTGCTTTTAACAACCCAGAATTTTAATGATGTAAACCTGTATTTTCAGGAACAACAAAGGTCAGGATTGAGTGTATTGATGATTGCTGGGGGATGGATTGAATCTTTATTCATAGCCAATCAGGTGTATTCAAACAATCAACAAAATACCGAGTTAAAAGAAACTATAGGTGAACAAAAAATAGTACTAAAAAAAATATTGGAATTAATTGCAAATTATAAAGATTCCAGTGAGCAATTCGATCATCTTTATACCGAATTAATGTCATTGATGGAAGCATTTAACGAAGTAGAACTTGAAACTATATACGGGGAACCAACCTATGAAGAAGTAGATGGTGTTTTAGTAGCTAAGGATAATAGCTCAACAACCGTCATCATCAGTAATGAAACGATTGAAAAAATACAAAATGTTTGTTCCGGGATACGGAATGGAATTGTAAGTTAACAGCACATAATGAGAGGATTTTATATTTCATCCATCACGTTGGTACTTATATTGTTAAATTTGGGAACAACTGTTCTGGCTCAATGTGATTTTCAGATTCAATCTCAGAATTGTATTTCAAAGATCAAGGACGGATTTATTTATGTTAAAAGTTTTAATGTGAATGGGCAGAAAGGCAGTAAACAAAAAATTGAATATTCATATGTAATGACAAAGGATACCCAGTATTATCTTAATATCTGTACCTCTGAAGAAGACACAGACGGAATAATTATCACAATATATGATTCCAACCGAAATCCAGTATCTACTAATCATGCCGAAAATAAATTTTTCCCTGCTTTAATTTTTCAGTGTGGTGCTACTGGTATATATTATATTACATATACCTTTAAAAATTCTAAAAATTTTTGTGGGGGTAGTACCCTGGCATTCAAAAAATAATGTTTTACAACTTTCTTCTAACAACCGTGGCACTTGCCTGATCAGTTGGAAATATAATTGAATCAGCGATGTTCACATGTGGCGGTCGAGTGATGATGAAATGAATCAATTCGGCAACGTCATGACCAGTCAGAGGTGTTATGCCCTTATATACATTATTTGCTTTTTCTTGATCACCTTTAAATCGCACTAATGAAAATTCAGTATTTACTAATCCCGGATTTATAGCTGATACTTTAATCCCGTGCTGATTCAGATCAATCAACATTGACTTATTTATAGCATCAACAGCAAATTTTGAAGCACAATAAACATTTCCATTAGGATAGACCTCCTTCCCTGCAATAGAACCGATATTAACAACGTGGCCATTTCCTCTTTTGATCATACCTGGAATTATTGCCTTTGAAACATACAACAATCCCTTAACATTGATATCAATCATAGCATCCCAATCATCCAAACTTCCTTGATCAAAAGGGTCCAATCCATGTGCATTTCCTGCATTATTGATAAGTATTTCAATTTTTTTCCAGGGATCCGATAATGAATTAAAAGAATCAAAAACTTTATCTTTATCTCGTACATCAAAATTAAGTATTTGAACTTCAGTTTTTAATTTTAACACATCTCGCATTTTCTCCAATCGATCTCGTCTTCTTCCACATAGAATTAATGAAAATCTTTCTTTTGATAGCAACCTGGCTGTTGCCTCACCAATCCCTGATGTAGCTCCGGTAATACAAACAATTTTTCCCATGATTATTCAAAAAGGAGGTATAAGGTAAATACGTTTGTTCTTAGACTTTCAATCCCATCACCATAACCGAATCTATCCTCTCTTAATAAGTTAACCAAACCCCTTGAAAACCTGATTTCAGGAGAGAATTTAAACAAAGGAAAATAAAAATCAAAACCAAAACCAAATTCAGCGGAGAGATTAAAGTTACCTGTTTGCAGCTTGCGTTCTTCTTCATCATCTTTATTTCCACTCGCTTGTATCCCAGGCATAATTCCGGCAATCATATAAGCCCGTGTATTTGTCCATCTTCTTGATTTATATTTAAAAAGTAATGGAATATCCACAACTGTTGATTCAATGAGTTGATTAATCTGCCCCCCATTTGTTAAATTATATTCTACCTTATATTCATAAAACCCAACTTTAGGTGTTATCCTGAAATCAAAATACTGTCCTAATCTGAAATTTACGATGAATCCAAGATCGAAGCCTAATCGTGACGGTGGCAAAATTGAGTAAATGGAATCTAACTGATCATCAATAAAATTTTGTGAATATTTAAGTTGATATTGCGATCGGTGCCCCCCCATTAAAAAACCATAATGGATCCATCGTTCATCATAATTGGGTAGATTGGTTTCTATAGTTTTCTGGGCAAAAGTTGAAATGGATAAGCACAGAAAAAAAAGTATTAAACTTTTTCGCCCAGATATATCGAGCTTATGCCAAATGTCAATGGAATACATTGTGTTTTTATAAATCCTACCTTTTCAAGTAATTTCAGAAAATCGTCCCCCTCTGGAAATGCCTGTACAGATTCAGGCAGATAAGTATAAGCAGAATGATCTTTTGAGATTTTTTTACCAATAAAAGGTAGAATTTTTTTAAAATAAAAGTTATACACCTGTTTAAAAGGAAAATGATCCGGTTTGGAAAATTCAAGTATAACCGCAACACCTCCCGGAATCAAAACCCTTAACATTTCTGTTAAGCCTACTTCAAGATTTTGAAAATTCCTTACACCAAATGCAACGATGACAGCATCGAATTTATTATCTTTAAACTGCAGGTTTTCTGAATCACCTTGAAATAATTCAATTTTATTCTGAAGTAACATCTTCTCTATTTTTTGCCTTCCCTGGTCCAGCATACCGTTTGATATATCGATCCCAATAATTTTTTCCGGATTTACTTTAAGGGCTTCAATAGCAAAATCTCCCGTACCTGTTGCTATATCCAGAATATATTTCGGTTGAAATCCTTCTAATAGTTGAATGGCTCTTTTTCTCCATCTGACATCAATCCCGAGGCTCAATAGATGATTGAGTAAATCATATCGTGGGCTGATGTTGTCAAACATCAGCGCTACCTGTTCTTTTTTCGAGAGGTCTTTGTCTTTATATGGAACAATTTGCATTAAAAATTGCCTGATAATTTCGAATCTAACTGAATTTGGAATGAACTTGTTGGTAAAAGTTCCTGATCTAAAAAGATGTGATATCTCAATTATTTATTTTCACTACTTTAAATTCAACCCGGCGATTCAATTCCCTTCCATCCCGTTCATCGTCATTAGATGCAAGAGGTCTATCTTCACCATATCCTACAGCTCTAATTCTGGCAGGATCAATGCCCTTCGATATCAATACATCAACTACAGCCTTGGCTCGTCGGTAGGATAAATCATAATTATACTCTTTTATGCCAATATTATCTGTATGTCCGGATATTTCCGCTATCATTCTGGAGTTTTCAGACAGCATTTGAAATAACTTATTGATTTCAGTGTATGATTCGGTTTTCAGGCTGGCTTTGTTAAAATCGAAATAAACATTTCTCATAACCGCAGAAGTCCCAGTGGTCAACTTTCTTAAGACCATATTGTATTCAAGAACCTGCTCCTCCTCTGTAATCCCAGGAATGGTAATAGACTTGTTATAAAATAAATAACCATCGCGTTCAGCCGAAATAGTAAAGTCCATAGATTCTTCATTTCTGACTGTTGCCAAATATTCTCCAGTAACTATTTTACTAACTCCAATAAGAAAATTCTGTACACTATTTCTAACCTGTACTGTAGCATCAATGGGATTACCCGTATCATCTTTAATATGGAGTAACAACTTGACAGGTAACTTTTCTTTTTCTTCAACTAAGACTATTTCAGGTTTCTCCTCGGTAATTCTTTGGATCTCCTCAGGAATGGAAAATCTATAAATGTCCTGGTATCCAAATCCATCTTCTCTTACAGATGAAAAATACCCTGTTTCTCCTTCTGAAGTAGTTATAAAGGCAATATCATTATCAGGTGTATTGATAGGATATCCAATATTTACTGGTTTAATCCATTGTTTTGACGTTGAATCATACACCGTCTTATAAATATCATATCCCCCCATACCGTTATGCCCTTCACTACTGAAATAGAGTGTTTTCCCATCATAATCAATAAACGGGAAATCATCATTATACGGAGTATTTATTGGCGACCCAATATTTTTTATTTCTGTCCATAAGCCCCTTCTATCTTTGATGCTGTAATAAATATCCAATCCTCCCAGGGATCCAGTTCGGTCACTGGCAAAAAATATCAGTTTACCATCAGGAGACAGAGATACTGAAGTCTCCTTGAATGTGGTGTTAAGGCTTCCAGGTAAGGGCTCTGGTCTACTCCAAAGACCTGTATTCTGTTTCCTTGAAATATAAACATCGCCACCATTCTCATCGACATAAATATACAGTTCCCGGCCATCATCAGATATTGCCAAATTAGATTCAAAATATAATGTGTTTATCCGGGGCGAAATATTTTCAGCAGGAGTCCATTCATTATTTTCTTTATATGAAATAAAAATATCTTCATATGGGAAGTTATCATTAAAAACATTCTCATTGATATTCCCCTCCTGTCTTCTCGATGTGAATACCAGTATGGTTTCACCCCTGTTAACACTGGGGCCATAATCCGGCCATTCCGAATTAACATCTGATCCGACATTGGTGATATTATAATTTAAAGGAGAATTAATCATCTCTTTTGCCCTTTCGCATTCTTCGATGCGTTGTCTAACAAGTTCAACTGGTATTTTATCTGCACCGCTGTAATAGGGCTCACTATTGAATAAGTCTATGTATCGGTTAAAAAAACTGATAGCATTATCAAAATCCAATCCAAACTGATACCCCCGGCCTATTAAATACATCAGATCAAAAGTAAATTCCGGATCAATTCTAAAAACATTCAACAAATAGGGTGTGGCTCTTTCCTTTTGAATGGTTTGTAAAAATAAATACCCGGCCATATAATTTGCTTTCAGATTATCCGGATCAAAATCGAGTACCTGAACGTAAGCATCTCTGGCTTGATTATATGCCTGTGTATTGGCATAAATTTCATCTGCTACCTGAATCAACTGGTTGGCAATTTCCTGGTTATCCTGAGCTTTAATGTTAATATGAAGTAAAAAAGTCAGGTTGAAGAAGATTAAAATCCTGAAATATTGTATAAAACTTACAGAAAAAATACTCAATTTCCCGTTTTTAAGATTATGATTTTTAAATATATATAGGAAAACCTAAATATCAAATAAGATAGACTTCCTATTATTTGGAAAGAATTTTTAACGTAATTCATTTTAATTTCGTTTTCGTAATTCAAAATCCTTTTCCAGTAACTGATTACTTTCTTCACGTAAGTCCAATTCAGTTATAATATCCTGATATCCAGTAGATTTGATTGTGATAAAATAACGACGTTTAGATTTTAATTTTATAGAATAGGTACCTTTATCAAAATCTGCATCAAAAATTCCAATAAGATTATTACTTAGCATATCTCTGACAATAATTTCAGCTTTCCTGGGTTCACGTGTATATTTATCGATTATTTTCCCCCTGACTTCGGTGGTGATTACATTTGTCTCATCCCTTGTTAACATATAAATATCTGTGTCACCATATGAATCTTCTCTCTCTGAAGAGAAATAAGCCCTTTCACCATCCGCACTCCATACGAAAAAAATATCATCATCAGCTGAATTGATTGGATAGCCAACATTTTCTGGTCTTGTCCAGCGATTTTCATCTTCAAGATACTCACTGAAAAAAATATCATAACCACCCATTGAATCATGCCCCTTCGAACTAAAATATAATTTATTCCCATCCGGGTGAATAAACGGTCCATCTTCATCATATTTTGTATTAATATATCCCCCGATATTTTGAGGTGAATTCCATTGATCGTTTGGGCCCTTAGTCGAAAAATATATATCTGTCCCACCCATACCACCACTCCTGTCACTTGTGAATACAATCATTTCTTTATCTTCAGTTAAGGAAGCATGAGACTCCCAACTGTTTGAATTAATCGATTCTATCAGCTTAGGCTTAGTCCATTTATTCCCACTCAAATTACTGACATAAATATTACCAGAAATTTTTGCAGTGAAACTATTATTATCTCCTCGGTATATTAAGAGTTGCAGTCCATCCGGTGCCAAACCCACTGCTCCGTTGTGAACATTATCCCGATGGATAGGCGGTCCTATACTTTCAGCATTGCCCCATAAATCATCATTTTTAGTTGCGAAAAATATACTCTCATAAAACTGATCTGTTAATGGATCCACTTTTGATTTTTCTGTTGCTGGTCTTTTAGACGTAAAAAAGATATTTTGTTCATTTCTTGTAATCAGCGGAGAGAAGTCACTGAACTCACTATTTACATTCGGACCCAAATTCACCACGTCAATATTGCTTAAAGGATTTTTTATATGCCTTAAACCATTTCTACACATCTGAATATATCGATCAATCTGTTGAATCTTTTCCTGATATCTTTCTGGTTCTTTTTTAAATTCTAATTCTTTCTTATAACTTTCATATAAAATCATTGCCTTTTCAAATTCATGCCCATAATGGTAAGCTCTACCTAATTCCCAGAAGATATTAGCCGGGGCATCTTCCTGCTTGTAGGCAAATTCAAGATACGGGTATGCTCTTGATTTGAAATTCGATTGGAGATAACAATAACCGATGCGATAATTATAATGAGTTTTTCCGGGTATGATGGAATCAAGTGTAAGATATCCCTCCAAAGCTTTTTTATAATTACCTGTCCTGAAATACTCTTTTGCAAGTGGTTCCAATCTATCGGCAAAGCGTGAAGTTTCCCTGTCCTGACTGTATAACAATAAAGGGAAACAAGTCATCAATAAAAACAAAGCAATATTATTGAATCTTATATACACTCGGGTGAAATAAATAATTTTTTATACTTTGAAAATAATTATTTCTTATATTCTAAAAAAAACCCGATTCTCTTTTTTTATAAATATTTTCATTTTACGGCATTAAAAATAAATATTGCGAATGAATTATAATGTGGGTACTATTTAAATCATGAAAATTCAGTCCGCGGTTTTTGAAAAGAGCGTAACAAAATTATCTGATTGCCCGTCATCTGGATTTCCAGAAATTGCATTTATTGGCAGATCCAATGTAGGTAAATCTTCATTGATTAATATGTTATTTGAAAGGAAGAAACTCGCGAAAACCTCAGCTACTCCCGGGAAAACACAAACAATAAATTTTTATTTAATCAATAAAGTCTGGTATGCGGTAGATCTCCCAGGGTACGGTTGGGCCAAAGTAAGTAAAAAAAGAAAAATAGCATGGTCGGCTTTTGTCAGGAATTATTTGTTACACAGAGAATATCTGACATGTCTATTTGTACTTCTTGACATACGCCTTGAGCCGCAGGCTATCGATCTTCAGTTTTTAAATTGGGCAGTAGAAAAACAGATACCCATAGTATTGGTATTTACCAAAGCTGATAAACTATCAAAAAATAAAGTTTATGGATCTGTTGAACGATATAAATCGATCCTATTAAATGATTGGGAATACCTGCCGGATATTTTTATAACATCAACTGTAGATCAACGGGGCAAGGATGATATAATTAATTTCCTGGCATCAATCAATTCGGTTTAATTTTTGTCATTATTGAATCATTTTATCAAATTTGCGCTACAATTTATTTGTTTATGAAAGATTTAACTGAAGTTGCCTCCATCTCGGGAAAAGGAGGTTTATTCAAAGTTTTAAAACCAGGAAGATCAGGCGTGATCCTGGAAAGTCTGGATGATAAAAAGCTCCGGATGGTGACCAACCCAACCCATAAGGTATCAATTCTGGCAGAGATCTCATTGTATACCAATACAGAAGAAGGAGCTGAACCTCTGGAAAATATATTTAAAAAGATTTACAAAGAGTTCGGTGAGGATCCGGGAATCGATAGTAAGTCGACATCGGACGAACTGATGAGCTTTCTTGAATACATTGTGCCAGATTATGATACTCAGCGGGTATATCCTTCTGATGTGAAGAAGCTAGTTAATTGGTATTATATTTTACTGAGAGAAGCCCCGGATTTGTTGAAGAAAATGGCTGAAGAAAAAACTAAAAAGAAAAAAGAGGAAACAAAATCGGAAAAAATCCAAAAAAAGGGGACCTCTAATGTTTCGCAAAAAAAATCTTCAGATAAAGAAGGATTAATTTCAAAACAAGTATCACCTGGTAAGGAAATAAAAAAACGTACTACGAACAAATAAAATTAATGCAAATTCAATCGAATGGCTGAAGTGCATTATGATTCTCGGAAGAAGGGCGTTGGCCTGTATATTAAAGAACTTTTCGAATACGGTGATTTGTTTCTAATTCTCGCATATCGTGATTTACGTGTGCGGTACGCTCAAACCTTTCTGGGATTATTCTGGGCTTTTCTACAACCAGCAGCTACACTCCTAATATTCATTCTCATATTTAACAAGGCAGTAAAAGTAGATACTGGGGATGTCCCCTATCCTCTGTTTGCATTAACCGGCATGTCAGCCTGGGCTTATTTTTCTTTTGTACTTTCCCAATCCGGGCAGTCTATAATAGGTGCACAGGAAATGGTTAAAAAAATATATTTCCCTAGGCTTGTTATACCATTATCCAAGGCAGTTGTAGCATTTGTAGACTTCATGATAGCAATCATCTTTGTAGTCATACTGATGCTAATATACCAATACCCTATCACACTAAAACTGATTTGGTTCCCTGTCTTTTTTTTTATTAACATATTTGCGGCTTTATCAATTGGTATCTGGTTAAGCGCTTTGACCATACGCTATCGTGACTTTATTCATGTTATACCATTCCTTGTCCAATTTGGATTATATGCTACACCAGTAGGATACCCAGCGTCATTAATCCCTGAAAAATTCCAGTTTATTTATCATCTTAATCCGATGTCAGGTGTGGTAGAAGGATTCCGTTATAGCATACTGGGTATTGGGGAAATCAGTGCATTTTCTTATGTGTCTTTTTTAATCATCGGAATTTTTTTTGTATCAGGAATGATATATTTCAAAAAAGTGGAAAAAGTGATGGCAGATATTGTTTAATTAATTTTAATGGGAAATTAATGCTTATGTTCTATTTTGTTAAATTTGTAAATCAAAAAGATTGAATATCAAATCCTTAAGATGTCAGAAGTTGCAATTCGGGTAGAAAATCTGGGGAAAAAATACGAAATCGGTTTATCAAAAGCTGGAGATCTACGGAGTGCGTTTGGAAATTTCATCTCGAAGTTAAATCCTCTATCAAATAAACAACTTGTCCAATCACCGAATCAACCACTAAAAGAGTTCTGGGCGCTTAAAGACATCAATTTCGAGATAAAAAAGGGGGAGGCTGTGGGCATCATTGGAAGAAACGGAGCGGGAAAAAGTACCTTATTAAAGCTTTTAAGTCGCATTACCAAACCAACAACGGGTTATTTTACAGTGGATGGAAGAGTATCCTCTTTACTGGAAGTAGGAACCGGATTTCACATGGAGTTGACAGGTCGTGAAAACATTTACCTAAACGGCACCATTCTTGGAATGAAACGCCGTGAGATAAAGGAAAAATTCGATGAGATTGTGACTTTTTCGGGTGTGAAACAATTCATAGATACTCCGGTCAAACACTATTCCAGTGGAATGAAGGTTCGCCTTGCTTTCAGTGTTGCTGCTCATCTGGAGCCTGAAATATTATTAATCGATGAAGTATTGGCTGTGGGTGATGCAGAATTTCAAAAAAAATGTCTTGGTAAAATGGAGGATATAACAGGACAGGGGAGAACAGTGTTGTTTGTGAGTCATAATATGGGAGCTGTTAAAAAATTATGCAATAATGGAATATTATTGGATAGCGGAAAGATTGTAATAATTGATAATGTAGTAAAAGTAATTTCAAATTATCTGAATGTGATTGACAGGTATCAAACTAATAAGCAAATACTTTTCCAAAACGAGGAAATATGCTTGAATTCTATTTATTTGAAAGATAAAAAAGGAAATCTAAGGAAGGAATTTAATAGTCTTGAAGATATATATATAGCACAGGAAATTATTTTGAAAAATGACGTTCCTAATTTTAAAATCGGACTTGAAGTTGTCACCTCTTTTGGGATTAAGGTATTTTCAAGTTTTCATAATGATCGAGATGATCACTATAACTCTAATACTTTGCCAGCAGGTAAACATGTTGTAACTACTATTATTCCAGGAAAATATTTTAACCAGGGTGAGTTTCATGTAAATGTGCTTTTTGGGATTCATATGGTTCGCTGGATATATGAAATTCCACATGTTGCAAGATTCCATATTAATTTCTCGATAGAAAATCCTTATTTTTCAGCGAATAAGCGTGATAGTATTTTGGCACCAATGTTAGAATGGAGTTTTAAGTAAAATGGCTAAGTGGATTTTTTGTGCAGGAATACCCAGATCAGGTTCTACACTACAGTACCTAATAGCAAAAGAAATATTAACCATTTCTAAAAACCATTTTCTGGATTTAGGGTGGCTTGGAAACCAGAATATTGTTGAATTACACACAAGATATAATTTTACATACGACTACGTACTGGTAAAGCAACATAATTATCTGGCAGGTATCAGTAAAATTATAAAAGCGGAAAATTTATATATTCTACTTTCATATCGAGATTTGAGAGATGTTTTTGTATCCTTAATGAACAAAAGTAATAGCTCGTTTGAAAATGTATTCAGCAAGTTGAAACTTCAGAATTTTATTGATGATTTCAATAACTGGAATTCTTGTAATCATGTTCTAAGGAGCAAATATGAGATCTTTCATAAAAATATCAGTAAAGAATCAGATAGAATCAGCAAATTTCTTAACATTCAAATAGCATTTGAAGATATTGAAAGAATATCAAAAAATTTATCCATCACAAATCAGCGCATTAAAATCAAAGCATTTAATCTTGAAACACTGGTGAATTATGAAAAAGAGAAATTTGACCCAAGCACATTACTCCATCAGAATCATATTCATTCTGGAGAAGTGAATCAATGGAAAGAGAAACTGGATAATTTACAAATAGGTATCATCCAGTTTTATGCAAGGGATTGGTTAAAGAAATATGATTATCCAATTAAGCCAAACATATATAATATTGGATTTTTCTGGAAAACCAGAAAAACAGTTAATCATATTTTAAATGGAACATTAGTTGATCGGTTATTTAAGGATAGCTATGCAAAAACTGTTGATAATCTTTATAAATTATCAAAAATTGATAAGGATTATATTGATGTTAAATCGTCACATGGAATAAAGATCCGGCTTTATAAAGACAGTAAATTCAGTTCATTTTCACTTTTAAATGATTTTGAAACCGCGGAGAAGGAATTTGTTAAATTATTTCTTGATAAGGGAGATGTATTTATTGATGTAGGCGCAAATATTGGGTTATTTACTTTAATTGCCGCAAGAATCATTGGCAATAAAGGAAAAATAATCTCGATTGAACCAACAAAAAAAACTTTTGAAAGATTAAAAGAACATATTGAACTTAATAGATATAAAAATATTATTCCCATTAATTTGGCCTTATCCGATAAAAAAGGTATCGCCATTCTTAAAAAAGATATGACGGGATATGATGCATGGAATTCCCTTGCAAAGCCTACCAAAGGAAATCTAATAGTAAGTGAAAATGTATTAACAACCACGCTAGATGAAATTGTAAAAGAATATCAACTTGATAATATAAAATTAATTAAAATTGATGTGGAGGGCTGGGAGATTCCGGTTATGTTAGGAGGGGAAAAAATTCTATACTCTAAAAAACCACCTGCCTTAATAGTTGAATTTACAAGCAAAAATGCAATAAATGCAGGATACTCTTGTTTAGATTTGTTTAATACTGGCATTAAATACGGGTATAAATGGTATGAATTTGATCATACATCTAGGAAACTCAATATTGTCCCAAATGCCAGTGAATTTGAATATAAAAATCTTATTGCGTTAAAGGATCTTCATTTTAATAATTGTCCGCATATTAAAAACCTAAAATGATCTGAAGTTCGTTTTCTTTATTTTAATAATTAAAGAAATAATAAATTGAAAATTTCAATAATAACACCTTCTTACAACCAGGATAAATATCTTGAAGAAACCATCCTTTCTGTTTTAAATCAAAATTATCATGACCTCGAATACATCGTAATTGATGGAGGAAGCTCGGATAGCTCCAAGAAAATAATACAAAAGTACGAAAAGAGGTTAGCATTTTGGATCAGCGAGCCTGATAAAGGCCAGGCTCATGCTATTAACAAAGGATTAAAAATTGCAAGTGGAGACCTAATCGGTTGGTTAAACTCAGATGATACTTATGAACCAAATACACTCGCTATAGTAGAATCATTAGCTAAAACATCAAGAGGTGAATTCATCATAACAGGTTATACAAGATTTTTTAATAAGCAAGGAATTGTTTGGACCCCAAGAACCTCAAAAAATATAAAATTAGAGCCCATAAATTACACAATTTTAGATCTCTTAAAATGTTGGGAAAACAGCCTTGCTCAACCGTCCACATTTTGGTCGAGGGCTGTTAAAGATAAAATCGGATTACTTGATGAAGGTCGATATTTTGCGCTGGATTTAGAATATTGGTTACGGGCGATTACTTATGATATACCTTTCTATAGAATTCGTCAAATATTATCAAATTTCAGGTATCATGAAAATTCAAAATCCATCAATGACCAAAATAGGTTAATTGATGATTTAAAATATCTGTCAGAAAAATACCTTGATAAAAGGGAATTGCATAAATATCAGCAATCATTAAACAAATATTTAAATGGTTTAAAAATACTTAAGGAAGCCAGAGATGATTATAACCTCAATCCGAGAAAATCTCGAAATCTCGCGTTGAAAGCCTTAAGACAAGACCCAAATCTTTTTATCAGATATTTTAGTATATATAGAAGCCTGATATATAAAACTATCTTCAAAAAATGAGATTTATAACATTAATTACGGGACCAGGTACACATTCTCATTTGATTGTCGAAAAATTAATTAAAGGGAAAAATGATTTCCAATATGCTCAATATTGGCCGGACTTTAAGATATTCATCTATGTGAAGGGCAATCTAATCAAAGAAAAAAAATTTAAATGTTATGATTTGCTTAGTCACTTTCTTTGGGGTCTTTTTCATTTTTTTGGTATATCCAATGGTTATAAATATCATCTTGATCTACTATATTCTTTATATGATTTTATTATCTCAATCAATCTAAAAAAAACCACTCATTTAATCGCATGGCCTCAAGTAAGTTTGTTGTCCATAAAAAAAGTAAAAAAACGAGGTGGTACTGTTGAATTGGAATATCCAATGATATATGTAGATGAACATGTCAGAATAATGAAAGAAGAATACAAAAAATGGGGGATACCAATACGAAAAACGAATAACCTATTTTCTTCATTTATGATACAAAGAATTAAGAAGGAAATTGAAAATAGTAATGTCATTAATGTTCTTTCAACCTATGCTAAAAAGACATTTATTAGTCATGGTGTGCCTGAAGAAAAATTAATATCAAAAATGCCTGACCTGAAATCGGAAAAAATACCGTTCAGTCAAAAAAAGCATACTAATATTTATACTATATTATATGTGGGGCGATTAGATATAATGAAAGGTGTCCAATACTTACTTCTTGCGTTCGACAGTATAAAATTAAAAAAAGTTGAATTGTGGCTTGTTGGAAATAAAAGTTTAGAAATAGAAACTATTATTTCAAGATATAAATCCAGAAAAATAAAATTACTTGGATATTTAAATAAGTATGAACTACAAAATGTATATAGAAAAGCATCAATTTTTGTACTTCCTTCTGTTCAGGAATCTTTTGGAATGGTATTATTGGAAGCACAATCTTTGAAGATTCCTATTATTGCTTCTCAAAATTCCGGTGCCCCGGATTTGAAGGAAAAAGGATTTGATATAAAATTGTACGATCCATGGGATGTGAAAACTCTGACAGATCTCCTGATAGAAGGCTATGAAAATATATTTAATTAGTATCATAAGTGTAAAAATTTCTATATATCTCTGACTTGGATAATGAAAAATTTATTTATCATTATAACCTCTGGTCGAACAGGATCTACATATATACGGCTTTGGTTAAATTCATTCCTGGATATTCGTTGTCATGGTGAAATTTTACGTGGTAATTCTAAAGATGGAATCAGAATGTTTTTAAATCAAAATTTAACAATAAAATTATTCCGGAGATTTTTTGGCGATCATAAAACTACATTTAAGTATAACCCTGTATCAAAATATTTTGTGAAAAGCTATTTTAATAGTTTACTCAATAATCCGAATCACTCGGCTCCCTGGCATACTATGGAACATTGGAATGATTATTTAGCACAAGACAGCTATGATATTGGAGCAAACAATGTTGGATTCAAGATAATTTTTGACTCATATCAATATTATTATTATAAGAAACACCTAGAATTCAACTTTAAATATCTAAATCCTAAAATAATACTGTTAAAAAGAAAAAATCTTCTTGAATTACTTATTTCCTTCAAGTTGGCCAATAATTCTGGCATCTTTCATTCAGAAAAAGACATAAATGGTGGATATGCTGGCGCTTTATACTTGCCAACAGAAAATATAGTAAATGAACTCGATCACTTGGAAGAATTATATGTTAATATGAATTCGGAATTTAAGGAATATCAAATTTTTAATCTTTATTATGAGGACTTTTTTTATTCTGAAAATAGCATTGATTACCAAAATAAATTAAGAGAATTTATAGGTAGTAAAAGTATTAAACAAAAAAATCCACCGAAACTTAAAAAACTAACCAAAGCTTCAGTAGAAGAAATATTGATAAATTATAATGACATTGAATCCATATTAAAAAAATCAAAGTATAGTTATTGTCTTACCTAACAATATTTAAGATTGGCAATTCCAGAAACACTATATTTAGAAGGAAGACCTTCAGCTCATCCACACCATAAAAAATTAGCCGAATCTTTAACAGAAGATCATTTTTACGTTGACAAAATTCTAAGATGGCAGGATAAAAATTATGGCAAAGTATACAATTTTATAGCGTGGCTTGTTAATGCAATTTTTTTCCCGAATAAAAAAAAATATAAATATATACTTGTCGATAATCTGCACCCCAGTCCGGTTCTAATGCGAAAATTGGGATTATTAAATAAAAATCAAAAGCTGATATGTTACTTGGGTAGCCATACATTATACTTTACTTATTCCGGTTTTTTTTCGCCATCTGTTACTTGGTTGCATAAATGGTTATTAAACAACTATGACTATTTATTTTGTGAAGGTAAAATGTCCTGCGAAATTGCCAGTGCATTAATAAATAATAAAAAAAAGAACAAGATATTTTATTCATTTTTAGGAATACCAGAAAAGAGAATTGAAGAACTTTCAAAAATACTCCCCAATCTTAAATCATTGAATATCCTATTTATTGCAAATGGACCAGGTGAATTTCGAAAATTTTACAAAGGGTTAGATTTAGCAGTAGATTCAGTTTTAAAAGCCAAAAAAAATATTCCAGACTTGAAATTATTCATAGCTGGACATTGGGATGATTCAATTTTAAAAGGTATAAAAGATCATTTACCATATGAATTTAAAGATGATTTTGTTTTTCTTGGAAGCGTTCAAAATTTAGATGGACTATATAAAAAATGTTCCTTGTATTTGCATCCCTCCCGGGGTGATGCTTTCCCGACATCCAGTTTAGAAGCAATGAATGCTGGATTAGTTCCTATTTTATCTGAATGGACCGGTACAAAGGAAATCTTCATGACCAGGTTCCCGGAATTAATAGTTCAGTTAGATTTGGACTCCATTGAGAGTAAAATTTTATGGTATTTTAAACTTAATCTTGAACAAAAAAAGAAAATAAGTGATTCCATAAGGGAATGCAGTGCAAAGTATTCAGCAGAAAGATCAATTTCTCACTTTAAGGACCAATTTAAAAAATTCTAAATGATTCTTAAAAACAAGAGGTTGTTAATTTATTACCCTTCAAACAAGAGAAGTATTGCCATGGAGTCTATGGTTCGTGGTCTTAATGATATAGGAATTGATATTAAATTCTTAACAATAGCCGAGAAGGGATCAATTCACACTACCCTTAATCAATTTAATATAAAAACCTTTTCATCACCAAACAAAATTAAACTGGGAGTTATCAGATATTTAATTAATTTAATTCATTTAATTTTTTTTAGTTACAGAAATAAAATCCAGGTTATTCACAGCCATCTGCAGGATTCAAACATAATAGCGGTAATTGCACAATTTTTTATTCCGGCCAAAGTAATCATATTTCGACATCATTTTAATTTTCAATCGCTATTTGAACCAAATCTCAAGCGTAACAGGAATGAGGTAATTGGAGAAAAAATTATCAATAACTTGGCAAGAATAATTATTGTGCCTTCTGAATCCATATATCAGGCAATAATAACCAATGAACACGTGTATCCTGATAAACTCTCAGTAATACCATATATCTATGATTTTAATGAGTATCCGAAACCTGATAAAAATACAGTTGAGCTTTTAAGAAATAAATATCCTGCGAAATTACGATTATTAATGTGTTCACGATATATAAAAGCAAAAAGACATGAATTGGCATTTAAGATAATTCATGAACTATTAAAAGAAAAAAAACTTGATATTATTTTATTTTCACTAGATAATGGACCTGAGTTCGAAAAAATGAGGGATTATGTTGAGAAAAATGATTTACACGATCGGATAATCTTAACGGGATATAAAGAAAATGTAATCGATTATATGGAGTTATGTGACTTGCTGATTCATCCATCCTTATATGAAGCAAGTAATAGTGTCGTGAAAGAAATGGGATTTATGTCTAAAACGGTTGCAGTTGTGAAGGGAATCGGTGATTTTGATGAATACATCGAAAACAATTTGAATGGATTTTCCATGAATCCTGAAAACACATATGAAGAAATAAAAAAAATTATTTTATCTAGCTATCATGATAATGTTGATCTGAAAAAAATAGGAAAAAATTTAAAGAATACGGTAGAAGCAAAATATGGAATTAAAAGCGATTTAATTAAAAGGTATCTAAACTACATATGAAAAAATCTACTCAACTAATTCATAGATTAGTTCTACTCTTAAAATTAGATAATCTAATCAGTAAACTAAATTCAAAAATACCTTGGTTATATAAACTTCTTCCTACTCATAATGAATACCCCGAGAATACAATCAAACGAATTAACTTGTCAAATATCAATTTTGAACTGGAAGTAAATGATTATATGCAGTGGTATATCTATGCTAACATAAAAGATCCATTATGGGAAATCAGTTATAGTAAAATTAAGCCTGGATCTATCATATTGGATGTGGGAGCAAATGTAGGAGCATATTCCTTGCAATGCGCATCCAATATATGGATAAGAAAAATTAATGCCCAGATTATAGCTTTTGAGCCAAATCCAAAAATATTTGAGAATTTGAATAATAATATTTCAATTAATAAAAATCTGAAGCCATATATAAACATTGAGAACATTGCGATAAGTGAGAAAAATGGCCAAAATAACTTTGTTATTAATGAAAATAATTCTGGATCAGGACATCTTACAAGAGATGATACGGGTATATCCGTAAATACAAAAACAATTGACTATTATCTATCCACTAATAAAATTAATGGTATTTCAGTCATTAAAATCGACGTTGAAGGATCTGAACCCCTGGTTATAAATGGAGCAATAAATACAATAAATTCTTATAGACCTGCTTTATTAATTGAGATTACAGATAGTTGGTTTAAATCAATTGGGTGGTCTGAAATTGAAATCAGAGAAAAATTAAAAGGTTTGGGTTATGGATTATTTGTTTATGGGAAAAATAATTTATTAAATATCACAAATTCAAATAAAGAATTTTTATATCAATATAATTTACTGGCAATACCAGAATAATTTTTATGAAGCGGAATCCTCTTTTTTCAATAATTATACCTACATACAATCGAGCTGACGATCTTAAAAATGCTGTTCAAAGTGTACTAAATCAGAAGATAGAAGACTATGAAATAATTATTGTTGATGATGCAAGCACTGATCATACTAAATCCATTATTAAAAAATTTACCGATCCCAGAATTATATTTTTTTCTAAAAGTAAAAATGAAGAAAGAGCTAAGGCACGAAACTTTGGCATAAAAAAAGCAAATGGGGATTACATTACTTTTCTGGATTCTGACGATGTTATTTATCCTAATTTCCTTGAAGAGGGAAAGAAAATGATAAAAAAATTCAATACTCCGGAATGGATTCACCTGGCTTATGAAATACGGGATAAAAATGGGAAAGTAATTGAAAGAAAAAACAAAAGGAAACAAGATTTGGCCAGATCACTGTTAAGTGGGAATCATTTAAGTTGTGTGGGAGTACTAATAAGAAAAGATATTATAAAAAAAAATCATTTTAACGAAGATCCTGAAATAATTGGATCAGAAGATTATTTATTATGGCTTAAATTATCTTTTAATTTTTCATTAAGATTTTCGAACACTATTTGTGCCTCGTTATGTGACTATTCGGGGCGAAGTATAAGGTCATTCAATAGCGAAAGATTAATTAAACGAATTGAAAAGTCCATTTCATATGTAATCAATGATCCTGAATTTCAAAATAAACTAGTCCGGTTTGAAAATAAATTTGTCGCTCATAGATATATTTATCTAGCTCTTCATCTGATAATGAATAAGAATGTGAAGAAGGGCATTCAATATTGGTTAAAATCCTTAAGGATGTATCCGCAATTATTATTTTCGAGAAAAAATATGGGCGTAATAAAAGTTACCATCTTAAATTTATTCTTCAGTTAAAAAAAAGGTCCTCAATTAGTCATCGTGACTTTTTTATCACCATATCGTTTTAAAAAAGATTTTAATCGCAGTACTTATTTTAATGTAAAGTGGAATTTTAGAAAATTTGTATATCAATTAATAAAGAAATTTTATAGCAATCATAATTTTGAAGTGCATAAATTTTTACATAGGAAATAATATGATCTCCAGAATTAATACATTTCTATGGTATATCAAAAATCCGAATTATTGGGGACAGTTATTCAATTTGATCCTGAGAAAATTTTATTACAAAGATGATGAATTTGGAAAAGATGAGGCAGAAACCTGGTGCAGAGGAAAAGGCAAAAATAGAGAAGCTATATTATCATTAAATGAAAATCTACGAATCACTACATTAATAGATCCCGCAATAGCATATAAAAATTTATTTGAGGAGGTCTATCAAAAAATATCAAATATCCCCTTAATAATGGGAGAGGGTAGTGATATCATAATCTTATATAACCTGGTCAGATTGCGAAATGTCAAAAAGGTACTCGAAACCGGTGTAGCTTATGGATGGTCATCCCTGGCAATATTGCTCGCATTTCAGGAAAAAAAAGAAGGGATTTTATATAGTACTGACATGCCATATGCAAAAATGAATAATGAAAAATATGTAGGAACTATAGTACCTGAGAAATTGCACGTTTACTGGAAATTAATTAGAAAACCAGATATTAAAGCGATACCTGAAGCCATCAGACTATGTGGAAATTTTGATTTAATTCATTATGATAGTGATAAAAGCTATTCAGGGAAAAAATGGGCTTATCCTCTCTTGTGGAAGGCTCTCAATTATGGTGGATTTTTTATATCTGATGACATAAATGATAATATCGCCTTTAAAGAATTTTGTCATGATATTAATAAAAAACCACTAATTATTAAGAATACAGGAAAATATATCGGAATATTAACTAAATAATCAACAGATTCCTTGTCCCGAATTCTTTATTTATCATATGATGGAATTTATGATCCGCTTGGCCAATCACAGGTAATTCCATATTTGAATGGATTATCAGAAATGGGACATCAAATCACTCTTATAAGTTTTGAAAAGAAAAAATTATCTGGTAAAACTTTCAATCACTACTTGCGAAGTCCATTAGATAATGCATTCATTAAATGGATTCCTATGGTTTATCACAAATATCCTCCAGTCTTTTCCACAATATATGATCTTTCAAGGTTAAAAAGAAAAGTAAAGGCACTCCTCAAAAGTGAACGATTTGATATAATTCATTGCAGAAGTTATATAACAGCATTGATCGGACTTTGGGCCAAAAGGAGATACAATATTAAATTCCTGTTTGATACACGGGGATTCTGGATTGAAGAACGTGTAGAGGGTAATTTGTGGAACCTGAATAATTCAATTTATAATTATATATTCAAATATTTCAAAAAGAAGGAAAAAGAGTTTATCGGTGAATCCGATCATATCGTATCATTAACAACAAATGCAATCCCGTACATTGAATCAATTCTCCATGAGAATACCAATCAGCCTGGTAATTACATAGTTGATCCCTCAAGTACGGCAATTACAAATCCTTCAGTAAGGATATCGGTAGTTCCAACATGTGTTGATAAAAAACTGTTTGATCCTTTTAATATTGATATGAATAAACAATATAAGTGCAGGGCGGAGCTTGGATTATCAGAGGATGAATTTTTATTGTTGTATTCAGGTTCTATCGGAACTTGGTATATGTTAGATGAAATGCTGGATTTTTTTAATCATCTATTAATAAAATTGCCTGGTGCAAAATTTTTAATCCTAACAAATAATATGGATGAAATTTTTACCAGGATTAAAGAAAAGAAACTGCCATTATACTTAAATAAGCATGAAAATCAGGATTTCACTTCATTATTGTATAGAAACAGCGCCAATAATATTTTGATCACTTCAGTATCGCATACCGAAATGCCGTTATATATAAGTCTATCAAGCGCCACAATTTGCTTTCTAAGGCCTGCCTTTTCAAAAAAAGGTTCCTCTGCCACCAAGATTGGTGAATCATTGGTTATGGGGAAACCGGTAATTACTAATTCCGGTTGGGGTGATATTGATGAATTGATACTCCCTGGGATTAATGGCTGGTTGGTGAAAAATTTTAACAAAACAGAATTTGAAAAAATAATCGATGATATCATTAGAAAAGATACAACCCCTGAAAAGATTCATTCAATGACTTTGAAAAATTTATCACTTGATATAGGCGTAAAAACTTATCATGAAATTTATCAAAAGCTGACAAATTAGAAATTTTTTTAACATTTAATATATTAATAATGAATGTAAACCTTCCTGTATTTTTGAATTCAATTTATTCTCATTTATGCGATACTATAAGTTGGTTACTTTTACAAAGATCAACATATATAACACAATCAGACTAAGTTAAATGCGAGGGAATGTAAATATAACATTATTAGCCATTATACTCTCTTTTTACAATGTTTATAGTCAATGCCCGTCTGTAGATTTCGAATCGCCTGATTCAGTTTGTATAGGTGAACCAATTACAATAACCAATAATTCCATAAATGGTGATTATTATGAATGGGATTTATGCCTAGGGGACTTATTACTTACCCCAAAAGCTGAGGAGAAAACAACCATAAATGAATCAGCGACATTAATTGGCATTGATGTTGTAAAATCAAACAATAAATGGTATGGATTCACCACTAGCCGTGATAATAATTCCCTCTTTAGACTGGATTTTGGCGCCAGTTTATCAAACCAGCCTTCAATAATTAATCTTGGAAATATAAATAATATCCTTGATCAACCTCAGGACATTAAAATACTTCAAGATAACGATCAATGGTTTGGATTTATTCAATGTAAGGGTAATCCTGAATTCATTCGAATCAATTTTGGCTCGGACTTAACAAACACCAATTCTACAGCGGATACAATTCTATCCTCATCAGGAATTACGAATAATGGCTTTGATATTGCATATGATGGAAACAGTTGGGTGGCCGTTTTGGGGAAATCCAATAAAATTACTTTAATTAATTTCGGTAATTTTCTGGGAAACTCACCTGGCCCTGCTGATATTACCACCTCCACTGCCATTATTGGCGCAACCAGTATCTCGGACATCTCACTTCACAAATATGGAAATCTATGGTATGGTTTTATGAGTAGTTTTGGAAGTAAAGCAATACATATTCTGGAATTTGGAGGTGATCTTTTTAATATTCCTTCAACCGTATTAATTGACAACTCATTCTTAAATAATGAAATACCCTTTGGCATCAGTGTCAACCTTGATGACAATATTCTCGTTGCTTTTATTTCCACACTTTCAGGGAAAATATTTCGTTTGTCTTTCACCGATGGTCTAGGTAATTCCCCAACAGCAACAGAGCTTGGAAACTTTGGTATGTTGAACAACACGCTGAAGATTACACTTAAAAAGGATTCATCCAACTGGTATGCCTTTACCCCCAATTATCAAATGAAAAAAATATTCCAGCTCTCATTCCCAAACAATTGCCAGGTATCTTCCACATTTTCCTACAATTTTCAGCCAGAAAATGTTTACTTTAATTCCTCGGGTATATTCAATATTGAACTTAGGGCTATAAGTAACAATTGCCTTGAAATAATGTCTAAATCAATCTTTGTGAAAAATATTCAAGCCCCTTCCATCTCTTTCACCACCCGGAATAACTGTCTCTCTAGTTCCAATACTTTTACCGCAACAAGTTCCGATGATGACTCCATCTTTTCCTGGATCTGGAATTTCGGGGATTCAAGTACGGACTCTATCCAGTCCCCTGTACATCAGTACACCAACCCAGGTACATATCCAGTTAAATTATTCATTTTAGCTGAAAATGGATGCAGCAAATTTACACAGGACACAGTGAGGATCTACAGCCCTCCAGTTGCAGATTTCCGCATAGAGGATACCCTCTTATGCTCAAATAATCCACTTAATCTTGTTAACCAGACAAACTATACTAATCCTGATTCAATTACATCCTTTAGCTGGAATATCAATGATGAAATGATGTCAATATCAAAAGATACATCTATTGTATTTACTTCAGGAGGAAATAAATTTATCACTTTGTCCGTATCTATTCCCGGATGTTCCTCGGATACCACCAAAACGTTCTCTCTATTGGAAGGGCCTAGCGTCCACTTTACTTTTTCTGATGTTTGTGATCGGGAAACGGTATTTCTGAAGAATGAATCGCTAGGTAATATATCTGGTTTTTCCTGGGATTTTGGCGATGGGTACACGAGTACACTTGAAGATCCAAATCATTTGTATGAATTGGCCGGAAATTACTCAATATCCTTATCGGCTATCGCTGATAATGGATGTGTAAGTTCGAATGTCGATACGGTAATGGTTCATTATCTGCCTGATGCAATGTTTCTACATGAATTACCTTGTAGTCGCTCAGAAATCCAATTTTATGATGAATCATCCGTAAATGAAGCCAATATAATTGATTGGGAATGGTCCTATGTTAATTTGTCAAATCCATTAATCGAAGGAATAGATAGTGTTCAGAATCCTGCTTTTTTATTTCAGAAGGAAGGTGAATATCAGGTGTCATTAATGGTTTATTCGAATTACGGATGTCAGGATTCCATCCAGAAGTCGATCGAAGTACTTCCATCCCCTGTAGCTAATTTCACCCAGAACCAGTCCTGTATTGGTGATACAACATTTTTTACTGATGAATCAAGTATACCGGGAGAAAATTATATCAAACATTGGACATGGCAAATAGAAAGTGCCCTGTATGAAGTTCAATCTCCTAAACATGCATTCATGAAGGACGGAACCTTTCATGTCACCTTGATCGTGCAGGCCGATAATCTTTGCAGGGACAGAATAGTGCATCCTGTTACCATCCATCCTCTTCCCCATGCAAATTTTATTGTGAATAATAATTGCCAGAATGAAACCATCATGGTCAATTCCTCTGCTTCAAGTCTGGCTGATCCCATCACACAATTTCTGTGGGAAATAGAAAATGCAGGGCAATATATGGGACAATCCATCAGTATGCGTTTTGAAGATGCCGGTGATTACCAAATATCACATATCGTAATAACTGAAAATGGATGTAGGGACACCGTAACTCAATCATTTCCAATTTATGAAGCTCCAATTGCTTCATTTGACTATTCTCCCAAATACGGTTCTATCCCATTTGAAGTCAACTTTGAGAATAATTCTTCCGGGGCTGAAAAATATTTTTGGGATTTTGATCATAATCAAGCAACCTCCCGGGACATAAATCCATTCTATACTTATGAAACCCAAGGCTATTATAATCCATTACTTGTGGCTGAGAATCAGGCGGGATGTAAAGACAGCACCTACGTTACCATCCATGTGACCGATCCAGTTCTGGATGTCAGAATTAATGAAGTTGTGGAATCAAGACAAAATGGAAAAGTTAACTATTTGCTTGAGATTAAAAATTCGGGAACTATAATTATAGACCAGATGGATATAATCATCAATGTAAACGGTGAATTCATTGTAAACGAAACATTCGAAGAAACGCTGTATGCTGGTGAATCAATACGATATCCACTACAATTCGAACTTTTTGATCTGCCCAATCAAACTCCGGAATTTATCTGTTTTCAATTGATCCCTGATGTTTCCGGGCATGAGGAATACAATCCGGCTGATAATCGTGAATGTTTAACAGAAAATAACCAATTTTTAATTCGCGATCCCTATCCAAATCCAACAAACGGAGAATTATTTGTTGACATGATTTTACCTGATCAGGATGACATTACCATTCAGTTAATATCAAATGATGGAAATGTCTTCTGGACACGAAAGTATGCGGAGACTAAGAAGGGATTAAATTCATTCACAATTTGGATGGATGAGAATATACAAGGAATTTATTTTTTGCGTATTATTTATACTGAAAATGTAATTTCAAAACGAATTTGTGTAATTAGGTAGTGGCTGGTTGCAGAATAGCAAGTATTTTTTAACCATAGAGGCACCTATGCACCCCTTAAGTAAATATGCTTCAGGGCACTTAGAAAACATCAAGTAATTATAAAACAATTCACACAAAGGGCTAATTAATCAATAATTGCTATTTTGTATAAACTTTGCAAAAATCACCAGACAATCCTCACAAACCGCTCTTTCATCATTGATGCTGCTCCCTCAACAAATCATTCACTACTTTAACTGGATTAAAAGTTTCAATTGGCACCTCTACGAATATGGTGTTCCAGTCCGACATGGATCCGTTCCACAATCCAGGAAGTTCCAGTGCTTTGAGGTCTCTACCTCCTAATGATTTAGTGGAAATAAAACCAGTTAGAGGATCGATATATTTGGTCAGGTTAAATTTATTTCCCCTGAAATCCATCACACCGCAGACGATATCTACAGGATTAAAATGCGTTGCTTTTTTGGCAATTTCCTGCTGTGATGTATTCTTCATATCAACCTGAGCACTTTCTACTACCTGAAGGGAAATTGTATTATCTGAATTTTTACACCAAAATGGACCTCCTCCCGGTTCCCCTTCATTCTTAACCATACCACAAACCCGGATCGGGCGGTTTAACTTTCTTACGAAAAAGTCTTTGGCATTGATATGGTCATGCACCGGAGCAAGTTCAATGCATAAATCATGCTTAATAAATTCCGCCACTTCCTCGATAAAGGATGGACTTAAGGTTTTAACTTCTTCAAAGATTCGTAAATAATAAAATATCTTTTCCTGATACTCCAGTAATATGCCAGCAAGGGCTTTTTTATACTGCACGGTACTATCTTTCAAGTGGTCAGGAACAACATTATCTATATTTTTGATAAATATGATATCACTTTCAAGATCATTAAGATTTTCAATCAGTGCTCCATGACCTCCTGGCCTGAATAGTATCTCTCCTTCATCTGTTATAAACGGATTGTTATCTGGATCAACCGCGATTGTATCTGTGGATGGTTTCTGTTGAGAAAAATGAATGTCGTAAGAAACATTATGTGCATTACTAAAATCCGGTATCACATCCTTCAAATGTCTTTTGAAGACCATTTCATGTTCAGGAGATACCGTGAAATGCAGAAAAACTTTATTTTGATCACAGACTGAATATAAAGCCCCTTCAACAAGATGTTCCTCTACCGGCGTTCTTGATTTATTGTCATATTGGTGAAATTGTAAAAGTCCTTTCGGCAGGTTGCCATAATTTAAACCTCGGTCCGTCAATAAATAGGTTAACACCAGTTTATAATCACGTTTTAAAAGTCGTTCCTCCAAATGATATCCATCCTTTTCCAAAGCTTTTTTTAAATCTTTATAAAACGCAAAATCCTGAACTTGTTTGAAAAAATGATGGATAGTCTGGTATTCAGGATCCTCCTTCAGCCTTTCATAATCCTCTTCAGATCCTGAATATGAATTCATAAAAGAAAAAAGTGATTTGAACATTCGGCTTGCAGCCCCTGATGCCGGAACAAATTTGATTATCTTTATTTCGGCAAAAGAATTATCGTAAAAATGTATTGCCTTTTTGAATTCATTTTCGGATAATCGCTTGATCCCATCACCGACCGTAGCTGGACGATCAAGTTTCATAAAAGGGAATCCCTTAATAAAATAATCGATCTGTTCTTCAACTTTACGAATATCTTTCCCCTGTTTATTCAACTGGTCTCTGTACTTCTGATCAAGCATCATAATTGGATTTTTAGCTCTTAAATATTAAATATTTTATTTAATTACAAATGTATATATCAAATTCTATTGTATCAAAACAAACCAATGACCCGGCCCCGGACATTCAAGAATTAAATCATTTCCTAATTCGATTGTAATATCTTCCATCCATGAAGATTCAAGAATATTCATCCACCGAACCGTTGAAAGTTTTTTTTCAAGGAACAGAGACAATTGTACTTCACCCCCATCTGTAAAATATATAAGGTATTCTTTCCCGGGTATCCCCCGGCAATAGGCCATATTTGCCCCCTTGGATTTAAATACATCATTCAATGGTTCTCCGTTAAAGAAATCCATCTCATCAGTTACAAGTCGAACACTCCTGATAACGGATTGAGCTATTTCATTTAGTCCCTGTCCTGAGGGAGGTCTATGAAACCGTGCACTGGCAGCTCCGAACATCACATTTCGTATAAAACATTCGATACCATTCTGCGTTGTCTGGTGTCTACCCCCATCATTACCATAAATTTTTACATTATTACACGGTCTTAAAGTATTGGTATTTTTTAAATGAGTTATCTTTTTTATCCCATTTTCCCAGTGTTTCTCGCCCGAGTTATGATTGTTTTGTGAGATATCGACAAATGTATATATTTCAGGATGATCAAAAGTTTCCCGATGAACAATATGATCTAAATCCCAGGGATCCCACATTTCTGTTGTTTGGAGGACTTTTCCTTCTTCTTTCCCCCTTTTTCGAATGTATTCTGCCCAAAATTTCCCCCAATCAGATGTCACAGAAGTTTCATTATCCATACAATACAAAATATGATCATACCCCAAAGTAAAAGAGAGGATCTTATCAACAAATTTTTGCTGGTATTCCAGTACCCGTAATAGACTCATCTGACCTGGAATTGATCTGAAAAAATTATTTTCAGTATAAATGGGATGCGATGGCACATCTAATGGCAGTTTAGATCTTTCAGCAGTGTAGTTTACATTATTTTGTGGATTAAACGGATTTTTCAACCAGTTATCCCTATAAAAATCAAAAGTTGCCCATATCTCTATCTGTATTATAATTTCATACTCAGACGTCAACTCCAGAAAGTTGTTAAACTTTTGCCAGTATAAATCATTCCATTGATCGAGATTATAAAGACTATTTTCATTCATTACAAAAGGCCATACATTTCCTTCATCCCGACTCGACATTGTATTCCTCACATAATTTCCTCCACAAGATTTTAACAGTTCCAGATGTTCTTTAAGGTCATCTATCTGAAAAAGATTATCTTCAATCGACCCTCCGAGTAATAGGGTTTCTTTTCCCAGATATGACCAGTATTGTGGGTGTTTATCACTTGGTTCAATGAAATTCTGAAATTTTTTTTCGTCCTTGCTAACATCATACCCTACGATTCCCCAGATAATTGCAATCATCAGAATTGAAAAAAAAGCAATAAGAATCCCATTTTTTTTCATAATAAAAATTAATACTGAAGTTATAAAAAAACCATTAATTTAATTATTCAGCATCGCTTTTTGAGATTCCCTGGAGAACCCTGCGTATATCGTTGGCCTCTTTCATAAGTGTGTGGCTTTTCAGTTCCTCATTTTCATCGATGATCTTTTTAAAATATTGTAGCTTCTTAATATATGCGTCAAGTGCTTCGGACACATTCTTTTTATTCTGGGTAAAAATGGGAGCCCACATGTCAGGTGAACTTTTAGCCAAACGTACCGTAGAAGAAAATCCACTTCCTGCCATGGCGAAAATACTTCTCTCATCCTTTTCTTTATCTAGAACAGTAGATCCCAGGGCAAAAGAACTGATATGACTTAAATGAGATACATAGGCAATATGACGATCATGTTCAACGGAATTCATATAAAAGATTCTCATTTCAAGGGATTTGAAAATATTCTCAAGAAACTCAATTGCCTGTTTGTTACTTTTTTCTTTATCGCAGATGATCATCATTTTATGTTTGAGTAGGGAAGCAAAGGCTGCTTCCGGTCCCGAATTCTCGGTACCGGCAATTGGATGTGCGGCAATATACTGCTTTCTCCTGGGATGTGTATCAGCAGCTTTACATATGTGTTCCTTGGTAGAACCTAGATCTGTAAGAATGGCTTGTGAGGGCAAAATATCCAGGGCATTAATGACCTGGCTGGTCATGACATCTACCGGAGTTGCCAGAACCACCAACTCGGATTTGTTGATCCCCTCTTCAAAGGATACAATCTGATCTGCAATCCCAAGGTTCCTGGCTGCATTTGCATTGTCAGGATTGGTATCTACTCCGTATACAAATATATTTTTACCAATGCTCCTTAAACCCAGGGAAAAAGATCCCCCCAGTAATCCTAGACCTATAATACAGATGTTCATCTTTCAAAGCTTAAAATCTTTTAATCTATTCAATGTTTCCTGATACATAGATTTTGAAGAACAAAGTGAAATTCGAACATACCTGTTCCCTTTCTCACCAAATATAAAACCCGGTGTAATAAAAATTTTCTGGTTATGCAGAATGTCATCAATCCATTTTTCAACTTCTTCTATTTGATCCGGTATCTTCGCCCATATAAACATCCCGACCTGTCCTTCATTCCAGGTACATCCTAATTTTCGAAGTATTTCATATACCAATTCTCTTCTTTGCCGATATACCGAATTTCTTTGTTCATGCCAATCATCTGTATTTTCAAGAGCAACAACAGCAGCATCCTGAATCGCCCGAAACATACCAGAATCAAAATTACTTTTTATTTTTACGATCTGATCTAGATATTCTCTCCTGCCGCTGACCCAACCAACACGCCAACCAGCCATATTGTGGGATTTACTCATGGAATTCAATTCCAGACAAACATCGAATGCCCCCTCGCTATGCAGTAAACTAATCGGTGATCCATCATTTAGTACAAGACTGTAGGGATTGTCATGACAAATCAGGATTCTTTTTTCTCTGGCAAACTTGACGATCCTGTCAAAGATTTCACTCCTTGCAGGAGCACCTGTAGGCATATGTGGATAATTGATCCACAACATCTTAACATTTGAAAGATCCGCTTGATAAAGGTATTCAAAATCCGGACTCCAAAAGTTCTCTTCCAGCAGTGGGTAAGTTTCAGCAATCGCCCCAACCATCTCTGTCACAGCTCGATAGGCAGGATAACCTAATTCAGGTACCAATACCTTATCTCCGGGATTCAGGAACGCAAGAGATATATGTGTGATTCCTTCTTTCGATCCCATTAAAGGTAATATTTCTGTATCCGGATTTAAATCGATCCTGTATTTCTTAGAATACCAGTGTCCAATGGCATCCCTGAGTTCAGCGATTCCGCGGTAAGGCTGGTACCCATGATGATCTGGATTTTCTGCAGAATGTATCAAAGCTTTGATGGTAGATTCGGATGGCATCATATCGGGATTGCCGATTCCCAGATTTAAGATATTATATCCTTTATTATTAAGTTGTCTGATCTCCTGAAGCTTTTTTGAAAAATAATATTCCTTGATTTTACTTAAGCGATCCGCTGGAGGTATAATCATGCCATATGCTTTTTAAATTTCAGTGAAAATGACTAAAAAAAATTAAATTGTCACATCAGATGATAATAATATTTGAAATTTTGCCTAAGATTCATCTATTACATCCACAATTTTATAAAGCTTATCCGATCGTCTCACCATCTCTGAAACAGGTACAGAGCATCTATCACCTTTTATCGCTTCTTTGACTGGTTTCAGGTTCACCCTGATTTCATTAACTGTGGTTTCAATCACTCCTGTTGTAGGACCAGTAATCAGTATTTTCTCACCCACCTTTAAAGATTTTGTTTCAAGTAAAAATTCTGCCACGTTAATTTTTGAAAAATAATTCAAACCTTTCCCGATATAAACTTTTCTTTTGGTCGCATGTGAACCATATTTTTCACTCCACTCTCCGCTCCTCTTACCCATATAATAACCTTCCCAGAATCCCCTGTTAAATACTGTACTTAATTCATTTTCCCAGATCTTAGCTTTTTCTCTCGTATAAGTTCCTTTCTTCCATTCATCAATCGCTGCCCGGTAACAGCTGGTTGCGGTTTTGACATATTCTGGAGGGCGGCCCCTTCCTTCAATCTTGAAAATTTTGATACCGGCCTTTAGAAGCCTATCGATGAAAGTGATAGTACTCAGATCTTTGGGTGACATGATATATTCATTATCGATATCCAATTGATAACCATCTTCCTTTTCAGTAACCGTGTATCCCCTACGGCACAATTGCAAACATTCTCCCCTGTTGGCTGATTTATTTTTTTCGTGCAAACTTAAATAACACTTTCCGGAAATGGCCATACACAATGCACCGTGTGCAAAGACTTCCACCCTTAATTTATTTCCTGAAGGTCCGCATAAATTTTCCTTTCGAATGGAAGAACAAATATTAGTTATTTGCCTTAGTGAAAGTTCCCTGGCCAAAACAATTACATCAGCAAATTCTGCAAAAAATCTTACACTCTCCATATTGCTGACATTGGACTGGGTTGATAGATGTATACGAACGCCTTTTGATCTGGCATAATTGATCACAGAGAAATCAGTGGCTATAATTGCGTCGATCCGGTTTTCATTTACTTCATCAATTATTTTTTTGATATTCTTTAGATCATCATCATACATAACTGTATTTAAGGTTACATACGCTTTGATACCCGCATCATTGCATCTTTTCCTTATTTCCCGAAGATCATCAATATTGAAATTTTTAGTGGAACCCGCCCTCATATTTAATTTCCCCACACCAAAATACACAGCATCAGCTCCTCCCTGGATCGCTGCCATGAGAGATTCGAAATTTCCCGCAGGAGCCATCAATTCAATATCTTCATGATTTTTTATCAGCATGTTGTAAAATTACGTAATTTAAGTGTTAAATTTTTTATACTTAATCCATCTGTATTGCCATGTTCCGAAGGATATTTTTAAGAAATTTAACGATAGTGAGCTCCATTTTCTCCATAGGTATTCCTATCGGATTTTTAAAAAAACCAAGTAGATCAACAAAAAAATCCATTTTCTATGATATTATCATTATAGGAGGTACTCCATCTGGTATCATGGCTGCGATAACTGCCTCCCGGATGGGTAAAAAAGCACTGATCCTTGAAAGAACCACTCACCTGGGTGGACTTCCAGCCAATGGTTTGGGAGCTACCGATATCAGTACAAGAGGTTCCACCAGAGGTTTGTTTCTTGAATTTATCAATCGGATCAGAAAACATTACGAAGAAATTTATGGCTCAGATTCACAGCAGGTCCAGGATTGTTCGGAAGGATATCACTTTGAACCAAGGGTTGCGGAAAAGGTGTTCCAGGAGATGATTGAATCAGAAAAATTAATCGACGTATTGTATTCTTATCAGTTTGATGCCAACCCAGAATTCATACAAATGAAGGAAAGGTATATAGAATCCATCCGTGTATTTAACCGAAAAAACAAGATCCATGAAACATTTTCAGGACATGTTTTCATCGATGCCACTTATGAAGGCGATCTGATCGCTGCAGCAGGTGTACCGTATTTTGTGGGTCGTGAGGGTTATGAGCAATTTGGGGAACCTTATGCAGGTAGAGTATATAAATATTGGAATGGCCCGAGCGCAGAAGGTTCTACCCTCCTCGGTGACAATGCTATCCAGTCTTTCAACTATCGATTATGTCTTACAGACCTGGCTGGAAACATATTCAACATTCAAAAACCTGAAAGTTATTGCCGGGAGGAATATTTAAGCTTGATCGATGATGTAAAAACAGGCATGCATACAGGAAATCAGATACGCCAACTCACACAGGAACAGGCTGAAGAGAACAAAAAAAGGGTTGAACGAGGTGAAGCCCCGGAAGTTCCCGGAATGCCACAGGGAATTTGGAGGATCACCAATATGGTTAAACTGCCCAATCAGAAAACGGATGCCAATAATCAGCACCTGGCCTTTATCTCGACTGATCTTCCCGAAGAAAACTGGCCCTGGCCTACCTCTGGCTGGAAGTGGCGTGATAAATTTGCTGAAAGATTAAAAAATTATACACTCGGTCTTTTCTGGTTTGCTCAGAATGACCCTGATTTACCCGAATGGTTCAAAAAAGAAACACGCAAATGGGGACTGGCCAAGGATGAATATGTGGACAATGGTCATTTCCCAAGACAAGTCTATGTCAGAGAAGGAAGAAGGATGATTGGGAAATACTTTTTTACTGCTCAGGATGCTTTGTCTGAAAAGGAAGGTAGCCGTCCACCCATCCATTCAACAAGTATTACTTCCAGCCATTATGCCATCGATTCCCATGCGGTAAGGAAACGGGAACCAGGTCGTGCCCACCTGGATGGATTTTTAAATTACAGTACACGGCCATATACGGTTCCTTTTGGTGTGATATTACCTGAGAAAGTTGAGAACCTGTTAAGCCCCGTCCCGGTATCAGGTAGTCATCTGGGTTTCTCAACCCTGCGCATGGAGCCGTGCTGGATGGCCCTAGGACAGGCGGCAGGAGTTGCAGCTGTATTGAGTATCAATTCTTCCACAACGGTACAAAAGATCGAAATAGATGCTCTCCAGAAAGTTTTGTTGAACCAAAACGCCATCCTGATATACTTCGAGGATGTGCCACAGGATGATCCTGATTTTGAATTGGTACAATTCATGGGCCTAAAAAAAATATTGACTTCCTGGAAGGCCGAACTGGATAAACCAATTGATAAAAATACAGCACAATCATGGTTCACCTCGGCCGAGGTATCCCAGAAACCGAACTTCACACCCGGTAAAACTTCCAGAAGGGAATTTCTTCGTGCCCTGAATTTGCAGATGCAAAAAAAGTAAAATTACTGGCAGGAAATAATCATTCGTCAAAGGTTGCTAGGGTGGGGATTTATTCGGGAATATTCATGAATTTATCAGATTAAGTATCTTTCTTATTACATGACAATCCATTATCAGGTAATTGGGATTAACCGGAACCATTTGAACAAGTCCTATCACATTCCAAGGATCCTTTTTTTCATCCCATCCGCTTCAATATAGGCTGATTTAAGATTAGATTCCAGTTTTCCATTTTTGGATTTCATTACGATCTTAACCTGGTTAGATGCATTGATTAAAAATTCAAGCTCTGTAGCTTCTATAACGGTGACATAAGGTGTTTTCTGATCATTTAAACGGATGGATTCTCCACCTAAAAGAACTGACGCATTAAAGGTCGTTTCCTGGCCACTTAATGAAGTGATCTCCAATTGATATTTTACCTTTTTATTCCTGTCTTTCCATTGAAATCCCCAAATGGCTGAGAGGGCAATCAATGCGATAATCGGTAGCATTAATTTTCTCATTATGTTTACTAATTATTGATGAACTTTCATCATTAATAAAGCAAAAAGAATACCAAAAAGCCAGTTAAGTGAAACTGATTTATGATGGTTAATTTTAAAGATTAGTGGTGATCATTAAAAACTGGTTTCAGCCTGTTGTAACAATGGATCACCGACCAGCAGCCCTCCCGGCAACCACTAATATGAAATTAATAAGAACTTCACAGGGAATTCTCAAATCTCTGATGATTTATAATAATAAGGAGTAGTGGAATACTCATTTCCTATCTCTTTTCAGCTTTTCGTAATCATCCATAGCCATCTTATAGTCCGGTGGTACCAGTTCAATTGCCTTCTGATAATGTATTTCGGCCAGGTCATACTGATCGGTTCGGTGATACCCTTTAGCCAGTAAATGATAAAGAAATCCCGAGGTGGGATAAAGTTCAACTGCATATTCCAGCAATTCAATTGCATTCGAATAATCCTCAATAACGTGAATCCATTGGTATGCCATTCGATAGATCGTTTTTTCAGGCATTACGATGTGATAACCAAATCTATTTGAAAGTAACTGATAGTGGGCTTCAATTAAAGGTATAACCTCCTCATTTTGACCTTCAGGAAAAGATAACATCCAGCCTTCAAACAATTTCAATAAGGCATTGTTAATCATTACTGGGAAACAGGTATAATGGGATTTGTCAGAAATAATTTCTGTATAGAAAGGGACTTGTCGGGACAATTCTTTAATCCTTAAAAGAAATCCGGGATACTGATTCACAATATCTTTGAAATCATTTTCCGCTATGGCAGTATAAATAAATTTTAATTGAGAAGTATCATACTTAACATTCTGTATATCAAATTTTTCAAGTCCTGTGGGGCTTCCTGATATATATCCTTGCATTAATTCAGACCCTTCGAACAAAGTGTACAATGCCTGTTCACCGGATGATGAGTGACCTGCCAGGAGACGGAAAGGTACCGTTCGATACGTAGAATCAATGAAAGGAATTAGCTCTTCCTCCAGGAATTCTTTATATTTATCATGTTTATATCTCCTGTTATGATTTAGACCAACTACAATGATCTCTGGTATAAGGTTCAACTGAGAATAATGATCTGCCATCCCTGCATACATCCTTGCAGTCAGAATCCCATCAAAAATATAGTGAACCTGGTATTTTTCCATGTTCATTTCATAATCAACGGGAAGATATACCTGAATGGGTATCCGGTTTGATAAAACAAAGGAATCAAAATACAGTTCTTCACGAAATGTATGTTGTTGGTTTTGTGCCTTAAGCAACAAGGAAGCCATACCAAGCAATAATAAGGCGAAAAAACTGTTCATAATTTAATTTCAAAAAAAAGAAGTATACGTTTAAAGAAACACTGTTCTCAGTGAAATTCAGTTTCAATAATTGCCCCTTCCGTTACAAAGGAGATACCTTGTTGCTCGGATGTCCCGATCATGACAGCCTGGATTACTGGTATCTTATCTGTACTGTTGGTACCCCAGTAAACTATGAAATTAGCTCCGGCACCTCCGTGCATTTCCTTGTCACCAACTACAAATTCTACTGATTCTAGTGGTTTTAAAAGGATGGGCCTGTTCAGGTAGTGCCTGCTGAGTTGACCTTCCGAATCATAATAATCCGCCAATTGGACGTACATTGAATCCCGCATGCTGGTATTCCGAATACTGAGTGTGGCCGTAAGTAAAAAACGTTTAAGACCAGATCCATGATAAATATCACTGTAAATCGGAACATATACTTTCTGGGTCATTTTAAGTGAATCGAATTTGATATCAATATAATTATAATTCTTGCTGGGCATCTGAACCTCATCCCTGACTGGCCTGGGCTGACAACTAATCGACATATACCACAAGAACAATATAGTACAGAGAAATTGATAAAAAATTTTCATAATGGATGATTAAATTATTATTTAACTAATAATTATTTCTGGATATTCTTTGATTATAAATTTACATTACATTTTATTTTTCATATCAACAATAAATTTTTATATATTTTTTAATGATATCATAGAATCAGGACATTTCGTCTCATAAAGGATATCTCATCTTTATAGAAAATACACTGTTCACCTTTCACTTCATCTATTTCTCATTTCTTTCTATCAAATGAGGTTAAATATGCCATTAATTTTTAAAATAAATATTTCACGGATGTTATAAAAAGATTGGTTCAGAAAAATTTAATTTAAATATATATTTAAAATTTCAGTCAAATATTCTTATATTTTCAGCTTGTGTTTTTAAAAAACGTGTTTGATTAATCAACTATGGAGCCTGAAACTATCTCTTCTTTTAGCGATTTGAGGCATCACTTTCAGCAGTACTATCAGGAGCTTAAACAGATTGCTCATCAGAAACTGAGGTATGAAAGATTCAACCATACGCTGGATACAGCTGCTCTTGTGCATGAAGCTTATGGGAAATTGTATCACCAATCAAATAACCGATTCCGTAATTCATCACATTTTCTGGCGATTGCTGCCGTATCCATGCGACGCATTTTGATAAATTATGCACGTGATAAAAAAAGATTGAAGAGAGGAGGAGATCTTATTCAGATGACCTATGGAAAAGCTGATATCCCGATTCATACAACTCCTGAAGATATTTTAGTATTACATGAAGCACTAAAAAAACTTAAGCTGCTCAACAAACGGCAAGGGAAGGTGGTTGAATACTATTTTTTTGGTGGATTTAAACATCATGAAATTGCTGAATACTTAGGCGTTTCTGAGGAAACAGTGAGGAGAGATTGGCGTCTTGCGAGGGCCTGGTTGAGCCTTGAACTAAAGAAGGAGCTTTGATATGAAAACAAATGCCAAAATATGGTCAACAGTAGAACAACACTTTGCTAAATTAACGGAACTCTCAAAGGATGAACAGAAAAATTATTTATCTTATCTTCATGACACGGATCCGGAAATCCACAAGATCCTGAGTCAGTTACTTAACGAAGAGGAGGATCTACACCCCTTGTTTTCCCGATCAGCCATTGACATCTTAGAAACCTGGCATGATCATGAATTGATAGGAACTCACATTGGACCCTTTCAATTGGAAAAACTACTTGGTCAGGGTGCCATGGCATCGGTATTTCTGGCGAAAAGAGATGATGGTGAATTTGATCAGTCAGTTGCAGTTAAACTGATCAAACCAGGGATGTATGACGACCAGACTTTGAAATTATTCAAAGAAGAACGGCAAACCCTGGCAGGACTTCAACACCCCAATATTGCGCGGTTGTATGATGGAGGTGTGAACAATGAAGGCAGACCTTTCTTTACGATGGAATACATAGAGGGGCTCCCGGTTACCAACTATTGTGAAGAGAATCAACTCGGCCTTAAAGATAGACTTTATCTATTCAAACAGATATTAATTGCAGTTAAATATGCGCATAGCAGGTTGATCGCTCACCTGGACCTCAAGCCGGGAAATATTTTAGTCGATCAAAATGGACTGGTCAAAGTACTTGATTTTGGGATTGCACGAATGATCCCTTCTTTGGAAAATAATAACGATCAGACTGATCGGAAAGAAAAAAATGAAATATCCCCGCGTTTTACTCTTGCCTATGCTTCGCCCGAACAAATTAAAAATGAAGAGATTGATTCCTCTTCCGATATCTATACCTTAGGGATTATCCTGTTTGAATTAACTCTTGGACAGCACCCTTTTTACGATCACTTCAAGGAACCCGATCTGATACGTAAAGCAATTACTGACGGCAGGTTACCACAGATTGCTGAATTTAATGGATCCCTGCCTTCCGGGATCAAGGTTAACGGTACTCTTTTTGAACTGGAAAGAATCTGGCAATGTGCTCTTTCTCGTCAACGTGATGAACGATACAGTACGGTAGATTCACTTCTTAAGGATGTCGATGCTTTTCTTAACAAAGCGCCTTTATCTGTCATTAGAAATTCTGGTCTATATCAGGTAAAGAAATTTGTTCAACGAAATTCAAAACTCGTGTCTGCTGTTTCACTGGCACTCATCGCAATCATCTTAACTGTTATATTCTATACACAACAAGTAAAACAACAACGTGACCTGGCGAAAAAGGAAGCACAAAAAGCTGCCAGGGTAACGGATCTACTCTCGGGTATTTTTAAAATGGCTGATCCCAATCTTGCCAATGGGGATACCATTACAGCAGTCCAATTGCTGGTAAAAGGATTAAATGATATCAATGTATCATTGAAAAACCAACCGGAAATAAAAGCATCTTTATTACATGAGATCTCTTCGATCTTTACAGGACTCGGACGATATCAATTGGCTGATTCCCTCGCAAGGGTTGCACTCAAATTAACTGATAGTCTATATCAATCACCCCATCCGGAGAGGGCAAGGAGCTTAATGGCATTGGGTCAAATTGAGATCATCTATAAAAATCTGGACACTGCATTTAACCATTTATATGCCAGTTATGAAATGTATCGACAGATAGATCCTCCAGATCAAGTCGCAACCGCAAACGTTTTACTGGAACTGAGTAATATTTATTATGAAAAGGGGAACTATATGGATGCGGATTCACTGAACCGAATCGTCTATGAAATTCACCGGTCCCTGTACGGAACATCTCACGAAGAAATAGCCCATGACTTGCAGATGATTGGTACTACCCAGCGCAAGCTGGGGAATTTTATAGAGGCGGAAAACTATCTCCTTCAGGCCCTATCCATGAAACGTGAATTGTTTAAATCTCCCCATAATGAAATTGCCTATACATTAAACCATCTGTCGAGTCTGAAACAGGATCTGGGTCTATACGAAGAAGCAATACCCTATTCGCAGGAATCCTATCAACAACGATTACAGATCTATGGCCCCTTACACATTGAAACGATCGCCAGTCAATCGAACTTGGCAAGAATTTACAAATCACTCGGTGATCAAAATAACTCAATCTCGATTTATGAAGATGTATTGAAAAAATTAAAAAAGATTTTTCCATCAGGTCATCCGTATACCGGGGCAATCCTGCAGAGTCTGGCAGATCTTTATCTTAAATCAGGAAATTTAATCCTTGCAGAACAACTATACAGGGAAGCATTCCGGATAGATCAAAAATTCTTGGATGAAGATGATATACATCGAAGTTATGCCATGATTGGTTTAGGAAAGTTACTAATCAAAACCAATCAATTGGAGGAAGCGAAAAATTTGCTGGAGTTAGCCTACGAATTGCGGAAGAGCAATCTTTCTGAGGATCATGTTCTGATAGGTATAAGCCAGGAGGCACTCGGTGAATGCCTCCTGGCCATGAAAGATTACGAGACTACCATATATTTTCTGAATGAAGCCTATGAATCATTGATTACATTGCCCGATAAATATCATAATAATCTCCAATCAATTCTACAGCAGCTGATCCTTGCCTGTGGACATACCGGATCGTGCGAAAATCAAGGAAAATACCAGCAGCTCCTGAATAATCTGTCTTCCTAATTACATGTAATAGTGCTATATCGCCTGTCAAATAACGTACACCATACTTTATAACATTTTTTGGTTGGTACATCAAATTTGTCAGTAAATAAATCAAACCAGTAGAATACACTCCGGTAACCCACGTCCAACGTTATATTATGAGCCCCCGCTGGAAGGTTAATCCTGCCAACCTGCACAAGACTAAAATTACCTGTTGATGCACTCCGACGTAATCCATAAGTATCCGTATAGGAAACCTCACCCCAAGCAACATATCCAGCCTTATTTACAATGGAAATCCTGGCACCTGGTACCAGAGCTCTGGTACATTCTTTTACAGAATAATCAGTCGTATAACCCATTTTGGATATTTCATTGTCTTTCAAATAACGGATGGTATATGCGATCGTTACACCAGGGTTACTTTTACTATATACAGCATTATCACCCTTGATGATCGTTTGAAGATCTCCAACGTTCCCAGTACTCACTGCTTCGGAGTATTCATTGTTACGGAATAAAAACCCTGCTTAAAGGCCATCATCGCTACCTTTTTGGTTGTGGACGTAGTATAATTGAATTGCGCAGATACATCATTGGATGCCCAGGTAACGTTCAGACCTACATCAATGGCGAGTTGTTGTGATGAATAGGAACCGGAAGATTTATAAGATATATTAGCCGGATTTACATATCCTTCCTGGTAGACATTATTGTTCCACCATTCCAGTGCATAGAAAGTGGAAAGGTAATGCCCAGGATGTCTACAATAAAACTACAATCGCAATGTTTAGATTATGATTTAAAACTGTTACATAATCAAGATTATAAGAATACAACAAGTTCAAATTATTCGTTTCATTTCTGTTGGATCCCAGGGATCTTGTACCTGGTATTCCTAATCTTATTTTCAGGTTGGCCTTATGGGGCATTTTATCTTAATTATAAAGGTTCAGGCCTTCTTCCATCGTTTTAACTTAGGAATATGGGAAGTATAAAACCAACGCTTTAACCATCCATACCCCATTTCTTTTAGTTTTCCCCTTACAAAATGCACCATTTCTTTAGCTGATGTAAAATCATCTTTGAAAGTTCCATTTTCATAGCAGAGACTGCAATACATATCATTTTTTGAACCATCCGTATTGGTACCTCCTTTCCCGGGATCCTGGTCCATGGGCATCCCGCAACTCTGACAGAATCGATCGAATCGTCCCATAATATTATTGGTTTAGGTGAATAGAATTAATGATAACTGAAAAAATATAATCCATAATTTGAGGTGTCTTATACTATCTTCAATATACAAAAAAAATAAACCTATTCATATAGTAGAGGATGGTAAGCTCCAATTTATAAATACTTGGAAAACATGATCGGGAATACCATATTATCGTAGTTTATCTTCAAAGAAACTCGGTATTTAAGACTTTCTGCCTTTTATCGGAAATGTTTACTCCTCTGCAACTTCGATCAATTTTGGGAGCACTACCTCCCAGCCTTTAATCGTATCCTGATATCTTTGTTCGCCTTGCGCTACTTTGGAAAAGTCTCTTTGAGTAATTGTTATGGTAGATTTATCACCAGATGCTTCAATATGATAAATAACTGTCAGGTAATTTTCCCGGATATCTTCTATTTCCCCACCAACAGGGAAAAGAGTGTGTTCAAGATAATATGGAGGATTAATTTTTACCACATCCCCTTTTACTACAAGAATCTCCTTTCCCTCTTTGATCATATAAAATTCCACTGGATATCCAGGCCTCCATTTTGATTGGACCTTTGATCCGAACATATATTTTTCAACTTTAACCGGATTTATTAATGCATCCCATACCTTTTCAGGTGTTGTTTTTATTTGAACTGTTTTTTTGAATTCTTCTTTCATACTAAATCTTCAATTTAATTTTAAATCGCTCAAGTACGCCGGTAATCATAATGATCAATAAGGCAAAAAGAAGTGATTTTGTAATTCCAATGTAACCTTCACGTAAGTACATGGGCAATCTGATCCCAATCAGGGCCATAATCGGATAATAATAATAGGGTACCAGGTAACAGGTAAGTGTACTCCTACCGGCCGGCCCAAAAATATTAGCCCATTTTGTTTTTTTGTATATATCCGAAATCAGATACAGCAATCCATAAAAACCGTAACTAATACCAGCACAAATAGCTGTCCAAGAAGGAGTACCACCAATTTTAGAAATTCCCCAATAAGGTCTTATAGCGAATGCATACAGGATAAAGATTATTGCCAGTATCATCAGGATCATTAAAAACAGATGTTGTTTATTCCGATCTCTCAGCGTGATATATAATACGGAAGCAAACACACCACTTATTACCAGTGCATAATTTGAAGCGTTAATGATAATCTTAATCCCACTGAAATTACCTAATTCGAGATATTCCTGTACATTCAAAGTATGAAATAATATCACCAGGATTCCAATTATTACAATCCGTTGACCCAACAAAAGATATATTATTGCATTTAATAAATACGCCCAACCAATCAGACCAAGGATGCCCCACCAATGTGTTTTCATCCAAGCCGGTGACGCTACGGATCCCCCCTGATAAATCGATGCCAGTATTATCAGAATTACTATACCAAACACCTCCATAAGCCAGACAGGTATTGTATTCAGTACTTTTTTTGTCTGATAATTGGTCCAGATAAAGAAGATAGCCAGTGCCATCAAAATTTCCCAGTAATATTTGTTTATAGGTAACAGTTCCCTATTGATATTTTCAAAATTTACCATAAAAATGCCCATGACAATCAATGCAAATGATCGTTGGATGATATGGAAAAAAGTGGAAAGATCAGTAGCTCCTTTTTCTCTCCTGTTTGTGATTGCAAAAGGTATGGATAAACCAACGATAAAAAGAAAAGCGGGAAACACGACATCCGCCAATCCTAATCTATCCTCCCGGGCAGCAGCATGTCCCAACCAGGCAGGGATGTTATCCAGGGTCCAGAGATCATTTACAAAAATCATCAAAAACATGGTAAGCGCTCTGAATATATCAATAGAAGCTATCCTTTTATTTGATTTCATGTGTATGTAAAATTTTTTAATTAAAAAATGTCCTGAATATAACGTTATCTATTGATATCAAAAAATGTTTTTATAATATCCATTATCAGAAAAACTTCAAGGTATTTGACTACGGCCAGAATATACATTAAGATAAACGGGACTTTAATACTTATTATTCCAATAATAAATTACATACCAGGGGGAATATATCGTTTGTAAAAAGAGTGATTACATTCTTTAAGATTTATTGAAAAAAATAAATCACCATTGAATGAAAGATTTTTAATATTTACCTTTTAACCACTTTCCGGGTTAATCCCTTCCCTTCATTGATAAAATGTAAAAGATAAATGCCTTCATCAATAGTTCCTGTTTCAAGTAAAATATTTCTTCCGGCAGGTTTTAAGAAACTTTTACTCCAGATCTGTCTGCCATCCGGTATCACCATTTCAAGATATATATCACCTTTTACATCTTTACTGAACTGTAAATACAAAACTTCTTCAAATGGGTTAGGGAATATCTGAACAATTTCCTCAAGAACCAGGTCCCGGCAATAAACCTGTGGGCATTTATCCTCTCCAGATAATTTCAGACAGACTTCATATGAGGTATATATCGCATATGAATGCCTGGGTTCCTGATTTCGTGATATGTTACCATCCCCGAAACTCCAGTAATAATTCATTCCCCGTGATGACTTATCAATAAATTGCACCTCGTTATGATGTACTTCATAGTCAAAATCAGGATGGGGTAAATCCTCTAATAAGTTGATTCGCCACCTTTCACGATCTGAAATAACAGTGCTCTCGGCAATTGTCTGTAATAATAGCGCCATTTCTCTATCAAGGGATGAAAAATATTCGATTCCTAGGGGTGTCTGCTGGAAAATGGAAGTAAATAAAACACAGGCAGACAAATAAGCTCCGACCTCATTAGCCAGGTTGGAATTTGACCAGAAAAGGGATAACCCTGTCCCATTAACCAAAGCATTACTCCAGGCAGTACCCACAGGCGCAATTTCAGTCGTTGTCTGTTCAGCAATCTTTAGATATGCTGCCTCTACAGAATCCTGCATTTGAAAATAATGTTGGTAATCCGTAGTACAATAATTACCTATCGAATCTATTGATACACAGTGTTCCCCACCAAAAGGTTTAGCCCATGTCATCATTAAAAAAATCCTTGCACATCGGTTTCTTCTTTTAATAACTGTTTTTAATTGCTGAATAGCAGGTATTGTAAATGAATTTCTCATTTTTTCAATGAGAGGTATATAACTTTGCTCTTGAAGGACTACATAATTCCAGGTTTGCTCATTGATCTTTTTCAATGCGGTTGAATCTCCCAGCAAACCATTATGAAAACTCAGGGCATAGGAATCTTTGGCAACCATATCGACCTCAAGTTCATAGCCTCCACTTTCTGATAGTTTCTCAAAAACCTGTGGAATGTTATTAAAACTGATCAGACCATTACCTAAAAACAGTATTTTTACCGGATCACTTTTTGCTTGTGTGAAGCTTAATACAATAAGAATTACGGCATAACCAATATGCTTCATCTGTACTGATCAATAGATAGCAAGAGTATAATATACAAAAAATGCAATTGTAATTCAAGAGAAGAATAATCAACAATCTATTCAGTTCATGTTCATAAAATGTTGATAGTTTCTATTATTAGAACCTTATACGCCAAAGCCAGTTTACAGTTTTTGACCATAAGTACAATAATCCGAAGGTCAGAGGAAGAAAAACAAATACTGATCCGAATATCAAAGCCAGTGTCTCCATATCAAAACGATCGATTTAAATTTACAATTAATCTTTTATGTGCTTAAGAGAAGCCATGTGTGATTAATTAATTATTTTCTTTCTGGTAACCCAATATGGTCGATAAAAAGTTTCTCTTTATAGAATATTGAACGAATTATGGATCTTCGAATGTGGATATGATTAAAAAACAGACATATATGTATCTTCTGTTTTTAATCACTAAACAGATCTCCAAATGTTGATTACCCGACAATGGATGGATAAGATGTGTATTAAGTTTCTTACTGATAAAAATTTCTATCAATTACTTATACATCATTTTCCATATCCAGATGATCAGTTTCGTCCAAAAATACAGAATCCCGAAAGTTACGGGTAATACTAAGAATATCGATCCCGCGATCAGTGCTACCGTATCCATACTCCTTTCGACTAATAAGTAAATTAATGATTTAACATTACAACCCTAAATTCCTATATATTAATAACTTATAAAATATAAAGTAACCATGTCTCATTTAAATTCTTTTTTTATGCGAATTGAATTTTTCCCATCCAGTTATAACTTTAATGCTTATGCCATTCCAACCATCCCCCTTTTCTGGGGGTATAATAATTAAAGATATGGTGTATATTTAAGATCAATTTTTATTAATGAAAGCTCTACGGTACATATTGGTAATTATTTTTTCGATTCTTGTTTTCCATCCCTTTGGTATAGCCGGAGAGAGTTTTAAAAAGAGTATTCAGTTCATCAAGAATCTCGGCCAGTGGGATCCGGAGATACAATTCAGAGCGGAAATACAAAATGGTTATCTGATCATCGCCGCGGATGGAATTCACTATATCTTTTATGATGGTGACCGGATGAAAGGTCACCATACCATTGAAGATCAATTTGATTCGAAAAATGCCCGTTTAGGTAATCCAGAGGATTATTCCACGATACATATGCATTCAACAGCCCTGCTGTTTAAAGGCAGATCCGACAAGATGGATGTAATCCCACAAAAAAAACAGGAATTCTATTACAATTATTTTTTAGGGAAAGATAAAAGACAATGGGCCAGTAAGGTACCTGTTTATTCAGAAATACATTATAAAAATATTTATCCCGGAATTCATATGAAATTATATTCCCAGGATGACCATATTAAATACGACCTCATTCTGGAACCCGGTGCGGATGTTCAACAAATTCAGTTCGAATACGATGGTCTGGAAAAAATAAGAATCGAGAATAACAGTATTTATGCAGAGACTTCACTTAATTCAATTATTGAAAATACTCCCTATGCTTATCAGTTAATTAATAAAGATACTTTAAAGGTAGCCTGTTCTTATAAACTCGAAGAAAGGTCTGTTTCATTCGAATTACCGAATGGATATTATCCTGATCAAACTTTAATCATAGATCCGCTACTCATTTTCTCAACCTATTCGGGATCTACGGCTGATAACTGGGGCAATACGGCCACTTTTGATGCTGATGGCAATGTATATGCAGGTGGTACGGTAAGAATGGATCTGGGAGGTCAATTACCTGTAACCGGGAGAGCATATCAGCAGGATTTTGGTGGTGGTATTTGGGACCTGGCTATCTTAAAATTTGATTCAACGGGAAGGAACCTGCTTTATGGCACCTACCTGGGAGGGAGTGGCACGGAAACTCCCTTCAGCCTGATCGTTAATAATAAACAGGAACTGATCATTTTTGGTACAACCGGATCAAGCGATTTCCCGATGACTGACCAGGCTTATGATTCTACATTTAATGGAGGAGCATCGGCGTTAAATGTAATTTTAGGAGTGAGTTTCAACTCGGGTAGTGATCTGTTCATTGCTAAATTAAGCAAAGATGGTTCACAATTAATGGCTTCAACTTACCTGGGAGGAAGTAACAATGATGGGATCAATAAT
>Ga0209536_100000017_pt1 | contig 254877 bp, 212 predicted proteins | sample DeeMarSeWOR28_12_FD_187461 | JGI IMG/M metagenome (GOLD analysis project Ga0209536, IMG submission 187461) | Marine sediment microbial communities from White Oak River estuary, North Carolina - WOR-2-8_12 (SPAdes) (version 2) | ecosystem: Environmental > Aquatic > Marine > Intertidal zone >... | reverse complement strand
GTGTAGAACATATCGGTATTGGCTGGCTGGGACATGATGTTGGACATCCGGAAGTTGGCCATGTTCCGGGTTATACGAAAGAGCTGATTCCCGGAAAAATAGAAGGGCAGTCGATGTATGAGCACTGGAACCAATTCATCGGGATCCTGGGAAAAAGAGGTTTCTCAGAAGAAAATATCGCATTGATTGTGGGAGGGAATTATTTACGAATCTGGCAGGAGATATTACCTAAATAAAAAATTGAAATAGCATGTTTTTTAATAGAAGAAATTTTATAAAAAGTTCATTGATCATGTCAGCGGGAATGACCGCCCCATCTCTTAAAGTATGTTCTGAAGTTAATGGGAAAGTTCTTGATGAAATTCAAGCCCATCAAAAAGGAATAGCCGTATGGTGGGTCGGGCATAATGGCTGGTTGATCAAATCGGATAATACATTGATCGGAACGGACCTGCCCCTTGAAACAAAGGCACGCGAGGTGCCTTCTCCAATAACAGCCTCAGAATTAGCTGGCGAACTTAATTATTCCTTTGTCACCCATGAACATGGTGATCATTTTGAAAGAGAGACTTCAAAAATCCTGATAGAACAGGGCAGTTGTACTTTTGTGCTTCCCAGAAGTTGTTTGGAAGCAGCACGAAACGAAGTAGGCATTCCTGAAAACAGGATGATCCTTGCAGAACCAAGAAAATCCTTTGATGCAGGGGATCTCCATGTCGAACCCATCCGGGCCATACATGGCGATCAAAAATACGCCGTATATTACCATGCCAATCTGGAAGATTGCGGTTATGTGATCAGCATGGGTGGTAAACGATTCCTGCAGGTGGGCGATTCGGTATTGCTGGAAGATCAGTTGTTTTTAAACGATATCGATGTGCTCTTTTTTTCACCAACAGAACACAATACCTATATCGACCGGTCCGTGATATTGATCAATGAACTGGAACCGGATTATATCTTCCCACAACATCGTAATACCTTTAAAGTGACTCCCGAAAACCGTTTCTGGACATCTGCTTACCCTTATGAAGTGAAGCTCAGGTTGTCTAAAACTCTCCAGGAACGGTATTTTATTCTGGATATGGGGGAGAAGAAAATAATTAAATAAAAAATTAAAGAATCAACAAACGAATTATTTTTTAAAATATGAAAGCATGTTATCCCCAAAAAAGCAGATCCCATTTTTAGTATTCTTACTCATAGTAATTAATATCTTTTTTCAAGATGCCCAAAGTCAGCCGGAAGATTTCGGTAAATTATTAACGGATGACAAAATCTGCTCCATCTGGTGGACTGAGGGGACTTACAAAGTACTGAAGGAACAACCCGTTCCAATCAGGAAATCCGCCCAGATTTCACTCTGGTCAGCCCGGAATGAATTCGAGTCTTTCCAGGTAATTCTTCATTCGAAAAAGCGGCTCGAAAACGTACGTATTTCCGTAAATGATTTTATCAATGAAAATGGAGACAGGATATCTTCAGAGATGGTTATAATCAGAAAGGTTGAATATGTGTATGTAACCAAGCCCACGGATGATTACGGGAAAGTTGGCTGGTGGCCAGATCCTCTGCCAGTAAATAATAAACCGGTACGGATTTATCCGGGTGAAAATTCTCCTTTTTGGATGACGATTCAAGTACCGGAAAATACTTCTCAGGGAATTTACAAAAGTAGAGTAAACATAACATCAGGAAATTGGGAGGTAAACCTTCAGGTGCAGTTGACTGTCTGGCCTTTTGTTTTACCAAATAAAACTTCCATTCGATCAGCTTTTGGTGTAGGTACATCCTTTATCCAAAGATATCACAACCTTGAAACTGAAGAAGAATTAAGGCAGGTAACAGATAAATATTACAAGGCTTTACAGAATTATCGTCTTTCTCCGACATCACCCTTTGACTTATACCCGATAAAATTATATGTATCCGGGATCGATTGGGAGGGAGGAATTTTTGTGACTGACACGGTTTATGAGGGAAAGCATGCTTTAAAGATCATGGATCATTCAGAGATTGATAATATAGAGGCAAAAACGAAAGATTTGATCCGGATTGATCCTTCCGTTGAATATAAGCTTTCCTGGTTTGTCCGGACCATGGAATCCGACCAGCAATATTCTATCCTGGTTAAAGGGTATAATGCTGAAAAAGAATACATGCCTTTTGAAAACAGGATGGATGTATTTACTGGCGAAAATTTATGGCAGCAAAAGTTTTTTTCTATAGGAAAATTCCGTCCTGAGGTAAAATACATTACACTTCATCTTTTTCCCGTTTTCCGTGATCTTAATGGAAGTAAAACCGGTGCTGCCTGGTTTGATGACGTAAAAATCACAGCCGGAGATCAGGTGGAAAATTTAATTCCTCAAGGAAATTTTGAAGTAGATCTAAATAATATTGAGCTTACAATCGATTTTTCAGATTTCGATAGGGCTGCGAAAAGATACCTGGATGACTTTGGCTTCAATGCATTCAATTTGAGATTAGAAGGAATGCCTTCCGGGAACTATTATTCACAAAATCTGGGTGTTTTTAAAGGATTTCCCCAGAGAACACCGGAATATGATAAATTGATGAAACAATATCTGGAGGAGGTACAAAACCACCTGGAAGAAAAGAGATGGTTAGGGAAAGAATATGTTTACTGGTTTGATGAACCAAACACAGAAAATTATCCTTTTGTACGAGAAGGAATGGAAATTCTTTATAATTCAGCTCCAAAGATCAAAAGATTTATCACGGAGCATCAACCAGGTCCTGATATCATGGACATTTCAGAAATCAGCTGTACTATCTGGCACCGGATGGATCCGGCTATTGTAAAAGAACTTTCCCAAGAGGGAAGAGAATTCTGGTCTTATTTGTGTTGCTGGCCGAAATCTCCCTGGATCAGTGAGTTCATTGATCATGATGGGGTAAATCTTCGTATGTGGCTGTGGATGTCCTATCATTATCAATTAAAAGGGATTTTGATCTGGAGCACAACCTATTGGAATTCTGATGCAGCTTCTCCCAATGATTATTTACAAAATCCCTGGGAAGATCCTATGTCCTATGTGACCGGATATGGATGGCCATTCGGGAAACAGACCATATGGGGTAATGGAGATGGCCGGTTCTTTTATCCACCCAACAGGAATCCAAACGATCAATCAACCAAATATCTGGACGATCCCATTCCTTCACTCAGACTTGAGATCTTAAGGGAAGGAATTGAAGATTATGAATACATGGTGCTCCTGGAAAAAGAAATAGAAGAAGCCAGAATCGACGCAAAATATCAAAACCTTGTAACGAAGGCAGAAAAACTATTACAGTTTCCCGATGAAATGTTTTCAGATGGAAAAACCTATAACAAAGATCCCCAATATCTGCTTGATTATCGTAAGCAGATTGCCGAAATACTTGTAAAATTTATGTCTGTGAATGCTGAATAAAAGGTTTCTTATCCTGATATATTTAACAGTGAGAAAGTATATCTTTTATTCTGTAAATCGGATATAAGAAAGGAAAATTGTTTTTAAATCTTTTAAAATTTAAATTACATATAATTTATTGTATTACCTATCGGCCCCTGTATAACCAGAAATGATACGGCCATGAAACTGATCTACTCAGTTTTAGTGGAAATTTTATTATTGGGATTTTTTCCACACCTATTCCCAGGTAGAGATTTGGGGTGTGACCACTGCAGGGGGAGCATTCGACCAGGGTTGTATATTCAAAACTGATGAAAATGGGGATAATCAGGAAATTGTATATTCTTTTATAGGGAAAACAGGAAGTTATCCTCAAAATAGTAGATTATGTGAAGCAGAGGATGGAACCCTGTATGGTATCCTGGGGGATGAAGACTCTCCCAGATCATTTATCATATTCGCTTTTGATCCCCATACCCAATTCTACAGGATCTTAAATAAGAGAAATAAAAATATGGAATTTTATGATCCTGTTGGAAGCTTGGTATTTGGGAGTAATGGACATTTGTTTGGAGTAACTACAAGAGGAGGGCAATGGAATGGAGGTGTGATTTACGAATTGAACCAGGAAACAGGGGAACTCATAAAAAAATTTGATTTTAATGAATCAACAGGGCAAAGACCTGTCAGTGGTCTGTTTGCTTCAGAAAATGGCAAATTATATGGATTGACCCATACAGGCGGGAAATATGATCAAGGGGTACTTTACGAGTATGATATTTCTCTCAATTTATATCGAAAGTTGCATGAATTTAACCTGGACTTGGATGGAGGTTTTCCAAAAGGGACTGTTTTAGAAACATCCAGCGGAAAGCTTTATGGAATGACTAGTACAGGTGGAAGTTACAACGACGGATCATTATTTGAATTTGATATTGAGCGATCAAGTTTTCGTAAGTTACTTGAATTTGATGGCGTTGAAAGTGGTAGCAAACCACTTGGTGGATTGATAGAAGGCCCGGGAGAATTTTTGTATGGCATGACCTATGGTGGGGGAACCTGGGGATTAGGTGTATTATTGGGATATGATATAAGAAAGGACTCCAGTTTTGTGTTATTCCATTTTGATGAAACTTCCGGGAAATATCCGCTGGGAGACCTGGTAATAACAGCAGAGAGAGAACTGTTAGGAATGACCTCAAGTGGAGGAAAGTTTGGCCATGGGGCCTTGTTTAGTTTTGATTTAAAAACAGGTGAATTTTACAAACAGCTGGATTTCCAAAAATCCAGTACAGGAAATATGCCGAAAGGAAGCCTGGTTATTGGAAAAGATAGAAAATGCTATGGAATGACCTCGGAAGGTGGATTATATGGCAGGGGTGTTCTTTTTTCCTACGATCGTAATAATCTTCTGAAGAAATTAGTGGAATTCAGTATGGGTGAAGAGGGGTATGCACCCGTCTATCTGTATGCCAATGAACAGCGACATCTGTATGGTGCCACCCAAAAAGGAGGCATAAACGATCAGGGTATACTTTTTCAATATGATGTTTTGAATGACAAGTTATTTAAACTTCATGATTTTGAGTTTGATGTATCCTATCTGTATCCCTTGTATATCATGCAGGCCTCGGACAAAAATTTGTATGGGATCGTTATCACTGACAATATGGCCAAAGATGGAATATTATATCGATATGATATAAATAGCGGAACGTATGAGGAAATCCAACGTTTTATAGTGGCTAAAAATATTACTGATAGCTATTATAATATTTCCAAGCCCAGGGGTGGTGTTGTTGAACCAATATATGGAAAAATATTTGGAACTACCTACTTTGGAAGCTATGAAAATGGTGGCGGTATCTATGAGTATGATATTTATTTAAAAAAATATGAAGCTGGATATGGAATCTTTGAAGGAGGCAATTTATATGGAACTTTACTACCCTTTACTGATTGTAATTTATTATATGGAGTTACTGTTTATGGAGGGATGGATAATTATGGATCAATTTATTATAAGAATCCATTTTGGAATCTCCATATGTTTCAATGTTCGCAAATTTCTAAATTACTCTATCAATTTGAAAAAGGCATAAACGGATACTATCCCCGATGCACTCTCATAAAGGGATCGAATGATAATATTTATGGTACGACCTCCAGGGGAGGGAAAAATGATCAGGGGGTTCTTTTCGAAATAAATACTTCCACATATTATTACAATAAAAAAGCGGATTTTGACAGTCTGAATAGTGGATGTTTTCCGGAGGGAAGTCTTCTGCAATCTCCAAATGGTAAACTTTACGGAACCACAACAACAGGAGGCACATATGATTATGGTGTGCTTTTCGAATATGATCCGGATACTGAAGAACTGACAAAAAAGGTTGAATTTGAGGGCTATAATGGTAAACATCCAAAAACTTCCCAGTTGGTAATAATTGATCGAAATATGATAGTTACGGGAATAAATCCAGATCCGGCAAATACAATATCAGGCATAAAGATTTACCCAAATCCTGCTCGGGAAAAACTTTATATTGATCTAGGAAAAAAATATACATCCAAGTTGTTGGAGATTATTACGCTTCAGGGCAAACTTTTATATTCGGAAATATTCGAAAATCAACAGGAATTAGAATTGAATATCCGTCAATTTAATCCTGGCTCCTATATTCTAATACTTAAGGGTAAAAATTTTCGTTCAGCACATAAGCTTATTGTACAATAAGGTGGCCCGGTTATCAGTTACCTGCGATCAGATATTATTTATCAGGTTCAAGGGATCGGGGGCAAGCCCAATACCTTAGTAACTTAATTCCTGATAACTAAATCCAAATCACTACATCCGATTTATCTCGCAAGGATTGATGACCTTTCTTTTCGGATTATTACAGATATTATTTAAAAAATTATCTCCTAATTTGCAACACTTATGTTTTTAAAACGTACGAATATAGTATGAATGTAGTAAAAACGTTCGTTTTTGCATATAGCGTATGATGATTACAATTCCTTATGCTTTATTTGAGTGTTATAAACTGTAATTCAAACAAATATTGAAAGTACGGTTTTTAATAATGAATAACCCATAAATTTTAAGAATCGAGATGTTTACTATTAAGTGGAAAGACGAGGATAAAAAATACATACAGATTGTAGACAGAGCCTGGGAACTTTTCTGGAAATATGGTTATAATCGTGTCACAGTGGAAGAAATATGTGAAAAAGCAGGAGTCAGTAAATCTACTTTTTATAAACATTTTAAAAATAAAATCGATCTGACAAAAACTATTCTGGATAAAGTATATGACCAGTCGCTGGAGAAATATAACATGATTATGGAGCAGGATATTCCCTTTTTTGAAAAAGTAAAACAATCCATTCTGTTTAAACTGAATCAGACTGAAGATCTCAGTGGTGAATTTTTCAGGGAACTTTATGCCACAGGCAATAAGGAATTAAATGAATACTGGATAAAGAAGATAAATACAGTTTTAAAGATGCTACACGACTCTTATGTGGAAGCTCAGAAAAAAGGCCATATACGAAAAGATATAAAACCCGAATTTATTATCTATATGCTGAATAAAATGATGGAGATGATCAAAGACGAAAATATCCTGAAACTGTATAATTCACCACAGGATTTGATTATGGAACATACCAATTTCTTTTTTTACGGGATATTACCACCTAGAGAGAAATAAAAATTCTATAAATTAACAACACATATTTATCCGATTATTTTCCTTCAAACAAATTGATCATTTGAACAATAAACGTTTGATCATTATAATCTTCATCCATATCATTCGAGTTTAAGGATTCATTTTCATTTGAATTATATTGATTTTCAAACCAATTACGAAACTCATCATTAAGATTCTGGTTGGATACAATTCTATTATATAATAGATCAGCTTCGGAAAGATTTCCTGTTAATTTCAAAGCAGAAAAACCCAAGAGATGATTAGGGCTTGGACGGTCAAGCCTATTAGTAGTATAGTCGATGACATTATTTATATATTTATCAAATTGAGTTGCATTATTCAGTTGATCATAACAATAGGCCAACAAAAATTCCTGTCTTCTCTGATCAGGGTTATAAGGTTTACCCACACCAATATTTTCCGGCCACTCTATTGCATTATTCAATATTTTAATTGCTTTTTGGTATTTTTTGTCTTTAATGAGATCGAATGCCAAATGCAGATGAGCATTTTCATATACCATTCTGCTTTCAAATGAGCCTTCAAATGGTAAAATGTGAATATTATTAAGAATATCAATACAATTTTCATATCTACCAACATCAAAAAGTGCTTTTGCATATTGAAAGCCCAGGGTGTAGTTATCGGGGAAGGTACGATAAGCTTTTTTCGAAAGGTCAAGAGCCAGCTCAAATTTCTTTTTATCTTCATAAAAACTGATCAACCGATTCCAGGACCTCCAGCTTTCCGGAGCCAGTTCAAATGCTTTTGTTAAATCCTGAAGTTGCTGGTCTTCATGGATATCCTGCGAAAGATCAGCCCTGGTCATATAAAATACCCAATTATCCGGTTGATTACCACATGCCAAAAGGAGATCTTTTGCCTCCTGGTTTCTACCGATTGCTGCATAGTTGAGTGCCATATAGTACTTCAGTTTCCATGAATCGACTTGATCTTGCGCCCAATTCAGCAACTCCAGACATTCCAATCTGTATGGAAATACAAACTCAGGCGATGAAGCGATGGCCTTCAACAATAACTCTCGGCTCTTTTCGGGAAGACGGGTTCGATAAAAATAGGCTAGCCAGAGATTATTTTTAACCACATCAGGGCCCAGAGAAAGGATTTGAATAGCCTCGTCTATTAAATTCAATCCGTAATAGTATATGGCTATTTCAAGGCATGTTTCTTCTGGAAATTCATTTGTAATACCAGACAGGAATTCCGGTATTTCATAGGAAAGATCCTCTAAAACTGATTTTTCAAACCTGGCAAAGTGATTTAGTGGATCAATTTCCAGTATTTTTAGGATTACATTTTTCGCAGATAATAATCGATTTGATTTTCTTTCGGCAATTGCCAGTGCTTGCCAGGCTATTATATTATAGGAATTGAAATCAAGTGCCTTTTTAGCATATTCTTTTGCCAGATTATATTTTCCCAGTCGTATGTTAATTTCTGCCATCTGGCAATAAGCCGCCGAACGAAATTCCATTGAGCGGGCTGCCCAACCCATGGATTCCAGGGCATTTACAGGATCCTCCAAAGCACGGTATGATATTCCTGCCAGGTAATTTGCTCTGGATAAATACGTATTTTGCTGTAACACCAGATTAGTTTTTTCGAGCGCCTTCTCATACTCACCCTTCCTGTAATGTAATTCACTTAATAGCAAAAGGGCTTCAATATGGGTAGGATCCATTTGAAAAAGCTGATTCAGTTTTTCTTCGGCAAGAGCATATTCCCGAAAAAATATTCCATCCAATCCTTCATTATAAAGTGACTCTATATCTGAAAGTGTCCTATCGGGATCTATTTGGAATGGTCGTTTTATTTCCATTGAATCCTCATGAGAAGTATAATACAAATTATGGTCCCCTACAATTACATCCAGCTTTTCTTCTGATGTGGATTCAAGATGCACGGAATAAATCTCCATAGGTTTTAATGTCAAATTTTCCTTAAAAATCCTTTTACCCCCTTGATAAATGACCAGGGAGTCATTCAGGTATTCCAGAGCATTGATACCGATTGAAATATCACTTTCTTTTCTATCCACGTTAAGAACCCCAATGGGAGAAGCATCTACCATTCCCTGTATATTTTTGAAAGGAAACCAGACTTCTTTCCATTGATCAGTTGTGTAGGGTGGAAATCCAACTTGCCGTATTGGATTCTGATGCCTTCCCGGTGAATACTGGTTAAACAAACGGCCCGCCTGAAATTCAATGTACTGACTGTCTGTGTCGGTTAGTAAATCTTCCCAGATGCCCCCTGAACGTGATAATGCCCATAGCCAGAGTTTTTGACCGGGCATTTCTTCATAGGGCGACCAATGACCAAATCCTACATTTTTATCATGATAATACCCTCCAAAGAAGTCTTGATAGGTTCCCACAACATGGTAGGATTTGGAAGGACCAAAATCATTCTCTGAATATAAGGAGATTTTCCTTCCTTCATTATCAACAGGCCAGTCTTTTGCTTCTCCACTGTGCTCGAGATATAAATAACCTGGACAAAAAAATTCAAGATCTTCACGGGCGACAGCAGCGGCTGTCATCCAGTTATAATATGACTGGTTTAGCGGAGTAGGATTATACCAGCTTGTACGTGTTTCAAAATATGCTTTGTCTTCCGGTAACCTGATCTCCACCCGCCAATATGTCCGTGAAGGAAGGTCAAGATTTCCTACAAAACAGCTGACACTTCCATCTTCATTTTTTCTGACCAGGTAGTCAACTTTTGAAGCAGTGGAGGGAGAATGTCCAATGATGCCAAAATTAAATTCAATACCCCCGGAAGTCCATGGTCCACGCATGGCAATATTCCGGAATTTCATCACCTCATTACGGTAAATAAATTCATTTCCGGTCGATTTTTCAATAGCACCCCATACTTTTCCACCTGCTTCCGGTAATACAAAAACCTGTATATAGTCATTTTCAAGACTGATTACTTTCCAGGAATTTTCCATACCATCCTTATTATATCCCTCAAATGTGAAATACGGATAAATTTTAGGATTGCTGATCAGTATCGGAATAGGATTTGGATCTGAATACTGGTATGTTTTAATTTTTTTCTCTTCATCAGCAATCCTGGCCTTCTGACTCAACAGCTTTCCCGGATAAAAGAAAATTATTAATAAAAGGGAAATATCAACAGCATATTTCAGAATCAACGCGATATCTTTTTTCATATTTTGATCTTTTTAAACATTCTGATATGGGCAATTTAATTAAACATGAACGATTATTCGAAAATAGATAAAAAAATTTGTGTAAGATAAAAGAGATTTTATCATCAAAGTTGAAATTCCAAATATAATAAAGAGATGATTTTAGCTGGAAGAAAGATCAGGAACTAATCATATCAATCCATCGATATTTGATGATTTTTGATTATATTGCTGTTTGGTCTTTCCTGAAATGCATGAAAAAACTACTGATCCTGACGATTATTTTGTATTTCCAATCTAACGAAGTTTCGTCTCAGACAGCAAATATTGATCGTTTAACTACCTTGTTGAATAAGGCCGAGGATACTGCGAGGGTTAATATCCTCATTAAGCTTTCGAATGAATATGCGAATAGCAACCTTGATCGGGCAGATGGTATTGCACAGGAAGCATTGAGGCTTTCGGATCTCCTGGATTATCAGGAAGGATTGATAAAATCTTATAACAGTCTTTCGCATATAATAAGCTCAAAGGGCAATTATGAAGAAGGATATAATTATTGTCAGAAAGCCATTCAACTAAGTGAAAAGACAGGAAATAAAGAATTGATCGCCCAGAGCTATAATCACCTCTTTATCATCCATTTTAAAAAAGGAGACTATATTCAGGCATTACCAGCGGCTGAAAAATCCATGGAGATTGCCAGGGAAATAAATTCAGTCAGAATGCTTGCACAGGGCAATGACAATATTGGAATTATAAAAGGCATTAATGGTTTACATACTGAGGCCATTGAATACTTTATGGAATCTTTAAGACTTTTTGAAGAATTAGAAGATGAAGCACAGATTGGAAAAGCATTGTTGCATCTAGGTCATACATTTGAACTCGCGGGCAGTTATGAAAAAGCCTTGGAATATTTAAAAAGGTCCTTGGAGGTTCAACAAAGAATTGGGAATAAATTCAACGAAGCCTGGTCCCTGGTAAACATTGGAGTTACCTATTCCAGGATGAACAAGGTTGACACAGCCCTTTCTTATTATGAACGATCTCTGGAGATAGCTGAGCAAATTAAAGACCATCGATTAATTCTCACGAATCTTGATAATATAGGAGGCAAATATTCGCTCATGAAAGACTTTGAAAAAGCCAACGCCTATCTACAAAGAGCATATGATCTATCCGAAAAGTCGGGGGTGAATTCAAGGACCGTTTATATCACGGGAAATCTGGCAGAAAATTACCTGTATATGGGACAATTTGACTCAGCCAAATTTTTTGGAGAAAAACAATTGGAACTCGCGCTCAACAGCGGTTTGATTTCAGAACAAAAAGTGGCTTATTATATTCTCGCCCAGGTTTATGACAGCCTGAATGATCACAAAAGTGCGTATAAAGCACTACAGAATTATATAACCGTCAACGATACGATTTTCAGCAGGGAAAAATCGCAACAAATTGAAGAGTTGAGAGAAAGTTACGAAGCAGAGCAAAAAGAGCAGGCCATTGCCAACCTGGAAAAAGAAAAAAATGCAGAACGGTTCAGACGAAATACATTTGCCGGAACAGCTTTGTTGATATTATTGATCGGAGGGCTCTTATATAATAACCAGAGAATCAAAACCAGAAAAAATAAAGAATTGCTGAAAAAGGAACAGGAAGTCGATCAAATGAAATTGCAATTTTTTGCCAATATCACCCATGAATTCAGAACACCCCTCACCCTGATAATGGGACCAATCGAGATGATGAAGTCCGAGTCGAAAAATCCAAAAATTCACCAGCATCTGAATGTGATGAAAATGAACGCTTCACGATTACTGGATCTTATCAATCAGTTGCTTGAATTATCTAAATTAGAATCCGGTTCGCTTAAACTTAATGCCTCGCAAGGAAATTTAGTGCCGGTCGTGAAAGGTATTGTCATGTCATTTGAGTCCATCGCAGAAACCAAGGAAATTGAACTGACGATTAAATCTTCAGCGGAGGAAATGGATATCTATTATGACCGGGAGAAACTAGAAAAAGTCCTCATCAATCTGCTTTCCAATGCTATCAAATTCACACCGGAAAAAGGGAAAATACAGGTCGAGTTGGTTAAAACTGATCAACATCTTGATATTTATGTGAGGGATAGTGGAAGAGGGATTCCAACCATTGATCTGGATCGCATTTTTGATCGCTTTTATCAATCGGAAAATTCAGATGAATCATCAGGAACAGGTATTGGCCTGGCGCTGACAAAAGAATTGATAGAATTACATTACGGATCGATTCAGGTTAAGAATAAAGACGATCAGGGTACCGAATTCATCATTCAGCTTCCATTGGGTCATGCACATCTTTCGGAAGAGGAAAAATCAAGTGCCGACGAACCAGAAATTTTATCTGATACCTTCATTGGGAAGGATTATCCAATTGATGAAGTAATGATAGAAAAAATTGTAAACAATGAAGCGGAGACTTTTCAGAAACCACTGCTCCTTTTGATTGAAGATAATACGGATGTCAGGAATTATATCGTTGAAATACTCGAATCCAATTATCAAATATTAGAGGCCAAAGATGGTGAAGAGGGTTTACAAATAGCCATAGAAAAAATTCCCGATATCATTATCAGTGATGTGATGATGCCAAAAAAGGATGGTTATGAAGTATGTTCCGCCTTAAAACAAAATGAAAAAACCAGTCATGTTCCAATCATTTTACTAACCGCCAAAATAACTACCGAAGATAAAATTCAAGGACTTGAAAACCAGGCAGATGCTTATGTAACCAAACCGTTTGAACCTAAGGAATTACTGGTACGGGTTCAGAATCTGATCGAATCGAGAAAAAAACTGCGGGAAAAATTCCAGCGTGAGCTGATCCTTAAGCCCACTGAGATAGCCGTAAATTCTGTAGACGAAAAATTCATCACACGGCTACTCCAAATTATTGAAGAACACATTGGCAATGAAAATTTCGGAGTTGAACAACTTGCTGAAGAAATCGGTATGAGCCGGTCACAGATCCATCGCAAAATGATGGCCCTGACCAATCAGGCACCTAATCATTTTATAAGAGCATTTCGATTAACACGGGCGATGGAATTATTAAAAAATCAGGCTGCTACTGCTTCAGAAATTGCGTATCAGGTGGGCTTTAGTAGCCCTTCCTATTTCACCAAATGCTTCCGTGAAATGTATGGATATCCTCCCGGAGAGGTGAGTATACATTCATGATTATTTTGGCTCAACTTTAATAATACCCCTTCAATGGAGTCTTCCGCTGGAAACTCCAGTTATAATCTTAAATAAAAAAAATTCCAAAACCATGGAGTCTCTGACGAAGATACCATGTCAGGAAACCCATTTTTTTCCTGATTAGATTTGTCGATAAAGTTCGCTAATAAACTATGGATTTCTCTCTTCAATGCACACACAATTATCCAGAAATGAAGGATTATGATTACAAAAACCTTAGAGTTTAGTTAATTTCAAAAATGTGATAACACTACATATGCGACAATTTTTATAGCATCTGCGACAAATGTGCTAGGCTTCATAACTCTTTAAAATTCAATTTTGGTAAAAGTTTAAATCCAACTATTAACCAAAATTTAAAAACCATGAAAAAGTTAAAAAAATTCAACAAACTAATACTGTTTTCATTATTAATGATGGGATTTATACGGTGTTCCAAAGATGATATAGGCATCGGAAAAACCAATCCTGAAGCACTTTCAATCAATGAGTATATAAGTCAGTTTGCCGATTGGCTTGATCAGACTATTCCCGTAGAATGGGATTCTCTTATAGGGTCAGTTGAACTGCAAAGTGACAATAAAATTCCGGCAATCTGTGATAAATACAGAACAGCAATGAGTATTTCCAAAGACGAAATTATTTCCGTAGGCACAAATTTTGGCAAGATATGGCCAGGGGCATTGATTGAAGGAAACAGCCTTGAAAGTGGCGACGTAAAACTGATAAATATCGATAGGGCGGGGATTACCCTTAATACGAACCTACCAATAAATCAAACCTATCGTGAAATTGAAAGCCCCAACAGTGTTTCAGTTCAGCAGGCGATCTCAGAAATGCAAATTGAATCTGGATTAATGCCTGAAGGAGCACAGGCCGGAGCTGGTATTATGGATACGAGAGTTGAAGAATATTCAACCTTTCTTCAGGCAATGCTATCTGTGGGTATTAATGGAGGATTTACAGAACCTGAAACGAAAATAAAATTATCAGGTGAAGCAGGTGGAAGTATTGAATTTAAATATAACACGCATACAGTTATTGCCAAGTTTGTACAAAAAGCCTTTACGGTTAGATTAGCAGATGATTTGTTGGAAACTCCCGCAGATTTCTTTGCGAATACCGTAACAATGGAGGACATACAGAAACTCGAAAATAACGGCACGATGAGTTCAAACAACGTACCGCTTTATATTGAATCAGTGACCTACGGACGATTTTTACTCTTTACATTAACCTCCACTTCAGTAGAATCGGCTATAAAATTACGTGAAGCACTCAATGCTTCCTGGGATCAGTATGCCCATGTGGGTGAGGAATTAACCGCTGAGTTCCAGGCCATTTTAGAGACAAGATCAACTAAAATTTTTTCAGCCGGAGGTAGTGAAGAAGGGGCTAATGCTGCGGTGGCAAATTTAGACTGGAGTCAGTTTTTTGTGGAAGCACCTGTCACTACGGCGGTTCCGATTTCGTTTGTTGCGCGAACCCTGAATGGTAAAAAGAAAGTAGTGCTTATAGATAATGCAATTTACGAGCGTAGAGGAGATTGTGCCATGCCTGAGAAAATTAATATCAGGGTAGATATACAGAATGTTACCCATTTAAATCCTGGTGTTGGAACGGTACAATATGAAAGTGTAACTTTCAGAAATAATCAGCAGGTGGGGGATTTATTAGAAGTTGGAGAATTTATTACAGTATTTAACACAGATAAGGTAGTGCTCGGCGGTAAAGGATTTCAAGTTTATGAATGGAATATTGATGAATCGGATCCAGATATAGACAAATTTGTGATCAGATCAGCAAATATATTAGAACACGATAACCAATTATTCAAGTATCCATTCAGTGAGTTAAACGAAGGCGCTCAAAATAAATCCTTTATTTCGACTAATAATTTCGGAGGGAATATAAAATTTGATTACAGAATAACCAAAACCTTTATATTCCCATAACTCATGATTGGAGACTAATTCAAAAGAAATCGAAACTAAAATTGAAGTTTGTCCTGACCTTTTTTCGAATGAATTTAAAAATACCTGGTCATCCAAATTTTATTTTCCAACTGGTATACAATAATTCTTTATATATAAATTTCAATCGAATGAACCGATGTATACCATAGTTGGATTAGGAGAGTCTTTTCCCCTGGAAAAATAATTCGGGGGAGGACTCTTTCATTTTTAATTCCCATAATAATATTTATCTCCAGTTTTAAGACAACCAAAGGATTCCTGATGAACCAGTATTACAATTTCAGTGCGTATGATTTAAATAATACAAATCATCCTTACTCCTTCACGCACCACCAGTCATTCAGTTCCCCCTATAAAACGGATTTTATATTACCCGAATAGATAAGAGAGAGAATATTTTCTGATGTTCGATACTGAGAAGATCTAGAGCAATTATCTGATCTTTAAATACAATAGGAACATTCAACAAACAAAAGTGGCAGCCGTGCAAAAATCGTGGTTGCAAAGGCATGGGCCGGGCAAGGAGGTTTGTGCGATGTATTATATAGGGGCTTTGCAAAATTATTTTCTGCCTGCCGAAACGGCAGTGCAGGTAGATTGTCTTTATTTCTCCCATTAGGGATGCCTTATCGGCATTTACCCTGCCATGGCGGGAGCCTGCCCGGCAAGGACATCCTAGATGGTTTATTATAAAATAATAATTCAACCTTTGAAACAAGATACTAGTCTTCTGCTGGAGACTTAAACTTAAACAACAAGTAAGAATTCCATAACTTTCGTGTCTCTATATAAGAGACTATTAAAGGATAAATATATCCTAAATGGATTTCATTGAGATAGTTAAAAGTATAAATCGTTGCGGTTGCTTTTATTACGTTAGTGGTATGTTATAAAACAGGCGTAAATCAGCAATAGGCCTGGAATTAAAGCTCACATTTTTTCAATCCCATAAGATCTTTTTATATAAATTCCAGTATTAAATCAGAATTCTGTTTACTACTCAATCAATGATTTAATTAATTAAAAAATGTATTTTTCATGAGTAGATTCTTTCGGACTAATATTTTAATCGCAAAATAAACAGATTCTATTTTCCAGCTAAGCTGTCAAATTCTTCAATTTTCAAAGCGGGAAAAGTACTGAAGGTAATTCCCAGCATTTGATTTAATGCCAGAGAGGCCTTCATCGCTTTTGACACATTAGGCAGGTCAGCGATAAAAATCAGGTCATATTCACCCAGTATGGCATACATAGATTTTATTTCGCCTCCCAGTTCATTAAAAAGGTTGACGACTTTAACAGTTCTCTCTGCACTTATTTCTTTGAGAGACTCGGAAGTATATTTACCAAACATTACAAAAGTAGCCATGATTTTTTTTGTTTAGTTTAGATTAGAAGTTAATAAGTAATGGTCAATAAATCAAATAACCAAAACCATAAAATTCTCGATCGAATCTATTATAAACAAATAACTATTTTGTTTGTAAAAAATGCAGGGATTAGTAGTTTCACGGGACTTACAAAGATGTTGTCTAACGTGTTAAAAAAGAGAACATAAAGAAAATAATAAAATTAGTATTGTATGTTTTGAGAGTATCTCCTTTTTCAGGTAGCGAGAAGAAAAAGGAATTGATCACTACGATTCAAGTTTATTTTTTAAATTACAACATGCTAATCCTAATAAAAAAAAGACTAATCTATTTAAGATCTAAGTTATTGTTATCTTTCTCAGAGAAATGAGTTCTGTTTGATTTTATATTGATATGTAAAAAATTCAAAACGTGAAAAAACGGAACGTGTTAAATCAAATATGGCTGACATTTTTATCAGTCGGCCCCGGAATTTTTTGTATTGGTTATACCATCGGAACTGGCAGTGTAACCTCTATGGCTAAAGCAGGGAGCGAATATGGAATGAAACTGATATGGGTGCTGTTATTAAGTGTCTTTTTTTCCTGGATACTTATGGAAGCTTATGGCCGCTATGCGGTTGTTACTGGAGAAACCTCAATTTTCGCCTTTAAGAAGCGATTAAAATTCGGAAAATGGTGGGCATTTCTAACAATAATGGGTGTGGTAATAGCTCAATGGAGTGCCTTATCCGGGATACTAGGACTTACTTCAAATGGAATATACGAAGTGGTCAGGCTATTTATACCCGGATTAAATGAGACAAATTACTGGTTCATATTGGGGATAGCCATATTCTTAATTGTTATTTTATATGGAATTTTACTCATTGGGAAGTATTCCTTATTTGAGAAAGTTCTTATCATATTAGTAACCCTGATGGGCTTTTCATTTCTTATATCCATGTTTATTGTACTGCCACCGGTCAAAGAAATTATAAGTGGATTTATACCAACCATTCCTCCCGGAGGAAGCCTGATGGTGGCAGCCTTTGTGGGAACAACCATGGCAGCACCCACTTTTGTGATACGACCGCTTATAGTAAAAGAGAAAGGATGGGGAAAATCCAGTGTGAAGGAACAATCGAAGGACGCGAGAACGTCGGCCATCCTGATGTTTGTGATCAGCGGATCTATTTTAGTGGCTGCCACTGGGGCTTTATTCCATGAAGGAAAAACGATCAATAAGGTGCTGGATATGGCATATGCTCTTGAACCAGTTGCGGGGAAAATGACCGTAGCCGTATTTATGGTTGGCACCATGAGTGCGGGAATCTCTTCGATATTCCCCATTCTGATGGTCGCCCCTCTCCTGATTGAGGATTACCGCAATGGTAAAATGGATACCCGATCTAAACTCTTTAAAGGCCTCACAGGATTTGCGTGTTTAATTGGTCTTACGGTACCCATTTTTGGCTCGAATCCAATTACAGCACAGATTGCCACTCAGGTAGCCAGTGTATTTGTATTACCCTTGGTCATTACGGGAATCCTGGTTTTAATAAATGACAGAAATTTAATGGGTGAATATAAAGCAGGAAATTTTTTTAATATTGGATTGGTTGCAGCCTTAATTTTCTCCTTGATTATTTCCTATAATGGTATTTTAGGTTTAAAAAGTTTTTTGTTTTAATTATGAAAGCATTCAGCCTATTTTTATTAATGATATTTTTATGCTTATATGGCTGTCATCCAAAGAATGACCTCATCCTTACCGGGAGAACCCAGATACAAACCGAACAGGGTTCCTGGAAAAATAATTTTGAAAAAATTGTATGGGAACCTGAAGAAACAGCCGTTATCATCTGCGACATGTGGGACAAGCACTGGTGTGAGGGTGCGACAAGAAGGGTAACTGAAATGGCTCCCCGAATGAATGAGGTAATTCAGAGTGCCAGGGGAAAAGGCATTACCATCATTCACGCCCCCAGCGGAACCATGGATTTTTATACAGGATATCCGCAACGCGTAAAGATAAAAATGGCCCCTTATGATTTATCCTCGGATGAAATAAAGGACTGGTATTATCCGGACCCGGAAAAAGAATCCGAATTGCCCATTGATGACAGCGATGGGGGATGCGACAGTAATCCGGAACCTGAAAATGTAGTGGTATGGACCCGGCAGATTCAGGAACTGGAAATAGCAGATAAAGACGGAATATCGGATAGTGGCAGGGAGATCAACAATTACCTGATTGCAGGGGGCATAAAAAACATCATTCTGATGGGCGTGCATATCAATATGTGTGTGCTGGGAAGGCCTTTCGGGATCAGGGCTCAAATTTCACAAGGGAGAAATGTGATCTTGGTACGGGATCTGACAGATTCAATGTATAATCCTGAAATGCCGCCATATGTAAAACATGATGAAGGGACCAGACTTGTTATTAAACATATAGAAAGATACTGGTGCCCCAGCATTGAATCGAATGATCTTATGTAAAGTGAAAAAACCAATATTTGTATTCCTCTTTCAGCTTATAACCATCGGAGGTTTCATACAACAGGATTGGCCCTATGCTCCCAATGATCAACTGTATGAAGATGGAAGAATCATCAAAGGGCGATCCGGGACCCATCACTGGTAACCCTGTATTAGAAATTTTTCTTTTTTGTAACACACACTCTAGCATTTTTAGATAATCCTGAATATCATTAGCATTTTAAAATATTAAGCAAACTATATTTGACGAAAGTTCTTGCATTAAAACGAATGAAATTAAACTCTTCCCTGCTCCTTTTTCTACTGGTAGTGTTATTTACCTCCTGTTCAGATAAAAAAAGCGCAGAACTTGCTTTCAGGAAAAGCACCTATCAAACACTTTCACTGGAAGAACGAAGAGAACCAGGAAACGCCATTTTGGCTCTGGAGACACATCCGGAACTTGAGGTTACCCTATTCGCTTCGGAGCCCATGATCACCAACCCAACCAATATCGATATCGATGCAAGGGGCCGGGTATGGGTATGTGAAGCCTATAATTATGGATTGACAGAAAACCAGGTACAAGAACCTGGAGGGAAGATCAGCATCCTGGAAGATACTAATGGAAACGGAAGGGCAGATAAAAAAACCATTTTCTATCAAGGAGAAGATGTCAATATTGCCCTGGGGATTGCAGTATTGGGGAATAAAATTTATGTCACCCGAAGTCCCCATCTGCTTGTTTTTACCGATGAAGATGGGGATGACAAACCTGATAAAAAAGAAATTCTGTTTACAGGTATGGGGGATCCGGGCGATCATTCGGCCCATGCTCTCATCGCAGGTCCCGACGGGAAGTTGTACTTCAATTATGGGAATTTAGGAAAAGAGGTACTAAAACCTGATGAAACTCCGGTCGTTGATTTATTTGGAAATACAGTAGCATCCAATGGAAAGCCTTATCTTGGGGGGATTATCTTCCGGTGCAATCCAAACGGATCTGATTTTGAAGTATTGGGACATAATTTCAGAAATAATTATGAAGTAACGGTAGATTCCTATGGCAATATCTGGCAATCAGATAATGATGACGATGGGAATGAAAGTTGCCGGATCAATTTTATCATGGAATATGGTAATTACGGATATCTCGATGAATTGACCGGGGAACACTGGTCGGTTCCGAGAACGGGGCAACATAAAGAAATCCAGCAGCGACACTGGCATCAGAACGATCCGGGATCTGTACCAACATTATTGAATACCGGTGCTGGTTCACCGGCAGGCATCTGTTTTTATGAAGGTGATTTGCTACCTGAAGTGTTTCGAAACCAGATGATTCATACTGATGCAGGTCCCAATGTGGTACGGGCATATCCTGTTAATAAATCTGGGGCCGGATATACAGCCCAAGTAGTAAACATTTTATGGAGTGAAAAAGATAAATGGTTTCGACCTGTAGATGTTGGGGTGGCACCAGACGGTTCTTTGATGGTGGCCGACTGGTACGATCCGATTGTGGGAGGAGGAGCTGTTGGTGACCTTGATCAACGAGGCAGGATCTACCGTGTGGCGCTACCAGGTCATGCTTATAAAATCAAAAACTTGAAAGTCAACAGTTTACCAGATGCTACTAAAGCTTTAAAAAATCCAAACAAAGCCCGGCAGTTCCTGGGTCAGGAAATGCTGACCGAAATGGAAGGGGAAGGGGAAAAATCACTAGTTAAATTATGGAAAGGAAAAAATCAGGTATACCGGGCCAGGGCTTTGTGGATTTTGGGGAAATTGCCAAAAAAGGGATCACAATACATTCGGGAAGCTTTACTGGATAAAAATGAAAACATACGTGTTGTTGCGATTCGATTAGCCAGACAACTGGGTATTCCCTTTCAAGAGATTATTCCATTTGTGATACACGATACATCCCCACAGGTTCGAAGAGCGATTGCAATCGCCCTTACGCCACAGACAGATCCTGATAAAAGTAAATGGTGGGCATCTCTGGCAAACCAGTATGATGGAGAAGACCGGTGGTATCTGGAAGCACTGGGTATCTCCGCTTCTCAAAACTGGGATGACTGTTTCGACAACTGGTATCAGACTGACATGGATCTCGGTGAGAAAAAAATTAGAGACATCATCTGGCGTGCGCGTGCTAAAAATGCCATTGCTTTAAAGGCAAAGATCATCAACGATCACTCTTCTGACAGTCTAAAAATCCTTCGCTTTTTCCGTTCTTTTGATTTCCACCTTCAAAAAGAGAAAAATGATATTTTACTTTCATTGGTTGATCATCAGCATCCTTTGAAAGATTTGATTGTGAGCCTTGTGATACAACACATCGATGCTGTTGAAATAAAGATGACTCCTTCCTTTATAGCAGCCATCCAGAATACCTTGGAAAAGGTGGATGGTACTCAGGACTTTGTCTCCATTATCGATAAGTACAATTTAATTTCATATCGGAAAAATTTACTCTCGCTTGCCCTATCGGAAGGGGCCAATGACCTCGGCTTCAATGCCATGAATGTTCTTATCGGTAATCCAACGATTGATGGAGCTGAAATGGTAAAAAGGAAGATCATACAAGATCCTACCGGTGCTGAAAAAATCATAAATCTCCTGGCACCTATCAGTACACGAACCTCACTTACCCTTCTCAGGGAAACCATCCTTAATCCAGACATTGATTTAAATGTAAAAAGATCTGCTATTCAGGCAATGGGCCGCTCCTGGTGGGGGGAAGATTTTTTGATCGAGATGGTTCGGAACGGACAAATTGAAAAAACCCTTAAACCAACGGCTGGATCCGTTTTATTCAGTGTATACCGGGTTGACATCCGGGAAGAGGCAGGAAAATATTTAGAAAAGCCTGAATTTAAAGGAGGAACTTCTCTGCCACCTGTTCGTGATCTTCTCTCCTATCAGGGAAATGCTGAAAAAGGGCGATCAGTTTTTGATGCTTATTGTCAATCATGCCATCAGATTAGAAATGAAGGGATCCATTTTGGTCCGGAATTATCGGTGATAGGCGATAAGCTTTCTAAAGAAGGTCTATTTCAGGCCATCATTTATCCTGACCAGGGAATCAATAATGGATATGAAGGGTATATTATACATTTAAAAGAAGGCGGTATTCTGACCGGATTGGTCCTGAGTGAAACCGAAGATGAGATTTTATTGCGTCAGGTGGGAGGATTCGACCAGGAAATAAGAATAAGCGAAATTAAGCAAATTGAAATGATGGAAAAATCCCTGATGAACGAACTGGCAAGTGTTTTAACACAAGAGCAGTTGATAAATCTGGTTGACTACCTTCATACACTTACAGATTCTGATAAGCTCGCATCTAAACAGAAATGATGTTTTAATATTAATCGAATTTGAAGTAAATTTTGGGAAATCATTACTGATAAATTGTTGTAGTTTATATTTTTAGTTCACAAAAAGAGTTTAACATCTGAAAAATCAATATGCGAAACATTCTATTCATGCTGATTTGCTTCTTGATTTATACATGCACATCAAAAAATGAAAATACTGGTAGTATAAATGAACAGGAATCTGGGATAGCACATGAAAAGGAGTACTCACCGGACTCCGTTTTGAAGATTGCACTGATTCAACCCGAAGCAATTTTGGATACAGAACGCAATCTTATTAAAGGGAAGGAATTTTGCATGAAGGCCAAAGCAGAGGGAGCAGACATGGTTGTTTTTCCTGAAATGTTCAGTATAGGTTATGATCCCGGGATCGATTTTGAGAAAGAAGGATTTATTGAAAACTGGAAAAAGCAGGGTGTTACAGATAATGGAAATTTTGTTTCTTTTTTTCAAAACCTGTCAAGAGAATTGGAGATGGCGATTTTGATCACTTATCTCGAAAAATGGGAGCCTTTACCAAGGAATATCGCTGCATTATTTGACCGGCATGGGAATTTGGTCATAAAATACGCAAAGGTACATACTGTAGACCTGGGTTATATGGAAGCTGCCATTACTCCTGGGGATGATTTTTACGTAGCAGATCTGGATACTAAAATCGGCCCTGTAAAAACCGGTGTAATGATCTGTTATGACAGGGAATTTCCCGAAAGTGCGAGGATACTTATGTTAAAAGGTGCAGAACTGATACTGACACCCAATGCCTGTAAACTGGATCATTTACGAATCATACAATTTCAAGCCAGAGCCTGGGAGAATTCAGTGGTGACTGCAATGGCTAATTATAGTAAAGATACCTTTAATGGGCATTCCTGTGCCTTCAATGCCGATGGAAAAGAAATACTGATTGCTGGAGAAGAAGAGGGAGTATTCATAGCAGAATTTAATTTACAGGAAATCAGGGAGTATCGAAACTGGACTTTCTGGGGCAATGCGTACAGGCGGCCTCGGAAATACGGATTGCTCTTATCGGAAGAAGTAGAAGCGCCCTTTATTCGTAATGATGCATTTGGAAAGCCATTTGATCGTAAGATAAGGTAGAGGATGGAAATTATTTCTTTAACACAATTAATCAAAAAATTAGATATTTTTCATTTTAAGGCTGTGACATAATCTTAATTCCGATTATTCATGAATTATTTAAAAACTCGAAATTTTTAATATATAACTAACAAAAAATTGGGATCTATTTTCCCTATTTTTAAGAATAATATGATTAAATTTTTTCGGCTGAATGAATGTAACATATCCTTTCACATATGAAATCAAAAATTTACATGATACTAGCAGTAATCTGTTTTATTCAGATTTCATGCAGAGAAAATAATAAAGAGAAAGATTATAATAACAACCTGTGGTATACGTACCCAGCAAAATACTGGAATAGTCAGGCTTTGCATCTGGGGAATGGATATTTCGGTGTTTCATTTTTTGGAGGAATAGAAGAAGAAACCATTGCCTTGTCGGATGCAAGTATGTGGACGGGGCAACCGGCCAATGGGAATTGGGAAAAGGCCGGTGTGAATCCAAAAGCAAAAGAATCGTTGCCTCTCATCCGCGAGGCTGTGGTCAATGGACAAAGCCAGCTGGCTGACAGCCTGATCGAAGAAAACATTTTTGGATCAAGTGAATACTATGGTCATTTTACCTCCATTGGTGATCTGAAGATAAAATTCCTTAACCACGGTTCAGAACCTGCTAACTACAGGAGAGAACTGGACCTGAAAAATTCACTCGGCTCCGTGCAATATAATATGAATGATGCAAACTTTAAGAGGGAATATTTCTGTTCTTATCCGGATCGGGTTTTGGGCATAAAATGCGCTGCTGACAAACCGGGAAGTCTATCTTTCAACCTTTCCATCAATGTTTTGCAGGATTCTTCCATTGTCAACATATCTGATCATACCTACAAGCTTAGAGGATATATAAACGGAAATTTACGTCCATTTAATGTTATCGTTTATATAAAAAATGATGGAGGAAGTGTTGGTGAGGCAGATGGTTCTTTAACCATTCGTGATGCCAATGCGGTTGAGTTATATCTAACCATGGCCACAAATTACAAGATGGAATACCCTTCCTACCTGGGAGAAGATCCTGAAATAGTAACCAATAACATCATGCAGAAAGTTTTTCCTCAGGACTTTGAGCAATTGAAAAAACGACATATCGAGGATTATCAATCATTATATAACAGGGTAAGTTTCGAATTACCCGGCAATGAAGAAATAGAAGCGCTACCTACAAATGAACGTTTCCAAAGATTAAGATCAGGAAATCCTGATCCTGGATATAAAGAACTTACCTTTAACCTGGGGCGATACATGATCATCAGTTCATCCAGGCCCAACACACTACCCGCAAATCTTCAGGGTGTCTGGAATGCATTTATGGTAGCACCATGGGCTGGTAATTATCAGAGTAATATCAATATACAGGAGATTTACTGGTCGTGTGGACCAACAAATCTTGACGAATGCCAGCAACCGTATATCGATTGGATAGAAAACCTGGCAATCTCCGGCAGGGAGGTTGCTAAGCGGGTATATGGCACTAATGGCTGGGTAAGTCATACCACCGGAAATATATGGGGGCATGCGGCTCCTATAGGAAGCCATCCCTGGGGGATGTATCCCATGGGGGCAGCCTGGCACTGTCAGCATGTTTGGGATCAGTATACTTTCACACAGGATATTAAATATTTAGAAGAACAGGCATATCCTTTAATAAAAGATGCTTCTATTTTCTGGCTGGAAAACCTGATACCTTTTGAGGGATACTTAATTACAGCACCAACCGTATCTGCTGAACATGGTGCTTTAATGACGGAAACCGGGTTCAATCCCGCCTATCATGATTTTCGAAGCGATAAATATCATTACAGCTTGCCTGGCGTTTACCAGGATATTCAAATGATCTGGGATCTATTCACCAATACTTCAGAAGCAGCCAAAATATTGGGTGAAGATGATTTTGCTGAAATACTTTTACAGACACGGGAACAATTACTCCCTTTAAAAATCGGTAATCATGGACAATTGCAGGAATGGTACTGGGATATTGATGATCCGGAATGTCATCACCGCCATATTGCACATTTATATGCGGTATGTCCGGGAATCCAGATACATCCTATAACTACTCCTGAATTAGCTGAAGCAGCAAAAAAATCGTTGGATATGCGTGGGGATGGCCGGTTTATGGAACAGGAGTTAGCTGCGGGTGGCAACTGGGCCAGAGCCCATCGCATGTGGTGCTGGACCAGGTTAATGGATGGAAACCGGGCCAATAAAATAATGACCGAAATGCTTACTGAAGAAGGATTCGAAAATGGTCTTACCTTTCAGCATGCGAGCTATCACTGGGAGCGTAAAGATTTTTATATGGAAGACGATTTGTATTTGCATTATCAACTGGATGGATCAGCTTCAATTCCAGGCTGTATTGCTGAAATGCTTGTTCAATCACATCTGGGAGAGATCCATTTATTACCGTCGTTACCGGATGAATTTAGAACCGGGAAGATCAGAGGCATTAAGGCAAGAGGAGGTTATACCATTGATATGGATTGGCAAGAAGGTGAATTGCAAAAAGCAAGAATTACCTGTCCGCCTGGTAAAAGTGTGCCTGGAGTCAGACTCAAAGAAAATATAATCTCATTAGAGGATTTTAAGAATATAGAAATTGTTAACCTGTAGATTTTTACTGTTCCATAAGTTTTGAAATTTTATAATTTGTAATAGTAAACGATTAAAACTATGTCGATAAAGTCTTTCACAACTGATGCACTCGAACAAGGGAAAGGGATCTTGAAATTATCCCCCACCTGGGTCCCAAGATATTTTTGCATTCCGGGACGAAGAATAAAACTTCATCCGGATGATTATTATTCGTTTGGAGGTGAAAGGGGTGGGATTGATGAAAGATGGTTTTCATCAACTACACCGGCTGATAATGGCCCTTTGACGAGTAAAAATGAAGGATTAAGTCATATTGTATTTGAAGATAGTGGAAAAGCAATGCAGTTTTTATTCCGGGACGCCATTAAAGAATTAAAATCAGAAATTATAGGTGAACGCTTATGGAATAAATATGGTGACTGGACGATGTATTCAAAATTTTTTGATAACCAGAAAGCTTTACCTTTTCACATCCATCAAAATGATAAATACGCACAACTGACTGGTCAGAAAGGAAAGCCGGAGGCGTATTATTTCCCTCCACAGGTAAATAATCATGGGGGTGATTTTCCGTATACTTTTTTTGGACTCAATCCAGGTACTAGCAGAGACCAGGTGAAAGAATGCCTCATGAATTTCACAAAGGGAGCGAATAAAATAACGGACTTATCGAAAGCGCAAGCTTTAAGTGTGGGCACAGGTTGGGATGTACCACCAGGTGTACTCCATGCACCAGGTAGTTTATGCACCTACGAACCACAAAAGGCTTCGGATGTATTTGCAATGTATGAGTCCGTTACCGGCGACACGGTATTGCCCGTTGAATTATTATGGAAAAATACACCGAAAGATAAAATTGGTGATTTTGACTTTTTATTGGAGGTAATCGATTGGGATTTAAATCTTGATCCTGATTTTGTTACCGACCGGATGATGATTCCAGTGCCTGTATTTCCTGTTGAACAAATGGAAAGCGAGGGATATATTGAGTATTGGGTATGCTATAAATCCGGCGATTTTTCTGCAAAAGAACTTACGGTAATGCCAGGGCGATCTGTGACAATCAAAGACAACGCTGCGTATGGCTTAATTTTGGTTCAGGGACACGGAAAGATGGATGTCTGGGATATTGAAACTCCTGCAATGATCAGGTTCGGGCAACTGACCAATGATGAATTTTTTGTAACCGAAAAAACGGCCAGAGAAGGTGTTATAATCGTTAATTTATCAAAATCTGAACCGTTGGTGATGCTTAAACATTTTGGCCCTGGTAATCCTGATCTGTTATTGGATTAATATCGGAATATGAACGGAACGATAGCAACAACCGATCTTATTATCATTCTGGTTTACATGAGTGGGATAATATTTATTGGAATATATTTTGGATTAAACGGAAGGAAACAAAAGAGTAGCGAAGGATTTTTTTTAGCCGGCAGATCCCTAAACTGGTTATTGATTGGTGCAGCTTTATTTGCAGCCAATATATCTACTATCCACATGGTTGGGCTGGTTGCTCAGGGGTATAAAGATGGATTAGTTTGGGGAAATTTCGAGTGGATGGCAACCTTTTTATTAATTACCCTTGGTTTAATTTTCGCCCCGTTTTATTTCAAAACTAAAATCTCTACACTGCCTGAATATCTTGAAAGACGATACGGACCCTATACCAGGTCATTTCTGGCTTTTATAGCTTTAATGAGCGCTTTATTTGGACATATCGGTGTAAGTCTGTATGCCGGCGCAGTTGTTTTTGAAAATTTTTTTGGTATCGACCTGATTACCTCCATTCTGGTAATATCAGCAGCTACATTAATTTATACAATATTGGGAGGATTAAAAGCGGTTGTTGTCACAGAAAGCATTCAGACTGTAATTCTGATTCTTGGAGCAATCATCATGACTATCCTATCCATTAATGCTTTAGGAGATCATGGTATTCATACCATTGCTGATTTAAAGAGTGCGCTCAAGCCTCAACAGTTAAGTGTTATCCATACGAATGCTTCAAGTCCTCTTCCTGTCTGGGCAGTAATACTTGGTTACCCGGTATTGGGCTTATACTACTGGTGTGCAGACCAAACCATCGTTCAGAAAGTATTGGGAGCTAAGAATCTGGAAGATGCTAAAAAAGGGCCCATATTTGCGGGTTTTATTAAAATTCTCCCAGTTTTTATGATGGTCCTCCCCGGAGTTTTGGCATATGCTCTTTTTGGAGATAGAATAACAGATCCAAATGATACCCTGCCTGTCTTAATCAACGAGTTATTACCCATTGGATTAAAAGGATTACTGGCAGCCACCCTGTTGGCAGCTTTGATGAGTACTATTGCTGCCGGCCTCAACAGTTCAGGCACCTTGGTTTCAATTGATATCGTAAAACGACTTTTTCCGGATACCCCGGACAAAAGGGTATTAAGAATTGGCAGGATAACCATATTGGGCGTGATGATTGCTTCTGCAGCCTGGTCTCCCTTTATTGGTCAGTTTAAAAGTATTTTTGAGGCTGTAAATTCCCTATTGGCAGTTTTATCACCTCCAGTATCAGCTGTATTAATACTAGGCGTTTTCTGGCGACGGGGTAATAATCAGGGTGCTATAGTTTCCATGATATCCGGATTTGTTTTAGGTGCTATTGTATTTATATTTGATTTTGCTCCGCTGAGCGGATCGATGAAGATTACGGAAGGTCTGGGTATTCCTTTCATGATGCAGGCATGGTGGTTGTTTTTTACATGTTGTGTATTATTTGTTATCACCAGTTTACTTACTGAAAAACCGGATTATGAAAAAGTAAGCCTTGTAAGTCTTGATTCTCCATTTGCGTTTATCACCAAAGGAAAAATTAATGGCATAGGAGATGCCCGCGTTCTTTCCGGAATACTAATACTTGTAATGGCTATATTGTATTATATATTCCGGTAAAGGCTATTTTATACATTTATCAAGTTTTAAGATGTGATGTTGAAAATGAAGATATTAAAATCAATAATTATTATACTATTATTAATCCCAAGTTTTATCGTTATGGCTCAAACGGAAGAAAACAAAGAAACCGGGTATAAACAATTCCCAATCAATGTCGAAACAACACGCTACTGCATGACCCTGGAATTAAAAGACGATCCGGACCTGATTAAGGAGTATGAGGAATGGCACCAACCCCAAAAGATCTGGAAAGAAATTCCGGAAGGTATCCGTCAGGTTGGCATTATGGATATGGAGATTTATCGTTTTGGAACAACGCTGTTTATGATCCTGACAGTTCCAGTTGATTTTGATTTTAACACCCAAATGGGAAAACTAGCAGGCTTACCTCGTCAAGCGGAATGGGAAAATTTTATGACCAAATTCCAGGCAGCGGAACCTGGAACATCCTCTGCCGAAAGATGGCAAAAAATGGAAAGGGTGTTTAAGCTGCCGTGATATGTGTATTTGTGTATTAGTAAATTCGTGTATTTGGGGAATCGAACCGGCTGTATTTAAGCGCTGCACCCTTTGACTTAACCATCCCAAATGGAAAGTATATATTAATAACGAATCTATTGCCGCACCCATCAGGGCGCGCATAGTTATATTTCATAGTTTAATTAGGGCTATAGCTCTTGTATATTTTTCTTATTAATTCCCCTGCCTTGAAAGACAGGGGAATTAATAATTTACAGGCACTTTTCTACCAATTAATTTCAATCTTATTTTTTAGCCAGCGCCATCACTTCATCAGGTGATTTTGGAGCAGGTACATGATTATTTATTGCAGGCAAGGAATTTAGATAGGTAAAAATAGCCCGATAATCCTGTTCTTCTAAATTTGTTAAATTGAACCAGGGCATGGGAGGCATAATGGGTCTTCCTCTTTCTGCACCCATATGTTTTCCTGTTTTCAGGGCTTTTGTAAATACCTCCAAGGTCCAGTTTTTAATTCCTGTTTCATGTGGAGTCAGATTCTGAGCAAAAGACATTCCCCAGGGACCTACAAAGGCCGTCAACTGGTCATTTAAAAGTACCCAGTATCCTGGAGCGAGCGCTTTCGGATCTATTTCCGGGAGGGGAGTATTTTCAGGATGACCGGATAGTAACCGACTAACATCAAATTCCATCCCTTTTTCTGTAAAGATTTTGGGTGTGTGGCAGTCATTACATCCTCCTACTGTGGTCAGGTATTCCCCCCTTTTGATCAATTCGGATTCTGTTAGTTCATGAACGACATTCGATTTTGCTTTCTCCGGAGTACATCCAGCAGAAATGAGAAACAGATAAGTGCAAATGAGCAGTACAATTTTCATGGTTTGATTGGTTTAATTTTTGAAACAATCTTAAAAGTTAACATAAATGAATATCATTTCCTATTTTTTAAAAAATATTTGTATATCTGTGAATTTTGTAACTATGTCAACAAGAAGGACGAAAAAGGGAAATAGGTGGATCATGCTGCCGTTAAATTTAAGAATAATTGAATTTCTGATTATCCGTTTCTCAATCCTCTAATTATTCCGGCAACCTAAATGTCCCACTTGTTGATTCCCCTTATATGAAGGAAGAACCGGAATTGGTCATCATCTTAATTGGTGTTACTAGACAATAGTGTGTAGACACGAATGGTCAATTACTCATAAATTCATATTCACTGTTGTTCAGTGAAAAATTATTGGGTTCCAGTTTGGTGCACTTCATTGTTGCATAATTCTTCTTTTTGTTTTTATCAATCATCTCCATTTCCATCATAAGTCCCTGGCCATTCTCTAACCACTCGGGATCGAATCCCTGGGGTAAACTTTTCTGATTTTTAAAAAAGAAATCACCAAAGCCAACCTCAGCCTCATGTGTAACAAACATCCTGAATTGGTAATCATCATTTTCTCCAATAAATTCCTCACAAATATATCCCAGAATTTCCTTCTTATTCCCTGTCTTCTTAAATGTGAACGAGCTATTAAACACGCTGTCTTCTTCGTTTATAATTACTTCCGGCATATTGACTGCCATGGCCATTTTTTCCCCTTCACTTTCCATATAAGTAACATATGCCTCGTTTTCCCAATCAAATACAATTTTCATATCCATTGCCTGGGGAGAAATTGATGCGAAATATTTTTCGCCTTCTTTAAAAAAGTAATCCATAACGAATTCTTTATTCTGGGAATTCATCGTCATTTGATAGTTCCATGCGAAATCATATTGCGGTGGTAGTTGATCTTTCGAGATATAATTTCCACCTGTGCTCATTGGATAATTTTTCATCCTGTTTTCAAGCATTTTATCCATTGCTTTACTGGTCTGTTCGTAACTCTCTTCCGTGGCCTTATCTACCACAGCATCCTCTGCGCCTTTCATGATGCCTTTTTTAAGACGGTTGAGTAATTGGGCTTCTAAATGTGTTTCAAAACAAGTAAAAAGGGCAATTAAAATCAGTAATTTTTTCATGGTTGCAAGGTTATTGGTTTTAAGAGAACCTTTAATTTACAAATTCTAACGATATTTTAAGGGAAAATAGAACAATATTTTTGACATCTATCATGTAACATGGCAAATCATATTGATTGATTTTTTTCATCGGGCAATAAAATCATATTAGCATATACTCAAAAAAAATTATTATGAACTCTTCAGGAGTTATTTCAAATGGATGAAGCGATATCAAAAGGAAAGAGATCCTCCCCACCAGAATTATCTCGTGTGAAAAGACCTCTTATCCAACTAATTTATCAGACGTTTAAATATTCACGCAAACTGAATTATAGCATGCCTGGATTGTACCATTATTCCAATTAGGAACAAAGGTTATGTTGCCTTCGTACACCTTGGTTAAGTTTCCAAGAATACCTTTTACATAAACAGTACCATTGCCGGTAAGGCTTATTCCGGATTCTGTAACTTTTACGTTTATGTTTAATTTTAAAAGTTCAGTATTATAACTTCTTGATCCAGTCAATACAAATGTTCCATCAGGATTTATTTGACCATTAATGTTAGCTGTAAATCTTTTAAGATTTATTGCTCCGCTAATCGCGACACCTGTATTTGTACTTGCTGTAACAGCGGAGTTGGAAAATGCAAAAGGATATCCGGCAATTGTAATACTGGATGCCATCTTACCTGAAAATTTCATTTCATCCGGGGAAATTATTCCTGCCACGGCAGCATTATTTAATCCGGCTGGAAGAGTTAATTGTCCATACAGATTAATCCCTGAGGTATTCGAAATGTTTAATGATCCATTGACAAGTGGAAGATTTACTCCTGCAAAATCAAGCGTTCTATTAACAGTACCCTTAAATATAGCTTCACTTTTATTTAATATTCCTGTTACTGCATTATATCCAAGATGCGGAACTTCTAATTGACCGGTAAAAAACATACCTTCATCAGGATCCGAAGAGACATTAATCGTCATATCCCTTGATGAGAGATCAAAACCCAGATCCAAATCCAAAGCACTTTTGAATTCACCCTCAAAACTTACTTTTTCACTGGTCAGATGACCATTCAACCAAGCATCCGTAATACCAAGGGGTAATTCAGCCTTACCAAAAATTGAAGTTCCTTTTGTACTTGTAATATCAATTTTCATCTCCAGGGGATTAATAAAAGTTCCATTAGGAAAATTGATGGATGAATTGAATTCTGAATATAATCTGTATCCATATTTATGACTAGCTGATCCTATATATGTTCTTTCATTATCAAGGATTCCAAATGATGGCCGTGAAAAATTAACTTCGAAATATATTGAATCTGAGTTTAAGATAAAGTGGGAGTTGTTTAATTCAGTATCACCAAGATATGGTATAGAAAGTGAAGTTTTCTGTTCCATAAAAATCGACCAGTCATTAATATCATTATCGATACTGAGATAAAAGAAGGCTTCAGGATCTGGTTTTGATGGAAAATATCCGGCAAGCCCTTCTCCTAAAATATCGTGAATTAAAGGAACATTTGTTTCAAATCCCAATCTGAAAAGTGATAATTGATTGATATCAGAAGGATCCTTTTGCTGATACTGAAGTGTTGCACCAAGAAGATCTATATTTATATCCCTGTTAAATATCTCATAACCTAATACGTCATTTACCTTAGGCAGAGCTCCGACGATATTGCCAATGCCTTTATTACCAAAGTCAATGATACCATTATATGACATTCTTGATTGTGAATATTTCCCTTTTGTAAGCCACTCAATAGCCTGATTTTTCTTTTCTTCATCTGTCCACGTTAATGGTTCGCCAATGCTACTAAGCGGAACTTGCTGAAATGCATCCCCGGTAAATTGCAGAATTACTGTTTCCGGTATTGGTAATTCAATAAATTTAAGGAATAAATGTGATTCAATTTCCTCAAAACCTGCGTCTCCATATAATGCCTCGAATTTAGGATTGAAATTAAAATCATAAGTCTGAGATTTTATGAGTCCCTGATTAGAGATACCAATGATCAGACCGGGTGCACCATTTAATTCTTTCACATTCGATCCCAATTCTTTGGCTCTTTCCAATATTTTTTTCATCAACTTTTCACTTAATTCGTCTGCATCTTTAAATGATGGTTTCCATAAAGACATTTTAAAGAAAACCGCAGGATCATCCGTATCTAAATAAAAATCATAAAATCCATAAATTATCTCGTTGGCTTTATTACGCAAATTAAATCGTTCATCTTTATCTTCATCAAAAATCTTGAAGTGCCAGTAATACCTTTCATCATTTAACGGAATTTCTGTTGCATATGCCTCCTTATAATATTTTCCTGTCTTATATTCAACGTGTGCTTTTGAAAATTCCCAGGTCAACTCTTTTCTTAAATCCCTGAATATTCCAACATCCGGAAAATTAGCCAGGGCTTCACCGATAATATCAATAAAATTTCCGTCGTCATCAACACTAACAATGTAATCTCCATCTCCCAAATCAAGGGTATCTCCATTCTCGTTGATGACAGATACTGTTCCTTCCAGGTCATAGCCATTGGGGGTTTCGTTTGATTTTGTTCCCCTTGTGATTATTTGGCTAGATCCGGAAATACCAGGTATATTGATAACTTCCACAGATTTTTTAGGTGTTTCAATAACTGGCTTGAGTTCTTCTTCTTTACTACACGAAATTAATATAGCCCAGGCAAACAGTAAGGGGACTATATTTAATTGATAGCTTTTAATAGTCTTTTTCATGGTTTTAAATTTTGGTTAATAGTTGGATAAAACTTAAAACCAAAGTTGGGCTTTAAAGCCATACAAGAACTATCACATTTGTCGCAGAATCTATAAAAAATGTCGCAAATATTTTTTTATGACATCCCAATGCAGTTATAAGAATCTAAATAATTCTTATAGAATTACGAATCTTAGGACCATATCCCTTTGAATAAAAATTAATAATTGCTTCAATAAATTTTATAAACCATTATTAAACCTAATTAAAAAAGTAACTTCCGTTTGTTGAGATATTTTTATATGATTTTATATAAAATTTATCTTTGTATATAAATATTCATCAAATCCAAATTCAGATATGAACAATTTTTTATTATTTATTATCCTCATGTTTAATCTGAATTTAACAATTGCTCAACATACCATACATTTTATGATAACCGATGAATCTGGGGGAGCCCTAATCGGGGTTAGTATAAAGTTAACCGGGACCTTAAAAGGAACCATCACTGATTCCACCGGAGAAGCTTCGCTGGATAATTTGCCTAAAGGTAAAGTGGAAATAGAAATCTCATATTTAGGATTTGAGGCACAGAAATTATCCTTAAATTTTCCTGAAGACAACGGGAAAATATTTAAAATCAAACTGAAAGAAAAAGAAGAGATCCTTGAGGAGATTATTATTTCAACAATTCGATCATCCCGTACGATTGAAGATATTCCGACGAGAATTGAAGTTATTACATCGGAAGAACTTGGGGAGAAAGCAGCTATGAATTCATCAAATATAGGAATGCTCTTAAGTGAAACTACCGGTGTTCGGGTACAACAGACATCACTGAGTTCCGGAAATCTTAGTATCAGGATACAGGGCCTTGATGGCAGATATACACAGATTTTGAAAGACGGTTTCCCGTTATATGGAGGATTTGCAGGTGGATTGTCCATCATGCAAATTCCTCCACTTGATTTAAAACAAGTAGAATTAATAAAAGGGAGCAATTCAACTTTATATGGAGGTGGGGCAATTGCAGGTTTGGTAAACCTGATAACTATACAACCAGAAGAAAAACCAGAGTTAAGTGTTATGGTCGATCAAACAAGTGCTATGGGAACAACCGGCAACCTTTTTTATGCCCAGAAATATGGTAAAACCGGATTGACCCTATATGGTTCTGCAGATAATCAGCGAGCCTATGATCCTGATAATGATGGATTTTCTAACATACCGAAATCAAAAACTTTTAATTTGAACCCGAGAATTTTTATCTTTTTTAATCCTGATACCGAATTAAGTTTAGGAATTAACGCTACCGTTGATAGCAGAAAAGGTGGAGATATGGAAGTGATCAAGGGGAATCGGGATGAAAATCATGTTTTCTCAGAAAAAAATACTTCAAACCGGTTTGCTACTCTTTTAGACTTCCATAAGGCAACTGAAAATTACATACTCTCTTTGAAAAATAGCATCAATTATTTCGAACGAAATCTAACAATTCCCGATTATGTATTTTCAGGAAACCAACTTTCAAGTTTTTCTGAAATTCTTATGGATTTACAGAAAAATAAAAAGTCAGATTGGCAATTTGGCGTAAATTATTATACCGAAAACTTCAATGAGAAAATTCTGGATTCATTACCCGGCAGAGACTACAATTATCATACAGTGGGCGGTTTTATTCAAAATATGACTACTGTTTCTAAATTTCTAACAATAGAGAGTGGATTACGAACCGATTATAATGTTGATTATGGTGCATTTTTTTTACCACGAGTTTCTGTACTGTTAAAGCCTGCGACTAATCTAACCTCTCGTCTTGGAGGTGCTTTCGGATATAAGTTACCAACTATTTTTACAGAAGATGCTGAAAAACTGTATTTCAGAGGAATAGCACCGCTGGATATTCTTGGTATGGAACCTGAAAAATCAGTAGGCGGGAATTTTGATATCAATTATAGAATGGCATTCCTGAAAAAATTCACATTCTCTTTGAATCAGTTATTCTTTATAACACTATTAGAAAATTCGCTGGTTTTGAGAGAGAATAGCATGCAAGGAGGTTATTTTTATGAAAATGCCGACGGAAATGTCATTAGCTCTGGTTTAGAAACAAATGCAAAATTCACATATGAAAATTTCATTTTGTATGTTAACTATGCATATGTAAATACAGTGTTGAAATACGATAACATCAAAAATCAAAAACCTTTAACACCTAAACATAATGCAGGCTTCGTACTTTTTTATGAAGTGGAAGAAAAATGGTCTGCGGGATATGAATTGTATTATAATGGATCACAATTCGATGGTCTATACGATAAAAAGCCTGATTATTGGATAATGGGTATTATGCTAATGCGAAAATTTAGAAACCTTTCCATTTATGTGAACTTTGAAAATTTTACCAGTACCATGCAGTCCGATTTTGAACCATTGGTATGGCCGCCCTACGATAATCCCAGATTTCCAGATATATGGTCACCAGTTGATGGATTCGTTTTTAATGCAGGATTTAGGTATAATATCCTATAAACATAATAAAGGTGATTGGGCCAATCAGGGTAATATATCAAATTATTAAGGCAATTATAGTAACAATAATTTGTAAGACTATCCCTGAAAAAACACCAATCATTTTTTTTGATAAGTCATTTGAGGGAAAATCTTTTTGTATACTACGATGCCCAAAGGAATATATAGGAGTAATCCGGAAATACTGCCTGGTGAATAGAATAATGTAAACATATTGATCAGTATATGAATAATTCCATTAAGGAAAAGCAGCATACTTAAAGCTACATTAACCGTTGTATTACCCTTTCCAAAGGTATGGCTGATAGCCACCATTATCATAATAAAAAATCCGATAGTATTGATTATTATAAAATCTCCAAATGACAAATCGGCACGAAAAAGGGTTGAGAACCATTCCAGTAATCCTACTCCTCCAAATAATTCTTCCAGTGGATGGATAAAAAAAGTGAGGGGCAGAAGCCTGGCAATATGCTTAATTTTTAATTCGGGCATCGGCAAATTTATCAAGAATCAGGATCATTTATCACAAGCCCTATTTCCGGGAGATTATGGAACTAGATTTACAACGAGATAATCAATATGAAGCATTTTTTTTGTGAAATCAACTTCAAAAAATTATGTGTTTTTTGAAACTAAAATGATTGTTTTTGCCTCTAATAGATATTAGGGTTTAGGATTTCGCACCCGGTTTTTCATTTAATTTTTTAGTCATGCTAAGTAATCTTTTTAAAGTAGCGATCCGTTACATTCTAAAACATAAAAGTTATTCTTTACTTAATATAATTGGACTGGCCATCGGTATTGCCTGTTGTATTTTGATATTACTCTTTGTGAGTCATGAGTTAAGTTATGATAAATTCCACGAAAAGGCTGATCGTATTCATCGGGTTGCCGTAAGGGCACTGATCGGCGATACTAAAATCAACCAGACATATTCTTCTGCCATTACCTTTCAGAAATTACTGGAAGATTTCCCGGAAATAATTAATGGTGTTAAAATGTTTAAGGCGGACCGGATGCCAATTACACTGAATGATAAAACATTTTTCGAAACAGGTCTTATGGCTGCTGATTCCACCTTTTTCAGTGTATTTTCATTTTCCCTTCATCAAGGCAATCCTCAGAAAGCACTGGCAGAGCCCAATACGATGGTGCTGACAAAAAATGCAGCTATAAAATATTTTGGTCACACCAATGTGATCGGACAAGTGCTGAACATAAATTTTTCAGCCTACCGGATGGGTAATATCGATTTTAAAATAACTGGTATATCAGAGAACGTTCCTTCAAATTCTCATTTTCATTATGACATGCTGATCTCGTTATTGAGTTTTCCTGAACTGATCAATAATACTGGTTGGACCGCCAATAATTTCGTATCCTATGTGGTTCTGGAAGAAAGTACATCCAGGATCGAATTGGAAGAAAAACTGAAGGACTTTACAAGGAAATATATGGGAGAGGAAAGTTTTGATGAATGGGTAGCAAAAGGAAATTTCTGGGAATATTTTCTCCAGCCAGTGACCAGCATACATCTTAATTCTGATCTGAATGGTGAATTTGAAGCCAATGGAAATAGGACGTATGTGTATATATTTTCTGTGATCAGTGTGTTCATATTATTAATTGCCTGTATTAATTTTATGAACCTTTCCACGGCTAAATCATCACTCCGGGCTAAAGAAGTTGGTCTGAGAAAAGTAGTAGGTTCAAACCGAAGAACACTCATCATTCAGTTTATAGGAGAATCCATTATTGTAAGTTTTATTGCTCTTATTATCGCACTGTTTTTTGTTCATCTCCTTTTACCTGTCTATCGTAATTTTGTGGGCAGGGAATTATCGATCAGCTACATTGATGACTTAGTCGTCATTCCTTCACTAATTGGCCTTGGACTGGTGATCGGTATTATTTCAGGTTCGTATCCGGCTTTTTTCCTTTCTTCTTTTAAACCCATCAGTATACTCAGGGGTGGTTCTGTAAATAAAAAGGGGCGTAACTGGTTAAGGAATGGATTGGTCATCTTCCAATTTGCCATTTCTATCTTTTTAATCATATGTACCCTCACTGTATATCAGCAATTACAGTATTTCCAGAATAAACAATTGGGTTTTAACAAAGAACAAGTACTTGTTATCAATAATCCCGGATCTCTTGTAGATCAAGTAGATACCTTTAAGGATATACTACGAAATTACAGTAATATCACGGATGTTTCCGGTTCCAACATGTTACCAGGGACTGGTTTCTCAAATATTGGATTTGGGGCAGAAGAAGTTGAAGAATCCTTTACATTAAATATAGGTGTTTGTGATTACGAGTATTTGAATACATTAAAATTGGAAATGGTAAAAGGCAGATTTTTTTCAAGGGATTTTTTATCTGATTCAAACGCTGTTGTTCTCAATGAAAATGCAGCATTATTACTGGGCTGGGAAGATCCCCTGGGTAAAAAAATAAATAACTGGGGAACTAACCGGGGAGACTTTATTGTGATAGGTGTAGTCAGAGATTTTCATTACGAACCGTTACACCAGAAAATCAGACCCATGGCATTGTTCCTGGAAGGAGGATACTATAAACGTGTACAGGAGAATATAGCCGTTCGACTAAATACACAGGATATTTCGGAAACTATCAGCTATATCGAAGATATATGGAAAAATTATGTACCGGAAATGCCTTTTGAATATTCCTTCTTGGATGAAGATTATGAAAATCTCTATACCAATGAGATACAAACTCGAAAAATTTTCACTATTTTTTCTTTACTTGCCATATTTATAGCTTGTCTGGGTCTATTCGGACTGGTATCATTTATGGTCGAAAATAAAACAAAAGAAATCGCCATTAGAAAAGTATTCGGATCATCAATACCAAAGATCATCAATCGGTTGAATCTCAGTTTTGTCAAATGGTTACTAGTAGCCTCAATCCTCTCATGGCCTTTTGCTTGGATAACCATGAACCGATGGCTTGAAAATTTTGCTTATCGTATCAACTTAACCTGGTGGGTATTTTTAATTGCAGCAGTTATTGCTTTATTCATTGCCATTTTTGTAGTTAGTTTCCAAACTGTTAGAGCAGCTTTGCACAGTCCTGTCGAAGCTTTGCGTTACGAGTAGTAATGCAAAGCGAAAATCCCTGTCCCGATATGAATCGGGATGGGATTGGGCATTGAGACAAGAGTATTACCGCATGTCACTTCCGAAAGGTGTGAAAACGCCACCCACCGTAACCAAAGGTCGAGATGGAAGTTTAAGATATGAATAATATTTAAGCACTGACATCCCCATGCCTACGGTTAGCAGGTTTTTTCTAGGATCTAATTACGAATCCTGATCATTTTTTGGGAAGACCATAAAGATTAATTGAAAGCATGAATACGAATAAAATATGGCGTTCAAGCTGAGCTCCTTATGCCTTCTTTCTTCCCGATTTACTTAATCGTTCATTGATGAAATAGATAAATGCCCCCACCAGCATCGCTATCATCACAGCTCTTATCTCTCCTATATCTGAACTTAAAAGTAGCCAAATGGATAATGCAATGCCCAAAAGCGAAAAAAAGTAACCATGGGGAATTTTAAAAAAATCAGTATCAAAGGGTCTGACCTTTCGAAGTCTGATGAGAGACAAACAAACAACAAGCAAGATTAAAATCTTTGTGATGGCGCTGAGGGTGGCTGTATAAATGAATGATCCGGTAATGGAAACCAAAACAGCTATCAGTGAAAAGAAAATTAAAGATCTTGTTGGTGTAAAAAATCTGGAATGAGTAAATGAAAAGTAAACGGGTAATTGACCTTCTTCACTTAATGCAAAAGGTATACGTGATCCGATCAGCATGACTGCATTCAGGGTGCCTGCAATGGAAATGATCGCTCCCGCAACAATCAAAAGTGTCCCGGCCTGCCCCATAAAACCATGGGCTGCATCAGCTAATGGCTTTTCCGAATTCAAAAGGTCAGGAAAAGTACCAATACTGACGAGCTGGATCATTATGTAAAAAATAGCTACCAGAAGAATTGCTGTAATCAATGCAAATGGTAATAACTTTCCGGGATTTTTAATTTCTCCAGTGTTCACAATGATAGCCTCAAAGCCCGTAAAAGCGAAGATCAATAAGAGTACAGAAGAAGAAAACGAGGGAAAGTCCGGAGTTTGATTGAATTTAAATAATGCAGGGTTGATATAAAATATACCGACTAAAATAAATAAAGCTAATGGAATCAATTTTCCGAGCGTTAAAACATTATTGACCGTCGTGGAACTACGTACACCGATATAATTGATGATGGTTAAAATAATGGTTATAAATAACATGGCAACTGTTCTGAAAACTGAGCTATTAAAAAGAGTTGAAAAGAAGGAAAGGTAGGTGATCAGTAAATTTAATAAGGCGGCGTAGGTGACAATACGTGATATAAACATCAACCACCCCATAAGGAAAGCAGGAAACGATCCGAAGGCGGTTAAGGTATAGAGATAAGGCCCACCGGTTTTTTTAAACCGGCTGCTGACTTCAGCGAAATTCAGAATGATGATAAATACGACAAAAGCACAGACAAACAACGCCAGTATGCTGTATGTACCTGATAAATTAAATATTTTTGAAGGAAGGCCGAAAATACCAGCACCAATTATTCCATTGATCATCAACAATACCAGATCCCATTTTCTGATGTTTCTGCTTAACAAAATTTAATACGGTTAAATCGATAGATAAAATATCGGCATCATGTTTTATACTCAATATTAATAAAAAATATATTGCAGCTAATTAAAAAAAATGCTAACATTGGGGTGAAGGTTATTACAGACCTTTACATAGCTGGTTGAACAAAGCCCCTGCCGCACGGTAGGGGCTTTACTTTTATTGTTTATTGAAACTGAAGAATTAAGAATTAATAATAGCATTGATTATCCCATCACCTGATAACACACTCCTCTGATTATCCTGAAACCTGGAATAACTTAAGATAAAAACAAACAGTGGGAAATCCTGACAAAGTTCTGAAATAAAAATGTAACGGTTTGCGAAATGGATTCATATTATACAATGATTAATCAGTAGCTTTGTAAATTCAGTTAAATAAATTCATGCAGGACATCCGAAATATTGCCATTATTGCCCATGTTGATCATGGAAAAACCACATTGGTCGATCGAATTCTTTATCAGGTAGACCTTTTCCGTGAAAACCAGGACATGGGTGATTTGATACTTGACAGTAACGAACTGGAACGTGAACGTGGGATAACCATACTTTCAAAAAATGTGTCTGTAAGATATAAGGGGGTCAAAATTAATATCATTGATACGCCTGGCCACAGTGATTTTGGCGGAGAGGTGGAACGAGTGCTTAACATGGCAGATGGAGTGTTGTTGTTAGTGGATGCCTTTGAAGGGCCAATGCCACAAACCCGTTTTGTACTTCAGAAAGCCCTCACTTTAAACCTGAAGCCAATCGTCGTGATCAATAAAGTTGACAAACCCAATTGTGATCCGGAAGGAGTACATGAAGCTGTGTTTGATTTAATGTATAGTCTGGATGCCTCTGAAGAACAATTGGATTTCCCAACTGTATATGGATCATCCAAAGAGGGTTGGATGTCGGATGACTGGCGTTCGCCAACAAATGATATATCATATCTACTGGATATGATCATTGAAAATATACCGAGGGCTGTTTTTATTGAAGGCACTACTCAGTTACAAATTTCATCTTTTGATTATTCATCGTATGTAGGTCGTATCGCCGTAGGTAAATTGACCCGTGGAAAGTTAAAATGGGGGACGGAAGTTTCTTTGATCAAGCAGGATGGGCGCATGTTTAAGTCGCGGATTAAAGAATTATACGTGTTTGAAGGATTGGCAAAGGAAAAAATTAAAAGTGAACTATGCGCAGGTGAGATATGTGCTATCCTGGGACTGGATGATTTTGATATTGGTGACACGGTCGCAGATTACGACCATCCTGAAGCACTCCGCCCAATGCAGATCGATGAACCTACCATGAGTATGTTGTTTACGATCAACAATTCACCATTTTATGGCCGGGAAGGAAAATTTGTTACCTCTCGACATCTCCGTGAGCGTTTATTTAAAGAAACGGAAAAAAACCTGGCTTTAAGGGTGGCTGAAACCGATTCGCCTGAGATTTTAACCGTTTATGGTCGTGGTATCCTTCATCTGTCCATCCTGGTTGAAACCATGCGCCGGGAGGGTTATGAACTGCAGTTGGGTCAACCGAAAGTGATCATTAAAAAGTTCGATGGTGTGGACCACGAGCCCGTTGAATCCTTAACAATACATGTTCCCGAGGCATTTTCAGGAAAAGTGATCGAACTGGTAACGCAACGTAAAGGTGAAATCCTCGGTATTACTACCAAGGGAGATCGTACACATCTTGAGTTTAACATTCCGTCCAGAGGAATTATTGGCCTGCGAAATCTGGCATTGACCGCTACCGAGGGAGAGGCCGTCATGGCTCACCGGTTCAAATCATTTGAATCCTGGAAAGGAGATTTACAGGGAAGACGGAATGGTTCACTGATATCCATGGAAACTGGTACAGCCATCGCCTATTCAATTAATAAACTACAGGATAGAGGCACTTTTTTTATATATCCCAATGAGGAGATCTATGAAGGTCAAGTAGTAGGTGAACATATCCGCCAGGACGACCTGGTTGTAAATGTAACAAAAACCAAAAAACTGACAAATATAAGGGCAGCAGGATCGGATGATAAAATTTTTATAATCCCTGCGATCAGGTTTTCTCTGGAGGAAGCGATGGAATATATTGGTAAGGATGAATATCTCGAAGTTACACCCAGGTCTTTACGACTTAGGAAAATATATCTCAAAGAACATGAAAGGAAAAAATTTTCCAAATAAAAAATTTAAATTCATCACATCTAATTAAGAAAAATTATCATCAATATTGGTTATTATTTGATCCTTAGACTGATTCTAATATTAATAACCCCTTTTTATATTAAGTCAATTTTAGTGAATGTCCATCACCGGACATAAGCGTCCCAAAAGTGGGCAATATCTTTCTTCAAGTCGAGTATTTGTGTAATATAATGTATTAATAATCAATGCCTTATAACAAATGGCACCTTAATTGAATCTAGTTGGGAAAACCTGATTTTTTATGATTAAAAATTATTTCACCATTTTGATCCGGAACATGGTGAGAAATAAACTTTTCACCCTGATAAATATTGCAGGATTATCAGTAAGTCTTGCCTGCTGTATCATCCTTTTTTTATATGCAACCAGAGAATTAAGCTATGACAAACAACATGGTCCCGATGTTTACCGCATTACTGCTGTTATCACTCAGAAAGATGGCACAGAATTTAAAATTCCAACTGCCTCCGTTCCGGTAGCACGGGTTATCCAACAGGATGTACCGGAAATCGATTGGGCAGGGCGTGCAGTCAGCGGCAGCATGTTTGGAGGTAAAAACCTGATCAGCTACGAGGAGGATTCCTGGTATATAGATAATGGATTTATTGTAGACAGTACGCTTTTTAACATACTTTCATTTGATATTATTAAAGGAAATAAAGAGAAACCTTTTGCCCATACCAACGCCATCGTACTCGAAAAGTTATGGGCAAAAACAATATTCGGTGATGAAGATCCTCTGGGAAAAATAATAAAGTTGAGTACGGATCTCAGCCAGTCAGATTTTGAAGTCACCGCTATTTATGATAATAAAACTTACCTTTCACATTTCATGCCTTCTTTTATGGTACCCATGTCCCATGCGGAATGGAATGAATTTTTTAATATCAGTGAGACCAGTTGGGTTGGCCAGAATTTTGCCATCACTTATTTGAAATTACGTCCAGGAACAGATCCAAATGAAACAGATAAGAAAATCCATGAGCTATTATTAATGCACGGGGGAGAGCAAATGCATGCTGCGGGATTAAATAAGAATATGGATCTTCAGCCTATCAGAGAAGTGCATACTGCCACAGGATATATGATTGAGGTGAACGATACCACAAATCCTGCATTCATACAAGTACTGATCCTGATCGGGATTTTGATTCTTATTCTCGCTTGCGTTAATTATATCAATTTATCTACTGCACAGGCTGGACAAAGAGCTTTGGAAGTCGGCATTCGAAAAGTGATGGGTGTTACTCCCCGTGGATTAATTGTCCAGTTTTTAACAGAATCTTTTTTAATCATTCTATTGGCACTGATCCTGAGTGTATTGCTGGCCCAGTTGGCATTACCATATTTTAATCGTCTTATTGATCAGCCTCTGGAAATAACTAATGAATATTATCAGGTACTAGCCATGTATCTTTTTGGCTTTCTGGTGATCACAGGCCTCGTAGCCGGATTTTACCCCGCATTTTACCTATCATCATTTAAACCGGTGTTGGTATTAAAAGGAAGGGGCAGAGAAAAATCAGGAACTTCCATTTTGCGAAAGGGATTGGTGGTCTTTCAATTTGTAATCTCGATTGGATTGATCACCTCCATCATTATTATTTCTGATCAGGTCAATTACATCAAAAATAAAGAGTTGGGCTTTGATGCAGATACCAAGCTAGTGATTCCATTGAATACTGAAGAAGCATCCACACAATATTCAAACTTGAAAGATAAATTTGGTTCAAATGCCAGTATACGAAAAGTATCCGGTGCGAATGCCATTCCAGGATTACCCATTTTAAATGACTTGCTTGTCTACAGACAAGGTCAAACTATGGATGAAGCCATACATATATATAATAATTATATAGATCTGGAATTTGTTGAACTACTTGGGATAAAATTGTTAAGTGGTCAATACTTTACGGATTATAATAAAGACACTACCAGGAGAAAAATTCTGATTTCCAGGTCTGGTATAGATATGCTCGGTATAAACCTGGAGGAAGCACCAGGTGAGATGGTGTATTTTGATTGGGAAGGTAATAAATTGATCTATGAAATTATTGGTGTTACAGATGATATCAACCAGTTTTCCTTACATCAGGAGGTTGATCCTATCATGTTTGAAATTGGTACTGGACACAGATATAAGTATCTTGTTTTGGATGCCAATTTTGAAAATTTCCAATCACTGGTAAAAGATCTCGAAGCGGATTGGAAAGGAATGGTTGCCAGGACACCATTCTCCTACTTTACTTTAAATGATCACCTGATGGTGCAGTATGAAAGTGATTTTAATACTTTTGATCTCATTAAGTATTTTGCCTTGATTGCCGTAATCATCAGTTGTTTGGGATTGTATGCCATGTCGTTATTTCATGCTGAAAAAAGATTCCGTGAAATCGGGATCAGAAAGGCATTTGGTGCCGGAGTAAATAATATTCTGGTGATGGTATCAGGCGATCTATCAATACTAATCCTGATCTCCTTTTTTATTTCAATTCCATTGTCGTATTATGCGATGCATAAATGGCTGGATACATTCGCATATAAAATTACACCAGGTGTGGAGAATTATCTTATTGCAGGTTTGGTATCCTTACTAATCGGGTGGATCACTATCAGCTACCAATCTTACAGGGCTGCTAAAGCCAATCCGGCTGAAACATTGAGAGAAGAATGATAGATCATCAAAAAACGCCAATATGCCAATTAGAAATCCTAATGGTTACACAAACTAAGAGATTGTATATTTTATATTGGTAATTATTTATTGATTTTTTATTGAGCATTAAACCTTGCCGTTTCGAAACTTAAATATATTCCGAATAGATCTCGTATCGAGATACCTCGGAACTTTCCTGCAATAATCTTCATATTCGTCTTCATAAACTTTTACCAGATGTTCTTCTTCTGAAATTATCATCCAATGAATATTGATCCAGAGTAGAATAAACCAACCAATTGCATATAGAGTGAAATAGGAAATAATATAACCGATCAATAATATAGAATAACCGATCAATTGTGGATTTCTAGAGAGACGGTATAATCCATTGGTTTTTAATCGCCGAGATTGTAAACCCATTGATCGTCCGAAGCCCAATGGTATCATACTGGTAGCTACAATTATAAGTCCGACGATTATACATACCAGGGAAACTAAATTCCAGAGCGGATGACCTGATAAAGGAGGCAATCTTCCCCAGGATACCGGAATGAATACATACATCATATTCGCATGAAATGCAAAAAAGGCAAATTCCAGGAATGATGATAAAAATGAAAGCTTTCCTTTTTTTTGATAATCTCCCCTTACCTGGATTCTGAATATCCAGTAACCTGAGATCATTAAAGCTACAGCCCAGATAATATATGTCATGTTCACTTCCATAATAATATCTTCTAAACTTAATCACATTGTTTGTATTTCAATCGTATTCGATTCCAATTCATCCGCCGTAGCCATTAAGCTTATGGTTCCGGATTGCCCGGAAGGACGAAGGATTACAAGACATCGACCCCGGAAGGTATCAACAACTGGAGTCTGAAAACTTTTCATGTCTTTGGGATTTCCATTGCATACTCCAGCAAGTCGCCCTTCTCCTTTAATCTGAAATGTTATTGAAACAGTTGCATCAGTTACCCGAAATCCATCTTCATCAAGAACCTCAACGGTGACATAACTTAAGTCATTTATATCTGCACGGATTTTTTGCCGATCCGGAGTCAACCGGATCGATGTTGGAGGTCCGGTTGTTTTCAAGATCGTTGAATCTGTCACATTTCCATCTGTCCAGCCAAGTGCTTTCAATTCACCCGATTCGTAGGGCACGGAATATCTGGCAATATATTTATTTTGTGGCGACGTTGTCTGGAATCCCATATCCCTGCCATTCAGGAGAAGTTGCGCAGAATCACACGATGAATATATCGAGATCTGTAAAGGATTCTCCTCATACCCTTTCCAATTCCAGTTAGGCCATTCATCTGGCCATCCCCAGAAACTCACCTTTTCCTCTAGTCCGTCCGGTATAGGGGTGTGAACATTCATTTCTATTTTACTCAATCCCCAGACAACATCACGGTAATATGACTGAGGTTTCTTAAAGCCGCAAATATCAATGTCTCCGCAATAAGCATTGAACCAGGGCCAGTCCAGAAGAAAATTATCGTCTTCATTACTCAATACTGCATGCCCGATGGAAGCTTCACCCAGGTAGTCCATACCTGTCCATAAAAAGTCACCGATCACATATTCATGTTGTTTTACTTTATTCCAATTGTCATCAGCTTCTAATACTACCGATTCGGTACCTGCTATGATCCATTCTGGATGCAGATTGTGATCAGCTTCGTAATTCTGCCATTGATAATTGTATCCGGTTATATCCAATAACTCAAAAGCAGGATATGTGTCTTCCCAGGGCCGGCCCGGATATTCCCAGAATCTGCAGATCGCCTCGGTGACAGGTCGCGTAATATCTATGTTTTTTATTAGTTGTATCATTTTTTTAGTTAAAGCCAATCCAGAAGAATCGGCACGTTCCCTGATCTCATTACCTATACTCCACATAATTACACTGGGATGATGCCGGTCACGCAATATCATCGACTCAAGATCTCTCTGCCACCATTCGTCAAAGTATAAATGATAATCCTGTTGATTTTTTGGTTCCTGCCACATATCAAAAGCTTCGTCCATTACGAGGATCCCTATCAGATCGCAGGCATCCAGAAACTGAGGAGAGGGGGGATTATGACTGGTCCGGATAGCATTGTATCCAAAGGATTTCATCAATTCTACACGTCGGTATTCTGCCCGGTCTATTGCGGCTGCGCCAAGCGGACCATTATCATGATGCAAATTCCCACCCCTCAGAAGAATTTTTTCACCATTCAACCTGAATCCATTTTCTGGATCAAAATGGAGGGTCCGGATACCAAACGTGGTAACATACTGATCGACTACAGTATTTTTTTCCAGGATTGAAATCTCTGCGAGATAAAGATTTGGAATATCGGCCGACCATAGTTTGGGTTCGGGAATGATGATCGATTGCTGGATTTTCTGCAATTTCCCTGCTGCCAGGATCGATGTGGTTTCATTTAAAACACCTTGTTCACCTTCTGATGATATCAATTGAGTTTTGATCGTTACAGGTGTATCATTTTCTTTCGTATTTTTTATTGACAAATTCAATTTTATCTCTGCCGAGTTTTTTTCTGCTCTAATAGTTTGAATGTCCACTCCCCAGGTCGTGATATGTACCTGATTTACAACATCCAGCCAGACATGCCGGTAGATACCGGAACCACTGTACCATCTGCTGTTTTCACCAATATTTTTCACCTCAACGGCAAATGTATTCACCTCACCTGGTTGATTTAAAAAAGAGGTGATATCATAATAAAAGGAAGTGTATCCATAAGGATGATTCCCCAGATGGTGGCCGTTGATCCAAAAATCAGCATTCATATACACTCCATCAAACCGGACATAAACGATCTTATCAAGGTCGTCCGGGTTAAGGGAAAATGTCTTTCGATACCATCCGGTTCCTCCTACTACAAATCCGGTTGATAATCCGCCTTCGCTGGCTGGTGTAAATGGTCCTACTCTGGACGGATCCAGATCTGGGAATGTATCAGCCGAAGCAGGAAGGTCTTCAATGGACCAGTCATGAGGCAGATCCAGTGTCCGCCAAATAGAATCATTAAATTCAGGTAATTCAGCTCCGGCAATTTCACCCCTGAAAAACTTCCAGTTTGTATCAAAAGGCCTGTTTCGCCAGCTGTTTTCTGTATACATCTCCTGAACAGGATTCCAGGGAAGATTCTCTCTTACTTGTTCGCAGCCATACAGTATTGCTACGAAAACAAGGATTATTATGATATTTAATAAATTCTGTCCGCTAGATCTTTTAAATCCGATACTAAAAAATATTTGGATCATTAATGAAAAAATTGAGTATGAAAATCGAGTTCCAATAGCAAGTTACGGTTTGGATTTTTTCAAAACAATTTAATTAAAGGGAAGGTTTACACGACTCGTCTGACGAAACCTGCCCGTCAGACCGGGGGGGTCGGTCAGAACGACCCCTTTGGTCAGACGAAGGTGGTTGATCTGACGAGTAAGAACAAAAAAACCTTGTCATTTTAATATTATTTACGCTATCTTATGGTGCTATTTTTTATATTGATCGATCCCAGGAACTCATGAATGATAAATTTAACCTGAGATTCATTTTTTTAATTTCACTTGTCTCAGCCCTTGGAGGTTTCCTGTTTGGCTACGACTGGGTAGTAATTGGAGGTGCCAAACCATTTTATGAACGGTTTTTTCAGATCAGCCAGGATCCGAATCTGCAGGGCTGGGCGATGAGCAGTGCATTGATTGGATGTATTTTCGGAGCGATGGGAGCTGGAACGTTTACCGATCGTTACGGGAGAAAAAAAGCACTATTATTATCGGCCTTTCTGTTTATCATCTCAGCAGTTGGTACCGGATTTTCAAATCAATTATTCACATTTATTGTTTTCAGGCTGTTAGGTGGTCTGGGTATAGGCTTTGCATCTACTGTATCACCATTATACATCTCTGAAGTATCACCAGCTGCGTGGCGGGGACGATTGGTATCTCTGAATCAACTGACTATTGTTTTCGGTATTTTATTTGCCCAGATTATCAATTACCTCATTGCAAAACCCATGCCTCCGGGATTCTCTGATATTCAGATACTGAGTTCATGGAATGGCCAGGTTGGTTGGCGCTGGATGTTCTGGGTTGAAGCACTACCGGCTGCTATTTTTTTTATCAGTGTTTTTTTCATTCCTGAAAGTATCCGATGGTTTTTTAAAGCAGGAAAAGATACCAAAGGATTTGAAATACTTCAGCGATTGGGAAATGAAGTTTTTGCCAGGAATGAAATGGAAAGTATAAAATCAACCTTAAGCCGGGAAAATCATAACATTTCTATAAGAAATCTGTTTTCACCCGGACTAAAAAAGATTCTTTTACTCGGAATCTTTCTTACAGTTTTTCAGCAATGGTGTGGTATCAATGTAATTTTTAATTATGCAGAAGAAATATTCACGACAGCAGGTTATACCATCAGTGATACTCTATTTAATATTGTGCTTACGGGAAGCGTAAATCTAATCTTTACTTTTGTTGCTATTGGGATGGTGGACAGATGGGGAAGAAAAAACCTGATGTTAACAGGGGCGATCGGTTTAAGTTTGATTTACATTATCCTTGGAATTTTTTATTATTTACAAATTCATGGTGTATTCATTTTAATTCTGGTCACCACAGCAATCGCCATGTATGCAATGACACTGGCTCCTGTTACCTGGGTGATAATATCTGAAATTTTCCCGAACCGTATTCGAGGAATAGCCATTTCCATCGCAACTTTTTTTTTGTGGACCGCATGCTTTATATTAACCTATTCATTTCCTCTACTTAACAAATTCCTCAACACAGCTGGTACATTTTGGCTATATAGTGGTATTTGCCTGACTGGCTTTTTACTGATCAAAACCTGGCTCCCTGAAACAAAGGGAAAAAGTCTGGAAACAATAGAAAAAGAAATCGTATATAACCGGCAAAGTGAAAATTGAGACTTTAGTTTTTTTAGTAAGATAAAAATGGTAGGTTGAGATAGCTTAATCTTGGATTCAGTCTTTAATAAAATGGTATGTAGATATTATCGCTTGTTGATAGGTTTTATATTACTTTTCGGCCTCTCTTGCACCCAGAAAAATACTTTGGAGGTTAAGAAGAGAAATAAGCTACCGAATATCCTATGGATCGTTGGGGAAAACATTGACCTGGACCTTGGCTGCTATGGTCAAAAGAATGTATATACACCCCATCTCGATTCGCTCGCCAGTATAGGTATGATGTATACGCATGTTTTTGCAACTTCTCCGGTTTGTGCACCAAGCAGGTCTGCCTTTATGACGGGGATGTACCAGACCTCAACTGATACACATAATATGCGATCTCATCGCGATGATGATTTTCAATTGCCTCCGGGCGTACGACCGATCACACACTGGCTGCAGGATGCCGGTTATTTTACCGCAAATATTTCCATTATTGGGGAGAGGGTAGTAGGTACTGGGAAACTGGACCTGAATTTTGTCAATGAAGGTCCGATATACCAATCAGATAATTGGGAAGAATTAAAAGATCACCAGCCATTCTTTGCCCAGATCAATACCCCGGAAGTAGAATTTGATATATATGACCGTAAAACTGCTGAAAAACTTCGTGTAAAATGGGTAGGAGAAGACGAACATCCACAGGTAGCCACAACAGATAATGTTACTCCACCACCTTATTATCCTGATCATCTGATTACCAGACAGGAATGGGCCCGATATCTCAATTCAGTAACAGGTATGGATCAACGCGTGGGCGTTATACTTGATAAGCTCAGGTCAGACGGACTGGCAGATAACACAATTGTTATATTTTTTGCTGATAATGGACGGTTGGAAGCCCGGGGAATCCACTGGTTATGGGATACTGGAATACGGGTACCAATGGTTATTTACTGGCCTGAAAATTTGACACATCCCGATGGATATCTTCCAGGTAACATTAATAATGAACTGATCAGCCTTCTGGATTTGACAGCTACTACTTTATCTATCGCAGGAATAAAACGACCTCCATTGATGCAGAGCCGTATCTTTTTAGGTAAAATCAGAGATGCCTCAAGGTCCTATGTATTCAGTGCCCGTGACCGGATCGATGAGACGGTGATCCGTATGCGATCCGTCCGGGATAAAAGATATCATTATATACGAAACTTTACGGAAGGCGCTGGATTTACCACCCTGAATCGATACAAAGAAAAATGTTTTATGGTAAAACCCCTGATGCGTGAATTACATGCACAGGGAAAATTAACGGGTGCAGCGGCCGATTTGATGAAACCCTTTCCCGATGAGCTCTTATTTGATACATATGAGGATCCCCATGAAATTCACAACATTGTCAAATCGGATATTCCCGAACACTTGGAAGCATTGGTTCGATTACGGGCTGCATTGGATACCTGGATGATTGAAACGGGTGACCTGGGAGAAAAACTGGAAGATCCTGCCGTGGTAGTACCATTTGTACAGGAAATGCATGAATGGTTTGGCACACCGGAATGGTACGGTAAATAGCTTTTATAGTATTTCCTTTAAGGCTGCGTTAGCTTTTTGAGTTCCCAGCTGTTTCAAGGCACTGATCGCAAGCCGGACCAATTCAGGATCTTCATTATGTAGAAAAGGGATGAAAAGTTTTTCTGCGTTTTCCGGTTTGATCCGTGTTAGCGCCCAAAGACAAGCCTGCCTTTTTCGGCTATCCGGATCGTTTAATCCTTCAATCAAAGGATCTACCGCCCATTCCGAACCTGACATTCCAAGTGCCATGGCTGCCATCCAACCGATGCCCTGTTCCTTTAATTTATCCAGTAGCCATGGAATTGAAGCTTCCGATCCTTTCTGGCCGGCATACCAGATGATCAAATGCTTTTTACCTGGTCCGGATGTGTCAAACTTGTCGACAAAGACATTCCATGGAATAGAATCACTTCGTTCATATAGGGCAAGAACTGCCTCATTGCGAAGCATCCAATTCGGGTCAAGTAGCATCTCAAAAAAAAGTTCAATTTTTTGATAAGATTTTATATAACGAAGGATATTTAAAGCACTCCAGCGAATTGATTCGTTATATTCAGGTTTGTATACAATGCCTTCGAGGGATTCTGAAACTGCTTTTCCTCGTGCTTTTAATTCCGTAAAAATGTATTCTCTCGTATACCAGTCTCCTTCAAAAAGTCCTTCGATAAAAATCTGGTTTACCCGTTCATTATCAAATCTGGATAAATATTCATATGCTGCTCGACGAACAATGTTATGTTCATCTTTGATCGCCTTAAAAGCAATATTTGTTGCCTGCTCTGAACCCATTGTCCATAGTTGTTGCATGGCTGCCAGGCGTATATACGGATTTTCATGATTGGATGCCTCATTGAATATATTTTCATACTTAGCAATATTTTTTCCACGAAGTGCGCGACAGGCGTTGAGCCGAAGGTTAATATCCTCCGCAGTATCACAATAAATTTGAATGCAGGGATCTGCGATCTTTTGAGAAGGAATATATTTCAGGGTCATTGCAGCTTTTCGACGGGGCCATTCGTCGAGTGATTTATTGGATAAGACGGCAAGTAATGATTCTACGGCTGGTTCGCCAATTTCAATTAATATCCTTGAGGCTTCATTCCAGTTGCGGCGTTCATTAACCAACACATTCACTAATGAGTCGATGTAGGTAATGGAATAACCCTGTTGTGCTTCAGTTATTAATGGGAGTAATATTAAAAATATAAAACTGACGGCTATTAAAAAATTTCTCTTCATGTTATTCGAAAATAGATGGAAAATGTAATGTTAACTGTTTATACAGATTGCCTTCAAAAATATCATGCAGTTCTTCAATGGATTTTAAACCAAATATGAAAGCAAGCGTTATGGGATCTGCCCGGTAGTCCGTATGTCCTTCATAAAAACCATAATACTGTATATAATATGCAACCATTTCTCCTGTGTGCATGTGGGTCATTTTTTCAATGAAATCTTTTTTTTCTTCCCTGGAAAGAAAAGAGTAATGTTGATTAATGAATGATTTCTCTACTTCTGTTAACGCGACTTCAAGTTCAAGATGACATTCTCCCTGGATGCTGTCATTAAACAGAGAATATTGCCAGCCTCTGCAGTTAGGTGCTGCGAACCTGATATTTTTTCCAAAATAAAAAATAGAATCAGATTCATTTGATCGGATAATACCACGGTTATCGTAATCGATCATGTATAGAACAGTATTCCACAAATGAAAAAAGGGTTTGGATAGATCACAGTGGGTAAGTCCCATGCGCTCCACTAGCTGATTATCTCCTGAAAGTACCGAGATGATATCCTCATCTTCGGCCATAAATCCGGCACCGGACATTTTTCCCGGTCTGCCCTGATAGGTAATCTCTGCTATTGATATTCCTGTAATTGATTGAACCTGGGTAAGTTCAACACTTGCGTGTAATCCAGTAAAAGCCAGTGTAGGAAAATCAAGGGTATCAACACCCAGCTGGTTTCCTTTACCACGGATTTTGCTATTGTAATTAAAAGGTCTACCTATTTCCTGTGTGACATCCATCAGGGTATATTCTTTTTCTTTGATTTTCAGGAGTATTACTTCACGGTTTTCTTCTGAGATAAATGGAGAAGGTAAATCGGGCCGGGAATCATATACATACGGATAAGTCCTGAATTTATTTCCCTTGTAGGAAACTTCGCTGAGATACAGGTCCTGGGCCGCCCCTGTTGTAAATGCTGCTAATAAAAATGATGTATAAAACGAAAGAAAAATAGATATCCATTTTACGGAATTGTATATATATAGCCTTAGCATTTTGAATAGATATAGGTATCGACAGATAAAAAATTGGCATAAATTAATAGTATAACAAAAATATTCCCCGTTCAGGTTCATGATTCACACGATTTATACTTTTATTGGTAGCAGCACTATAAGTTTTTTTGTTTATTTGATACTAAATACTTTTAAATTTCAGGTACTATGAAAAAATCTTTGATACTCAGTTTGGTTTTTATCATATTGATATATATTTCAGTTTATGCCCAGGTTGAAGTCCAAGAAAAAGCTTATAAAGCTACATGGGAATCCATCATTCAGCATCCTACACCTGATTGGTTCAAAGACGCTAAATTTGGGATCTATTTTCATTGGGGTGTGTATGCAGTACCTGCCTTTGGCAATGAATGGTATCCCAGAAATATGTATATCAGGGGATCAAAAGAATTTGATCATCACCAAGAAGAATGGGGCCCACAGGACCAGTTCGGGTATAAGGATTTTATTCCGATGTTCAGGGCTGAAAAATTTGATGCAGAAGAATGGGTTGACTTGTTCGTTCGATCCGGCGCACAGTTTATAGGGCCCGTTGCTGAACACCACGATGGTTTTGCCATGTGGGACAGTCAACTTACGGATTGGGATGCGGCGGATATGGGGCCTAAACGCGATATCACCGGAGAACTGGCCGAAGCCGCACGAAAGCGAGGATTGAAGTTTATGATCAGCCTCCATCATGCGCGTAAATGGCGTCATTTTGATCATGCCTTTGATTTTGATGCAAAAGATCCCAGATATGCCGGATTATATGGTCGTCCGCATCATGCCAATGATCCCGAACCTCCAGAATATCTTGAATTATGGCTCGGTAAGGCGAAAGAGGTAATGGAAAAATATCAGCCTGATTATGTATGGTTCGATTATGGTTGGATGGAACCTACATTCGAACCTTATAAGCGGGAATTGTTAGCATATTATTATAATAAAGGAGAAGAATGGGGTAAAAATGTAGTTGTTTCGTACAAACATGATCATCTTCCTTTAGGAGCAGGTGTGCTGGACCTTGAACGTGGTCGTCTCGATACTTTGTATCGTGATACGTGGATCACCGACACATCCATCGACCGGAAGTCCTGGTGTTACATCGAAGATCCAGATTACAAAGACGCAAATACCCTGATCGATAATCTGATCGATAGAGTAAGTAAGAATGGGAATACGTTATTAAATATTGCACCACACGCCGATGGTACCATACCGGAGGCACAAAAGGCTTTATTACTCGAAATGGGTAATTGGTTAAATATCAATGGTGAGGCTATCTATGGTTCCCGTTACTGGCATATCTATGGCGAAGGACCAACCAAATTTAAGGGAGGCAGTTTCATCGATAATCAGAGGCTGGTATATACTGCGAAGGATATCCGTTTTACCACACAGGGAAATAATCTTTACGCTATTTTACTGGATTGGCCTGGAGAACAAATAACGATTCATTCTTTGAAAACATTAAAAGAAGAAAATATTAGTTCTGTTACAATGCTAGGCAATGAGGGTACACTGACCTGGGAATTAACTGATGTAGGATTAACCGTGAATTTACCAAAAAGAAAACCCTGTGATTATGCTTATACTATGAAGATCGAATATATGGAGCGATTACCGTGGGTGTATTATTAGGGAAAAGTTTATGAGATATTAGGAATTAAGTTACTAAAATTTGGAGAATCGGTTAATTGGGGAATCTATTAATCGAGCTTTTAATCTTGAGCTCCTACATTATAGATTGTCAATTCTTATTTTTTATTCAGTATATGAAATTACGACTCCGCTATCACCGACAACCCACCCTCTTCTGGTACTGACCATATGGATAGCGTTGAGATTAGAAGTTACGTTACTATTCTCACTAGTCCAGGTGATGCCACCGTCAGTGGATTTATACAAAATACCTGATTCCCCTGCCACCCAGCCTGTAGCAACATCGACAAAAAAGATATCGTTCCATTTTATATTTACTGATTCAGTAGAGATGGTATATCGATTCCAGGTTTTAGAGCCATTGGGCCCGGACTCCATTCGTAAAATCGTATTTTTATCACCGCATGCCCATCCTTGCGTGTCTATAAAATGGATGGCATGAATATCAGAGTCAATACCTGAATCTTCCTGTAGCCATGTACTGCCATCCTGGGTATAAAAGATTCCGCCCTGTGTGGTAACTGCCCAGCCCTGATTTTCATTAAGAAAATACAAATCGGTTATGTTATTTGTAGTAAAGGGCGTTGCCCTGATCCAGTTAGAACCTCCATTTTGAGTTTTAACCACTAATCCATTTTCACCTGCTGCCCAGCCCAGTTGATTATCCACAAAAAAAAGGGCATTTAATGGATTTTCAACTGTTTCCTGTTGTGAAGGATAACCGCCGCCATTATTTGTATAGGCTATCTGGCCACTTATTGTACTCCCTGATAGGTCACCAACTATCCAACCAACCTGATCATTCACAAAATAAACACTTCGTAAATTTTCCAGAGGTAATAGAACCGGGGCCTTGCTCCATCCCTTGTCAGCAGAGGCAGTAGATATCAAGGTTTGGTTTTCTCCTACAATCCATCCAGAATTGTCATTGACAAAGTAAATATCATTCAGGTTTTCAGAAATATCGACAAATAAACGTGTCCAGCCAACCGGTTCTGTGACAGGTGGTATAAATATAGTTTTTTCAGCTTTCTCACATGCTGTTACTGTGATGCCAAACCATATCAGAATGACTGGCCAAACATAAATCAATTGTGAAAAGTAACGGCGATAGATAATTTTATACATACCTTTCTTTAACTGATTATCATCAAAAAAGTTTTAATAAAAATTCTACACATTATTAAACTCGTTTTTGTTCAGTATGATGAATCGAATTTATAATAACAGTATATTTTGATGACGACGTGTAATCCGTTAATTTATGGATTAATTTTTAAACATCATAATATTAAAACGATGAGCGATTTTTTCAGAAAACATTCCGGCATATTGATCATTATTGCTTTAATCCTGGCGGGTTGTGCTTCCAGCAAAATCACAGAATCAAACTATGTCGGAAATTGGCATTATACATTTCCTACTATGGAAGGTGGTGAAATGAAAGCAGTAATGGTAATCAGCCGGGAAGGGAAAGAATACAAAGGCGTATTGACCTCCGAAATGGGTAATGTAGACCTTCAGGATCTTCAAATTATAGATGACAAACTTACTGCTTATTTTACCATAGAAGGAAATCGGCTTGATCTAACTGGTGTATTCTCTGACGATACCTATTCAGGTACTACTTCCATACAGGGGTATGAGTTTCCCATGAACGCTACTAAGGAAAAGAAATAAGTATTCTTTGGCATAAAAGGTAATCCAGTGTTCAACAAAGTGAATAAGCATGGAGTGGTTATTCGATTATACTTGAGTGAATAGAGTTATTCGTGTATTAGGTTATTTGGATATTGAGTTCCCATATTCCACTGGGATCTCGATTTAATATTGATAATCAATAACTTATAAAATTAGTGTAAGTGAGAGAGTATCTATTGTAACATCCCTTCCCTCTCCAATCAATCTACTTCCGCCCTGATATTAGCAAATTTCTTTTCCTGTCGTTTGATGATCTGTTTAAATTCTTCATATTGCCTGAGGCTTTTATAAAAAGGATCGACTTGAATGAGCCAGATGTAATTGCCATGAAATACTATTTCCTCCATTTCATGTAATAATAATATACTCCTAGGCGAATGTAACCATTCGCCAAATCTGGACCAATAGCCAAGGCTTTATCTACATAATATTAATAGCGTATCACTCATTGATTCTTCTAACCAAGCTGAGGGAGAAGTATTTTTTTCAGTAATATAGTCAAAGATTAAATTGCCTCATGGTACATAAACAAGCACAAATTGAGACTCCAAGTCGATGGCTTGCTGAAATAAATGAATCACACTTCCTCTAATGTCATCGCCCGGATTTCTCCAATGCATCATTTCATATTCTTTCCCCTTAAGATAGAGGTCATAGGCCACGAGATTTACTGTTGGTAATGCTTCAATGCGTTACTTAACCTCATGGGATATAACTACTTTAAAGTCTGATGCAACTTCTTGTGATATATCACTCATCACCCAATACATCCGCTTTAATACCTAGCTTTTTATTGATCTTTTCAATATATTTCCTTTATACAAAACCTTCTTTATAAATAATTTGAAGACCTACTGTAAAACAAAAACTGGTTTTACAGTTATAATATATTTTTCTAATAATGAGTTTAAGAAGATTGATATACAAAGACATATCAAAATCAGCAATATTGTAATCAACTGATATTATGGAAATTAAAGGCAAGTGTGAAACTTTAGTAAATAAGAATTTATAAAGTTATACTCAGATTGTAATCATCTGATTTTGTGCTCATTAAAATAGTCCTAGATTTTAATTATATCATTCTTAGTGAAATGTGAGTTCGAAAAAGTTGCATTCGTTCTCAAATTTCTAATTTTTTTTAATTTTAAATAACAATAAATTTTAAGCGAATGAAAAACTCATTGAAAAAAATTGCAGATAACAATAAAGCTCTGGAAGCAGTGGCTTCAGCATCCATAAAGAAGGAGATGGATCATCTACCTGGGAAGCACAACCGCCGCGAATTCTTTAAGAAAACAGGTACGTTTTTTGGTGGAATGTCATTGGCAACTTTTATGTTTTCTTCTACAGAGGAAGCCATTGCCCAAGCCACTTCTAAAGTAAATCGCTCCTCAAGCCCATCTGATTTGAAAATTACTGACATGCGTTATTGCATACTTCAACTGGATCCAGATGGAGGCTCACGCAATCCGATAATTCGTATCGATACAAATCAGGGCATTTCCGGATTGGGTGAAGTGAGAGACGCGGCTGATGAGCGCTATGCCCTTTTTCTTAAGAGCCGTATTCTGGGAGAGAATCCTTGTAACGTGGAAATGCTGTTTAAAATAATCAAACAGTTTGGCAGTCATGGACGTCAGGGAGGAGGGGTTAGCGGAGTTGAAATGGCGCTCTGGGATTTGACGGGTAAAGCCTATGGTGTTCCATGCTGGCAGTTATTAGGCGGAAGATACCGCGATAAAGTTAGATTATATTCTTATATACCCGTAAGTGGAAAAGGCGGGCCGGACATGGATGTCGAAAAGTTTAAAGAAGATATAAAACAACGTATCGAAGTACAGGGATTTACGTGGTTAAAGTTTTATCCCAGTCTGGAAACGATCGAGCACATACCTGGTATAACAGTCAATTCAAGGTTCTGGTCTATGCCCAAATACAATGACTTTATGTCGTATTACAGGACCAAACAACCCTTCACCCAGCAACAAATCACTGAAAAGGGTCTGGATGCACTGGCTGAGTATGTAGAAACCGTAAGAAGTGCTATAGGTTACGAAATTCCCCTGTCGGCAGATGGTTTTGGAAATTATGATTTAAACAATTGTATCCGAGTGGGCCAGGCACTTGACGTCTATCGGTTGGCATGGCTTGAAGATATGCTTTCCTGGGAAATGACCGAACAATGGAAAATACTGACTGACTCCATTAATACCCCGACACTTACGGGTGAAGATATTTATCTGAAGGAAGAGTTCATTAAGATCTGCGATGCTCACGCGACCGATATTATTCACCCCGATTTAGCTACGTCCGGTGGCATGCTGGAAACAAAAAAAATTGGCGATTATGCCCAGGAAAAAGGTGTTCCAATGGCTATGCATTCATCTGGTTCACCCATTCTTTTTATGGCAAATGTTCATTGTGCAGCTGCCACTCAAAACTTCCTCGCATTAGAGATGACCACTCAGGCTGTGGATAATCCCTGGTGGGAAAATCTGGTAAAAACCACCGATGGCAGAAAAATGGTAGATAAAGGTTTTGCAAATGTTCCCCTTTCTGCTCCCGGATTAGGAGTTGAATTAAATGAAGATGAAGTTAAACGACATCTTTACCCGGCTGATACGAGCTATTTTGCTCCAACCCCTGAATGGAATGACTTGCGGTCAAGTGACCACCTTTGGAGCGGACGATTCACTATAGGGCAAAAAACAGGCATTATCCACAAATAAAATTAATTCCTGAGAAACCTAATATGTTTAACTATCATAAACAGAAAAATAGCAATATTATGAAACGCAAAGAATTTCTACAAACTGGTTTGGCAACAGGTGCTTTGATGGGATCTTCTGTCTGGGCCTCAGCCTCTGATACGGCTAATCAGAATGACGGGAATGATCAGAGAGATCAGAAAAATTTAGTTCCATGGGGATATCATGTTGATTATAATGAGGTCCAGATTGAGAGAGCAAAAGAGGGTAAACCACACAAAGGTAAAGTGCTTATGGCAATCCAGCCCCATTCTGATGATATTCCTTTGTCCGCCGGGGGATTGGTGGCAAAACTGATGGAAGAAGGGTATACGGGATATTTATGTTCTGTATCCGATGATGCGAGGGGAGCAGGAAAATATGAACAAAACAGGATTGATAATCAGAATATAGCAGATTTTTATGGTATGAAAGATTCATTCGAATTACTGATGCCACACCATCAGATGGACAGCATTGGAATTCAGGATTTAAAACAGAGGTTCATTTTTCTGTTCAGATTTTTGAAAGTAGATACAATCATCTGTATGGACCCATGGGGACATTATGAAGAAAATCCCGATCATTATGTAACAGGACGCGCTGTGGAAGCGGCAAGATGGATTGCCGGAATGCAGGATTACCCGGAACATTTTGCTGCGGGAATTGGTCCTTATACCCCAAAAGAGAGGTATTATTATTCCAGAGCCGGGCAGACCGACAACCTGATTGTGGACATCAGCAACTATATTGATAAAAAAGTTGAAGTAAACTTACTAAGTCTCGCAAAAGGACCTGCAGGCAATAATGGAGTAATGCTCAGGGAAAAACTTGCCAAAGAGGGAAAGAAATTACCGATTCTTGAGGGAGATGATTATACAGCTAATTTCAATTTTACTAAAAATTTTGTCTTTGAAAAAAACAAAATACTGGGAGAAAAATATGATCTTCAATGGGCTGAAGGTTATCACTATATGGCGGATATACCGTGGGATAATCAAGTAGACGATCCCTCCTCACCACTGCAGGAATATATAAGAAAGAACGCCATACCCTTATAGTGTTTTTTATCTCAACAGGATGTTGCGCTAAAATTCGAAAACAACCGATTCGAATTATATGAATCACTTTTTTTTCGATGCGGATTCAACTAAATAGATGGTATTGATTTGACTATAGGGCAGCGCCCAGGAATCATCTTTCAGATGCAAAGCAGCGGGGAAATTAGCCATCTGTTATAAAGTTTCAGACCGAGTTCAAAACTGTAAACTTTGAGCATAAAGAGGACTGATTTATGACTTATGTTTAAAGATAGTTTATTGAGTGAAATATCGATATATACGGATATGTTCATTAACCTAAATGACAGAGTTTAATGAACATATCCTATAAAACCTTTTTACTTTTGTACATTTTGCTTGCCTGTCAGTTAATTTGACATTTTTTTAGATCCTAAAAAAGAGGTTTTCATAAAATTCCTTGAACGTCATCCCTTTCTTTTGCCAGGCAGGCTCAGGCCTAACCTGGGGATTTTAAATTACTGATTATCAATTGTTACTATATTCCTGCCTGCCCGCCAAAGCTAAGTCACCTAATGGCAGGTAGGCCAGCGCAGGAATGACCTAATGGATGATTTTTATGACAATCTCTTTTTGTCTTGCTCTTACCCATGTTTCGCTGGGATCCGAACCTGCATGTCCGTATTATTCCCTGAAATCAGCGAAAAGGTCAGTACTCAGGTATCTTTCCCCGGTACTGGGAATGATAGCTACTATCAGTTTTCCTTCATTTTCTTTACGATGTGATACCTCTAGGGCAGCACATACCGCAGCTCCCGATGATATCCCTGCCAGAATTCCTTCCTGAATCATCATTTTTCTGGCATAAGAAAAAGCATCTTCATTTGTGACCTTAATGACTTCGTCAATCAGATCAGTTTTAAGAATAGCCGGTACGAATCCGGCACCTATTCCCTGGATTTTATGTGGGCCGGGTTCACCACCTGATAAAACCGGAGAATCCACAGGTTCTACAGCGATAGATTTGAAAGAGGGTTTTCGTGGTTTAATCACTTCCGAGACTCCGGTAATCGTCCCTCCTGTTCCAATTCCTGAGATCAGTATATCCACCTTTCCGTCTGTATCATTCCAGATCTCTTCTGCGGTTGTTTTTCGATGAATGGCTGGATTGGCAGCATTCTCAAACTGCTGGGGAATAAAGGAGTGTTCAAATTCTGCCGCTATCTCCATAGCCTTATTGATGGCACCATTTACTCCTTCCGGACCAGGAGTTAGTACAAGCCTGGCACCCATCGCTTTCAAGAGCGCCCGCCTTTCAAGACTCATGGTTTCAGGCATAGTAAGCGTCAGAGAATATCCTTTGACGGCACAGACAAATGCAAGTGCAATGCCTGTATTTCCTGAAGTTGGTTCTACAATCTCGGTTTTACCTTTGACCAATTTACCTTCTTTTTCAGCCGCTTCAATCATGCTGAATCCAATTCGATCTTTAACTGATCCCAGAGGATTGAAAAATTCCAATTTCAGGACAATGTCTGCGTATCCGTCTTTGTTCAATTTGTTCAATCTGACCAGGGGAGTATTCCCGATCAGTTCGGTAATATCATTAGCAATTTTCATAGTGTTTGGTGTTTAGTTATTATGCAAACCTTAAATGTAAGAAATTATCCTGTCCAAACAATATTTTTTTAAGTCAATCATATAAAAGTTAATAAATTCCTGGTATGTAACTCCACTTAATTGACGGATGGTAACAATCGAAAGGAATATAGGGAGGAGATTAATAACTTTTCATAGGAAGGTTGTTTTCTTTATTCATTCCTTAAAGTTTCGGCAGGATTGATCCTAGTCGCTCTCAGGGATTGGCTGATAATGATTAAAAAAGAAATTAAAAATATAATGCTTAAAGGAATGATGAAGGTTATATGCCTAACTTTCATTTGATAGGGAAATTCCTGTAGCCATTCAGTAATAAAATAATTGATCAGGGGTATTGCAATCACGGTGGATATGATCATCAACCAGGCGTATTCTTTGGAGAACAACGAAAGGATGGCTAAGGTCCTGGCGCCGAAAACTTTCCGGATTGATATTTCCTTGTTTCGCTGATTAACCGCATATCCCAGCAATCCGAATAAACCCAGGCATAGGATTATAATTGCCATTATCGAAAATGTGAATAGGATGATTCCTACCTCTTTTTCTGTTTTATAAAGATTCGTAATCTGTTCATCCAAAAACCCATAGTTGAAATCATGATCAGGTGCTATCTCTTTCCATACATTGCTGGCATAATTAATGCTTTTTTGTACATTTTCACCTTGAATACGAATCCATAAGTAGTTGGCACTGGAAGGTCCTAATATTAATACCTGCGGCTCTATTGCCGTATGTAGCGACCTGAAATGGTAATCATTTGCCACACCCACAATAGTGAGCCTTTGATCATTGTTATATATCAATGATTGACCAACCGGATTTTCGAATCCTATAATATCTGCAGCCGTTTCATTGATGATGATTGCCAGGGAATCACTTACAAAATCTCTTGAAAATTCCCGTCCGCCTTTCATGGGGATACCAAATGTTTTAAAAAAATCATAATCGATATATTCCGCTCTGAATAGGATGTCCAGTGAAGGATCTTTTCCTTCCCAGCTCCATAGATCATTTGAAAATTGAAACCCGGATGTTGGAAAATTAGCACTGCTGGAGGCCTCCAGTATTTCCGGATTTTTGAGCAATTCCAGTTTTAAATTTTCGAGATAACCTTTGCCATTGTTATGAATGAGAATATACATTAAATTTTCCCGGTCGTATCCGAGATCACGATTGAGCAGGTACTGGACTTGTTGATACACTGCAAGGGTTCCAATAAAAAGAAATATGGAAGTCGTAAATTGCAAAATCACCATGATCTTTTTAAAGCGGATATTTCCGGTTGTTCCCGAGAAGGTCCCTTTAAGAACATGGGACAATCTCACAGCGGACAATACGAATGCCGGATAAAATCCGGCAAGTAAAATCGTGAACAAAATCAGAATAAAAAATCCAATAAGGTAGGTGGATTCAAAATAATCAATCTGGAATTGGATTTCCAATGCTTGATTTATAAGTTGTATTACACCATGTACCAATAAAAGCGCAACCACAAATGCTATTATCACAAGGAAAGTGGTTTCCATTAAGAACTGGAGAATTAATTGTTGCCGTGAGGCACCTACAGTTTTCCGCAATCCGATCTCTCTGGTTCTTCTCATTGACCTGCTGGTTGATAGGTTCATAAAATTAACACAGGCGATAATCAGGATAAATATGGCTGATCCGAAAAACAGGATCACATAATTCATGTTGCCATTAATAGCAATATCATAATCAATGCCTGAACCAAGGTGTATATCTCCAATTGGTTGCAAGCGGAGAATAGCCCCTTCTTCGATTGTGGGTTTATCATCCAGAAAGTTGCCGATTTTAGATTCGACTTCTTCCTGTGACGTCGTAGGAGGCAGTAGCAGATACGTTGTAAAACCACTGTTGTCCCAACGATCAACTGAATATCCGATTTCCTTGGCAAAAGCCATTGTACTAATAAATTCAAATTGTAGATGAGAATTAGTAGGTGGATTTTTAACCACACCTGTCACTTCTATATCGAAGTAATCGTAAACCTTGAGAATTTGGCCTAAAGGCTCCTTATCCCCAAATATTTTCTCTGCCATCTTTTCTGTAATCACCACTGAATATTTATTGGAAAGAATATCTCGAATATTCCCCTTTAGGAGTGAAAAGGAGAAAATATTCAGAAAAGAGCTATCTGCGTATATCCCACGAATATATTGTTGGTCTTCCTCGAATCTGATTTGCCACCCGGCATTGGCCACCCTGGCGAAATTGGAAATTTCTGGAAAATTTTCTGCCAATCCGGGTGCCAGTGGACCTTGCGTAATGGCCCAGGTGGCATTTTTAGTAAACGGCATATCCTGCAGAATACGATAGATGGATTCATAATTGTAATGGAATTTATCGAAACTAAGCTCGTGGTTTACCCATAAAAGTATCAGTATCGAGCAGGTCAGTCCTATGGATAGTCCCAGAATATTGATGGTGGAAAATAACTTACTTCTGAAAAAATTTCGGACGGCTGTTTTAAAGTAGTTCCTGAACATAGGAAATAAAATTTCACACATTAATATTAACGAAAATGGTCCATTAGAAATAAATTTTTGCAGTGAATCAATCCTTCTGTGCAGTGAATTCTGAGAGTGGCTCCTGCTCTTAATGATACCCTATATCTTCAGTATGATCAGTACATCGATGCAAAATCTGATACTAGCTAAAATCGATACAATATTTGTATATTTTTCACAGAGCAAAGTATTTGAAAAAAGATTAGAATATTTATATATTATATTTCTTATAGAATAAATCAAATTCAACAATGAACGTTATTCTTGAAAAAATCAAAAGAACAATTGAAAATTCACAGACTACTTTAAAGGAAGCCAAGCCAGGAGATAAAAAATGGACACGCCAAATTTTTGGACAGATTGTAAAGGAAGGAAATAAGGCGTATTACACATGTTGTTCCACTTTCTGGATAGAAGAAGATCCATATAAACCCCATAGTTGTGAATGGCTTTATGACTTATGTTGGTTCGAGTTGACAGAAAATAAGAATATATGGGATTTTAAAGACATTAAAAAAATTAAACTTGTACTGGAAAGTGAATGGGAAAATGAGTATGAGATCCTGGATGATTTTTTGAAACTCGTACAGGCGAAAGCAGAAAATAAAATCATGATTTATCCTGCGAACAATAAAATCCATGCTGAGCAGTATAATAGAACATTTAGATCATTGGCTGAGAAATTCGCCTCATCCGAGAAAGAGCAATATTTACTTGCCTGTTATCTGGAGGATTCAGATAAATTTGAGTTTGAAGATTTTATTGAAAAGATTTAAAGATGTTTTAACTTACAAGCTTTAAAACATATATTCCTGCCGCTTTATTTTTCTACGTGTCTTCATATCTATCCAGCTATTATAAATTATTGGAATCGGGAATTATATAGTATCTGACTTAATGCATTATTACCACTTAAAAGCATGTTTGCGGACGATATTAGTTGGGATTAATGTGTCAATATATTATGAAAATGTCATCCGTAAAGTATCTTCAGTAAGTTTAGGTGGTGTGTTTTCCGAAAACAAAAAGAGCTACCGCTTCCCCAATATATTCAAATCTCTAGTTAATTATTGATTTAGCTTTACTTTAATGAATCTTGAAAAACTTACCAAATTGAAAAAGAATAGTTGCCAATTTTATTATAAATAATTATTAAAAAAAATTTAAAAAGACTTGATTATTTACAATTAAATCTTGATATTAACATACTTTTTTGGCCTAACCTCCATAAATATTTTGAACTAAACTCATTTAATATGAAAAAAATTCTACTTACTCTTGTCTTTCCCATAATTTTCTCGGGCATATCTTTTGCTCAAGATGATTGTGAATTACCCGAGATCACAGAGGTAACGGGTGCTGGAACGTATTGTCCTGATGAAGAAGTAACAATCACCATAACCGGTGATCTGAATGATGCTACCGATTGGCAATGGTATACGGAAGATTGTGGAGAGGGAGTCATAGAAAATGAAAATGGTACTTCCATTACAGTGACTGTTACTGAAACAAAGACCTATTATGTAAAAGGAGTTGGAGGATGTACAGATGAAGAAGAGGTTGCCTGTACTGAAATTGAAGTTGTTCTTGATAATGAGCCTCCAACAGTGGAATGTCCTGAAAATATTGAGGTGGAAGCCGAAGATGGTTTATGTGAAGCTGTAGTGACCTATGAATTACCAACGGGTACTGATAACTGCTCAGAGGAAGTGTCGGTTGAAAAAGTCGAAGGTCTTGGCAGTGGTGAATCATTTCCAGTTGGCGTTACGACTGAAAAATATTCTTTTACTGACGATTTAGGGAATGAAACCATATGTAGTTTCACTGTTACGGTATTGGATACACAACTCCCATCAATTACCTGTGTAAATGATATTGAAGTGGACAACGATCCGGGAGAATGTGGTGCTGTTGTTACGTATGATTTACCTACTTTTTCTGATAATTGCCCGGATGCAAACATGGAGATGACAGAAGGGCTGGGGAGTGGTTCATTATTCCCGGTAGGTACAACGGTGGAAACCTATACCGTGACAGATGCATCTGGCAATACTAGCAGCTGCAGCATTACAGTTATTGTAAATGATGTAGAACCGCCGGTTATTACCGTTTCTGATGAAAAAACATCACAGTGGCCTCCAAATCATAAACCGTTTATGATTGAAATTGATGATTATATCATATCTGTAACAGATAATTGCCCGGGAGTTTCCGAAGAAGATATCATTATTGATGAAGCCAGTAGTGATGAACCCGATAACGGGAAAGGTGATGGGAATACCACGGATGATATTGTAGTTTCAGATGATTGCCGAACGATTCATTTACTTGCGGAACGTCAGGGAGGCGGAAATGGACGGGTATATACAATCTACCTGGCAGTGGCTGATGCCCACGGAAACATTGGAACAGCCGAGATAAAGGCGGAAGTACCGCATGATCGTGGTAAAAAGAGCCAGGTGATTGATGATGGTCCGGTATACGTAGTAAATGGATGCGACATTGAAGTAGAGGAAGAAACAAATGAAGCGGTTGTTGAAGGAGATGGAAATAATTCTTCCAATTTTAAAAACGTGTCTTTTCTTGAAACCTATCCCAATCCTTTTAATAGGTCTTTTGAGATCTGGTTTACACCTGAATCAGATGATCGGGTAGTTGTAGATCTGTATTCCTTTACTGGTGCAAAGATTAAAGAAATATATATAGGAGAAGTAAAAGCGAACAGGGATTACTCATGGATATATGATTCTGGAAATCTAAGGGATGAGTTGTACCTGATCTTGATCAAAGGAAAAATATCTTATGCCTTTAAACGGATTGTGCATAAGTAATGATAGAGTGGTATGAGCTAACTTGAAGTTATCTTCAGTTAGTTTCTGAGGAGAGAGTCAAGGGTAAATATTCTGGTGCAGGTTCCCACATTATAGGTCAAGCAGTACCTAAATGTCGGGGATCTGTGCCGGTTTTTTCTTACTCGTCCTCCCAGCTTCACTGCTTTCGGGGAGAGCATATGTGGAGTTTGAAATTACCGGACTCCCCAATTCCACGAAACTAACCTGAATGTTCACTAGACCTTATTTATTCATTAACCCTATCATATGTAATTGTAATTAGTTAAGTAACTACATTTTAAATCCTATTGGGTCTCTCCTTTCATTTGAAGAAACGCCTCTGATCCTAAAGAAACATTTCTTTCACCTTGAACCGTTAAGATATTATCACCAAATAAAAAGTCAAAGGTAATGAAGAAAGGTGTTTCATACAGATGCATTTTTACGCGATAATTGTTCTTTGAAGTCCATGCTCCTGATGTGGCTACTACCTGTTCACCCAATTGTGGAAACGAAACTATGCCCTTTTTTGTTGAGCCATAGCCTACAGGTACCTTTTGTGATCCTTCCTCATTAGTAAATGAAAAACTATTATCATTCCCAGAAAGATCAAATATAATAGTTTTAATACCGGCATCATTTGTTTCCATGGTATACGGTTTTTCTGATATGACAAAGGCTGTTGGAGAGGATTTTTCACCAGTTACTGTTGATAAGTTTAATTGAGAAAGTTTGTTCTGTAGTGCAGAATAGCATTTTTCATCCTCCGGCAGTGCATTTGTTTGGAACGATGGAAGAAGGTATTCCCAAATGAGATTTAAAATGGATTGCATATCGTTTGTGCCGGAAGTAATTGCTATAACAGCATCATGCTCAGGCATAATTATACAATACTGTCCAAAAGCACCATCTCCCCGATAGATATTGTGTCGGCATAACCAGAACTGATAACCATAACCCTGCTCCCAATCACTGTCCGGATTACTCCCATTGGAGGTTTGGTAAGAAGTTGCCTCTTCAATCCATTCTTTTGAGATTAGCTGTTTTCCATTCCAATTTCCTTTTTGTAAATATAATTGACCAAAACCGGCAATATCCTTTGTTCGTATATTTAATCCCCAACCTCCCAGATTGATACCATCCGGATCAGACTCCCAGCTGGGATTAGATATTCCCAATGGTTCGAATAAACGAGGTGTCAAATATTTCAGGAGTGTTTCACCTGTTACTTTTTGAATAATCGCTGACAACATATATGTGGCTGCACTGTTGTATACAAAATGAGTACCTGGCTTATGTTCAACAGGTAACGCTAAAAATCCTTCAACCCAACTATCCCCTCCCTTCCTCATTCTTCCCGTGGCATCAGCGTTATGTCCTGTATTCATTTTCAGTAAATCCCGGATTCTCATTGATCTTAAATTCACACTGATTGAATCTGGAGCATCGTCAGGGAAAAATGAAAGAACGGTTTCATCAATCGATAAAAGACCCTCATCCTGTGCTATCCCTATGGCGGATGAAGTAAAACTTTTACTTAGTGAATACAGCTGGTGAGGACTTTCCGGATTGTAAGGCGCCCACCAACCCTGGGCAATTATATTTCCATATCGTAAAAGCATAAAACTGTGAAGTTCATCTTTGTGCCTGTTATCAGCAGCCTCAATAAAATTTAGAATAGCTTGTGAAGAAATGCCCTGGGATTCAGGGGTAATTGATTCCAGGGATTTTTTCACCGTATCCGGTGATGGACATCCTGTAAAAATGAAAATTTGAACTAATAGTAGAATATGGATGGAATTTTTCATTTTTATATTTTGAATTACTTGTGAGTGATTTCAATGATTATAAATTCACCAAAGAATTATATTTAATTTATTAAATAACAATAAATAAATTCAAAAAAAATTATACTTATTAAGTTTGATCAAATTGGTTAAAAAATAGCAGAGCTTGATTTAAAGGTAAAGAATCGATGCGCAGTATACAAAACTATCCAATCTCTTAATTCGATAAATGATTGTATATTCATTGATTATTAACAATGTTCAAATCCAGGACAAACTGACCACCCGATTCCAATTATAGTTGACCACTTAATCCGGAGTAAAGTAACCACACCTTTGATACAACCTAAAAAAGAATATTTTTTTATTGGTGGTTAATAACAAATTTATAGATTTTCCTGATTTATCATTTTTCTTTTATTTACGTTGATCTGAAGAATTCGTAAAATATGATGTATTTGGATTGGATACAGGAAATTCACAGTATAATGATCTTTATTCAAATTGATATTGTTACTGTTTATAAAGTCACTTTTGGCTCAAATAAAAACCATAGTCAAGATTATCCGGATATTTCGTAAGTAAACGTATGATTGTTGACATTCTTTTTATTACTTCTATATCAGAAAGACACTTTAGAGCTATTTTAATTTTGTTAACCCATTCTTCACCTTTCCACATATTAATAAAAGTTCCGATATTCATGGAATGAATTTCTTTACATACCACCTTCTGGAAGCCTGCTTTACTGAAATTAGATTTCCAGCCTCCTATTGTTTCTACGTTGATCAAGGGTTTAGCGAATTCTGTGGAAAATTTTTCCTTAATTTCCTCTGATGGATTATCTCTCCAGGTAAGTTCAATCGCGCCAACCTGCCCATTATCTCTAAGGGCATGATAAGCAAAATTTAACATTTTTTGTTTGTCGCCAAATATTAAAACTGCCTGAAAAATGGCTAAATCAAACGATGTATCCGAATAAACAGGAGACATAGCATCTACAGTTTCAAATCTAGTTAAATGGCTTACTTTCTGTTTTAAGGCATTTTCTTTAGCTTGTTTAATCATCTCTGGCATGATATCTATACCTGTGACTTGGCAACCAAATCTCTTTGCAATGTAAATTGTTGTCTCTCCCGGACCACACCCAATATCTACTACTCTTTTTGTACGGTCAACCTTACACAATTCCAGAAGTTTTTCTGTACTAAATTGACCACCTGGATGGAGTTTACTAAAACCAGCTTTTGACATGAGCTCCATCATTTTGCATTCTTCCGGTGGGATGATTAAATCTTTTTTTAAATTTTTCATTTCTTTGTATTATAACATGTTGCGTTTCTTTCCATCGTTGATACGAATTATGTATTCAAGTTAGCTTTCATACATGCCAATACCCAATTTGCTACATCTATTCCTACCTCTTCTCTTTCTTTTTGAGGTACCTCGTCTATACCGAACTTGTCAGTATATTTTTTATAATATGACAGGGCATCAAAATGTATGATCTTATCTTCGTCAATTATCCCCTTCATTATTCTTTCATGACACTTGAGGAAACACCCGTCAATAAGCACCACCTTTTCTGAATTTTTTATCCATTTCGAAATAAATGAATCCGGTACTGCAAACAGTTCACCATGACAACCTCTTGCGAAAAATTTTTCTTTTGCTACGTGATTTGCAGCAATACGGGCTATCTCTCCCCGGATACAAGCTCCTTCACATGATATAACTGGTATCCTGCCATGCTTCATATTCTCTTCTCCAATTTTTTCACCAATGGGACATTTAGATTTGGTGCCTTCGACTACAATTGAAAAATATTCTTTTTCTTTTTTCATGACTTAAAAGAATTTTTAAAACTATTCGTCCACCAGATGATCATAATCAGAAATATAGTTCCCATTCCAATTATCAAACCTGTTATCACAAGCCATAAGATTCTCACTGTTTCCGGATTAAGGAAAAATGTAAGTAAGAATATGGATATCAAAAAGATTCCCGTGAATGCCAGAAACCACTTGCCCCCTTTTTTACATGCCTTCATGCATCTATTCATCAGTCGGCTCATTGAAACCTTCTCATCAGCCTTATCGCCGAACCAGGAAAAGGATCCCATTTCACTGTAACACTTGTTCATCATTTCTTTCATACTTGCATCCTCCTCCGCCGCAAAATTTTCGAAGCAGGAGCAGAATCCTTTCTCGTTTGATTTTTCTGATTTCATTTTATTAAAATTTTAGTTATAATTTCTTAACCGGCCGTATAGACGGGAGATAATTCAAAAAGGATACACCCTTGATCTTATTATGAATTAGAGAAATTGTTAAATTCAATTATAAATCGATTTTGGAAATCATAACCAGTAAAAAATGTTACACAAACAGAAAGAATTATTCAACGAATTTTACAATTCAGCACGTCACAGTGGAGTATTGGATAACAGGACTTCCCTTATGGTCCATCTTGGAGCCGCAATGGCACTTGGTTGTTATCCGTGTATGCAATTTTATCTTGAACAGGTAGATGATGTTGGCTTAGCGGATGATGAAATTAATGCGATAGAATCCATTGTAATGGCAGTGGCGGCAGGTAAGGTAAAGCAACAGTTTAATGAGGTGCTACTTAGCGGAAGTGAAGGTGGGTGTATTGCAGGATGTTCTGATTAGAAATTTAATAATAAATCTCCTAATTATTTATTATTTATTTTTCATCACAAAATAATCCACTATCAGGATCAGGTGTAATATTACAACCTTTATCCATCCTTTTTTTAAGCTGTGTGCGTCCACGGTGTATTCGTATTTTTACAGTGTCAATTGAAATGCCGAGTATATCTGCTATTTCCTGATTTTTCAGTTCTTCAAATTCACTAAGTACAATTACAGTCCGGTAATTCTCATTAAGATCATAAATATATCGGTTAATACATTCACTCATTTCCTTTCTGGCAACCTGATCTTCAACTGACATTTCTTTATTTCCAGTCCAGACATTTTTATCCTCCTTATTTTCTTCGATGAATTCACCAGATAATTGTTGTTTTTTATATTTCTGGAAAGAAGCAGATCGGAAACGATCATTGGCCACATTGGTCGCAATTTTATATATCCACGTTGAAAGGGAGGATTTACCTTCAAATTTTAACAGATTATTATTCACTTTTATAAATACTTCCTGGGTGAGATCCCTGGATTCTTCCCTCTCACCAGTGAGCCGGTATAAATATCTTAATATTTTACTTTGATACTTTTCATATATTTCAGGAAAATCAAGAATTTCAAAATTATCTGACATGGTTAATGTTTAAGATTAAAAAGTAAATCGATTGATATATTGGTACTAATAATGATTATGAGATGATTACACTAAATAGATATACGAAAAATACTAATTAATGTGACAGCATAATCTTCCGGGTAGGCATCATTCAATTAGTTTATGAAAAAATATTTATTTAATAATAATTTATACGTAAGTATCTGTTTTTCTTTTCCTTATACCCATTATTCAGGAAAAGTTCCATCGAGTATATTTTAAAAATTCTTTCAGCAAATAAAAGATTTTTTAGGCAGGTGTATCCTTTACTTAGATTGTTGCGTCTACGGATACAAAAAAAATAATACGATGGAAACAATCATAAACAACTCGCAAAAAAAAGAACAATTTAGTTTTACTACCAAAATTCTTGCAGGACTCTGTCATAATTGTGGGATTTGTCCTTATGCTCGCATAATGCAAAATTCAACATTTGAAAAGATTATGCGCTGGCATCGCACATGGTGCCCTGCCTGGGCAGCTCATACCAGGGTTTATGGATTGAAAAATCTTGGTTGATAATTTTGTAATATGAAATACCAAACTCAATCAATTCATGAAAAGGAAGAAAATATATTTTATAGGAAATAGTTTTAATTCCGGATTCTGCGTTCAGGAAGTTTCATTGCCATTGTTATAAAATGAGATCCCCGAATAATTTATTTGTTATGCATGGATTAATCGCCCCAGAATTTCTTTATCGAATAAATAATTATTATGTTCATTCTCTCAATTATTAAGAACCAAATAAATTTTTTGTTTCATATAAATACTTACTATCATGCCTGACGGAATCATAAGAGACCCAAAAATGAATCCTGTTGAAAGTCCTACTGGAATAGGTGTTGACACTAACGGAGCAGAATTCACTTATCAGAAAGAGATTAACGATCATAATTTCAGACGGGAGTCCCGATATTTCACTCAAGGTACACCTGTTAATATCCTCCAAGAAGATGATAATGTTTACATTGAATTGGACTATGAGGATGAAAAAACTTTCAAAAAAGAACAACCGATTATCTATCGACTCAACAAAGAGGCTAAAAAGAATCTAAGAAAAATTGTTCCTCCTTATCGCGAATACGATGATGGAGAACTTGATAAATAGGAATTTTATAACTCGTACTACAGCTTAAGAGGTAGTACGAGTGATTATTTTTCATTTTTTCCCTGCAACCTTGTCCGCATATTCTTCATTGTATCATATACGTCATTTATAATGATATTTCTAATGGCGAAATAAATAAAACTGTTATATAAATCGATGATTCCGGAATAGGAGATTTTTGTCTTATCATAAGACATGGTTTCAAACACCCAGGAATTTCGAAATACCTTCAGTCTTCTGTATTTTTCATGCACCTCAAGATCCGGGATCACTTCTGATCTGGTATAAACTTTTTGCTGTTTTTGATTTTGGAATACCTTAACACGTGCGGCAACATCTATGTTTCTTAAGATAGGGATAGAAGTATAGGAATGATAATAAAATACTGAATCATTTTCCTTAAGGATCAGGTGAGCTGAATCAATTCCAGAAATCCACTCCTGGTAACGATCAGGATTTTTGATCAGGTTCACTCCTTCCCAGACCGTAGAATTTACGATCATCTCTGCTCTATATTTTTTAATTCTTTTTATACTTGAGTCACTTTCGAATACCACAATACCATTTTGTTTTCTTACTTCCTTCCACTCACTATTCTCCTGTGGATACAAATTCCGTATAGGAGTGATTAGCAATATGAAAAAGAAAAGCCAGAAGACACCTTGATAATATATGGAATTTCCGTATAAAAGCGAGCTAAGATTTTTCATCAGAATCGCTGAAGGCCGTAATTGGCGCTAATATCAGTTTACGGAATTCGACCTCAGATCCTTCTGCCTGCAGTGCAATCTGTCCTTTATCGGCCGTACAATCAAAACCATAATTCACAAGGTCTTCATTCACCCAGACTTTTATTTCTTTATTGAGGCATTCGATTCTCATATAATTCCATTCTCCTGCAGGATTTTCAGATCCATCTGTTAGGTTGAGTATTCGTCGTTTTTTACCTTCCGTCACACCCCATTCTTCCCTTGGTCCCCGCCGGTTATCCATGTCAGGTACGGTGATATCTTCTACGATACACCAGAAGTCACCTGCATTTTCATGAAACATTTGTACTTCAATTGATTTGGGGAACATGCTGTACAATGCCCGTGGTGTTGAAGCATGTACGAGTACTCCACAGTTACCTGGTTTTCCGGCAAAGCGATATTCAACTTCAAGACGATAATTCTGAAATACCGAATCTGTTATCAGGTGTCCGTTGGGCGTACCCATGCTCACCAGCAATCCATCGCGAACAAGGAAGGGACTTTTAATACTCGGATCCTCATCCATTTTCGGAACATCAACATGCCAGCCAGTCAGGTCCTTGCCATTGAATAAACTTTTCGACGTAGGTTGAGGAGGGCGGCAGGAAAACATAACTGACAATATTATACTCCCAATAATAAGAAACTTGTTCATAGGTTTTACTTTAAAAATCCGTATCATTTTTTTATTACACATTTAACCGATTCTAAATTTTTACGATTACTAATAGATCAGAAATCTGTATCCGCCTTTTTAAGATGCAGTTCTTTGATCCATATATTCCGATACAGAACATCATGTCCTTCTGCCTGTAATTTCAATCCACCTGGGGTATCAGTGATTCCTTTCCCTCCATCATTTCCTCCATCCAGACCTGAGTATTGACCACCCCATACCTGATTAATAGGCTGGTTGACATGTACCTTGATCCCATTAAAATATACCGTGACCAATGCCTTATCGGTACGCTTTCCATTTTCAAAACGTGCAGCTCTGAACACTATGTCATATGCATTCCACTTACCGAGCCCATTGTAAGCATAGTAAGGAGATTCCGTCTCATTGATTACGGCACCCAAACCATGTTTTGTTGAATCGCCATCAAGTACCTGAATCTCGTAGCGGTTCTGAAGATAAACACCGCTGTTACCTCCAGCATTAGGGATCAGGAATTCAACGTGAAGTCGAAAATCCCGGTATTTTTTCTTTGTCACGATATCAGCCGTTCCATACTTCCCACCTTCCGCATTGGGATCGTTGCTGTTGACCACCGTGCCCCTGTCGACAGGATCATCAACAATCTTCCATTTGATAGGCAGTTCAGAAGAAAATCGTGGCCCTTCCCAGTATGTCCATTTATTTTCGAGCATCTGACGAGAACCATCAAAAAGTATTTCAGCATCATCTGGCACCTGGGCTCCTACACCGATTTGGGCATTAACGGCGGTATGAATTCCTAAACATAATATAATTAATATCCAGGTAGAGAAAATGAATCTATTCTTTGACTTTTTCATTTTACAGTTATTTTTTATTTAAATTTTTGATTTCGTCAGAACGGATTAAGATCCCGACTACAACCAGTTTTTTTTAATATAAGAAGTATTTTAATTTATATCAAAATTTGAATACTTGTCTACAGGTTAAATAGGTATATCTTTTCGGAACAGATCAAATTCCTCCCTTATTTTAAAAGAGGTAATAAAATCTTACTGGCATTACTACTATCGTGATAGATCCTTATGGTCGCCTTTTGAAAATCATCATCTCGGCAATTGTAAATATCAATGAATTGTTGGGGATTCCTGTCTACCAGGGGAAACCATGTACTCTGGATCTGGACCATGATCCGGTGACCTTTTTTAAAGGTATGGGCAATATTGCCTACACTAAATTTTACCCGGTCGATTTTATCAGGAACAAAAGCTTCCGGTTTTTCATAACTATTCCGGTATCGACCTCTGAAGACTTCTCCATGTACAAGCATTTCATAACCCCCCATTGGATAGGAAAGCTCGGGATCTTTTTCTGCATAAATATCCACTTCATTATATGAAAGTGTGTCGGGGAAAACATCGATAATCTTTACCACAAAATCAGCATCGGTGGTTGAAATGCTGGTGAGTAGATCCGCAACCACGTTGCCTGTAACGGTTATTTCTTCTTTTAGAATATCTGTATTAAAAGATATCACATCCGGCCGTCGCTCTGCAAACCGTTGATCATCGATCATATATTCCCGTGTCCGGTTAAAATGAACATCTTCAGTATACGGAACCGGTTTGGCAGGATCGCTCATATATTCCGTGAAATCATTGGCCATACCGGATTTTTCCAAGGATAATTTTCCATTATCAAGCAGATAAAATTCTTTTACTTCAGATTCTTCCGGGGGCCATTGATTGAATTTGCGCCATTCATTTTTACCGGTAATAAATATTGTTGCTTCCGATATATTTGAAATATCACCTTTGTCTTTAAGATAAAAATTGAAAAAAGGAACTTCAATATTTTGCTGGTACCATACTGAAGTATTCGATCCGAAATGCACATTACCGAGGTGGGTTCCATCATTGCTTTCCCACTGTCCATGCCACCATGGCCCCATCACCAGTTTGTTGAATTCCTTACCCTGATTATTTTTCTCAGCTGCCAGGTACGAATTCCATGCTCCCCAGTGATCTTCTGCATCAAACTCACCTCCTACCCAAAGCATAGCCGGCAGCAAATTTTTCGTTGCATTGCGTGCATCTCTGGCCTGCCACCACGCATCATAGTTTGGATGTTGGTACAAGTCATTCCAGAACCTTACACTGTCCCCAGCCAGACGAGCGAAGTTCATCAGGGCACCTGTTTCCAGATAAAACTTATAATTATCATGTGTATAATATTCAAATTTTGGAGCTTCCTGGATTGTAGGCCCAGGATGAGGTCTGCCAAAACCTCTCCCAACATAAAAATCAAAAGCATCCATTATAAAAAAGGCACCATTATGATGAAAATCATCACCTATATACCAGTTGGTCACCGGGGCCTGGGGACTGACCGCTTTCAGGGAAGGATGACCACAAGCAGCTGCCATTACTGAATAAAAACCTGGGTATGAAGTGCCAAACACCCCTACTTTTCCATTATTATATGGTATATTTTTTACTAACCATTCAATTGCGTCCCAGGCATCACTGGCTTCATCCGTATTTTTTCCTTTTTTATCGAATATAAAAGGACGTACATCTATAAATTCCCCTTCACTCATCCATTTTCCACGTACATCCTGGATTACTATGATGTATTGTTCTTTAAAATAGGTCTTTTTATATGAATTCCAGTAATCCTTATAGTTATCTGATCCATATGGTTTACATGAGTATGGTGTTCTTGTCATTAATATCGGATGATCTTGTGTAGTATCTTTTGGAATATAAATTGATGTAAAGAGATTTACTCCATCACGCATCGGGATAGTCCTTTCTATTTTATTATAATTATTTCTGATCCATATTGAATCGGCATTTTGTGATATAGATAAGAAGGGAAGGAAGATATAGAAGAAGCATATAATATTTTTCATGGCATCAATGAATTATCTTAGTGATATAATCAGAACATAATTTACTTTAATATTTTAAAATATCAGTAAAAACAATCTTCAATCTGACTATTCACCAGATTTATATTCCGCATACCGGAGCATTATATATATTTTATTGTAGGCTGATAATACTACTTCACACCATATGGTAACAGGATATTGTTTGTGAAATAAAAATTAAGTATAAGGAAGAAATGTGAAAAAATATCTTAAATTTTGACATTATTCATAAATTTGCGGCAATAAAATTGAAACCTTTTTAAAATCGAAGAACAGTTCCATATTATCGAAAAATCTCAAAAATGAAAAAATGGTTAATCCCCGTAATAATTATTGCAATTATTGCATTCATGCTTTACAGATGGGCTGTAGGAGTAAACAACAATGCAGTTAACTTCGAAGAGAATGCAAAAACAGCCTGGTCTGATGTAGAAAGCTCGTACCAGCGTAGAAACGACCTTATTGGTAACCTGGTAAAAACTGTGCAGGGAGCAGCCGATTATGAACGAGGAACTCTGACGGAGGTGATTGAAGCCAGGGCAAAAGCCACCCAGGTCACAGTTGATCCAACCAACCTCACTACTGAGAAAATAGCTGAATTCCAGCAGGCACAATCTGGCGTATCATCTGCCTTGTCCAGATTACTAGTAACCGTGGAGCGTTACCCCGAATTAAAAGCCAATCAAAACTTCCTGGAGCTGCAATCACAGCTGGAAGGTACCGAAAACAGAGTCAATGTGGCAAGGGATCGATTTAACGAGTCGGTCAATACTTTTAACAAGCACATAAGGATATTCCCAAACAACCTTTTAGCAGGCATGTTTGGGTTTGAGCAAATGTCGCGTTTTGCGGCTGATGAAGGTGCTGAAATAGCACCTGAGGTAGAATTTGACTTCAACTAAGAACCATGTCAAAATTTGAAGATTTCCTTTCCTACGATGATGAACGGGAAATCATAGATGCCATTCGCAAAGCTGAAAAGAATACTTCAGGAGAAATCCGTGTGCATATAGAACAATCAGCTCCAGAGGATGCTTTCAAACACGCGATAAATGTTTTTCATTCATTAAAAATGGATAACACTAAAGAACAAAACGGGGTACTAATCTATATAGGGGTGGAATCCCGTGTTTTTGTGATTTACGGTGATAAAGGCATTAACAATGTAGTCCCTGACGGATTCTGGGACAGCACCAAAGACATAATCCAGGAACATTTTAAGAAAAGAGATTTTAAAAAAGGAATTATTGAAGGAGTATTAAAAGCCGGAGAACAGCTTCAAAAATACTTCCCTTGGGTACATGGTGACGAAAACGAACTTCCTGATGATATATCAAAAGGGTAATGAGTAAACCAATACATCCATTTTTATTTTTAATAATTCTTTTTTATGGTGTTTTTACCATTCAATATTGTAATGGGCAATTTAAAATCCCGGAAAAACCTCAATTTCAAACAAGTGTCTATGACTATGCAGGATTATTATCGGCCCCTGAGAGGTCTGCCCTGGAAGAAAAACTAATAAAGTATTCGGATACCACATCTTCCCAGATTGTTATCGCGATTATATCTTCCACAGAGGGTGAAAACATTAATTATTTAGGTGCGCAATGGGGTGAAAAATGGGGTATCGGACAGGCAAAGGAAGACAACGGGATACTTATTCTTTTAGCAAAGGATGATAGAAAAATAGCCATAAATACAGGAGATGGCATTGAATATATACTCACAGATGCACTTTCAAAAAGGATCATTGAAAATATTATCATACCCGAGTTCAAAAAAGATGATTTTTATGCCGGTTTAAACAGGGGTGCCGATGTTATCTTCGAGGTGTTACAAGGTGAATACCAGGGTACAAGACAACAGGACAAAGAAGATGATTCCATTGGCAGATTTATATTTCTCTTCTTTATTATAATGGTCATCATTTTTATACTATCAAGACGCAGAGGTGGTCGTAATAAAGGCAGGCGATCACGCGGATTTGATCCCTTTGATTTCATAATTTTAAGCAGCTTGGGCCGTGGTGGTTTCAAGGGTTCAATAGGAGGTGGGACTGGCGGTGGTGGTGGCTTTAGTGGTGGTTTTGGAGGTGGTTTTGGAGGGGGCGGTTTTGGAGGGGGCGGTGCCAGTGGAAGTTGGTAAAATGGTGATCGGTAATACAATCTTTTATACGTGTGGAAGTTGTCCCCCAAGAGTTTTGCCCTAAAAGATAATTACTTCATTTTATCCTCTTGGTATGATATAAAGAATCCTTACAAACATGTTCATAAATATGAAATAAATGTTTTAACCTTATGAAAAATGTTTATAAATGAATATGAAGTACTGGTTTTTAAAGTTATATCAAATCCAGAATTCAGATTCTCTTGAGACATTGCAACATAAACCGGACCTCCTCTATTTCCAGGAATAGGAAAATATTTTTTTATTGAGGAGAACTGATTATGTTTTATCATGGTTTGTAAATGAAAAGTCTATTTACTTTTAGATTTTTTTTCAATAAATTGAACCGTACATTTTTTTAGCAAAGATAAAATGGACAATATAGTTTTTCAGGATCAAATAATATAATCATGATATCCCAATCTTTCACATCAATTATTTCCGGAAAATTGACTAAAAAATTTAAAAAAAGACGTGTTATAGGCTTGCCGGGAAGACAAAAACCAACAAGATCCACTTATTTATCACATAGAAGGGAAGTTTTAAGAAAACTGACAATGCTTCCCCTAATTGGACCCTTTTTAATAACATTGGATAAGCCCAGAATCTGGATTAGCCATGAAGAAAAAAATCTCAAAGAATGGAAACCAGGCATTGTCGAGAAGCAACCAGTTTATTTAACTGATTCAAAAAGTAAAATTCCTCATGCTCAACTCGGTAAAGAAAAGATCAGCCGGATGATCCTGGGGGGAAATCTAATGGGAGGTTGGGCTCATGCCAGGGATTTGATCTATGTTTCCAAACTGGTAACTACATATTTTAATGATGAAAAGATATTTGAGACCTTTTCTCTGGCAGAACAGTATGGAATTAATGCGTTTTTAACAAATCCTTTACTCATAAGGGTTATTAATGAATACTGGAAAAGAGAATTGGGTAAGATCAAGTTTATATCTGATTGTGGTGGCAAGACACTACAGGAGGGTATTCGGGTTTCAATCGATAACGGTGCATCAGCGTGCTACCTTCACGGAGGAATAACTGATCGCCTTGTCGAGTTGGGCAAAATGGATGAAATTGCTGCAGGATTGGAACTAATCAAAAAGAACGGATTACCGGCAGGGATTGGTGGACATAAACTCGAAACAGTCAGGGCCTGTGTCGATTATGGTCTCAAACCGGACTTCTGGATGAAAACCATTCACCATGTTGATTACTGGTCATCAAACATGGAACACCAACATGATAACATCTGGTGTACTGATCCGGAGGCTACTACAGCCTATATGAAAAACATAAATCAACCCTGGATTGCCTATAAAATACTTGCCGCCGGTGCTATTGAACCAAAGGTGGGCTTTCAGTATGCATTTGAAAGAGGGGCAGATTTCATCTGTGTTGGCATGTTTGATTTTCAGATCCAGGATGATGTAGCTATTGTGCTAAATGTTCTTAATTCCAACTTAAAAAGAGAACGTCCCTGGAGGGCCTGAAAAGAGCTTAATCAATCCATTCTTAGAAGATCTCTACAACTAACCAGGTTAATGGACAAGGGAAATAATAAGCACAGGTATCTTATTCGTATATTTCAATTTGGAAATTTTCTAGATTTGCCAGTTTCGGAAGTACCAGATCAGTAATCAGACTGTGATCACTGGTGTATAATCCCGACATGATCATGGTATAGTTTATTTTTTCTTTTCTTATCAGTAATAACAAACCCGTAGTTTCCTCTTCATTTTTTCGTAAGGCGTAATAGGATTCATTGCCTTCAGATACAATTCCTTTAATCTCTTCGACATTATTCCCAATCGCCGAGTTGGTTTTTAAAATAACGGACTTGCCCATCGCAAACGTCTCTTTTGCATCATCCTCAGAGACATCCTTTTCGATTTTTATAGAATAAAAAAGTGGCAGAAATGTTTCTGATTCCATTAAATCGTATTCATATTTGAGTTCATAAGCTCCATCAATGTACTTCCTGATTCTTGCCATTTCAAACAATCCTGATGTATCTAAAGAAATATCATAATATTGAACAAGTTCATTTGCCGTTGTCAATATGTCATATTCTGAAAAGTCTATATTTTTATCCTGACTCGAACATGCACTTATGACAAAGAGAAACGTAAAATGGATTAGTATTTGTCTCATAATTGATAATTTTAGCTGATTATGGTTTTATATTATTTCAATATAAAAAAGAGATCTATCAAAAGCATTAATGATAATTATTACAATTAAGTGACCTTTTTCTAATGATTTTCATTGCTTTTCGGTGATATTCCCTAAGAATTCTGATGAAATTAAACTGGCAAAAAATTAACCTAAATGTGAAATTAATTATGACAGATATTTATATATGCAGGGAAATAAAAGTTGAGATAAAATATTGAAGCCAATTTGGAATCAAATACTTTTTTCTTTAAGAATATTTAAATTTATTATATTGGATTCGTTTTACTTCATTTTATTTGAACATTTATCAACAACTTAAATCATTCAATCATGAAAAAATATGCAATTGAACTAAAATGGGGAATCGTTTTTTTTCTGGTATCTATGGCCTGGATGTACTTTGAAAAATTAATGGGATGGCATGGCGAAAACATTTCTAATCATGCCATCTATACTAACTTTTTTGCCATAATAGCCATACTTTTATTCGTTTTTGCCTTACTTGATAAACGGAAGAATTTTTATGGTGGTAAAATGACCTGGGTTCAGGGATTTACGGCTGGATTGATTATTAGTATCGTAGTGGCCATTCTTAGCCCACTTGGTCAATACATTACGCATAAATTAATATCACCGGAATATTTCCCGAATGTTATAAGTTTTGCAGTGGAAAATGAGAAAATGACACAAGAAGCAGCTGAAGAATATTTTAGTCTTAATAGTTATATCAAACAAAGTGTTATGTTTGGTCTTGTGATGGGTGTGATTACATCAGCAGTGGTAGCATTGTTTGTGAAGAAAAAATAAAAAATACTTATGATTAGATACTTAGTAACAGGCATTATGATTTCAGTTTTGGTTTTGGGCACTGTTAATGCAGAAATGACTCAAAAAGACAAACAGAAAGACAAAGTGAAACTGGAAAATATCATGATTTTATTCGTTGGTAAAAATTATGAAAACAGAAAATTACTGGAAAGTGAATTGACCTATTACATTAATGATAGGGGCTTTCAAGCAGCACCAAGCTTTAGATACCTGACCGAGGCTTCAATTCCACATGAGGAAACTGTTATCGAAACGCTTGAAGAAAATGATTTTGATGGAATTTTAGTAGTTCAAGTAGTAAACCTTGATGTAAAAGAGAAATGGGTGAATGCAAAAATGAAATATGGTAACACACCGGCAACACCTTTTTTCTTCAGTTATTACGATCTCAGCAGGCAATATAGTGTTGGTTATTCTACACAGGAAATTTCCTATGAACTCGAATCAACCCTTTTTAAAACATCTGATAAAAGTATGGTGTATACCACTACTTCAAAAACGTATGATAGGGAATCTTTGGATATGGCAATGGAAAGTTATGCAAAAACTACCGCGCAACAATTGAAAAACAGTAAAACATTATTAAAAACCAAATAGGGTCTTTAATTGATGAGAATATTGATTTGGTTGTTTATCGGATGGTTACCGACCGTTTTACTGGCTCAGGTTACTACCAATCCGGTTTTCCCGGTAGAAAATAAATCTGTCACCATCACCTTTGATGCCACACAAGGAAACGGCGGTCTGTCCGGATATACCGGGGATGTTTATGCACATACAGGCCTGATTACATCATCCAGTACATCCGGAACAGACTGGAAATATGTGAAAACAGAGTGGGGTGAAAATACACCCGAGACCAAATTAACAAGGATTGGGGAGGACCTGTATACCCTGGATATAAATCCATCCATCAGGGAGTATTATAATGTTTCTGGCAATGAGGAAATTCATCAAATGGCTTTTGTTTTTCGTAATACGGATGGCAGTCTTCAGGGTAAAGCTTCAGGAGACAATGATATTTTCATTGATCTTTATGAAGATGGATTGCTTGTCCGTATCAGCCTACCATCAGATAATTTTATCATAGAAACCGGAGTAACCGTGACTATAGTTGCTGAAGCATCTATGCCTGTAAATTTAAAATTGTACCTTAATGAAACGCTGATATCTGAATCCAATGATACGGAGACCATTTTTGATTATACCTTTACTGATCCAGGTGATTACTGGATTGTAGTTGAGGGGAGAACAAATAACGATGTTAGATACGATTCCTCCTTTTTATGCGTAAGGGAGGCACTCATCGACCAGAAACCAATCCAATATATCAAAGGCATTAACTACCCGGATGATCAATCGGCAGTCCTGGTGTTATATGCACCGGGTAAAGACCATGTATTTTTAATAGGAGATTTTAACGATTGGCGACCGTTGAACGCTTATCAGATGAAACGAGATGGTGATTTTTTCTGGCTGGAAGTTAATAATTTGGAACCGCGCAAACCTTATGTCTTCCAGTACCTGGTCAATGGCACACTTAAACTGGCCGATCCGTATTCCGATCTTGTATCCGATCCCTCGCATGATCAGTATATCAGTGATAACACCTATCCAGGTCTGATTGATTATCCGGAAGGTAAAACAGAAGGAATAGCATCCGTATTACAACCTGGTCAGGATGATTATAGTTGGCAGGTTACTGATTTTTCAATTCCTGATCACGAAACCCTGGTAATTTATGAGCTACTGGTACGGGATTTTACTGAAGGACATAGTTACAAAGGTGTACGCGAGAAACTGGATTACCTGGAAGGCCTGAGTATTAATGCCATTGAACTGATGCCCATCAACGAGTTTGAAGGAAATATCAGCTGGGGATATAATCCGTCATTTTATTTTGCACCAGATAAATATTACGGCCCAAAGGAGGAATTAAAAAAACTAATCGATGCATGCCATCAGAGAGGTATAGCCGTGATCCTGGATCTAGTGCTGAATCATTCCTATGGTCAGAGCCCGCTGGTACAAATGTATTGGGATGAGATCAATAACCATCCATCTGTTGATAATCCATGGTATAACCGGCAACATAATTTTCTAAATCCAGCTGCACAGTGGGGATATGATTTTAATCACGATCGGGTAGCAACCCAACAACTGGTGGACAGCATTACCAGTTACTGGATGCAGGAATATAGGATCGACGGATTCCGGTTCGATTTTACAAAGGGATTTTCGAATACAACTTATGGGCCTGACAGTTGGGGGAGTGATTATGACATCAAAAGGATCAACAATCTCAAAAGGATGTCACAAGCTATATGGGAAAAGAAAAAAAATGCCATTGTAATATTCGAACATCTATCCGATAATGTTGAAGAAAATGAACTGGCAGAATCAGGCATCTTACTTTGGGGTAATATGAATTATAATTATTCGGAAGGGGCTATGGGGTATCATGAAGATAATAAATCAGATCTCACATGGGGTGTGTATGCCGAACGTGGATGGACAACCCCCAAGCTGATCACTTATATGGAAAGCCATGATGAAGAACGTATTGCTTATAAATGCCAGGAATTCGGAAATGTTTCCGGTGATTATGATATCAAATCCTTGCCGATTACATTAAACAGGTTACAATTAAGTGCTTTATTTCTTTTACCACTGCCCGGACCAAAGATGATCTGGCAGTTTGGTGAACTTGGATATGATGTATCCATCAATTTTAATGACAGAACAGGGGAAAAACCCATACTATGGGAGTATGCTGATGATCCTGGCAGGATAAAACTATATGATTTTTACCATGTTTTGAATACAATCAAGCAAACCTACCCGGTCTTCAGTGCGAATAATTTTCAAGTAGATCTGGCAGGACCACTAAAATCCTACCAGTTGAACAAAAATGACGATCATGTTGTCGTTGTAGGCAATTTCGGTTCGGAATCCACGAAAACAACCATCACATTTCCAGCTACGGGAATATGGTATGATCTATTCATCCGGGGAACCCTGGAAGTCAATTCCGTTACTCAGGAAATAATATTAGCTCCCGGAGGATATAAATTATTTTCAAATTTCGAAATTGAAGGATTTGAAGAAATTATTACTTCCGTAAAAAAATCCATTTTGCAGGATCCTTTTGAGTCGATTTATCCAAATCCGGTCAGTCATTTTTTACATATACCAGTTGATAATTTTCATCAAATAAAAATATATGATCTGCGCGGAAAATTAAAGATGATCAAATCCAATGAAGCTTTTTTACCAGTTACCCTAGATGTATCTTCTTTAGCGGAAGGGATATATATCGTAATGGTATCAAATAATGAAGATAAGGTTAGGAGATTCAAATTTGCTAAGGTGGATTAATCATAATAATTACATAGACCATAGATATTTAACCCGAAAAATTATAATGTATATATTGACCATTTTGATAAAAGACTTTTTTTCAATTACTTAATTTCAATGCTCATGAATAAATTCAATATCTCCATTCTGTGTCTTTTTATTAACCTGATTACTTTTACCGTAACAGCACAGAAAACCCTGAATTCCCCCGGCACCGACTCGTTAAAAAATATAGCACTTCATGGAATGAAATTTAGAAGTATTGGACCAGCCATTACCGGAGGACGCGTGGTTGATTTTGCAGTTAATCCAGAGAATCACAGCGAATATTATGTTGCCGTGGGGCATGGTTCCTTGTGGAAGACAGTCAACCATGGAGTAACCTTCAGCCCTGTATTTGACAGTCAGAAATCGCATTCCATAGGAGTGGTAGAGATTGACCCGACAAACACCAATGTAGTGTGGGTGGGTACCGGAGAGAATGATAACCAGAACAACGTAATCTATGGCGATGGTATTTATAGAAGTGAGGATGGTGGTAAAAACTGGATCCAAATGGGATTAGAGAACTCTGAACACATTGGAGATATCGTGATTGATCCCACCAATTCCAATATAGTGTATGTAGCAGCTTATGGATCATTACGCAATTCAGGAGGTGACAGAGGCATTTATAAATCAACAGACGGAGGAAAATTTTGGGAGCGGGTACTCTATGTCAGCGAGCATACAGGCTTTTATGAACTACATATGGATCCAAGATATTCAAATATACTCTATGGCGTCGCGCATCAAAGGATGAGAAATTTATACACTGGCATCAGTGGTGGACCAGAGACAGCAATTTATCGTTCAGACGACAGCGGAATAAGCTGGCAGAAATTAACTACGGGATTGCCATCCGTTCACCTGGGTCGCATCGGAATGGCAATTTCACCAGTAAATCCTGATGTATTATACGCAATCATTGAAGCCGAAAAAGAGAAAGGTGTTTATAAAAGTACGGATCGCGGAGCCAGTTGGACCAAACAAAGCAGTTATATTTCTGCTTATCCTTTTTACTTTCAAAAATTATTCTGTGATACTGAGGATGAAAACAGGATATACAGCATGGATGTTTTTCTTCAAGTCAGCACAGATGGTGGAAAAACCTGGAAAAACCTGGGAGAAAAATTCAAGCATGTTGATAATCATGCTCTATGGATTGATCCTGATGATAATCATCATATGATTGCAGGCTGTGATGGTGGTGTATATGAAACTTATGACCAGGGTACAAACTGGGCCTTTCTGGATAATATTCCCATCACAGAAATTTACAAGGTTACAACGGATAACGACTTGCCTTTTTACAATGTGTATATTGGCACACAGGATAATAACAGCCTGGGTGGTCCCTCACGGACCATCAATTCAAGCGGAATTACCAACCGTGATTGGTATTTCACATTATCAGGTGATGGATTTGAAACCCAGGTAGACTGGCAGGATCCGGATATAATTTATTCTCAAGCTCAATATGGATCCATTGTAAGGTTCAACCGGAAAAGTGGTGAACGACTGTATATCAAACCTTATAATGTTGAAGATACGTCATACCGATTTGATTGGGATGCTGCATTATTAATGTCCCACTATGATCCCAAAAGATTGTACTTTGGCGGGAATAAAATATTGAAGACAGATGACGGTGGAAATACCTGGAAAGAGATCAGTCCTGACCTGACACGTGGAGTTCCCAAAAACATGGATAAACTGATGGACAGGAGCTGGAGTATTGATGAACTTGCACGAAAGGGAACCATGGCACAAATTTCAACCATCGCCGAATCACCTATCAATGAAGACATTCTTTATGCTGGATCTGGAGATGGTTTGATCCATTATTCGCTGGATGGAGGTGATTCCTGGGAAAGAGCTTCAAGCATACCCGGTTTACCAAAGTATTCACGCATTCATCAGATTGTAGCATCTTATCATAATGAAAAGATTGCCTATGCAGCCTGTCAGAATTTTACTGGCGGCGACTACCGACCATATCTATACAAGACGATGGATGGTGGCGACAATTGGATATCAATCAATTCCAATCTACCTGAGAAAGGAAGTACCTTTACCATCGCGGAGGATCATAAATCTCAAGGATTATTATTTGTTGGAACAAAGTCCGGTGTATTTTTTACCAATACGGATAGTGACGAATGGGTATCATTATCCAATGGTATGCCATCCGTGATGGTGATGGATCTGGATATACAGCGCAGGGAAAACGATCTCGTTGTCTCAACTTTCGGAAGGGGAATTTATATTCTGGATGATTATTCGCCATTGCGCCATCTTACACAGGAGAATTTACAACAGGAAGCAGTCATTTTTCCGATCAAGGATGCCCTCATGTTCATCGAGGCATCACCGTTTGGATTTAGTGGCGCAAGTTTCCAGGGAGCGAATTTTTATACGGCACCTAATCCTGAAAAAGGCGCTGTATTTACCTATTACATCAAAGAGGATTACAAGTCGAAAAAAGAGAAAAGGAGAGAAGAGGAAAAAGAAAAACAGAAAAATGGAGAAGATATTGAATATCCTTCTTATCAGATCCTGAAAGCAGAAATGGAAGAACCGGATCCTTATCTTCTTTTTGAAGTATCTGATGAACACGGGAATCCAATTCGGAAAATAAAGAGCGATATTTCAAAAGGCGTGAACCGTGTGGTCTGGGATTTCAGATATTACTCCTTTTCGCCTGTCTCCATCGAAACACCAGATTTTACCGTTCCCTGGAATGAACCTGACCTTGGTTTTATGGTCGTACCAGGGAAATATTTTGTTTCTCTTAAAAAGTTTGAAAATGGGACTTTTACAGATCTTGTTCCATCCCAATCCTTTGTTTGCAAACCATTAGGTATCTCTGGAATTGAGAAGGCAGATCAACAAGCCTTAAATGATTTTAATCAAAGAGTAGCCAGGTTAACCAGGGCAATTAGTAGTGCTGATGCCTACCGAAGAGAATTAGTTAAAAAACTTCCTTATTTAAAGAAAGTGGTCATTGAAGCAAAGAATGTTCCTGCTGCCACTTTCGAAAAAATTATTTACATTGAACAAAAGCTTGATGAGTTCAATCGAAAACTTAATGGAGATGTATTACGGGGAAGATACGAAGGGGCCACTCCGACATCTATAAAGGACAGGGTAGATATGATCACTTCCAATCTATGGAACACAACATCAGCTCCAACCACTACCTTCATTCAATCTTATGATATCGCAGCAGATCAGTTTGGGGATCAGCTGCATTTTCTTCGGGAAATTGATGCTGAGGTAAGGCAATTAGAATCAGAATTGGAATCCTTTGGCGCCCAATTTACCCCGGGCCGGATACCGGAATGGGAGAAATAGTAATGAAGCCAAATAGCATTTACTCATATCGCAGCGTTTTCACCGGATTCGTTCCTGCAGCTTTCATGGAATGATAACCCACGGTAATAAGAGCCAGGACAAGTACAAAACATCCAGGCAAAATAATATATAATGGATGGATTTCAGTTCGGTAGGCAAAGGCTTGTAACCATTTTTTCATGAAATAATAGGCAATAGGGGTGGTGATCACAAAGGCAAGGACTACCAATAAAGTGAAATCCTTTGATAATAATTTGATGATACTTAATCCTGAGGCACCAAAAACTTTTCTGATCCCCATTTCCTTGGTCCGTTTGAAGGCAGCGTAAGAGGATAATCCAAATAATCCCAACATGGCAATCAATGTGGCGATGATCGCGAATACAATAAATAGTTTACCAGTCTGCATTTCAGCTTTGTATAAACTGTCGTATTCACTATCTAAAAAGCTGTAATCAAATGGAATATCCCCGGCAATATTATGCCATTGGGATTGAATATAGTCGATGGTTAAGGGTATGTTATCTGCTTTCACCTTGACTAAAAGATACTCGTAACTTTCTGGCACAAATTCAAATACGAGAGGGCCTAACGAATGATGAAGAGACTGAAAATTAAAATCTTCCACGATACCAATGATGGGACCAGGTTGCATATTACCATGGCGTATTACGATTTTTTTATCAATTGCTTCCTCATTTTTCCATCCTATCTCTTTCAAAGCGGTTTGATTCAAAACAAATTTATTCTGGTATTGCTCCGGTGTAAGGCTGCCAATCCTGTCTTCTCCAATGATAACAGGGACATCCAATGTATTGAAAAAATCATTATCAATTGAAATAAAAAACACACCATATTTTTCCCCATCTGGAGTATCGATATATTCTCCGGTGATAATATTAGCAGGTAATTGAGAAACTGCGGTTGCATTAATAATCCTTTCGTCTGATAAAATAGCATTTTTTAGCACATCATGTTTATTTTTCAGATCAGGGTATCCGATATGCAAGATCAGAACATGGTCTTTGGTATAACCGAGTTTTTTCTTCTGCAGGAACTGAAGCTGTTGATAGATAATGACTGTACTTAGGATCAGTAATATGGATATACTGAACTGGAATATTACCAATACTTTTCGCATTCCTCCACGTCGGTCTGTTTTATTGAAATTCGATTTCAGGGATTGAATTGGATGAAGTGACGATAAAATCAGAGACGGGAAAAAACCCGCGATCAGACCTATCAATACTGTCAATACAATCAAAACCAGGAATAAAGAAACGTTCTGATAAATCCTGATGTCGCCGATATCTGACAAGCTTGTTAATAAGGGTTGCAAAAGTTCAATCAGAAAAATCGCCAGGATCAGAGCAATGAAAGAAATGATTAATGATTCACTTAAATATTGAAACATCAACTGCTTCTTAAGGGCCCCTAGTACTTTTCTAACGCCCACTTCTTTTGCGCGGTCAAAGGAATAGGCTGTCGCCAGGTTAATATAATTAATTCCTGCAATAAAAATTACCAGTAAAGCGATGGTAGAAAACAGATAGATATATTTCATATCATTATTTGCCTCAAGTTCCATTCTCAGGTCAGATTTTAGATGTATATCGGCAAGTGGTTGGAGTTTAAAGACATTTATCAAGTCTGATGCATAATCCTCAGAGACGACTTCATATATTAGTTTATTGAATTTATTTAAAATTACAGGTAAAGATGCATCAGGATAGACCTTCAGGTACGTATGGAATACATATGCACTCCCCATATCTATTTTAGATATGTCACCCCAGGGATGGCTTCCCATTGAAACCAGTAGATCAAAATGAAAATGTGATTGTTTTGACAGGTTTTTCAATATCCCTGTCACTTCAAGTTGTTTTCGATCAGATAAAATAAGTGTTTTGCCCAGAGGATCTTCATCACCAAAATATTTTTTTGCTGTTTTTTCTGTAATTACTACAGCGTTAGGTTTATCTAGGATACTTTCAGGATTACCCTCGAGGATCTGAAATGAAAATATTTGAAAAAATTCAGGATCCGTATAATAAATATTATCGTTTGTAAATACTTTATTCCCGTATGCTACCTTAGTTTTTCCACCTAAAAAACCGGATTTAAAGATCCGGATTGAATATTCAACTTCAGGTATCTTTTCGAGCAATGCTGTTTTTGCTGCCGGTGATATGGAAGCATATCCTGATCCAGATTCATCAGCTTCGATTAACCGGTAAATATTTTTGTAGTCCTTATGAAATTGATCGTAACTCAATTCATTGGTTACCCACGAATAAATGATAAAGCTTATTGACAGTCCCAACGCAAGACCAAAAGCATTAATGATAGTATATAATTTCTTTTTATATAGGTTTCTGAGGGCTACCTTAAGGTAATTCCTGATCATGTTTAAAAAATTTATTTAAGAAAAACAATTAAGATGCCAAATTGCAGATTCAAGAGAATCTATGAATATTCAGATATTTTTTAGCAAATTAAATAATTCCAAATGCAACTGAATAATAAAATACGTCCGTTATCGAGCATTGGAGTTCGTTATCGAACGAATTGTTTTTATTCATTTTTTGGCTCAGTGCTATAAGATATATATTCTGGATAAACTGAAATTAATACTTTGTTGATTCTTTTTTGAATCGCTGCCATCGCAGATAAGTAAGGGAACGCCAGAGCCATTCGAAAGGACCGAAGTAATATCGCTTCAACCATGGTTTAGAATATAACAACTGTAAAATCCAGATACCTAAAACGATCAATAATTGAAAAGTCCTTGAAACCTGTCCATACAAACCCAGACCGATCCCATAAAAAATAAATATACAGATAATAGATTGTAAAAGATAATTGGTGAGGGCCATCCTGCCTACGGCGGCAAGACGGTCTTTCAATCTGTCTAAAATATTTGATTGAACAAATAGCATGACTAGGCAGATATAGGAATATACAAGGAGGAGACTTCCCCAGTAATTATACTGTGAACCCAGGAACATACTGTATTCGAAAGACCAGTTATGTTCAAAATTTTTAATATTGCCATAGATTACGAGCAATAGACCAGGTATGATCGACCATAGAAATCCCCGTTTATAAAAACTGCGGGAACGTTTGGCAACAAGGATACCCCATTTATACAAGGCCATTCCAATGAGCATTAACCCGCTAACCCGCCACAAAAAATAGAAAAGGAAAACATTTGTTTCCATCATCAAGGCGCTGTGTGATCGAACAGTTGTTTGTTCGGTGTAGGTTCCGGTATACCCATTGATCTCTTCCTTCATCATTTCAGGACTGGCTACCCAGTTAGTCCTGATCCCCTTTACTGCTTCTTCGGGCATATAGGGTAATGAAAAACCATTAAAAATATATAAAAGGCTTCCGATTGACAGGATAATGATCCCCATGATCAATTGGGTTTTTGGTTTTTTCTTTCGAAATAAAAAGACGATAAATCCGCATAATGCATATGGTACAAGGATATCTCCATACCAGATCAGGTGGGCATGAAGTAGACCGATCAACAATAACCAGAAATTTCTTCTATAGTGCAGACCTGCTGATCTTCCTGTTTTTTTCAATGCTTTATCAGTTATCAGTATGATGCCTGCACCAAACATCATAGAAAAAAGAGCCATGAATTTGAGGTTAAAAAACACATCACCAAAAATGAATACCCATTTATTCAAGCCAGTCAGATCGCCAAAAGCTGTTGGATTCATGTATGCCTGACTGATCATGGAGAAACTCTGAATATTCATAACTAAAATGCCTAAAACGGCTATACCACGCAGAATATCTAATGAAAGAATTCTTTCTTTTTCTTGTGTGGGTTGGAGCGTGACTGTATTCATCATTAATAGCTAAAAAATTGAATGAAAGATTAAAGGATACTAATTTAATACGATTCAAAGAATCATCGTATCTTTAGTACAAGTATTGATATTTTATTTAATGAAAGCATGTTTACTTAAGGAATACGGGCACTTTGAATGGAACGATGTTCCAGATCCAGAGATCAAGGCTGACGAAGTCCTGGTTAAGACAACGTACGCCAGTATATGTGGCAGTGATCAGCATATTTTTTTGGGAGAGTTCCATCCACGTACCCAATTACCCCTGATCCCCGGCCATGAATTTACCGGAACAATAGTTGCTACCGGATCTGATGTGAATGATGTGTCAATTGGAGACCGGGTGGCGATTGATCCGATCATCTGGTGTGGAACCTGTCCCGCCTGTCAGATCAATCACTATCCTGCCTGCACTTCCTTGAAACTGCTGGGGGTTGATCTGAATGGTGGATTTGGAGAATATGTAGTTACTAAACCATATATGCTGTATCCACTCACTTCCAACATATCAGATATTCATGGATCTCTTATTGAAGTATTTGGTATTGGTTTTCATGCATGCAATAGAGCAGGATTAGAATCTGGAAATACTGTTGCCATCTGGGGAACAGGCAAGGTAGGTCATTGCATTCTTCAAGCTGTAAAAACAAAAACCAGCGACCAGATATTCCTTATCGATCTGATGGATGAACGGTTGAATAAAGCCAAAGAAGCGTACCCTGATGTGATAATAATTAATCCGCTGCGCACAGATCCGGTTCAAATCATTCATGAATACACCCATGGCCGAGGTGTTGATATAGCCTTTGAGGCAGCAGGCCATGATGCTTCGAAAGGTCAGACAATAAATCCAGTCAGGGGGTGCATAAATGTTATTCGAGGTGCTGGGAAAGTGTGTGTCCTTGGGCTGGGGGATGATCCAGCACCTGTTGTATTTAAAGAATTGATCTGGAAAGAATCTACGATCATAGCGTCCAGGGTATCACATGGAGAATTTGCAGAGGTAATTGAAAATATGGATAAAGGCCATCTGAAACCCGATGTATTGATTAGCGATGTTTTTTCAGCAAATCGTATACAGGAAGCTTTTGAGACACTTGAAAAAACACCTGAAAAACATTTGAAGATATTGTTATCATTCCAGTAAATAAGCATCTGCAACATATCAGATGAAATTCATAAAAGCATCAATTTCTGATATTTCTTTGTTGATGGACATGATTGAGTCATTCTATGAGGAAGACAATCATAATTATGATGAAGAAAAAATATATAATGCTTTACTGGAATTAATAACTCATGAGGATTATGGAGCCATATTTTTAATTGAATCCTCTAATAAATATGTTGGTTATTTTATCCTGTCCTATGGTTGGAGTCTTGAATATTTTGGAAGAGATGCCTTCATTGATGAAATATTTATCAATAAAGAATTCAGAGGTAAGGGACTTGGGAAAAAAACAATAAATTTTATGGAGACTTATCTAAAAGATAAAAAGATTAAAACCATCCACCTGGAAGTGAACAAGTATAACATAGCTAAAAAACTCTATGAGTCAAAAGGGTATATTACACATAACAGTCATCTGATGAGTAAAAAACTCTAAATTCAGTATTTATTTAACTTTTATAGATTTAGAGCATAAAAATGATTGCAATTATCACCCAGTATTTTTCCCTGATCTTCTTCCGTAAACTGCTGAATATAATCTAAGATAGGATTCATTACTGAATTGTAAGTGCCAGCCAAAAGACAGACTGGCCAGTCACTTCCAATCATGATCCTATCCAGGCCAAATGACGCAAACACAATATCCAGATAAGGCCGGAAATCTTTGGTGCTCCATTGTTTCCAGTCAGCTTCAGTTACCATTCCACTGATTTTACAATACACATTTTCAAGTTTGGCCAATTCTTTCAAATCTGTAGCCCATGGTTCTATAATTCTATCTTTAATTTCTGGTTTTGCGAGGTGATCAATCACAAATTTTAGCTCTGGGAATTTTTTCACCAGCTTACCTGCTGCTTTTAAGTGTTCAGGATGAATCAATAAATCATAAGTAAGACCATAATCCTGTAAATAGGTTAGTCCCCTGACGAACTCTTTTCTGAGCATAAAATCAATATCGGTTTCATCCTGAATGGCATGTCTTACGCCCGCAAATTTCCGCTCACCGGTGAACTCAATTAACTGTTCTTCAATCTTTTCCGATTGGAGATCGATCCAACCTACAACTGCTTTTATAAAATTGTATTGATTTGAAAGAGATAATAACCACCTAGATTCTTCCAAAGATTGGCGGGCTTGAACAACTACAGAACCATCAAATTGTAATTTTTTCAGTTCCTTATGAAGATCTTCCGGCAGAAAATCCTGCCGAATCTTTTTCATAGATTCATCAATCCAACTGTAATCTGTTTCATTATAGATCCAGAAATGCTGATGTGCATCAATTTTCATATTCATTATGAATTTTTCCAAGTTTTACGATGAATAGGTTTTAATATGTTCAATACTTCATTTAACAATATTTTATTCATAGGCTCTTCAGCCCATTTAATATTTTGAACGATTGTCTCGGGATTGGCAGTCCCAACCAGCGTTGTTGGAATGTCCGGATGTTGTGTAGCAAACTGGATTGCCAATTTTTCAATCTTTTCACCTTGTTTTTCGCAATAATCGGCCGCTTTTTTGCATGTGTTTACAATATCAGATCCTGCAGGATGCCAATCCGGAACACCACGTCTTGTGAGCAATCCCATACTCAATGGAGAGGCATTAATAATTCCAACTTTATTTATTTTCATGTAATTAATAAGATCCATCAGTGAATCATCATTTAAACTGTAATGACAAAACGAAAGAATGACTTCAACTATTCCCGGTTGCACTCGATCGATTATATAGATAAAATTATCTAAAGGTAATCCGGTTAAACCCACATATCTAACTTTACCCGATTCTTTCAGTTGATGAAGTGCAGGAAGTGATTCATAAATGATTTGTTCTTTATCTGCAAATTCAATATCATGACAATGAATGAAATCGACATAATCTACATGCATATTATGTAAGCTTTGTTCGACACTATTTACAATCTTTTTTGCTCCATAATCCCAGATTTTTGCCGGCCCCTTCCAGTATCGACCAACCTTAGTTGAAAGAAAATATTTGTCCCTTGGAATATCCTTCAATGCCAATCCAAGTGTTTTTTCTGCAACCAGATCTCCATAATAAGGACTGCAATCAATCAGGTTGATCCCGTGATCTATCGCTGCATGTACGGTATGAATACCTTCTTTTTTATTAATTGGGTGAAAAACTCCTCCCAGTGAGGAAGCTCCATAACTTATTTTGGAAACCCTAATACCCGTTTTACCTAACTTCCTGTATTCCATTAAAAAGCAAACCCATTCTTTACAAAAAATATTGACTTAATATAATTAATCGAGAACTATATTTAAATACTAAACCGATAAAAAATTACTTTCAACAAAAATAATTATATTATCTAACAACTTTATGCTTAATGACCTATACAAAGTGATATATTAGGTATTTTTTAACTTATACTTTAAAATTTCATCAGAATCGTCGTTTAAATTTGTTTCAATGAAAATTTTAGTTGTAGAAGATAATCCGGATCTGGCAACTAACATTGTAACCTACCTAAAGGAGGAAGGCAATGTATGTGAATGGGTTCCTACATACAGAGAAGCCATTGACAAGATTGTATCTTTTGGATATGAGATGCTGATCCTGGATATCATGCTACCGGATGGAAGTGGACTGAACGTGATCAAAGAACTTAAGACTCAGAATTCTGATGCAAGCATTTTGATTATCTCGGCGAAAAATTCTCTTGACGATAAAATATATGGATTAAATCTTGGAGCGGATGATTATTTGACAAAACCTTTTCATCTTTCCGAACTACATGCCCGTATTAAAGCAATATACAGGCGAAAAAATATGAATGGCAAACAAGAGATTAAGTTTAATGAATTGACCATCCAGGTTGAGAATCATGCACTAATGGTGCACGATAAACCAGTCGATCTGACACAGAAAGAATTTGACCTGCTACTTTTCTTCCTGACTAATAAAAACCGGGTTATTACCAAACAATCTATTGCAGAACATTTGTGGGGAGATTATGTTGATGCTTATGATTCATTTGATTTTGTATACCAACATATTAAAAATCTCCGTAAAAAAATACTGAATGCCGGCGGTTTGGATTACATACGAACAGTATATGGACTTGGCTATAAATTTCTGGTACCTTATACATGAAACTCTTACTAAGAACTTCTATCTATTATATTATCATTACTTTCATTGTATTCACCTTAGGAAGTACGATTCTTTATAACATTTTTCTGAATGAAATTAAGACAGAAACTGACCTCTATCTGATTGAACGGTTTCATACTGTTATCAGCACCTTAGATACTGTAAATCAGCCTGAATCAATCAGTAATTATAAACTTGAAATAGATACCTTATCAAACGTACCTGAAAAGTTGGGCAGGGAATCTTTCGTTTTCAGTGATACCATGGTTATGCATCAGTATCTCAGAAGAATGGAGAACAATCGGAAAATGACAGGTGTTATAAAAGTGAATGAATCCTATTTGAAATTAACACTTTTTGATGTAATTGTGGAAAGTGACGATATAATGGATGGCGTTTTTAATGCTTTGTGGCGCTTGTTCCTATTCCTTGGAATTGTAATGGTTATTTCAAGCTTTCTTATTTCCAGAACCATTTTCAAACCCTTTAATCAAACGCTTCAAAAGATTAAAAATTTTAATATCAAGGAACTTCAACCTATCAAATTTAAAAAATCTCATACTCATGAGTTTAATCAGTTAAACCAGTTCATCGAACAAATGACCGAAAAAGTAAATGCTGATTACAGGAACCTGAAGGAATTTTCGGAAAATGCATCCCATGAAATGCAAACCCCATTGGCTATTGCAAAAGGAAAACTTGAATTAATGCTTCAATCAAATGATCTGGATGAGAAAAATATGTCTATGATTGAATCAGCCTATATATCCATAGATCATATTTCAAAACTAGGCAGTTCCCTGACTCTTTTGACAAGGATCGAAAACATGGAATTTTCTGACCGGGTCGACTGCGTGTTTTCCGATTTACTTCAGAAATCACTTGATGATTTTGATGAACTATATCAGATGAAGGAAATCGCCGTCGAAAAAGCAATTGAAAAGAATGTTGTGATACAAAATGATCCTGATCTTTTAAAGATATTGGTTAATAATCTTCTGAATAATGCATTGCGACATAATAACCAGGGAGGATCTGTAAAAATTAATCTGGATAGGAACAATTTCAGTATTTCCAATACTGGTGAAGATCTTCAATTTTCACCGGATGAATTATTCGAAAGATTTAAGAAGGATAAACAATCCAGTACCTCTTTAGGCCTGGGATTAGCTATTGTTAAGAAGATATGTGATATAAGTGGATATACAATCAAATATAGCTATGAGAAAGGGAGGCATCAAATAACAATCAAATTTTGATATGGTTCATTACACCAGTATGATGAATTTACTCGCATAATTCAATTCCCTATTGCTCACCTGCAGGTAGGATATTCCCGTTTGTTTCCTTTTTGAAATCATTTTCTGGAATTCATTCAATTGTTAACCCGAAATATTCCTGAACAATATAATTAATCAAAGCAAATAATCTATTTACTTTATTGATATTCAAATAGATATTCTATCTAGGTAAATTACTTAATCAAACCTAATCCATATTCTGCTGAGGCGTTATTGGGTTTGATCAGCATTGATCTTTTAAAAAGTACTTCAGCTTCTCTTAATTTACCCATTTGATAATTGATCCAGGCCAGTAGAATAACTGAATCATAATCGAAAGGGTAAAGATTAACTGTCTTTTCGCAATAATTAAATGCTTTTTCATATTGTTTTCTATCATAGAATATGGCACCCATCCGGTAATTCACCAATGTATTCTGTGGATCAACCTCAAGTATCTTTTCATAGGTTTTTACTACCTCATCCCAATTTCCCATCGCCGATACGGGTAAGACATATCCCAATTTCGCTTCTGTGGCATATGGCATCAGTTCAACTGCCTTTTCATATTTAATTTTCGATTCAAAATAATTCCCCATATTATAATATAACCAACCAAGTCTCAGGTTCAATTCATAAGAAGTTTCAATGTAGACCTGGTTTAATTCATCAATGGCTTTCGCAAAATTACCTACTGCTTCCAGTGAATAACTCTCTGAGAATGCTTCGATCATTTCTTCTGATTGCCCATAAACAATCACAGGTAAGGTCAGTAGTATAAAAAATAACTTTTTCATCTTTTATTAAAATTTAAAATGTAAACTCAATACAATCACATGATGCGCATAGGGATCTCCTGATATTACTTGTTCTTTATTCTCAGCTATGTAATAAAAGTTTAATGAAAATTTAGGAGTCAGATGTTGGATCAGAGAACCACCAATCCTGGAAAGTAAATAATCCGGATTATTATAGATGATTGCACCATCGAGGAATGAAACATATAAAGATCTGCCGGATGCCATGAATCCTTCAAGCCAGGTTCCAGGAAATACACGTACACCCAGGGAACCAGTAATAACCTTATAATTAAGATCTCCTGAAATGAAGATAGCGGTACCTGAAATATATAACTTGTTATTGCCCAAAGGATAATATAAAAATTTGGGAACAAATTGATTTATTTTTACCTTATTAATATCTGCTTTACTATAGTGAAAACCAATCGAAAATCTCTCCAGACGTTTGTTCAAACCTATACCATAGTACAGATCGCTATATTTTGAACTGATTGCATCTATAGCGATGAAATGAAACACGGGATTAATCTGCCAGCCTTTTCCAAGGATAATTTGTGCATTGGCATAATAATCAAACTGATTAATCCGATATTTATATAAGCTGTAACGATTTTGTTCGAAATACTGTTCGATTAATGAATGATTCAGAATGCCTGCATAGTGATAAAGATATATCCGACCTCCTATATTATTGTATAAGCCTGCTATGGTGTACCGTATATCACCAGTTTCGGTACCCAGGGTCGTCGAATGATCTGAGATTTTATATCCGATTTCAAGTGTCGTGCCATCAAAAAACCTGGGCCTGTAATCACTTATAACATCACTAAGTAAATATTTATTTTTTTGATACAATCTTATTGCATCAAGATACCTTGAAGTATAGATATACGCATAGTATAGATATTCCATTATCGCCGTGTCTGATGAATTATAGCTCAGTGCCTTTTCAAAATGTTTTACTGCAGCAGTAAATATTCCTTTTTCGAAAAAAGCTATACCCATTCTGGCCCTCAGATAATAAAAATCAAAATCTTTTTTCAGAGCTTCCTTTCCAGTCACAATCAGCTGATTCCAATCTTTTTTCAAATATTGATCATAGGTAATCTGGTTGTAATAAGTAAAATCCTTTTGATCCTGGGACCATATTGCATGAGATAAAAACAGGAAACCCATTAAGATTATTTTATGTAATCTACTTTCCATTCCTTTTTTTCGGATTTTACGTTAAAGCTTCTAAGCGATTTATCTCGTATTTCCATCGAAAAATTTATTTTCGGATAATATCTGCCCGATATCTGTATTCCAACTTCAGCGTTATACGTAATTGACCAAGCATTATTGTCTTTTACAGGTTTTATCTCTGATCGATGTGTCACTTTCATCAAAGTATAAAATGGAGCGAAAAAATCATTCAAATAGCGAGCAATAGATTTGGAATAGATATGTAGTGGAATCTCGTCTTTGATAACCAGATTTTCTATTGAATGGAAAACAACTTTATAAGTTCCAAGGAAAAAATAATATAAAAAGCAATTCCGGTTGCCTTTGAAATGGGTAAAATAAAATACCGTATCATCTTCCACAAAATAGGCAACCGCTTTTTTTGTTTTACACTCAAGGTAGGTGTTATTGAAGGGATCGGTCTTTACTTCCCAGACTTCTGTATTATTATTATTTTTATTATGTATTTCGAACTTTAAAAGTTGACCGGGTAAAAAATGCAATGCCTCAGCCACATTTTCATTAATATCAACTTGCTGGACTTCCATTCCTTCTACCGGGTAATCAAAATAATGATAACTTTTTTCCCCATTTTTTTCAGAAATAAAGTGACTGATCGGGTAATCCATAGTTTTGGATCCCACATAGGGAGTGGACTGTATCTGAAAATGTAAATGAGGCTCCGGAGAACGACCGGAATTACCACATTTGGCCAGCAGATCACCTTTTTTTACATGGTCTCCCTGTTTCACTCTGAATGAGTTTAACTTCAGGTGACTGATTTGAGAATATATATTTGCATCATGTCTGATTACGATGGAATTACCCCAGTTATTTTTCAGGTTGGCATCACCGATTTTATTATCTTCCACGAAATTCTGTATCTCTATAATTTCGCCGTCGGCAGGTGCTGTCACTGGTTTATCATAGCAATAATAATGTTCAGGCAGGATACCATCCTTCTCATAAGTTTTTCCTTCATCATCTGATATTACAAGATCTATAGCCTCTTTCCATTCCCCTCGATGTGTGATGTCACCATTATATCCCTGGCTGACCACCCATTTACCAAATACCGGCAGGTAAACGGTTTTAGGTTTGTAGAACCGAAATCTGTAGTTACCAGTGAGGTGGTGGTAAAGGTTGGCTTCCGGGTTAAAGTGCTGCACTGGAACTTCCTTCAGTTTACCAGGATGAAAACGAAGTTTCAGCACATATAAAAATGAAATCACTACGATATTAAAAGGTAAACTGTAAATACTTAATTGAACGTTATAGAATAAACTACCAAGTGAGGCCGTCAGGATCAATAATACCGGAATTAGGAGAAATGTCCAAAGATAAGACTCTTTTGATGGGACAATGTAAAATGCTCCCAATGCAATGCCTGAAAGTATAAAATTGAAACCTATATAACTATAGTTAAGGGTGTTCAGGTCAGCTCCCATGATCAGAAAAAAATAATAGGCCAGTACAAAGGATAGCAGGGATAAGGAAAATGCGATCCTGGAATAAATAATCAGCCCTATCGCAATGATGATACCGGATAACATATTAAACTGGAAAAGGATCGCCCCCAATGATTTAAAATAAATTTTTAAAACTTCAGGGAAAGGGATTTGATTCAGATAGTGATAAGAATAGACCAGTGCATTTTTACCTGTCGCAAATAATTCATTCAATTTATAAACACCCCTGGCACTGATGGTTAATGATTCAAAATTCCTTGAAGCTAGGATAAATGTCCAGATGGCCAGAAGAAACGGAATACTCAAGTATGGAAGCTGATATTTTTTTAAAATCCCAGCTACGACGATGGTAAAGATAAAAGTTGCCAGTGAAGCAACAATGATTAACAAAAAGAAAGGAAATGTAGGATTATACAATATGCCGAGGCCTAATCCGACCAATACACTATTAAATCCATAATCACCTTGAATGATGGACTGCTTGTCAAATCCCAGCGCCCAGGCAAAAAAATTGGTCGCTATTACGGAAACCAGACCGGCTAATCCGGTAATGGGATCGATAAAAGTGACACTAATCAATAGAATCGCGAAATACAGATTTCTCGAGAAAAAAATCTGTGAATAGCTTAAAACAATCGATTTAAGTAGGGGGCGTAAGTATATTAAGATATCCCTCATGATATCTGGTCAGAGATTGATTTTTTTCAAATGATCGGGAACGGATTCCATGCTGTTGATATAATCTGTGGTTTCCTTCTTTCGGATAATATGGGTATTCCTTTCTTTATCCACCAGGATAATATTTGGGCGCAAGGTGATAAATTGCATCCATTGGGTCATATTATAAGCACCTACATTCTGTACGACTACATAATCACCTTTTTTCATAGGTGGCAGGCTGACACTTTCACGTATCACATCAATGTTCATACATAGAGGACCAAATATTTCCATATCTTCGAGATAATCGGTAGTAGATTGCGCTGGGTTGATCTTATGGTTGTACCAGAAGGAAGTAAACAACAGATTTACCCCGAAGTCCATAATGGTTGCCCTTTTACCTGATGTAAGCCGTTTGTTTGATATAACCCGTCCAATTAAAAATCCAGCTTCATCTACTAAAATCCTTCCAGTTTCCATGATCAATGTCGGAAGTTGATTTGGAGGGATTGCACTATTCAATAATCCTGTTGTGATTGCTTCAGCAAATTCGTCAATGGAAGGTACCAAATCCACACCGGGCAGATAGGCCCCCTTCAGGTTATTGGGGGATGGAAATCCGCCTCCCATGTCAATATAATCGAGTCTAAGATCAAATTTCTGCTGTATGCGGTGGGCAAGTTCAGCCATCTTGGATGCGGCTATCTGGTATGCATTTGGGGCCAGCATAAAAGTGCCGATATGGCAGTGAAGTCCCTTTAGATCCAGTCTGTCCGATGCCATAATCTTATTGATCGCGTCCCAGGCCTGACCGTTTTCATAATTAAGGCCAAATCTATCCCACATCGGATATACACCTGTATCCATATTGACGCGAATAGCTACACGTGGTTGTATATTCATTTCATTCGCAAGGTCAATGATATGATAAAGTTCATCGAGATGATCAATATGGATTAGAGAGAAATTGGAGATTGCACGTTCTAATTCATCCAATGATTTATCCGGTCCATTAAAGATGATCTTCTCGCCAGGAACACCATTATCCAGTGCTTTTTCATATTCGAAACCTGAAACAACCTCTGCCCATGATCCTTCCTGATGAAATATATTACAGACTGCATTCAGATAGTTGGTTTTATAGGACCAGGCGAACTGTACCTTCGGATACCGGCTTGAAAAAGCTCTCACAGCTTGTTTGTATTTTTCTCTGATCTTCATTTCAGAAACGACGAATACAGGGGAACCATAATCTTTTACTATTTTTGAAACGGGAACACCTTCGATATCCATAATGGGAGAATAATCCAGTGTGGTTCCGAATTTGTTCATCAATCCAGTATTCAGTTTTTGAATTACAGGCCTTTCATATCTTAATTTCTCTGACATAATTTAAAAATTTATAGTTCACCCAATGTTGAAATTTGCTGAAATTCGCTTATATCTGTAATATGATCCCAGGAATATCTCACAAACATTTTGCCGGTCTCATAACCATTGAAAGGACTTATATTGTCTCCTAATGCCATTCTCACCATCATCAAAGGCATATTTTGACCGGCAGCAGCAGCTGTGTATATCCATGCCGGAAACCTGGGATTGATCTCAAGCAGGTATAGCTCATCTTCATTGGTACGTTTAAGTTCTATTTCAAATCCACCTTTCCAATGAAGGGATTCATTAAACTTTCTGGCAATGTTTATATATTCCTCATCTTCAATCACCACGCCAGCCCATCCTTTTCCTTTATCAGTGATGTATAACTTTCTCAGTGGAATTGCTCCATAAGTATTCCCATTGCCATCACCAAGTCCAGCGATCACTATCTCGTTTCCATTTACAAATTCCTGTATAATAACCGGCAGGCCCCATTTGGCATTTAATTTATTATGGTAATAAATAAGCTGGTCTTTATTATATGTGATAAATGCTTCATAATATTTCCCTTTAATCACGACCGGATATTCTATTTCTTTAGCATATTCATCGAGCTCATCAAGGGTATTGATTTTTTTACTTTGTGGTGTTTTAATCCTGTTCGAGGTTGCGAATTCAAACAGATTAACTTTACTGATTTTATCTATCTGATTTCGATCGGGTAAAAATAGATGGATACCCATGCTTTTCAGACGAGGTTCCAGTCTGATCAGATTCCAGAGTTCCGCATCAAAATTGGGTATGATCAGATCCATTTTTTCACGTTCCTGGATGAAGCATAGTCGTTTATAAATCTGCTCTGTCCCTGCAGAAGGATAAGGAATCTGATAGCTTTTATCAACGAGATCATGCATATAAATCCCTGGCTCGAGAGTTTCATATGCCAGGCCAATGATCCTGAAATCGATCTCTTTCGCCTCACGTAAACAACGGATAACACTTACACCGGGCCCAGGACTGTCAATGGCATTTAATCCGGTAATTCCTATGCAAATTTTACGATTCATCATAAACAATCATTTTCAGGTGTTTAAGATGGTTGATAAAATCATCGAGATCCTCACGGATTAATTTTTTATCCGCATCCATGATTTCACATAGTTTTTCTGTAATAAACGTTTCATCATAACCTGTTTTTAAAAATTCAAGAATTTTTAAACCGGTTCCATTTACTGAGAAGGAATCACCAGTAGAAGGATCAAATATAAATCCCGATTCGCTGAGGGCTATGTTCTTTTTTAATTTGATTGCCATATCGTTAATCTGATTGTTTTTCGTAATAGAATTAATTAAAAAATTGAATCCTCTTTTTACATTTTAGAAAGTATCATCTAAATATGTTTTGAAATACTACATTTCTGAAAATAAAAAAATATTGAAGAAATATTTGTTATTGGACACGGTAGAACAAAAAAGGTTTAATTGAAAATAATTAATCAAAAAAAAGCATTTTTTTAGCTATTTTCCTACATACTATAATACCTGTAAATAATATTAAATGCGAAAAAGTTCCCGAACTTATAAAACATTTTGCAATAAATTTTAAAATAATTCAGTAAGCCAGTATAAATTTCCCTGAATAATTCAGTTCTCCATTGCTTACTTGCAGATAATACATACCCTGTATGTAGCCCTCCAGATCTATAATGGTAAAATTTGTCAAATCTTTCTCATCATAAAAAACCAGCTTGCCCATGGCATCAGTTATAAAAATAGACGATAGCCCCAACCGGTCTTCAGCATAGATATTCAATTCACCATTGCTTGGATTCGGGAAAACAGTGATTTCCATGGCTGGTTGTCCTTCTTCACATTCAGGAATATCGAAATAGTAATACGATGTACGGCGGTTCTGGAAATCATATTCCGGGGTACCTTCGATTATCTGATCATAGGAAAAATCAATATTCCCATCACACCGCTTTGACCATCCCTGTTCCTGGATATAATCAAATTCAGATTGACTGGAAATGTCCCACCCTTTTCTATGGATTGTAGTTATTCGACCTGTATCATTTTCACTCCATGTTAGCCATTCTTCAGCCTGATAGGTAAACAATCCCAACTCTTCATCCCAGTTATCCCAATATATGGTATACCAGCCATTTTCATTGGTTATGCTTCCACCTTTAGAACTTGGGATCCAATCGTTTAATTCATAATGCCAGAAGGATCTTGTCAGTATCTCTATCTCTTCCTCATCTATAACTTCATACGATGATATTGATTTTCTGCTGAAATGGGGAAAAGGATTCCTGAAATCAATAAACAGGTATTCAATCCCCCTTCCCAGTGAATCATAGGTATGTAGTGACTCGTATAAAATTTCCCAATCCTCTCCCGGAAGTTTCTGATATGTTCTATCAGCTATCAGGTTTTCCTGATCATCATAAACATATTCTCTTTTTTCCTGGCGGATCAATTGATAGGATTCATCCGGCTTACGATAATAATAATCCGTCTGGCTAGGTATATGCGTAGAAATATCCTCGTAATAATACACGGTACTATCATAATATTCATTTTTTCTTCCATTATCATTCTCAGTTACCCAGGATGATTGCCAATATATATTACTCTGACCATCTGATTTTGAATTATAAACTCTTATACTTTCATTGAAAAAATCCCTGCGGCTATGTTTAGAATAGTAACGGCAGGATGAAAAGTGGTTTATCGTATCCTGATCGCATTTTTGTTCGTACATTTTCTCTTCCCCGTTTTCATAATCGATCACATGACGATACGAACCGGATTTTTCAAAATAGTTGGGACTGCTCCAATTATGATAATAATTTTTTTCTTCAATTTCTCTAGAGAGTAAATCTGGGAATGATTTATATTCCTTGTATAGACTAATAATCTCATGCCCAACCTGATCATATTCGAATTGTGAATCACCCACGACTTTCCACGTTGTCTGTGACATATCCCAATCCATGGATCTGGAATAAGATTTCTGACCCTTAGGATTATAGTTATAAACTATTCGGTATTCTGGAATCCAGGAATCCGGATCTGCAGTATATTCCTGGTACTCAGAAATCTCTTCACTGATCAGTCCGATCAATTTCTGAGCGTGAAGTAGTGTGGATAAAAGCATGAATCCCAAAACAAATAATGATCCATCTCTCATTAAAAAATAGCCTATATTGAATTTAATTTACAAATTAATTTCGTGAAAAAAAATGAGAAACACGTCAAACCCATGGAATGCCTGGGGAAAAAAAATTTATTAACTACAACATTCATAAAAATTTCATCCTCCGATAAGGTCCTGAGGAGGTGACTCCATTTTAGAATCGAAGAATTAGGTCTAAAAAATAAATCTGATGGTCTAAACCGATGATATTATTTAATGTTTAGAGTAAATTTCATAATCCTTTCATTTCCAAGCTACAATAGCATTTCAATCTCAGAAATCATTTGTGAGAATATTGATTCTTAATTTTAAATAATTGATAAAAATCATATTATTATAATAAAAATGAGGACTATTTTGAATTTTTGAAATAAGTATTAATTAGTGAGGTAAATAAGCACCTATATCATCCATATTTTTTTGTGATCCCTGACAACAATTTTTATGATTGATTTCATCATCAACTTCAGTATCAGAAACAAGCTCATTGTTTTTTTATTCGTTCTGTCACTGGTAGCCATAGGGATTTATTCACTCACGCAGATCCCGATTGGTGCTGTACCGGATGTAACAAATAACCAGGTACAGGTGATTACCACCTCACGTAATTTATCGACACAGGATGTTGAACAATTCATTACATATCCCATAGAACTGGAAATGGCCAACCTTCCCGGTGTTGTCGAGATCAGATCAATTTCCAAATTTGGTCTATCGGTCGTTACTGTTGTATTTGAAGACAGGTTAGGGACATATTTGCCCAGACAACTCATCGCCGAAAAACTGGTAAAAGCTTCAGAATTAATTCCTGAAGGAATGGGAAAACCTGAATTGGGTCCAATTTCGACCGGATTGGGGGAGATTTATCAATATACCCTTGAAACAAAACCAGGATATGAATCGGTCTATTCAACCATGCAATTACGTACAATTCAGGATTGGATTGTTAAGCGGCAATTAAGTGGTATTCCTGGTGTGGTAGAGGTTAATACATGGGGAGGTTTCTTAAAACAGTATGAGGTATCCGTTGATCCGGCACGCCTGAAAGGCATGAATGTGACTGTAACAGAAGTATATGAAGCACTTACAAAAAATAATGAAAATGCAGGAGGAGGTTACATCGAAAAGGGTAAACAAAGTTATTTTGTAAGAGGGGAAGGCAAAGTCCAGAACATACAGGATATCGAAAATATAATCGTAAAAAATGTAGAAGGTATTCCATTTAAGGTGAAGGACATAGGCGTGGTAAATCTTGGACATGCAACTCGGTTTGGTGCCATTACTGGAAATGGAGCTGGTGAAAAAGTATTGGGCCAGGTAATGATGCTTAAAAAGGCCAATTCAAACAAGGTCATCACCGCTGTAAAAGAAAGGGTGGCTCAGATTCAACCCTCACTACCCGAGGGAGTTTATATCAATCCCTTCTTGGATCGAAGCGAGTTAATAAGCAGGACTACTCATACAGTGATTGAAAACCTGACGCTCGGGGCACTAATTGTAATTTTTGTTGTAGTACTCCTGATGGGTAATTTAAGATCGGGTCTTATTGTCGCATCAGTGATTCCCATTTCGCTTTTATTCAGCATCACGATGATGAATATTTTCGGAATATCGGCAAACCTGATGAGCCTGGGAGCTATCGATTTTGGTATCATCATCGACGGTGCAGTGATCATCGTAGAATATACTGTTCATCAGTTTACTGTGAATAAAAAGGAACTATTAGGACTTGAGGGCAGGTTATTGGATATAAAAAAAGATGAAATTGCTATCGATAGTTCCAACCGAATGATGAATTCAGCTTTTTTTGGCCAGGCCATCATCCTGATGGTCTTTATACCTGTTTTGTCTCTTCAGGGTGTAGAAGGCAAAATGTTCAAACCGATGGCACTTGCATTTGGATTTGCACTGATTGGTTCTATCATTCTTTGTTTAACATACATTCCAGCGATATCCGCATTTTTTCTGAAACCGGAAAAAGAAAATTTTATTAAAAAAGTTTCTGATCAAATATTGGAATTACTCCGCCGCAGCTATGATCCTGTGATTCGTTATGCTTTGGTAAACCGGATCCAAATATTAATATTGACAATCGCTTTGTTTTTAATAAGTGTCTATGTTTTCAGTCGCATGGGGGGTGAGTTTATTCCAACACTTGATGAGGGAGATTATGTGGTTCAGCCTGTGCTGAAACCAGGAACATCTCTTACGGAAACCGTACGATTCAATACCCGGATTGAAAACATCCTGATGGAAAATTTTCCGGAAGTAGATCAGGTTGTTACCCGTATTGGTGCAGCTGAAGTTCCAACCGATCCCATGTCAATGGAAATGTCGGACGTCATTATCCGGTTAAAACCACCCGATGAATGGGTTTCAGCGAGCAACAAGGAAGAACTGGCCAACCTGATGAAGGCAAGGATGTCTGTTTTTCCTGGCGTTCAATTTGAGTTTACCCAACCTATAGAGATGCGATTTAACGAACTGATTACTGGGGTACGTGCTGACCTTGCCATAAAGATATTTGGAGAGGATCTTAATTTATTATTTAATTATGCGCAAAGAATCCGATCGCTAATTGAAAATGTGGAAGGGGCTGCAGATGTAACGGTCGAGCAAATTGTAGGACTACCCCAGATGACAGTGCAGTATGACCGGCAGCGACTTGCACAGTATGGATTGAATGTTGAAGAATTAAACAGCATGATTAAAATCGCATTTGGAGGACTTGAAGCTGGTACCATTTTCGAAGGTGAACGTCGGTTTGATCTGGTAGTAAGATTTAATGAAGAAAATCGAAGATCTATAGACAACCTGGAAAATCTTTTTGTGCGGATTCCCAATGGAGAATCAATACCAATGAAGGAATTGGCAAATATAAATTATACTTTCGGACCAGCTCAGATATCCAGAGATGACACCCGACGAAGGATCGTTATCGGTATCAATGTAAGAAACCGGGACGTGGAGTCGTTGGTAAAGGAAATAAGTGGAATCATCAACAATAATATCGATTTACCTGCGGGGTATTATATTACATATGGTGGTCAATTTGAAAATTTACAAAATGCAAAAAAACGATTAACCATCGCAATACCCGTTGCATTATTGATTATTTTGATTCTGCTACACTTCACATTTTATTCATTTAAACAGGCCTTACTGATCTTTTCTGCAATTCCTTTGGCTGCCATTGGTGGTGTATTATCACTCTGGATAAGAGGAATGCCATTCAGCATTTCGGCAGGTGTTGGCTTTATTGCTTTGTTTGGGATTGCTACCTTGAATGGTGTGGTCCTGATCAGTTTTTTTAATGATTTAAAATCCAGGGGAGTGGAAGACCTTAAAGAAAGAGTACTCTTAGGCACCAAACAAAGGCTCAGGCCAGTACTCATGACTGCTTCTGCTGCTGCTTTTGGATTTTTCCCAATGGCTTTTTCAACCTCGGCCGGTGCAGAAGTACAACGACCCCTTGCTACTGTGGTTATCGGAGGATTGATCACAGCAACCTTTCTGACCATGGTGGTTTTACCTGTATTATATTGCATGTTTAATAAAAGACAAGAAGATGTTAATTGTTAGAGCAACCTACACATATACACTCATTTTTTTCTTCATGTTTTTGATCGAAACAAAAGCTCAGATTAAGCAACTGAATTTCGATGAAATGTGGACCTTAGCAATAAATCATAATATTGACATTAGAAATGCCAGTTTACAGATTGACCATACTGAAAACATGAAAAGATCCTCCTGGGATTTAGGTAAAACCCAGTTTGACTGGCACCGTGGGCAGATCAACAGCGACCTGATTGATAATATGTATATAATTGAACAGGATCTCGGATCTCCTTTTGAGATGTCTGCAACCAAAAAATTCTATCAGTCAGAAATTGATCTCTGGAAATTCAATAAATCCAGGATTATCCGGGAAGTTAAAAAAACTTTACGTAAGCACTATTATGACTGGATTTATGAAAATCAAAGACTGCAAATCATCGAAAAAGGTCTTGAATTATTCAGTCGGGCCAGTGAATATTCCTTACTACAGTATGAAACAGGAGAAAGTAACCTATTGTCCAAGGCCTTAATTGATGCGAAATTACAGGAACTGAATATTACGAATGACCGCATCAATGTCAATAAAAACAGCCTTATTAATCAGATCAATGTAATTGTTAATGCGCCTGAAAAGATTGAACCTTCACAACAGCAACTGGAAAAACTGGTTATCATTATTCCTGAGGAGCGGAAGGAAGTCCCAATAGATTCCCTGCCAGATGTTGCACTGGAACGACAACATATTCAGGTGGCTAAATCATTATATGGTTTGACAAAATCCAGGATCAGCCCGTATTTTTCTGCTGGCTATTTTAACCAGCAATTGTTGCAGGAATCCGGATTTCAGGGTTTTCTGGTAGGAATTGATTTTCCTTTATGGTTTTTCCCTCAAAAAGCCAGGATTCAGGCGGCTTCTTTGAATATGACAATTGCTGAAAACAGATACATTTACGAGAAGTTTCGGCTGGAAAATGAATTTGATAACCTGCTCATGCGTTATGATCAATTGATTCGGAATCTCAGATTTTATGAAGAACAGAGACTGGAAAATGCAAAGTTGATTGAAGAGAATGCCAATTTATTGTATGAATCAGGGGAGATTGGATACCTGGAATTTGTGCAAAATTTAACGACATCCTTACAAATCCAGGAAGATTACTGGTCTCTATTAAATGAATATAACCAACTGGTAATTGAAATGTATTATTATCTGGATATTTAATCCATGAAATATGTTAATTATGAAACATAAAGAAATCGTGTTTTTTATTCTTTTATTCACAGGATGTACATCCGGTAATCAGTCATCAGAGGAAAAAGTAGATGAAAGTCTTCAAGAAAAGATCAGTATCACTGAAGACCAGATGATTGAGATGGGACTGGAAATTGGATATCTCCAAAAAGTGAATATATCACAAGGAGTAGAAGTGAATGGTTATCTCGATACCCCACCTCAATATAAAGCAAATGTAAGTTCAATTATTAGTGGTCGAATAGTAGATATTCATTTTCTCGCCGGGGATTACGTTCTGAAAGGTCAAGAGGTTGTGAGACTTGAAAGTCCGGATTTTTTGAGACTTCAGCAAATTTATATAGAAGCCAGGGGAGAATTAAGGTATTTGGAAAATGAATACCAAAGACAGAAAAAGTTGAGTCAAAGTAATGTGAGTGCTAAAAAAATATTTCTTCAGGCAGAAAGGGATTACCAATCCAAAATCGCAGAGTTTAATGCCCTGGGGAATCAGCTGAAAATGCTCGATATAGATCCTGAAAATCTGCAATCGGATCAACTATCTCCAATTGTAAGACTAAGCGCCCCGATCAATGGTTATATTTCAGAAATTTATACTTTAATCGGTGAATTTATTAATGAAGAGGATGAGGTTTTCCGAATGGTAAATCCTCAACATTTACACGCAGAGCTTAATGTTTTCGAAAAAGATATTCTGAAAATAAAAAAAGATCAGAAAGTTGAAATCCGGCTTTCTCAAATGAAAGATTCTATAATGACCGGACGAGTATTTCTGGTCGGGAGGGAACTGGATGATGAAACACGGTCAGTAAATGTACATGTACATATACCAGATAATGATCAACTGTTAGTTGGGATGTATGTAGAAGCCCGGATCCTTACTTTCGAGGAGGAAGTTTATGTTATACCTAATGACGCGTTGATGATAGAAGAAAGAGGTGCCAGCATCTTTCTTGTTTCCTCACAACAGAATAATATTTATGGATTTAAAAAAGTTCCGGTAAAAATCGGAACGGAAAAAGATGGGAAAACCCAGGTATATCTCGGCGAAGACTTGACGGATAGTTCTAAAATAGCCATCAGTGGAGTATATTATTTGTCATCCAATGAATGAAATAATTCGGGGATGATTAAAAAATCAGCTGTTTAATGTAGTCTCCAGCAGGGGATTCCATTATAATATCGAGGAATTTGGTTTTATTTACAACCTCTGATATCTCTACTAAAGGCATGTTTAAAGGCCTAATTATCTGAGTCTCTTACAAAACCATGGAGTCTCTAACGAAGACTTCATGAGAGAGAATTTTTTTACCTTTCATGCGAGTTATCATAATCCTCAATTTTTTTTAGAATGTTGGATTCTGCAGCTTCATACATTTCCCGAATAAAAGGATCAAAAAAATGATATACACGTTCTTCGAATTTCATGGAATCTATCCGATCAAACAACATTCCCTTTGCCTGTTCGATATCTTTCCCGTAAATATGATAAGAATCCGCGTGCCAATTAAGCCGGCCCATTTTTACTACTCTTCCGCTTCTTTTTTCAATTTCAGCAGCAATTATTTCCCTGTTGAACTGGATAAATCCAAACATATTCATAAAACTTGCTCCCCAGGCATCATTACTCCTGAACCTAATATTGCAATTAAGCCACCATATCCCTTCTTCATCCTCCAGAATCCTGTACCACAAAGATTGAAGACAGGGTGGATCGTACACTTTTACATCTATATTTGGCATCCATGTAATCATCTGGGCCTGTCGTGTATAGGGTTGCTCAACAAGTTTATTGATTACGTTTTCGATCTGGTTAATCTTAAAGCCCACATCCTCTGATGCACCGTTGACCAATTCCCGCCATGATCCATAATTACTCAGTCTGCCATGGTAAGTATATTCCCAACGGGTATCCTTTGGATCATTCATGTTTTTCACCCAGTGATCTTTAAATCCTTTCAATTCCAGCACGTATTCTTTGAGCTCATCAATACCTCCCGGAAAAGCGTGGTGAATCATCGGATCACTTTCCGGTTCAAGGATCGTAATGTTGATGGTCGCATCCAGACTTAATGGATCACCGGCTTTATCATACTGGGTCTTGAAAGGAATACCTTCATGATAAAGTTTAACTAATGCGGATTCGTAAGCTTCTGCAAGTGATTTTTCTCTAACGGCCAGGACAGGTATATTTTTCATTTGATAAAATAAGGTACAGATTTAAAAATTATATTTAAGTTAGTAATTTTATATTTTATAAGATAGTTGCTGAAACATTTAATGCAAGATCAGAATCATATATTATTAATTAACGGAACTAGTAAAAACACACCACTCCTTAGAAGCTTTTAAAAAAGTATTTTTCACACAACGCACCTTTGGTAAACATTCCAATTATACTAATGCTTAACTATTGATGCATGGCACAGGAAGGAATTGGATAAGAATTCTGGCAGTGTAACTATTGCTTTAGATGGAATCTTCCGGAGGAGACTCAATGCTGGAAATCGATGTAATAAATTTTAAATCTAAATTCTTGAATCCGGATGCAAACAGAAAAATAAAAGAGAGAAGCATTGTGTGTATAGTATAAGTAGTGAATTCTGTCAAGCCGGGAGGGCTTTTCTTAGATTACCTTCTTTCCCTGTGTACACTATCAAGTGAGAAGGGAGGCAGGCAGATGGACCAGTATCTCGCTGGGAAGTCAAAAGGATTTGTATACTTCACTACAGCTCCTCTTTTAACCAGTATGGATTCACCAGATCCAATTTCAATTTTTTCTCCATCAATAATAATCAATAGTTTTCCTTTCTCCATTAGAATAAACTCATCAAATTCCGGATTTTGAAACGGTTCAGTCCATCGCGGAGGCATTTCATTTCTGGAGATGCTGCAATATTTGTATTTATTACTGGCGTTTCCGAAATGTTCTTCAATCAGCTTCAGATCATCGGTGGGAACCACAAAAGGATCATCTTCTTTGATGTAGTTTTTCATCCGCTATAAATTTTTCACCTAAATTACAAATACAAGATATTTATTCAATCATTTAACAAATTTAACTTGGATAAAACATCCCATATTACAATTCCTATACTAACAGATATATTTAATGAATGTTTTGTGCCATACTGGGGTATTTCAATCACCTTGTCTGCTGTTTTGATGATTTCATCGCCAATACCTGAAATTTCATTACCAAAAACCAGCGCCAGTTTTTTTTGTTCAGGAGTAAATTTCTGAAGTTGTATCCCCTGATCAACCTGTTCAATGGCCACAATGGTATAACCAATTTGTTTTAAATGACTAATAATTTCCAGGGAGTTTTCAAAATATTCCCATGAGACAGAATCGGTTGCACCCAGGGCAGTTTTATTAATTTCCCTGTGAGGAGGTCTGCCAGTAATTCCACATAAATATATTTTTTTTATCAGAAAAGCATCGGCGGTTCTGAAAGCTGAACCCACATTATTCATACTTCTGATATTATCTAATACCAGTACCATTGGTACTTTTTTTGCTTTTCTGAATTCATCCAGCGATAACCGGTTCAACTCTTCATTTTTCAACTTTCTCATGATACAAAGTTACAGGTGGGAGATCATTCATGGAAATTTAATAAATTGAAAAATTCCATAACCAATTCGTATAACATAGTCATATATTTCTCCTAATTTTACTGTTAATCTATGACAAAAGGGAAAACAGCAACCGGTAACAAGGAGACTCCATTGATGAAGCAGTATAATCACATCAAGGCCAAATATCCCGGGGCTTTGCTGTTATTCAGAGTTGGAGATTTCTATGAGACTTTTGGAGAAGATGCCATCAAAGCCAGCAAAGTACTGGATATCGTTCTCACGAAAAGATCGAATGGTGCAGCATCACATATTGAACTGGCAGGATTCCCTCATCATGCACTTGATTCATATCTGCCAAAACTAGTTAAAGCTGGTTTCCGTGTTGCTATTTGTGATCAGCTGGAAGATCCTAAAATGGTGAAGGGTATTGTCAAACGGGGTGTTACAGAATTAGTTACGCCCGGTGTTTCACTGAATGACAATGTTCTGGACCGCAGGGCAAGCAATTATCTGGCATCAATATATTTTAATAAAGAAAAAATAGGTGTCGCCTTCCTTGATATATCAACTGGGGAATTTCTGACATCTACAGGTAACATTTCATATATAGAAAATCTTATTCAAAGTTTAAATCCCTCAGAAATAATTTATGCCAAACCTCAAAGGGAAGTTTTTAAGGAAAAATTCGGTGAAAAAACCACTCAATATGCGATGGAGGACTGGGTTTATACCTTCGAATATTCCTTTGAAAAACTTACAAACCATTTCAAAACCACCTCTCTAAAAGGATTTGGTATCGAAAATCTGACAGAAGGCATCATCGCTGCCGGAGCTGCATTACATTATCTTGATGAAACCGAACATAAAAACATCGAACATATTTCATCTTTATCTCGAATTGATGGAGATAAATATGTATGGCTCGATAAATTTACGATTCGTAATCTGGAACTGGTGCAATCACAACGGGAAGATGGAGTTCCTTTAATCGAGATTCTTGATAATACAGTTACACCCATGGGGGCAAGAACACTGAAAAAATGGATGTTACTACCTTTGAAGGACATAAATAAAATTGAAGAACGGCTGGGTATTGTTGAATCTTTATCAAAATATGAAGAGATACATGAAGAAATATTGAAATATCTCAAGGCGATTGGAGATCTTGAAAGATTAATTTCTAAGGTAGCAGCCAAGCGGATCAGTCCACGTGAGCTATTACAACTAAAAAAAGCTCTTCAAAACACGAAACCCATAAAGAATATTCTTCAGAGTTCTAATATAGACCATCTGAAAGTAATATCTGAGCATATTTTTCCCTGTGATGATTTGTTGGATCTTATCGATCAGACTATAAAGGAGGAAGTGCCCCTTCTCACAAATCAGGGTGGTATCATCAGAGAGGGTATAAATGACGAATTGGATGAATTAAGAACGATAGCCTATTCAGGAAAGGATTACCTCGTGCAGATTCAAAAACGGGAAATTGAAAATACCGGTATAAGTTCCTTGAAAATTGCCTATAATAAAGTGTTTGGGTATTATCTGGAGGTAACCCATGTACATAGAGACAAGGTACCCTCTTCATGGATCAGAAAACAAACCCTTGTAAATGCTGAACGGTATATTACCGAGGAACTCAAAACTTATGAGGAAAAAATACTGCATGCTGAAGAAAAGATTATTACTATTGAACAAAAACTATTTTTTGATCTTGTTTCTGAAACTGCTCAGTATGTAAACCCAATTCAGCAGAATGCACGGATTCTTGCACGTTTGGATTGTCTGTCATCATTTGCTTTATCCGCAAGAAAATACAATTATACAAAACCAGCGGTTAATGATTCAACCAACCTGATCATCAAGGATGGACGTCATCCGGTTATCGAACAACAATTACCATTAGGAGAACCTTTTATTCCAAATGATATTTACCTTAATAATGATACTCACCAGATATTGATCATTACGGGTCCAAACATGGCTGGGAAGTCTGCCTTACTACGACAGGTAGCATTGATTGTATTGATGGCACAAATGGGCTCTTTCGTTCCTGCCTCCAGTGCAGAGATTGGAATAATTGATAAAATATTCACACGCGTAGGAGCTTCGGATAACCTGTCCCGTGGAGAATCAACATTCATGGTAGAAATGACAGAAACAGCAAGTATATTAAATAATCTGAATAATCGAAGTCTTGTGTTGATGGATGAAATCGGTCGTGGAACCAGTACATATGATGGTGTGTCTATCGCCTGGTCGATCGTTGAATATTTACAGAAACATCCGAAATATAGAGTAAAGACTCTATTTGCGACGCATTATCACGAATTGAATCAGTTAATGGATGATTTTCCTGGAATCAAAAACTTCAATGTATCTGTTAAAGAGGTTGGCAATAAAATATTATTCCTAAGGAAACTAAAAGAAGGCGGCAGCGAACATTCTTTTGGAATTCATGTTGCTCAGATGGCGGGCATGCCTAACCCGATAGTCATCAGGGCGAATGAAATATTACACCACCTGGAAAAGGAAAAATTGAGGGAAAACCGTAAAAAAAAGATCGATTCAATACCAAAGAACAATTATCAATTGAGCTTATTTGAAGCTGATCCCAAGTTTGAAGAGATCAAAAGCATCCTTGATCAATTGGATATTAATACAATATCACCAGTAGAAGCCTTGCTTAAATTAAATGAAATAAAAATTATTCTTAAGGGGCAATCATAAATTATTTTTTATGACCAGAAAAATCATTTTTCTATATGTTTTAATTGCCCTGTATTATTGGCCTGCACAAACGCAACCATTGGCCGAACAGTTCTATAATCAGGGAATGAACCTGATGGCCTTTGGTGATATAACCTGTGCAGAAGTAAACTTTTCAAAAGCATTGGAATATAATGAAAATTTCGCGGAAGCTTATATACAAAGAGGTCTCGTGCGTTGGTATTTGAATAAATTTGGTGATGCCATGCGAGATTATAACCGGGCCTTCGAATTAAAACCGGAATTAATAAAGGCAAAAAGAAATATACGGGATATTTTCAGATCATTATTGAAGATTACGAAGATATAATCGACGATTTTGATTATACCATCACTGTTGATACTAATGAGTATAAAGCCTATAATGGCAAAGAATATGTAGATCTTGTAACAGGTAAAGCAGATAAGGTGGAAGAAGAATATAACCAATTGATAAGAAGTAATCCGGATGATTTTTCCCTACTCACTATTCGAGGCCTTGCACAATTTTATCTGAACGATTTTCAGGGAGCCATTGAGGACTGTTCAAGAGCAATAAATATAGCTCCAGACCAACCGTGGGCCTATTTTATCAGAGGGAATGCTAATGTCAACTTAGGTTTTTATAATCAAGGTCTGGAAGATTACAATATGGCACTTTCAATAGATGATTCCCTTGATAAATCATACTTTAACCGTGGGATTTTAAAATTCCTGATGGGTAATCCTATGGAGGGATGTAATGATCTTTGGAGTAGCCGTGATCTGGGTTATGATGAAGCTATTGACAAAACGGATAAATTCTGCCAGTAATCCTATAGACTTTTACGCCTTATCAGCATATAGGTTAAAAGGAAAATGATCAATATCCATCCAATTGTAGCTAAGGTACTATCTAAAGGAACGCTTTCATTTACTGGGAATCCGAAATATTTGGGGAAAGGAAAAACATTGAGGTTATCCATGGCCTTTACTGGAAAATATTGATCGATATTATCCGGTATCTGCCACCTGATGATGGGTTCTATCAGTAGTGGATAGATCAGCAACATAAATATTGTAATTCCGGTTTTTTGTAACCAGGTGCTTAAAAATATTGCCAGCATCATATAAAACATTATTTCAAGAAAGTATGCACCCAGGAAGGATATTTTGACAAAAAAATCCTGGTTCATCACCGCGTCATTTTTAAATAATCCAACAAATATCCCAAGATCGAATAGAATGAAAACCGAAAAAAGGCTAATGATCAAAGCGACAAGAAATTTGCTGAACAAAAATTCCAGCCTGGTTAATCCACTGGTTAGATTTAAACGGATTGTATTGTATTGAAATTCATTTGTCACTGCGATCACCATATAAATGCCAAGCAAGATCTTAAAAAAACCTGCCAGATAAGTGATATTTTGCCAGATATCAGGGAATTTAAAAACAGGAACCAGGCTTATATCGATATTTTGAAATTCATTGGAAGAAAAATTAAAAGAACCTGATAAATTATTAATATTCAAGAGAAATGAAATAAGGAAGAAATAGTGTAGCCCCAATATTACCCAGAAAGCAGGATAGCTGATATTTTTTCTAAACTCAATTTGTAATAACCTGTTCATTGGGATTTTTTTAAGAGTTCAAGGAATTTTTTCTCCAGACTCCCAGTTCTGACAGCCAGATGGGTTGGGTATATTCCTTTCTGGATCAGGTATTTCTGTAAATCTTTTTTTGTTGGACCTGCGGATAATCGCAGTATAAATTTATCTGATTCCCGGCTGATTTCTGCAATCCCTTTGAATTCTTTAAGCAATTGATGCAGCGTTTCCATATCTTCTGCAGCTAATTCAATATATTCTTCCGATTCAAGAATATCTTTCACGGTGCCATCAAAGATTTTTTTTCCCTTATCAAGAACTGCCACATGCGAACAGGTCCTCTGCACCTCATCCAATAAATGACTGGCCAGTATGATGGTAGTTCCTCTGGAAGCAATTTCAATGATGAGGTTCCTTATATCAGCAATACCCTGTGGATCCATGCCATTTGTTGGTTCATCTAATACAAGGACTTCAGGATCACCTATCATTGCTGCAGCGAGAGCAAGACGCTGTTTCATGCCAAGTGAATAATTTTTATAAGAATGATTTCTGCGTTCATATAAACCCACTTTTGTAATCACATTTTCTATTTCTTTACTGCCTTTTTTCTTAATATCAGTAATGATTTTCAGATTTTGAACCGCGGATAAATAGGGATAAAAAGTAGGAGTTTCGATAATACTTCCAACTTTATTCATGGCAAGATTTACAGGTAAATGATCAAACCAGCTAAACCTGCCCTTTGATGGGATAATAATACCCAGAATCATGCCTAGTGTAGTGGTTTTTCCACTACCATTAGGGCCAAGAATACCATAAACTTGTCCCCCGGATATGGTCAGTTTCAGATCCTGTACAGCTTTTACAGAACCATAATGCTTTGTAAGTCCGGAAATGCTTAAAACAGAATCCACAACCAGAAGTTAAATTTGGTGTAATAAATAATTGTTTTATACCACAACATTAAAATTAGCTTAATTTTACTGTTTGAGGGACAAACAAGAAAAAAAATATTTTATATTCGCAAATAAACCAATAATCATATGTTAAGTGCACCTATTGCTGAAGGAGCTAATTTATTCATCTGGATCGTTTGTATTATCGGTGGATTTGTTGCTGGTCTGATAGCCATTGATACATATAAACCCAAGAAAAAAAAACAGGATAAAACCGAATAAAATCCTGAAAAAGACATCCAGCTTTTTTTATACTGAATTCTTAGTTTTTATTTATTTCATATGAAAACTTTCGTTTTCAATGAAAATCACTATTTTTAGAAAAATCAAGATTCACCATTTTTTAACACATTTACGTTTTTAATCGAAGCTACATGAATGTCAGGATGAAATTTTTGGGAGGTGATAAAACTGTAACAGGTTCCAGGCACCTGCTTGAAGTTGACAATTTTAAAGTTCTTATTGATTGTGGATTGTTTCAGGGGTTAAAAGAACTCCGATTAAAAAACTGGGAAGAGTTTCCCATTTCTGTTGAAGAGATTGATGCTGTTATCATAACGCACGCTCATATTGATCATACAGGTTATCTTCCTAAATTGGTTCGTGAGGGTTACACTGGACCAATCTATTGCACCAAACCCACGGAAGATCTTTTACAGATTATGCTAATGGACTCAGCCAAGTTACAGGAAGAAGAAGCAGCTTTTGCCCGTAAAAAAGGATATTCCAAACATGAAAATCCACAGCCGTTGTATAACACACGAGATGTGGACAATGTAATGCCCCTTTTACAATCATTTGATTTTCGTGAAAGGATCCCGCTGAATGGAAAAATGACATTTCAATTCCATAATGCAAGTCATATACTGGGAGCTTCTATGATCGAGGTCGTTTTAAATGGTGATCATCAGGATAAGAGAATCTTGTTCTCAGGCGATATTGGAAGGAATGAAGACATTTTGTTATACCCGCCATCGGAATTTCATAGTGCGGATATCCTCATAATGGAATCGACATATGGTGACCGGGATAATCCACAAGGTGACCATCTGGAACAACTTGCCGAAGTAATTAATCGTGCCCTGAATCGTGGAGGATGTTTGCTGATCCCGGCTTTTGCAGTAGGCCGGACACAAACGATTTTGTATTATTTGAAATTGCTTTCCGAATCTAAGAGAATCCCGCATATCCCTGTTTATTTTGATAGTCCTATGGCTTTCAGTGTTACAGAAATTTATCTTAAATACCATGACTATCATAAACTGGATGAATCAAATCTACATTTTAATAATGGATCAGCTTTCGATTTTAAAAATCTACATTATAAAAGATCACAGGAAGAATCGATAGGTATCAATGATATTTATACCAATGCCATCATTATTTCCTCAAGTGGAATGTGTACGGGAGGCAGAATCATGCATCATCTTTTTCACAGGTTACAACGACCCAATGACACCATTCTATTCATAGGATATCAGGCAGAAGGAACCCGGGGTAGAAGGATTCTGAATGGAGAAGAAAGTATAAAAGTTTTCGGGTTGGAGATACCTGTAAAATGTCATGTGGAAAAATTGGAAGGATTCTCGGCACATGCTGATAAAACAGAAATGGTCGAGTGGTTGGAAAAATTCATGGACTCTCCTAAAAATGTATTCATTGTTCACGGGGAAGAAAAAAGTGCCGTTAATTTCGGAAATCTTATCAGTGAAAAGTTTGCGTGGAATGTACAGATACCCTCATATATGGATTCATTTGAATTATTCAGAGGAATATAAATAAAAATACAATATGAGCACACTTGATCTGGTGATCATCACGGTTGCCTCTGTTTCCATACTTCTCCTGCTGGTTTTAAAGTTTAAGATTCATGCCTTTATTTCTTTAATACTTATCAGTATTCTGGTAGGGCTATTCACAGGGATGCACTTTGAAGAAGTACTGGTAAGTATTCAGGAAGGTATGGCAGGTGTATTGGGCTACATTGCGGTAGTAGTTGGTATTGGGGCCATTTTCGGGGAGATTCTCCAGGATACAGGAGGTGTGGAATCCCTGGCCAAATCTATGCTTGATAAATTTGGTGAGAAAAAATCTTCCTGGGCGCTTATGACATCCGGATTTCTAATTGCAATTCCAGTCTTTTTTGAAGTTGGTTTTATTATCCTGGTCCCAATGGCATTTGCCCTGGCCCGGAAAACTGGTAAATCAGTTTTATTTTATGCCATACCAATGATGGCCGGACTTGCTGTAACACATGCATTTATACCTCCCACCCCAGGTCCTATTGCCGTGGCGGAAATTATTGATGTCCCACTTGGTTGGATCATCATTTTTGGTTTTATCATCGGGTTCCCAACAGCAATCGTAGCAGGGCCCTGGTTTGGGAAATACATTTCAAAAAAAATATTTCTGAAACCACCTGAAATAGATCCTGATCTGAAGGATATCACTACTGAACAAAGAGAAGATCTCCCTTCTTATCAATGGGTGATTTTTTTAATAGCTCTTCCGTTATTCCTTATTTTTCTGAGAACAATTATTGAACTTGGATACAAGGAACAATGGATGCCTGAAAACATTTTCTGGGATTCTCTGAGATTCCTTGGTCATCCTTTCATTGCATTACTTCTTGCGACACTGTTAGCAGGATATATGATGGGTATCCGCCGGGGCTATTCTTCCGAGCAGATCATGAGGGTGGCAAATGCCGCATTATCACCAGCAGGATTGATCATACTTGTAACAGGTGCAGGTGGTGTTTTTAAACAAATCCTGGTGGATAGTGGTGTAGGCGAATCCCTGGCTATGATTCTGACAAAATACAGCATATCTCCCGTCATCCTGGCCTATATCATTGCTATTGTAGTAAGAGTAACCCAGGGATCTGCTACCGTTGCTATGATTACCGCGGCAGGTATGATTGCACCTGTGATAGAAGTGATCGGATTTACTGATATGGAGAAGTCACTCATAGTTATTGCTATCGCCTCAGGATCTACAATGTTATCTCATGTAAATGACAGCGGATTCTGGCTGATTGCAAAATATTTAAATATGTCCGAAAAACAGACTTTAAAATCATGGACCTTGATGGAATCCTTGATATCAGTCTTTTCGTTTGTCATCGTCCTCATTCTCGCATGGATATTCGGATGATTAAGTACCTTTTTCTTTTCTGATTTTAAGCATATTGATTGCTTCCTGCAGCCTTTTCAATTTGATCACTGAAACATTTCGGTCATTCCTTTTTATACTGTCATAAAACTTATAAATAGAAATGGAAGTGACCAGGCTTTCAGGAATAATCAGAAAAATGGTATCTACATCAGTTTTATCAGAGAATTCCCTGTTGAATTTTTCTTCAAGCCACACATGATGTTTTTCGGGAAGCAATGAAATGGCTCCGAAAGCATCAATAATCAGGTTCTTTATCTTTTTCTGAACACAGAAATCCATCATAAAATATAGCATGGATTTAAATTCAACGAAGGGGCAATTTGCAATACGCCAGTCTTCCCGAATAGCCTTATACTCGTCAATCCAATATAAGCTACAGAATTCTGACTGGTATATCTGCTCTTCCATGATCAGTCTGATTTTTCATACTGAATAAACGGAAAATTTTCTAATTATTAAAATTATACGCGTATATAAACTGTCGGTTTATTATTTTATTTGAATGGTATTAAGAATAATCTTAACCCCGATTATTCATAAATTATTTATAAATTGGAAATCTATCAGTTTATAAAAAATAATAATTTAGCTTTTCGTAAACTTTTAATGACTATGAGAATTGTTTTTAATATAGAATATTTTACTGAGTTTGGTCAGAATATTTATGTCATTGGAAATATTCCCGAATTGGGATCCTGGGATGAAACACGGGCAACAAGAATGCATTTTGTCGATCATGGCCGATGGAAATTTGAATTATATATCGATGATGAGAAAATAAAACAGATTAATTACAAATATATATTAAAGGATGATCGAAATCATTTGGTATTTTATGAATGGGGAAAAAACAGAAGGTTGTCGATAGGTAATGTTGGATTTTTATCAGTACATATTGAGGATCACTGGAGGTCATATACGAATGAGGAAAATCCATTATATTCTTCGGCTTTTACAGGAAATCTCTGGAGAAGATCACCAAAGAATAAACCTGAACTTTCCGAAAAACATTTTAATCATCGATTTCAGTTATATGGGCCAAGGATCGATGAAGATCATTACTTCTGCATTATTGGAAACGAAGATGGACTTGGACATTGGAACCCCGATAATGCCATCATTATGGATGACAGTAATTATCCGTTATGGAATGCAGATGTGTTCTTAGAGGGAATTGAAAAACCCATCAGTTACAAATACGGTATATTTGATGCGAAAAAGAAAAAACTCATTGGATGGGAAAGCGGTGAAAATAGAACGCTTGATCATGATATATCAGTGATCGATAATAGTCTTGTAGTACGCACGGATCAATATTACCGTTACCCTGATGATAACTGGAAAGGAGCAGGAGTAGCCATACCCGTATTTTCATTGCGAACTAATAATTCATTTGGTGTGGGTGAATTTTCTGACTTGAAGGTTTTGGTAGACTGGGCTGTAAAAACCCATTTAAAGATCATTCAAATTTTACCTATCAACGATACCGTGGCCACCCATACGTGGACAGATTCTTATCCCTATGCAGCCATCTCTGTTTTTGCCTTACATCCGATTTATTTGAATTTACCTGAAATGGGAACTCTTATTGATAAAAAGGAGATGGAAGAGTTCATCAAGGAAGGGAAGAAGCTGAACAAAGATAGTGATCTGAATTATGAAACTGTCATGAATCTGAAATCTAAGTTTTATAAAAAATTATATGATCAGGACAGGAATCAATTTTTAAAAGATCGTGAATTTAAAGCTTTTTTTAAAGACAATCAGGAATGGCTTGAAGAATATGCGGCTTTTTCTTATCTCAGGGATAAATTTAAAACAGTTGATTTTACACAGTGGGGCGAATTTGCTGTTTATCATAAGACTGAAATAAATAAACTGGTAAGTCCAACGAATAAAATATATGATGATATAGCTGTCCATTACTTTATCCAATTTCATCTTCATAAACAATTAAGCGATGTAGTTGAATATGCCAGAGAAAATGGTGTTATACTGAAAGGGGATCTGCCAATTGGGATTTACAGAAATAGTGTTGATGCATGGGTATCCCCAGAACTTTATCATATGGATAAACAGGCGGGGGCTCCTCCGGATGCGTATTCTATCTCAGGACAGAACTGGCGTTTCCCAACATATAACTGGGAAGTAATGGCCAAAGATCACTATGCCTGGTGGAGGAAACGACTCACCCAGATGGCTAAATATTTTGATGCATACCGGATCGATCATATCCTTGGCTTTTTCAGGATATGGGAAATACAGTGGGAATCATTGGAAGGATTAATGGGCGTCTTCAATCCAGCCATACCTATGTATAAACACGAAATAGAAAACCGTGGTATTTATTTTAATTTTGATCGATTTTGCAAGCCATATATCAGGGATTATATGCTGCACGAGCTTTTTGGAGAATGGAAGAAAGAAGTAGCAGAAAAGTTCCTGGATAATACACATCATGATTTTTATCGAATGAAACCGGAATTTGACAATCAGAGAAAGGTATTGATGTATTTTGATAAGAAAAAGGCCAAAAGTGAAAGAGAATCTGCTAAAAATGATAAAGTCAAATATGGCCTTTATACACTTATTGGAAATATCCTGTTCTTTGAAGAACCAGGTTCCAATAAGGAAGCATTTCATCCGAAAATCGCTTTTCATCAGACCTATTCCTATCGCGAGCTCGATGATTATACCAAGAATATCCTGAATGAAATATATACGCATTATTTTTATTACCGTCAGGAAAATTTCTGGCGTGATCAGGCCCTTATAAAACTACCAGCCATTACAAAGGCTTCAAATATGCTTGTATGCGGGGAAGATCTCGGTATGGTACCTGATTGTGTGCCTGGTGTGATGTATGAATTGGGAATACTACGGTTGTATATACAGCGTATGCCTAAGGAATCTGACCGTGAATTTGGCCATCCGGCAGATGCTCCGTATTTATCCGTCGCCAGTCCGTCATGTCATGATATGTCCACAGTCAGGGGATGGTGGGAAGCTGACAGGGAACGATCGCAACGGTTTTATAATCAGATCCTGGGTCATTCCGGAGATATACCCTATTATTGCGAACCCTGGATCAGCGAAGAGGTGATTATCCAACATCTCTATTCACCTGCCATGTGGGCTATATTCCCTATCCAGGACTTAGTGGCGCTGGAAACGAAGTTAAGGAGATTGGATCCCAAAGAAGAGCAGATCAATGATCCTAGCAATCCGAATAACCTTTGGGAATACCGCTTTCATCTAAACCTTGAAGATCTTTTGAAAGAGGAAAACTTTAATAAGCGTTTGGCTGATCTGGTGAATATGTCCGGAAGAAACAACTCCTTTTAGGACAAGACATACCAACTAATTTAAACGATAAAACAATTCACTAATTAACCGGCATCGCTTTTTCTTCCTGCCGGGATCCTTGATTTTGGTAATACTACCTCATGAGGGGAAATAATCGCACCTTCACCAATTTCAACGTCTCCCATCACGGTTGCTTTTATTCCGATCGTTACGCCTTTGCGGATCTTAACAGGTTCTACGATCAAGTATCCCTGCGAAGCATAATGGGCGATAATGGTGGCCGAACCACCTATGGTAACTTTATCCTCTAATTCGATGAGTCCCGGATCCGAAATATTGGTCGTGTTAATATGTGCTCCTTTCCCAATTTTCATTCCCATCATTTTGTAAAAAAGGATGTTTAGTGGTGTAGGTGTTAAAAATTCCAGGAAAGTATAACGGACAACATATGTAAAGGCATTATGGATAAACCAGGGTACGGAAGTAAGGGAATAATAAGCTCCCCGGAAAGGCTTTACTCTAAACGGCATAATAAAATTAAAAAGTGGAATTACAAATATCAATGTTAACCCATAAAGGAAATATCCGGTAACAATTCCAAAACCCTGACTTATATAATGCAATACCGGGGTCCAAACTAGGGTTTTTTCGGCAATCCACAGATATAAATAAATACCGGGAGAAGCTGAGATTCCCATAGCCAGCAGGCAGACCAGATATAAAGGTGCTAAAGCGATCAGATAACTGGTAATTCGGAACCTGCGAAAAAAAGATTCAAAAAAACCGGCAATCCCTTTCAATTCTGAAGTGGTGGAATCCACATCGACTCTTTCTTTTTTTTCTGGATTATCAGACATTTTAATAATGGAATATTACAGTTTATTTAAAATGTTATCCCTTGATTAGTTGGATTTATTGCCAATATATTAATTATGGTCAAATTAAAAAATATTATCCATTTCCGCCCTTCGGATTACTTTCTATTTTTAGTTAACTGTTTATGAGTAAATATTTTATTTAAACATGAATTATGTGTAAATTGTCTTTTATAAAAACATCTAGGATAAAGAAGGTTTAAATGACTATCCTGCAAAACTTAATTGGGCCAAGATCAAAATATATAAAAGGTATTCCATACACCTATGAAGCCAGAGTGGATGAGTTGAGAGGTCAGGGAGAAGAACCCTTATATTCCTATTATTATGCTGACACAATTTGCGGTTTACTTGAATACCTGAAAAAAAACGAAATTGAACCGGAAGAAGCGGAACTTTTTGAAGTCTATCAGAATAGGGATTCCAGGATCAGGAATAAATTCTGTTTAAGTAAAAAACATCAATGGCTAGCAAGGCCACAAATCTGTCATTCGATGCATGACAATTATATCGGACATATCGATGAAGATCATTGTGCATACAGAGACCGGGATCGTAGGGGAAGCGGGCCTTATTGATATAAGAAACAGGATTTGGATGTGATTCCACATATTCTGAAGAGTGATATAGCCTGAATCAAAAATGTACATTTTCCTACACAATTGTCGGATATCACGACATTGTAAAATACCGTAAAATATCTAATTGGCTGAAAATCAGGGAAAAATAACTTCTGCACTATTTTTGTGATCCTGATTCCAAAAGCATACTTCTGAAATTTTTTAGCGAAAGATGATTTTGCGTCATTTAAAAACTACATACAGGAGTTTACGAAGAAATAAGATCGTAACTCTGATTAATGTTTTTGGCATGTCGATTGGCCTTGCAGCTTTTATCCTTATCTTCAATTGGGCTTTTTATGAGTATTCATTTGATAGTATGCATGAAAAAGGTAACAGGATATTTCGGGTGATTGAAAAGCAATTCTTTAATGGACAGGATGAAAAATTTCTATCATCGATGCCCGAATGGTTATCGGGAACTTTTGAAGAAGAAGTTCATGGTATACAAGCTTCTACGGCATTACTAAATGTTGGTAATATCTGGTTTAAACAGGGTGAACATTACTTGGAGGTACAAAATGTCACATATACTAATAATAATTTTTTCAACATTTTTACCATTAAGTTTTTATCGGGTTCTCCTGATAATGCTTTGAGCAACCCTTACAGTTTGGTTCTGACACAATCCATGGCAAAAAAACTTTTTAACCAGGAATCCGCATTAGGAAAAACAATAATTTACCAGGATAGTATGGAATACCTCGTCACTGGAATTATTGAGGATATTCCGGATAATTCACATTTTCAATTTGATATACTGGTTTCAATGGAAGAAAGAAAACCTTATTGGGATCGAAATGATTATAATCATACAACCAGTATATATGTATTACTGGATAAAAATACGGATCCCCAGCATTTATGGAGCCCACTTCAAAAAGTGAAGGATAAGCATATGCAGCATAATGCCGAATTTATTGAGTTTTATATTCAACCACTAAAAGATATCCATTTACGCTCGAATCACACCATTTGGGGTCAGAATTGGAAAAAATCTGATATAAGAGTTGTTCATGCTTTTGTACTGGTTGGTATGCTTGTAATTATCATATCTTCCATTAATTTTATTAACCTGTCCACAGCCTCCTATACAAAAAGATATAAGGAATTCGGTTTGAAAAAAATAGTTGGCGCCAACAGAACTAATCTGATACTGCAGTTTCTTTCCGAATCATTTCTGTTGATTTTTATCTCTTTCTGGTTATCCTTGATAATCATCGAAATTGTCAAACCCATTCTCATACTAAATCAATTACTTGGTCAATCCATTGATCATTATTTAGATTTCAGATTTTTGCCTTTTCTTTTTTTATTGATCTGTCTAATTACTTTAATATCCGGAACTTATCCGGCCCTTATACTTTCATCTGCAAAACCTGTTGACCTTTTTAAAAGGAACTTTGGGCATAAGATAAAAGGATTTAACACAAGAAGAATCCTAATGATAGTTCAATTAGCTATTACTAGCATCTTGATCATTTGTGTGCTTATCATTAATCGGCAATTGAAGTATATTCTGCGCAAAGATCTTGGATTTAGTAAGGAAGAGATTTTGCTCGTCCGATCTGCAGATGCTTTTCGTGAAAATTATGAAAGTATAAAAAAAGAACTTGGGTCAGAAAGCTCAATACTGGATATAACATCCTCAAATGTATCCCTGGGGTCGTCTATGTGGAGAAACAGTATTCATTTCGAAGGAGAGAGTGAAAACAGTTTTTGGGTAGTACCTTATATGATGGTAGATTTTAATTTTATTGATTTCTATAATATGAAAATGACTAAAGGCCGTGTATTTTCTGATGATCAGGCCTTAGACAAGATGTACAGCGCCTTTATCATAAATGAATCACTTGCTAAAAAATTAGAATTTGAAGATCCAATAGGTGTAAAATTTAAAACCGGGGCTTCCAGTTGGGGAGAAATAATTGGAGTGGTTCAGGATTTTAATTATCGTACACTTCATCATGCGATTGAACCATTGGCCATCCAATTGGGGAGTGATTATCGAAACGTGATTTCTTTGAAAGTAAATACGAAAAACCTGAGTCAGGTATTAACCCAACTTGAAAAAGTATGGAAAAGATATCAACCAGACCAGCCCTTTCAATTTTCTTTTATGGATGAGGAGTTTAACAGATACTATTTTAATGAAAAAAGAACCATTAAGGTGGTATTAATTTTTTCGATTATCTCTATTATACTATCAAGTGTCGGCTTATTGGGATTGATCATGTTTGTAACTGAGAGTAAAATTAAAGATATTGGCATACGAAAGGTAAATGGCGCTTCGGTTAGCAATATATTAACTTTACTATCGAGAGATCTTTTAACTAATGTGTCTTTGGCCTTCATCGTATCTATTCCATTAGGATGGTATGCTTCAACTAAATGGCTGGAGAATTTTGCTTACAAAACCATGATTCCCTGGTGGGTGTTTGGTATAGTCGGGATCTTCATTATGTTGATCGTCTGGCTGACAGTCAGCTATTTTGCTTTAAGAGCTGCTCGAAAAAATCCTGTTGAAGCTTTGCGTTACGAATAGGAATGCAAGGCGGGGATCCCTGATCAAAGGTCGGGATCGAGGCACAAAGATTTGAATAATACACTTTTATTAAAATCACACCAACCACAGGTGCCTATTCATTTTCTTACTCATATTTTAGGCAATAAATCGAGAATAAATAAATCAATTCAATCCCTAAGGGGTTACATCTGGATGATCAGTCATATTTATACCATATGAACCAGTTTTTACCCACAAATAGGAATTTTTAAAATTTTCTAATCCATATAAAATTAATTTATGCTATGAAAAAATCAATCTATTTGTTTATGGGTATTTTTATGATGACCAGCATTTCATTCGGCCAGAATAAAAAAGTAGCTGTCGTTACTTTTTATGTTGACAAGTATATCGACGCTTCAAAAATAGTCAAGGAAGCAAGGGATCAAAGTCAGGAACAGACCATGCGTGATGATCCGAATTTCGATCTGAGACCATTACTGAATGACTTTTATGAAACTTTCAGGAAAAAATATGCCAAAGAATTTCCCTTTGAAATTGTGGATGAAAGGATAGTGATTGGTAATGAACGGTACCAGGCTTATAATGGACTCGATGGTATCGAGGACCAGGATTCCATTGATAGCTATAATGAAACTATTCATGACCGTTTTATATCAATCGATGGTTATCAGGTGTTATTGACGGGTGGAAACTTGTTACGTTCATGGAGGACTGAAGCACATATGATGGATATTTTCGAAGATGTGGATGGTGTGATGTTTGTATCAATGTCATATGGATACGAGCCAAAGATCAATATCGGAGGTATGGGAAATGCAGGTATACGAGCTTACATGCATATGGATCTTTTCAATAAGGAAGCCAAGAAAGTATTTAAGTTAGATGAATATGCTACCTCTAAGAAAGGGGTCCCGATGATTAATGGAGTACCAATCATGAGTACAAACAAGGTGTTACCCTTATGTCAGAATGCTACTGAAGAGTTGCTGGAGGATATGAATAAAAATTTGCCCAAACTGATAAAGAAGGTCGATAAAAAATTATAGACTAGTTTAAATTTCCTGTTAAGTTTAAATTCAATTGATAAATTTTATTTAATGATCAGGTGGTTATAAGATCGCCTGATCATTTTTTTGGGAAGACATCCAAAATCTGCAAATATTTTTATGATTTTAATACAGAATTTCCAGTTTATCAGTAAAAATCAGGAATTATATTTCTTATTCATGTAATCGAAAGATCTCCAGATCAATTCTCTTAATACTTCCATATCTACATCTGTCAATTTATTGATGTACAGGCAGGATTTTCCTGTTTTATATTTCCCAAGCTTCTCCATAAGTTCATTGTATTTTTCAAATCCTGGCATAATGTATATCGTCAGGTTCTGTTTCCGTGGGGAGAATCCGGTAATAAAAAAATCTCCCTCCCTGCCACTGTCGTATTTATAATGGTATTTACCGAATCCAATGAGGCTGGTACCCCACATTTCAGGTTCCAGACCAGTAGTTTTTTTCATTAATTCCAATACCAAATAAGCGTCTTTACGTTTTTGTTCCTCCGGTACGCTGTTAAGAAAATCCTTAACGCTGCTGTCATTCCGCTTTGTTTTGTTTTCTGCCATGATGTAAAATTTGAATTAATAAAAACCGATAAGAAATGAAATTAATAAATTCATAATTTTTAATTCATAATTTTTAATTATTATTTCATAATTCCATTTCAATCTTTTCAATTATGAAGTATATAAAACATATTTTTGTAGGCCAATTATTGGTGTTCCTGTTTTTCTTTCAGGTTAATGCCCAACCCGAAATAGGCATTTTAGTTGGATTAAGTAATAATAAGCTAACCGGAGATCCTCCACCCACAGGAGCCTTTCAATATAAGATGGGGTTTCAAGCGGCAGTTCATATTGATTTCGAATTATCGGACTATGTCAGATTAAGTTTTCAGCCGGGAATAAGATCCGGAGGGGCCAAAGTAGCATTCAAGGATCCCGACCTCGAAGAATTTAAGGATAGTCTGAAGGTTAATGTTGCTTTAATCAGTATCCCATTATTGGTAAAAATAACATCATTAAGTGAAAAAGTGTATTTTACAGGAGGTATAGCATTAGAATTACCATCAAAAGTGCAGGTTGATAATGGACAGGATAAGTTAGACATTTCAGATGAATTGAAAAAATATAACATCACAGCTGATTTTGGCCTGGGATTTAAAATACCAATTAAATCCACAACCGGTTATATAGAACTGCGATACATTCAAGGTTTGGTTAACATTTCAGAAAATCTTGATGAAGATTTGGCGTATTTACCCAGAACAAAAAGTACAGCCATCCAACTCTTATTCGGATGGCAGGTACCCATAAAAAAAATAAATAATTATGAAAAATAGGAAGAAAACGTTCAGGTCTAAAACATATTCATTTTGGTTACCGGTTATTATTTTATTTGCTGGGACCACCCACATTGGATTAGCACAGGAATCTGAGAGTAAAATTCCGGAGTTGAATGATCATGTTTTTACGTACATTTCAAATTTTAAATCCCCATTTACCAATACCAGTTTTACAACTAACCTGGGAATCGGTAGTGCCAGTAATCTATCTTATGAAATTGGGGATATTAATGGCCAGCCTATTGTAGGTATTAATGGAAATCTCCTATTCGCTAATCTGTCATTTGATTATCAGCAGCGTATCAGGGAATGGATTGCCCTGTATTTACATGGCGGGCTGACAGCCAGGTTGGGTACCGATGTATTCAGTCTCCTAAGTCAGGGAGTCAATACAGTTACATCTTTTGAAATAGGATGGCTCGTCAGAATCGCTGAAGGTGAAAAATATGCCCTTTCAGGAACTATCGGTTTAAGTAATCTTTCTGGCACATTCATCAATATCAGACGTTTTGTGGATGACATCGTCAATAATATCCCGAATCCCTCGATCACGAAAAGTGTACCTGTTATTTTGGGTGAAGCAGGATTACAGTTTGCTTATGGATTTACTCAGGTTACAGCATTAAGTCTGGAGGGTCAATTGGGATTAGGAGAATCCTTTGACCGGACGGATTCTGATCTGAGATATGCATTAAAAGGATCCCTGGATTTTAATTTCAAACGTAAATACAATGTGCCCTTGGGATTGATCCTGGGTTATAGTCTCGTATCCCAACCACAATTAGTATATATTAATAAAGGAACTGCACATCTTGGGACTATTAAGCTTGCATACACTGGCACAAAGGATTTTTTAATTGGTATAGAAACAACAATGATGAATATTCCATTGGAAGATGTTGATCAGAAATCCAGATTTTTGGTTAATTTATTATCAATACGGTATTATTTTAATTGATATAGAATAAAATATATTTCTATTATCTTTTACGTAAGTTATTTTTAAATGTAGATAAAACATATACAACCATGAATTTTAAAGCAAAATTATTTATCGCTGGATTGTCTCTTTTCTTTGTATGTATTTCTATTGACGTATATCCTCAATTTTATGTTGGGGCCAGTATTGGCAGTTCATTTGTTAATAAAGAATTAACGGATCTGAGTGGCAGTGATTTCAAAATCGATAAAAATTCTTTCGGGTATAAAATTTTCGCAGGTTACGGGAAAAAGTTTTTCGGGGCTGAAGGAGGATTCAGAGACCTTGGGAAGGTAAAAGATGAATCGGGGCTGGTAAACTTATCTACCAAAATAACCGGATGGGATATTGCTGCCAGGGGCAGAGTATCCTTAGGTCCTGTCCTTGCGTTCGCAAAAGCAGGCGCTTTTTTTGCTAAATCGAAAAACGCCATTGGAATAATTGAAGATACTGAAAACTCCACCAATTTTTTATGGGGTGTGGGAGCCGGATTAAAATTAGGACTGATTGGCATTCGCCTCGAATATGAATCCCTGGATCTCCGGTCCGATAGCAAACTTTCCATGCTCACCCTGGGGGGAACACTTCATTTTGGTGGGAAATAATACCATAGTTAGTGCCGGAATCTGACCTGGGGTGGTATGAAATTGTCATTCACATGCACTCCAGAACGTATACTTTATGATAGAAAGTTCATGAATTTATCAGATTATTATAATTAATCGATAAATTCAGGTACATCACGGCTACCGTGAAGAATCCTCACTATTCGAATTCTATCCTTGAGATACGATAGAAAATCATATGCGATAAATTAGGAAAGCTTCCAAAGCCATCCCTAATTTCATTTCACTTCTTTCCAAGTTTTGGATTACCAATTGATTGGTTAAACACAATTTCAAATTCCGAGACATATTTTACCGATTGTTCAAAGCCAAATTCCTTTACTGTGTAATCGAATATTTTTTCTATGTCCTGGTCTGTTTTTTCAGAAAGTTCATAAAAACGTCTGGGACTGGACATTTAATTTGTTTTTACCCTAGTTTTCGTTTTTATAATATCTTGAATATTTCGTTTACTTGCAAGTCCAGACCAGCCTTGTTCAATTTCCGTGCGAAGTTCTTCAATTATTTTATATCGATATATTTGATGTAACCTAAGAGCATCTCGTACCACTTCGCTGGCATTTTGAAAATCACCTGATTCGATTTGCGTGGTAATATATTTTTTTTGTTTATCAGTTAAACTTACGTTCATGTTATTAAGTTTAGTTCAACTCTATAAAAATAAAAAATATATCCATATTTAGCAAATATAGACATACATATTAGTTGCCTGCACTTTTTAAGAATTTTGGAATTATATTTCGAAATGTTAAAGTTATAATATGGTTTTCCGATGCAGAAAATCTGATATTTATTAAATGGCTGAATCATACGAAGGAGTGGTCAATACAGGATCAGACAGTATTGATACTGAAGAATCCTTTATAAGATACCCATGTATATAAGACAGTAAGAATTCGTAGAAGAAATAATACATAATGTTTTCTGTTTATTTATAGAATATAATTTTCTTCTAACTTTGCTTTTAAGAATTATTATCCATTGTGAAAGAATTTGTAAAGCCTGAACCTATTTTACGCTCCAAATTATTTCCTCCAAGAATCACTTCTGATTTTATTAGGCGGGAAGGATTGTACGAAAAAATGAAAAGATGTGCTGATGTTCCCCTCACGTTGGTTTCTGAACCAGCAGGCTATGGTAAAAGTTCCCTGATTTCCGATTGGTTGTTTTCCCACCAATATAAATTCGCCTGGATAAGTCTGGATGAGGAAGATACTAATTTTATCAGATTTATTAAGTATTTGATTTTTGCGATCCAAAAGAACGTTGGAAATTTTGGTAAAACGGTTATGGATTGCTCCATTCTCCCGAGCCTGTTCCAACCCCATTACTAATCAACCTGCTGATCAATGAAATCAGCTTGATAAAGGATAAGTAATTTTTTAAAAATTGAACTTTAATAATTAATATTGATTTCAGCAACCAATATAAATATTAACTATTTGATATTAATGATATAACCTACTCAAATACGCTATTCAGTATGAAAAGATATTATTGTTTAATGATTGTACTAATGAACTTATCTATGGTGCAATCTCTTCATGCACAGATTGATTCTTTAATATTAAAAAATGGAGATGTAATTGCCGGTGAGCTTAAGTCAATGGATAAGGGAGTCGTTACCATAGAAACTGACTACAGTGATAAGGATTTTAAAATCGAATGGGGTGGGATTGCGGAAATTCATACCGAATCATTTTTTCTGGTTACTTTATCAGATGGCAGAAGATATAATGGGACGCTGGAATCCCCATCTCCTGGGAGGGCTACTATTAACATAGATGAAGGAGGAACAACAGACGTGAATCTAATGGATGTAGTCTTCCTGAAATCAATCGATGCCGGATTCTGGAGCAGGTTATATGCTGCGATAGATGTCGGTTTCGAGCTTAAAAGAGCGAATAACCAGAGAAATTTTAGTGTAAATGGCAAAATCGGATATCTGGCAGAGCGTTGGTCATTGGATGCTTCCTATAATACTGTTTTTACAAAACAGGATTCAATAGCTGATACGCGTAGAACGGATGGAAACATTACTTACCGATATTTTTTACCGAAGGACTGGTTTCTTGTGGGAGACGTTGCCTTTTTCTCGAGTAGTGAGCAGAAAATCGATTTAAGAACCAACGGCAAACTGGGTCTGGGAAAGTTTATGATACATACCAATAGAACCTATTGGGCTTTCCAGGGAGGAGCATCTTTTATGAATGAAACATTTTCGGATGAAACTCCGGACCGGCAAAGTATAGAAGGATTTTTAGGGACCGAATTAAACATGTTTGATATTGGTGATTTGCGTTTACTTACTAATGCTACGGTATTTCCCAGTATTACAGAATCTGGTCGGTGGCGTATTGACTTCAATTTTAGTATGAAATACGATCTGCCTCTTGATTTTTATATTAAATTAAATTTCGAAGGTAACTATGATAATCAGCCTGTGGAGGGGGCCAGTGATACGGATTATGTATTAACAACAGGTTTTGGATGGGAATGGTAGAACCATTAATTTTTATCCTTCAATTAGATTATGTATAAATTGAGGATTAATAATGATATAAAAAGTGAGTAAATGATTTACGATTCCCGATTTGCGAATTAATCGGAGTCAATGCCTAAATAACGTTGACCCTTTTTTAATAATTTTACTACTACTATTGTTATTATAATTAACTGTTGATAATGGGAGATAACTTGAAAAGTTATCCTCATTATCAATAGTACTTTTAAACTTATTAGGAGTTAGTTTACCCAACGCCTTATGAGGTTTACCTGTGTTGTACATCAATACTGCCCTTTTTAACAGCCTATTGAGAGAGGTTCTGTTTTTCGGACCGTATGGATAAAGATAATTATTTTTGATTATTCCATTTAACCTTTCAGCATGAGAGTTTTCATACACTTTTTCTTCTGTCATTGAGTTTATCATTCCCAGATCTTTGGTAAGAGCTTTAAACTCATTGCAATAGTACTGACCTCCGCCATCTGAATGGAAGATTGCCCCTTTTATATTCGCTCTTCCTCGTTCTGTAATCACTCTGTGCAAGGCTGGTAGTGTCGTATTTTCCGTGCGCATGTTATCACTTGCTGACCAACCTACTATCTCACGATTGTATAAGTCCATAATAAAAGTAAGATAATAGGTGTCAGAGTCAATATCAAAGTAGGTTATGTCACTCACAAATGCTTGGTTGACACGTGTAACCTTAATGTTTTTTAAATGATTCGGAAACCGGGTTACACCAATGCTATTTGTTGTAACTCTGTAATTCTTTAGCTTTTTAATCCTGTAACCTGAGTCCATGCAGAAACGCTCAAATTGATCTCTACCCATACAGGCTGGTTGGAGCTTCAAATAGATATCCCTGGCTGACATTCGTGGGTGATCACGACGTATCTCATTGATCAGAGGGATCAATTGCTCTTGCTCTTCAAGTTTATATTTGCTGCGCTTTAACATCTGATAGAAGGACTGTTTGCTTATCCCTAGTACTTCAAAAAGTTTATTCAACTTTTTGTGGTGTTCTTTCCTGTTGAAATGGTACCAGACGAGCGTTTTGAACCGACTTTTTTTTTGATCTCAACACCATAGGTGGCTTCTGCTATCTCTATCATCTTGTCCTTAAACTCAAGCAATAATTGCTTTTGACCAACTATTCGCTCAAGTTCCTTAATCCGCTCTTCTAGTGCCTTAATCTTTTGTGTGTCACTCTTAGCTTCAACAACTTGCTTGATTTGTTTTTTTGCCGTTAATGAGTATTTGTAAATCCATTTATAAACTGAAGTTCTACTTACAGAGTAAGTTTTACAAATATCGGAAACTGATGATATATTCCTCTCAATTTCCCTGACTTTACCTTTTTTAAATTCTTCACTGAAAAACCTGTTGTACTGAGGTTTATTCGCGTGATCAAAATAATTTACTCTTGCCATATCGTTAACCTTTTTTGGTCAACGCATTTCAGGCACCGACAATTTCGCGAATCACTAATCGCTAGTCGAAACTTACAAATCTTTTACTACCCTCTTTTTACCTTACTGAAATAGTTTTTAAATTTATATACATACCCTTATCATGAGGATTAATACAATTAAATATTTTTTTATCCATGAAAATTCGCCTGTTCACTACGTTATTCCTTTGCATTTTTTTGTGTTTAATTTTTGAAAACTGCAAAAATAAGAAATTTCCCATCCGGATATTATATGGAGGCATCGCCCATGAATCAAACACCTTTATTCCGTATCTGACTGGAAAGGAGGATTTCACGCAAATTCGAGAGAAGGATGGTCTGGAAATGATGGAATCTTTGAAAAAATCTGTCGATTCGGAAAATCTGGAAATTATTTTTACACTTTTTGCCAGAACAGGACCATATGGGATGGTTTCAAAAGAGGCATATGAATCATTCAGAGACGAAATACTGGAAGGTGCCAGAAAGGCAGGAACTGTAGATGGAGTTATGTTGCAGATGCATGGTGCTTTGCATGTGGAAGGATACGAAGATGCCCAGGTTGATTTCCTGAGATCTTTACGTGAAATAGTTGGGGAGGATGTGATCATTTCGGCAAGTTTTGATCTACATGGAAATATATCTGTAGATTTTGTCAGGGAACTGGATATCCTGACCGCTTACCGGACTGCACCTCACGTTGATGGTCAGGTGACGGTAGAGCGGGCCATGAAATTATTAGTTAATGCAATAGAAAAAAATCAGCAACCTGTCATTGCACATATCAATATTCCTGTATTAATTCCAGGAGAAAAGGGCATTACTTCGGTAGAGCCTCTTAAATCATTGTATGGAGAGTTACCTGAAATATCAATGCGAAAAGGATTGCTGGACGCTTCCATTTTTGTAGGAATGCCCTGGACCGATGTATGGAGAGCGGGTATGAGTGTGCAGGTAGTGGCAGAAAATCCAGAATATCTGAGCCTGGCTCAGCAGGAAGCCATCGAATTAGCCAGCCAGATCTGGTCCAAAAGGAAGAAATTACAATTTGACGTACCTACTGATGATATTGATGGTGCTATTCAGACTGCCATACAAGCTCCTGAATCTACCGTCTTCATCACAGACTCAGGAGATAATACAACAGCCGGAGCCGCCGGGGACGGGACGCTGGTATTGGAAAAATTATTGGAACACCAGGTAAAAGATGCTGTATTAGCAGGAATTTATGATCCAGCGGTAATAGCAGCTTGCGAGAAAGCAGGTATGGGGGGTGAAATTCAAATGGAGGTGGGAGGGAAACTGGATACAGTATTCTGTAAACCTTTAAAAATTAACGGGATTGTAAAATTCCTTACGGAAAAGATTGTTCAGGACGATACAGATAGACGACCTGCAGTTGTTGAGTTAGATGGGATATTACTAGTTTTATTGAATCAGCGAAGATCTTTTGTTTCTCCGGAAGATTTTGAAGAGGTCGGAATAGACCCACTTGCTCATAAAATTGTCGTAGTAAAACTGGGATATCTGTTTCAGGAATTACGGGATATTGCACCCAGAACCATTATGGCCCTGACTCCTGGCTTTGCCAATCAGGTAATTGAAAGCTTGCCATATCAGCATGTACGACGACCCATCTATCCGCTTGATCCGGATATGGAATGGGAACCATCATTCTGATTGGCGATTTATGATGTGCGATGTATGAATTGCGATTTTTCGAACCTCGCCAGACTCGTTCGACAACACTCCTTCTCAGATGGCCCCTATTCAATGGTAGGACAAGACATTATTTGCCAATTACACGTTTCAACAATTAAACATTCCCTTCGAACTTCTGCCGTCAGGCATGCCTCCGGGCACAGCTTCCAGCTTCGAACTTAATTTATTGCCGTTTCAAAAATGTCCCATCCTGCAACTCCTGAAATGCCTGCCTGAGCTCCTCTTGAGTGTTCATTACAATAGGACCGTACCAGGCGACAGGTTCTTTAAGTGGTTTCCCGGAGATAAGCAGAAACCGGATCCCATCTTCTCCTGCCTGAACAGATACCTCATCACCCCGGTCAAAAAGTATCAAGGAGCGGTTGTCCGCCTCCACTGGGGGAGTGGTATCTAACCAACCAACACTTTCAGTCGGCACTGTCAAAGGACCAGAAGCATTACAGAACTTACCTGACCCTGCAAATACATAGGCAAAGGCGTGTCGAGTGGTCTCAACCTGAAGGGTTTTCTTTTTCCGGGGTGGTACGGTTACATCAATATAAACCGGATCTGCAGCAATACCATCTACTGGTCCTTTTTCCCCCCAGAAATCGCCACAGACAATACGAACATGTGTTCCATCATCATCTGTCACTTCAGGGATATCCGTGGATTTTACCTCCTGATAACGTGGTGCGGTCATCTTAAGTGAAGAAGGAAGATTTGCCCACAATTGAAATCCATGCATCCGACCGTTTTGATCTCCCTTTGGCATTTCCTGATGGATGATCCCCCTGCCTGCTGTCATCCATTGTATATCACCGGATGTAATGACACCCTGGTTGCCGATGCTGTCACCGTGTTCAACTAAACCTGCGAGGACATATGTAATCGTTTCGATTCCCCGATGAGGATGCCATGGGAATCCTGCCAGGTAATCATTGGGATTTTCATTTCGAAAGTCATCAAGTAGAAGAAAAGGATCAAATTCTCTGGGTTCCCCGAACCCAAATGCACGACGGAGATGTACTCCGGCACCCTCCAGAAAGGGTTTGGCTTTGACTAATCTTTTGACTGGACGTATGGACATAGGTTGATTTTTTAAATTAATATTAAGACTTTTCTTTTATATGGATCATTATTAATTTTTTACGACAAGAAAACAAAAAAGGTAATATAAGATTATTGTATATCCAATGAATATTTTGTAAATGTGCTAAAAACTAAAAAACTGAACCAAATAAATATTATTTGATTTTTCAATGTGAATCATGATTGGATCAATAATCGGGATTCCTGTTGAAGGACAATGGCGTGTTACTTTTTATGTATTTCGTATAGTAATTAGCATTACGTTTGCTCCTGACATACACACTGTCCTTCAGCAGGAATCTCAATAATTCAGAAACGATATTATTAAAACTTCATACTCCCCAATTTAGGATCCTTTCTCAAAGACAATGGTAACATCCTTTAAATTTTTACATAAGAGGGGAATGATTTTGAACAACTTTCGGTTACATAATTAATGAGTTTTCAAAAAAATGTAGAATCCTTTCCATGAAGATTAAGAATATTAAATGACCATGATCAAACATTCTCGACGCGATTTTATCAAATCAGCCGGGGGTATCACCCTGGGCGCCTTTGGCGGATTGTCATTTACATTAAGTGGTAAATCAAAATCAGAATTTCCGGTTGTCAGCATTGTCAGGATTAAAAAAAATCATATTGACTATGCTGTAGAAAAAGCAATTGACCTTCTTGGAGGTTTAAATACAATTACCAAAAATAAAGATCACATCATGCTCAAGCCAAACCTATTAGCTGAAAGCCCGAAGTTCACTACTAAACCAACGGTAATCCGTGCGTTAGTCAGATTAATGAAAAATGCAGGCAAAGAAGTGTGGATTGGAGAAGGCTCTGCCGCCGGATCTGGATTTAATTTTAAGGGTAATAAACAATATCGAACACGAAAAGAAGATATTTTAAATTCAATGCAGGAATATGTATTTGAAGTTCTTGGTTATAAAGAATTATCCAAAGCTGAAAATATCCCATTAATCAATTTACATACAGGAAAATTTGTAGATATCCGGGTTCCTTACGGTCTTGCATTTAATCATATCACAATGCATCAATCATTAGTTGATATAGATATGTTATGTTCTGTACCGATGATGAAAACGCATAACTTAGCTACAGTTACATTAGGAATGAAAAATCTGATCGGATTGTATCCTGGAAAAGTATATTGTTCAGTACGGTCATGTTTACATGAGGATGCCGCAGCAGCAGGTTCTCCCGGGGTCGCTTTTGAAATATTGGACATGGTGAATATTAATAAATTAGGCCTCACAGTCATTGATGGTTCCATGGCAATGGAAGGAGACGGTCCTACCGAAGGGAAACTGGTGAAAATGAATGTAATCATTGCAGGGACAAATTCATTAGCTACCGATATGGTTGCCGCCAGTGTAATGGGTTTCGAACCCTTGGAAGTTCCAACATTCGCTTCTGCTTTTCAACTTGGAATGATACCTGCTTCCTTGAAAGAAATAGAAATTCGTGGAGAATCAATTGAAAATGTACAGCGAAAATTTATACGGCCTAATGTTTACAACTGGAAAGATATTAGCCCGTATTGGGGGAACGAAGAAATCTAATGAACTTCGATCCTCGTCAGACATCAAACCGGGGCTGGAACGCAGGTAGTTGGTCAGGCGAGAAATCAGAAATTAAGACAACCTGCCACTACTATCGTTACTGTAAGCAGGAATTAATTTCATCCGGTCGTTTAACAATGTTTCGCACAAACTCCAGAACCCAGCAACTGGCTAGGCACGCACCATTTTTGTCTGGCCAACACTTTTTGCTTGCTGAATGAGCCTTTTGTTTTTTAAGATTAAGAAAATCTGTCAATCTTTTTAGTATCGATCATCATAAAATATTATCTCTTTGTTATCTTCTATGAAAAATTTAAGATAACATTTTCCCAAGAAAGGTTACTTTCTAAATGACGTAATGGTGACTCTGTTTCAGGAACAAACGAATAGTGTTAGTTTTTTTAAAAATTATGTTTAAAGTTATTCTGAAGGAAAACTTGTACTACAAAATCAGATTCCACTGGTCGATATTCCTTTGAACCTTCAGTTTTGAACTTTTCACCGCCGTTTCAATCTTAAGCCTTGAGCCTCAATCTTCCATTGCGCTTTGAACTTTCATCTTAAAAAAACCCACCGGAATACCCGGCAGGTTTTTAATATTTTTCAGAAAGTCATGAAAGCATCGGAATTACCGTGCCCACAAACTTAAGTAATTCTAAATTATTAATTCATAATTCTTAACTCATCCTATGCTGTTACATCCATCGTTTCCTCTACTGGCTTACCTTCTTTCAGGACGGCCTGAGCAGCAGCCAGCCTTGCGATGGGTACCCTGTATGGAGAGCAACTCACATAATCCAATCCAACTTCATGACAGAATTCTACGGAGCTAGGTTCACCTCCATGTTCACCACAGATACCCGTCTTCAGATTTTTCTTGGTTTTACGTCCATCCTTTACCGCTATTTCAACAAGTTTCCCAACACCTTCCTGATCCAGTTTCTGGAATGGTTCGGCCTGATAGATACCTTTTTCCACATACATGGGCAGGAATTTTCCTGAGTCATCCCTTGAGAGTCCAAGGGTTGTCTGGGTCAGGTCGTTTGTTCCAAAACTGAAGAAATCGGCCTCTTCCGCGATTTTATCTGCTGTCAGGGCTGCTCTAGGAAGTTCGATCATTGTTCCGATCATATAATCGATCTCAACTACATGCTTATCCATTGTTTCACGCGCCACACGTTTGACTATAGCCTTTTGATGAGCCAGTTCTTCTTTCGAAGTGATGAGGGGGATCATGATCTCAGGCTTGGCATCAATGCCTTTACGCTTACATGCACAGGCTGCTTCGAAGATCGCTTTGGCCTGCATTTCGGTAAGTTCTGGATAAAGGATACCTAGACGGCAGCCCCTGGTTCCCAGCATGGGATTGAACTCATGTAAGCTTTCCACCTTATCTAAGAGATCTTCACGCTTACGAACCTCTTTGATAAGATCATTCATTTTTTCCAGCGATTCGGCCTCTTTTAAAGACAGTTTAAGATCAAGAAGTTCTTCCATGAGTTCTATCCGGCTGGGAAGGAATTCATGTAATGGTGGATCTAATGTACGAATCGTTACAGGCAGTCCATCCATGGCTTCGAAAATACCCATGAAGTCTTCGGTCTGCATGGGAAGTAATTTTGTCAAAGCTGCTTTTCTCCCGATAGTATCGTCTGACATGATCATTTCACGAACTGCGATTATCCTGTCTTCTTCAAAGAACATATGTTCTGTACGACAAAGTCCAATACCCTGTGCCCCAAATTCACGGGCGACCTTGGCATCATGCGGTGTGTCAGCATTTGTTCTCACACCCAGTCTTTTTACTTTTTCAGCCCAACCCATTAATTTTCCAAAATTGCCTGAAATTTCTGGCTCAACGGTTGGAACCTGACCTTTGATCACTTCACCTGTACTTCCGTTCATGGAAATCCAGTCACCTTCTTTTACTACCTGGTCGCCGATCCTGAATTGCCTAGCTGAATAGATCACCAGGATATCCTTACATCCAGCCACACAACATTTACCCATACCCCGGGCAACCACGGCAGCATGGGAGGTCATACCCCCCCGGGCGGTTAGGATACCGACTGCCGCATTCATACCGCCAATATCTTCTGGTGAAGTTTCAATTCTAACAAGAATAACCTTTTCACCCCTTGCAGCCCATTCTTCAGCATCATCAGCATTGAAAACTACACGGCCGGTAGCAGCTCCCGGAGATGCCGGCAGTCCTTTCGTCATAATATCCAATTTTGCTTTCGGATCAAAAGTCGGGTGTAACAATTGATCTAATTGATTCGGCTGGATTCTCATTAATGCTTCATTCGTTGTGATCATCCCTTCTTCCACCATTTCAACTGCAATGCGAAGTGCGGCAGCAGCAGTACGCTTTCCATTCCTGGTTTGTAACATCCATAACTTACCACGTTCAATGGTAAATTCAACATCCTGCATATCCCTGTAATGCTTCTCAAGTTTCGTCCTGATCTCAGCAAGTTGTTTGTAATCATCCGGCATAAGGGATTCGAGGGTTATATCTTCCTTACTTTTCCTTCCGGCTTTGTTGATAGGTTGTGGTGTTCGGATACCAGCTACCACATCTTCTCCCTGGGCATTTACCAGGTATTCACCGTAAAATTGATTTTCGCCGGTAGCAGGATCACGTGTAAAGGCAACACCTGTAGCCGAATCATTACCCATGTTTCCATATACCATGGCCTGAACATTCACAGCTGTGCCCCAGTCATGAGGAATATCGTTAAGGTTACGATAAGTTATAGCCCTTGGATTCATCCAGCTGCCAAATACGGCACCAATAGCACCCCAAAGTTGTTCCATGGGATCTTCAGGGAAGTCTTTTCCAGTACGGGTTTTGATGGCATGTTTAAATTCAGATACAAGTTCTTTGAGATCATTGGTGGTCAGATCAGTGTCAAGCTCGATTCCTTTTTCACTTTTTTTCCTTTCTATGATCTCTTCGAATGGATCTACATCATCCTTATCAACAGGTTTGAGATCCATCACGACGTCTCCGTACATCTGTACAAATCGACGATAGGAATCCCATGCAAATCTTGCATTTTTGGTAAGCTTGGCTAAGCCCTCGACAATTTTATCATTCAATCCCAGGTTAAGCACTGTATCCATCATTCCCGGCATAGATGCTCTCGCTCCGGACCGGACGGAGAATAATAACGGATCTTTGGCATCTCCAAATTTTTTGCCCATTTCTTTTTCAGCCTTGTTGAGGTTGGCAACAACTTCCTCGTCAAGTCCAGATGGATATTTCTTTTTATTTTTATAGTAAGCAGTACAGACTTCCGTACTGATAGTAAAACCAGGAGGAACTGGAATTCCCAAATTGCACATTTCTGCCAGGTTCGCGCCTTTCCCTCCCAGCAAGGCTTTCATATCAGCCTTGCCTTCAGCCTTATTGGCTGCAAAAAAGTAAACATATTTTTTATCGGATTTCATAAGAACTTATTTTTGATTAAAAAAATTCTTTTATAGGTTTTGACTCATTTATATATCTTAGGAAATATTTATAAAAAACTCCCAAGGAATGGAGCGACAAAGTTATATAATAAGGCACTAAAAAATATGGGTAAATGTCATAAAATGACTAATATTTGAAGATTTCCGATTAATTATTGAGAAAAACACTTTATTAGCATTTTGATTACAAATACAACATGATATTTCGATTTCAATATACAAGTCTATTACTGGTATCCTTTTTTCTTTATGGGATTGCTACAGCTCAGAAAAGTACGTATGAAAACGTAAAAAAATTCTATGATTCATTTGAAAAATCTGGAGACACTTATGATCCGCCTGTTAGATTTATCAATGCCAGTGATTTCCCTAAAGGTAATGATATCGAGCTATTACAGATCATACTTATACGCCATGCTGAGCCTAAGATCAAACGAAAAGGATGGACCACATTTTATGAGGCCGTTGATCTTAGACATGCGTACGATACCGTAGAAGTTTATGAAATAAGTAAATCACCTGTAATTGTCCGGCCTGATGAGGTAAAAAATATCCGTTGCAGCCCGCTTGTCAGGGCCAGAACAACAGCAGAACAACTTTTCGAAACAGGGCACCATATCATCTATGATTCGACTTTTATTGAATTCAGGAATGAAGTGATCCCTATACCCTGGATCAAACTGCCATTAAAATTCTGGCTTGTTACATCAAGACTTTTCTGGATGGCAGGTCTTCATTCGGATCATGTTCCGAACCTGTCTACTGAAAAGCAAAGGGCCAGAAGAGGTATGGAGAAACTGACCACATGGGCAGAGGAAGAAAAACGTATTGTCCTGGTAGCCCATGGATTTTTAAATCGATACTTGATCAGGTATTTAAAGAAAGCTGGTTGGCAACATTCATTTGATGGAGGATATGGTTATGCCAATGTCCAGGTATTAACCAAGATTGCGGATAAGTGATATTCCTAATTGTAGATTTTCTTAGTTGATCCTGAATTTTGTGGTGTTCATCGATATTTTTTGGTGACTCAACCAGATGATTCGAATTTTACTAAGAAAATCAAAGACGTATTGTCATGAAACTTAAAAGAATCATTTTAAATGCTGCAATTATTTTTATCACTGGAGGAATAATTTTTCTACAGTCCTGTACCATTTTTTCACTCCATCCATTGTATGAAGAAAATGACCTGCTGGATGAACCAAGATTGCTAGGTTTATGGCAGGATACAGATGATGGAGACGAATATGTTTCATTTGAAAAACTGGAAGATAAAAAGTATCTGTTCCGGTATATGGAAGAACAGGAAAATGATGGGAGTTATATCGATCTTGATACAGTATCGTTCGAAGCGGGTCTTTTAAAGGTAGGAGATCATTATTTTTTAGATCTGTTTCCTTATTATGAAGGTAATAGGGATGAAGCTTATTACCTCTTCAGGAATTTTATCCCAACGCATTCATTTCTAAAAATCGAGTGGGAGGATCAAAAACTTATTTTATATATTTTTGAATACGATCATATGAAAAAGCTTTTTGAGCAGAATCGGATTCGGATTAAACATGAGATGTTGGATGACTTTATTGTCATTACTGCATCAACGCAGGATCTGCAACGATTCATTAGTAAATATGCGGACGATAAAGAAGTATTCGATGATCCTGGTGAGTTCAAAAAGATAAAATAGTTTTTTATGTTTAATATGCTTAAAAAGATTGTCCAGAACAGGTTATTCCTGCATAGCCTGTTCTGGATCATTTCGTTTTACATATTGCTTCAACACTTTTCGATTTCCAGTGAAATTTCACTTGTTGATTATATTTTTACTGCCCTTTTTCATGCAAGTATTATCACCACGGTTTATATAAACTTGTATATACTAATTCCTCGATTTTTAGATAAACAGCATTATCTTATATATATTTTAAGTCTGGTAGTTTTATTCGTTCTTTATTATGGATTACATATTTTCACCTTTGATGTGTTATCAGAAATTCTTTTTCCAGGATATTATCTGATTACCTTTTACGACTATTTTGAACTGCTGAAATACTTTATCATTTACATTGGGTTAACAACCCTTTTTATGTTATCAAAATATTGGTTTGAGCTGCTTGAATCAAAGAAAATACTAGCTGAATCGGAGAAAGAAAAATTCCAGAATGAATTAAAAGCCCTGAAAGCGCAGGTAAATCCGCATTTTCTTTTTAATAGTTTAAATACTATTTATTCCCTGGCTTTGAATAATGCAAAAGATACACCATCGGTTATACTAAAACTCTCCAATGTACTGAGATATATGATCTATGAGTCTAATGAGAGATTGGTTAATCTTGAAAAAGAATTGGACTTCATTTCAAATTATATAGAATTGCAGAAATTGCGAATTCATAACCCAAACCTGGTTGAATTTCTAATTGAAGGAGAGGTTACAGACCAACAGGTCGCACCATTGATATTTATTGTTTTTATTGAAAATGCCTTCAAGCATGGAATCAAAGGGGATGTGCAAAACCAATTTGTACGGATCAATATGGTGGTAACTAAAAAGGAAATTGACTTTTTTGTTGAAAATAACAGAGGTTTCAGTGACGAAATGGAAGATAGTAAATACAAAGGGTTGGGATTGGAAAATGTAATACGGCGACTTGAACTCGTATATCCCAATAAACATCAACTTGAAATCGAAAGTACAGATGAAACCTATATTGTAAAATTAATGATCAAATTATGAATGTTTTACAATGTCTAATTGTGGATGATGAACCTCCATCACAGGAAGTGCTCAGAAATTATATACATGAGATCTCATGGCTTGAACTGAAAGCTGTTTGTAATAATGCAATTGAAGCCATGGATATTTTTAGAGAAAAACAAATCGACCTGATCTTTCTTGATATCAATATGCCTAAGCTATCCGGAATTACCTTTGCAAGGTCGTTGGAAAATCCTCCCATGATCATTTTTACCACAGCTTATCCCGAATATGCTGTTGAAGGATTTGAAGTAAATGCCATCGATTACCTGGTTAAACCCATTGCATTTGAACGTTTTCTAAAAGCTGTTAATAAAGCAAGAGATCACTTCCAATTCAAACAGGATTCACATGGAATAAAGCAACAGGGATTTATAATCCTGAAATCTGATAAAAAGATATATAAGATAAATGAAAATGATATTCTTTATATTCAGTCTTATGGGGATTATATGAAAGTTCACACCTATGAAAAAGTAATCATCGCTGCAGAAACCCTAAAAAATATAGAAAAGCTGCTGGGGGATCAGTTTGTACGCATTCATAAATCATTTATAGTGTCAATTAATAAAATCAACTTCATAGAAGGTAATCAGGTGAAGATTGAGGATCAGTTTCTTCCTATTGGATTTACGTATAAGGATGATTTTATGGAAAAACTAAAAGCAAAGAACGATTAATATGTTTAATCATTGAATTGTTTAACTGTTTAATTGTTTGTATCTATCTTGTTCTGAAAAAAGTGTACGTAATAAATTCAATGAGTTGGCAAATCGCCTCCAGCTTCGATCTTTACATTTTATGACATAGAGCCTGCTTAGTGGCACATTTCATTTTCCAGTATATACCCAAATTATTCGATATTCATCATTCATAATTCATCATTCAAGGCCTTCCCCATCCCCCTCCTCCGGGGGTTAAAATTTCAATGCTATCACCTGTATTTACATTTGAAGCATCAATTCCCTGTAGTTCTTCTTTTTCCCCATTTACTCTGATAATATATTGAAATCCCAGGGCACCACCCTTTCCTCCATTCATACCGAACGGAGTAACTTTCCGGTGCTGGGTTAATAAGGTAATTTCGAGTGGTGCTTGAAAGGTGAATTTCCTTACCACCCCATGTCCACCTCGCCACTTACCTTCACCTCCCGAATTTTGCCTGATGTAAAAATGATCGATCCTGACCGGATATCTGAATTCCAGGATTTCAGCATCGGTAATTCTTGTATTGGTCATGTGTTGATGTACGGCATCCGCTCCCCGATATCCCTGAATGGCGCCCACTCCACCACATATAGTTTCATAATAACTGAAAGAATTATCACCAAATAAAAAATTGTTCATTGTACCCTGGCTGCAGGCGGCTAAGTTGAAAGCTTTTAAGAGGGTATCCACAATTCTCTGGCTTGTTTCAGTATTGCCACCAACAACAGCAGGACATAATTCCGGGTCATCAGATAAATCCGGATTTAAGAAACCCTTTGGTAAAATAATATTTACTGACCTCATAATTCCTTCATTCAAAGGTACCGGTTCCCTGATCATAAGTCGTAAAACATATATTATCGCACTTCTGACGATTGCAGGTGTTGCATTTAAATTTCCGGAATGAACATTGGATGAACCCGTAAAGTCGATATTGATTTGATCTCCTTCAATGGATACCGCTACTTTAATAATTGTATTGTCATCGAGATGTTCCGTTGCTTCATATTTCATCTGACCTTTTATTTTTAGGCTTGAGATCAGACGCTGATAAGCATAATTCTTGAGTTCACTCATATAATGTTTCACTGTACTACTACCAAACATATCACATAAATGCCGTAATCCATGTATTCCGGACTGAATGGAAGCTAAAGCTCCGTTAAGGTCTGCCAGATTTTCTTCAATGCTTCTAGTAGGATATGGGGATGCTGATAAAATTTGATGTATTTTATCCCAATAGGCGTTATTTTTTCTTTTTAAATACATGGGGAAAATAACCTTTCCTTCTTCCGAAAGATTTTTTGCATCAGGAGGCATGGATCCCGGTCTTTTCCCACCTAATTCAGCATGATGCGCACGGTTAGCCACAAATCCAACCAGTTCATTTTTACTGTCAAAGACAGGGGCTACCAATGTAATATCAGGTAGATGGGAACCACCGAAACCAGGATGATTTGTAACGATCACATCTTCCGGCAGCAACTCAAATCGACTGATAATACTTCGAATACATAAACCAAGTCCGCCCAGATGGACAGGAATATGCGGGGCATTTACTATCAATTCCCCACAGTCATCGAGCAGGGCGCAGGAATAATCGAGTCTTTCCCTAATATTGACTGAAAAAGAGGTTCTTTTGAGAAGTGCTCCCATTTCCTCCGCAATAGCAGTAAATCGATTGGTAAATAATTCCAGAGTAATGGATTCTACCTGTTTTTTATGAGCTTCAATTTGCAGCACACGACCAGATATTTTTAGTTCCTTTTTACCATGAAACTGATTATATTGATTGAGCGTGAAGGTCCATTCAGTGTTGATTACAATGGATGTAAACTGACTGTTCAGTAAACAAGGGCCTTTCAGTTCAGCACCAGGAGTCAATTTTTCCCACACATAAACAGGTATATTTTGCCATCGGTTATCTATATATGTTTTCTGAAATGAATTCGGTTCCGGCGTATATAAAAAAGAGGTAATAAAGGATTCTGGGTATGCTTTTTTCAGGTCAGTTGCTATCACCTTGATGGACTCTACCTCAATGATCCGATTAGGTATCCAGTGCCCATAGAGTTTTTTGTAAGCTGTCCTGAATTTCGATTTGATATCTTTTTTATCATATTCAATTTCCAGGGTTGTTTCCTGTCCCTTAAATCTCAGGTATAAAAGAATTTCACGGATATATATATCATCAGGAGCAATGTTTTCTTTCATTAATTCACCAATTGCCGCCTCACTGCAACCCTGAATCAAATCCCCAAGTGAATCTTGAATATCGCTAAGGGGTTGTAGTATTTGTTTCACAGAAAATCGTTCAATCCTTGCATGACCCATACCGACGGCACTTAACAGACTGGCGTCATATGGAATAAGAATAAATTGAATATTTAAGATTTCAGCAAGATCTACAGCATGTTGCCCCCCTGCACCCCCAAAAGAAACCAATGTGTAATCAGTTGGATCATAACCTTTATTTACAGATATCTTTCTGATAGCATTGGCCATTTTTTCATTTGCTATCTGTAAAAATCCATGCAGTATATTTTCGACTGACTTTTCGAGATCCTGATTTGATCCTAACAAGTTATTAAGAGCTTCCGATGCATAAGAAGTATTAATGGGAATTCCGAAATTATCTTTATTTAATCTCCCTAATAGCAGGTTTACATCAGTGATTGTTAATGGACCTCCTTCACCATAAGATGCGGGACCAGGGGATGATCCGGCACTTTCAGGGCCAACAGCAAATTTATATCCATCGAACTGGCAGATGGATCCACCTCCACTGGCGACTGTTTCTATATTTAATGAAGGGCTTAAAATGGTTGAATCCTCTATCCTTGTTTCATATTGATATTCGAATTTTCCATCATATCGGGCTACATCAGTACTGGTTCCTCCCATATCAAATGAGAGTATTTTTTTTATTCCTGCCTTAGCTGCAGCTTCAGCCGCGCCTACTACACCACCAGCCGGACCGCTGAAGAGACTGTCTTTGGGTAGAAAAAAGGTATAATTCACCAATCCGCCGGCACTCGTCATGATACGAAGTGATCCCTTGTGTAATTTATCAGAAACACGCTGTAGGTATTGTTCAACTTTAGGAGCAAGATAGGCATTGACAACTGCTGTTTCGGTACGATTCAAATAATTAATAACCGGAGCAATTTCCGCCGAGGTAGTGACAAACCTGTAATCCTGATTATTAAGATAATCTCTTACTTTATCCTCATGATCCTGATTGAGATAGCTGTGTAAGAATGAGATGGCAATCGATTCAATTTTTGATTGTATTAATTCATCCTTAATATTTTTAATTTCAGCTTCATCTGGAATGACCAGGGGTTTACCCTCACTCGTTAATCGCTCATCGACTTCGATTACCTTTTCATATAATGGAAGGGGTTTATCTATGTGAAGGCTAAAAATATCTGGACGTTGCTGGTTGCCTATAGCGATGATATCTTTAAATCCTTTTGTAACCAGCAGCGTCGTTTTTGCACCTTTTCTCTCCAATAGAGAATTGGTCCCAATGGTTGATCCCAATCGCATTTCCAAACGTGGAAAAGAATCTGAGAGGGCTGTATGTGTAGCTAATCTGGTGGCTAATATCGGAGCTTCTTCATTAGCGGAAATTTCAAAATCCGGTAAATCAGAAATATTGCTCAAAATATCCCGATCCAGATAAATAACTTGACCTCGTAATTTCAGGGAATTAATTTTTGTTTCCGGATGTTTTTGACCCACTATTCTGAAATCATAGTTTTTTAGAATATCCAAAGGGAAATCCCAGGATGCAGAAAAAACAAAAGAGTTAGGATTAAGAATCTTAATAATTTTTCCCCGAAGTGCACTTTTGCTTAATACTTTTATGCGGTGTATTTCTCCAGCAGGCTCTACCGCAAAGCAATCGGTAAATGTACCTCCTGTGTCGATCCATATTTTCCATACTGACTCTTTCACTTTTTATCAGTATGATCTTCTATTAAATTAAGTGCGTTAATTTTTCCGAACACGATTTCTGGCAATAGCCATTGCATGCATGCAAAATCTTTTCTTTTACATGTCCCCGAGCCAAAAACAGTACAGGGCCTGCATGATAATTCATCCTTATCAATTTGAATATTTCTCTCATTAATCTGTCGATATGCATCAAAACCTGCATAAGGATGGGTAGCTCCCCAGATAGCGATGGTTGTAACACCACCCAGGGCGGCTAAATGCATATTGGCTGAATCCATAGTGACCATAAAATTCATTTTTTGCATTAATGCCAGTTGCGCTCCTAAAGAAAGTTTACCTGCTACATTAATCCTTTCATGAAATCCCCTCGAAAGATTTTCTAATTTTATTATCTCATTTTCTGTTCCTCCAAATAAAAACACAAATGCATTCAATCGATTTTCAAAAAGCCGGATAAGTTGTTCCATATAAGACATTGGCCATGTTTTTAGATTATGTAGTGCAAAGGGAGCCACTCCAATCATAATATTTTTCGATATTCCATTTTTCCGAATAAAATTATTAGCTTCATTAACATACTTCTTATTAATCGCTAAAACTGGATTATCGGGAAATTTGAACTTTAAATTGAAATGGTCAAATGTTTCCAGATATCTATCCAGGGTACTTTTCAAAGGTTTGAAAATCTTACCTTTTATTAGTCTTCTCTTTTCCCGTCGTCCTTTATTTATGGAATAGACAGGTATTCCTGACAATCGAAAAAATAAATTGAGGATCCGGGTTCGTGTTACGCCATGTAGGTCTATTATTGAATCATATTTTTTACGCGATGTCAGTTTCTTAAATAAGCGAAACAATCCTCTCAAACCACTATATTCCCTTTCAAAATCACAAAGGAATAAATCCAATCCTTGTATACTTTCAAAAAAGGAAGCGTAAAGTGGTCGGGTAACAAATGTGATGATCAGTTTGTCATTTTGATTTAAAAATCCTTTTAATACAGGAAGGGTTAATGCGACGTCTCCCATCGAAGAGAAACGGAATACAAGCAGATTTAAAGTTTTATTATTATTAATAATCTTCGTAGGATTTTTCTTCTATCAATTTGGAATTGGTCTTTTTATTAATTGCCATTTTTATTTTTGCGCGTTCATCATTATGAACATAAACTGAACGGGCTAATTGAATAAATTCTTCCCCAAATTCTTTTTTTTTCTCGAGTTTCCTGATCATGTCCTCAACCTCCCAGAGAAGCTGGTTAGTTTTTAATAGTTTCTGATAAAGTGGATCTTCCTTTTGAATGATTTTTGTAACTACCTTATCAAGTATAGCATGTTCCTTTCGAATATTGGCCAGCTTGTTTTTTTCCTTGATTCTGGAAAGCTTAATTTCTAGAATAGTAAGCTTATCTACAACTTCCCCATTAGAAACTTCAATTTTCATAAACTTTTACTAATTAGCTTCAAATCTAATCATTCTGTTTTATTATTCTAATCAGATCATTCAGTTACCTCTTGAGTAATAATTTCGTTATTAATTTCATACCATTTATAGGAGTTTTCGAAATTTGTCCGTTGATGATCCCAAATAGATGATTTTTCAATTGATCATTTCTACTGACTCTATTGAATAAAAATTGCATCAGTATAGGATACTGAGCCACTTTATTCATCCATTTACTAAATTGCAAGGTGACACGTAGTTTATCATATACTTTTTTATCATACGCTTTATTAAATGAAGCTGAAAAATCTTCCTTTTTTATACATTCGATCGCATGTTCGGCAGCAAATTTTCCACTATACATGGCATGACCAATCCCTTCTCCAAATAAAGGTTCAATGAGATGTCCTGCATCCCCGGCCAGTAAAAATTGGTCACCGGATAATGGCCTGCTTTGTCCTCCCAATGCAAGGGGAAATCCTTTCACTTCATTCAGCTGTCTTGCTTCTTTAAAACGATTTTTAAAATATACGTTCTCTCGCAGGATATATTGAAAGGTTTTTTTTAGATCAATATCCTTGCGGGAAACCTTGTCACTTCTTAATCCAAGTCCAACATTAAAAATATTTCCACTTAATGGGAAAATCCATAAATAGCCCGGTGCCAGATCTTTGAGAAAATGAAGTTCTATGTAAGCCTCTCCATTCGATCCGGTTACGTTTTCAAAATAGGCCCTGATGCCTGTCGCATAGTGCTTCTTTTTCAATTTTTCACCTGTCAGTTGACGGCAAAGTGTGCGTATGGACCCCGTTGCGAGTATTAATAAATCGGTATTATGTCTGAAATTATTTTGGTCATCAATCAGGGTAAGAATAGATTCATCACGGAAGATACGGTTAATCTTTATACCGCTTCTAAAATCAATGGATGGATACCGGAGGGCCTCATTCAATAGAAATGCGTCAAAGTCTTTTCTTCTTGATAAAACTACTTCATGTATCTTATTTTTGACCAGGTTGGTAGCTGGGATTGATATTTTCTGATGGTTCGGGCCAAAAAAATGAACTCCCTTGCATGCTATTTTTTTTTCATATTCAACAAAATCCTCAAAAAACCGGTCATTTATCTGGCTGATAACCGATAAAGCAAATCCACCAAGACAATCCCCGCATATTTTATCCCTTGGAAATTTTTCTTTTTCAAAGAGCGTTGCAGGATATCCATATTTGCCCAGAAAAATGGCAGCTGTTAAACCAGCAGGCCCTGCACCAATGATCGTAATTTTTTTGTCGCTCATTGAAAAACAATTTCATGAAATCCTTTCAATAAAAACATATTATTAACGTAATATAAATTCAATAAAATGGTTATTTTTTTATATGCTATTAAATATCGCATAAAAATATATTGTTAATTTTATTTAATAATAATTTACTTCCATGAAAAAAGTGCTGATAATTCTGGCTATAATTTTCACCGTTATTATAGGATTGATTATTGCCGTTCCATATCTGTTCAAAGATGATATTATTGCCGCAATTGAAAAAGAAATTGATAAAAATATAAAAGCCGATGTATATTTTGATGCTGATAAAGTTGGTATATCAATATTTAAACAATTCCCGAATCTTACACTGACGCTTGAGGATTTTGGAATTGTGGGTATTGGAGAATTCAGCGAGGATACCCTTACAGCAGTCGATGCTTTTGATATTACCATTAATCTCAAAAGTGTAATTTCAGGAAATCAGATCCAGATAAAATCCATCAATCTGGATAATCCACGGGTGATGGTACTTGTTATGAAAGATGGAACTGCGAACTATGATATAGTTATTGAATCCCAGGAAGATTCTCTATCAGAATCAGATCAGGATAAAAAAGACGAAACACAGATTGGTATTGATAGCTGGCGTATTCAAAATGGTAATATTGCTTATTATGACCAATCTTCAAATCTAATAATAGCTGTGGAAGGATTGAATCATAGTGGATCAGGCGACTTTACGATGGACGTATTTGATATTAATACGAATACAACAGTTGAGGATCTGTTGATCCGTTTTGAAGATATCACCTACATACAAGATAAAAAAATCGAAGCTGAAGTATTGGTTAACATGGATCTTGAGGCAGCAAGGTATACACTGAAAGATAACAGGGTTGTTATCAATGATTTTTCAATTGGATTTAACGGATACATTGAGATGCTTAAGGAAAATTATAATATTGATATTAGTTATGAAGGTTTGGATAACAGTATTAAAAGTTTACTTTCATTGATTCCCGGTGCTTATAAAGAAGGATATGAAGATATTTCAGCAGATGGATCTTTCAGTTTCAATGGATATGTCAAAGGGATTTATAGTGAGGAAAATAATCAGATTCCCGCATTCCAGGTAAAATTAATTGCTGAAAATGGAACGATTCAATATCCCGATCTTCCTGAAGCCATAAAAAATATTAATCTAGATCTTCTGGTAAATAATGAGGGTACTGCTGTTGATCAAACTACGCTCGATATGAAAAAGATACATCTTGAATTTGGTAAAAATCCGGTAGATGCAACTTTTAAACTTAAAAACCTTATTAATTATGATATGGTCGCCGATATTAAGGCGCATTTGAATCTGGATGATATGACAAAAATATATCCTCTGAAAGATACAGAACTGAGTGGTGATGTAAAATTGGACATCCATATTGATGGTGTATATGATAGTATTAATCAGACCATCCCTCTTTCAGGAAAGGTTGATATTAACCAGTTAAATTATGCGGGTCCTGATATACCAAAAAAATTTGGTATTCATTCAACATCCGCTGAACTTAATGCCAGGCAGATCAACGTTCGTAATTTTTCAGGTTTTATCGGTAATACAGATTTGAATTTATCTGGTTATCTCCAAAATTATATGGCATACCTTATGAAAGAAAACGAACTTTTAAAAGGTGATTTTGATTTCAGATCAAAACAGGTCGATCTGAATGAATGGATGACCCAGGAAGATTCGACTCAATTAGATCAAGCTGATACCTCAGAACTACAGGTTATCAAAGTGCCTGAAAATATAAATTTTGTGTTAAAATCTGAAATGGATAAGGTTTATTATGATAATCTGGAACTCAATGATGTAAAAGGAAACCTTTATATAAGTGACGGAATTGTAAGGTTGGAAAAACTAGACTTTAATACTTTGGGCGGTGATTTTGTTGTTTCAGGTACGTACAACACCCAGAATATAGATCATCCAAAATTCAATTTTAATTTATCAATAAACAAATTGTCAATACCGAAAGCATATAAGGCTTTTTTCACGATAAAACAATTTGCACCAATAGCTAACCTGATGGACGGAGATTTTTCAACAGATTTTAATTTAAGCGGGGAACTGAAACAAAACATGATGCCGAATTTGATGACGTTAACTGGTTCCGGGCTTTTAGAAATTCTAAATGCTGCCGTTAAAGGATCTGAATCAAAAGTGATTTCTGGTATAACAAACTTAACCAAATTATCGGGCGAAAGCGCTTATGTAACCCTCAGGGATGTAATCATGTCGACCCAGATTATCGATGGACGGGTTCTTGTGGAACCTTTCACCATCAATTTTGGTAATAATAAAGCTGTTATAGCCGGGAGTAATGGTTTGGATGGTTCCCTTGACTACAAATTAAAACTGGATGTTCCTCCTGGCGCTGTTCAAACGGCAACTTCACTTGTATCTTCTGCTATTGGGCAGGACCTCAATGTTAACTCAAAAGATGTTAAATTGAATTTAGGTATTGGAGGAACCTATGATAATCCAAAGATCAGTATTCTGGGAGCTGAAACTGGAGGTACTGAAGAAGCAGCAAAAGAAGCATTAAAAGCAGTAGTTGAAGAAGAAAAAGAGAAATTAACAGAGGAAGCGGAAAAAAAACTGGACGAGGAGACGGACAAGGCACTGGAAAAGACAGATGAATTGATCCAAAATGAGAAAGTAAAAGAAGAAGTTGATAAAGCAAAAGAACAACTCAAAAAATTATTTAAGAAAAAAGGAGGATAAACGTTTTAATTACCAAATATCAATGTTTAAGGATCAATAACCAAAAACCCTCCTTGTGTAGTTCGGACGTAAAAATCGTTCCTGTTATGGAATCTTCTGAATGAGATTCAATTATTATTTACCTGTCAAGTGGATTTGAAATGGAAACCATGGTGTCACTTATGAAGACACCATGAGGATAAGCGTTAATTTTATAAACAATAATCTTTTTTAATCCTGCCCTGAATAAAAAATCTTCCATACTCTTCCGACATTATCATCTGTCACATAGATCGATCCATCAGGGCCTTGTGCGAGTCCTGTAGCTCTGAATTTTGCATCTGCAGGACTTTCTATTGTTTCAACTCCCGGGAATCCACTGGCAAAAACCTCGTAATCTCCAGAAGGTAATTCCCCGTCAAATGGGACAAATATTACATGATAACCTTTTTGTTCCGGGGCTCTGTTCCACGAACCATGAAAAGCAATGAAAGCTCCATTTTTATATTTTTCGGGAAACATATCCCCTGTATAAAAAAGAAGTGCATTGGGTCCCCAATGCCCGGGGAAAGCCATTATAGGATCATCCTTTTCGGCACATCGCCCAACATCTTCTCCATCTCCACCGTATTCAGGTGCTAAAACTTTTTTATGAATTAAATGATCATAATAGCAATATGGCCATCCAAAATCGGCCCCGTCTCTCAGCATGAAAAATTCTTCGGCTGGTAATTCCGCACTCTGTTCCTGGCTATAATATTCAGGAAAAAACTGATACAATTGATCTCTACCATGTTGTACAATATAAACATGTTTGCTGTATGGATTATAATTTATGGCTACTGCATTCCGAATTCCTGTTGAAAACCTGTATCCATCTTCCATTTGTTTTTGATCAGGTTTACCAGCCTGAAATCTCCAGATTCCTCCACTATTTTCAAGTAAAGGACATGGATCCATACCAACTGATCCGGGTGTACGCATTTGTTCCTGACACGCATTGGCTGGAGCACCTACATTGACATATATATATCCCGCTTCATCAAATGTAAATGATTTTGCTGCATGTTGTCGTTTATTTAGCAGATCAGAGATTATTAATTCACTTTTTTCATTCGGAACCAGACTATTCGGTGATAAACCTACTCTGTAAACAGTTGAGTCCGTTGAATAATAAAGGAAATTTTGATATATGCCAATTCCTGTTCCTGCAGCATTTCCGAAATATTCTATTTCTTCAGCATGGCCATCATTATCCGAATCTCTTAAAGCGACAAGGCCTTTTCCATTTTTAAGTGAACGCAAATTGATAAAAACATCCCCATTTTCATGAACAGCAATGTGTCTTGCTCTGCCTAGCGTGTCAGCAAAAACAGTAGCACCAAATCCTTGAGGAAGTGTTAATCCTCCATTGTCCTCATCAGGTTGAAAGAGTGACCGTGATTCTTGATCCACTTGTGTACATTTAAAAATGAACAGACTTAAGATTAACAGGGTAAATTTTTTCATCGTATTGTTTTGTTTAAAATTCGTCTCTTTCAATTGGCATGGTCATACACCTTGGTCCACCAAGACCCCTGGAAAGTTCAGATGATCTTATTTCGATTACGTCAACACCCATGTCACGAAGCGCCCTGTTTGTATGCTTATTACGATCGTATGAGATTACTCTTCTCGGTCCGATTGCAAAGACATTGGCCCCATCATACCATTGTTCGCGCGAGGCAAAATCAGGATTTCCATCGCCGGTTTCAACTACCTCCAGGTGTGGTATTTCATTTTTTAAGATGGTAATTAGTGATTGTTTAATAGACTCCTTGTGTAAGGTAATATTTCCAGTATTATCAATAGACTTAACACGGTAAACAAATGTTTCCAGCAGCGCATCAATAGCATCTGGATAGGTCACTACCAGATTTTCATCAACCACTGAGAAGACAGTATCAAGATGCATATAGTTACGGCGTTGAGGTAATTTTACTTCGTACACCCTTTCTACCTTACCTCCCGACAAAACATTTTTTGCTACCTCATGTATTGCACGGGTTTCCGTTCTTTCTGAGCATCCAATAGCAAGGACTTTTGGTGAAATAATTATCACATCTCCGCCTTCAATTGTTGGAATCTCAGAAGGATCACAATCACCCGGAAATACTTCGTGAAAAGAATCTTTAAAATCAGGGTGATGCTGGAATATAATCTTTAAAATATGAGATTCAAATTGCCGGCCTGAGTATTTCATATTACTTGAAATAACTCCATTCTGTGTAATGGCAGCCGGATCCCTCATAAAATATAAATTTGGACTCGGGTGAATGATATACTCCTTTGATTCAAGATTATTATTTTTAAAGTAGGGAATTTTTCTTTTCAGTTCCTTCACCTTAATTCCGGCAATGAGCATATTCACTACTTCAGCGGTTGAATAATTGGCTATTATATCTTCACAAATTTCTACGTTACCGGTCTTAAAAAGTGCATCAGTTAAAATGGTTTTTTTTATGCTCAGGTCCTTGATCACATCGAGAAATAATTGTTTTAACCGATACGTCTTCGCTTCCGTCACATTATTAATGATGCTAAAAAATTCATCGTGTTCTTTCTGCATGATCTCGAGATAAGGAACATCTTCAAATAATAGATCACTGCGATTCTGTGGAGTTAAGCGCTCTATTTCTCTGCCGGGCCGGTGCATTATAACACGACGAATGGTTCCAAACTCTGAATTAAGTTTTAATTTCATCTACCCTTATTATAAACTTTTCTTGTTTTTTTACAAAACAGGGACTTAAAAATGTGATTGTCGAATGATCGTATTTACGATATCCAAAAGATAATTTGCATCTATGTCGTCGAATTCATTTAATCGATTGCTGTCTATATCCATTACAAATTTAACATGTCCATCCACGATTCCCGGAATCACAATTTCTGATTTAGATTCAGCACTGCAGGCAATATGTCCCGGAAACTGATTAACATCCGTTACAATGATTGTATCCTTTTTCTCCCAGGACTTACCACATACACCTTTTCTATAGGCAATTCTGGTGCAGGCAACAGGCCCCTGAAATGGCCCCAGTACCAGTTCCTTTTCTCTTACAATATAAAATCCAATCCAGAAAAAATTAAATGCTTCCTTCAAAACTGCTGCCACATTGGCCATATTAGCAATCAAGTCGGACTCATCCTGTAATAATGACAGAATCTGAGGAACCAATTCACGGTATATCGATTGCTTATTTTTTGTATCTGGTACGTTTAATCTCTCTACCAAAGTTATATTTTTTTAAATATTTTTAATTCATCATCAAATATAGACTGTTTTTCAACCAATTTACCATTGATTAATTGAGGGGCTAAAAGTCCTGAGCCGAATGTTTTAGGAGAGTTAAAAATCCGGGCTTCATCCCAAAGATTCGATTGAATGATATTATCAAGAAGTATTTTACCCCCTTCAATAAGAATTGACTGAATCCCCTTTCCTTTGAGATCCATTAAAACACCCTGCATGAAACGATTTTTTTCCACTTTAATGTATATCAAATCTTTACCAGATTGATTTTTAATAAAGTTATAGATTAGTGTTTTCTGTTTTTGATCAAATATCTTATACGATCCCTTTATTTTTAAATTAGGATCAATGATGATACGAATTGGATTTTCCCCCTTTAATTCCCTGACATTTAATTGTGGATTGTCATAAATTACAGTGTTCGCCCCTACCATAATTCCATCCTCTTGTGACCGCCACTGATGAACCATCAACCTAGAATATTCATTACTGATCCATTTCGAGTCATAATTATCTCTTGCGATATATCCGTCAGAAGTTACCGCCCATTTCAAAATAATATAAGGCCTGCCTTGTTCATGAAAAGTAAAAAAACGTTTGTTAAGTATTCTGGCTTCTTCTTCCATAATGCCCTCCATTACACGAATGCCTTCGGATTTTAGTTTCTTTATACCTTTGCCCTGAACCAATGGATTTATATCTTTATTCGCTATAAAAACATGTTTCACTTTATAATGAGCCAAAAGATCTGCGCAGGGAGGTGTTTTACCAAAATGTGAGCATGGTTCCAGATTTACATAAACATCACTCCCTGAAATATTTTGTTTATTTTGAACGCTTTCAATAGCATTTGCCTCAGCATGCGGTCCTCCGTAATGCTGATGCCATCCTTCTCCGATAATTTTTCCATTTTTAACAATTACACATCCAACCATCGGATTAGGACTGACTCTGCCAATACCGTTTTTTGCGAGCTCTAAAGCGCGCAACATGTACTTATTTTCCAAAAGCAAGTACTTTTTGATAGTTAATAAAGAATTATTCGTTCAAAACTATTACCTTTTATCCAGCTATAAAAGGAGAAACGTGTTTGCGATTCATGAAAAAACAAAAATTATATAATGCGAAAGACCTTTATCTAAATGTGCGGGACCAGCTATATCCTCTTTATAGTCATGAATCAGAAATTTTAACTTATATACTTCTCCAAGAATATTTGGGTATCGATAAAATGTCATGTATTGTCGAAAAAAGATTCGAACACAAAAAGAAGAATATTGATGGATTAAATCGTGCTATTAATAGGCTGAAAAAAAATGAACCAATACAATATATCATTGGGAAGGCAAATTTTTTTGACAGGGAATTTATGGTAAAATCAGGAATTCTCATTCCAAGACAGGAAACCGAAGAACTGATCGTTCTCGTGAAAGATAAAAATAAAAATCCATCCCCTTACATTTTAGATATTGGCTGTGGAAGTGGCTGTATAGCAATTACGCTTGCACTTGAAATTTCAGGATCAAAAATTCATGCAATAGATAGCAATAAAATTGCGGTTAAGTTTACACAAAAAAATGCTCAGCAGTTGGGAGCAGAAGTGAAGGTTTTTCTTCATGATATTTTTACCGACAATCTCCTAAATGATGAATATGATATAATTGTAAGTAATCCACCCTATGTTACTGAATCTGATAAATTACAAATGAAAAAAAATGTGATCGATTATGAACCTGCTGAAGCCTTGTTTGTATCTGATAATGATCCGTTGAAATATTATATAAAAATTCTGGAAATATCTGATACTAATTTAAAGAATGACGGATATCTATTTTTTGAAGTTAATGAAGCATTTGGTCATCAGTTATATAATTTACTGATATCAAAAGGATTCGAGAATGTAGAAATTTCTAAGGATATCCATGGGAAAGACCGTTTCGTCAGTGGCAAAAAAATTGCAAGAACTTTCTAATTAATGAGGAAGTGGTAATTATGTTTCTTCTTCAAAAAAAAGTTGGTAGTAAAACATTCCCTTTTCGGAATCATATCCACGGACGATATTTTGTCTGTTGCCATGTACATAAATATGAAAATTTTTATCCAGTTTGATAACACTGCGAATGTATCGGTTATTTTTTTTTATAGCATTGGATGAGATTTCGAATTCATCAACAATTTCAATGTTTTTATCCTGTGCGTAATTATTTCTGAATTTTTCAAAAGCAGCGATATGTTCCGGATTTTCAAAAATGGCAGATTCATATTCCTGGGAATTAAAATTATCATGATTCTTAAAATATTCCACCGAGCGATTCATTTTATCTATTTTTTCCAATGGATCCTCGTTCTCTAGTTCGTCCTCGAAATAAGATTTTAAGATATTTAAATGATTTGCGGTATTGAAAAAATTATTCTGAACGGGCTGAGCATTTAAAAAATGATCAATAAAATAATGGGATGAAAAGTCATAATTATTTTTCTTGAAATACACGTTTAAACCGTGATCTGATGGTGCTTGCAGAATTAAAACACTTTCCTCTAATCCTCGGGGATTAATCCCTTCAGCAATTGTAATGGAATATGTCAATCCTGATCTTTTAAGTTGAATGAATTTTTCCTTAGTACTGGTTTTAAAAATGCCCAAACCAATATTTGATTGTCCATTTATGATTATATCATGAAATACGGATACGATAAATTCTCCCTCTTGCTTTTTTTCTTCTGGAACAATGCTTGCGAATTTTTCGGTAAGGTCTTTCGTTATCTCATGAAAATCATAGGAATCATTGAAAAATTGTCCAATCAAATGTTGCGTATGATGTGTAGAATTAATTTTTATTTTTGAGAATTCATATGGAGCTTCCATATTGAAACCCTTTAATAATACAGCCGTAATTTTTTTGTTATGTTCATCCTTCAATAATCCAACGGGTTGTTTACTAAACCAAATGTCCTTTAGATTTGGTTCGATTTTATGAATTGAGATTTGAGAAATGCAGGCTCTGGAAAAATCCATCATATTTAAGGGTATGTTAATTAACTGACAAAGAACCGATTTTTTTTGCATTCAAGCAGGGATTTCTTATAACAATATTTACCAGCTTTTCGTTGTACTAGTAGGTGATTGATTGGGATGTGTAACTAGACGTTGGGTGGATCTAGTTAGTTTTTGGTTGGTTAGTGGAAGGCCGCCTTTTTTGGCGGCCTTCTTTGTTCACATGAAATCAATTTCCCAGTCAATACTGTATTTTGCTTTTTGTGTTTTATTCATATTTTGAATCATATCAGTATTATAAGGACCGCCGGGTTCATCAAGAAATAATGGCACTTTTCCAAGTAGGTCATTGCTGCTGAAATAATCAAAATCCCAAATTTCAATTTCTAAAAATGTGCCCGGATCATAACCCGATAGCTTTAATTCAATTTTTATTTTTCCTGGTTTTACAGGATAAGCACTTTTATCTGTCGGCCAGATTTTTTGATCATCCACAACAAGATATATGTCATCAAATCCGGCTTCATCAGTCAAATAGCAGTTAATGTTTAAAATTTTCAACAAAAGTTTTCTTTTGCTTTCCATTAATTAATTAAAATTTTTAACATTTGCACAACATTAAAGTGCAATTTAACAACCTTATAAACCAAAACAAATGAAAAAAATTCTACTTATAACATTACTTTTCCTAAGCGCTAAAACTCTAGCGCAGGATTCAGTAAGTACAGAATCAGATACAATAAAAATTTGGAAAACGAATGGAATAATTGGTTTACTATTTACGCAGGTAGGCCTGACCAACTGGGCAGGAGGCGGTGAGAGTGCCTTAAGTGCTGTTGGTACTTTCCGTCTCAATGCAATTTATAATAAAAATAAAATTACATGGGAAAATTATTTTCTGACTTCTTATGGACTGCAAAAGCTGGGTGATGATCAAGCAAGGAAAAATGAAGATAAAATTGAGATCATATCAAAACTTGGCAGAAAAATATCTGACAAGTGGCTTGTGACCGGTAATCTTAATTTCAGAACACAGTGGTATGAGGGATTTAAGAGTAAGGAAGATTCAGTAAAATTTTCAGATTTTTTTGCCCCCGCCTATTTAACCCTGGGAATTGGATTTGATTACAAACCAAATGATAACTTTGCTTTGTTTTTATCACCTGCAACCACAAAATTCACTTTTGTTCTTGATGATTTTTTGTCCTCTCAAGGAGTTTTTGGCTTAGATCCCGGTAAAAAATCGCGTACAGAATTCGGTGGTTTCATTAAATTACTCTATATAAAGGAGAATATCCTAAAGAATGTCAATTTTACCACCAATCTTGATTTATTTTCAAACTACTTTGAGAATCCGGAGAAAATAGATGTTAACTGGGAAGTAATCATAGATATGAAAATAAATGATTTCCTGACTGCAAGTATTAATACATATCTTATTTATGATTATGATGTTAAGTTTATTGAAATACAGGATGGTAGAGAAGTTGAAAGAGACAAGGTACAATTTAAGGAGGCTTTAAGCGTTGGATTAACCTATAATTTCTAACCGTTAGTAACGCAGTGTAATCTCATATCCACTGTATTTGCGCAGGTTTATAACGTGGTTTTTGTCAAATATTAGATATTGACCACGTATTCCAATTAATTTTTCATGAATGTGTGGCGTCTTATCCAGGTTAATACTTTTAATTACTTTAGGGTAATTGATAACAGGATACTCAAAAGTAAAAACTTCATTATCTTCAGATAAAATATATTCGATATATTCCTGATCCAGAAGGGAGATAATTTTTTCTTTCTCAGTAATAAGGTTAATACTTTCATCCTGTTCGTTTTTAAGCATTTTCTGCCAGGGTGTTTTATCACTTATATGATTCTTTAAGTTTATTTCAATTAAACCTGCTGTATATCTATTGGGTGTAAAAGCAAGTTTTATGGTTTTCCATGCTCCCTGATCAATCCACCTGGTCGGTATCTGATCCATTCTTGTAACACCTACTTTTACACCACTGGTTAATGCAAGGTATACATAATGGGGTTGATTATGATTTTTTTCTTCCCACGCCGGATCACGTCCCTCTCCTAAATGAGCCCTGCATAATTCAGGTTTTAATATGCATTCGGAATTTAATGGTGAATTCATAAAACACGGATAACAAAATCCCTGACCGAAGGCTTTTTTAATTTTTCTGCCGCAGGCAACACAATAGATAATGCTGTCGTAATTCAGTTCAATATTTTGCCTAATCAGATCATTCATACTGATTTTTTCTTCCCCAAGTTGTAAGAAATATTTTACAGGATTTTCAAATGCTATTTGCATTTTTGATAAGTTTCCCTTGTATTCCATACAATTCAAATTTAATGATTACCATAAAATTCAATTTTACAACTATTCTAATAAAAAGAGTGTTATTTTAATGAATAAATATCAAATTAGCACGATTCTTGATCGAATTAACTGTAACAAGAGGGTAATAGAAATAATAATTTCTTAAAATATAGTTAACGTTCATTAAACAAATTACAATTAAAATTGCTAAAACCGTTAGAATGTATAAGGTTAATCCGATATTTTATGCAGGAATAGCTTTTGTTCAGATATCCAGTTTGCCGAAAATGCAATATGATTTTCTTGACCAGCATATCCCATCAATTAATAGAATGCACCTTGCTATTGATGGTGAAATGCTTGAGGATTGTATCAGCTATGAGGATTATGAACATTGGTATCAATTAATTGATCCTCAAAATTTTGAGAATTATTTTGAGAGTCAGATTTAATTGACCAATCAGCGATAAATAATCACATTTCATTGATTAAACTGCTATTTTTATTTAATTTAAAATAAACTTTTTAGACAATGAAAATAGGAGTTTTACTTTCAGGAAATGGCGTATTTGATGGTTCTGAAATCCATGAAGCTGTTTTCACTTTATTAGCGATTGATGAAGCTCAAGCCGATGCCATATGTCTTGCTCCTGATATAGAGCAGCATCATGTATTAAATCATATCACAGGTGAAGAAATGCCTGAGTCGAGAAATGTGTTGATTGAATCTGCACGGATCGCCAGAGGAAATATAAAGAATCTGGCGGATATCAAATCAGATGATATTGATGCATTGGTATTACCGGGTGGGTTTGGTGCGGCAAAAAATTTAACAAAATGGGCTTTTTCCGGGCCTGATGGAGAAATCCTCCCCGATGTTAAACGGTTAATCAATGAAATGGTCATTCATGGGAAGCCCGTATGTGGATTATGCATGGGACCAACTGTTATTGCAAAAGCACTGGAAGAGACTTCGATACATCCACAGCTTACTGTAGGTACAACTGAAGATCCTTCCCCATACGAAATAGATGCAATCAGTGCTGGAATGGAAAAGACAGGAGCACAAGCAGTGATGAAAAAGATAAGTGAAGTTCTTGTGGATGAAAAAAATAAAATTGTTACTGCACCATGTTATATGATGGAAGCATCTATTTCCCAAATCAGAAATAATATCAAAATGGCTATAGATGCTATGATCAAATTGATTTAGACGAACCTGAATTAATTAACATTCCAGAAAACTTCATCTTTAAATTATCCTGGGGGAAGTTACATATTTCATTTTCGTAAAATGAAAAAGATTATGGACATTATATATGAGGATAATCATTTGCTGGTTGTAAATAAACCCAGTGGTATGCTTGCTCAAGGAGATAAAACCGGTGATAACAGCCTTGTAGAATTAGGCAAAAATTATTTAAAAAAGAAATATAAAAAACCCGGAAATGTATATCTGGGTCTTGTACACAGATTGGATCGTCCGGTTAGTGGAATTGTCATCATGACAAAGACTTCCAAGGCCCTTGTAAGAATGAGTAAACAATTCCAGGAAAAATCCATCACAAAAATATATTGGGCTATAACTGAAAATCCCTTACCTGAAGTGGAAGATAAATTGGAGCACTGGCTGATCAAGAACCACCAAAAAAATATTGTTTCAGCATATCAGAATGAAAAAAAGGGAAGCGTAAAAGCCGAACTCGAATATAAAATTTTAAGTCATATCGGCTCTCATTATCTGACAGAGATAAAATTATTAACCGGTCGATTTCATCAGATTAGAACACAATTTTCTTCCATTGGATGCCCAATTGTTGGAGATTTAAAGTATGGATATAAAAAACCTTTACCTGATAAGTCTATTTGTTTACATGCAAAAACACTTATATTTTCTCATCCTGTTAAAAATGAATCCATGACACTAAGTGCAGCCACGCCCATCAACACATTCTGGGAAACCTTCATTCATTAAAATTCAAATAGATATTTACCCCGATTATTCATGAATAATTTTCAAAATGGGAGGCCAGCAGCCTGTAACTCATTTATTTTCAATTAGATACACAACGGGATTAACCCTCGTCCCGATACATCGGGATGGCGCTGTGTGCGATAAATTCATGAATTTTTCGGGTTAACATTATTCATGTAGAGGAAATCATACATGTTATTGGAATGAATTTTTATTAAAAAAGGGAAATACTGTAAAGGATGGGATTTATTTTTCTTGTGAAATTCATCAATCTTCAATGATTCCTTCTGCGAGTAGGATTACCTTATTATTAAAAACTTCAACTACGCCTCCATTTATTAATATTACATGTTTTTCATTTTTGTTTTTGTAAACCACCTTTCCTTTTTCAAGTGTAGAAATAAGAGCTGCATGATTATTTAACACCTGAAAAGTCCCTTTGGAACCTGGAAAAGTTGCTTCCTCAACCTGTCCTTCAAAAACTTTTTTTTCAGGTGTATATATTTCCAGTACCATGATTGGATTATTTTGCTTCGGCGATTAATCTTTCACCCTTTTCAATAGCATCTTCTATGGTCCCAACCAGGTTAAAGGCTGCCTCAGGGAGATAATCAAGTTCACCGTCAATGATCTTATTAAATCCTTTGATTGTATCCTTAATATCAACCAATACTCCTTGTGTTCCCGTAAATGCCTCCGCAACATGGAATGGTTGTGATAAAAATCGCTGAACTCTTCTGGCACGATGCACAATTTCTTTATCTTCATCTGAAAGTTCATCCATACCCAAAATCGCTATGATATCCTGTAGTTCCTTATATCGCTGTAAAATTAGTTTAACTCTTTGGGCAGTGTTATAATGATCATCACCAAGCACTTCAGCATTTAAAATCCTGGAAGTTGAATCCAAAGGATCCACAGCCGGATAAATTCCCAGTTCGGATATTTTTCTGGAAAGCACAGTTGTGGCATCAAGGTGAGAAAAAGTGGTTGCCGGAGCTGGATCAGTTAGGTCATCAGCAGGAACATATACAGCCTGTACCGATGTGATAGAGCCTCTTTTAGTGGAAGTAATTCGTTCTTGCATCGCACCCATCTCAGATGCAAGAGTTGGTTGGTAACCAACTGCAGAGGGCATTCTTCCTAAAAGAGCAGAAACTTCAGATCCTGCTTGTGTAAATCTGAAAATATTATCGATAAAAAATAAAATATCTCTTCCTTTTCCAGTACCATCACCATCTCTGAAATGTTCGGCTACGGTAAGTCCGGATAAAGCAACCCTTGCACGTGCACCGGGGGGTTCATTCATCTGGCCGAAAACGAGGGTTGCCTGAGATTGATTCACAACATTTTTATCAACTTTAGATAAATCCCACTCTCCTTTTTCCATACTTTTTTTGAATTCCTCACCATATTTTATCACCCCTGATTCAATCATTTCCCGAAGAAGGTCATTGCCTTCCCTTGTTCTTTCACCTACACCTGCAAATACTGATAGTCCGGAGTAGGCCTTGGCGATATTATTGATAAGTTCCATAATAATAACGGTCTTGCCAACTCCAGCTCCCCCAAATAAACCAATCTTACCACCCTTTGGATAAGGTTCCAATAAATCGATCACTTTAATTCCTGTAAATAAAACTTCACTGGAGGTTGATAATTCTTCAAATTTTGGTGATGGTCGATGAATTGGAAGTCTTTCTTTACTCTTTGGTTGTTCCATTCCATCTATGGCATTACCAACAACATTGAATAATCGACCCCGAATTTCTTCACCAGTAGGCATCGATATAGGACCTTCAAGATGAATCACATCCGTTCCCCTCATTAATCCTTCTGTTCCATCCATCGCCACTGTTCTGATCCTATCCTCCCCTAAATGTTGTTGGCATTCCAGAATGATTTTTTCTCCATTTGGTTTGGTAACTTCCAGTGCATCGTAAATATTTGGTAAGGTAGCTCCTTCATGATCAAAGCTTACATCGACAACAGGTCCTATTACCTGTGCAACTTTTCCTATATTTGCCATGATGAATTTGAGTGAATTTAATTACGTGGATATTATTGTAGCCCAAAACTACTTTTAAAAACCTATTTTCCCAAGCTTAGAATTAAATTAAAATAGAAAGCTACATGTATCAAACTTTTAAAATAATCCGGAAAGTGGTTCCTGCTTCCGGTTCAGTTGATTTAATATATATCTTACCTTGATGATAATTTTCAATAATCCTTTTTACTAGTGTGAGACCCAAACCCCAACCTCTTGACTTGGTTGTGTAGCCAGGTAAAAAAACTTCACGGATTTTAGATTTAGGAATGCCTTTTCCGCTATCCGTAATATCTATCATTACGTTTCCATCAGGCGCTTTTCTTATGTCAATATCTATCGTACCCTGTCCTCCCATGGCATCCACAGCATTTTTACATAAATTTTCTATCACCCAATCAAATAAGGGTATATTTATTTTAGCCCTGATATCGATGGGTAGGGAATTGACTTGAAAAATTATCTTCGATGATATTCTCTTTTGCAGATAATTTATAGTATTTTTCACAGCTTCATGAATATTTTCATAATTAATAAATGGTGTTGAACCAATGCTTGAAAATCGTGATGTGATCATCTCGAGCCTTGAGATATCCTTTTCAAGCTCTAGAATTAATTCCGGATCTTTGATTTTCACCTCGGATTTAAAATATTCAAGCCATGCCATCAATGATGAAATTGGTGTACCCAGTTGATGTGCCGTTTCTTTTGCAAGACCCACCCATATCCTGTTTTGTTCAGCTGTTTTGGAATAATTAAATGCGAGATAGGCAAATATTGCAAAAATGGTAATGATGGTCAGCTGAATATATGGATAATATCTCAATTGATGAAGAAGTTCTGAATTTTTATAATAAACATAATTATAATCGTATGAAGAACCATCTTCATTTTCAAACCGGATCAGAATGGGTTCGTATTCTTCTTTCATTGTATTAAGCTCTTCCTGTAGAATTTCAGGCATCTTATCTTCCGGAATACCACTTTTAATATCAAGATTTCGATAATCAAGCGGTTGACCTGTACCATCTGTTACAATCACAGGAACTGTATTATTTGGGACAATAATTTCCTGGAATATAAATCCCAGATTTTGATTATCCTTTTGGTTGGCGGTATATTCCAATGTATTAGCGTACAATTCAATGAGCCTCTTTTCTCGCTCTTTTAATTGATTAACCAAAGTATTAGTATAATAAATTGAAGTGAGGCCTATAATGATGGCCACAAAAAGAATTATCCACTTGTATTTTGCTTTATTGCTATAAAGATCAAATGATTTTGAATTCAAAAATGGATTATTCATAATCGTATAGAAATGTCTGACTAAAAATTCTTAATAGGCAATAATTTCCATTTCTCCGGTTTCAATTCTTCATAAAGAGCCATTTACCTAATATCCGGTAATTCACTTTTGCGCCATGCATTAATATTCCGATTCTATAAATCCGACTCGCAAGCCAGGTGGTGAAGATAAATCCAAGGATCAATAGCGACATGGAAAGTATCAATTCCCAATAGGGTACTCCAAATGGAATCCGCATCATCATAATAATAGGCGATGATAAGGGAATCATTGATAACCAGAAAGCAAGATTTCCGTCAGGTTCTCGTAAAATTGCACTAAGAACGATGAGGGAAAATATGAGTGGAATAGTAATAGGTAGTTGAAATTGCTGCGCATCTGTATCGTTATCTACAGCTGATCCAATGGCTGCAAACAATGAGCCATAAAGCATGTAAGCACCTAAGAAGTAAAACAGGAAAGCAAATAAAAGTAAAGGCATATTTATAGCATCGATGGAACTGAATATTTCAGCGACAAGTTGACCACTATTATCTTGTGCAGCTTCCATTTCGGCAGATACAGTTATTGCTTCCTCTCGATTGATATTAAAATAGGATCCAATAATAGTAGTGATCCCGAATCCAAGAAACATCCAGATTAAAAATTGTGTTAGTCCAACAGCTCCCACGCCTAAAATCTTACCCATCATTAATTGGAATGGTCTTACTGATGAAACAATTATTTCAATAATCCTGCTTGACTTTTCCTCTATGACACCTCTTAAGATCTGAATTCCATAAATAAAAATAAAAAAATAGATCATGATAGCTGCTATATAGCCTATAACTGTGGCCACACCCGCACTTCCTGTCTTTTCACCCGAATCAGTCATATTGATAGTATCTATGGAAAGATCGACTTTAAGACTTTCAAGTGTTTCTTTATCAATTGATGAGCGGATTAGCTTAATCTCTTCAACCTCGCTTCTAAGAATACGTTCCAGATTACCAATAACATCTATACTCGGGTTCTTTTCAGAAAAAAAAGTAATACCATCTGGATTATCGATATCAATTTTAGGTATATACAAAAGCCCATAACTTTTAGATTGTGTTAATTCTTTTTTTGCCTCTGCTACATCAATCGTGATGAAATTGAAAAGTAATGATCCGTTTTCCGGAAAGTTATTAGTAAAATACCCGGATTCATCTACAACATCAATTGTCCTTATTTCAGTATCCCGGGTAGCCAACCATATTGGGATTACCCATAAACAAGCAATCAATATAGGGCCGATGATTGACATTATAATAAATGATTTTTTCCTAACCCTGGTTAAGTATTCCCTTTGTATAACCAATAAAATCTTATTCATTTTGCTGTGCGTTTACCTGACTAATGAAAATATCATTTATGCTGGGTATTTGTTCAATAAATGAATGTATCTGAACTTTTTCTATTAATGCCGAAAGTAGTGAATTTGGATTCTGGCCATCCTTCATCTTAATGACCGAGCGAAATAAATTATGATCCAATATTTCTTTCTCTAATAATTCAAAATTATTATTTAATCCATCAAAGTCATTGGTATGCTCAACGATGAAGGTGTTACTCTTATATTTCTGTTTTATTTCCTTTTTAGATCCATCCAGAATAACTTTTGATTTATTAATCAAGGCTATATAATCACATAATTCTTCAACAGATTCCATCCTGTGTGTTGAAAAAATAATGGTACTTCCCTTTTCACGCAATTCAAGGATCTCATCCTTAATCAAGTTGGCATTTATAGGATCAAATCCTGAAAAGGGTTCATCAAGAATGACTAACTTAGGTTCATGTAAAATGGTTGATATAAACTGGATTTTCTGTTGCATCCCTTTGGAAAGGTCTTCAATTTTTTTATTCCACCAAGTCAGGATTTCAAATTTTTTGAGCCAGAATTTGATTTTTTCATTTGCATCATGAGATGATAGACCCTTAAGCCTGGCAAGATAAACCAGATGCTCACCCACTTTCATTTTTTTATACAATCCTCTTTCCTCAGGCAGATATCCAATCAACTGAATATCAGCGGGTTTCATTTTTTTATTTTCGATGTAGATTTCACCTCTATCAGCAAATATAATCTGAGTAATTATTCTGATAAGGGTAGTTTTACCTGCTCCATTTGGACCTAACAATCCAAAAATCGATTTTTGTGGTACGTGGATATTGATATCCTTAAGCGCCCAAAAATCCCCGAAACTTTTGGCTATTTCCTTTGTATATAATAATTCCACTACAAAAATTCTATATTCAGAAAAACAGGGCTAATATATAAACTTTAGAGCGCAGAAGTACTATTGGGAGTATACAAATTTTATTTGTCCAACAGCTACATCCAAATCGAATGATAAAATATTTGAAACGTTTGTATTGTAAGATTCGCTTACATACACATGTTTGGAATTCTTCTTAAAATGTTTCGGAAGTTTTACATGGCAGAGTGGAGAATTATGAATGTTAATAATGACAGGAATTTCCTGGGAAGCGGGTAATCCAATGATTAGATTTCCGGCCCCTACACTTGCAAAAACATTACTTGAAGTTTCCAATGGTTTTGAATAATCCATTAATAAAGCACCAAAATTGACATCTGCAATAACGGTTTTAGCTTTTGCATAGTTTATTTTATTAACCGTTAAGGATCCTAAATCAACTTTTACATAAAAAGTATCCATCTCAACCAGATTACTTCTACCTTCCATGTAACTTACAATGACATCTGCGCTACCCGTATTGATCTTTAATCGTTCAATTGGTAAATTAGATAAATCAACAAAAGCATCTCCTATAGCATAATTCAGGTGAAGTTTCATTGGTTTTTCTTTTGAAAGATACAGATCCCAATGATTATCAGTAGAACCTTTTGTATTAAAAAATCTGCCGGATAATGAAGTTTCGTTTTGTCCGGATGTATTATTCAGATTGATGATCAGGTTTTCAATACGGCCGGGAAGTTCGGTGTTAGAATAGATAGTGGGCTCGTTATTGTTTTCAAATCCAAAGACATTAACAATATGAGGATTTACGGTTGGTTTGATACAACAGGAATTGGATGTTGCTTTGAGTATAATATTTACTTTATCATAATCCCCATTTTCAAGGGTATAAAATCGTTTCACTTGACCGAGGAGTTCAGAAAAGACAATACACTGCAATGATATCAATAATATCACCCTCAACATAAGGTGTAATTACGTGGAAGTGTGTCAATGGGTTGCAATAATCAAAAAAAAACAGGAGAATTTTATAATTTTCTATATAACGCAGGATCCTTCTTAGAAAAATTCTTTCATTTTTTCAAAGAAACCTTTTTCACTGGAATTTGGATCTGGTTGAAAATTTGGAGAATTTCTCAGAGATTCAAGTTTGCTTCTTTCATCTCTTGAGAGATTTTTAGGAGTATATATATTTACATAGATAAGTTCGTCTCCTTTTCCGTATCCATCGATATCTTTTATGCCCTTCCCTCGGAGTCTTAATATTTTTCCACCTTGAGTTCCAGGATCAAGTTTTATTTTAACCTTACCGTCAATAGTAGGAACTTCAAGAGATGTGCCTAGAACTGCATCTATGAAATTCAAATGTAGATCGTATATGACATTATTACCATCCCGCTTTAAATACTCATGTTCAATTTCTTCTATAATAATGAGGAGATCACCTGGATGACTACCTCCTGGTGCCATATTCCCCTTGCCAGACATAGATAATTGCATTCCATCAGCAACACCTGCGGGAATTTTAATATTTATAATTTCTTCCTTTTGTACAAGTCCCGTATTGTCCACTCCGCTTGGTTTTCTATCGATTACTTTCCCTGAACCATGACAACTGTAACAGGTCGATGAAGAAACCATTTGCCCAAGCATGGTATTAACTACTTTTCTTACTTGCCCTGTTCCATGACAAGTCGGGCAGTTTTTAAATGACACTCCGTCAGCCAATATCAGGCGTTTAACTTTAATTTTCTTTTCAACGCCACTGGCAATTTCTTCAAGGGTAAGTTTAAGTTTTATTCTTAGATTACTACCACGCCGGCCCATACCTGACCTTCTTCCAGTTCCACCCCCAAAGAAACTTTCAAAAGCAGAGCCTCCGAATATGTCTCCAAACTGTGAAAAAATGTCTTCCATTGACATCCCGCCTCCTCCAAAACCACCTCCACGCATCCCGGAATGACCGAATCGATCATACTGAGCCCTCTTATCTGAATTGCTTAAAATTTCATATGCTTCAGCAGCCTCCTTGAATTTTTCTTCAGCAACAGCATCACCTGGATTTTTATCCGGATGATATTTTATAGCAATCTTTCGGTAGGCCTTTTTAATTTCATCTTGAGATGCGTTCCTATCTATACCAAGTATTTCGTAATAATCTCTTTTTGACATTATCTTATGATCCTATGACAACTTTAGCAAATCGAATTACCTTATCATTCAGGTAATAGCCTTTCTCAATCGTATCCACAATTTTCCCCTTGAGCTCGTCTTCAGGTGCCGGAATTTGTGTGATCGCATCATGAATTTCAGCATTAAATTCATCCCCGGGATTCGATTCCATAAGTTTTAAGCCTTTTTTAATGGTAACATTTTTCAACTTACTAAAAATCAAATTTACCCCTTCCTTCATGGATTCTATTTCTGAGTTATTATCATCAAATGCTTTAATAGCTCTTTCGAAATCATCAATAACAGGAAGTAGTTCGATCATCAATTCCTCATTAGCGGTACTCACCATTTCAAGTTTTTCTTTGGCCGTACGTCTTCGGTAATTTTCGAATTCGGAATATAATCTTAAATATTTGTCTTTCAATTCAGATATTTCTTTGTGTAATTTGTCCAACTCCTTCGCGACAGGTTTTTTTGCACTTTTTGTTCTTGGAGCATTTTTCTCTTTTTTGCTACTAATTACATTTGCCGAAGTATCTTTTTCAGCAGTCGTTTTTTCAGTCGTTATCTCTTTTTCAATACCTTTTGACATAGTTCATCTTTTAGGGATGTAAATTTAATTAACAACTTTTTTGCCAATCCCTTTTAATCTGACAATATGGCATATATTATTCGTTAAGAAAATCCCATAATCGATCTTTTAATTCCTGTAAACTTTCCCGTGTAATGGATGAAACAAATAAATAAGGAACATCCTGAGGTATTTCCTGCTTTAATTCCTGTTTCAATTCTTCATCTAATAAATCCGATTTTGAAATGGCTAACATTCGTTTCTTATCCAGTAATTCAGGATTATAATTTTTCAGTTCTGATAGTATAACATCATATTCCTCGCGGATGTTTTTTGTATCAGCAGGGATCATAAACAGCAATACCGCGTTTCTTTCAATATGTCTTAGAAACCTAATACCCAGGCCCTTGCCTGCTGAGGCTCCTTTGATAATTCCAGGAATATCAGCCATAACAAATGATTTATAATCATAATAGGATACAACTCCAAGATTAGGCACCAGTGTGGTGAATGGATAATCGGCAATTTTTGGTTTGGCAGCTGACATGACAGATAAAAGGGTTGATTTGCCTGCATTTGGAAATCCTACTAAACCTACATCAGCAAGAATCTTCAGCTCGAGTATGATAGTTTGTTCAATGCCAGGCATACCGGGTTCAGCATATCGGGGTGTTTGATTGGTGGGTGATTTAAAATGGTCATTCCCCAAACCCCCCTTACCTCCTGGGGTTACAATCAGTTCTTGCTTGTCATTTATAATTTCATCAATAAGCTCATTAGATTCTGCATTTTTTGCTACCGTACCCAATGGTACCTCGAGGACCACATCCATCCCATCAGCACCATTTCGTTTACCTCCTTCACCATTTTTACCATCTCCAGCAATTACATGTTTTCGATATTTAAGGTGTAGTAAGGTCCATAGTTGTTTATTCCCACGGATGATCACATGACCGCCTCGCCCCCCATCACCTCCATCTGGCCCTCCTTTAGGGATAAATTTTTCCCTCCGAAAATGAATGGATCCTGAACCCCCACTTCCGGAATGGGTGTATATTTTTACATAATCAATAAAATTTGAAATCATTAAACCGATTTACCGAGGAAGATTATCTATCGTCTCACATATTTTCTGGAAAATATCGTCAATAGAACCAACTCCCTTAACTTGATTTAGCTTATTTTGTTGCTTATAATACTCAGCCACGGGAAGTGTTTCATCCTTATACACGCGAATTCTGTTATTTACTTTTTCTTCATCCTGATCGTCAGACCTGCCAGAAGTTTTACCCCTTAACATAATCCGTTTTTTAAGCTCTTCTTCATCAACCACTAACAGGATCATACCAGAGATAGGATTGCCTATATCATCCAATAATCTATCTAATGCTTTTGCCTGGTTTACTGTTCTTGGAAAACCATCAAAGATAAAACCAGCTGTTCCTTTTTTCTCCTTGATTTTAAGTTCAACCATCCTGATCACTACATCATCCGGCACAAGATTTCCCTTATCCATAAACTGTTGAGCCAGTTTTCCAAGTTCAGTTCCATTCTCCAGATGGTTTCTGAATAAGTCGCCGGTTGAGATGTGAGTTACATGATATTTATCAATGATTTTTTCACTTTGAGTGCCCTTTCCAGCACCAGGAGGTCCAAAAAGTACTATATTCAACATCATGATTAAAAAATTATTTTTTTATATAAACGTTTTTTAAATTTCTTCCATACCCATTGTAATCCATCCCGTATCCAACAATAAATTCATTTGGAATCTCGAATCCAACATATTTAATGTCTAATTCTTTGTTTAAGGATTTCGGTTTGAGAAATAATGTAACAACATCAATGGAGGCTGCCCCCAGGTCTTGAAGGATTTCCATTGTATACTGTAAAGTTAAACCCGAATCAATGATATCTTCAAGTATGATTAGATTTCTGTTGAATACAGAATGATTAAGACCGATTAATTCTCTTACTTTTCCAGAACTGTTGACTTGGTAATAGGAGGATAATTTTATGAATGATATTTCGGCATGTATTTTTAACTCTCTAAATAAATCACCTGCAAAAATAAAAGCGCCATTCAATATGCAGAGAAATAAAGGATTATGATTTGCATATTCTTTGTTTATTTTTTTTGCAAGTTTTTTTACCACTTTCTGAATTTCATCTTCTTTGATAAAAAGTTTAAAATCTAGATCAAGTATTTTCATTCAACTGGGGGAACAGTTAAGATTATAAATATATAGTAATGCTTGCTATTATAAAAAATTATCGAATGTAAGTAAAATTAAGTCTTATCAATCTGATTACAGGATTAAGTATAATCTATTCATTTGCTGATTATCACAGGTATAATTTTTCTTATCTTGATTTCATCACTGTCTTGAGAGCTTACTTTACTAAGTTTATAAAAATATTCGAACCCATTTCAATATCTTTTTTAAAAAAATTATGAAACATAAAATTTTAACGGAGTTTAATTTTTTTTATAAAAATTTAAATGATTTAAGGAATTATATATATCTTAATTTTTTAAATAAAATAAATTGACACTACATATATTAACAGATAATAATTCCATAGCAAATAATTTAATTGCAGAATTAAGGGATAAGGACATCCAGGATGACGGTCTTCGATTCAGATGGAATATGGAACGATTAGGCGAAATTATGGCTTATGAAATATCAAAACAATTTCATTTTGAATTTATCAAAATTCAAACACCATTGGGTACTTCCAATATGAAAATCATTAAGCAATCACCTTATATTATCACTATTCTTAGGGCTGGAATTCCATTTTATCAAGGATTTATCAATATTTTTAAGCAGGCTGATAGTGGATTTATTGGCGCATTCCGGGCCAATCATGAAAACAATCATCAGTTTGATATAAAGATGGGTTATACCGCTATTGGAGAAATCAATGATAAAAACATCATATTAGTTGATCCAATGATAGCTACGGGTAAATCCGTTTTAAAATCAATCAATCATATCCTTTCGTATGGATTACCAAAAAAAATATTTATCGCGGCTTTAATTGGTTCAAAAGAAGGTTACGAATTATTACGAGAGCATATTAAAATACCAGTAGAATTTTGGTTTGGAGACATGGATAATCAGTTGGATAAAAAATTTTATATTATTCCTGGTTTAGGTGATGCTGGTGATTTAAGTTTTGGGAAAAAATTATAGTTGGAAGATCATTTGATTGAAAGATGGGTTTGAATATACTGATTCTTATTGTAGGGTTGATTATTTTAATACTTGGCGGTGATTTTTTAGTGAAAGGATCATCAAGTATCGCATTAAGGTTGAAAATATCTCCACTAGTTGTAGGTTTAACTATCGTAGCTTTTGGCACTTCAACTCCTGAATTACTGATCAGTATCAAATCAGCCCTTTCGGGGAGTCCTGATCTTGCTATGGGAAATGTAATTGGTTCAAACATTTGTAACCTGGCGCTTGTTTTAGGTATATCCGCTATTATTTCACCAATCTTTGTTCAGAAGAACAGTCTGAAAATAGATTGGCCGATGACTATGGGTAGTTCTTTGCTTTTATACTTGTTAGTCCGCGAAGGATATGTTGATTCATATGAGGGGATCCTTTTTATTTCATTACTGATTATATATATTATATTTATAATATGGAAATCAAGGAAGGATATAAAAACAGCGAGGGTGCTTGAGAAGGAATTTGACCTTCCTGATACATCCAATACCCTTTTAAAAGATTTGTCGTATATTACCTTAGGATCCGCGGGATTGTATTTAGGTGCTGAATGGTTTGTGGGTGGCGCCCAGGACCTAGCCACCTTAATGGGGATTGAGGAGCGAATTATTGGAATTACAGTTTTGGCTTTGGGAACTAGTTTACCTGAATTGGTAACTTCCAGTGTTGCCGCCTTTAAAAAGGAAACGGATCTAGCACTTGGTAATCTGATGGGATCCAATATATTTAATATATTATCAATCCTCGGGATCACAAGTATTATTACCGAAATCAGGGTAAATGATGTAATACTAAACACAGATATCATCTGGATGCTGGGAATTACGTTAATTGTTTTACCCCTGATGTTAACCCGGAGGCAAATAGGACGAGTTGATGGAATAATTTTATTAATGATATATATTTATTATACGTATACAGTTGTATGGTAGAAACGATTTGGTCTGGTTTAGGGAAATATCTATCCGTTTACCTTGTAAGTATGCTTAAGTTTATAGGAGGACCCACGATTGGTGCAGCTGTTGGATTAACTTTCTTTGAAACGGTGATCCTAACCATTCTTGGCATGATGACAACTGTTTTAGTTATTTCTTTTTTTGGACCCAGTTTTCGTCACTGGCTAAATAAAGTTTTCAGAAGAGATAAAAAGTTATTCACTAAGAGGAATCGTAAATTCGTTATTTTCTGGAAGAAATATGGTTTGTTCGGAGTATCGTTCCTAACCCCTATCGTTTTTTCTCCGATCGTGGGGACATTGCTTGTCAATGCATTTGGAGGATCTAAATCAAAAATATTAGGATATATGTTGATCAGCGCTATTTTCTGGTCGTTTGCCTTAGCCAAATTTTTTCATCTGATTCCTTTTATTACACAACTCTAATATCGCCTTTTTAACAAAATATTTGTTCTGGTAGAACTTGTGTCTTAAAAAGTGTGTTACAATTTAGGAATCATTAAATTTGTAAAAAAGTATCTTAAATGGATCTGGATAAAACCATTGCAGAAAAAGGATTTATTGATCTACCTGTTGATCCCAAAATTAATGTTGTAGACGAAATAATCGATCTTAAAAAATCAAAAAATGCCATCATACTAGGTCATTACTATATTAATCCGGAACTTCAGGACATATCAGATTTTGTTGGTGACAGCCTTGGACTTTCACAGGAAGCAAAAACCACGAATGCTGATATTATTGTTTTCATTGGTGTGCATTTTATGGCTGAAACTGCTAAAATTTTGAATCCGGAAAAAAAAGTATTGGTCCCGGATGTTATGGCTTCTTGTTCTTTAGCTGAAAGTGCTCCTGCTGATGCTTTTTCTGCATTTAAAAATCAATATCCGGATCATAAAGTTATTAGCTACATTAATTGTACTGCTGAAATAAAAACATTATCTGATGTGATTTGTACTTCTTCTAATGCAGTTGACATAGTGGAAAGTTTCCCAAAAGAAACAAAGCTTATTTTCGCTCCAGATAAAAACCTGGGGAATTACATCAATAGCATTACTGGTCGAGAAATGGTATTATGGGATGGAGCATGTATGGTTCATGAAAAATATTCCCTAGAAAAAATACTTGACATGAAAGAAAAACATCCTGATGCCAAATTTATTGCTCATCCGGAATGTGAAAAACCTTTGTTAATTATCGCAGATTTTATTGGCTCAACTACAGCTTTATTGAACTACACCAATCGTGATCAGGCAAGGAAATTTATCGTTGCAACAGAGAGTGGGATTTTACATCAAATGAAAAAATCATCACCGGATAAGATTTTTATTCCCGCACCTTCTATTGATGCTACTTGTGGCTGTAATGATTGCACATATATGAAATTGAATACACTTGAAAAATTATTTCTGACCTTAAAATATGAAAAACCGGAAGTAAATTTAGATGGGGAATTGATATTAAAAGCGCGACAGCCAATAGAACGGATGCTTGAGATCTCAGAGAAATTAAAAGTCTAGAAAATCATTATTATTGGAAAGATACCAGTCTGATTATCTTGTGATTGGGGCGGGCATCGCAGGCCTTAATTTTGCCCTAAAAATTGCCGAACACGGTCAGGTAAATGTTATATCAAAAACTACATTAGGTGAAACCAATACGAGTTATGCTCAGGGGGGAGTTGCTTCAGTATTTACTGCTTATGATAGTTTTCAATCTCATAAGTCAGATACATTAATTGCAGGAGCCGGATTATGTCATATTGATGCAGTTGATACCATGGTTAAGGAGGGCCCCGAACGCATCAAGGATCTGATCAATTGGGGAGTAAATTTTTCCAAAAAAGATAATTCCACAGAATATGATCTGGCCAGAGAAGGCGGCCATTCTGTTAATCGTATTTTTCATGTTAAGGATTTTACTGGAACTGAAATTCAGAAAGTTTTACTTGAAAGAGCAAAAGAACATCCTAATATTAGATTTTTTGAGGATTATTATGCTATTGATTTAATCACAGAACACCATGTAAGAGGTAATTTACAGGCGGCATTTAATATCTGTTTTGGAGCTTATGTCTTTTCGAAAAAAAACAAACAGGTATATATATTCAATTCAAATTATACAGTATTGGCAACTGGAGGAGCCTCTCGAGTTTACCAATACTCTACTAATCCGGAAAGTGCGACCGGAGATGGGGTAGCAATGGCTTATAGGGCTGGTGTTAGAATTGCTAATATGGAATTCATTCAATTTCATCCTACGGCCCTATTTCACCCAGGACATCGACTTTTCTTAATTTCTGAAGCGTTGCGGGGACATGGTGGAATATTACGTAATCTAGGAGGCGAGGCGTTCTCCCATTATTATGATCAACGAGGCGATCTGGCTCCGAGAGATATCGTATCAAGAGCAATTGATTCTGAAATGAAAAAAAGGAGGGAGGATCATGTTTGGCTTGATATGACCCACTTCGATCCGGATGAGATTAAGTCACGCTTCCCAAAAATTTACAGTCATTGTTTACATAATATTAATCTGGATATTACTAAGGATCCAATTCCTGTGGTACCAGCAGCACATTATATCTGTGGGGGTATTATGGCGTCTTTAAACGGACAGACTTCCATGCAGAATCTTTTCGCTATTGGAGAAACAGCCCATACAGGTGTACATGGAGCAAATCGCCTGGCAAGCAATAGCCTTTTGGAAGCACTGGTATTCAGTTACAAGGTGACGGAAAAACTGATAACTAAAAGGGCTCGGAATTTTTCAAGTGTTGATATTCCTGAGTGGGATGAAACAGGTGTATTGAACTTAGACGAATGGTTTTTAGTCAAACACAATCTGAAACAAATTCAGAATCTAATGTGGGATTATGTAGGCATTGTAAGATCCAAACAAACCCTTGAGCGCGCTTTTAGACGAGTAAAGCTGATTTATGAAGAAACTGAAAATTATTATAATCGTACTAAAATCACACCCGATCTGTTGGAACTGAGGAATCTTTCCGCTATAGCCTATTTAATCATCCTGTCTGCATTACGTAGAAATGAATCCCGAGGATGTCATTATATGTCAGATTTCCCAGGTCAGGATGACAAGTATTTGAAAGATACAATTATTTAATCAACTGATCCGACTCCAATTAATTACATTTTTATTAAGGGATTTAATGTGACCCTTTATATTCCTGTTTTTCTCTTTTTCCAGTTTTTGATCTTCCTCGAGAAGGTTTTTTGCTGCTGCCCTGGCTATCTGAAGGATTTTGCCATCTTTGCTTAGATCTGCAATTAAGAGGTCCAGAACTCCACTCTGTTGTGTTCCCATTAAATCACCAGGACCTCGTAATGTAAGATCAGTATCAGCAATCTCAAAGCCATTATTTGTTCTTACCATGGTTTTGAGTCTTATTTGTGCTTCCTTACTAAGCTTATCGTGACACAATAAGATGCAATAGGATTGTTCAGCACCTCGACCTACTCTACCACGTAATTGATGTAATTGGGCCAATCCGAACCTTTCCGCATTTTCAATAATCATGACAGTCGCATTAGGCACATCCACTCCAACTTCAATAACTGTTGTTGATACCAGGATTTGTGATTCCCGCTTAACGAACCTTTTCATTTCGTAATCTTTTTCTGCTGACTTCATTTTACCATGTACAATACTCAATTGATAATTGGGGAAAGCCCTGGATAAACTTTCATAACCATCCATCAAATGTTTCAGATCAAGTTTTTCCGATTCTTCAATTAGTGGGTACACGAAGTAAACTTGTCTTCCCAATTTGATTTGGTCCATGACAAATCCGAATATTTGAAGTCTGTTTTTATCAAATTTCAGAAAAGTCTTGATAGGTTTTCTACCCGATGGAAGTTCATCTATTATCGATACATCAAGATCGCCATATAAGGTAAGCGCGAGGGTTCTAGGAATGGGTGTAGCGGTCATGACTAATACATGAGGAAGCACCAACTGGTTTTTTTTCCATAATTTGGCACGTTGCGCTACTCCAAAACGGTGTTGTTCATCAACAATGGCTAATCCCAGATTTTTAAATATTACATCAGACTCAATCAATGCATGTGTTCCAACCAAAATATCGAGTTCGCCATTTTTAAGTTGGTGGTGAATTTCTTTTCTTGCCTTCTGGTTTGTAGATCCTGTTAAAATGTTTATGCTTAGACCTAACTTACTAACAAATTCCTTCAAACTCTGATAATGTTGTTCAGCCAGGATTTCTGTCGGTGCCATTAAGGCAGCTTGTGAATTACTTCCAATCGCCAGTAACATAGATATAAAAGCCACCATCGTTTTTCCGGATCCAACATCGCCCTGCAGTAACCTGTTCATCTGGTGTCCTGATTTCATGTCAGTAAAGATTTCCCGGATCACATTTTTCTGAGCATTGGTCAATTCGAATGGGAGATATTGATGGTAAAATTTATTTAAAAGGGTAGTGTTTTTGAATATCTGGCCTTTGAATTTATTAAATCGAGAAAACTTTAATTTTAACAATCGAAGTTGAATATAAAAAAATTCTTCAAATTTTAATCTGTATTGTGCCTTGGATAGCATATTCTGATTATCTGGAAAATGTATTTGACGAATAGCTTCTTTTTTATTAATCAGTTTGTGTTGTTCAATAATTTCTTCTGGTAGTGTCTCATTAATGTTAGGTAATGCTTTAGTTATCAACTCTTTTTGTAATCTCGCGATTCCACGACTATCAAGAAATTTCGATTTTAATTTCTCCGTGGATGGATATACTGGTTGTAAGCGTAAAAACTGGGTAACATTTTCTGCATATTCTTCCATCTCAGGATGAGGAATGTATAATTTTGACCCATATAAATTAGGCTTTCCAAAAATTAGATAATCTACACCCTGTTTTATTTTATTAAGTATCCATCTGGCTCCCTGGAACCATATTAACTCAATTTCACCAGTATGATCATAAAAATAAATAACCAGCCTTTGTCTATTTCGCTTACCTGTTAATTCCTGGAATCTGATCTTTCCGACAATCTGAATATAAGACATCGAGACATTTAACTCAGAAATAGAATATATTTTCGTACGATCTTCATAACGGAAGGGGAAATGTTGTATCAGATCTCCGAATGTAAAAATTTGAAGCTCCTTATTTAATAAAGCAGCTTTCTGAGGACCTACCCCTTTAAGAAATTCTATTTTTGTATCAAAAAATGAAGACATAGTGTGTCTGGGATCGAAAAATAATTAAGACACAGGTCGCGTCCAATAGTAGTAAATGAATTTATAATAAAAAAAATAATAATTAATCTTTCCTGGTAAAAATGAATTAGTCTTCTTTCCATTCCAAGGTGTTGATTAAATGCACAATATCCCTTTTAATATAATCGATAACTGGTGCAAGGGAATCATTTTTAGATGCGAATTTGAAATATAATGCCCCCCTGAGAAAATGTTTTTGAGAATCAGTAGTAACAAACTGTAATGGTGTGGGAACTTCCCCACTGATCTCAGCTACCGCAGCTGTTAGACCTCTTTGTGTTGTCAGAATTGATTCCTCGATTGAATACGCTTTGATTTGGTGGTGTGCAGTCAATTTAAATGCATCTCCAAAATATTCCTTCATTAAGGTATCTTGTCCAAAAATTGGTTTATACGTTATTTCAATATCAGCTCCAAGCGTGTCATAGACCAAATCGATCCAATACCTTTCATCTAAAACAGCCTTATCCGGATCAATCTTTTCCTGAATCATCTTCATGTAAATCCATGATGTATCGGTGTTTAAACGCGCCAATTTTGAGATTTCAAATTTATAGGGTAGGGTATCTGGAATACTATAATAGCTATGATCCGGAAGTTCAATTCTATTATAACCCTTAGGTTTAGGCATAAAATCCCGAGAACAATGAAATAGAATAAATCCCACTGACAATAAAAATAAAGTTCTTTTCTTCACAATAATTCTTACAGTTGGATTAAGGATGGATATTATCTTTAATGATAGTTTTTTTAATAAACACCCGAATACGTTTGATCCTGCGATTATCTACTGCGACCACAGTAAATACAAAATTCTTAAATTCAATCTTTTCGCCAACTCGGGGCAATTTGGAACTCAGTTCAAGTAATAGGCCACCCATCGATTCACTTTCACCCTTTACACTATCAAAAAAAACAGGATCAATCCCAATTATTTTACAGAAATCATTTAGTGAAGTTTTGCTTTCAAATACATATGTGTTATCATCAAGCTTATTGTAAGCGATTTCATCGTCATCAAATTCATCTCTTATCTCACCAACTATTTCTTCAATAATATCTTCGAGGGTAATTAAACCGGATGTTCCTCCATATTCGTCAACCACAATAGCCATATGAACTCGTTTTTCCTGAAAATCTTTTAGTAATGAATCAATTTTTTTATTTTCAGGCACAAAATAACCTGGTCGAGGTAAGGATTGCCACTTAAAATTTTCATCTTTATCCAGATAAGGTAAAAGATCTTTAATATAGAGTATTCCTTCAATTTTATCTATAGTTTCACGAAATACAGGAATTCTGGAATACCCACATTTATTTATCTTATCCATCAAATCATGGAAATTTGTTTCAATATCGAATGCTGTTATATCCAGCCTGGATCTCATGACTTGTTTTACAGATAATGTTCCAAAATTGACAATACCTTTCAGAATTTCTTTTTCTTCTTCTGTAGTTTCGTGACTGGCAGTTAGTTCAAGTGCTTTGTGAAGTTCCTCTTTTGAAACCTGATAATCTTTTTTCTCGATCCTTTTTTCAATAATGTTGCTTGCATTTAATAATAACCAGCTTAAAGGTCTGAATAAGACTTCAGCAATCAATAACATCTTCGCCGTAAGTTTGGCAAATTTTAAATTATTAGGACTGGCATATACTTTTGGTATTACTTCACCAAAAAAGACAATGGCAAAGGTAGTGATGAAGGTTAATATTACGATAGTAAGTCCTTCAAGTGTATTCGTACCTACGATTTTCCAAGTAATAAATGTTGCCAAGGTAACAAATGCCACATTAATGAAATTGTTAGAAATCAAGATAGTAGCCAGCAATTTTTTTGGATCCTTAATCAGATTATAAATAATTTTTTCTGAACTGTTTGTACTGTTTTTACAATTGGCGATTTGTTGCCTGGAAAGAGAAAAAAAGGCAACTTCGGACCCGGATACCAACGACGACATTATTAATAATAATGCCATCACCAACCCACTGATAAGATAAAAAGTGGCTGTTGAGCTTTGTAATAAGATAAAGAGAATACTACTCGGATACGGGTCGTCCAATATCTTTAATATTTTGTCCTAAAATGGAAGATCATCGGTTTCATCAGGTAAGTTGAGAGACTCACTACGCTGATTGGATTCCATGGATGAACTCTCTGAGGTAGTTTGTACATCAGAAGAAGGCCTTCCTCCAAGTAAAGTCATATTAATTGCGCGTATTTTCGTTGTGAATCTTTTATTTCCATCGTTATCCTGCCATGTCTCGGTTTTAAGCTTCCCTTCAATGTAAACTTGCCTTCCTTTACTCAGGTATTGTTCAGCAATTTTTGCCAGCCCGTCCCATAATTCAATTCTATGCCATTCGGTTTGTTCTACCTTTTCGCCATCTTTTGTTATGTATGATTCAGATGTGGCTATATTGAAGTTGGCTACCGTTGATCCACTTGGTAAGTGGCGAATTTCAGGGTCAGAACCAAGGTTCCCTATTAAAATAACTTTGTTTACTCCTGCCATAATTTTTAAATATTTACTGATTGAACATTATTATAAGTGCAAAATTAATTAAAATTATTCTTCCTTCAAATATTTCTCGATCAATACAGGTTTTGGTAATGATTCAATTTCTTCGTAGCTATAAAATTTCCCGTTTTCAGGTAGTTTACCATATAATTCCTTGAGATTTTTCTTTATTGAGATTGTGTAAAATGTGGCATGAATTACCTGATGTGTAAGTAAATGTCTATAAACGCGTATTTCTGCATTTTTTAAATAAATAAACAAAATTTTTGTCAGGTCATAATTTGCAAAATGTATTTTTTCGTTTTTGCTTTCTAACAATAGAAAATCGTATAATCCAAACCATATATCATTACTCGAGCGCCTATTCATAAAAATTGAAGAATTCTGCTTTATAACCAAATAGTGAAAATGTCGGATTTTAATTTTGTTTTTTTTAAGTTTAAAGGGCAGGTATTGTTGATTATTATTGATAAATGCATAGCATCGGGACCTTAACGGGCACTCCTCACATTTTGGTTTTACTGGTGTACAGTGCAATGCGCCGAATTCCATAATTGCCTGATTGTATTCTCCTGTATTTGATTCAGGCATCATTTCACTTGCAAGGCCATGAAAAATTTTTTTCCCTTTTACGGATGATATATCCTCGGATATACCAAATACACGGGATAATACGCGATACACATTTCCATCAACCACAGCAACGGTCTTACCAAAAGCTATCGAGGCGATGGCCGCTGCCGTGTATGGACCAATACCCGGTAGCTTGATCAGTTCCTGATACGAATCAGGAAATGCTCCTTTCCAATTTTTTATTATGTTTTTTGCACATTTATGCATATTCCTTGCTCTGGAATAGTATCCCAAACCTTGCCAAGTTCTTAAAATATCCTTTTCGGAAGCATTGGCCAATGCATATATATCTTGGTATTTATCTATGAATTTCAAGTAGTAAGGGTATCCCTGCATTATCCGTGTTTGTTGCAGAATTATTTCCGATAACCATATTTGATATGCATCCCTGGTTTTGCGCCATGGTAGATCCCTTTTATTAACATCATACCAGGAAAGCAATTGTTTTTGAAAATAAGTTCTATTCAAGTGTAATCAGATAAGATGTTTGATATAAAAATAGTAACTAAATAATTTTGTTTGTGTTTTATTTTCATTAATGGCATTGAAAAATTATTTTTGTGGCTCCAAAATATTTGGTTATTAATTATTTATGAGAATTTTTAAACTCTTAAGACTGTGACAAAAGCTGAGGTAATATCCAAAATATCAGAAAAAACCGGCATTGATAAAGCCGATGTTCAAGTGACCGTGGAGGCACTGTTTAATGTTGTCAAAAATTCTATGGCAGAAGGTGAAAATATTTATGTCCGAGGATTCGGTAGTTTCATTAATAAAAAGAGAGCAAAAAAAGTAGCAAGAAATATCTCAAAGAATACTGCTATGGTAATTGATGAACATTTTGTTCCTAGTTTTAAACCATCTAAGGTTTTTATTGAAAAGATTAAAAGCAGCCCTAAAGTTAAGGCGAATAATTCATAAAATCCTGGGAATAAATCAATTCCCTATGAATACATATGCTCAAGCAAAGAGTAATACTTATCGTTGTAGCGATTTTATTGATCGTAATTATTTACAATTTGCCAAGAATTGTAGTCAATAATAATCCAGATATTGATTTAGGTGAAGAAGAAAAAGCCATCATCGTTTCTCAGGGATTGAAAGAAGATGAAAGAGTTTCCGAACTCCATTCCTTAGAATTAGGTTCTGATGATATAAGAAAAATCAATCAGTTTAAAATCGATTTTTCACAAAATTCAATAGAAGATAGATTAGCTTTTGCCGATTCTATTGCACATATATATCTGAAGTACAATAAATTTGACAGTGCGGCTAAATATCTTGAATATGTTGCTATCAATAATCCGGGTATGATACAATATGAAGAAGCAGGCGATGCATACTTTGAATCATTTAGTTTTGCTATGGATCGGGAAAAAGCAGAGAATTTTGGAGATAAAGCCAGAAATTATTATAGTGAAATCCTTAAGAAACAACCTGAGAGGTTTGATTTACGTAACAAAATAGCCATGACACATATATCTTCATCCAATCCGATGCAGGGAATCATAATGCTTCGGCAGATATTGGAAGAAGATCCGGGAAATGAAATGGCCTTGTATAATTTGGGTACTTTATCGGTACAATCTGGTCAGTATGATAGAGCTGTTGAATATTTTAATCAATTAGTATCCATCAATCCTCAAAATATGCAAGCTCAATTTTATCTTGGTTTGAGTTATTATGAATTGGGGGATAAAGGAAAAGCCAGAAAACAATTTGAACTGGTAAAAGGTATAGAAGATGATCCTGCGGTAATAGCAACTGTTGAAGGATATCTTAAAGAATTGAATTAATTTATTATATTATTTGAAAATATTTTATTATGCCTTGTGGTAAAAAAAGGAAAAGACATAAGATAGCGACGCACAAAAGAAAGAAGCGTTTAAGAAAAAACAGACATAAGAAGAGACAATGAAATAAGCTCTTCAATTTAAGATAGGGTATAAAATGTAGATGGCCTTGAATACAAATTTAGTAGTTAATGAGACAAATCAAGGATGTCGGATAGCCCTATTGAAAGATAAAGATCTTGTTGAATTTCATTTTGAAGAAGAATCAAACCGGTTCAAGGTTGGGGACATCTATTTGGGGATAGTCAAAAAGGTTGTGCCAGGTTTAAACGCAGCCTTTATTGATATTGGATACGAAAAGGATGCTTTTCTCCATTATCTTGATCTAGGTCCTCAGGTAAGCTCTTTAAATAAGTTTACCAAGTTTGCCTTGACGAGGAAAAACACATCTTCGAAATTAGCAAAATTCATACTTGAACCTGATATTGACAAAGCAGGTAAGATCTCACAGGTTCTTACGAAAAACCAGCGTTTGCTGGTTCAGATTGTAAAAGAACCGATTTCAACAAAAGGGCCCCGATTATCTTGTGAGATATCACTTGCAGGTAGATATCTAGTATTGGTTCCTTTTTCAAATACAGTAAGTATTTCTAAGAAAATTACTGATAGTGAAGAAAGGAAGAGACTAACTCGTCTAATAAATTCGATTAAACAGGATAATTTTGGAATTATTATTCGGACAGTTGCCATGGGAAAAGAGGTTGCAGAATTAGATAAAGACCTAACACATCTCATGGAAATCTGGCACGAGGGTGTACAAATCCTCAAAGTTGCTAAACCAAAAAATAAGGTGATTGGTGAGATGAGTAAAGTATCATCTCTCCTAAGAGACATCCTCAATGAATCGTTTGACGCCGTTAATGTTGATAGTCAAAACATATATGACGAGATTAAAACCTACATCCGAAAAATAGCACCGGATAAGGAAAAAATAATAAAGCAATATAATGGTAAAGCTAAAATATTCGAACAGTTTGGCATAGAGCGGCAATTGAAATCCTTATTTGGAAAATCAGTCAGCTTGCCTGGAGGGGGCTATATTGTCATCGAACATACTGAGGCACTTCATGTAATTGATGTTAACAGTGGTAATAAATCCAATTCTGAGGAAAATCAGGAAAAGACAGCTTTAAATGTGAACCTCGAGGCAGCAAAGGAAATAGCAAGACAATTACGGCTGAGGGATATGGGGGGGATTATTGTAATAGACTTTATTGATATGAGGAGAACGGAAAATAAAAAGAAGGTCTATAATGCTATAAAGGCTGAAATGAAGGATGACCGATCGAAATTTACAATCTTACCTTTATCTAAATTTGGGTTAATGCAAATTACCAGGCAGCGCGTTAGGCCTGAATTAAATATAGTTACACATGAAATATGCCCTAGCTGTAATGGATCAGGCAAGATTTCAGCTTCCATTTTAGTGGCAGATACGATCGAAAAAAACCTGGATTATTTAATAGCAAAGCAAAATGAAAAATCTCTAACCATTACGCTTCATCCATATTTATATGCTTATTATCGCAATGGTGTAATTTCTAGGCAAATGAAATGGTTTTTAAAATATCATCGATGGGTAAACCTTGAAGAGGATACGTCTTTGGGGATCACGGAATTTAAATTCTTAAATGGGATTGGGGAAGAGATAGAAATCAACTGAACGAAAACCATTATTTCTTACAGACACTGAAAACTGCTCTTATTGTAATTTTTTTGGATATGATAGACAAATTAGAAGCGATTAATTCCAGATTCATGGAGGTTGGCCAGAAGCTGATCGAACCGAATGCCATGGCTGATATGAAGAACTATTCTAAATTGAGCAAGCAATATAAAGAACTAGAAAAAATAGTTAAAAAGTACGGAGAGTACAAAAAAGTCCTGGAAGATATTAAAAGTGCCAAATCATTGCTTGAGACAGAAAAAGATCCCGAATTCAGAGATATGGCAAAAATTGAATTGGATGAACTAATTCCAAAAAAGGCTAAACTGGAAGAGGAACTTAAGCAAATGTTAATTCCTAGTGATCCAAATGATAGTAAAAATGTAATACTTGAAATTCGGGCTGGAACAGGAGGTGACGAAGCCGCTATTTTTGCTGGTGACTTATATCGGATGTACCAGCGATATTGTGAAAAAATGAAATGGAAAATGAATATTCTTGATATTACAGAAGGAACCTCAGGAGGATACAAAGAAATAATCAGTACAGTAAGTGGAGAGGATGTATATGGTAAACTTAAATTTGAATCCGGGGTTCACCGTGTCCAACGGGTTCCTGTAACTGAAACACAGGGAAGGGTTCATACCTCTGCAGCCAGTGTGGCCGTATTGCCAGAAATGGAAGACGTGGAAGTAGATATTAATATGAATGATGTTCGAAAAGATACTTTTTGCTCTTCCGGCCCTGGAGGACAATCTGTTAATACTACTTATTCTGCGATAAGATTGACCCATATCCCAACCGGTCTTGTCGTTACCTGTCAGGATGAAAAATCACAAATCAAAAACCTGGAAAAGGCCATGAAAGTTCTCAGGTCAAGATTGTATGAAATAGAGCTTAAAAAACATAATGAACAGGTCGGGGAACAAAGAAAGTCAATGGTGGGCAGCGGAGATCGTTCAGATAAAATCCGAACCTATAATTATCCCCAAAGTCGTGTAACCGATCACAGAATAAACTATTCTGTTTACAATTTACAAGCAGTAATGGATGGTGAAATCGATGATTTCATCGAAAAGCTTCGTATTGCGGAGAATACAGAGAGGTTAAAGGAAGGTCAATCAGATAAGCAGACTTGATTCACCGACTAATTATTTTTATCATCTTTGTCGCCTGGATATCAGTATCATGCAGGTACGAAGAAGAAATAATTACAGATAATCCAGGATTCTCACTTCATTTTTCCGAAGATACCATATCCTTTGATACTGTTTTTGTTTCTTTGGGAAGTATAACTAAAAGATTGACTGTAACCAATCCCAATAAAAATGCAATAAATCTGAGCAAGATTTATGTTGGTAAAGGTGTTCAATCAGAATTTGAAATTACAGTTGCAGGTATTGAACAAAATGAAGTTTATAATCAGATAATTTTAGGAAATGATTCTCTTTTAATCCTTGTCAAGGTTACAATTAATCCAAATCAGGAGAACCTTCCTTTTGTTGTAAAAGATAGCATAATATTTCTATATAACGACAAAATACAGGATATTAAACTCAGAAGTTGGGGACAGAATGCCAGGTTTTTAGGTGATTCGATTCTAACAGAAAATCAGATCTGGACCTCAGAAATACCCTATTTTCTAACAGCCTCGATATTAGTTGACAGTTTAAAAACACTTACCATACTTGAAGGCGCCCGTATTTATTTATCACCCAATGCGGCAGTTTTTGTACAAGGCACTCTACATGTGAAGGGCAGTATGGACGATAGAGTTCTGTTCAGAAATGAAAGACTGGAAGAAAGATATGAAAATGTGCCAGGTCAGTGGGGTGGCATATATTTTCTCGAAGGTAGTAAAAGCAATGTTATAGATTTTACTGATATTCGAAATGCCCAGTATGGTTTGCGAATCGGAACACCGGATAATGATACAATTCCTGATGTAGTGATTAGGAATACTAGGATAGAAAATACATCCTTGGGAGGTATCGTTGCTTTTACTTCGGATCTCTTAATGGAGAATACCTTAGTAAATTCATCCACGGGATTTATACTAGCCAATCTGGCAGGAGGCAATTATTATTATAATCATTGTACGATGGCAAATTATGCATCAATATTTTATCGTCAGGATCCTTCTGTGGCTTTTTCAAATATACTTGTCCTGGATGATAACAGCTTAATCGATGAAATAATTAACGTGACATTTAATAATTCTATCATTTGGGGTGATTTCGATGAGGAAATTATCATAAATGATGAAGGAGAAAGCAATTTTTTAATTACAAACAGTAACAGTATCTTTAAGACATCGTTAACTATTTTTGAGGGAGATAACACTTTTTTAAATAGAAATACAGATTTTATGAAATTTGCTGATATCGAATCTTATGATTATACACCGGATTCCCTTTCACCTGCCATCGATAATGCGTTAACGTCAGATTTCATTATAGACCTTTTCGGGCAGCCAAGGGATTCATTGCCAGATATAGGAGCAATTGAATTTTAAAATTAATGTCCACATGAAATTTTTTCAAAAAGAGATCGTTTTACCCAGGTTCAGGAGAGGTTTCCATCTGGTTACAGGGAATATAGAAGATGAATTTGTTGAAATGAAACAAATTGAAAAAGGAATTTTGCAAATACTAATAAAGCATACATCAGCGGGATTATCCATTAACGAAAATGCCGATCCAACCGTTCGTCAGGATATGGAAACGCATTATAGTAAAATGGTTCCAGAAAATGTTACCTATTTCAGACATAATTATGAAGGCCCCGACGATATGCCAGCACACATTAAAACATCGATTGTTGGAAGTCATCTCAGTATACCGATTACACATGGGAAATTGAATCTTGGCACCTGGCAAGGAATATATTTATGTGAATTCCGTAATTTTGGTGTGAACCGGCATTTGGTCCTTACTGCATTTGGAGAATAAATTTATACTGAGTTTAGCTTATTTCTAAGGAATTTTGCGGTATATCCCTCATTTGTTCTGACCATCTCTTCCGGGGTTCCTTCAAAGACAATATAACCACCTTTTTCTTCACCACCTTCAGGCCCTAAATCAATTATCCAATCAGCTGACTTAATTACCTCTAGATTGTGTTCTATCATGACTACAGTGTTTCCCTGGGTAATCAATGCATTTATAGATTTTAATAGTTTATTAATATCATGGTAATGTAAACCCGTTGTTGGTTCATCAAAAATAAATAACACATGTTCATTTTCATAAATTCTTCCTTTGCCCAGAAAAGATGCTAGTTTCACTCTTTGTGCCTCACCTCCGCTTAAAGAATTTGATGATTGTCCCAATCTAACATATCCCAGGCCAACATCCTGTAGTGGTTTTAATTTTGAAACCAGGGTCAATTCGTCTTTGAAAAAAATAATAGCTTCATCTACAGTTAATTCAAGAATCTCACTTATATTTTTATCTTTAAAGGTTATATCGAGTATTTCTTCTTTGAATCTCAAACCTTTACAGGTTTCACATGTCAGGTAAATATCCGCCATAAACTGCATTTCAATTTTCACAGTACCTTCGCCCTGACAAACATCACATCTGCCACCGTCTATATTAAAAGAAAAATGAGCCGGCTTATACCCTCTTTGCTTTGCTATTGACTGGTCTGCAAAGAGTTTTCTTATATGATCATATGCTTTTACATAAGTAACTGGATTAGAACGGGATGACTTACCGATCGGATTCTGGTTTACAAATTCAACCTGAACAATTTTTTGATAATCACCTTCAAGTTTATCATACCTTCCTGTACTTTCATTCACCTGTCCAAGTAATTTTCCCACAGCCGGATAAATTATCTTTTCAACTAGGGTTGATTTACCCGATCCGCTTACACCAGTAATTATAGTCAACACTTCTAACGGAATAGATACATCTATATTTTTCAGGTTATTTTCCCTTGCGCCCCTTATTATAATTTTTTTCTTCCCTGATCTCCTGCGCTGTGGAATTTGAATGAGCTCGTTTCTATTTAAGTATCTTGCCGTATGGGTATTCCCGTATTTTTTTATTTCCTCCAATGTTCCCTGAAAAACCAATTCACCTCCATGCGAGCCAGCTTCCGGGCCGATGTCAATAATTTGATCGGCTTCTTGCATTACCTCTTCCTCATGTTCGACAATCACCACAGTATTCCCAAGATCTCTCAGAGATTGAAGTACTTTAATAAGTCGATTTGTATCTCTGGGGTGTAAGCCTATGGTGGGTTCGTCAAGTATGTACATAGATCCCACCAAAGCACTGCCCAGTGAAGTCGCCAGTCTTATTCTTTGATATTCTCCCCCAGATAGTGTAGATGTAAGCCGGTTCAGTGTTAGATATCCGAGTCCGACAAGGTTTAAGTATTTCAGCCTGTTAATAATTTCTACAAGTAATCGTTTGCTGATTTTTGATTCATATGGAGGAAGTTCAAGATGCTCCACAAAATTTAAAAAATCCGATACAGGCATTAATACAAAGTCGGATATTGATTTACCATTAATTTTTACATAACCTGCGTCTTTTCTCAATCGAGTACCCATACATTCCGGGCAAATCGTTCGCCCCCGATATCTACTTAAGAGAACCCTGTATTGTATTTTGTGTGTTTTGGATTCAATGTGATGAAAAAAATCATTTAATCCATGAAAATAATTATTACCATCCCAGAGTAATTGATATTTATCCGGGGAAAGTTTATTAATAGGTTTATGAATTGGAAAATCAAAATGAATAGCATTCGAAATTAAAGGATTAAGCCATTTTCTCATGGTTTCACTTCGCCACGGCACAATAGCACCCTCATAAATGGATAAACTTTTGTTAGGAATAACCAGATCCTCATTTATACCAAGTATTTTTCCAAATCCTTCACATCTTTTGCATGCTCCATATGGATTATTAAAAGAGAAAAGATTCACGCTGGGCTCTTCAAATTTTATTCCATCCAATTCAAATTTATCACTGAAATGACGCTCTTCTTTTCCTGCGATTTCCACAATGCAATCACCATGGCTTTCAAAGAAGGCAGTTTGAATAGAATCAGATATTCGATATTGATTGTCCTCATCATCATGTTTAATTGACGAACGATCAATCAAAATCTTGATATCATTAAGATCTGGATAATGTGTAATATTTTCAACCACATCCTCCACGAAATGTACCTTATCCTCAATTTTTATCCTTGTGAATCCCTTACTGATTAGAACATTCAATTCTTTTTTGACTGTTCTGCTGGAATTAATATGCAAAGGACTAAAAATTAATACCCGATCATCCTCTTCAAATGAATAGATATAATCAACTACAGTACTAACTGTATCTCTCTTGACTTCCTGGTTAGATATTGGAGAAATGGTTTTTCCTATCCTGGCAAAAAGCAATTTTAAATAATCATAGATTTCGGTTGTAGTTCCGACAGTAGATCTTGGGTTACGGGTGTTTGCTTTCTGTTCAATCGCTATGGCTGGTGAAACACCACGGATATAATCCACTTCAGGTTTTTCCATCCTCCCCAGAAATTGTCTCGCATATGAACTTAAACTTTCAACATACATTCGTTGACCTTCTGCAAATAATGTGTCAAAGGCCAGTGATGATTTGCCTGATCCGGATAATCCCGTAATAACAATAAGTTTGTTTCTTGGCAGAGCAACACTGAGATTTTTCAAATTATTCACCCGCGCCCCCTTAATAATTATGAATTCTTTAGGATCTAATGAATCCAGTTTTGACGATGGTACGATGGTTGTTTTTACATCCATTGACCTGCAAATATAATACAGGAACAGGCTAATTGATAATTTGTTTTAGCGGATTTATCAAGAAGATTTTAGATAGTAATAATAGGAATGAAAAAAAAATTGATAATTCTTTTAACAAAATTTTGCAATTTAAAATTAGATTCTTTACATTGGCAGCCTTGTTTGTTCAATTATTTTTAACCTTAACCCATACAATATGATATAAACCTCTACGTTTACTAATTGAGATTAGCAATGAATAGGAATGCGGTAAGTGACAAAAAATTAGTCTCAGCTTATATTAAGGGTAACGAGGAGGCTTTTGAATTATTGGTTGAACGACACAAAAACAGGATTTTCACAACAATTAATCTTATTGTCAGAGATACATATCTCGCTGAAGATCTTTTACAGGAGACTTTTATAAAGTCCATCAGAACTATAAAATCTGGTCGATACAATGAGGAAGGTAAGTTTTTGCCATGGATTCTCCGAATAGCCCATAATTTGGCGATTGATCATTTTCGTAAGGATAAGAGGTATCCGACCATGGTTCTGGAGGATGGAAGTCCGGTTTTTAATGCACTAGAATTTTCTGAAGATTCTTATGAATCTGTTCAGATAAAAAAAGATACTGATATTAGAATCAAGCAGTTCATTGATGAATTGCCGCTGGTTCAACGACAGGTGCTCGTTATGAGACACTATATGAACATGAGTTTTAAAGATATAGCGGAAGTTACAGGAGTAAGTATAAATACTGCATTGGGAAGAATGCGATATGCACTCATTAACCTCCGTCGTAAAATTGATTTAAGCCGGTCTGCCTATGATAAAAACTTTTACCCAAAATGACCTGATTAGGTACATTTATCAAGAAACCAACGAACAGGAAAAAAGTGACATAGAAGAAGCATTGTTGTTTGATAATGACTTATTTGAGACATATCGGGAAATTGCTGAAGTTACCGAAGAGTTGAATAGAATAGATATGTGTCCTTCTGATCGTGTGGTCAATAATATTCTTAATCATTCAAAAAATTTAAATTTGCATTCGGTTAAATAAACAGAATGCAAAAGAAAGAAAGATTTTCAAAATTTATTGATCACTTCACTCAGAATTATCCTGAGCCACAAACAGAATTGCGATATGCCAATCCCTTTCAGCTGCTTATTGCAGTCATCCTGAGCGCGCAATGTACTGATAAACGTATCAATATGGTTACTCCAGCTTTACTTGAGGAGTTTCCAACCCCCGAGGTATTAGCTCATGCCACAGTAAACGAAGTATATGCGCATATTAAAAGTGTTACCTATCCAAATAACAAATCAAAACACTTGATCAATATGTCTAAAATGCTGGTCGAACAATTCAATTCGAAAGTACCCGAAAGGATTGAAGATCTACAAAAACTTCCAGGAGTTGGTAGAAAAACAGCACATGTAATCGCAAGCGTAATCTATAATCAGCCAGTTATGGCAGTTGATACACATGTTTTTCGCGTTTCGAAAAGAATCGGCCTGGCTAATCATAAGGCTACTACACCACTTGCGGTTGAGAAACAACTGGTTGCATATATTCCTGAGAAATATCTTCCCAAAGCACATCATTGGTTGATTTTACATGGGCGTTATGTTTGTACAGCCCGGAATCCGCAATGCCACTCCTGTAACCTTACGCACTTTTGCCGATATTATAAAAAAAATATAACCTAATAACGTATCAGATGTGTGGAATTAACCTGGTGGTTGATAAAACAGGAACAGTAAGTCCGGTAGCAATAAAAGGAATGATTGAATCGACAAAACACCGGGGCCCTGATCATATTCAGTATAAAATCCTGAAAAAAAATGGATTACAAATTATGCTGGGTGTTTCCAGGTTACGTATTGTCAATCAAAATGAAAATTCAGATCAACCTTTTTTTGTTGAGGATGATGATCAATTGTTATTGTTTAATGGGGAATTCTATAACTATATTGAGGAAAAAAATCAATTAATTCAGCAAGGTTTTCACTTTAATACCAACTCTGATACTGAGGTATTATTTTATTTTTTGAAATCTAAACAGTCGAAGCGATTGTCCGAAATTAATGGGATGTTTTCTTTTGTTTTTATCGATTTGACAAATAATACCATTCTTATTGCACGAGATCGATGGGGCATGAAACCATTATATTATTTTTTTGATGACCGATATTTAATTATTTCATCAGAAATACAGGGGATAATCGCCTCGAACCTGGTCCCCAAAACATTAAATGTAGATCAGATCCCCTATTATTTAAGGTACAGATATTGTTTTCCACCATATACATTATTCAGGAACATTCTTCAGTTCCGGAAAGGTAAATTGTTTGCTTGCAATTTAGAAGAATTTAAAATGGAAGAAATTCCAATACCTGAGGCCCAGACATATATCCATGTATCCTTAAATGAATCTGATATACTCAAACAATTAGAAGAATTATTGATTAATTCGTTGAAATTACATTCTCAGGCTGGGAGACCGGTAGGACTTTTTTTAAGTGGTGGAGTAGATTCCACATTATTATTGGCTCTTTCAGCGAAGCATAGTGTGCCTATACCCTACATATTTTCGATTTTTAATAATGAAAAAGAGAAAAACTTTGGAACTGAAGATTATAAATTCGCCAGATCAGCAGTAAAACAATATAATCAAACAGCTGAGATGGTTGAGCTGGATGAAACTTTGATGGATGAATTGGAAAGTATCATCACCAGAATGGATCATCCGGTTGCAGATCAAGCATTTATACTAACTTATAAATTGGCGGAGATTGCAAAACAGAAAACCAGTGTGGTTCTTTCTGGAGCAGGGGCTGATGAATTATTTGGTGGGTATAACCGGCATATTGCATTCGTAAAATATTTAAAGAATTACAGAAATATAAAAAAATGGATGAAGATGCTTAAGAATATTAATCCATATTTACCTTCGGATTTTAATTTTTTTGGGAGGAAAAAAATCAGACTATTAAAGAAATTTATCAACAAGGTTGATATTGATCCATGGTTAACTTTTGATAATTTTTTATCCTTTGAAAAGCTCAATCCTCCCTTACTACCAAATGAATGGAATCATATAACAATCGATAAGTATTTGGAGCAGTATTTAACAAATGCACTTGAACGTGATCGACAAGAATATTTACCTGAAGATGTCCTTACGGTAAACGACCGGGCATCCATGCTCAGTAGTGTCGAAATGCGAATGCCGTACCTGGATTTGAATATAACGTCATTTATAAAGCAAATACCAGCTACATATTTGTTGAAAAATGGTCGAAAATGGATCTTAAGGGAACTTTTGAACAGGTATGAAGGTGGGATATATACAAAAAGGCAAAAGGAAGGTTTTGGTTTCCCATTTGGCCAATGGATCCGTCACGCGAAGAATCAACATCTGATTGATAAAATAATCGATAAGGAAAATTTACTTTACGAATATGTACAGAGAGAAAAAATACTAAAATTAGTTCAGGAACACATGTTAGCTGAGGAAGATCATTCACAGGAATTGTGGTCAGTTCTGGTGATGGGATTGTGGATTAATAAACATTTTGGGTGATTCTATTAAATGAGAATTTTATATATCCATCAATATTTTAAAACGCCAAAAGAAGGAGGAGCTATTCGATCATGGTACATCGCTTCAGCTATGGCAAATGCCGGACATGATATTCAATTGGTTACTGCTCATAATGAAAATAAATATATAGTAAAAAATATCGATGGTATAAATGTCCACTATCTTCCAGTAAACTATAAAAACTCATATGGATTTTTTCGCAGGCTTTTATCCTTTCTGAAGTTTGCTCACCGAGCTTATTATTTCAGTAGAAAAATCCCTTCAATAGATTTCGCTTATATATCATCAACTCCACTTACTGTAGGATTGGTAGCATTAAAACTTTTTCAGAAAAATCATATCCGTTATGTATTCGAAGTTCGTGATCTATGGCCGGAGGCTCCAATAAAAATGGGAATAATCCAAAATCCAATATTAAAGTATGTTTCAAGATACCTTGAAAAAAAGGTGTACCAGAAAGCGAATAAACTGGTAGCTCTTTCACCTGGTATTGAACAATATATTAAAGGATTTCGTATAAAAGTTCCAGTCCATTTATGTCCTAACATGTCTGATTGTAATTTTTTTAGTATTGAACTGCCTGAGGACAAACTGCTGATCGATCAATTCGGTTTAAAAAGAAAATTTATCATCAGTTATTTCGGATCAATCGGCAGATCCAATGCATTAGATTATTTGTTAAATATAGCTTTGATTTCAGCGAAAGAAGACTGTGATATAGTTTTTTTCATAATAGGAGACGGAGCCATGAAGAAAAAACTTGTTAAAAGAAGCATAGCGAGTGGATTAAATAATATTCATTTTATTGATCATCTAAACAAGTTTGAATTAAAAAAATATCTATCCATTACGGATGCTACGTATATATCTTTCGCAAATTATTCAGTTTTAGAAAATAATAGTCCAAACAAATTTTTTGATTCGCTTGCGAGTGGGAAATTGGTAATTTCAAATACAGGAGGGTGGATCAGAGAATTGATTGAAAATTATTCCTGTGGATTCTATTATCATCCTGAAGAACCTCAAATGTTTATTGATCAAATAAAACCCTTTCTTAAAGATCAGAATCTTGTAATGAAAGCCAAAAAAAACGCAAGAGAATTAGCTTTAAAGAGGTTTGAAAGACAGAAGCTAACAATGGAATTATTCAATTTCCTTGAAATATAGTTGCGTTAATTCCCTGGCTTATATTTTGATTTTTGAAATATTTCCTGGACATTCTGATTAGTCATTATTTGATCAAATGTCAGCTCACTTCCTCTTTTTTTATAATTCTTAATAATTTCCCACCCAATCCAGCGGCCAATTCTACCTGGACAATTCTGACTGATTTCGAAGGTATTAGGCCTCTCAGAAATGAATTTATCCTTTATGAAGTGATTCGTTTCAAAAAGAAGTTCATTCTCAATAAAATTTGCCCAGATAATTCCTTCATTATTATCGATAATACGCATTTCGTCAGATGAATATCCTAAAAAAATAGAATCTGGGACGCAAGGGAGCATTTGTTTTGAGAAATAATACGCTTTTCCGTAATAAATCATATCAGCAAGAAGGCTTTGATCATCTGGATTTATTTTATTGTATTTTTCAGAAAGAAGTAACAAAGTATTCGGAACTATATTATCTTTTCGATATCGTTTTAAAATATATTCAGGGGTATTAATGGGACGATAAGATGCCTCATCTCCCAGATAATAATCCAATCCAATAATAATGAGACTATCAGATACATACATATCATGGGTAAGCCCCGTAAAAACAGTTTTTATTTTTGGGATTTTAAAATCAGGATAAAAAAATTTTATTCTTTTAAATGCATCCGTGAATTGATTTTCAATATCCGAGAGATTCCCGTAAAATGTATGAGTTTCCTTCCAAAGCGTATCAATATAGGGATCATGCAATAGATTATAATATCGTTCGACCAGAACGGAATCGTGTGGGTATTGCGATCTGGATAGGAAGATCTCTGCAAAAATCGAATGCTCATTAATAATCTCTTGGAGTTCCTTTTTTGATTGAACACTAAAAAGTTGAATATCAACTCTTTCAATTTCAAGTTCCAGTGAAATATTTGAAACATCAGGTGAAGGAATGCAACTATTCTTTTTTTTACATGAAATTAATATAAGCGCTCCTGTCAGTAAAAATAAAACGCTTATATGATTAAATTTGGCAATTTTCATTAAATCAATCCTTGTTATACTGATGCAATGATACTTTTAACGTGTAAATAATAATTATATTTAACCTGAAAAGAATAAAATTCCATATGAAGAAATATATTCTTATAATCTTTTTCATATTGTTTTATATTAATGCATATCCTCAGTATAAGTTGGGACTTGCTGTTCAACCAGGTATTTTGGTAAACCGGGTATATTCTGATCCAGATACTTTAAATTTTAGTAATGATGGTTCAAAGTTGAAGTTCTGGCTCGGATTATATGTAGATATTGAAATAAAAGAGAACTATTATTTTACTACAGGGTTGTACTGGGCCCCTAAGCGAATCGGACTTATACTTGAAAATGCTACAGATAAACAAAATCTTAATATTAAATTACAATACTTACAGATTCCCTTATTGTTGAAATTACTTACTGATGAGATAGCTCTTGATAAGAGAATTTACTTCAACCTTGGACCAACAATCGAATTTAAATTAGAAGAATCTTTCGACAATAATAAATCTACATTCTATATTGATAAAATAAATTTCTGGGATATAAGTCTTCATTTTGGAGCTGGAATGGATATTAAAATTGGTCGTAACACAATTATCAGTGGGGGGTTATCATATTACAGGGGAATGGCAAATGTTATAAAGACTGATGATGCATTGTCCAGTAATTTGCGAATAAAAAATGATTTTTATGCGATCAACCTGGGCATTAAGTTTTAATCCAATAGTTCCTTATATCTGAAACAATCGATGGTATGATCATTTATGAGGCCAGTCGCCTGAAGATGTGCATAAATGATCGTGCTTCCTACAAAACTGAATCCACGCTGTTTTAGATCTTTACTTAATCGGTCAGATATAGGAGAAGTGGCTGGAATCTGTGACATCGTTTTCCAGGAATTTATAACTGGTTTTCTACCAACAAAATTCCAAACATACTGGTCAAAACTTCCAAACTTATTTTGAATCTCCAGAAATCGCTTTGCATTATTAATGGCGGATCTTATTTTCTGGTTATTTCTGATGATCCCGTTATCTGACAATAGTTCTGCAACCTTTTTTTCATCAAATGTAGCTACTTTATTAGGGTTAAAATTTAAAAAGGCCTTCCTGTAACCTTGTCTCCGTTTAAGGATAGTACTCCAGCTAAGACCAGCCTGGGCTCCTTCAAGAATAAGGAACTCAAAATGAGTTTGATCGTTGTGTACCGGGACACCCCATTCAAGATCATGGTACAAGATGTATTCGTTAAATGTGTTTTTACACCATTCACATCTGGGAAGAGAGTGATCAATGGACATAACTTGCAGCATTTATATCAAAAGTGCCCCCTGTTGCATGGTCTGCCTGACCACTTGCAAGAAATCCTACCAGGGGGGCAATATCTTTTGGGGTTGTTAATTCATTTAAGGCGATGTCATCCAGTGCATGTTTCTCTCCATATTGATCAAAAAATTTTTGTGCCATATCGGTTTTGACAAAACCTGGTGCGACATTGAAAGCAACAATCCCATTTTTCCCAAATGCCCTTGCAATGGAACGTGTTAATGATACTATACCTCCCTTTGAGGCAGCATAAGCCATATATTCCGGTGTATCACCACGAAAGGCTGCTCTTGAAGAAATATTGATAATTTTTCCTTTAATACTGTTTTCCAAGAAATATTCTATCGCTTTTTTACATAATAGGCCGACAGCATTCAAATTAACATCAATGGTTTTCATCCAGTCGTTGACCCATTGTACATCGTTATCTGTTATGGAAGAACTGATGGCTATTCCGGCATTATTGATAAGAATATCGAGTCGTTTTAGTTTAGTAATTACCTGTTGAAATAAACTCGTTACATCCAGGGCCTGGGATAAATCTGCATGGAAAGTATACACATTCTCCCCATATTTTTTAATTAATTCATCCGCAAGTTCTCGGTTTATATTGTAATGAACCGCAACTCTTGCCTCATGCTCTATGAAATATTCCGAAATAGCCCTTCCGATGCCCCTGTTTCCACCGGTAACAAGTACAATTTTATTTTTCAGATATTTTTCCAAAATACATGAATAAAAATTCAATTTAGGGAGGACGTTGAAATTTCTCAATTGAAAACTAAAATTATTTTTTTCCTTTTATGCTAATTTTAAAATATTTAAATAGCATTACAATAATATTCTATCAGCTATGATCAAATACATTTCTTTATTATTTGGATTTGTAAATTTATTATATTTTCACCTGTCAAATCCATCATTACACATTCATAATATTCAAGATGATACCCTTTTTATTAAAAAAAAGATCATATTTTACAACGTTGAAAACTTATTTCACCCTTCCGATGATCCTGTAAAAAATGATGATGATTTCACACCCGCAGGAATTTATCACTGGTCTTTCAAAAGGTATCATGATAAGCTTAATAAATTAGCACAGGTTCTTGTTTCAATTGGAGAAGGAGAGAAACCAGGCATCATTGGCCTTTGTGAAATTGAAAATCGAAGAGTACTCGAAGATCTGAATTCGAAAACCATTCTTAAGTTTTTTGGTTATAAAATTATACATCAGGAATCAGATGATCCAAGAGGCATCGATGTTGCCCTATTATATGATCCTGAAATATTTATTCCTGAAAAATACATAAATATACCTATCCTTGGTGATGACAGAAAAAAAATGCTTACCAGAGGTATTTTAAAAGTAACTGGGTCTTTTTATGGGAGATATCGTTGCCACATATTCGTAAATCACTGGCCTTCACGACGAGGGGGGCAAAAAGCGTCAGAACACAGGAGGATAACTGTATCAAAACATTTGAGAACTCAGGTAGATTTAATTTTTAAGGAAGAAAAACAAGCTAATATTTTAATTTTGGGGGACTTTAACGATGAGCCTGTTGATAAATCTTTAAATAATATTCTACATGCTGTTGATTACGAAATAGAGTCAAATTGGTCATGTAACCTATATAATTTAATGTTTCAGCATTATAAAAGAGGAAATGGAACACACTATAGAAAGAATAATTTTATTGAATCCAGTGTGATTGATCAATTTATAGTATCCCGTTCTATTATTGACGGTAAATATGGAATAATAATTAAAAATGATATAGGAGAAATATTTAAAAAAAATTTTCTTTTGAATGAAAAAAATGGAATGCCACTGCGAACTTTTCAGGGATTGAAGTATATTGGTGGGTTTAGTGATCATTTCCCCATATTCATTGAAATTTACTTTAAAAATGTTGATCAATAGAAAAACAGTTTTGTCTCTGTTATTCAGCAGTCAAATGCTGAATGTATATGCGCAGAGTACAGATAGAGAAATCAGATACTCTCCAAGTGATATTCCTGCCAGTCATAAAAATATAAGTGTTGATGAAAATGGTGTCCTGATTCTATGGAAAAGTGGAGAAAGATATGGTATGCCGTCAATTAAATCGAATACCACCCTTAAGAAATTAAAAGGTAAACCTATTACCACTTCAACCGGGATATATTTTGATTTTGAGGATGCCCTGGATGGAGGATCCCTTTATTATGGATTGATTAACTATGAAGATACAAAATACCCACAACCCGTTTTTTTTAGATCTCCTGTTAACATTTTAGGGGGCAAAGCATTTGTTAACCTTCTTACTTTAAAGGGTAGATACGATATGGTGAATTGGGAGAAAAATGAAAAGGGTATAATTGGATATAGGGTGGCCAATGCCGCAGGAGAATATTTATATGAAGGAAAAATCGGATTTAAAGGCAAAAGTCCATTTTTTATTGATACAACATTGATAGAAGGGCCGTTTATTAATTTATTACAACATAACTCTGCAACCATTTCTTTTGAAACCAATGTACCTGTCAATGCTTCGATCAGGATAAATGAAAAAAGTTATCAAAGTCAGGAAGCCATCACCCATCATGAAATACAAATTCCGGAATTAAAACCTGCAACCGAATATGAATATTCGGTTCATTTTGGAAGTAATGTAGAAACTTATTCATTTCGAACGGCGCCTACACCAGGATCCCGAGAGCCATTTATTTTTGCCTATGCCAGTGATTCGCGAGCAGGATCCGGAGGTGGAGAAAGAAGCTTTTTTGGTGCTAATGTCTATATCATGAGGAAAATTATGGCTTTAGCAAAATATAAAGAATCCGCCTTTATCCAATTTACAGGTGATCTGATTACGGGTTATAAAGGTGATCCGGATGAAATAAGGTTAGAATATGCAAATTGGAAAAGATCAGTTGAACCATATGCCCATTACATGCCTGTGATGGCAACCATGGGTAATCACGAGTCGGTGATGCATTATTGGGCCCTTCCCACAGGTGATTTTTATGCGATTGACAAGTTTCCCTATGATCAGTTCTCTGCGGAACAACTTTTCGCAGAAAATTTTGTCATGCCCGTTAACGGACCTGATAGCGAGGATGGTTCCATCTATGATCCGGGTAAAAGAAGAACAGATTTCCCGTCCTATCAGGAAAATGTATTTTACTACATCTATGATAATGTCGCGATGGTTGTTCTGAACTCAAATTACTGGTATTCACCCAGTACTTCCTTTGTTAATATCACCAGTGGAAATATTCATGGATATGTGATGGACAACCAGTTGGATTGGCTCAAGAAAAGCTTGGGTGAAATTGAAAAAAATGAAAATATCGATCATGTTTTCGTAACCATTCATACTCCATTTTTCCCCAACGGGGGTCATGTAAACGATGATATGTGGTATGGTGGCGATAATGATAAAAGACCATACATAAAAGGGAAGCCTGTGGAAAAAGGAATAATCGAAAGAAGAGATGACCTGTTACAGGTAATAGTCAATGAATCGTCAAAGGTAGTTGCATTACTTACCGGAGATGAACATAACTATTGTAAAACGCATATCACACCTGAAACAAATTTATATCCCGATGGTTGGGATAAACCAAAATTAAAATTAAAAAGATCGATATATCAGATCAATAATGGTGCTGCCGGAGCACCTTATTATGCTCAGGAAATTACTCCATGGACTCCTTATACAACAGGATTTACAACGCAGAACGCGCTGGTATTCTTTTACGTTAAGGGTAAAAATATCAGAATGGAAGTCTTAAATCCAGATACACTTGATAAAGTGGATGAGCTTGATTTGAGATAACAGAAGGATCATCCTTACATCTTCCATTTATTTAATTTCAGGAGATCCGAATATTTGTATATATTTTAATATATCAGCAAAAAAAATTAGATAAATTACCAATCGCGTAGTCGTCTTTCTTCATTTTTATAAATCGCGCAATTCATGACAAATATCATATGAAAATATGATATTTGTCAAAAATGATAGTCTATTGATTGATCTATATTTACACAGTTGTTTGGTTTAGTGGTTCTAAATCTTCAGTCTTTTTGAGAAAAAAGATTTTTTACTGGGGGTTTAATGATAGATGGCAATTTAGAAAGTGATAGCTTAGGATTTGAAATTAATTGCCATTATTTGTTGAATTGGAAGCGTTTGGAGAAGGATACTTGATTTTTTACCTTATTGGAACATTTTGAAATTTTTTTCCTTGCCAGGTATCTCTATCTTCCATAACGCTTTCAATTTTTTTTTGTATTACATCTCCTCTTTTATTACCCCAATCAGGATTAATCCGGTGCCTTGGAGGTGATTCACTTGTTAGTCTTTCAACCGAAATTGCCGGATTTAATACTTCTAGAAAATCTATGATGAAATCTATATATTCATTCAATCCGAATAAGAAAAAGATGTCCGGATCCTTCTCATACATTTCGGCCATCCGTGTATTATTTATGATTTGCAATTGATGAAATTTTAAGGCCGATAAGGGTAATCGTGATAATATCTCAGCTTCTTCTAACATACTTTTTTTTGTTTCTCCCGGTAAACCAAAAATAATATGACCTGTAGTATGCAAACCACGCTTCTTTGTTTCTTCAATTGCTTTTTCGGTTTCCTGGAAAGTATGACATCGATTAATTTTTAATAAGGTTTCATCGTAACAGGATTCTATTCCATATTCGATAAAAATCAGATAATCCCGTGCTAGATCCCGTAAATAATCGAGTATTGTACTATCAACACAATCTGGCCTTGTTGAAATGACCAGACCATCAATAAGTTCATGATTCAATGCCTGGCTATAGTACATGTGAAGGACATCAAGTGTTTGATAGGTATTACTAAAAGGCTGAAAATAGGCTACATAATGTTTAATTTTTTTATATCGCTTTTGTAAAAATAAAATTCCTTTATCAAGCTGGGATAATATATTCATATCCTCGATACAATAAGAAGGTGTGAAACTTTCATTATTACAATAGATACAACCTCCATAGCCTTTTGTACCATCTCTGTTAGGGCATGTAAAGCCTGCATTCACAGAAACCTTCTGAATGCGACCGCCAAATCTTTCTTTCATTCGACTGGCAAATGCATTATATCTTCGGTTATCTCCCCAAAAATAAGTTTTGTTATTACCGGTCATTTTTTAAAGCATTTTTGAGTATTTGTGCCGGATGTAATGCCTTTATACCTGTTCCATCCTTAATCTGGTGACGACAACTGGTTCCGGCTGCCGCAATAATGGTGTTTTGGTCTGCTTTTCTAACCGCAGGGAATAACACCAATTCTCCAATCTGCATCGAGACATTATAATGTTCTTTTTCGAAACCAAAAGAGCCGGCCATGCCACAACATCCTGAGGGAATGATTTCTACCTGATAATTTTCGGGTATCGATAAAATCTTCTTTGTAAAGGATAAACTTGACAGGGCTTTTTGATAACAGTGACCATGTATCAACACTTTTAGTTTTTGATCTGCGAATATTTTTTTTTCTATGTTTCCCTGGTCCAGTTCTCCGTAAAAGAATTCCTCAAAGGTGAAAGAGTAACTGGCAATTTCAGTGGCCTTCGTTTTTAATGACTGGTCCACAAGATCCGGATATTCATCCCTGAAAGTTAAAATGGCCGACGGTTCCAAGCCAATTAATGGGGAATCATTATTCAGTAAATCAGCTATCATTCTAATATTCTCTTTAGCCAGCTCCATGGCTTTTTTTATCAATCCTTTAGACAGGAATGTCCGGCCACTTTCCTTTAAATCAGGAATAACAATATCATAACCAAGTGTAGTCAATAGTTTGATCGCATCAATCCCAACATTAACATCGTTATAATTCGTGAATTCATCTGCGTATAAAAGTATCTGTTTCTTTCTTCTCTTATCCCTCGATTTTAATTTATCGGGATTTTTTTTTGCCCATTGTTTCAGTGTTGTTTTATATAAATCAGGGAAGGATCTTTGAGTAGAAAATCCAAGAAGTTTTTGAAAAGTGTTTTTTGATAATTTGCTATTGATAAACCAGTTATATAACTCCGGGATGTTAGCGTTTAGTTGATTAATTTCTGTTATATGGGCTATTAATTTAGACCGTAAAGGCACCCCATTAGATTGATAATAATGTTGCAGGAATTCAGCCTTCAGCTTGGTAATGTCCACGTTGGATGGACACTCTGATTTACAACCTTTGCAGGAAAGACAAAGATCCATTACTTCATAAATTTCCTTATGATCGAAAGGATTTTGTTTTGTCGAATTGGTTAGAATTTCCCTCAGTATGTTAGCGCGGGCACGCGTCGTATCCTTTTCATTTCTGGTAGCCATATAACTCGGACACATGGTGCCACCGGAGATATGTGTTTTTCTGCAATCTCCCGAACCATTACATTGTTCGGCAGCCCGGACAATTCCCATGTTTTTCGAAAAATCAAAATAAGTATTTATTTCCCGCGTTTCCTGGTCAGGCAGATACCTCAAAAAGGTGTTCATGGATGGCGTCCGGACAATTTTACCGGGATTGAAAATATTTTCTGGGTCCCAGCTGTCTTTCACCTTTTCCAGCAAAGCGTAATTTTTATTTCCGATCATATAAGGAATGAATTCACCTCGCAGCCTGCCATCTCCATGTTCGCCACTAAGTGACCCTTTGTATTTTTTTACAAGTTGAGATACCTCTTCCAGGATGGTTTTGAATAATTTTTGACCTTCTGATGTTTTCAAATTAATAATGGGTCTCAAATGCAGTTCCCCGGATCCGGCATGAGCGTAGTGTACACAATATAGCCCGTATTTTTCGATCGTTAAATTGAATTCCTTTATGTATGCAGGCAGATCATTCACATCCACCGCCGTATCTTCAATTACTGGTACTGGTTTTGCATCGCCTGGCATATTCGATAACAATCCCAATCCTGCCTTTCTTAAAGACCAGATCTTTTGCATATCCTCTCCACGCAAAACCGGATAATGATATCCGAAAGAATTAGATTTTAATTCGTAAATAAGTGCATTCACAGCCTGATCTAGATCTTTTTTCTTATTAAAAGCCAATTCTACAATGAGAATGGCTTTAGGGTCTCCCTGGATGAAAAACCGGTTTTTTCGCTGGGCAATATTTTCTTTCGTACAATCCAGTATATAGTGATCAATCAATTCACTTGCATAAGGCTGATACTTGAGTGCAATTAAATTGGCTTCAAGTGATTCATATATGGAATCGAAGTGAATACATATCAATGCTTTTTCCCCTGGAGGGAATGGCTCGAGATTGAGTTTGATTTCAGTAATCAAACCCAGTGTGCCTTCAGATCCGGCAATTAACAGGCATAAGTTAAATGGTGGGCCATCAGGGATAAAGGGTTGCAATCGTAATAAAAGATCGATTGCATATCCGGTATTTCTTCGTGTGATGCCAGGTTTGGGAAATTCTTTTATTATTTCCTTCTGGTTCCCGGGATCTTTTAAAATTTCATCAATCGTCTGGTAAATATTCTTTTCCAGATCAGATGTGCAGTTGGTACCAGAGAGTTTTTTCTCATAAGCTTCCTGGCTCAACGGTCCAAATTCCACCTCATTTCCATCTGCCAGAATCATTTTAAGAGAGATTACGTGGTCGCGGGTGCTTCCGTAGACTATCGAATTAGAACCGCAGGAATTATTCCCTATCATCCCGCCAATCATGGCCCGGTTGGCAGTTGCGGTTTCCGGTCCAAAAAAAAGCCCGGTATCTTTTAAATGGAAATTCAAATCATCACGGACTATCCCAGGTTCTACTACAACCCATTTTTGATCCTGATTAAGTTCGAGAACCCGGGTCATGTATTTTGATAGATCAACCACTATTCCATTTCCCACAACCTGGCCTGCCAGTGATGTTCCTGCTGTACGGGGTATTATGGACGTTTTATTATTTCTCGCAAAAGCGATTATTTTTTTGATATCTTCCTTGGATTTCGGTAATGCAACTGCCATAGGCAACTCCCGGAATGCTGAGGCATCAGTTGCATATATTGATCGCAGTGTATGATCATAATAAAATTCCCCATCCAGAGTTGAAGCAAAATCTTTAAATCTGTTATCACTCATTAATTGAATTTCTAGGGCGTTAATTCAGTGTCAAATATACGATAATCATTAAAGGGCTGATCCGCTCTTAATTGAAATATTTATTCCACCAGGATTGAAAGACGATGAGCGCCCAGATGTGTGCATGTGTGTCGCCTGGATTATAAGAAAATAACTTTCTGGTCAAATGATGTATTTCCTTGTGATCAAATATATTTTGTTCACGAATAAAAGAAGTATTTAAAAGATCATCTTTAATGGTACTTTTCAAGTTACTTCTAAACCACTTCAATAAAGGTACCTCGAATCCATGTTTGGGTCTTTGCGCCAGTTTCCCTGGAATGTATTCTGTCAGTAACTCCCTCAATATTATCTTTTGTTGTTGATGATTGATTTTGAATGTTTCAGGAAGGCTAATTGCTTTTTCTACTAGTCTATGATCAAGAAATGGAACGCGTACCTCCAGGCCAGAAGCCATGCTCATCAGATCAACTTTATAGAGCATATCATTGGGAAGGACAAATTGTATATCCGTAGATAGTATGTCGTTCATGCTGAATTGATCAGGTATCCCGGAGGTAATCTCTTTCTGATACTGATGCATTTCTCCATGACTGATGTATTTTAAATTGTCCAACATAATCAATTTTCGTGCGTTGGTCATATTCATGAGAGTAGCCCACGACCAATATCTTTCTGAACCTTTTTTAGTAAGCCCACCTGAATATCTGTTCAATTGTCTGAATGCATCAAATACCTTGTTGTTCCTGGATTGGGGAAGCAATGACCAAGCCAGCCTTAAGTTTTTAATCAAACTATTTTTAAATGTTTTTTGTCGTGATCTCAGGAATGCCTGATGTTTATTGTAACCTGAAAATACCTCATCCGCACCGTCACCTGACAAAACTACGGTTACATGCTCTTTTGTGTATTTACTTAGAATATAAACAGGGATTGCAGAAGAGTCGGCAAATGGTTCATCTATATGTTTTAGGATATCATCCACATGTTCATAAAGATCATTTCTGGAGAGTTCAAAAACATAATGATTCGTTCCACAATGACTGGACACCATCCTGGCATATTTCGTTTCATCAAAATAGGCCTCTGATGTATATCCTATCGAAAAGGTGTTGAGGTCTTTTTTATAATGGGAAGCGATTGCGGTGATAAGGGAAGAGTCGACCCCCCCGCTGAGGAATACACCAAGTGGGACATCCGATATCAACCGTTTCTGAACCGAATCTTCAAGCAATTGTTTGATTTCTTTTCTGGCATCAATTTTAGATTCATGTGGAGAAATTTCAGAATCAGGCAGGATATAGTATTTTTTCAGTTCAATATTTCCGGATTTTATCCGTATGTAATGCCCGGGTAATAATTTATACACGTTATTGAGAATTGCATAGGGGGCAGGTATATAATTCAGTTGCAGATAGAGCATCAGGCTGTTGTAATTGATCGATTTTTCAATCCCAAATCCAATAATAGACCGCATTTCAGACGCGAAAAGAAATTTATCCTCATCCTGGTAATAATACAAAGGCTTGATACCAAAGCGGTCTCGTGCTATCAATAATTCCTGTTTTTCTGAGTCATAAACAGCAAATGCAAAAAAACCATTTAATTTTTCAAGGCACTTTTCCTTCCAATGGATGTAAGCATATAAAAGCACTTCCGTATCGGAATGTGATTTAAATTGGACATTGTATTTGCTTTCCAGCATCCCCCTCAATTCTCTGAAATTGTAAATTTCTCCATTATATATGAGTACAAATCTTTTCTCTGTATCAAACATGGGTTGATTGGCCTTCTCGCTGGTATCGATGACAGCCAGGCGCCGATGTCCGAGTCCCACCCGTTCATCGAAGAATGATCCCTGGGTGTCCGGACCCCGGTGCTCAACCCTATCAATAGTCTGTTGCAGATTGATCAGATTGAACCGGCCCGCTTCATTAAATGCATATAAACCAGTTATTCCACACATTTGTCCTCAAAAAAATGATAAAAAAGTGGTCAAATAATTTATTTATGTTAATTTTTACGCAAAGTAATCAGTAATTGTGATTTATGGGTGTAAGGAATGTTATTTTATTACTGATTGGAATTATCTTGTTTGCCAGTTGTTCAGCCAGTCGAAAAGCCCGGACAACTAAAATTGAATCCGTTATTAATATAGCGGGATCATATGTTGGCACCCCCTACAGATATGGAGGATTAAGCCGGTCAGGGATGGACTGTTCTGGATTACTTTATCTATCATTCCAATCGGCCGGTATTCAGATCCCACGCACATCCAGGGAGCAATCCAAATTTGGGAAAAGGGTAAGCATGGAAGAGCTAAGGCCGGGTGATCTTGTCTTTTTTGCTGCAAAAAAGCGTAAAAGGAAGGTAAGTCATGCCGGATTGGTAACTCAGGTAAATGGCAACAGATCTGTAAAATTCATTCATTCATCGACTTCCCTGGGTGTTGTTGAATCCGAATTGTTTACAGACTATTACCGGTCGATATTTGTCAAGGCCAGGCGTCCAAAGTATTAGATTTTAATTTATATTTGCAATCCATTTAGTGAATGCGTGAATTATGAATGAGTGATCAAAATCACTCATTCACTCAATCTATCATTAACTAAATGACCATCTGGGGCATTAGCTCAGCTGGCTAGAGCGCTACGCTGGCAGCGTAGAGGTCATCGGTTCGACTCCGATATGCTCCACCTACGCCCTCCGAAGTTCTGATGAAAATCCGGACGTAGGAGGGTTTTTTATTTTTAAGCATACATCCGTCAAGCCTTTATTGGCTTCGGTGGAAGATGTCCACCAATAGAGAACTTAATAATATTTAATTCGAAACTCTACTGAATGTGTGCTTTTTTTATAATTTGTTGGCTCGACCGCCGCAGCTTTATCCTGAGCTTGTCGAAGAATGCGGAGGCGACAAGGGCAGGTATGAGAGTGAGAGTTGAGAGTGGATTGTGATACAAAGAACGCTGTTATCTATCTAGTTGTACATGTAATCACGATTGCTCTGGACCCGGTTTGAAGGATTTTTATTGTCCTGAAATTGTATTACACAGCCGCTATGCATCTCCCGAAACCTTCATGAAAACGTTTGAACAAACTGCCATTAGCTGACAATGCATTATACCTAAGGTCTTCTAGTTTCCAAATCAACCTTTCCTGGGTAATTTTGGCTATATCGTTTTAATGATACTATATTGGTATAAAGATCGCCTAGCGAACAGCGCAGAACCGCAATACAACATCAGATAAATATAAATGATTCCTTGTGAAGAAAATTGAAATATTCTTAATGATACTCATTTCGGCATCTTCTATTGGATACACCCAAAATAATGCTGAATGGATAAAAAGAGATATACAAATTGAATCCATAATGAAATCTGTTTTAGTACACGAAGGAAAGCATCCTGTCCATAACTTTTTATTGTATGCAAAAAACGTAAATGATGGTTTTGAATACCATAAGGGAGTAGGTATAATTGGAAGAAATAGTGCCCCAATACGAAACAATTTTCAGTTCAAAACAGCAAGTATTACGAAAACATTCGTTGCCGTTGTTGTCCTGCAACTTGTTGAAGAAGGCAAGTTAAATTATAATGATAAAGTTTATAAGTACCTCTTAGATATTGAATTTCTAAACTTTGATAAGTTTCACATTCTTGATGGTGTTGAATATGCAAAAGAAATTACTGTTCAACATTTGCTTCGTCACACTTCAGGAATCGGAGACATTTTTACGGATAAAGAAACCAGATTTGTTCTCAGTGTACTGCTCAATAAAAAGAAAAGTTATAATGAAGAGCAAGTCGTAAAAAAGTATTTCAAATACAAGCTCCATAAACACCCAACTAATAAACCAGGAGAAGGATTTCATTATTCCGATATGAATTATATGCTGCTTGGTTTTACCATTGAACAAATTACTGGTCATTCCCTAGCTGAAAATATCAGAAAACGTATTCTAAATCCGCTTAATATGCAAAATACTTATTTTGAATATTATGAACCTGAAGTTGGCATTAAACAACAAGTCGATACATATTTGAATAAGTTGAATATAACTAAAAAGGTTAATACTTCTTATGAATGGGCAGGTGGTGGTTTGGTATCGACAGTAAAAGAATTGGGGACATTTATTGAATCTCTATTTACTTTAAAATTATTTCGCCATAAAGAAACGTTAGATAAAATGATTGATTTAAAACCGGCTCAGGAATATGGGAAAGATGCAGGGATGGGTATTTTTAAGTATCGAATAAATGAGGAGGATTATTTTGGTCATGGTGGTTATTATGGTTCACTTTTAGTCTATGGCATGAAAGATAGAATTATTATCGCTGCAAATATTGGTCAGGCCAATGCTGAATTAGATCCTCAAATATTAATGGACAGCCTGGTGAGAACAATCAAAGGAAGCGAATAAAAGATATTACCTCACAACCCTAGCTGGAGCGCGTCTCCCGAGCGTGACTCATCTGGTTTGTTGATGAACCACATTATTTCCTGTATAGTTCTGTCAGGGATTATACAGGAATGTAAAGATTACTGGATTTGAGAATAATTGAATATTAAAATACGCTTCCGGGGACGCGCGCTAGCTGAAATCAACATACGCTCCGATCGAATTTATCCATGTTTCCGCCAACTAACCCTTACGATTCCGTGTCTTTTTTATGAGATTGTGATTCTTTAGAGATACCGATGATAAACATCAATAGATACGCTCTGTTACCATAATTTATAATCCTATCATTCCTTATCAGCACCTGCAAAGAAGAGGAAGTTGTTACTGAGAATTGCTATTCAGTTATATGCTTAATGTATTTTAACTCTATCCGAATAAAAACTACTGATCAAAAAGATTATCCTGTAGCATTAGATAAATATTATAGCATAAATCTCAATAATTTTAGAAAATATAATTTTCAGGATGTCCAAACTGATGAATACCGAAGAAAGTTTGGCAGTTATCCTGTTTTAACGGATGCGCAGATGGATGAAGTAAATTCCATTGGAAGATTAATCATGTTTAATGGATTAAAAAGAGGCAGACTGGTGATGAATGAAACATTTATTATCGGAAGGGATTGTTGTCATATTAAATTAATAGCTGGAAAAACTCAATATAAGATCGATCTTTAGAATTAAATTCTATTTCAATTAATTAAATCCAGCATTATATATTTTTTTTTAATAACGCTAAAACCTATTTTTGTGAACTTTTATAAAATCACTATAAACTCATTAATAATTAAGTTATCTAAAAATTTATATTACTAATCATGAAAAAATTAAGTTTAATTCTATTTATAACATTTTTTGCTGTTCTCTCGGCAAAAGAGATAAAAGCCCAGGCCAACTGGGAAGCTGGAATTCGATTTGGAGATGATTTTTCTATAGAGGCCACAATTCCACTTGGTATTGCACCCAGGTTGCATCCGGCAGTGTATATCACGGACAGATTTGGTATTGGTGGGTACTTCGACTGGATGTTTGCGCTGAATAAAGGGCCTGAAGGTCTGAAGTTTTATCCGGGTTTAGGTCCTGAGCTTTTCTTCGAATACGATTTTGCTTTCCATATTGCCGGTGACTTCGGGGTTGAATATTCTTTTGACTTCCCGCTGACCATAGGATTTGACTGGCGGCCGGGATTTGAAGTTACAGAAGGCTTTGATTTCAAGGCAAGAAACTGGGGCTTTTCGGCGAGGTTCAGGTTTGGAGAAGGCGTAAGCTTCAAAAAAGTTGATTAACCTGAAAAGTTATTTCGGGTTTTTCTCTTGGAAGGATAACCAGACAAAAAATATTTCAGGATTTTATTTGAATCCTGATCCGATATTTTAAAATACTTTCGGGAGATTTGACATGTATCCTTGCTTTAGATAAAAAACTCTTCATAAATTTTATTATGAAGAGTTTTTTAGTCAAACTAAACTAGCAGATGTAATATTCTATACCTTGCCTTTACAATGCTGCCACTGTTAAGCTCGGATGTGATAAAGGAACGATAATTGTCCTCTAATTAATAAAATGTATGAATCGATCCCATGCCAAAATTAGATGAAATACATCTTTAATTATAACGTTAGATGTACGATGGTCAAACCTGAATGGGATGATGGTATGGGATTATCTGGAGCAGAATTTTATACTGTGGTGCATCCTGTCTTAGTTTTTTTGCGATTTTTTTTATCAAATCCTAAAAAAATTGTCATGAAATAGTAATTTTTTTTTGTTAAATATCAATTTTTTGACATATTTTGCGTGATTTCTTAAGAATACAAGACATGAAATCAATTGGAATCAGAGGATATTTTTTGGTTTTGATCCTGACAGGTGGAATTATTTTTTATCTTGTTCATAAAAATAAGACCCAGCTTAGCAATAATATTCCTAGTGATACATTAGCCATTGAGATGGTTGATACGTTGAAGACAACAACTCCCAAATTGATGTACGGAATAAATGTGGATTCACTTGAGGTAATCGAGAATACCATTCGACCGAATCAGTTTTTAGGTGAAATTTTATCTAAACATCATGTTACGGATCAGGAAATTCACGAATTGTCGCAGAAGTCAAAGCACGTATATGACGTCAGAAAATTAGTTTCCAGACGTAAATATGTAATATTATGCGCTATGGATAGCCTCAGGAAAGCGCAATATCTGATCTATGAACCCAACAAAACTGAATATGTGGTATACAAGTTAAAGGATAGCATCGAGGTATTTAAACATCAGAAGCAGATTGATACATTGAATAGCCAGGTAGCAGGAATTATCGAATCCTCACTTTGGGAAACAATGTCGGATGCAGGCGCAGATCCGATACTCATTCATACGCTTTCAGAGGTGTTTGCATGGCAAGTCGATTTTTACCGGATTCAGAAAGGAGATAAGTTCAAAGTAATTTATGAAGAACTTATAGTTGATAATGAATCTGTTGGAATAGGAAAAATATTGGGAGCCTATTTTAATCATTTTGGAGAAGATTATTACGGAATTTATTTTGATCAGGGAAATGGCATCAGTTATTTTGACGAGAAAGGAGAGAGTTTGCAGAAACAATTTTTAAAGGCGCCGCTCCGCTTTAAAAGGATTAGTTCTCGGTATACCCGACGTAGATATCATCCGGTGCTTAGAAGATATAGATCTCATCTGGGCACGGATTACGCTGCTCCTACCGGAACACCAATTCGGTCAGTGGGAGATGGAATTGTAGAGGAGGCCAGGTATGCCAAATATAATGGCCGGTACGTGAAGATTAGGCATAACAGTGTGTATACTACCCAGTATTTACATATGTCAGGTTTTGCAAAAGGGATTAAAAGAGGTGCAAAGGTAACACAGGGACAGATCATTGGTTATGTTGGCAGTACTGGATTAGCGAATGGTCCACATCTTTGCTTTAGATTCTGGAAAAATGGACAGCAGGTTAATGCACTAAAAATTGAATTACCTCCTTCAGAACCCATAAAAGAAGAATTCAAATATGAATATGAACTTATCAAGGAAGAGATGATAAGAAAATTAAATAAAATTCGTTATACAGACCGACAGAAGGAAACTTTTGCTACCGTTAAAGAGTATTAGAAATATAGTAGCAACCTCATATCCTTACGAAATTTGAAATTCATTTTTTCTAGCTTACTTTTTTTACTGATTCCCATTTTCAGCGAGGGACAGAAAGTAGCCTTGGTGCTTAGTGGCGGGGGTGCTAAAGGTTTAGCACATGTGAGTATATTAAAAGCACTGGAACAAAATAATATACCTATAGATTATGTAGTAGGCACATCTATGGGGGCAGTAATTGGTGGATTTTATGCTGCGGGTTATACACCTGAAGAAATTGAGGAGATTGTTTTATCCAAAGATTTTCAGAGCTGGGTAAATGGACAAGCTGGTGATGATTACAACTATCATTATACTAGTAAAGATCCTGATCCAACCATTTTCACCATTGGTCTGGATGTAAAAGAATCCATATCTGCATCATTTAAAAACACATTCGCCAATGATGCGATTATTAATTATAAACTTACCGAATACCTGGCACAGGCATCGCAGATATCAGGTAATTCCTTTGATAGCCTTTTCGTTCCGTATCGGGCTATTGCTGCGGAAATATTTACGCAAGAAGAAATTGTATTGAAAGATGGTTTATTATCAGAGGCAGTAAGAGCATCCATGGCTGTCCCATTTTTTTATAATCCCGTCAGGGTTAAAAATGATAAGTTATTATTCGATGGTGGCATCTATAATAACTTTCCGGTTGATGTAGCCCGAAAGGAATTTAATCCTGATATAATCATAGGGGTAAATGTATCGACAGCTGCTTTTCAGGAATATCCTTATGAGGAAGATGAAAAACTTGTGGATCAGAATTTATTCCTGTATATACTCAACAAATCAAATCTCTCGCTGCTGAATGATCAGGACATATATGTGGAACCTGATTTAAAGGGAATGAATGGGGCAGATTTTGCTAAAGTTGGTCAGTTACTTGATAGTGGCCATTCAGCGATACTTAAAAAAATCCCTGAGATCAAGGAAAAAATTGAACACCGTACGGATTCCCTTGAAAGATTAAAAAAAAGAACTGAATTCCTGGGAAAAGCAATCCCACTAAATATCAATAGTGTTCAGTTCAGAGGATTTGATAGCAAACAGGTAATGTATCTAAGCAATATATTCCAACTGCGAAAACAATCCATGCTTAACATGGAAGATGTTAGAAAAAGTTATTTCAAATTGATCTCAGAAGATTTTTTCAACAAGGTATATCCAAAAATATCTTTTGACGCATACGACTCGAGTTATGTGTTTGAGTTGACAGGCAGTAGCGATAATTCATTTAAAATTGATTTTGGGGGTTATTTAACCACAAGAAGTTTTTCAGAATTATTTCTGGGATTCAGGTTTAATACTTTTAATAAAAATTTAGCAGAGCATGCCTTGCAGCTTTACACTGGTCGATTTTACCAATCTATCAATTATTATTCAAGATTTAACATACCCGGTAAAAATCTTTTTTATATCGAACCCCAAATGACATATAATAAATGGGATTATATTGATATTTCTGACATTATACTCAAAGATAATATTCCTTCTTATTTTGTTCAGCAGAATGATTTGAAGCTTGGGATAAATATTGGTGTACCGGTTGGATTAAAATATAAACTGATTTTTTCAGCATTTAACATAAACAATGGAGACCAGTACAGCAATACCCAGGAATTACAATCAACAGACATATTGGATGAATTAAAAATTGATGGCCTGAAAACAGAAATCACTTTGTCAAGGAATTCACTGAACAGGATATTATATCCAGATGAAGGGAAAAGACTTGCATTATCGGCTACCTATTTTTACGGAAAAGAACGGTATTCTCCGGGTACAACATCGATTAGTACAGAAAGCAGAAAATTAAATCATTCATGGATTAAATTATATTTACAATTGGAAGAATATTACAGGATCAGCAGGAAATTTTACAGTGGCTGGCTTCTTGAATCGGTGTTTTCGACTCAGCCATTCTTTTCTAATTATCAGGGCACTTTATTAAATACTCCAGCTTTTTATCCTTTAAATGAAAGCAGAACCCGGATCCTACCTGAATTAAGATCTTTTAAATATATCGCCGGAGGCTTAAGAAGCATTTATAAACCGGTGAAAAAGATTGACATCAGACTTGAAGGTTATATCTTCAAACCTCTGGAATCATTAATTGAAATTGAACCTCAGGTACCCGGTATAAAATCATTTGATAACTCCATACATTTTGTAGGAACACTCAATGTAGTATATCATAGTCCAATAGGACCTGTGTCACTAGGGATGAATTATTATAGTCCTCTAGTAAGCCAGTGGAGCGTAATGTTGCATATCGGTTATTTGCTCTTTAATAAAAGGTCAATTGAGTGATGATTGTATATTTTTATTTTTATATTTATCATAAGATAGTAAATATCTGCAACCAGATTTCTAAAATTAAAATATCTTGGTAGACCTTAAAAATATACTGGTACTGGATATTGAAACGATATCCGCATTCAGGAGTTATGGCGAAATGAATGAACGTTTCAAAAAGCAATGGGAGAGGAAAGCATCACTGTTAAAGAACGATGATAATTTGTCGTCAGAAGAATTATATTATGACAGAGCGGCTATTTATGCTGAATTTGGTAAAATAATTTGTATAGCTGTTGGCCTTTTTACAAGGGTGGAGGAGGATCGACCAGGCTTGCGGGTAAAAGCTTTTTCCGGACATGATGAAAAAGAAATATTATTGGAATTCAAAGATTTAATGGAAATAAAGCTTGATAAACAGAATTTGATCCTTTGCGCTCATAATGGAAAAGAATTTGACTTTCCTTATTTATGTCGCAGATTTTTGGTGAATGAAATAGATATTCCAAATGTGTTGAATATATCAGGGAAAAAACCATGGGAAGTGCAACATTTTGATACAATGGAGATGTGGAAATTTGGAGACAGAAAAAGTTACACTTCATTGGATCTGCTGGCATCGCTCTTCAATATCGAATCAAGCAAAGTTGGAATTGATGGCAGTATGGTGAACAAGGTTTATTATGAAGAAAAAGATCTTGATAAGATTACTACTTATTGCAAACAGGATGTGGTTGTTACTGCCAATTTATTATTAAAGTTGAATATGAAACCTGCCCTGGAGCCCGAATTAATACATATTATCTGAAATACACATTAGTTAATGCAAAAATCCATTCTTCTTTCAGTTCGTAATCTGACGACTATTTTTAGATCCGAAGAAGAAAATATTTCTGCTATTGAGGATATATCATTTGATGTATATCGTGGAGAAACGGTTGGTATAGTAGGTGAATCAGGCTCTGGTAAAACCATAACGGCCTTATCCCTTATTGGACTGATACCCAATCCTCCTGGTGAAATAGTCCGGGGTGAGGTTTGGTTTCCATCCTTGCAATTTGGGAATATCGATCTTACCGTTGTTTCTGAAAAGGAATTACGTAAAATCAGGGGAAACGAGATATCCATGATATTTCAGGAACCTATGACTTCGCTGAATCCTGTTTTTAATTGTGGAAATCAAGTGATGGAATTACTCATCCAGCATAAACAAATTTCAACAAGAGAAGCGAAGACTAGAACGATTCAGCTTTTTGAAAAAGTAAAGCTTCCCAGACCGGACATAATTTTTAGCACATATCCACATCAACTTTCTGGAGGTGAAAAACAACGTGTAATGATCGCGATGGCCCTGGCCAATAATCCACAATTGATCATTGCCGATGAGCCAACTACAGCCCTGGATGTTACCACCCAGGCGAATATTCTTCAGATTATTAAAAGTTTAAGCAAAGATTTTAACAGTTCTATTTTATTCATAACACACGACCTTGGCGTAATAGCTGAAATTGCTGATCGTGTTGTAATTATTTACGAGGGCAAGATTGTTGAGCAAGGATCTGTCTGGGAGGTTTATTCTGATCCAAAACATCCCTATACCAAAGGTTTGCTTGCCTGTCGTCCCCGGCTTGATATCAAATTAAAGGTACTTCCAACGGTTGGTGATTTTATGGTAAAAAGTGATGGATCGGAAAATGGAGTAAAATATTCATCGGTAGGGGAAGCACTCATAGTAAATGTAGAAAAAGAGGATGAGTTGATTGAACGGAGACTAAATGTAATCAAAGGCGGCCCCATATTAAAGGTTATAAATTTGAGAAAATATTATTCCAATCCGAAAGGCATTTTCAGCAAATATCTGCAGATAGTAAAAGCAGTTGATGGAGTATCGTTTGATATATTTCCGGGAGAAACGATCGGATTGGTTGGTGAATCAGGAAGTGGGAAAACAACTGTTGGACGATTATTGATCAGGTTAACAGATCCCACGGCAGGAAAAATAATCTTTCAGGGCCGGGATATAGCATCAATGACTGTTAAAGAAATTCGTGATTTAAGAAAATCGATGCAGATTATTTTCCAGGATCCTTATTCATCGTTGGATCCAAGACAAACGATAGGTGAAGCTATTCTTGAACCAATGAAAATTCATAGGTTGTACGGATCTTATCATTCACGGAAAAATAAAGTTTTTGAATTATTGCATAAAGTTGATTTGGATGAGGGTTGTTATAATCGATATCCACATGAATTTTCAGGTGGTCAACGACAGCGAATATGCATTGCGAGAGCCTTAGCTGTTGAACCTCAATTTCTTATACTTGATGAATCAGTTTCTGCCTTGGATGTATCAGTTCAGGCGCAGGTATTAAATCTGCTGAACCAGTTAAAAAAGGATTTCAAATTCACGTATTTCTTCATTTCTCATGATTTGTCAATTGTAAAGTTTATGTCAGACAGAGTATTTATTATGAAAGATGGGAGATTTATTGAAATGGGTTTTCCGGAAGATCTCTATTTTAAACCAAGATCAATGTATACAAAAAGTTTAATTGATGCGATACCTCATGGAGATCTGGAGGACATTCGAAAAAGCATGCTCCAAAAACGTCTGGCAGTTGTTTTGAGTGAGATAAAAGAGGATGAAAAAAGAAGAAATGAATAAGAAAAAAGGAAAATCAAAGAATACTAAAGCGGAAAAAAAGATCGATCAGGTGAAAGAGAGGATTATCTCCCTGATGGAAGATTATCCTGATCGATCATTTTCTACTAAACATATCATCCGAAAACTGAATATTAAACAAAAGCACCTTAAAAAAAATATTGAAGTTGTTTTGCTGGAGTTGATCAGACAAAACAGGATAAATATTAATAAGGAAGGGAATTTTATACTCGTAACAAAATCAAATGAAATCACTGGACAAGTAGATTTCGTCAATCCAAAGTATGCATTTATCGTTACGGATCAATATGATCAGGATATCTATATCAAAGCGGAAGATCTTAAAACTGCCTTAGATGATGATATCGTGAAAGTGAAGGTATCATCTGTTCGTAAAGATGGACGACCTGTAGGATATGTTACGGAAATTGCACATAGATATCGGATGGAATTTGTAGGACGTATTGAGATGAACCCCAATTATGCTTTTGTGATTCCGGATTTTAAAAAAATGTTTTATGACATTTTTATCAAGCCTGAGGATTTCAATAAGGCTAAAAACAATGATAAGGTAATCGTACGAATCAAGGAGTGGAAACCTGGAGATAAAAATCCGGTTGGAGAAATAATTAGGATTTTGGGGCCAGCAGGAGAAAATGATGCAGAAATTCATTCGATTATGGCCGAATTTGGATTACCGTTTGATTTTCCTGAAAATGTAAAAGGCCAATCAAAGAAGATCAGATCAACCATTTCGGAAAAGGTATTGGATAACCGACGGGATTTCCGAAAGGTAACAACATTTACAATTGACCCGGAAGATGCGAAAGATTTTGATGATGCTATTTCATTAAGACCATTAGATAATGGTCATTACGAGGTTGGTATTCATATTGCAGATGTTACACACTATGTGAAAGAGGAGTCGCTTATCGATAAGGAAGCGTACAAAAGGGCCACTTCAGTTTATCTTGTAGACAGAACTATACCTATGTTGCCTGAAAGACTATCTAATGATTTATGTTCTCTAAGACCGCGAGAGGACAAACTCACTTTCTCAGCAGTCTTTGATCTGGATCAAAATGCTCAAATATTAAAAGAGTGGTTTGGAAAAACGGTTATTCATTCTGATAGAAGATTCACCTATGAAGAAGCACAGGACCGAATAGAATCATTCAAGGGCGATTTTGCTAAAGAGCTCACTCTACTAAATGAGTTAGCCCTGAAACTCAGATTAGATAGATTTATGAAAGGATCGATTAATTTTGAGACAACTGAAGTTAAATTCAAATTGGCTGAAGATGGAAAACCACTTGAAATTGTTCCAAAGATAAGAAAGGATGCACACAAAATGATTGAAGATTTTATGTTACTCGCCAATAAGCGTGTGGCAGAATTTATTTATAAAAAATCAACAAGGAAACAGCGAAATATCTTTGTTTACCGGATCCATGACAATCCTGATGCAGAAAAATTAGAAACATTTACTTTTTTTGCTAAAAAATTTGGCCACCAACTAAATATTAAGAAGGATGGAATTTCCAAAGCTCTGAATAAATTATTGGAAGAAATTGAAGGGAAACCAGAACAAAATATTCTGGAAAACCTGGCGATTAGAACTATGGCCAAGGCGAAGTATTCAACAGAAGAAACAGGCCACTTTGGGTTGGCATTCGATCACTACACACATTTTACATCTCCGATAAGAAGATATCCGGATATGATGGTACACCGGTTATTATATCATTATATGGGAAAAGGACTATCAGTACCTCAGGAAGTATTTGAAAAAAAATGTATTCATAGTTCAGAAAAAGAAAAAAATGCCACGGATGCTGAAAGGGCATCCATTAAGTATAAACAAGTGGAATACATGGCTGATAAGATAGGACAGGACTTTAACGGATTGATTTCAGGCTTGACCGATTGGGGAATTTATGTAGAGATTATCGAAACCAAGGTTGAAGGAATGATTCGTTTATCCGATCTGGAAGATGATTATTATGAGTTCGACGAAAAAAACATGAGGGTACTGGGTCGATATAATAAAAGAATGTATACCTTAGGCGATGAAGTTAAAATTAAAGTCTTAAAAGCTGATATAGACAGAAGAATCATCGACTTATTTTTGGTTGAAGATGAATGATACTGTAAAAAAACTAATCGTTACAATTGATCAGGAAATTAAAAATTTATCTTTCGGCCAGCATCCCTCAAATTTATATGAACCGATACAATATACTCTTCAAGTAGGAGGAAAGCGTATACGGCCTTTGTTAACGGTGCTTGCCTTTCGTTTATATCATAATCAATTTGAAAATATTCTGAGACCAGCGCTGGCAGTGGAAGTGTTTCACAATTTCACTCTATTACATGATGATATCATGGATCAGGCACCTTTGCGTCGTGGGAAGCCAACCGTGCATAATCAATGGAATGAAAATGTTGCTATTCTATCTGGTGATGTTATGCTTGTAAGGGTATATGATCTATTGCTTGAAGTTAAAGACCACTTACTAAAAAGAGTCATAACTGATTTTAATAATTGCGCAGCAGAAGTGTGTGAAGGCCAACAAATGGATATGAATTTTGAATCACAATCAATAGTCACCGTGCAGGAATATATTAATATGATCAAGTATAAAACTGCTGTCTTGCTCGGCTTCAGTTTGGCCTTAGGTGGTATACTTGCAGGTGCTGATGAATCGGATATACAACTTTTAAAGGATTTTGGGATCAATCTGGGAATAGGCTTTCAACTAATGGATGATCTGTTGGACGTATATGCTGATCATACCAAATTCGGAAAGCAGACAGGTGGCGATATTATTACCAATAAAAAAACATTTTTATTGATTAAAGCACTTGAACTTTCAAGTAAAGAAGATTCCACAATACTGGAATATTGGATTCAAAAGGATAAATTCGATCCACAGGAAAAAATTAATGCTGTCAAGAAGATTTACGATAAACTTGGGATACGATATATTACGACCTTTCAGATGAATGAATATTACGCGCTTGCCCTGGAAGATCTTGAAAAAATATCTGTGAAGGAAACCAGGAAAATTGATTTAAGAGATTTGGCGGATTATTTAATGAAAAGAGAAATATAATAACATGATGACCACATATATTCTCATCGCTTTAAGCGTGATTGCCAGCATATATGCGTGGAACAGGACTGAAAAATTATATAAATGGATGTTAAATCCTTATGCTGTAATTCATAGAAGACAATATTACAGGATCATTACCTCAGGTTTTATTCATAACGATTGGGTTCATCTAATCTTTAATATGATCACGCTGTACTTTTTCGGAAGTAATATGGAATATGTGTTTGTGTATTTATACGGTACAACGGGTATTTTTTATTTTTTGATTCTTTATTTTCTGGGTATGTTCATTGCAGATATTCCTTCTATTATAAAACACAGGGGTAATCCTAATTATAATAGTTTAGGGGCCTCAGGTGCGGTTAGCGCCGTTCTCTTTGCAAGTATTTTATTTAATCCGACAAATAAGATATGTTTATATCTGGCCCTTTGTATGCCAGGATATATTTTTGGAGCCTTGTATATAATCTATTCCTACTATTCAGGCCGGCGAATGGCAGATAATATCAATCATGATGCGCATTTATATGGAGCCTTGTTTGGGATTGTTTTCAGTATCTTTATCAGACCCAGTGTAATTTCAAGTTTTTTTGAACAGATTCTGAATTATACGATATTTTGATTTTATGAAGAACTAATAATAAAAAAAGCATGAAGGACAACTTCATGCTTTTTTTTATGTGTGATTGAATACTATTCCTTCGTAATAATTGATACAAAAGATCTGTCTCTTGCGCCTTTTTTAAACTCAACGATGCCATCTATAAGGGCAAACAAGGTATGGTCTTTCCCAATTCCTACATTGGTTCCAGGGTGGTGTTTGGTTCCACGTTGTCTTACAATAATATTACCGGCCTTAGCAAACTGTCCACCAAATATTTTTACACCAAGACGTTTACTTTCTGATTCCCTACCGTTTCTTGAACTGCCGGCTCCTTTTTTATGCGCCATAATACTTAATTTTTAATGTCTTCAATTACTAATTTTGTGAATTGCTGACGGTGTCCATTTTTGACTTTGTATCCCTTTCTTTTTTTCTTTTTGAAAACGATTACCTTGTCACCTTTTAAATGTTCTAGAATTTTTCCTGACACCTTGGCTCCCTTTATTGTAGGATTGCCTACTTTTACCTTACCGTTGTTATCGACGAGTAAAACCTGGTCAAACTCTACCTTATCCCCGGATTCTCCAGTTAATCTCGGGGCAAAGATTTGCTGATCTTTGGTTACCTTGAATTGCTTTCCTGCTATATCAACGATCGCATACATGATCTCTAATTTTGAAACGGACTGCAAAGTTAAATTATTTTTAGCTACACACAAAAATTTTATTTAATATAATTCGAATTATCCATAAGTCTTTGAAAGAACTCTTAGAATTCATTGTTTAATAAAACAATTGTTGAATAAAGTAACTATTTCTATTAATATTGTCTTTTATACGCATCGACATTTTATTGATTGCCTAAAAGGAGACATTGAATTCGAAATCAATGGAGAAGACTATCTGATAAATCTAAGTGTTCAAGATGCTGTTTATATGTCTGTAAAAAAAAACAGCGTGGTTGGGATTGATGAAATAAATCTTTGATGGATCGATTAAGACGTGTCCAAGGGTTAAGGATTCGGATATTTATAAGAAAATTTTTAAAAAGAAACTTTTATCCAGATTATTTTGAATAAATTCATTTAAAAAATTTGATTATAACATAAATTTGAATCTTTCTTAAAAATCCTCCTCAGATTTTTATTTCTTTATAGCTATATAATACTTGTTCTTCCATCGCAAAGGCAACAAATCACGAAGGAATCACTAAACTTATATAATAATAATTATCTAATTAAATGTAATATTACCTTTTGTAGTAACTTTTATCGGGATTAGTTCCTCTTCTACATTAGCTAGTTCTAATCCAAAATCCTCAGTTTTGGAAAGACTGACTTTTTTTATCCACTTGTATACTGTAAACATAAATTGTTCTGTTGGCTTTAATATTACCTCCGCAGACATTGTAGGTGTTAGTATAATGAATTTAAAACCCGAAGGAATTTTATTTTTATTTAACGATGGATAAAGACTTAATTTTTCAATGGTACCATCTTTTTGCATCATTTCAACAACCTTCATGAACATTAAATGCATCTTATGATCATTTTTAAATCCCGTTTTTAGCTGAATGAAATAACATTTACCTGGAATCAAGGTATCTAGAGTATACGTATTTTCAAAAGGTTTATCTAAAATTTCAATATGTAAAAACCAGTAAGTATTTGCTCTTTTAGGCTGTTTATAAAACATTGAATAAATTATATTGGCGTCTATATGTTTTTTGTTATTCGCTTTCGCAAGAAATACAATATTCTCCGAATAGAGTGGTATGGTGCAATCATTCTGTACATCTCCAATTTTATTGCCTGGCTTAGCAGGGAAAACACTCCACTGATAAGTGCCTGGCTTGCAATAATAGTAGCAAGAGTGGCAATTCCAGTTCCGATAGGAATTAACCACTGAGGCATAATAGCGTAAAAAGGATTTGAATCATTCGACAACCCAATATTTTTGCTTAATAACCAGGCAGACTGGCCAAAATAACTTAACAAAAGCGCTGCTTTGACCATTATCCATGAGATTCGAATGTTTTGTTTACCACAATGGCCCATATCGGAATAAAGAGCTTCTGCTCCGGTTGTGCACAGAAATACTGCTCCTAGTATCCAAAATCCCTTTTGGTAATTTAATATTAAGTTAATAGCATATATAGGGTTAATAGCTTTGACAACGACTGGATTTTGTAGGATAGCTTACATTCCAAAAACTGCAAGCATCATAAACGAAATCAGCATTAACGGGGCAAAAGTCTTCCCGAAATATTGGTACCAAATTGTTGAAATACAAAAAGTAAGTCAAGGATGAGTATAACAATGGGAATTGTTTTGATATGAGGATTTATAAAGTGCAATCCCTCAATAGCAGATGATATTGAAATGGAAGGGGTGATAAAACCATTGGCAATTAAAGTGCCGCAACCGATAATCGCTGGTAGGATCAACCATTTTGCACTTTTTTTTCTTAAGAGTGCATATAAAGCAAATATTCCTCCCTCGCCTTTATTATCAGCATTCAGAGCAAGATAAATATATTTAAATGTTGTAATTAGGGTTAACGTCCAGAAAATACATGAAAGACCACCTAAAACAAGGTTTTCATCAATAATTCTTGTACCTGCTATAGCTTTAATAACATACAGAGGTGATGTACCGATGTCGCCGTAAACGATACCCAGTGTAACCAGCAAACCAGAAAACCTGAGTCTGTTATCATTTAAAGGTCTCATCTATAATATTGTATACTTACGACATTAAAGCAGCGAAATTGCCTTTAATATTAGAAGTTCTTAGCTTTTGAAACTTATAAAACATTTTTTATTTTGTTAATGGCATTTTGTTAAGAACTTTTTTCACTACCAGTAAGCGTAAAGTTATCCAGTTTGATTTCATAATCCTCTTTAAAGCCAGATATAAACTCCTTCATTTACTTTGTCTTTTCATAAACGGAATTACCAAGGACAACATTTCCAGTTTTGATAGAAGCTCGTCATATCGTCTGCATATTTGTCGCTAAAATCAATTCCCGATTCATATTTTTTCCAATATATTAACAGACATAAGCTATGATTATAGATCGGAAATCTAGAAATTATTTTTTTGACATTAAGAGGTTGTTTCGGTAATCTCAAATAAGATTCTATTAAACAATAAGTTATGCTAGAGTACTTAGATTAATTTCTAATCTCCATTCAATTTTCATTAAATAACAAATCCTTTATTTTTTATAATCTTTTTTTATCTCGAGGAACAGACAGATCTTATCAATTGACCCATATTATTAACTGATCAGTAAAAGCAACTGATTGATTTTATTGATTAAATATTGATTTTTAATTAGGAGTTTAATTTTGATATCTACTGTTTTAATATCTCACTTTCTGTTTAAGTTCACCCCAGGTTTTAATACCCCGCCTATTAAGCTTATTAATTATTTTTAGAAATAATTGGGCAGTTGCAAAAGCATCACCAGCAGCAGTATGCTGATCTTCCAAAATGATACCATATTTTTCACATTGTTGTTGTAAACCTATTTGGGAAGCAGGATAAATTTTATGAACCGGATCTTCAATTCGGTTAATTAAATCAATAATATTAATGTAGGGATTTAATAATTTATGACCTATCAGTTTTTTAAGTATTTGGTTGATCATCTGATAATCAAATTGGATATGATAACCTACCAATATAGAGTTACTGATAAACTGGATGATTTGTCTGATGGCATCGTATTCTGATATTCCACTCTGTTTTTCATGTTCAACTATCTCATGAATATGAACGGCATTATCCTGAATTGGTGTATCGTAATTTATAATTAATTCAATCGACTCTGCAACTAAAATTGTTAATTCTTGGATCTTAATACCTGCAAAGGCAATTAGTTTATCCTTTTTAATATTTAATCCGGTGGACTCAATATCAATAGCTGTAAAAACAAGTTTATTTAAAGGCATTTTTGATAGTACTGATCCGTGATTGATTTTTTGATACTGATGCCAAAAATCTGGTATATCAGGTTTATGTTTCCGTAAGAATAAAAACATGTTTGTTTTTAGTTTACAATTAACGTTTTATAACAATAAATATCTACACCTGAAAAATAATTGTTTAAATTAACTATGCCAGCTATTCTTATTTATTCGAGAATAGCAATTTAAATATTTGAATTCAATTAAAAATCAGCTACTATTATCTTGCAGGAATCATATAACTAAGAAAATATGAAACGGGAAAAATACATCGAGTTGAATCACATCATTGAAAATGATATGATCACCTACAAAGGATTGCCAGGTCCGAAAATCTGTGATTTCTGGAGCAGAGAATATTCTTCCAGATTTTACGATGGAGATACCTCGTTTCAGATTGGGAAAATAGAACTGGTAGCAAATACGGGGACCTATATTGATACCCCTTTTCACCGATATAAAGAAGGTGATGATCTTTCAGCTGTATTTCTGGATAAACTGGTGGATCTAGAAGGTTTGGTAATACACGTGCCATATACTGAAACATTAGAAATCAGGCCGGATCATTTCCGATCTTCTAAATTATTCGAGAAAGCTGTACTTATCCATACGGGATGGGATCAGTTCTGGCGTACGGAAAAATACTTTACAGGTCATCCGTTTATAACCAGCGCAGCGGCTAATTATCTCCTGGAACAGAAGGTAAAACTTGTTGGGATTGATTCATATAATGTCGACGATACCCGTGGAAAAACCAGGCCGGCTCATTCTATTTTACTCGGGAACAATATTTGTATTGTTGAACATATGACCTGCCTTGATCATCTTCCTGCTGATGGGTTCAGGTTTTTTGCAACTCCACCCCGAATAAGTGGAATGGGTTCATTCCCGGTTCGTGCATTCGCGGTTGTTTAAAATAGACTGTCAAGAGGAGAAATAAAAAATGCAACAGACATAGTAAAAAGATTAAAAAAGATTGTGGAATTTATTATTTTCAGTTTTTTCTGGCGAAATTGATGAATCTTTCAACATCAGCAATTCCCTAGTTCAGATAATAAATAATTCCTAATATAAATCGTTACATCAATCAATAACTTCCCTGTTCTTACTTGATAGATTTCACATTAATTTCCGGAATTGTTTATATAGTACATGGGATGCGGCTGAACAGCATTAGCAGTTTTATTTCTGTTTTATTACTTTAGATTTTACTATAAATATTATAGCAACCAAAAAAAGAAAACCAATTATATATTTTTCGATATGTTCTATATAGCCAAGTTTTGATTCAATTACTTCTCCAAATAAGTATCCAATAGTACAATATGTAATAGCCCATATTAGTGTACTTACCGCGCTAAAGAAAAGAAAAATACTTGTTTTTGTTTTGCTTGCTCCAATTACTAGAGGAGCAATAGTTCTAAATCCATATAAAAATCTATAGCTCATGAAAATTATTATTGGGTATCTTTCTAATCTTTTATCAATTATTTCTGCTTTGTTTTTAAACTTCTTTTTTTTATTTAGCCAATCTTTACCCTTGTTTCTTCCAAGAAAGAAGTAAAAACAATCAGAACTGTAGGTCCCTATTACGCCCAACGTAACCACCAACCAGAGGTTCAGATGTCCATGATGAGCAGCAATGATTGAAGATATCATTATCATTTCACCTTCTAGAAAAATCCCAAATAATATGACTATATAAATAAGTATTAAATGTATCAATCTGATTTTTTTAATGTTGGAATAATTATACCCAAAGGTTTGTCATAATTAAAATAACTAATGGACCAATCAATTAAGGTCATCATTTTATTTCTGAAACCAATGAGTGACATAATATGAACAAACATCCAAACAAACCAGGCGAAAATACCCTGAAATCTCCATCGTGGTAAATCAACTACAGCCCGTTTTCTACCAATAGTTGCCATAACACCTTTATTCTTATAAATAAAAGGTATTAGAGGATTTTCTGATAGCAAAAGTTTGAAATTATTCGCCAGATGTTTTGCTTGCTGCATGGCTACAGGAGCCAACATGGGTAATCCTCTGGGGTATCCTTCAGAAATACATGCCGCTACATCACCTAGTGCAAATATATTGCTACTGTCAATCAGTCTATTATATTCGTCAATTTTCAATCGGTCTCCAGGAAGAAAACTTGTTTGCTTTAAACCTGAAATTTTAACAGGTTTAACGCCAGCGGTCCAAATCACTGTATCTGTCCTGAAAGATTTACCATCCTCTAAGAAAAGTTGACTACCATCATAATCTTTAACATGAGTGGAAATTTTGATAATAACTCCCAAATCTTTAAGGTATTTAAAAGCGTGTTTTGATGCTTCATCAGACATAACGGACAAAAGACGTGGCGCAGCTTCGAAAAGAAAAATATGCATTCGGGATAAATTCAATTCAGGAAAGTCTAACGGTAAAACATATTTTTTCATCTCGGCAATGGCACCTGCTACTTCTATTCCTGCCGGCCCTCCTCCAATAACAGCAACATTTACAACCTCTTCCTGGTCCTCAACATTTTTCACTAGCAATGAACGCTCCAGGTTTTGCATTATAAAGCTTCGAATGTTAAAAGCATCAGTCAGCGATTTTAGTGGCAGTATTTTATTTTTAACCTTTTCAAAGTTAAAATAGTTGTTGGTACTGCCTATCGCCAGCACTAAATAATCATAGGTTATACTACCAATATTTGTAATCACTTTTTTTTCTGCTTCATTCACAGAAAATACTTCAGCCATCCTGAAAAAGACGTTTTTATACCGTCGGAATATTTTCCGAATCGGATAAGCGATGTTCTCAGCTTCAAGACCTCCAGTCGCTACCTGGTATAGTAAGGGTTGAAAAGTATGGTAATTATTTTTATCAATAAGCAGGATGTGAACGTTCAATTTGCTTAACTTCTTGGCTAATGTCAAACCGCCAAATCCGCATCCGACTATCACAATTTTTTTCATACTAATTTTTGTAATTTACAATACAATGAATTTGGATAATTTTTACATGAAAGCCCCTGACATATGTATGAATTGATCATATTTTGTTAAATCAGATTATTTGAGTGTAACAATGATAGATTGAAATTGTATTTCAATACAGGTTGCATCAAATGACAACTTGTGTTTATCAATACATCACCTATAATAATAAAGTATTATTTCTATATACCTCCATGTCTTAAATCATAAACCTTAATTAGTTTGCATAATGATCAAAAACCTCTGTGAAGACTTCTTATTCATAAGGTCTTAATGTATTAATTTCCTCGATATGCATTATATGCAGAAAACGATGTGCAATTGGTGCAAATAAAATGGCAATTGTGCTCAGAAAAGCTATTCCACTGAATAATGCATATAAGGACGAAAAGATTTTTGCACTGGTGGTTGTCAGATTTGCCACAGGGCCCATGCCAGTTAAAATCATGGATGCATTGTAAAACGAATCAATATAAATTAAATCAGCGAAAAAGTGATAACCCAATGTGCCAATCAATAACGCAAAACATATTAATAAAAGGGAATAAAGAAAAAATCTTAATACCCGAATCATAAACTGAGGAAATGGTAACAACGGGTGCCTTTTTTGTTCGAACATGGTGTTGTTTTTTTATCTAACAAATATATAAGGTAATGTTTTGACTATTCGTAGAGTCATCAATTCAAGAATATTATTGTATAGGTATTGTTTCTGTTTCGTAACAGCAAGTATTATTATCTGTCGTTTCACTTTTTGTCCACCCGTATAAGTATGTCATTCATCATTTCTATTTGTACTTTTTGAATTTCCAGAAGTTCCTGTTGTTGGTGCATTATTAAGTGATCAATTTTCTCATGTAGTATTCTAATTTCCAGTTCAGATTTTAGATTTATCATATAATCTTTTTTAGCTCGCTCTCTGTCTTTTTCTTCTTGTCGATTTTGACTCATCATAATTACAGGGGCTTGAATTGCCGCCAAACACGACAGTATAAGATTTAAGAGGATAAACGGATAAGGGTCAAAACCTTTGTTAACAAGCCAAAATATATTAATGGAAATCCAAATAAACAGAAATAATCCAAACAAAATTATAAATCTCCAGCTACCACCAAATGAAGCCACCTTATCTGCAATTCTTTGTCCAGTTGTTAAAATTTGTGTTTCACTGTCTATTTTATCTGTTAAAGTGGTTTTGTCAGCCAATGATGTTAACACGGATTTTTCAAGCTCGGTTAATTCACCAATGTCTCTAATAAGATAGTCCGAGATATATTACCCCCTGTAGAAGTTAAGTTCACTGATTGATAGGTATTTATCGGTTGTAAAATCAGGATTATCTTTTTGGATGAAATTTAAAATTGATTGTCTGATTGTTTTCCCTGATATTCTGTCTGAAACAGGAAATTCTTTGCCTGAAATGTCGCTGAGAAATGTTGTCATTATTTAAATCAATTATTATTATGATAAGACACGGTAGTTTATCTTGGACCTAAATTACTTTTCTAAATATAACAGGATTGAAAGTGAATAATAACATGATTGACCAACAAATAAAGATGCTTGCCAGAATCCTAAATATTGCACCTTAAGCACAATTCAGCCTTATATATAATATAATAAGTTAAATTATGAATCAAGCAAACTTGTTATATGCATAATTCCTACTTGAACTCTATAGAATTTTCAATTGCAACTATTATTTTAATATCTTCATATATAAATACAATAGATAAAAGATGAATATAAGTCCGTTAAAAATCAAAGCACTGAAATTAAATCCTCTTCGAAAGCTTCGTAAAAAATCGCATTATACAAAGAAGATTGGATTGCCTCCCGGGCAGATCATGTACGTGGGAGACCATGAGGCTGAGCCTGTTGAAATAAAAATTATAAAATATAATGAAGCGGAGGTTGAGGAAAAACAAATTCTAAGCCTGACAGATCTTGATAAGTACTTTGATCCGAACTATGTAAATTGGATGGATCTGGATGGTATTAATGATACTAAATTAATGGAAGAATTGGCAAACAGATTCAATTTCCATCCATTGATGACAGAAGATATCATGAATACAGAACATCTTCCAAAATCTGAAGAATATGATTCACATCATTTTTTTACCCTTAAAATGCTTCGCCTGAATAATACAAATGAGGAGCTAAGTATCGTTAGTGAACAAGTGAGCATCGTTTTAGGGCCAAATTATATTATCTCTTTCCAGGATAAGATTGAGGGAGATGCTTTTGATTCGGTACGTATCCGAATTCAAAATCCTAAATCCAGACTACGCCGTAATGGATCTGATTATTTATTTTATGCTTTAATTGATTCGATCGTTGATCAGTATTTTACAGTAATGGAATTTATTCGGGAACAGATCGAGGATATGGAAGATTATGTAATCGAAAATCCTTCTGAAAAATATATTGATCATATTATCGCTAATAAAAAACAATTGACCAATATTCGTAAGATAGTTTTACCTTTAAATGATGCCATAGATCGGTTATTCATCGATGAATCTGAATTTATTGGTGAGGAAGCCTATACCTATTTCCGGGATGTCCAGGATCATATGAGACACCTTACCTCCAATTTCGAAGGTTTTAGAGATTCTCTTACATCTTTGATGGATATGTATATGTCAAATCTTAGCAATAATCTTAATGTAATCATGAAAACTCTGACCATTTTTTCCCTGTTTTTTGTCCCATTAACATTTATTGCAGGAGTTTATGGTATGAATTTTGAGTATATGCCCGAACTTGGATGGAAACACGGATACTTTATGGTATTGATAATCATGATGGGAAGTGTTATCACGATGTTTATATACCTGAGGAGGAAAAAATGGCTATAACCTTTCTTCGCGTGCAAATAATATATTTCTTTTTAATCCTTTATATTTTGTTCTTTTCAACGTACTCTTTTGAAATACTGTGAGAAAGGTTTCTTCGGTCATTTCCTCCCAAGTTTGTTTATCAAAATTGTATAATTCATGGTTTGGTACAAATTCAGGTTCTCGATGTGCTTTTGAAAACCGGTTCCATGGGCATACATCCTGACAGATGTCGCAACCAAAAATCCAATCTTTCATTTTTCCTTTAAATGATTGAGGGATCTGATCTTTGAGCTCAATAGTAAGGTAGGAAATGCACTTTGTTGCGTCCATTTGAAAGGGTGTTAAGGCCTCCGTAGGACAGGCCTCAATGCATCTGGAACAGGTACCACAATAATCCCCAATGGGGGAATCCGGAATAAGTTCAAGATCCGTAATTAATTCTGCCAGGAAAAAAAAGCTTCCTTTTTCCTTATTAATCAACATGGTATTTTTACCGATCCAGCCCAATCCACTTCGGGCAGCTAACTGACGTTCCAAAACAGGAGCTGAATCAACAAATCCCCTTCCGTGGATATCACCAATTTTGTCGTTAAGTAAGAATAAAAATTCTTTCAGCTTTTTTTTAATGATAAAATGATAGTCAGTACCATAGGCATATTTGGCTATTTTGTAAGTATTTTTTACTGGTAAATTACGTTCAGGATAATAATTATATAATAAACTTATAATTGATCTGGCACCTTCGACCAATCTGGAAGGATTAAGTCGTTTCTCAAAATGACTTGTCATATAATCCATTTTACCATGAAACCGGTTTTTAAGCCAAAATTCCAATCGGGGAGCTTCTTCTTTTAAATATTCCGCTTTTGAAATGCCACAATGATCAAATTTTAAGTCATTGGCTATTTGCTTTACGATAGAAGTTGATCGTTCAATACTAATCTTTTGCATGCACTAAAATAAAGTCCCGGTTTTACTAGGAGGCAGAATTTTCAGATGCTGATAGGCAAGTTCGGTCGCTTCACGTCCCCTGGATGTTCGTTTGATGTATCCTTCCTGTATTAAAAAAGGTTCATATACTTCTTCAATTGTTTCTGCTTCTTCACCACAAGCAGTTGCGATGGTATTAATTCCAACTGGTCCTCCCTTAAATTTTTGAATTATGGTACTCAGTATACGATTATCCATATCATCAAGTCCATGTTGATCCACATCGAGTGCTTGCAGAGCCATTTCTGCAATTATTTTATTAATGATCCCTTTCCCTTTAATATCAGCAAAATCACGCGTGCGCCGCAATAAGTTATTTGCAATTCGAGGTGTGCCACGGCTTCGTCGTGCAATCTCGATGGCTGCATTATCTTCAATTGGTACATTTAAGATACTTGCTGAACGCTTCACGATCCCATGCAGTAAATCAGCGTTATAATATTCCAGACGGGAGTTAATGCCAAACCTGGATCTTAACGGTGCGGTAAGTAAGCCGGCACGTGTAGTTGCCCCTACAAGAGTAAATGGATTTAGTTTGATCTGAACGGATCTTGCATTCGGACCCGTATCCAGTAGAATATCAATTTTATAATCCTCCATCGCGCTGTAGAGATATTCTTCAATTACAGGATTTAACCTGTGAATTTCATCAATGAAAAGCACATCATTGCGCTCGAGATTTGTTAATAATCCGGCAAGGTCACTTGGTTTCTCGAGTACGGGACCAGAGCTTATTTTTATATTGGCACTGAGTTCGTTTGCTATAATAAAAGATAATGTTGTCTTTCCTAACCCTGGAGGACCATGCAGGAGGACATGGTCAAGAGATTCTCCTCTTTTTTTTGCAGCGAGAACAAAAATTTTGAGATTATCAACAATCTTTTCTTGTCCGGCAAATTCCGAGAACCATAGTGGCCTGAGTACTTTTTCAATTTCCTGATCTTCCGGATTAAGACCATCATTATCCCCGCTGAGGTAATCCTCTCTCATATAAGTGATGTTATTTTTACTAAAATAATGATTAGATAAGATATTTCATAAAAAGGATGTAATTTGGCTTTGTGTAATGGTATTTCCTATGTTTACCAGAAACAGAATATATCCTGTATTATTAATTATATTAGTTTTTATTGTCTGGAAAATTAGACAGAATGCGAATAAGGTAGAACGTGTTGCCTTTAATGGACAGACCATGGGGACCTTTTATAATATCATATATCTCCATCCAGATGGTACTGTTTTTAAAAAGGAAGTAGATTCATTGCTGGTAGAATGGAATAAATCATTATCAACTTATATTTCAGATTCGGAAATATCCAATTTTAACCGAAATAGTTATTTAACCTTTCAATCACCGTATTTTTATCCTGTACTGTTAAAAAGTCGGGAAATTTATGAAGCCACAGAGGGTGCTTTTGACCCAACCATCATGCCACTGGTGAATGCATGGGGATTTGGACCGGAAGATCGTGAATTACCCGATAGCATGGAGGTATCAAAGTTAAAAAAACTTGTCAATTTCAGATTAATTGAATTCGATTCCATACGTATTCGGAAAAAGATTTCTGGTGTTCAACTTGATTTCAGTGCGATCGCCAAAGGTTATGGGGTGGATGTTGTAGGAGAATATTTGGAAAGTAAGGGAATAAAAAACTACTTGGTTGAAATAGGAGGAGAAATTACATGCAGAGGGATTAATGACAAGGGTACACCCTGGACAACCGGCATTGAAGATCCAAATGTTCAATTGAATGATAGAAAGATCATGGCTGTAATCGAAGTATCAAATAAAGCCATTGCTACCTCAGGTAATTACAGGAATTACTATATTAAGGATGGTCAAAAATATGCACATACTATAAATCCTCATACAGGATTTCCCGTTCAACATTCGCTCCTGAGTGCTACCGTAATTGCAGATGACTGTATGACAGCAGATGGTTTTGCAACAGCCTTTATGGTGCTTGGTATTGATTCATCGATACAAATTGTTAATGATCATCCTGAGCTGGATGCTTTTTTTATATATAATGATGATATGGGACAATTGACAACATATATGACTGAGGGATTCAAAAATGTTCTTAAAAAAGATGATGGATAATGATCAATGAGAAAGCAAAGCAAGTCGAAAAAACGGGATTAAATTTACTTCATATTATTGTCGATTATCAATTGAATAAATACTTACCGGAGAATTCTGAGTGACTGATTTTTTTGCAGGAAAAATAATTAAATAAATGTGGCTGGATTCATTGATATTATTTTTTTCTGGTTTTTTAGGAGGAATTCTGTTTATAATTTTTCGGGACTTACGGAATAAGAGATTTGACTATGTGTTAGTATTTTCCGGAGCTTACCTTTTTTCTATAACAATCGTCCACATCCTACCTGAAGTGTACGTTCAGTATAATGAACCCTTTAGAATCGGTGGTTGGATTTTAGCAGGATATCTCTTACAAATGATCCTGGGATCAATTTCGTCGGGGATAGAGCATGGTCATATCCATCATCATAATCATGGCGAAGTTGAGAATTTAACCCCATTGATCCTTCTGATTGGATTAGGTATACATTCTTTTCTGGAGGGTACCATCGTTGCCCATCCGGTTATGACTGCTATTCATAATCATTCAGGTGGAATTTTAATTGGGATTGTGTTGCATAAGTTTCCAGCCGCAATTGCCTTGATGGCAGTATTTTTTTATCAAAAACAAAAAAAGGTTATTGCAATCCTATACCTGATAATTTTCTGTTTAGCTACCCCAATAGGATTGATTATTACGACTATCCTGGGAGAATCAACCTTGTTATCAAAAAATGGGATGGTGATGTTATATGCACTGGTTAGTGGTAGTTTCTTACATATTTCAACTACTATTTTCTTTGAATCAAGCCCACATCATCGTTTGGAATGGAAAAGATTGATAGGGATTGTGCTTGGAGCGACCTTAGCACTCGTCATTGAACTATATCTATAACCTGGTTTGAATATTTGACAAAAATAATATCCATAGCATTGGATAAATCGAAAGGCATTATTATGTTGCGACTTAATTTTATGGATTTATAATCTCTTGAAATATTTCTTTAGAAGTAATAATCTATGGATAGGATCGCTTTAAAAAGATATTGGAAGAAAAATCTGTTTTATCTTCTGATACTACTCGGAATCTGGTTCGTTACATCATTCTTATTATCAATCGTATTTGTTGAAGAACTTAATTACCTTAAGATTGGAGGATTTAAACTAGGATTCTGGTTTGCACAACAGGGATCCATATATATCTTCGTTATACTCATTTTTATTTACGTCCGGCTGATGAATAAACTTGATAAAAAATACGATCTGGATGAAAAATAATCAATAATGGAGGTACAGACCTGGACTTATATTCTTGTCGGTTTAACATTTGCACTTTATATAGGAATTGCGATCTGGTCAAGAGCAGTTTCCACCAAGGATTTTTATGTTGCCGGAGGTGGTGTGCCTCCAATAGCTAATGGTATGGCAACTGCAGCCGATTGGATGTCTGCAGCTTCATTTATTTCCATGGCTGGTTTAATTTCATTTATGGGATACGATGGGGCAGTATATTTAATCGGTTGGACCGGAGGTTACGTTTTACTGGCTTTATTATTGGCACCTTATCTGAGAAAGTTTGGCAAGTTTACTGTACCGGATTTTATTGGAGATCGATATTATTCTAATTTCGCAAGGACAGTAGCAGTAATTTGTGCCTTATTTGTTTCATTTACGTATGTTGCCGGGCAAATGCGTGGAGTAGGAGTTGTATTTTCAAGGTTTCTTGAAGTCGATATAAACTGGGGAGTGATCATTGGTATGGCCATCGTATTTTTTTATGCTGTACTGGGGGGTATGAAAGGCATCACCTACACCCAGGTTGCCCAATATTGTATTTTAATATTTGCCTATATGGTACCAGCTATTTTTATTTCCATTCAGTTAACAGGAGTATGGCTCCCACAGTTAGGTTTTGGATCAATGATGGGAACTGGGGATGGGATCTATTTGTTAGATAAGCTTGATGGATTACATCAGGAACTGGGATTTGCCAAATATACTTCCGGTACCAAAGATACAATAGATGTCGTATTCATCACAGCAGCCCTGATGATCGGGACCGCTGGTTTGCCACATGTTATCGTACGATTTTTTACAGTTCCTAAAGTTAAGGATGCGAGGTTATCAGCGGGCTATGCACTGGTCTTCATTGCCATATTATACACAACTGCACCGGCTATTGCTGCTTTCGCCCGAACCAATTTGATTAATACTGTCAGCAATAAGCCTTATAATCTTGTTCCGAAATGGTTTACTAAATGGGAGGAGACTGGCTTAATAATTTTTAATGATAAAAACAATGATGGTAAAATTCAGTATGTAGCAAATGCTGATAAAAATGAATTGTTAATCGATAGGGATATAATGGTACTTGCTAATCCGGAAATTGCCAGGTTGCCAAACTGGATTGTTGCCCTGGTGGCAGCTGGCGGTTTGGCTGCTGCTTTATCCACAGCCGCTGGATTATTGTTGGTTATATCTACTGCGGTTTCGCATGATTTAATTAAAAAACAAATCAATCCCCATATTACTGAAAAAGCGGAACTCATGTGGGCAAGGATTGCAGCGGCCTTTGCTGTAATCATTGCTGGATTATTTGGAATATATCCCCCTGATTATGTTGCAGCAGTAGTTGCTTTGGCTTTCGGGCTTGCTGCCGCTTCCTTCTTCCCAGCAATAATTTTGGGAATTTTTTACAAAAAGATGAATCAACAGGGAGCTATTACCGGAATGATCGTTGGATTGTTATTCACTCTCGGATACATCGTTTATTTTAAATTTATGGGGGGGTCACAGGAAGATTGGCTATTTGGGATTTCTCCGGAAGGAATTGGAACGGTAGGAATGTTTCTGAATTTAATTGTAGCATTAACGATTAATCGATTTACACCCGAACCTCCTGATGAAATTCAACAAATAGTTGAAGAAATTAGATATCCTAAGAAAACATAAACATTTATAACATGGCTGACAATAATTCTCAAAAAGCCATCAACCATCATGAAAATGTCGAACACCATTCATTTAATTTAAAGTTTTGGCAAGAGGTTGCCACGGAATTTAAATGGAAAAAAGAAGGGGACATCGTATCACAAGGTAACTTTTCATCAGGCGTTGTTAAATGGTTTCTAGATGGGAAGCTAAACATCACCGAAAATTGTCTAGACCGGCATCTGGAAACCAGAGGAAATAAACTGGCGATAGTATGGGAACCGAATGATCCGAGAGAAAAATTTGTTAGGTTGACATACAAGGAATTATTTCATTTCGTCGGACGGTTTGCCAATGTTTTGAAAAAAAATGGTGTAAGCAAAGGTGATCGTGTTTGTATTTATATGCCAATGATCCCTGAAGTTGTATTTGCTGTATTGGCGTGTGCCAGGTTAGGGGCTGTTCATGTTGTGATTTTTTCAGATTTTTCTGCCCATGCCATTGCAGAAAGAATTAAAGATTCTTCAGCAAGTCTGGTAATCACTACGGATGGACTTAATCGCGGGGCGAAACAAATACCTCTGAAGAGGATCATTGATGAAGCACTTGAAGATTGTGATTCAGTTAAAAAGGTGATTGTTATTGAAAGATTAGGATGGGCAGTAAATATGGAAGATGATCGTGATGTGTGGTTCGAAGATGAAGTTAAGAAAGTAAATTCAAACTGTGATCCGGAGTATATAAATGCGGAAGATTACCTGTTTATTTTATATACATCCGGTGCCACCGGGAAACCCGCAGGAATTGTTCATTCATGTGGTGGCTATATGGTTCAAACCGGTTATACATTCAAGAAGGTATTTAATATAAGAGAAAATGATATTTTTTATTGTACTGCTGATATAGGATGGATAACAGGCCATTCCTTGCTCATATACGGACCATTATTGAATGGGGCAACCATCGTCATGTACGAAGGAATACCAAGCTATCCTGACACCAGCAGGATATGCGAGATCATCGATAAACATAATGTAACGATTTTTTATACTTCCCCTACAATAATTCGAACTATAAAGACGACCGAAATTGATGATATTGTTTCTTATTCAATGAAATCCTTAAGATTACTGGGTATTGTAGGAGAACCAATAGATGAAGAAACCTGGCATTGGTTTAATATTCATATAGGTAAGGAAAAATGTCCTATAATCGATACCTGGTTACAAACCGAAACAGGTACAATTTTGATCACTCCGAAACCTGACAAGGTCGTACGCCCTGGATATTCAGGTGAAGCTATGCCAGGAATCGACCTGGCATTATTGGATGCACAGGGGGATGAAATTTCGAGATATGATACTGAGGGATTTCTATATATTAAAAATCCATGGCCTTCTGCAGCCCGAGGTATCTGGGGAGATCAGGAAAGATATCATGTAACCTATTTTTCAAAAAAGAATGGATATTATTTTACAGGAGATGGAGCAATCTATGATTCGGATAATAGAATTAAAATTACCGGCAGGGTTGATGACGTTATCAATATCCTGGGCCAGCGATATAGTTATCTGGAAATAGAAAAGGCTATTAATCAGCAGCCTCATGTAGTTGAATCTGCGGTAGTAGGATACTTACATCCGATTAAAGGTCAGGGAATTTATGCATTTATAGTGTGTCAGGATATTGAATCATCTTCCGTATGCGTCGAAGACGAAATCATCGAACAGGTATCATTGCGAATTGGGAAATCCGTTATTCCGGATAAAATTCAATTTGTCAGAGAACTTCCGAAAACGGCCTCGGGAAAAGTTCTAAGGCCGATTTTAAGCCAAATTGCAAACGGAAGATTTGAGAATCTTCAGGATGCGGCAATCCTCCTGAATCCGGATATAATAATGGATATCATTAAAGGAGCAAAAAAAATATTATAAAATAAAACTATTCATAAAATGGAATAAAAAAAGCCCCGGTAAGCACCGGGGCTTTTTTTATTCACCAGGTATTAGAATCTTGCTGATATTACAATCCCGCTTGGTCTTGGAATAATCCTGTATCCATATGGTGAATATTCAAAATATACTTCACCATACCTGTAGTATAGATCTCCGCCTATAAAAACTTCCTCATATCCTACAGGCAGATAGGTGAACACTACCTGTGAAGGTATACCCACTATATAATATCCTCGTCTGGGATGGTACCTGTAAAACCTGCCATGATGGAAGAAATAATCACCATGATGATGCCTGAATACAATGCCATGATGTGAATATTTCCATGGTGCAGGATAATGCCATACATTATACGTCCTGGGATGATGATAATAATAGGCATGTGTTTGCTTTTGATAACCATAAGGTTTACCATATTTATGTTTTGCATTCGCATACCCGGAAGTTTGATTATAAGACTTTTGCTTATAACCAGGTGTATACGTATAGTTATTATTTCTACTTTGATCGCTGCTGCGCTCGTTGCTGGTATAGTTATAGCTACTCCGTTCATTTCGGGTATTAGTGTAACTGCTCCTCGATTGTTTTTTATTTGCCTCAAAACGTTCATTTCGGTTTGAGTTGTTACTACGGGAATTTTCATTCCGGCCTCTGGTTGATCTTCCCTGTCCGAAGGTAACTTCGGCACCCAGTAGCATCATTAAGCTTAGGAAGATACTTATCGGTATATGTATATTTTTTGTTTTCATGACTATCAATTTTAAATCGTTCAATATAAATTCTAATCCTGGCGCCATTCAAAATAAATTGCGCAAAGGCTGTGCCAGTTTTTATAAATAATTGATATTCAATGATATACATTTCCACATAGTTAAAATTGTATTGTGATTTTATGCGAGATGGAAAAAGAATATTTTTTTGGGAGTATCAAAACAATCTGTCAATAATGCAAAACCATAAAAACGATTAGTCAATTTATTTAAGATCATTAAGGGAGAATTTCCATCATCATCAAATTTCTGACTGACTTTTGAAAAGGATAACTTAGACAGTATTCTCAGATTTCTCAATTCTCCCAAAATTAGGTGAAGATGTACAGCTGATCTTACACTAGCATTTGATCAGTTAAATAGCCGACTATTGCACTGGATTTTAATACCATGGCCGTGCAAACACCACGATTATCCTCGAGGAGCTTTGCTCCCTCGGTACCGACGACCCTCACGCCCGGGGCGTGATACACTATCCGGAACTTTTTGGAGGAAAAAGATGTCTGTATTTACCCATTTTCAGGTCATCAAGAAATCTTCCGGTACCTCTTTTTTTTATTATTCTCTCAAGATTGATTGCTTCCCTTCTGGTGGAGAAAGTGAAATATTGAATTAAAGACCAGGGAGCGCCTTTTGAAGTAAA